>Ga0182024_10000061_pt1 | contig 198723 bp, 165 predicted proteins | sample P32metaG_FD_120480 | JGI IMG/M metagenome (GOLD analysis project Ga0182024, IMG submission 120480) | Permafrost microbial communities from Stordalen Mire, Sweden - P3-2 metaG (Illumina Assembly) | ecosystem: Environmental > Terrestrial > Soil > Wetlands > Permafrost | place: Sweden: Stordalen...
CGAGAAGGCCGGCGCGAGACGAACCCCGAAGACGAACCAGCTCAGGCGCTGGCCGGGAACATCTGTGGCGGGCAGCAGCAGGTGTGGGTCGTCGCGCAGCAGATCGCAATAGCGCCGGGTGATGGCTTCGCGGCGCGCGAGGATGGCGTCGATGCGCGCGAGCTGCGCCAGACCCAGCGCACACTGTATCTCGGAAAGGCGGTAGTTATAGCCGAGTTCGGCATGCTCGAACCACGGGTCTGCCGGTTCCGCGGTGCAGTCAGGGGCACCAGGTCCAGATTTGTAACGGCCATGGTTACGCAAGGCGGCGATGCGCTGTGCGACTTCGGAGTTTCCGGTAACAACCATCCCGCCTTCGCCCGTAGTGAGCTGTTTGTTGGGGTAGAAGGCGAAAATCCCGGCATCAGCGAGTGTGCCGACGTGGCGGCCGGCGATCTCCGCACCCAAGGCCTCGCAGGCGTCTTCGACGACGAGCAGGTTGTGGCGCCTGGCAATGTCGAGGAGCGCTGCCATCGGAGCCGGACGGCCGAAGGTGTGAACGGCAATCAGGGCGCGGGTGCGGGTCGTGATGGCAACTGCAACGCTGGCGGGATCGAGGTTCAGAGTTTCAGGGCCGATGTCCGCGAAGACAGGCTGCGCGCCAACGTACCGGACAGCGTTGGCGACCGCGATGAAGGTGAACGACGGGACGATGACCTCGTCGCCCGGGCCAATGCCCAGGGCCAGCAACGCGAGATGCAGGCCTGCAGTTCCGGAGCTGACGGCGATGGCGTGGGGCGCACCGACATAGGCGGCCATCGCTGCCTCGAACTCCGCCATTTTGGGGCCGAGGCTGAGACGCGATGTACGCAGGACGGAGACAACGGCTTCGATTTCCGCGTCGGTGATGTCGGGCGCGGAGAGCGGAATCTCGACCGGGCTCATGAAACGGTCCTGCTCACGACGAGCATGGCACGCTTGATCAGCAGTTCCTGCCCAAGCGGAGCGGTGGTCAGCACTTCGACGATGCGCTCGGCCGCGTGGCCGTCGCCGTAGGGGTTGGCCATCCCATCCAGCGAATTGCGGAACGAGGCACTGCGCGCTTCAGCGATGCACTTGAGGATGGAGGCGGCGTTCGGCTCCGCGTCGAGGACGTTGCGGGCGCGCTCGCGGCCCTTCTGCCGAAAGCCAACGTTGACGGTGGGCAAGGCGGAGGATGCAGTCTCCATAATGCCGCTCGAGGAGTTGCCGAGCATCACGTTGGCGCAGCGCAGCAGGCTCCAGTAGGTAACGGCGTCAAGATTGACGAAGAGTTTGCCGGATGGATGGCGCTCGAGAAAAGTGCGGGTACGGGCGAGGAGCGACCGGCTGCCGGCGTCGGCGTTGGGATAGCAGAAGAGGATCTGCATGGTGCCCTGCCCGGCGATCTCCTCCAGTGCGGCGAAGAGAGCGTCGGCTTCGCAGGTGGTGTCGCGCTCGAGCGTCACGGGGTGATAAGCAACAAGCATCGCCGGGATGCGGAAATCGAGACCGCAGGCCGCTTCGACCTCTTCGCGGGAAAACAGCTGGCTGCGGCGCAGATGATCGAGCGAGGGAGCACCGGCGCGATGCACGCGCCACGGCTCTTCGCCCATGGCAATGACGCGTTCGCGCGCGGCCTCGGTCGATGTGAAGTGGATGTGGCTCATTTTGGTGAGCGCATTGCGCACGGCATCGTCGATCGCTCCTTCGCTGATCTCGCCGCCTTCGATGTGTGCGATGGGAATGCGCAGGGAGAGCGCGACGGAGGCCGGAGCGAGCATCTCATAGCGATCGGCGATGAGCAGCAACAGATCGGGGCGCAGTTCGCCGAGGGTATCGGCGAGCGAGAGCACCGCGACGCCGATGCTTTTCGCCATGCCGATGTCAGTGTCAGAGCTGAGCAGCGTTTCAAGGCGCGCGGCAATGGGGAATCCGTCCCTTTCAATTTCGCGGATCGTCGCGCCGAACTCTGGTGAAAGATGGGAGGCCATCGCGATGAGACGCAAGTCGACGTCAGGATGCTCAGAGAGCAGCTTCAGCGGCCAGTAAAGATGGCTGTAGTCGGCGCGCGAGGTGGTGACGACGGCGATGCGGCGCTTCATTGGGCGGCGGCGAGTTCGGGGGTGGCGTTGCGCAGCAAAACGCTGGGTTCGTAGTCGGGCACAAGATCTTCGACCAGGCGCAGCAGTTCGGGCAGATTGCGCGTGGCGATCGCAGTTTCGAGGGCACCGATGTGCGTCTCGAGGTCAACAACGGAAGTGCCAATCACACGGCGCAAGCCCGGAGTCGCATGGCTGTCGTAGCGTTCGTGTGAAGAAACGAGCGACTCTTCGAGCTTGTCGCCCGGTCGTGGTGCCGTGAAAACGACAGGAACGTTGCGCCCACTGGCCGCGATCATGGCCTGAGCAAGGTCTTCAATGCGGATCGGGTTGCTGGGATCGGGAACCAGAATGCCGCGCACCGAGGCGTCAATAGCCTGTGCCAGCAGATCGATCACTTCAGGCAGGGTAATGAAGAAACGGCTGGCGGCTCGATGCGTGACAGTGACCGGACCACCAGCAGCGATCTGCTCCGCGAAAAGCGGCACGACACTGCCCGGCGATCCGACTACATTGACGAGGCGGACTGCGGTTGCGAATTCGGGATGGGCGAGCACGGCCAGCTCCGCGATGCGCTTGGAGGCGCCCATGATGCTGTGGGGGGCAACTGCCTTATCGGTGGAGACCAAAATTATCTGCCGTATGCAATGCTCCGCGGCGATTTTCGCCAGCCACCAGGTGCCGATGGCGTTGATGGCGACCGCCGCAAATGGATTGCGCTCCATCAGCGGGACGTGCTTGAGCGCGGCGGCGTGAAGGATCACTTCGGGGCGGTGCTCATCAAAGAGCGCGGCGAGAAGCGCGCGGTCGCCGACGCTGCCGAGGATCGGGATGCAGCGATCCCCATAGCCGCGTGCGGCCATCTCGGCGGAAACAGCGAAGAGCGCCTGTTCAGCTATTTCGAGAAGGATGATTGGCTCCGCTCCGGAAGCAGCCAGTACGCGCACCATCTCCGAGCCGATGAAGCCGCCGGCGCCGGTGACGAGGGCGCGCTGGCCGGCGATGCCTGGGATGAGGATCGGGTCGGAACTCGCGGCTCTGCGACCGAGAATTGCCGCCCAGCAATCCAGGGACGCGCGCTGCGAGGCGTCGGAGAAATCAGTCTGCACTCTGCGAAATTATAATGGCGACGATCCCACCCATGCCGGTTACCCTCCTTCCCGCTACAGAACAGCTCGCGTTGTTGCGCAGGCGCGCGATCGCGCCGCTGGAACTCGCCGAGGAACACATCGCGCAAATCCAGCGGCTCAATCCACGCCTAAACGCCATCGTCGACTTCGACGCGGAGCGAGTGCGCGCGCAGGCGGCGAAGGCGCGGCCGGGACCGCTGTCGGGATTGCCGGTCACGGTCAAGTCGTCAATTGCAGCTGCTGGATACCGCTGCGAAATCGGCAGCACTCTGAATCGCGGTTCAGTCCCGGAGGAGAATGCCGTCGTCGTGGATCGGCTGATCGAGGCGGGCGCCGTGATTCTGGGGACGACGAATTGTCCCGAGTTTCTGATGGCCTACGAGACGGAGAATCTGCTGTACGGGAGCACGCGGAATCCGTGGAATCTGGATTACTCAGCGGGAGGGTCGAGCGGAGGAGAGGCTGCCGCGATTGCGGCGGGAATGTCGACAGGCGGCCTGGGCAGCGACAGCGGGGGATCGGTGCGCGAGCCCGCGCATTTCACGGGCATCTGCGCGCTGAAACCGACGGCGGGCCGCTTTCCCGCTGCGGGACATCTGCCGCCCTGTCTGGGGCCATTTTCGTTTCTGGGATCGATTGGGCCGATGGCACGGACAGTCGGCGACCTGTCTTTGCTTTTCCAGACGCTATCAGGGCAGGACGCGACCGATCCGAACAGCGCACCGGCCGCACATCGGATCGTTTCGCTGGATGACGCGAAGCGGGTTCCCATTGGATGGTTTGAAGATGATGGCCTTGTCCCGGTAACGGCGGAAACGCGCGTTGCCGTACAGCAGGCCCTATGCGCTCTGGAGCGGCAAGGGTTCGCGCTCAAGCCCTTCCGGCCTGAGGCGCTTGAAGCGGCGCGAAAGCTGTGGTGGACGTTCTTCGTGCAGTGCGGAGCGATGCTGTACGCGCCGACGATTCGGGGGCATGAGAACGAGCTGAGCCCCACATTCCGCGACTTTCTCGACAGTGCGCGTGCGGAGGCGCCGCTGACGGCCGATTCCCTGCTCGATGCATGGGTCGAGTCGGACAAAGTGCGCGGACGGCTGCTCGAGGAGATGCGAGAGTTTCCGATTCTTTTGTGCCCAGTCTGCTCGATCCCCGCGTTTCGACCCTTCGAGAGGAGCTGGAACATCGACGGCCAGGCTGTGGCGTATCTCGACGCGATGCGCTATACGCAGTGGTTCAACTTGCTGGGAGGACCGGCAGCCGTCGTGCCGGTATGCCGCTCGACCGAAGGGCTCCCGATCGGCGTGCAGATCGCCGGGCGTCCGTTCGCCGATGAGCTGGTGCTGGCGGTCGCCGCGGCTGTGGAGAGCGAGTTCGGATATCAACCGCCGCCGATGGCGCTCTAAGCGGAATATCACGGGATTAATGCCCTGGCAGACCCGCGGCAAAAGCAAAAGGTCCGCGCAACGCGGACCTCTTTCACCTGATCTGAAAGACCCTGCTAGGGCTTGAGGCGCGAGAAGAGATTCAGCTTGGAGACGTCGTTCACCATGATGAAGGCGAAGAACAGAATCAGCATGACAAATGCGACCTGATAAACGCGCTCCTTGAATTCCTGCTTGAGATCGCGCCGCAGCAGGCCTTCGATGCAGAGCAGCAGGATCATGCCGCCGTCGAGGATGGGAATCGGCAGCAGGTTCATGATTCCCAGGTTGAGGCTGATGAGGGCAGTCAGGCCGATGATCGGCTCCCAACCATGCATCTCCGCAGCTTCGCCGGTCATGCGGGCCATGCCGATCGGACCGCTGAGCTGCTGCATGACCGCGCCGTGACGCGTAAACATGCGGTGCAGAATGTCGAGAATCAAACCTGAATAGTGCAGGTTGTAGCTCACCGAGCGGCGCACCGCCTGGGGCAGCGGCAACTGCTCAACGCGGAATGGCGGCAGCGCGGGAGCGAAACCGAGGCGGTACCCTGGTTCGCCGGTGCCGTTGTCGGCCCAGATCGGCTGGATGGTTACGTTGAATTGTTTGCCATCCCTCTGGATCACCAGATTTGCCGGCTTATTGCCGGCTTCATCGAGAACCGCGATGATGGCGTGCACCCCGTGAACCGCCTGGCCATTCGCCGACACAATGCCATCGCCAGCTCTAAGGCCGGCCTTAATAGCGGGATAACCCGGCGTGACGTCCTCGATGATCAAAGGACCGTCCTGCTCCCTGGGGAGCAGACCCAGGGATTCGATTTCAAAGTCCTGGCCCTTGGTCGCGTCGGCGAGCAGAAGCTCGGTGCTGAACTGTTTGGTTTGTCCGTTTATGGTGCGCTCCACCGTGATGGGGACGGTGCTGTTGGCATCCAGCGAAGCGCGTTCGTCCAGCCTTTCCCAGGTTGGATTCTTCGCGTTATCGAAGCGGACGATGCGGTCGCCGGTCTGGAGACCCGCGCGGCCGGCGGGCGAATTCGGCGGCACCACGTCGAGAACAGCCGGTGAGTCGAGATATTGCTCGACCTCGTTGTGCATCATGTAGAGGCCAGCCATGAGCACGAAAGCCAGAATGAAATTAGAGACCGGACCAGCCAGGGCGATCAGCACCCGCTGCCAGCGCGGATGGGCACTGAATTCTCCGGGATCGCCGGTGGTTTCCGAGCCGGGCGCTTCGCCCGACATCTTGACGTATCCGCCCAGCGGCAGAGCGCTCACCCGGTAGTCGGTGTCGCCCCACTTCACGCCAAACAAGCGCGTCCCAAAGCCGAGGGAAAAGACCTCGACGCGGACACCGCAGAGCTTGGCAACGGCGAAGTGGCCGAACTCATGCACCAGCACCATGACGCCGAGCACGAGAAGGAAAGAAACGGTTGCTATAACGGCAAAGGGCATATTCACTACTTCGGAGAAACTCGTGCTAACTTCGGCAGCATAACCGGAGAAAACTGAACCTCAGCGACGATGCGACGCTTCCCGTCCCGCCAAAGCTTCCCGCGCCATCTCGCGCGCCTGGCTGTCCAGCGCGAGCACTTCTTTTATGGTCGCCGGATGCGTCTCCGGGGTTGTCTCGAGTACCTGCTCTATTGTAGCCGGAATCCCGGTAAAAGGAATGACCCGTTCGAGGAACGCCTGGACGGCAATTTCGTCGGCGGCATTGAGGGCGATGGCGTGGGCTCCTCCCTTCTCTGCGGCCTCATACGCGAGGCGCAGACACGGGAACCGCCGCAGATCCGGCGGCTCGAAATGCAGATCGGCGAGCGACGCCATGTCGAAACGCAGGTCAGAGGGCACGCGCTCTGGATAGCTGAGGGCGTAGAGAATCGGCAAGCGCATATCCGTAACGGAAATCTGTGCGAGCAGGCTGCCGTCCACGTATTCGACCAGAGAATGCACGGTGGACTGCGGATGCACGGTGACTTTAATCGCGGAGGGCGGCAGATCGAAAAGGCGGCACGCTTCGATGATCTCAAGCCCCTTGTTGAGGAGGGTCGCGGAGTCAATGGTGATGCGGCGTCCCATGACCCAGGTGGGATGATGAAGCGCTTCTTCGACCGTGATCTTGTCGAACTTCTCGATGGGCAGTGTGCGGAAGGGACCTCCCGAGGCCGTGAGCCAGATCTGCCGCACCTCGCTCCGTGTTCCGGCGCGCATGCATTGATGAATGGCATTGTGCTCGGAGTCGATCGGCAACAGCGCGACGTTCTTCTCGCGCGCAGCCGCGGTGAGGATCTCTCCCGCGGCAACCATGGCTTCTTTGTTGGCGAGGCCGATGGTCTTGCCGGCCTGGACGGCTGCATACGTGGCTTCGAGTCCCGCGACGCCAACGATGGCCGAAACCACGAAGTCGACTTCGGGCAATGTGGCGACGCGCACGGCACCCTCGTCTCCCCAGACCACTTCAATCCCGGTGACGCCCTCTTTGCGCAGCCGCCGCGCAAGGTCGGCGGCCAGTTCTTCGGTGGCCAGCGAGACCACGCGCGGACGCCAGCGAAGGCACTGCTCGTAAGCGGTATCAATGTTGCGTCCGGCAGCGAGCGAGGCGACCGCGAAGCGTTCCGGGTAGGTGGCAAGAATGCTGAGAGTGCTCTTCCCGATGGAGCCGGTCGATCCCAGAATGGCGATGCGTTTCACAGGAGGTCCTTCGCCTTCGTCCTGGCGGAATCAGCCGCGCCAAAACCGCGCTTAGGATGGCTGTTCATGAACAAGCTTACGAAACACCCGGCTCAGAAGGACTGCTGCGCCAACTGAGCGTACCACAGCACCGGCGCAGCCAGCAGCAGCGCGTCGATGCGGTCGAGGACGCCGCCGTGACCAGGCAGCAGGCGTCCGGAATCCTTGACGCCGGCGCCGCGCTTGATGGCAGACTCGACCAGGTCACCAACCTGCGCGGCGATGTTCAGCAACACGGCGAGTTCGATCCAGTGAAGGAAACCGCCCGGATAGGAAAGGTAGTCGATTTCGCGCGCACTCAGTTTTCCGGCTAACCAGACCAGGAGGACCGCGATGAGCACACTGGCGGCGACCGAGGCCAGGGCTCCTTCCCATGTTTTGTTGGGGCTGAGCGTCGGCGCCATGGTCCAGCGGCCGAAAGCGCGCCCAATGTAGAGCGCGGCAATATCGCCGGCCCACACCACCAGGAAGAGGAAGAGCAGCAGGGACGGCCCGTTGTCCTCAGCCGACAACAGGTAGAGCGTCGCCATCGACAGCCCTATATAGAGGAGGCCGAATACGGAATACGCAGTGTCGGGCAGGACGCGATTCACTGGCGAACGGAAAGTGCAGACGATGAGCAGCGCCAGTGAAAGCGCTCCGGTGACGGGAGCGATCAGGTCCGGGCGGCGGAAAATCGCCGCCATCAGAATGGCGAGGCAGACAATCACCACCACGCGGGGAGTCTTTGCGCCCATGGCGGCGGCCAGATCCAGATACTCCCACAACGCGACACCGGCGGCCACGAAGATGACGCTCATCAGCACAAGAGGCCACCTGGGCGACACGAAAATCACCAGAATCACCAGGGGGATCAGAACCACGGCGGTGAGGACGCGCTTCATGTCAGGGGTCAGAATACACGCTGGGTTGGCAATGAGGACGCTCCGAATCAGGACCCGCGTCTCTGTAGTAACCGCCGCGAATTCAGTCCGGCAAGCCGGAGAACGGGCAGATTTCTGTGCGTCACTTCGCGTTCGGGATGCGCGTAGCCGGCATATCGCGGAGAACGATGAGCTCCTGCTCGACCTTCTTCCACTGCCCAGGATGCTTCTTTGTCTCGATGGGCGCGTTGGGGTCGGAGTAGAAGGCAAGAATGTTCTGGCGTAGCCCGATGGGTGGCATCGCGTTGTCGGAGGTCACGCGAGCGAGCAGTTTCGCGTAGGTCTGATCGGTGAGACGGTAAGCACCAGGACGGGTGGCGTAGCCGGTGTCGAGATCGAGATCGGGGACGGTAAAGCCGTCGTGGCCCTTGTCCGCGATCTCGCCGAGCAGTTGGAGATACCGGTCGGCGGACCGGTTGACGCCCTCGATGTATTTCTCCTCTGAATCCCGGTTGGGGCCGCGGATGGCGAGGTCGGAAAGGACCCCCACCTTGGGCGTAATCGCGATGAGAACCGCGAAGACCCGCGTGGTAAAGCTGGGTTTGTGTTTGCGAAACGATTCCCACCCGCTGCGCGCGGAGGTTTCCTTCAGCCGCTGCTCGAACTCGGGAAGGCCGGGCAGGTCTCCGTCGGGCGGGAAGCTCTTGCGGTGCAGCAGCACTTCGGCATAGGCAACGCGGGGCAGAAGCTGGCGGACCGACCAGTCGTAGCTGCTGATCGCGCGCGATTCATCCCCCATGACGCTGCTCAGGGAGATACCGTACGTGACATAGAAGGCGCGCTCCAGAAGATCGCGAGAGACCGTGAAGCCGACGTGGCGGAGATAGCCAGCCGGCGCAAAACGGGAGTGGCTGAGCTGGTCGATGTCGAAGGCGAACTCGGTGCGGACATGGGCGTGGGGTGACTGCTCGTAGGTGACAACCGGGCCGTATTTCTGAGCGAGGTCCGGAAACTCGACCGCGACCGCGGGATTCACCGCGTCCAGATGGCCCATGGTGTCGCCGACATAATGCGAAAGCGCGCCCAGCGCGAAGGCCAGCTCGTTCACGTTGTGAGCCTCGCGGATGAGGTTGCTGATGAAATCGCCCGTGCGCACGTAGTGCGTCAGGTCGCTGAAAGACGGGCTCCCAAAGGGATAGTAGCCGGCGTCCTGAATCACGGAGCCGCCGTAGGCGTACGCGTGCGCCATGCGCAGTTGGTCCTGAGTCGTATCCGGATACTCCTTCAGGAGTACCGGCTTGATGCCCGTCTCCCACGCCATGTCGATGATGGTTTCGTGCGTGAGAAAGGACCAGGCGAAGCAGAGCGGAGCAGCCAGCAGGCAGAACAGCGCGGCGATTGCGGCCTTGCGCTTCATAACTGCAATCACTCCTCCCTGGTTCCGGGGCCGAGGGCCTAAAGCGGTTTCACTCATAGCGCAACGCCTCGGCGGGCAGCACGCGCGCCGCCGAGCTGGACGGGTAGAGCGTCGCCAACAGCGACACCCCCAGCGACAAGGCCGTCACGATCACGCCATGTAGGATGCGCGGCGCGAAGGGGAGATAGTCCAGGGAATAAACATCGGCCGAAAGATGAATGAAGCGGTAATGGCCGCCGGCCCAGGCGAGCGTGTAGCCGAGGATGAGACCGATAATCGTGCCGATGACGCTGATCAGCAGGCCCTGAAACAAAAAAATGCGACGAATCTGACCGGGCTGCACGCCCATCGACAGCAGAACCGCGATGTCCTTGGTCTTCTCCATCACCATCATGGTGAGAGCGATCAGGATGTTGAGCGCCGCGACGCAGACGATGAGCCCGATCACGATAAACGTGACGATCTGTTCAAGCTTGAGGGCACGAAAGAGCTCGCGATTCTGTTCCATCCAGTTCGTGGTCGTGAAGCCCGGGCCGGCAGCGTTCTCGATCTCGTCGCCGATCGCGTTGGCGCGATAAAGGTCGTCAACGCGGAAGGAAATGATCGAAACCAGGTCCGGCTCGCCGAAGAGTTTCTGCGCGTCGGAGAGGCGGATGAAACCATAGCTCGAGGCGTATTGATAGAAACCCGAATGAAAGATCCCGACCACCCGAAAGCGCTGGTACTTGGGAACGATGCCGTAGGGGGTCAGGTCGCCCTGAGGGCTGGTGACCATCACGACGTCGTTCAGGCTCGCGCCGATGGAGTCGGCCAGATCGGTGCCAATGACGATGGGCGGCGTGGGGGAGCCATATTGATCTTCGGAGTTGGAGGCCTCGCTGAGAGGCGCGACGCTGCCCGCCTTGAGGTCGGCGAGCATATCGGAAACCGTGCGCTCCTCCTCGGGAACGATGCCCTTCAGCATGGCGCCGCCGGCCCGCGCGCCGTTGCGGGAAATCAACACCGGCTCATACAGACCGGGCGCAGCCGCGACCACGTGGGGAAGCCGCCGCAGCCGATCCACGAGAGGACGCCAGTTGCGAATGCCGTCGCTCATGGTGCGCATCAGATCCACGTGCGAAGTGGAACTGAGGAGGCGGTCCTGCAGATCGCGCCGCGTGCCGTTGGTGATGGCCAGCGCGAGGATAAGCGAAGCAACCCCGACCGCGACTCCCGCGATCGAGATCCAGGTAATCACGCCGATGACGGCCTGACGGCGTTTTGCCCTGAGATAACGGGCAGCGACAAAGAGCTCGAAGCGCATATCAGAGCCTGGCTCGAATCCCCATCAATGCACCACTGCTTTCACCGTCACCGCGTTGTCGTAGCGGTCGAGGACGCGGATCGAAATGACGTGTTCGCCGCGGTCGACAGGCGGATCGGCGTCTGGCCGGGGCGCGGGCACCGGCGCGTCGAACTGGAACTGCTCGGTCAGCGCATCGGCAATCCCACCCACCGGCGCAACATACTGCCAGCGGCCCGCATCGATCGAGTACTCCGCGTGGGTGACAGGCGAGGTGGCGTCGGCCGCGGTCAGGGAAACATGGATCTTGCCTGCGGCGAGATGCGCCTCCACGCCGGAAACTACCGGCGGCGTCGTGTCGACGACAAACTCGTCGCTGACGCGTTCGCCGGTGAGCGCTTCGCCCGGATTGTGCGAGAGCGCGTCGCTGGCGACGACTCTGATGCGGTAATGGCCGTCGGGCAGCTGCGACGAATCGAAGGAATCGAACCGCTCCCGGATGTGGTCGCGCAGGAACTGCCAGTTATGCTCGCCTTCCCCGCGGTAATAGAGTGCGAAGCTCAGCTCATCGCCGTTATCGTCGTGCGCTGCCCAGCGGACCGTGACAGCGGTGCGGTCGCGGACGGCGGACAGGGGTTCTCGTCCCGGTTCCTGGCCGAAGGTGATTCCGGAGTTCTGGGAAGAAGGAAAATTGATGGTGATTTGTTGCGGCTGACCTGGCTGCTGTTGCATCGAATTCGCACGCGCACCCGGCGCCACCATGACTTCATCCACCATCGGCGGCAGGTTCACAGGCAGATAGTTGATGGCGACTGCGCCCACCACGCTGCCCGGATGCTCCACCAGCTTCCACTGCATGAACCGTGACGAGTCAATGCCGATGGCGCCGGTATTGGGCGTCAACTGCTTCCAGTCGCCCCATGCACGTTGCGGATTCTCGATGTTTCCGGCCCGAGCGTACATCTGAATCGAAGTCTGCGGCGTCGCGCCCAGCTCGACCTCCGCACGCCCCCATTGCGCGAAGGCGCCGGCGTCGAAGACTTCGCTGAGATAGGTCCCTTCGGCGGATTCGCCGTGGCTCAGCAGGAACAGCTTCCCCGAGTTGGCAGTGCTGACGTAAAGGCCATTCGCCGAATCGGCGAATCCGGTCACCTGGGAGGCTTCGAGGTGCGCAACATCCGCCCAGGTGCCGTCGTCGTGAATGCGGTAGATGCGCCCGCGATTGCCGGTGGCGGCCAGCACGCCGTCGGGCGTCCACGCCAGCGAGTACAGGATGTCATCGTGGCCGGTCCATAACTTGCGCGGAGGGCCGTCTCCATGAGGAATCTCGTACAGCTCCGAACCCTCGGGGATCAGCGTGTTGCCGTTGAAGGCCTGCACCGACCCCGGCGTGATGATGGTGATCGTCGCGGTCACCTGCCCAGTGACCGGCAAGGGTGGCAGGTTGTTCCTCCCCTTCTCACCGACGCCGGCGGCGTAGATAGTGCCGTCGGGCGCGACGATGACCGAGGTGATCTCCTTCTTCGGCGCGTCGTACAGGACGAATGCTTTGCCGGCGGGATCGATGCGATAGACGAGGCCTGTGCCGTCCGAGCCGGCGATCAGGTTGCCGGACTTGTCGAAGGTGATGGAGCGGATGTGCTCCTCATCGCTTTTGTAGAACAGCTCCGCTTTGCTCGGGTTGTTCCCGCCGCCGCCGCTCACGCGATAGATGGCCGCTGGTGCGCCGGTGGCGATGTAGAGCCGGCCCCGCGCATCGAACGCCAGATCCCAGACGTATTTCGGCTTTTCCTGTGTCCCGGCGGGATCGAAGACCACCGTGGCCGTCTCGTCCGTTTTGTTTTCCGCATGGGGATCGAGCCTGTAGACCTTCCCCGAGGGCAGCGTGGCCGCGTAAACCGCGCCGTCGGGCCCGACCCGCACCACCTGCACGCTCATGTCGCGGGTGGTAAACAGCGTCGTCGTTTTCCCATCCGGCCCAACGCGCAACACGGTCGCCGGAGTTCCGGTCGCCAGGTACGCATTGCCCTCGTGATCCGCCGCCACCGCCCAGACATAGGTCGAAGGGGTAGTGAGGATCGCTTTGCTTTCCGGTCCGGGGACGAGATGGCCGTCGCTGGTGATGGCCACGCCATTGGGTGTGCCGCGCTCGAGTTCCTCCAAGCGCGACTCGCTCCACAGGCGCGTGCCCTGGGCATGCGTGGGCGGAGACAACCACAAGAGGCGGGCTGCGAAAAAGGCCAGTGTGAGGAGGAATGCAGGCGATCCGCGTCGACGAAACCGGCTTGAAATCATGCTGAATTTCAGTCTACAGAAAGCTCTTCGCCGAGGCGCGCAGGCCACCGAAACCTGCGGGGAAATCGCCTGACACAAACCACGTTTCCTCGCCTACACTGGGGTTTCGCTTGCTCCTCTGCCCGTTCGAGCCGGCAGGCTCGGAATCCCGCGAATTGAGATTGCGCCGACATGCTGAAACGCTGGAGAACCCGGATACTGCTCTTCCTTGCCGTGCTCGGTCCGGGGTTCATCACCGCCAATGTCGACAACGATCCCAACGGCATCTTCACCTACTCGCAGGCCGGGGCGCAGTTCGGTTACACCCTGCTCTGGACCATGATTCCGGTGACCCTGGCGCTCATCGTCGTCCAGGAAATGTGCGCGCGCATGGGTGCGGTGACCGGCAAAGGGCTGAGCGACCTCATTCGCGAGGAATTTGGCCTCCGCATCACCGTCATCATCATGGTGCTCCTGGTGCTGGTGAATTTCGGCAACGTCATCGGCGAGTTTGCCGGCATTGCGGGCAGCCTGCAGCTCTTTCACGTCTCCAAGTACATCTCGGTTCCGATCTGCAGCGCTCTTGTTTGGCTGCTGGCAGTGCGAGGCGACTACAAAAGCGTTGAGAAAATCTTCCTCTTCGCATCGATGTTTTACTTCACCTACATCATTGCCGGAGTGCTCGCGCATCCAGGCTGGCACGCGGCCCTGGCGGCCACCATCAAAGTACCGCGCATGTCAGTCCTGCGCGATTCAAGCTATGTCTTCATGGTGGTCAGTGTCATCGGCACCACCATCGCGCCGTGGATGCAGTTCTACCTGCAGTCGTCGATCGTGGAAAAGGGCGTAACCGCCAAGAGCTATGCCGGCTCGCGCCTCGATGTGATTGTCGGCTCCATTTTCACTGACGTGGTGGCATGGTTCATCATCGTGGCCTGCGCTGCTACGCTCTACGTGCATGGCCTGGGGTCGATCCAGGAGCCGGCCGATGCAGCGGAAGCCATGAAGCCCCTGGCTGGCTCATACGCTTTCATCCTGTTTTCCTTCGGCCTCTTCAACGCCGGCTTCTTTGCCGCATCCGTGCTGCCGCTCTCGACCGCATTCGTGGTCTGCGAGGGGCTGGGCCTGGAGTCGGGCGTGGATAAACGCTTCCACGAAGCGCCCTTCTTCTACTGGCTCTACACGCTGCTCATCGCCGGTGGCGCGGCGGTGGTGCTGATCCCCAACTTTCCCCTCATCAAATGGTCGATCGAATCGCAGACGTTGAATGGCATTCTGCTGCCGGTGGTGATTGTCCTGATGCTGCTGCTCATCAATCGCAAAGATCTGATGGGGGAACACGCGAATTCTCATTGGTTCAACGCGATTGCGTGGCTGACGGCTATCATTGTCAGCGCCCTTTCGGTCATTCTGATGGTGCAGCAGTTCCGGCCTGGTCATCACTAAGAATGCCCGTCACCAGGAGGAGTGATTATGAAGATCCTCACCGACACAATGCGAACCTGCCGCAGGGGTCCCGCCGATTGGTTCACCGGCACCGTGTGGATCGACGAGGTCGTCACCGCTGGCGCGCCCGCCCGATTCAAGTCCGCCCGCGTCTCGTTCGAACCCGGCGCGCGAACTGCATGGCACACGCATCCGAAGGGGCAGGCGCTGCATGTTCTGTCGGGGGTTGGCCGCGTCCAGCTGAAGGGCGAACCTCCCCGCGAAATCCATTCCGGCGATACGGTCTGGATTGAGGCCGGAGAGGTGCACTGGCATGGCGCCGCTCCCGGACGAACCATGGTCCACCTGGCCATTCAGGAAGCCGACGAGCATGGCACCGACGTGGTTTGGCTGCAGCATGTGACGGACGAGGAATACTCCGCGAATCCCGAACCCTAAAGCAGCTTCCCCGCTGCCAGATCGCGCACCAGGTCGCGGTCAGCCGCTAGAAAATCGTACTCCGGCAGATCGCGCAGCGGAGCCCAGCGCACGTCTTCGAAGATGTGGTTGACCATCTCGCCCTCAAAATCGTGCACCGCGAAGAACTGCAGGTCGACGGCGCCGCCGTCGCGGTAGGTATGGCGCAGATGGGCGATGCGCGTGCCGATCGAGGCCTGGATGCCGAGTTCCTCGTCCAGCTCGCGCCGCAGCGCCTGCTCCGGTGACTCTCCCGCCTCGATCTTCCCGCCGGGAAACTCCCACTTGAGGCCCATGGGCGAACCGGCCTTGCGCTGGCAGATCAGGACCTCGCCGCCGCGCAGGATGAGCGCCGCCGCCACGAAGCGGAGCGTCTTCTGGTCCCTGCCGTTTTGTACGGTATCCCCCATATTGCCCCACAGTTTAGACGCAGGTGGGGGTGGTTCGACTCCGGTCCAGGGCACGAATCCCGCCGTTAGTACCGAAAGCGTCAGGATGCAGGGCGGAGGCGATGGCATGCAGGCCATCGGCCAGCGTTGGTGCGGGTGTGTTCAGCAACTCGTCGGCGATACAGTACAGCTGGCCGTTCCGCACGGCCTCAATTTGATCCCAGCCCGGGCGGCGGACCAGCTTCTCGAGCGGGACCCGATCGCCGGCGCCGCACCAGGCAGCGAGGATGACGTCCGGGTTCGCCTCAGCCACGGCCTCCGCAGTGGTCACCGCACCCGGTTCGCCCAGGAAAACACCGCCGGCTACCTCGACTAGCTCCCTGACCCAGTGCTGCGAGTGGATCAGCGGCTTGCCCCACTCCTCACAGTAGACCAGCGGTTTGTTGGGCAACGCGGCCGCCCGGCGGCGCACGTCACAGAGTTCCGCGCGCATCCCGCAAATGATCTCCTCCGCCTCGTCGCTGGCATGGGCAACCGCCCCGATCAGGCGAATGTCCTGCTCGATGTCAGCCAGGGAGTGGGGAGCGAGCGCCAGGACCGGGCAGCCGGCCTTCAGAATGGCCGCGAGCGATTCGTTCCGATAGGGGACCGACGCAATAACGAGGTCGGGCCGGACAGCGAGCAGCTCATCCACCGACGTCGACCAGGAATCGCGCACGATGGTCAACGGTCGCCCGCGCAGAACGGGCACAGCGGCGAGGCAGTAGCGGGTACAGGCGACAAGGCTGTCGAGACGGCCGAGCCGGTCGAGGATGATGCTGATGCTCGGCTGCAGCGATGCGATTCTCACGGGTTTATTTGGTGTGATCGGCGAGCACAGCTTCCGGATAATAGACTTTCCAGCCGTGCTGGGCCGCGACTTCCGCCAAAGCCGGCGAAGGATTGACAGGGAAGGCTCGCTCCGCCATCTCCAGCATGGCAGCGTCGTGGATGGAATTGCCAAAGACCGCATCCGGCGAAGAAATGCCGACACCCCGCAGCGCCTCAGCTTTGCCCTCGTCGGTGGGCACATCGATCAGATCGCTGGTGATGAGCCCGTCCTTTACGCGCACCCGCGCGGCCAACACACGCGCGGGGCTGATTCCGAACCGTCGTATCCCCTCCTCGATGACCCAGTCGTTGGTGGAACTGACCGCCCAGATATCTGCGCCAGCCGCTCGCAGATCGGCGACCAGAGACTGCATCTCGGGAAAGATCTGCGCCTCGACGTGCGCGGTGAAGTAGCGGGCAGCCGCGCGCCGCAATTCGTCGTCGCGAAGTCCCGCGTAAACCTGCACCATCTCGCCGCAGATCGTCACTTCTGAGACCTCGCCCTGCCGGTAGAGCCGGTGGCGAGCATCGATCCACGAACTGGCATCGCGCGAAAGCAGCCCCGCCTCCATCGACCACGTCATAAAGCCGAGACCGGCGTCGCCATTCCAGAGCGTACCGTCGCAGTCGAAGACCGCGACGCGTGGCGCCGGAGAAAGAACGGCGCCACGGAACTCCTCAGCGCTGAACCGCACCGTCGGTCCTGCCTGTAGTGACGTCAACAGCAATCTCCTCCATCCCTACCCTATCAACTTTTGCAGCGGCAATCCTGGGGATTACCTCTCTAAGTATTGTCGCTTCCACATTGCAATCAGTGCAAAAAGTTGGCCCGCGCGGTCCCTTTCGATGACTCTCAGCCAAAAGATTTCCACAAGCGACGCCACCGCTGCCGTCGTTCCCGTTTCGGGAACCGCACTGCGTACCGATCTGCAGCGTATAAGCTCATAACTTTAGGCCCAACATAAGTAAGTTACTCCCAGAGCCAGGTTCGACCCCCATTACATAGATACTTCTTGACGGCGTGCTGTCGGTCGTGGGTATCCTCCGGCAGGCGGCCGACTATGCAGAGCAACAGCAGCCAGGCAAGAGTGCGAATCTTTCTCAGCGATCCGCCATTCGTCCTTTCTGTCTGCGAATCCATAGAGGCCCTGACTGGCTTCTCTTCCCAGGACTGGCTATCTTCCGGTATCTGCCTGCAGGACCGGGTCCACCCCTCAGATATCCATCTCCTTAATTCGTTCCTTTCCGCTGACTTATCGCGTCCCTCCGGATCGGCAAGCATTCGCATCCGGCACGCGGATGGCAAACTGCGCTGCCTCCGCGCCGATTATTCCAAGGCGCGTGCAGCCGAGGGCGATGCCGTGATCCTCGATCTTGTCCTGGGAGGCCCAACCGACTGCGTCAATCCCGCTCTTCGAAGCGCCATCGACCGCGTCGAGGCGCCGATGGATCGCGCCAGCGAATCCGTGCACCTCAGGAATCCTGATCTTGCGTATGTCGAAACCACGCGGAGGATGTACCCTGAGCCTCGCGCCGGCGTCCTATACCGAACGGATCGGCAGGTTATAGCCGAGGGGCGCAGTGCCAACGGAATCCAGCCCTTCAGGATGGTCGACGGCTCGAATCGCTGGATCGATAATCGCGGGCGCCCGCTCAGAACCCAGGCCGGCGAGATTCCCGGCCTCTTCGGCGTTCGCCCCGATAGCATAGGAGCGGCCGACGTGAAGCCCAGGCTGAACGAGAGCAGAGAGGTCTTCCACCTCTTCATTGAACATGCTCCGGCTGCGATCGCCATGTTCGATCGCGACATGCGTTACGTCGCGGCCAGCCATCGCTGGCTTCACGATTTCGGTCTCAACGCCGACGTGATCGGCCGCTCTCACTACGATGTGTTTCCCGAGATCCCCGATCGCTGGAAGGCGCTGCATCGGCGCGCGCTGGCAGGGGAAGACCTGTATTGCGAGGAAGACCGTTTCGTCCGCCCGGATTTCTCCATCCAGTGGCTCCGCTGGGAGATCCATCCCTGGCGGGCTGCGGACGGCGGCATCGGTGGCATTGTCATCTTCACCGAGGACATTACCCAGCAGAAAAAGGACAAAGAGAACCTCCAGCTCGCCGCCAGCGTCTTTACCAACGCTCGCGAGGGCATCGTCATCTGCGATCCTCACGGCGCCATCCTCGACGTGAACGAGACGTTCACGCGCATCACCGGCTACAGCCGCGCAGAAGTACTCGGCCGCAATCCCCGTATCCTGAAGTCCGGCCGGCAGAGCGACGCGTTTTACGGCGACATGTGGCGGGTGCTGCTGCAAAATGGCTACTGGTCGGGCGAAGTATGGAATAAGGCCAAAGACGGCAGGATCTTTCCCGAGACTCTGACCATCAGCGCTGTCTACGATCGCGCCAGCAAGGTCCAGCACTACGTGGCTCTTTTCTCCGACGTGACCGAGGCCAGGGAGCAGGAGCGCCAGCTGGAGCGTATGGCTCAGTTCGATGCGCTCACGAGTCTTCCCAATCGCGTACTGCTCACCGACCGTCTGCAGCAGGCCATGGCCCAGGCGCATCGCCACGGACAAATGCTGGCCGTGGCCTGCGTGGATCTTGACAGCTTCCGCGCCGTCAACGATCAATATGGTCAGGAGGCCGGAGACCAGCTGCTGATGGCGGTGGCGCGGCGCATGAGGCGGGTGCTCGGCGAGACCGATACCCTGGCCCGTATCGGCGGCGACGAGTTTGTTGCCGTTCTGCTCGATCTGCCCGACGTGGATGCGGCCCGGCCCATTCTCGAGAGCCTGCTTGCCTGCGCGTCGCAGCCTGAAGATTGCGGCGATGCCAGCGTTCAGGTCTCGGCCAGCATCGGCGTGGTCTTTTATCCGCAGACCGAGGAGATTGACGCCGACCAGCTGCTCCGTCAGGCCGATCAGGCCATGTATCAGTCCAAGCTGGCGGGAAAGAATCGTTATCAGATCTTCGATCCCACCCGCGACATCACCATCCGCACGTTTCACGAAGACCTCGAGCAAATCCGCCGCGCGCTGGTAACCGGCGAATTCGTCCTCTACTACCAGCCTCGCGTGAACATGAGCACCGGCGCCGTGGTTGGCGCGGAAGCCCTGATTCGCTGGGATCATCCCACGCGCGGACGCCTGCTGCCCGCTTTGTTTCTGCCGGTCATCGAGAACCATCCGCTCATCGACCGCATTGGCGAGTGGGTGATCGGCAAGGCCCTGGCGCAGCTGGAGAACTGGAATGCCGCTGGGCTCATGATTCCCGTCAGCGTCAATATTGCGGCCCATCACCTGCAACAGCCGGACTTCGTCGATCGCCTGCGAATCCTCCTTTCCGCGCACCCCAACATTCGCCCCTCCTGCCTGGAACTGGAGATACTCGAAACCAGCGCACTGCGCGACGTGGCCCAGGTCTCCCATGTACTGGCGGCCTGCCGCGAGCTCGGCGTCTCGATCGCTCTCGACGACTTCGGCACCGGCTATTCCTCACTGACCTACTTCAAGCGTCTCCCGGTCAATCTGCTCAAGATCGACCGCAGTTTCGTGCGCGATGTGCTCGATGATCCGGAAGACCTGAACATCCTCGAAGGCGTGCTGGGCCTGGCCACCGCCTTCGACCGCGTGGCGATTGCGGAGGGCGTGGAAACAGTGGACCACGGCCGCCTCCTGCTGCAGCTCGGCTGCGTCTACGGACAGGGAAATGGGATTGCCTGGCCCATGCCCGGAGAGGACCTGCCGGCCTGGTCCGCAGCCTGGAATCCCGACCCGGCCTGGGCGCTTGTCGCCTCGGTGGCGCCGCGCAAGCGCTCTTTGGTGCACGCGGCCGTCGCCCATCGCGCATGGATTGCGGCCATGGCCTCCTTCCTCCTCGGCGGGCGCCGCGTGCCGCCGCTTCTCGATCCGCATCGCTGCCGCTTTGGCCGCTGGCTCGACAGCGAACGGTCCACCCCCCTCGGAGCCACCACCACATTTGAGCAGGTCGATCAGCTCCATCGGCAAATCCATGATCGCGCCGATCGAGCATCGGCTCAGGAGGCAACAGGGCCGAACGTCGCCGATGCTCAAGCCGAAGTGAATGAACTGCACCGTCTCCGCGACGACCTTCTGGAACAGATGAACCTGTTGTTGCAGGATGCCGTGTCGTGATTCTCTTCGCGGCGCGGCGTGCGCCGGAATCCCGGTCGATCGGCTTCCCACCCCGTCAGGCGACGTGGTCGTTTTTCAGCCATGGCAGAACCTCGATGATTTGCGCGATCTCGGAGGAATCATTGGGTCTGCTCGCCCGAGGCTCGATCTGCAGCGGACTCGTGGCGCATTCGGGGAGCCACAATCCGCCCTCCTTCCTGGCCGCGACCACATGACCGCTGAATGTGACGACGTAGACGCCGTCAGGCAGGCCGTGCGGCGCATCGATGACGCAGCACCGGGAATAGAAAACGGGGCCCGTCTCCGAAGCCGCGTCTTTCATCGCCAGCATGTCGCAGGGTGCTTCCCGTCCCATGCCCTTCAGCAAACCACGGATCAGAACCACTGAGCGCATCGTCTTTGCAGGACGCTTCTCGCGACCCCTCCAGGCGTTGTCAGCCGAGATGCCCGGGTTTTTTACAGAGTTGGCCCTGAGTTACGAGAGTTTATAAAAGACAAACGTGACTGCAGGCACCGGCTCATCGGTCCCTCCAGTCGGCTTCGCCTACGATAGAAGTGTGAGTTCGATCGCTGAACGGTTGCAGAGCGTGGAAGAGCGCATCGCGGCAGCGTGCCATCGCGCAGGCCGCTCCCCCAGGGAGGTGCGGCTGATGGGTGTCTCCAAAATGCATCCTACCGAGACGCTGGCCGAGGCGGCGCACGCGGGCTTGACGCTCTTCGGCGAGAATCGCGTGCAGGAATTCGACGCCAAGTGGCGCCATCTTCACGAGCTTGGCGTCGCCGGCGCGGAAGTTCACTTCATCGGGCATTTGCAATCGAACAAGTCGACTCGCGCTGCCGAGATTTTTTCGGCCATCGACAGCGTCGATTCTTTTCGACTTGCGGAGCGCCTGAACGATGCGGCGGGCAAGCTGGGCAAAAGACTGCCGATCCTGCTCGAGATCAAAATCAGCGGGGAGCCGGCCAAATCCGGCATCGAACCCGACAGCGTGGAGCTGCGGCACCTGCTCGAACGGATGCCCACTCTCGAACACCTCACGATGCACGGGCTGATGACCATTGCTCCGTTCGACGAAAACCCGGAGACCGCGCGGGCCTGCTTCCGGCGGTTACGCTCGCTGCGCGACACCCTTGCGCGCGAGTATCCAGGCATCGATTTCCATGAGCTCTCCATGGGCATGTCGGGGGACTTCGAGATCGCCATTGAAGAAGGCTCGACCCTGGTGCGCATCGGGACCGCTCTGTTCGGCGAGCGCGCCCCAGCCAGGTGACGATGCCGATTGCCATACGCGACACCCGGGACGGCGCCAGGTTCACGGTGCGCGTGGCTCCGCGCGCCAGCCGCACGGCAATCACGGGCGTGTTTGCCAATGGCCCTGAGGCCACACTGAGAATCGCGCTGCATGCGCCGCCGGTCGAAGGACGCGCGAATGCCGCGCTGGTCGACTTCCTGTCCGATGTGCTGGGAACGCCGCGGTCGGCGATCGAGATCGCCGGTGGTCAGCGCGCTCGCACTAAGACCATCCTCGTCCGCGGACGAACCGCCGCGGAAATCTCAGCGCTATTCGAGAAGATCCTGCCAACCACGCGGAAAGTTCAGAGCTGACGGACGCGCTGGCTTCCAGCTCCGCCTTTCGCTCGCCTTTGGCTCGGCTTCCACTCGCTCTTAGCTGGCTCTTGGCTGCCTTCAGCCCTCTCGTCTCTTCCTCTGCCCGGCGGCTCTCTGCGGCGGCTTCTTCGACTCATCTTCCTCATCCGCTGCGGAGCCCTGCCCCATGCTCTTGCGCAGCGCCTCCATCAGGTCGATCACCGGCGCCAGCTTGCGCTTCGGCTGCTTCGACGGCGCTTCCGCCTGGCCCTGCTTACTCTCGATCAGCTGTTCGACCCTGCCCTCGTATTCGTCCTTGAACTTCTCCGGATGGAACTCCCCGGTGAGCTGCTTCATGAACTGCTCGGCCAGTTCAACTTCCGCCTTCTGCACTTCCACTTCCGGCTGATTGTCGTATTCAGCGACCGCGCGGATTTCTTCCGGGTAATACAGCGTGTGCAGCACCAGCCCCTTCTCAAAAGGCCGGATCATCACGATTTGCTCGCGCTGGTGCAGCGTAATCTTCGCGATCGCGCCCAGTTTCAGCTGCTGCATGCCCTTGTGGATCAGCGAGTACGCCCGGCGTCCCGGATCTTCAGCAACGCTGAAATACGAAGTCTGGTAATAGAGCGGATCGACGTCGGGCAGGTTCACGAATTGCACAATCTCCATCGTCTCCGACGACTGCGCTTCGAGGGCCTTTAACTCCTCGTTCGAGACGAGCACGAAGTTCTCTTTGTCGACGGGGTAGCCCTTGGCGATCTCGCTGCGCTCCACCACGCGCTCGCAGTGCGGGCAGTAAATCTGCTGCTTGATGCGTGTGCCGCAGACCTGGTGAACCTGGTTGAAGCTGATGTGCTGCTCGCGCGCAGCAACAAACAAGCGGATCGGCACCGAGATCAACCCGAACGAAATGTAACCTTTCCAGACCGTCGAAGCCATAGGAAGGCAAGAATATCGCACCGAAAATCGGCAGGAAAATGAAAAACTCGGCAGGAATCGGCGCGATAACTCCCCACTTCGCCCTCTCTTCGCCCCTCTTCCTGCCCGATGCGCTCCGCTACTTTGCTCCTGCCTGGCTCCTGCTTCGCTCTGCTACTTGGCTCTGGGATGCGTGCGGTCGTAGACCTCGGCCACCTGCCCGACCGTCAGCTGCGTGTATCGCTGCGTCGTGGAGAGCCGCTCATGCCCCAGCAACTCCTGGATCGCCCGCAGATCCGCGCCCTCCTCCAGCATGTGCGTGCCAAACGCGTGCCTCAGCGTGTGCGGATGGACATCCGCCGCCAGCCCGTGCGCCAGCGCGATGTGTTTCACGATGCGCCCAACACTGCGGACGGTGAGCCGCCCATCGCCGCGCAGCCGCAGATTGAGCAACAGCGCTGCCGTCGACTTCCCTGCCTCAGCGAGCTTCCGCTCGCGCACCGGCAAATACGCCCGCAGCGCCTGCGCCGCTGCATCGCCCAGCGGAACGTAGCGTTCCTTTCGTCCCTTGCCGCGCACCAGAATCGCTTCGTTTGCCCAGTGAATATCGCCGAGGTCGATGCCCACCAGTTCCGCGTTGCGAATCCCGCAACCATAGAGCAGTTCGAAGATCACGCGATCGCGCTCCGGCCACGCCGCGGCATCGTCGGCGGCGCTTTCCACCACGCGGTTCATCTCTTCGATCGTCGGCACGCGCGGCAGATGCTTCGGCAGTTTCGGAGTAGCGACCAGCGCGGCGGGACTCTGTTCCACCAACCCCTGCCGCGCGAGCCATTTGAACCACGAACGGATCGCCGCCAGCGCCCGCGCGACCGAAGCCTTCGACAAGCCGCGCCCATATAGCTCTCCGAGATAAGCGCGAATGTGCTTATGCTCGATGCCGTCGACCGCAAGCTTCGCGCCCAGCCTCGCCACTGCAAACCCCGCAAAATCGTGCAGTTCGCGCTCATAAGCGCGCACCGTGTGGGGACTGGCCTTCCGCTCATGCGCCAGCATCGATAGAAACTCATCGACATGACGCGCGATCGCCGGCTTGTTCGCGATCTGCTTCTGGCTCTTCGACCCGCTCATGGCGCCACTCGCTTCGCGCGCGGATGATGCTCCCGATGCACGGCCTTCAGTCGTCCCAGGGCCAGGTGCGTGTAGATCTGCGTGGTGGCGATGTCCGCGTGACCGAGCAGTGTCTGAACCGTGCGCAGGTCCGCGCCCCTCTCCACCATGTGCGTGGCGCAGCTATGGCGCAGCATGTGTGGGCTGGCGGCGCTCCCGCTGTGCTTCACAAGATGCCACACCCAGCCGCGGCCCAGCGGCTGCCCTCGCATCGACAGAAACAGCCGGCTCGAGCATTCTTTCTCCAGCGCGGGTCGGCCTTTCCTCAAATATTCTTCGAGCGCCTGGATCGATGCCCGCCCCAGCGGAACGATCCGCTCCTTGTCTCCCTTGCCGCGCACCAGCGCGCGCCCTGCATCGAGCGAAAGATCGGCGACGTTCAGCCCCGTCAATTCCGAAACGCGTAATCCCGCGGCATACAGCAGTTCCAGAATGGCGCAATCGCGCAGCGCAACGGCGTCCGCCTGCGGAAGGTTCGCAGCCATCGCGGCACGATCCAGCATCGAGTCGACCTCCGCAACTGCCAGTGATTTGGGCAGCACCTTCCACGTCGCCGGTGATTCCAGATTCAGCGTGGGATCGCGGTGAATCCGCTTGTCCAGCAGCAGCCACCGATAAAATCCGCGCAGGCACGAGAGCTTACGCGCCGCCGAACGCGACTCCACGCCGTGCTTCGAAAGATGCTTCAGGAACCCGGCCACCAGCGCCTGGGTTCCTTCGAGCAGAGTCGTCGACTCACCTTCCAGAAACTCGGCAAACTGCAGCAGGTCGCGTCCGTAGGCCTCGCAGGAAAGCGGGCGCAGCCCCTTCTCGACGCGCAGGTAGACGAGATACTCCTGAATCAGTCCCGAATTGCCCAGCCTGGAATTCCCCAGCTCAGCTTTGCGCGCGGTGGCCACAATCCCATTATCGAAGACACGGAGAACGGCGCTCAGTACCCAACCAGGTTCACGCCTCGCCGCGAAAGACGCATGGCCCCTGCTCAGGATTCGCGGTAATTGAGCAGCAGCAGCCCAATCAGCACCAGACAAGCGGGCCACACCCATGCGGCGATTCGCCTCGGCCGGGATTCCTGAGGCACCGCCCGATCATCGAGCCGCAGTTCCAGCCAGCGCCCCCAGCCGGCTACGGCTCCCAGCAGCGCGATCGGCGTGTGGCTCAGTTCCGCGTAGACCTCATCGGTTCCCTCGCCCAGCGCGTGCGTGTGGGTGAGCAGCAGCGCTCCTCCGGCCGCGCACAGTACCGGAAAAACAAAGCGGGCGCGAGGCTGGCGCAGGCGTCCCGTTTGCACGCCCCACTCGAAGATGGAGAAAACCGCGATGAGAACCGCGTAGGCGCGATGCTCCAGCACGTCGGGCGCGGTGAAGCTGGCCCAGAAGGGGCGCGGTCCCAGCGGCCAGCATTCTGGATCAGCGCGCAGCAGGATAAAGATCGACAGCCCCAGGAAAAGCAGTGGCCAGTGCCGCGCCCATCCCTGGCGCGGTAAGCGCGCAATCAGAGCCAGAGCGCCGGCGGCGAGGACGATCAGCCCCGCCCAGTGATGGTTGTATTCCGACCAGGCACGATCATTGGCGTCACTCACGCTGCCGCCGGTGTACGTCGCTTCGCGGACAGCAACGCTGAGCGGCGTCGGCGGCGCGAGTTGCGAAAACGAGGGCGTGTGGAAGCTCGGCCAACGCCACTCCATACGCTCGGCAACCTGATGGCCCGTGAGTGTGTCCTGCGGTGTCTCGTCGACCGACGGCGACTGCGCGGTGAGCGAGGCCGCAGCGAGAATCACAGTGAATCCCAGCCCGATTTCGGCCTCGCTGAAACGGCGCAGGCGCAACAGCAACGGCGCTGGATCGCTCTCGACGCGGCGCAGCAGCAAGAAGTTCCCTGCGCCGAGCGTCAGGATCAGCGCGGTCAAAACGATCTTCGCGGAAAGTATGAGGCCATACGACGTTCCGTAGATTCCCTGCCAGGAACCTGCATAGAACCAGGAAAGCCCCGCACCGGCGAAGATCAAAGTCGCCACGCTGATGACGGCCATCGCGGAAAAACGACGCGCCATCTGCCGCGAAATCTCCGCATCACGGTTCAGCCGGAGCGCGATCAGCAAAAACAGCAGCGCCCCAATCCACGCGGCCATTCCCAGATGATGCCCCGCTGTTAAAACCACCAGAAGTAGCCGATGATCCATGCGGGACGCGGCATGGCTCAGCGAAACCGAGGCCGCGAGCGCAACCAATCCCGGAAGAGCGGCCAGCGTGAGCTTCGATGTCACCCGGAGCAGCAGAGACAATGTGAGTGATGCAGCGACGAAGATGGTCCCGGCAATAAAATAAGCCGCCGAGATCACATCGCGCAGGCCCATGCCGGAGCTGCCGATCAGAACTGCTGATGTGGCGGCGATCAGTGCGATTTGCGTCACCGCCAGCGCCAGCGCGAAGCCCGCAGCGACGCACCGCAGTCGCGCCTGCGATTCCGAATCCAGATTTGCAGGGCGCGCTGCGAAGAGCAGGAAGAATACGCCTCCGAACGCCAGCGCCTCCAGCGCAAACGACAGCGCCCGCAACAGGAGCGAGAGCAGATCGAAGTCGCGAACGAACCAGATCAAGTTGGTTCTAGCGTACCGTGAACGGGATTTCGCCGCGCGTGATGTGACCGTCGGTGGAGAGCGCCTGCCAGCGCAGCGTGTAGCTGCCCGGCTTCAGCGCAGCGTGCGCCTTCAGATTGTTTTCTGCGCTCTGGTTGTCCAGGAAAACGGCCGCTGTGTGCCCATCGGCCGTCACCAGCGTAAGAACGGAGTGACGCCCGTCGACGCGGGAGTTGAATCGCAGCTCGATAGCAACGTCGGGGCCATGAACCGTCGCGCTTGCCGCTGGCGTGCTGGAGAGAAGGTGCGCGTGGGCGAACGCGATCCGTGGCAGGAGCATCGCGGCGCAGCCAACGAGGACTGCGACAGAGATTCGTTTCATCTGCATGGCTTGCGAAACCCTCATGATCGACAGGGTCAGAATCGAGCCCCTGGAATAACGCTTTGCCGTTTGCGAAACGGTTCGGCAAACCGTCACCACTTCGCGGACCCAAAGCAGAGTTTATCGCGACGCAGCGCGCACCGACTTGCCGCTGATCTCTGCGGCGCGGGCCTCCGCGTACGCCGCGGCGCCCATCAGCGCGGCGCGGCTCTCCAGAATGATGTGCACCGGCGTGTGAATCAGCAATTCGCTCAACCGCCCCTTGTCGATAAAAGCCTGCATGAATACTCCGCCGCGCATGGTCTTCAGCATTTTCGGCGCGATGCCGCCCCCGATATACATCCCACCCGTCGCCAGTGCCTTCAGCACCATGTTGCCGGCTTCCGCGCCATAGGCGGCCGCGAAAACTTCGAGAGCCTTCGCACACAGCTCGCTCTTTCCCTCCTCGCCCACCTCTCCGATCACGGCGTTGGGATCCTCAGCCGCCATCTGCTGCCGTAACCACTCCGGCTCTTCCATATGTTTTTGATCGCGAAGAAACGTGTAGATGTTCGTGAGCCCCGGTCCGGAAACGACACGCTCGAAGCTGACCCGCCCGCTGTATTTTTGCATCAACCACGTGAGCAGCTCGATCTCCAGCGGATTGCGCGCAGCATAATCGCAATGCCCGCCCTCTGACGCCATCGGCACATGCGTCTTGCCGTTCCACACGAGAACCCCTTCGCCAAGCCCTGTGCCCGCCGACACCAGCGCGCGATTCCCCACCGCGGAGGGATCGCCCTGATTGAGTGTGAAGATCTGGTCCGGCGTCAGCTCCGGAATGCCGTAACCATTCGCTTCAAGATCGTTGATCAGGAAAAGGTGCGTAATGTTGAGACCCGCGGAAAGCTCCCGGCTGTCCAGCACCCACGGAAGATTGGTGAGCCGGAGGCGTCCACCGCGCACCGGTCCCGGCACGCCGAAGCAGGCCGCCGTAATCTCGGGGTTCGAGCTTTCCCTCAGAAAGCGTCGAACAATTTCCTCGAGCCCGTTGAATTCGTGGGCCGGAAACCGCTCGTCGCGAACGTGCACCAGCTGACCGTGCTCGAAGGAGTACAGCGCCAGGTCGACCTTGGTGCCGCCCACGTCCCCGGCGAGAATCATCTTGCGATCTCCAGCGTTCCTGTGCCATCGGCGTTGGGCGGGGGCAGACGCGCCGCGGCAGCCGTGTCCAGCAAGAATAGCAGTCCGCCGTTTTGCGGCTGGATCAGCTGCGACGGCAGCGTCTCGGGATCGTAGGGGCCCTGCAGCACGCGCCCCAGTGGATCGGCTTTCGCCGCTCCATCGATCAGGAAGAAAACATCGCGCGCGGCATTGATGACCGGCCAGGTGAGCGTGACCCGCCAGCTCTGCTTCTGTTGCGGCACGTGATTCGCGACCGCGACCCGGCCCGTCTCATGCAGAGCTGCCGTGTGCGGGAACAGCGATGCGCAATGCCCATCGTCTCCCATACCCAGCTGCAGCACATCGAAGATTGGGACCTCGGCGCCTTCCAGCCGGAAGTGTCCGCGAATCGCCGACTCATAACGCGCAGCCGCCTCCTCGGGATCAAGCTCTCCCTCGATGCGGATCGCATGATCCGGCGCCAGCGGGACTTTGTCGAGCAGGAGTTCCCGCGCCGCTCCGAAGTTGCTGTCCTGGTTCTCCGGCGGCACGCAGCGGTCATCCACCCAGAAAATCCAGAGTCGATTCCACGGAATGGCGTCGCGGTAAGGGGCCTTCGGATCGGCAAGGAGCGCGAACACCGGCTGCGGACTACCCCCGCCGGAAATCGCGATGCGCGCTATACCGCGTGCAGCGACCGCCGACTGAATGCCCCGCACAAAATGCTCGGCGGTCTCGCCCGTAAGAACGTCCTGTTCTCGAAAAACGCGATATTCGACGTGAATTTTCTTTGCCATTCTTTAGCTCAAGGCGCAAAGCGGCATTCTAGCGCCGCGCAGGCGAACGCGAAAGCCGCGCCCATTAGGGCTTCGGCGCCTCCGGCACGCCCTGCCAGGTGTGCCCGTCGCGCCCGATTAGTTCCTCGCCGCATTCCGGCCCCCACGTTCCGGCGGCGTAGTTGGGGAAGGTCTGCGGAAACTTCTTTGCCCACGCATCGAGCACCGGCGTATACAGCGCCCACGTTGTCTCCACACCGTCGCGATGCGCAAACAGCGTTGCATCGCCCAGCATCGCGTCCAGCAGCAAACGCTCGTACCCGTTCGCCGAAGAAGCGCCAAACGACTGCGCGTAGCTGAAATCCATAATGACCGGGCAGACTGACATCTGCGGCCCCGGCACTTTCGCGCCGAAACGCAGGGAGATTCCTTCGTCCGGCTGGATCCGCATCGTGATGATGTTCGGTTGAATATCGCAGCCGCCCGGCACGCGCGCGCCAAAAAGTAACATCGGCGGTTGCTTGAACTGAATCGTGATCTCCGTAACCCGGCTCGCGAGCCGCTTGCCCGCGCGGAGATAGAACGGAACTCCCGCCCAGCGCCAGTTGTCGATTTCCAGACGAATCGCGGCGTAAGTCTCGGTTTGGGATTTGGGGTCGACGCGATCTTCTTCGCGGTAGCCCTTGACCATCTGATCGTCCACGATGCCCGGGCCGTACTGGCCGCGCACGCAATCGAAAATATTGATGGGCTTGATCGAGCTCCACAGCTTGATCTTCTCGCGCCGCACCGCCTCGGCTGCAAAACTGGCCGGCGGTTCCATCGTCACGAACGAGAGCAGTTCCATCATGTGGTTCTGCACCACGTCCCGAAGCGCGCCGGCTTTCTCGTAGAAGGGCCCGCGTCCTTCGATGCCAATGCTCTCCGCGGCGGTGATCTGCACGTGATCGACGAAGTTGCGATTCCAGATGGGCTCGAAGATTCCGTTCGCGAAACGGAAGACCAGCACGTTCTGGACCGTCTCTTTGCCCAGATAGTGATCGATCCGGAATATCTGATTCTCGCTGAAGACCGTATCGACGTCGTCGTTCAGTTCACGCGCACTTTCAAGATCGTGTCCGAACGGCTTCTCAATGATCACGCGTACGGTTCCGACTTCAGGCTTCGCCATCCCGTGCGCGCCCAGGCGGTGCACAATATCCGCGAAATAATCCGGCGCAGTCGCCAGGTAGAAAAGGCGATTGCCGCGCGTGCCGTAGTCGCGGTCGTATTGCTCGAGCAGCTGTTTTAGCGCGACATAACCCTGGTCGTCATCGAAATTCATGGCGTGATAACCGATTTTCCCGACGAACTCGTCCAGTTTGGCCGCACTCTTCTCGACGCCGCCAAACGAGAGAATGCCCTCGCGCATATCGTCGGCGAACCCCTGGCCGAGATCGCGCCGCGCCACTCCAACGATGCGGAAGTGTTCGGGCAACAATCCCGTTTGCTCCAGATGAAAGAGCGCCGGCAGCAGCTTGCGCTTGGTCAGATCGCCGGACGCGCCGAAAATCACCACCACGCTGGGCTCAGGAATGCGCTCGTGTACCTGGGACGCTGCCTGCTTTACGTCCTCCGGAGAGATTCTCACTTCCGTAGTCGCCATGAATGTGCCTCTTTCCCGCGATGCTTCCCGTCGCCAGCCTGGAACGCGCGTGCGATTCTCTACGCCGCCTCTTCCTTTTCGGTCTTCACCGCATGCCCCCCAAACTCGCTCCGCATGATCGCGAGCATGCGATCGGTGAAGTTGTACTCCTCGCGGCTGCGAATTCTCCGCAGAAGCGATTCCGTGATCACCGGCGCCGCAACATTGAGATTGATCGCCTCGAAGACTGTCCAGCGGCCCTCGCCCGAATCCTCAACGTACGGTTCCAGTCCCTTCAATTCCGGATTTCGCCCCAGTGCATCGGCGATCAGATCGAGCAGCCACGAGCGAACCACGCTGCCGTAGCGCCAGATCTGCGCCACCTGGGCAAGGTCGAGATCCATCTCGTCTTTCTTCTCCATAATGGCAAAGCCCTCGGCGAAGGCCTGCATCATTCCGTATTCGATCCCATTGTGAATCATCTTCACGAAGTGGCCGGAACCCGCAGGACCCACGTGTCCCCATCCTTTATCCTTCGCTGGCGCGAGCGCCTCGAAGATCGGATACAGTCGCTCGACGACGTCGGCATCGCCGCCGATCATCATGCTGTAGCCCTCCTTCAGTCCCCAAATGCCGCCGGACGTGCCCACGTCGACAAAGTTGAAACCCTCGGGCGTCAGTTCGCGATAACGGCGCTGGCTGTCCTGGTAATTCGAGTTGCCCCCGTCGATGAAGGTGTCGCCCTTCTGCATCAGCGGCTTCAGTTTCTCGATCGTCTCATCGACCGGCTTGCCCTGCGGCACCATGATCCAGATGGCGCGAGGGGCGGCGAGGTTCTTCACCAGGTCCTGCAGTGTGGAGACCCCTGTCGATCCTGAGTCCGTGAGCCGCTTCACCGCGTCGGCGCTGAAATCGAAACCGACCACCTTGTGCCCGCCGAGCCGCAGCCGCTCGGCCATATTTCCGCCCATTCTGCCGAGTCCAATGATTCCAAGTTCCATGCTTGCTCCTCCCTGGCTTCACTCCCTGATTCTGAAAGCAATCAAGCCTCTTGCACCCTCAACGCGCGAAATCGGCCCAGCACCGGCAAAATCCCAAGCCGCACCAGTTCGCCGGTTAGTTGCTCCGACCCTTCGTAGCGCACCCCATGAATTCCCAGCGAAGCCGCCGCCGCTACGTTTTCCACGCGGTCATCGATAAAGACCACTCCCTCGGGATCGCGCTGGAGCACATCGAGCGCCACCTGATAGATTTTCCGATCCGGCTTGCGCAGCCCCAGGTAGCACGAGCTGAAGAATGCATCGAACTGATCCAGCAGATTGAATTTCCCCAGACGGAATTCGTTCATCATGCGCGACTCATTGTTCACCGTTGCCAGCACATATTCTTCCGATGCGGAAAGCTCGCGAAGGATTCCCATGGCGCTGTCGGCGAGCAGCGTGGACTCTGCGCGCATTGCCTCAACAAATTCAGCCTGGGTAAAGTTGCGCGGCTCAAAAAACACCGTGCGGCTCAGGTACTCGTCCGCTCCGATCTCATCCTTTTCCCACGCCTGATCGACCTCGGCATGGCGGCGCTCGAAGTCGGCCTCGTCCAGCCCAAATTTCGCAAGCACAGCATCGCGCTGCTGGCGATCCCAGCCATTGCTGAGCAACACTCCGCCCACATCCCACAGAATGGTGCTGATGCCGTCCATGGCATCTCCTGGCATGATCTGGTCTTGCAGAAAAAAGTCGGGGACCCCGGCTGATTCTACGGCTTGTTTGTGTTCGGCATGTTACGAGCTTCGATGGCCATCACTTTATTGAGCCTGCGCACGTACCGTTCCACCTGCGACTGGAAGCGGGCTTCTAGAAATGCGGCCACCAGATCGTAGGCCAGTTCCTCGCCGATGATGCGCGCACCCAGCACCAGCACGTTCATGTTGTCGTGTTCAACACCCTGGTGCGCGGAATAATGATCGTGGCACATGCAGGCGCGGATCCCGGGCATCTTGTTGGCGGCTACGCACACGCCCACTCCGCTGCCGCAGATCAGAATGCCGCGTTCGGCGCGGCCCGCCTGCAGCGCCCGGCCCACCGCCTCGGCAAAATCCGGATAGTCCGAAGGTTCGGCGTTGAATGCGCCCAGGTCAATCACCTCGTGCCCGAGCTGCTCCAGATAACCCCGAACTTCTCCCTTGAGAAGAAAACCAGCGTGATCTGCCGCAATCGCCAGTTTCATGGTTATTTCTCCGCCAGCGCCGGCTCGGCCTTGCGCGCGCGCTCGACCAGCGCCTTCGCCCGGGCCACCACGTTGTCCGTGCCGAATCCCAGTTTCTCCAGTGCAATCGCTCCCGGAGCCGAAGCGCCGAAGCGATCCAGCCCGATCACGTCACCATCGCGGCCCACGTACTTCCACCATCCCAGCGTCGCGCCCGCCTCAATCGCCAGCTTAGGCAGGTGATCGGGGAAGATTGACGCCTTGTAGCTGTCCGATTGCTCATCGAAGATGTGCGTGCTCGGCATTGAAACCACCCGGGCGATAATGCCGTCCTTCTTCAGTTGCTCGGCGGCCTGCACCGCGGGCCATAATTCCGCTCCCGTACCCACAATCAGCAGATCGGGCGAATCGCTTCCCTGCTCCACGACGTAAGCCCCGCGGCGCACGCCTTCGAAGACCCGCTGTTGAACCGGATCGAGCAGCGGCAGGTCCTGGCGCGACAACGCCATGAACGACGCCCCCTTGCGCTCCAGCGCCAAACCCCACGCGGCCGACGTCTCGTTCGCGTCCGCCGGACGAAAATCCGTCAGATGCGGCACCGCGCGCAGCATAGTCAGTTGCTCGATTGGTTGATGCGTGGGACCGTCTTCGCCCAGCCCGATGGAGTCGTGAGTGAAAACGAAGATGGAATGTACCTGCATCAGCGCGGCCATGCGGAGCGCCGGTTTGGCGTAATCCGAAAAGCAAAAAAACGTCGAGCCATAGGGAATAATGCCGCCGTGCGCGGCCATGCCGTTCACTATGGCGCACATTCCGAATTCGCGCACTCCGAAATAGATGTTGTCCCCTTTGGGATCGATGTGGAAATTCGCGCTGTCCTCGATCACCGTCTTCGTCGATGTCGAAAGATCCGCCGCCCCGCCCAGCAACTCTGGCACGTATTTCACGATGGCATTCATTACCGTGTTGCCCGCGGTTCGGGTCGCAACCGGCTTCCCGTCCGCGGGGAACCGCGGCAGGCTCTGCTCCCACCCGTCTTTCAGGCGACCCTCCTGCACGCGTTCGAACTCCGCAGCCTCCTCCGGAAACGCCTTCCTGTAGCTCGCGAAAAGGGCATTCCAGTCCGATTCGACCTTTGCCCCGCGATCCACTGCCTGCAGCCAGTTCTTCGCCGCATCCTCCGGAACGTAGAACGTCTTGTCCTCGGGCCAGCCAAGGTTTTTCTTCGTCTGCTTCACCGCCTCCGCGCCCAGCGCCTCGCCATGCGCCTTGTTGGTTCCGGCTTTCGGACTGCCATAGCCAATCACCGTCCGCACCGCGATCAGCGAAGGTTTGTCCTTCACCCCCTGCGCCGCTTCAATCGCCTTCGCAATTCCTTCCAGGTCATTGCCGTCCTCCACAATCTGCACATGCCAGTGATACGCCTCGAAGCGCTTCAGCACGTCCTCAGTGAACGAAAGCTCCGTCGGCCCATCCAGCGAAATCAGATTGTCGTCGTACAGAAAAATCAGCTTGCCCAGTCCCAGCGTGCCCGCCAGCGACGCCGCCTCGTGCGAGATTCCCTCCATCAGGTCGCCGTCGCCGCAAAGTCCATAGGTGTAATGATCGACAATGTCGAAGCCCGGCCGATTGTAGACCGCCGCAAGATGCCTCTCCGCCATCGCCATCCCCACGGCCATCGCGAAACCCTGACCCAGCGGCCCGGTTGTGACCTCCACGCCGTCAGTGTCGCCATATTCCGGATGTCCCGGCGTCTTCGATCCCCATTGCCGGAACTGTTTCAAATCCTCAATCGACAGGTCGTATCCGGTCAGATGCAGTACGCCGTAGAGCATAGCCGACGCATGTCCGTTCGAGAGCACGAAGCGGTCGCGATTCGTCCACTTCGAGTGCTTCGGATTGTGCCGCATGTATTTGTGAAAGAGCAGATACGCAATCGGCGCGTCGCCCAGCGGCGCTCCGGGATGGCCGCTGTTGGCCTTTTCCACTGCATCGACGGCAAGAAACCGCAGGGCGTTGATCGACAACTGGTCGAGCTCGTTCATGATTCTCGTCTCTCCTCCTGGGTTTCGTACTTTTGGGGGCGGTGCGGACAATCGGGCTGTCAATCCTGATTCTCGCTCTGTTGATTGGATGACGCAAACGAGCGAGCCGTCTCAGGAAGGTGGCTCGAGGGCGACTTCGAAATTCCGGCCCTCCCACCTGTTCTCGTCCGGCCAGAACAGAGTAAAGGAAAGCGTCCCGGTTTGCTCCGGCGTGGTCGGCAGGTCAGCGTAGGAACCGGCGTAGCCGAGCTGCGTGCTGTCGAGCGAATTCGTGGTTTGCCAGTTGTCCGGCGTCCACGTCACGCGGAAGCGCGCTGCGGAAGTGATGCGCAGCGATTTCCCCGCCGGCATCTGCCGTATCTGCCGGCGCGACACTTTGAAAACCTCGATGTGACTCGGCGGATGGTTGCCCCGCACGTAGCGATCCTCGACGATCGGGATGCAATCGAACACGCGGCCGTCATAAGCCGAGCGCAACAGCTTCAGATACTCCGAGTGTGCCCACACCAGCGGCATCGCCGAGCCCGCCGGACCGCCGAGAACCAGCCCATCCAGGTCCGGCGCGTCCCAAATCTGCTCCGGCAGCATGCCCCCGCTCGACGCGAACTTCTCGATCGTTTCAATCAGCCCGCCAACCTCGCGTCCCGCAGCCAGCTCGTAGTGCGCGCGCTCTCCCACCAGCAGCGGCCACGCGCGGCCTTGTCCCCATCCGATAAACGGCCCCCCGTCGGCGCGCTGGCCGTACCCATCGTGGTTGTAGCGCAGCCAGCAGGGCCCCTTGGGCGTGTCCACTTTGAGCACACGATCGACCACTTTCAGTGAATCGACAATCAGCGGATCGCCGGCAGCCCGCACTCCGTACCGCACCAGCTCCAGAAAGCCGGCGTCGATGATCTCGCGCGCCTCGAAATCCGACTTCTCCCCCGGCGCGAGGTTGTTGATGTGGACGATCTCTTTCCCGCACTCCTCGTGCGCGTACGGATCGCCGCATTCCGGCGGACGAATGCGCATGAAATGCCGCTTCACCTCCGGATCCAGCACGCCATTGTTCGTCACCGTCCAGTCTTCCAGGTGGCTCTCGATCCAGTCGGCGTGTTCTTCGAGGAAATGCGCCAGCTCCGGCGCGCCGTGCGCTCTTGCCAGATCGGCCGCGCAAATCAGCCCCACAATCACCGCCGCCAGCGTCGAGGGTGAGTAGCCCGCGATTTCTTCCCAGCGTTCCTGCTGGGTAACCGGAGCGTAGCGCACCAGAAATCCTGCGGCACGCTCCACAAACGGAAAGACCGGGAATATCCCGAGCGCGTTCTGCTTCCAGAGGCGCCACGCCAGCATGATTGGGAAGGCCACCTCGTCGAGCTGGATGCCCGTCCAGTACGGCTCACCATTGACCCAGAAATTCTGCGCGAAACCGCCATCCGGGTTTTGCGTGACCGCCAGGTACACTAGTGCCCGCAGCGCCGTCTCCAGCCGCCCGCACGCCATCAGCGCCGTCGCCGTCTGCACCATGTCGCGCGTCCACACCAGGTGGTATCCACCCAGATCGTCGTCGCCCTTGGCGTAGCCCCACGGAATTGAAGCCGAAGCGATGAAGGCTCCCGCAAAAGTCTTGTCTTCGTGCGCCAGCACCACATTGTGGCTGATCTGCAACAGCCGTCCGTCGTCGCCCGAGTGTCTTGCCAGTTGCCGGGGCGTGGCGGCGCGATGCCACTGCTCGATAAAGCGTGCAAGGTGGCCCTCGAACGGCAGCGCCAGCGAGCCCGCGACTGCGGCCAGCGCCGCGTGATGCCCTTCTCCAAAGCCAATGCCCAGGGTGAACTCGCGCGTGTGCTCCATCGGAATCTCGGCCATAATCGCAATGTTGCCGTCGAGCGCCGAGCCGAATTCCCAGTCCATCTTGAAGTTCTGCTTCAGGTCCTGCCAGCCGTCGCTGGTCCCCACGTAGCCGCAGCTGGCACGCGAGAATCCGCAGTCCGCCGACATCGCCAGCGACATTGCGTCTCTCCACGCAATCACCACCCGCTTCCCCGCAACATCCGCCACCCGCGCGGAGTTGCCCATTCCTCCGCCCTCCAGATGTGGCGACAGCAGCGCATAAACATGCAGCCGCGAGAGCAACTGCTCATCGCCCTCCAGTCGCACGTGCACCAGCACCACCGGGCCATGCGGGTCGCTGATCATCTCCCGTACCAGCGTGTAACGGCCCTCGCGATCGCGATTGTGGACGCAGATGGCAAGCCCGTCGGAATCGATGTAGTCGAACTCGTGAATCAGATCGCGCCGCTCTTCATGGAAGAACGTCTCCCCATCGGTGATCAGGAACTGCATGTCGCGAGTCTGCGGGCGATCGATGGTAGGGCAGTAGATTTCGTTGAGGATTCCGTGCGAGACCGTGAACCAGACCTTGCTGGAGACCGCATAGGCCGTGCCGACGGCGTCTTTGGCGCTGGACGTCCAGCGAGGTTCGAGGCCGGGCGCGCCGAAGGCCAGCCCCTGGCCGTCCAGCCATCTGTAGCGCGAAACCGAATCGGTCATCCGTCAGCCATTCTCTCTGAAAATGCGGCTTCATGCGTTACCGGAAGGTGAACGCTTGCAGGAAATGAACCTCTAAAGAGCGATGACGGAGAAGCCTTCCAGTCCCGCAGCTTCGTCCAGCCGCTTGTCACTGCCGATGAAAGTCTTCCCGTCCGGCCGTTGGCGGCACCACGTGAGCGCGGCCGCCAGCTGCAGGCTGCCCGCGGCCCGCAAAGGGTAAACGTCGAGAAGCCGGCAAGCTTCGTCCAGCAGCGAATCGCCCGGCAGAATCGCTTTCCATATTGATCGGATTCGGTCCAGTGAAGCGATCGCCTTCAGCGCGCCCTGGTCATCGATCAACCCAGTGCGGCGAAGGCGCGCAATCGCGCTGCGAATTTCCACATAACTGCCCCACCAAACAACCGGAGTGTGCAAGCGGAGATTCGCCTCCGCCCGAGGAGTCGCTGCCTGCCGAACACACGCCGGAACCAGAGCACTCGCGTCCCAGAATGCCGGCTTCCCCATTACCATCCTTCTTCTCGCTCCTCCAGCAACGCCTGAATCCCGGCATTGTCCGAAACGCTCGGCTTCGGCATCCTGATGATCGCTTCGATCTCTTTGCCGGTCACTGGCTTCTCCGGCAGCTTCATTTTGTCCGCCGCCACCAGCAGAAGGTCTTCATCGCTGGCGTCGCCACCCGCGAATGGCACCAGCTTGGCACCGGAAGATTCCGGTCCCGGATCACGACCTCTTCCCCGCTGCGCGCGAAAGAGAGATACATGCTGAGCCGATTCTTCAGTTCCGCGACGTTGACGCTTCGCATGTCTTTACCCCACATGGCCATTATTGCCATCTCACCGGAGATTGGGCACGAACGCCCGTTCACATCAACTGCGACATCGAATCCGGATCGGGATGGAACTGCACTTCGCTCATGGCATGGCCGATCTCGTGGTTCTTCATGAACTGCTCCCACACAAACCCCGTGCGCAGGTTTTCCGCCATCAGCATGGTGATTCCCTGGTCGATGCCAAGAATATCCGGCGCGAACCAGTTGGCTTTCGGCTGGAACGCATCGATGAATCCATAGCGGGTATAAACTCTGTCGTCGAACTGCTCCTTCATGCTCTGCAGTACGTGCGAGCATTCCGCAGGCAGAAAAATCAGCGATCCTCCCGTAGCGCACGGAACCAGCGTCCCGTCCAGCGGCCCCATGGCCGGCGGCCCTCCCCACACCCGGTAGCCCTCGCGCGAGTCCGACGCCGTAATTCCCCACAGGTTCTGGTCGAACCAGGGAAACCTCCGGCTCTCCGTCAGGCACCACAGCTGATGCGCGCGCGTCGCGGCCACGGAATTCGTGAAGTAGTTGGCATGCAGGTCGGCCACGTTGCGAAAATCGCACCACGCGTGTGCGTACTGGTGAATGAAGAGCGGCGCAACGCCGCTGATGTAGTCGACGCCGCCAAACTGCACCACTGGCCTCTGCAGTTCGTTCCAGTTGGCGGCCGTGATCGAATGCGTCGGCGAGCCGATCGCCAGCAGATACATGGTCAGCAGCTCGGAATAAATGTCCCAGCGATGCTTCAGAAACCCCTGGTCCGGCAGCCAGCCCATCGCCAGCGTCTGTCCGCCGTTCAGCATCCAGTCCCAGTCGACGCGCCGATAAAAGGTTGTCGCCAGGCCCTCAATCCGCGGATTGCCCGCGAAGTACTGGCGGCAGGTAAGCACGCCGCACAGCAGTAGTGCTGTTTCGATCGACGACAGCTCGCTGCCGAACATCCGCTGCCCGCTTTCCATATCGACGAAATGGTAGAGAAAGCCGTGCTCGTGCGGGCAGTCTTCCAGCAGAAACGCCAGCGTCTTCTCCACCCGCTGCTCGCAGTCGTAAGCGCGCAGGTAATTGCGCTTATGCGCAATGCACAGCGCCGTCAGGCCAAACCCCGTGGCGGCGATGCTCGAAACCCGGCTGACGGAAAGCCCCGCCACCGGCGCCCGGTCGCGCACCATGCCCGTCCGCGGGCTGGCCTCGTTATAGAAAAAATCGCTGGCCCGCCCCTCCAGATCGTCCAGCAGCGTTTCCGCCGCCGTGGTGATCTGCGTGAGCGGGCGATTGATGAAAACGCCCGGCGGGTGCGCATACTGCTGCGCCGCCTGCGATTCCGGCGTCGGCTCCTGCCCCGGCTTTACCTTCGGCGCCTGCGTCTGATTCTGCGCCAGCACGGAAGACCCCAGCGCCAGCACGCCCGTGGCTCCGGCTCGCTTCAACAGCTCTCTTCGGGTTATCGCGGATGGAGCCAACGTCAGGTCGGTTCTTCTTCTCTTCGAGATTTTTCAGCAGAATCGCGGCCCGTCAGGAGGTAGACGCAAGCGGCCCCTCCTGAAGATGCCATCGGATCCGGTGACGATCCTTCTCCCAATGTAACGGACGAACACCGGGAAAAAGCAATCCCACGGCCGGGCAGATCAACTGTTAATCAGGGTGACATGCTGCATCAGGTCGCTGCCCGCCAGATGGCGGATCGCCTTATCCAGCGTCGCCAGCGACCCCTTGCGCTCAATCGCCAGTCCCAGAAGGCACGCATCCGTCACCTGCTGATGCGAGTAGAAGCGCGGTTCGAGCGGCTGGACTACTTCCAGAAAGCCTCGCGTCATTGGCCAGAATCGGTACCCCTTAATCTGCCCCAGTCGAGCAAGCGCTGCCTTTGCTTCGAGCATCTCCACCTTTTTCCCGGTAAACGCCGCATTGGTCAGGATTCTTACGAACCCTGCCTCCGTCATCGGGCAAAGCGCGAAGGACTTCTCCCCTTCCTGCTCAAACCATTCCATCGCCCCACGATGGGAATCGTGGCCCGGCCAGTGGAGTGCCAGCAGTACATTCACGTCCAGCAGATACGGCCTCAAAACTCCTCGGCCTCGAACCGTTTCACATCTTCCGTCGTCACGCGGCGTCCGCCCGGGATATCGAACACCGCGATTCCATTCACCAGCTTGAATCGTGACTTCGTGCCGCTGCTGCGCTCGATCAAATCCGACACGGCACGGCTCAGCGACACCCTCGCGCACTCCGCATAGGCTTTCACCAGCTCGGCTGCTTCATCAGATAGGGTCACTGTGGTTCTCATACGAGTAAATGATACGCTCGCCGCCGATCTGATGCAATTATCATAAAATGATGCGAAGTCGGCCCCAGCTCAATTCGATTTCTGATCGCTGAACGCTGCCTTTGCACCCTGCCCCGGGTTTCGCGCATCCAGTATGATCGAAGGCGCAAACGGCACGGGCCTTCCCTCTTCGCTAAATCGGACCGCGCCACCCCTCGGAATTTCCATCACTCACCGTCCGCAAGGAGGAATGCTTTGGCACACGAAGTTCCACCTCTTCCCTATGATTACTCCGCTCTGGAACCGCACATCGACACCGAAACCATGCATCTGCACCACGACAAGCACCACCAGGCCTACGTCACCAATCTGAACGGCGCCATCGAGAAGCACCCCGACCTCGGCAAGCACTCGGCCGAAGACCTGCTCCGCAATCTGAACAGCGTGCCGGAAGACGTGCGCACCGTAGTCCGCAACAACGGTGGCGGCCACGTGAACCACTCCATGTTCTGGACGATCATGAAACCCAGCGGTGGCGGCGAGCCCACTGGCGCCATCGGCGAGCAGATCAAAAAGGACTTCGGCAGCTTCGATGACTTCAAAAAGCAGTTCAACGAAACCACCGCGAAGCAGTTCGGCTCCGGCTGGGGCTGGCTCCTCTGGGATGGCAAACTGAAAATCGCCACCACCCCCAACCAGGACAGCCCGCTCTCCCAGAGCCACTACCCCATCCTCGGCAACGACGTCTGGGAGCACGCCTACTACCTCAAGTACCAGAACCGCCGCCCCGAATATCTCGCCGCCTGGTGGAACACCGTCAACTGGGCCGAGATCAACAAGCGCTTCGAGCACGCAAAGAAATAGCGAATCCGCCAGCCCCATCGCCGGGTCCCCAACACGCATGGGGTTCGCGTGTTGGGGTGGCGCACCGCCTGGTTATGACAGGACGGGGTCAGCCAGCCCGGTAAGTCCCGCGCAGCTTTTGCCGAAAAACCGTGTCTAATGGGGCAGAAAGGTTTCTGCAACCATGCGTTTGTCGCTGCTTTCTGCTCTGGCTCCTGTCGTTCTTGCGGGAGCCGTTTCCGCGCAGGCGCCCGCGGTTCCCGCGGGCCAGTCCCACTTCACCATCGTGCAGGCGAACGACGGAAAAACCGTCGGCTCGGCCGATTGCTCCGTCGCGACCGCCCCCGGCGGCTATCAGATCACCTCCCACGGCGATCTGAAGATTCCCAAATTTGCCTATACCTTCACCAATGAGAATCGCCTCGACAGCCAGATCAACGTCGTGCACGACCAGTTGACCGGCACGGTCAACGGCGCTCAGGTCACGTTTCACCTGAGCTCCGACCCCTCCGGCCGCCAGTTCCAGGTCAGCATCGACGCCAGCGGCAAAACCACCACCAACACTTTCGACCGCCACCAAAACACCACGCTCCTCCCCGACCTCGACTCGGCCGCCTACACCGAAATGGTCCACTTCGCGCTCGCGCGTCCGCAGAACACCTGGATCGTCATCCCCAAGCAGAATGGCCTGCTCGTGCCTGCGCAATACACTGCGCAGCCTGACGTCCATGCCACCTTTCACGGCCAGCCCGTGGACGCGCACCATTCCAGCGTGATCGTCAGCGAGCAAAACGGCATCTCAGTGGAGCTGTATTACAGCAGCGAAGGGGCGCTTCTCGAAGCCGATCTGCCGGAGCAGAATTTCTACGTCATCCGCGACGACTTCAAACTCCAGAACCGCCCGCATTACACGCCGCCGCAAGGCTCCGCTCCTCCTGCCAATCCGCAGGGTCAGCCTAACCCCCAGCAGCCGCCGGGCCAGATGCAGCCCCAGGCCATGCTCCAGGAAAACTAACGAAGGCGCCCGTCCAGCCGGGCGGGCGTTATTCGATCCCGATTATGCCTTTGCGGAATACGCCGTGACCAGGTTGGTCAGCAGCCGCAGCGCGCGCGGCACCGCCTGGCGCAGCGGCCCGGAGATTTCCTCTCCGTAGCCGAAGTGCCCCGCGCCAATGGTCAGCGCAAACGCCCGCGCCGGTGCGTGCCCGCACAACGACTGCGCCATCGCCAGCAGCGCCGCCGGATCCAGCCGATGCGTTTCGGGCGATCCTTCACGCGCCGCCACCGGAATCACCCGGATCGCTCCAGGCTCATCGGCCGCGCAGGCATCCACAAAAATCACCAGCTCCGTCGCCGCCAGCTCCGCAGCCATCTCCGGCGTGAATTGCCGGGCCGCCACGATCCGCAGACGTGAGGCGGGGAAGAGTTGTTCGGCCGCTTCCGCGATCCGCAGACCAACACCGTCGTCCTGCCGCAGAGAATTGCCGCAAGCCAGCAGCAGCGCCGGGCAGGAATGAACTGCCGGCATTCGCCCCGAGGACGTTTTCGCTCCACTGGCCCGGATCGCTCGCCCGCCTCAGCCTCTCCGCACTTCCCTGATCAGCGATCCATCCGGCGCGCGCAGTTCCACCGCCAGGGGCATCCGCCCCATCGCGTGCGTGGAGCAGCTCAGGCACGGATCGAACGTTCTCACCACCGCCTCCACCCGATTCAGCATGCCCTCCGCCACGTGCTCGCCCTGCACGTAGTGCCGCGCGGTTTGCAGAATGCCCCGGTTCATCGCAGCGTTATTGTGCCCCGTCGCGATCACCAGATTCGCCCACGTAATCAGTCCGTTCTCGTCCACTTTGTAGTGGTGGATCAGCGTGCCCCGCGGCGCCTCCGCCACCCCCACGCCTTCGAGATTGTTCACGGAAGCCGTTGCGCGCACGTGCTTGTCCAGAATCGCCTTGTCCGCCAGCAGCAACTCGATCGTCTCCGTCGCGTTCAGCATCTCGATCAGCCGCGCGTAGTGGTAATGGAACGAGCTCAGCACCGGCTTCGGCGACATCGCCCGAAACTCCCGCCATTCCACGTCCGCCAGCGGCGTATTGCAGCGATCCGCCAGGTTCAGCCGCGCCAGCGGTCCCACCCGATACGTCCCGCCCGGATACCCCAGCGGCTTGTAGTACGGGAACTTCATGTAGGTGTACGGCTCAACCGCTTCGCCGATGAATTCGGCGTAGTGCGCCGGATTCAGCTCGCCGGCAATGACGTTCCCCTCTGAGTCGATAATCCGCAAAGACCCGTCGTAGTACTCCGCCAGCCCGTGCTCGTCGACCAGGCCCATGAACAGCGTCGGAAAATTCGCGAAAACTTCGATCTCCGCCGAAAACTTCTCAATCGCGCCCTTGAACCACCCCAGCGTCCTCTGGATCGCCGCCCTGGCTGCCGGAATCATGCCCAGGATCTGATCGCGCTTCTCTGCGCTCAGCGGCTCGTTCACGCCGCCCGGCACCGTCCAGCCCGGATGAATCCGACGCCCCGCCAGCAGTTCGATAATCCGCTGCCCAAATTGCCGCAGCGCCACGCCGTCGGCCCCAATCGACGGATGCGTATGCGCCACGTGCAGGATGCTGCGCTCTTCCGCCGGCGCATCCATCCCCAACAGCAGATCGGGCGACGACAAATAGAAGAAGCTCAGCGCGTGCGACTGGACCAGTTGCGCCAGATTCATGATGCGCCGCAGATCCGCCGCCACCGGCGGAATCTTCACCGCCAGAATCGCGTCGCACGCCTTCGACGACGCCACCAGATGGCTCACCGGGCAGATGCCGCAGATGCGCGCCGTGATGTTCGGCATCTCGTAAAACGGCCGCCCCTCGCAGAACTTCTCGAATCCGCGGAGCTGTGTCACATGAAAGGTCGCGTCCTGCACGACTCCCGAGTCGTCCAGCTGCAGCGTGATTTTGCCGTGCCCTTCCAGCCGCGTGACCGGATCGATGACGATGGTGCGAGGCATAATCTCCTGCCTTCCTGTTCTTCTAACCGAAGTGGGCGACGCCGCCCAGTGAAGGGACGCGGCCGGCCAGCAGTTCCGACAGCACCTGATAAATCGTGTCCGCCGACGGCGGGCATCCTGGAACAAAAACGTCAACCGGCACAACCTCGTGCACCGGGCACACCCGATCCAGCAAAGCCGGCACACCGATCGTCGGGATTTGTTTCTGCAGGACATTCTCCTCGTAGACACGAAACAGAACCGGCTGCACCCCGACCGTATTGCGCATTGCCGACACGTTCCCTGTCAGCGCGCAATCGCCCAGCGATACCAGCACGCGCGTGTGCTCGCGAATCTTGCGGATCTTCTTCAGATCATCGACGCTCGCCACTGCGCCTTCCACCAGCGTCACGTCCACCCGATCCGGAAACGTCTTGCGATCGACCAGCGGCGAGTACACCAGCTGGAACTGGCTGCTCAGCTCGATCAGCCGCTCATCCAGATCCAGCAGCGACATGTGGCAGCCCGAACATCCATCCAGCCAGACTGTGGCCAGCGTCTTTACCTCGCTCATGCCTGATCCTCCTCGCGCATGATCCGCAGATACGGCAGGAACTCCGGATGCTTGCGCACTTTGCTGCCGACGCTGCTCTTCTCAAAGAGCGCGCCCGTCGGGCACACCTGCACGCACTTGCCGCAACTGGTGCAGGTTTCCGAGTCACCCCACGGTTCCTTCAGATCCGTGATCACCAACGACTGGGCCCCCCGTCCCATCACTCCCCAGGTGTTCGCACCTTCGATTTCCGAGCACACCCGCACGCACCGCGTACACAGTACGCAGCGGTTGTGGTCCACCGTGAACCGCGGATGCGACGCGTCCACCGGCAGCTGCGGATACTGGTAAGGAATCTCCACGTGCGTCATCCCCAGGGTCAGCGCCAGGCTCTGCAGCTCGCAATTCCCGTTGGCCACGCAGATCGAGCAGATGTGGTTCCGCTCCGCGAAGAACAGCTCGAGGATCATCGTCCGGTAGCGGTCGATCTTCGGAGAATGGGTCGTCACTTCCATCCCTTCCTCCACCCGCGTCACGCAGGCCGGCAGCAGCCGCCGCGCGCCCTTCACCTCTACCAGACACAGCCGGCAGGCCCCGACTTCCGAGAGCCCTTCCAGATGGCACAGCGTGGGAATCCCCACGTTGTGTTCGCGCGCCGCTTCGAGGATGGTCTGGTCGGCCCGGGCGCTGATCTCCTCCCCGTCGACCGTCAGTGTGCGAACATTCGCTTCGCCGCTCATACGTGCACCTCCCCGCGGCGCGTATCCGCGGCCGTCGCGCTGAACTCGCACACCCCCGCCGGACATCGTTTTTCCTCGATGTGCGCCAGGTATTCGTGCTTGAAATAACGCAGCGTGCTCAGCACCGGATTCGGCGCCGTCTGTCCCAGCCCGCACAGGCTGGTCGCCCCGACCACTTCGCACAGTTCGGTCAGCCGATCCAGATCCCGGTGCGTCGCCTCGCCTTTCGTGATCTTCGTGAGCAGCTCGAACATCTGCACCGTCCCCGCGCGGCATGGAACGCACTTGCCGCACGACTCCGTCATGCAGAACTCCATAAAGAACCGGGCGACGGAAACCATGCAGGACGTATCGTCCATCACGATCATGCCGCCCGAACCCATCATGGAACCGGCGCTGATCAGAGCGTCGTAGCTGATGGACAAATCAAGGTGCTCCTCCGGCATACAGCCGCCCGAGGGTCCGCCAGTTTGAACTGCCTTGAACTTCCGCCCATCGGCGACCCCGCCGCCGATGCCGAAGATGATCTGCCGCAGCGTCATCCCCATCGGTATTTCCACCAGGCCCGTGCGCTGGATCTTACCCGTCAGCGCGAAGACCTTCGTCCCTTTGCTGCGCGCCGTTCCCATGGACGCGAACCACTCGCCGCCATGGCGAATAATCGGTGCCACATTGGCGAACGTCTCCACGTTGTTGATCAGCGTCGGATCGCCCCACAGCCCCGAAACCGCCGGATACGGAGGCCGCGGACGCGGCATCCCGCGCTTGCCTTCGATCGACGCAATCAGCGCCGTCTCCTCGCCGCACACAAACGCGCCCGCTCCCAGACGCACGTCGATGTCGAAGTTAAACGTCGTCTCGCAGATCGCATTGCCCAGAAATCCCCGCCGCCGCGCCTCCCTGAGCGCCACGGTCAGCCGCTGCACCGCCAGCGGATACTCCGCCCTCACGTAGACATAGCCCTTGTTCGCGCCAATGGCGTATGCCGCGATCGCCATCCCCTCGATCACCCGCTGCGGATCGCTCTCCAGCACGCTGCGATCCATAAACGCGCCAGGATCGACCTCGTCGCCGTTGCAGATCACGTATTTCTGCGCGCCTTTGACCTTCGCAACCGTGTCCCACTTCAGTCCCGTCGGATATCCGCCGCCTCCGCGCCCGCGCAGACCGCTCTTCGAAATCTGCTCTATCACCGAACCCGGCGACATCTCCGTCAGCACCTTCAGCAGCGCCTCATACCCGCCGCGCGCGATGTATTCGTCGATCTTCTCCGGATCGATGTGCCCGACGTTTTCCAGAACCACGAAGTTCTGCCCCTCGAAGTAGCTGCCCAGCTGTGGATCGAGGCGCGCCACCGGCTCTCCGCCCAGCGCCGCGACAATGTCCTTCGCGTCTTCCTCGCGCACGTGACCGTAGCGCGTCTCCGCCGGCTCGATCATCACCATCGGCCCCGCCGCGCACGGACCCATGCAGCCGGTCCGCCGCACATGGCAGCTCTTCCCGCAGGCCGAAGCTTCCTTCGCAATCGCGTCCCGAATCTTGTCGCTGTGCTGCGACAGGCAGCTCGTGCCCATGCACACGTTCACTTCGTAGTCGAACTTCTCCCGTTCTTCCTGGGCGCTGCCGGCAATCTGCTGGAGTTCCTCCACGTTCATTGCGTCGTCCACCTTTCCAGTTGCGCCGCCAGCTGGGGCCCTTTCATCTGCGCCGACAGCTCGCCGTCGAACAACACCACCGGTGCCCGCCCGCAGTCGCCTACGCAGCGAACCGTGCCCAGCGACACGCCTCCGTCCGGCGTCGTTTCTCCCGCCCGCACATGCAGAAACTTCTCCGCTTCCGCCACCAGCTTTTCCGATCCTTTGATGTAGCACGCCGTGCCCGTGCAGATCGTGCAGGTGTGCCGCCCCGGCGGCTTCAGGCTGAAGAAGTGGTAGAACGTCACCACTCCGTAGGCCTGGCTCAGCGGAACGCGCAGCGACTGCGCCACGAACCGGATCGACGGCTCATCCAGAAATCCAAACGACGACTGCACCGTGTGCAGCGTCTCGATCAGCGCATTGCGCGAGTAGCCATGCTTGCGCATCGTGCCGTTAACAATTCTCCAGCGCTTGTCTTCGGAGGGCAGAGGCGGGCGTTCTGCGTAGAGCGGCATGTCGTTCTCCCCGATTGCCCAGGGCAATCGCGGCTCGGGTTCCCGATTCCACCCGCAGCGTGCAGACGATTCCACAGTCGCGGCGGGCGGTTACAATCCCTTCACGCGCCAGCCGCCGGCGAATTCCCTGTACGCAAGAACCGGCAACCAACACATGCGTCAGGTCCAGATTGCAACCCGATACGCACGATTGTCGGTGACACTCGTCACTGCAGGCAAGTTAAAGGCTCTGTTACCCGCGCAAATTTACTGATCCATGCAATCCCTTAAAAAATCCCGCCGCACCCGTCCAATTCCGGCGTTCCCGTCCGTCGTCGCAATGAGCGACAATTTCTCTCAGCCAGGAGGTCCCCATCATGTCGGCTTCTGCCAAAACCCCCGCCCTTTCCACCCTCGACGAACCCTTCCTCACCCCCATCGAGCATCCTCGGGGCCTCATGCTCCGCCTGGTCTATTCCATGTCCCGCCGCCAGTTCGGCAAGGTCATGACCCCGCTCAAGGTTTTTGTCGCCCGCATGCCCCTCGCCTTCGGCCGATTCACCGGCAAAATCGGCCAGCTCGACAAAAAACTCACTCTCCCCCGCGAAACCGTCATGCTCGTCCGCGAACAGGTCGCCCGCATCAACGTCTGCCTCTTCTGCATCGACATCGGCCGCGCCTTCACCATCAAGGCCTCGATGAACCAGGCCAAATTCGATGCCCTCGAACACTACGCCACCAGTCCCCTCTTCACCGACGCCGACCGCGCCGCCCTCGACTACGTCACCGAGCTCACCCGCGATAAAAAAGTCGACCCCGCGACCTTCGCCCGCCTCAGAAGCTTCTGGTCCGAGCGCCACATCTGCGAGATCGTCTGGTGCATCGCCAGCGAGCACGTCTACAACATCACCAACATCGGCCTCAACATCCACTCCGACATGCTCTGCGACATCGCCCGCAAATCCGCGCCCTCCTCCTGACGCCTGCGCACCGCATCGATTCCCGGTGACCCAGGTCACGGCGCACCAAAGCAAAAGATGTTTCCCTGTTCGCATGACGAGCGGGCGCTCCGCGACGCAGCAGATTCTCGGCTGGATCGCTGTCGCTCTCTCCACGCTCCTCGCCTGCTTTTGGGCCTTCTGGGGCATCAATGAGAATTTCCACGAAGGCTGGTACGACCCCAGCCTCCTGAGAAATCTCGCCCTCATGCTCGTGCAGTATCTCAGCCCCGTGCTGATCGTCATCCTCATCAGCGCGGCCTCTCTGCGCTGGCCCCGTTTCGCGTTCCTCTTCATGGGAGCGGTCGGTGCCGCGATCGCCTGGTTCCTTCACCGCAATCACGCCGCCATCATTTTCTTTCTGCTGCCGCTTCTCGCCCTGGCTGTGCTCTACACCTTCGGACGCCCGCATCCACGCCGCTGGGCGTGGCGACTTCTCCTCGGCCTTCCCCTCCTCACCCTGGTCGCCCGCGGTGTCTGGCCCGCGTGGCGCGCGATCCGTCGCTTCGACGACGGCAACTACGGCATCCGCACCATCGCCGGCAACGGCGTCACCCTCGTCTGGGCGCCCGAAGGTCCGGGCTGGCCCTCCAGCGGCGTCTCCTGGTATCACGCTAACCAGGCCTGTGCCTTTCTCGACCCCGCTGGCCTCTCGCTCGCCGATCAGCCGCAGTACATCTGGCGCCTGCCCACCATCGAGGACGCCGTGCGCTCCCTCGTCTTTCGCGGCTCCAATGCCGGAGGCGTTTGGGATCCATCGTCCGGCCGGGCCCACTACCGCATTGCGCCCGAAAAGGACTCGCCCCTCTGGAAAGTCCACTCCCCCATCATCTACTGGTGGACCGCCACGACCAGCGGCCCGCAGGCTGACTACATCACCTACAACGGATACATCCAGACCGTTTCGAAACGGATGCGGCCCGGCGACCTTGCCTTCCGCTGCGTGCGCGATCCCAACCCCTGAAACCCTCCGCGCCGCGGTATATCGATTGGGGCGCCCGCCTTCACGCTCTCCCCGGCCAGGTTCACCCCACAGCAAGAAGCTTTAGCCTTACACTGCACGTTGCCCGTACAACTAAACGCCCGACTTCCACTCCTTAGTACTGTTAACGAACCAAAACGGAACTCCACCCGCACCCGCTGCCGTTGGGAGACTGATACCTGGCATCAGGGCCCGACTTCACAGCCTGGTGAAAAACCCGGCTGTCCCCCGACCAGGTTCACCCCATAGCAAGAAGCTTGGCCTTTTGCCCGCGCCCTCGCCACAACTTCATCCCGGGCTTCAACACCTTAGTACTGTTTTGCTGTCCCAAAACGGCACGGTGTGCGCGATTTCGTCTCCCGCATCCTCGCAACGAAACCCGGATCTCCCCGGCGCGTTTCCGCTAATCCCTCGTCCCTTGCCTCTCGCTGGCCTTTCGCTCGCTTCTTGCTTGCCATCTCTGGCTAAGAGTCTCTTGCTAAACACCTTTTGCTGGAAGCCTCTTGCTGCTCACTCTCCGATATCCTCATACCAAACATCCGGGTGCGCCGCGATAAACTCGGCCATCAAATCTGCGCACTCCTGCGAATCCAGATCGATCACCTCAACTCCCAGCGACCGCAGCCAGTCGAGCCCGCCCTGAAACGTCCGGCGCTCGCCCACAATCAGCGTGCGAAACCCGAATTGCCGCACCAGCCCGCTGCAGTACCAGCACGGCGCCAGCGTCGTCACCATAACCAGTTCCCGATACGACCGTTGCCGTCCCGCATTGCGAAAAGCATCCGTCTCTCCGTGCGCCGAAGGATCGCCCTGCTGCACGCGCCGGTTGTGTCCCGAACCGAGCAGCCGCCCCTCTCGCGTGAAGATCGCCGCGCCAATGGGAATCCCACCCTCCTCGCGCCCCTTGCGCGCTTCCTCGAGCGCCGCCTCCAGCAGTTCGCGCGGGTTGAATCCGGAATCCATTCGGTCCAAAATAGCAGGTCAGCGCAACCAAAGAAGACCGGAAGCAGCGCGGCCCCGCCCCCGCGCATCCATTCCACGAACGCCATCACCCCTGGGGAGGACCCATGAAGACCAAAGATGCGGACGAGCAGAAGGGCGCCATCGAAGACACAGCCCCTGAGTCGGTACACCGGCCCTCCTCTCAACAAGACGATCCCCACGACCGCCTCGCCGACCAGCTCCCTCACCGCGAAACCGACGAGGAAATCAAGGACAGCGACTCCGACTTCCCCGAGCCCGGCTCCAGCCCCGAGCACTCCTGATCGAACTATGGACCAACGGCCAAGGATCGATTCCGACTGACCCGCGCCCGCATTCGCTGCTATGATCGGGCACCTGCGGTCATCTCAAGCAGGCGGACAATCTCACTTGCTAACCCCTTGTTTCCCGATTCTGCCTTCCTTCCTCCGCCTGGTCGTTGTTCTTCTCATCGCCATCGCATCCGGCAGCGTCCCAGCCACCGCCCACGCTCAGGCGCCGCCTCTGGCCGACACATGGCATCACCTCGCCGTCTTGCAGCCCGGCACCCGCGTCCACATTTCCTCGGATAAGAAAGGCAGAACCTGCTTCTTCGCCTCCGTCGACGATGCAACTCTGGTCTGCTCACGAAGACCCGCGTCCGGAACGCACTACACCTTCCCCCGCTCAGAAGTGCGCACCGTAAAGCTCACCCGCTATACCGTTTCCACTCTCGCAGGCATGGGCATCGGAGCCGGCGCGGGACTCGGGATCGGCGCAGCGCTAGGTCCCGCCGTGGCGCCCAAAACTAATTCCTTCCTGGACTTCTCCGGCCTCGGCCGCGAAGTGATCCTGGGCCTCGGTGGCGCGATCGGTTTTATCGCCGGCGGCGCAATCGGCGGTCCCTCCGATTTTCTTTGTGGCCCCACCCTCTACCGGCGACCGGGGCTGTAACGTTGCTGGACAGGCATCAAAGCATCACGCAGTTGATGCTTTGATGCTAGAATCGGAATGTTATGAGAACCACCATCACCCTGGACCCCGACGTCGACCAGCTCCTTCGCCGGGCCATGCGTGACCGTGGCGCCTCCTTTCGCGATACCGTCAACGACGCCATACGCTCCGGCCTGCGCGCTCACAAAGTACCGCGCTTTCGCCAAAAAACCCTTTCTTTGGGACTCAATCCGAATATCAATTGGGACAAGGCCCTGCAGATCGCCTCTGACCTCGAGGACGAAGAAATTCTAAAAAAGATGGCTCAGGGTAAGTGATTCTGCCCGATGTAAACCTCCTGCTTTATGCTGCGGATCGCGGCGCACCCCAGCATAAAGCGGCCCGCGCGTGGCTGGAAGCAGCGCTGTCGAGTGGCCTCGAGATCCGTCTCGCCTGGGTCGTCATCCTCGCGTTCCTGCGGATCTCCACCCGGCAAGGATGGTCGAGACAGCCTGCCAGCATCGACTCTGCGTTGGCGGTTGTGGAAAGCTGGCTCAATCATCCATCAGTGGCCATTGCCCATCCCGGCCCAGAGCACGTCCGCATCCTGCGTCGACTCCTGAACGCAACAGGAACGGCCGGCAATCTCACCACCGATGCCCACCTCGCCGCGCTCGCCATGGAATACGACGCCGAACTGGCTTCCGCTGATAACGATTTCGCCCGCTTCCCCGGCCTGCGCTGGCAAAATCCTCTCCATTCCCCTCTGAAATAATCTCCCCATGCTCGTCCTCGCCTCCGCGTCGCCGCGTCGCCGCGATCTGCTCGCGCAGGCCGGATACGCCTTCGAGGTCCTTCCCGCCGAAATCCCCGAAGATTTGCTCCCCAACGAGCCCCCCATCGGCTACGTCCTCCGTCTCGCCCGTGAAAAAGCCGAAGCCGTCGCCGTCTCGCCCGCATTCGCCGCCCTCACCCGCACCTCCGGCGAACCCCACCTGATCCTCGGCGCCGACACGACCGTCGTCGCTCCCAGCGGCGAAATCCTCGCCAAACCCGAAGACGATGCCGACGCGGCCCGCATGCTCCGCCTGCTTTCCGGCGCAACCCATCGCGTCATCACCGGCGTCGCGCTTCTCGCTCCAGTCCCCAGCAGCCCCATCACCGAAGTCGCCGCCGAAGTCACCTGGGTCACCATGCTCACCCCCACCGAAGAAGACCTCGCCCGTTACATCGCTACCCGCGAGCCCCGCGGCAAGGCAGGCGCTTACGCCATCCAGGGCCAGGCCGCGCGCTGGATCCCCCGCATCCACGGCTGCTATTTCAATGTTGTGGGATTGCCGCTGGCGCTGGTCGCCTGCATGATCGAGGGCGTCGAGTCGCGCCTCCGCGCCGCCAAAGAGCTGTCACCCCAAACTCCGGCCGCTCGATCAACCGCCTGACGACTCGCCTCTCGCTCGCTTGTGGTTCGCTTTTCGCTGACCGGATTTTCGCCGACCGGCTCTCCGCTGACCGCTTTTCGCTACCGGCTACCGGCTGCCTCTCTCAGCTCGCCTTCGGCTGCTGCGCCTCTTCGCTTGGCTCCTGCGCGCCGATGAGATGATCCGAAACCGGCGGTGCCTCCGGCTGACCGGCCACCACCAGCCCAAGCACAATCAACAGCGTCACCGCCAGCAGCCCGATCTCCATCAGCTTCAGCATCCGAATGCCCCCTCAGGTCGCTCGAATCATCTCCGCCAGCAGCGCCGTCCTCGGAATCAGCGATTCCAGCACCACCGACTCATGAGATGCATGCGCCCCTTCGCCCACCGCACCCATTCCGTCGAGAGTGGGCACTCCCATCGCCGCTGTAAAGTTACCGTCGGAACCTCCACCTGTGGAAGCTTCCCCCAATTCGAACCCGATCTGTGCTGCCAATGTCGCGGCGCGCCGAAAAAGCGCGACCGTACCCCGGCTCCGTTCCATCGGCGGCCGGTTCATCCCGCCTTCCACATGCAGGACGCACCCGCGGTCCCGAACGCGCAGCGACCGAAACTTCTTTTCGATCCTCGCCGCGTCCTTCCCCTGCGCAACCCGCACATCGATCTCCGCCTCCGCCTCGGCTGCAATCACGTTCGTCCGTGTCCCTCCGCGGATCACCCCGGCGTTCACCGTCAGCCCGCGATCCAGCTCCGTAAATCCCCGCACTTTTTCCAGCTGCCACGCCAGCTCCGCGATCGCGCTGTGCCCCCGCTCAAAATCCACACCCGCATGCGCTGCCACGCCGGTCACCCGCACCGTGTAACCCCCTACACCCTTGCGCGCCGTCTTGTATGCGCCCTTCGGCCCCTGCGCCGGCTCCAGCACAAAAACCGCCGCGCATTCCCGCGCCAGCTTCTCCGTAATAGCCCTTGAGACCGTGCTGCCCACCTCTTCGTCACCATTCAGCAGAAAAATCACCGGCCGCTGCAGTGCGTCGAACTCGCGCAGGATCTCAACCGCCATAAGACCCATCGCGACGCCCGCCTTCATATCGAGCACACCCGGACCCCATGCGCGTCCCTTCGCAATCCTGAACGGCATGCTGGTTAGTGTCCCCAGCGGCCAAACCGTATCGAGGTGTCCTAAAAGCATCAACGGCGCAAGCTCCCTGTTCCCTTTTTCTGCAAATCCGAACCGCAGCTCCAGCACATCGCCAAATGCCCGCTGCCGATGCCGCCGCGCCCGCCCACCCACCTTCGCCGCCATTTCCACAACCGCATCCACACAGCGATCCACAGCCTTCTTGTCGTCGCTGGGCGACTCGATTGCGACGAGCTGGCGTATCCGATCCAGCAACGTTCGCTCGCTGGCCGCGACCCCGCTTTGCAGCGGATTATGTGCATAAGTGGCTTTTTTTGTGCTGGTTGCCATAGAAATAATCTTTCCCGATACTGTGACTTTTGAGACTCCAGTGTGCCGTTTTTACCACACTACAACTTTCCTAAGTCAGTTGTAGTCTATGTCTTCACCGAGGAAAACGCTTGGCTGAATCATCCCACCTGGAAAATACGATCTCCTCCCCAATTGAGTTCTCCGGCGTTGGCCTTCACAGCGGCGCTCCTGTGCGCATGCGCCTCCTCCCCGCGCCCGCGGGCTCCGGCGTGGTCTTCCGCCGCACCGACCTCGACGGATTCGAAATCCCCGCCATCGGCCGCAACGTCGCCAAGGTCAGCTACGCCACCAGCCTCATGCGTCAGGGCGTCCTCATCTCCACCACGGAACACCTGCTCTCCGCACTGCTCGGCGCCGGCGTCGACAACGTCCACATCGAGCTCGACAACCTCGAGCTCCCCATCCTCGACGGCAGCGCGCTCCCCTACACCGAGGCCTTCCGCGAAGTCGGACTGAAAAGCCAGCGCCGCCGCCGCGAATACCTCCGCATTCTCAAGAGCGTCGAGGTCCGCGAAGGCGACAAGTTCATCGGAGTCTATCCGGGCGATGGCTACTCCGTCTCCTACAAAATCGACTTCCCCCCGCCCATCGGCCGCCAGGGATACATCGTCGACCTCGCCACCGGCGCCTACGAGCGCGAAATCGCCCCCGCCCGCACCTTTGGCTGGCGCGAAGACGAAAAGAAACTCCGCGACATGGGCCTGATCCGCGGCGCCACCGAAGAAAGCGTCATCGTGCTCTCCCGCCAGGGCGTCCTCAACGGCAATCTGCGCTTCCACGACGAGTTCGCGCGCCACAAGATCCTCGACCTCATCGGCGACCTCGCCCTGGCCGGCCACCACATCCTCGGCCACGTCGTCGCCGAGCGCGCCGGACACGCCATGCACACCGCCCTCGTCTCGCGCCTGCTGCGCGACCGCTCCGCCTGGCAACTCGTCACACTCGGAACCGAAAAAGTGAAGGCGAAAGCGAAACCCGCCCCCGCCCGCACCCCCAGCCTCGTCACCGCTTAGTAGTCGAGCCTGCCTCCGAAGCCGGGGCACCGCATACAGCACCGGGCACCGCATACAGCGCCGGCACCCCGCATACAGCGCCGGCACCCCACAGCTAACCCGGCACCCAAAGCATTGACCCGGCCAGGTTCACCCCACAGCTAGCCCGGCACCCAAAGCATTGACCCGGCCAGGTTCACCCCACAGCAAGAAGCGTAAGCTCACGCCGCGCACTTCCCCACCACTTGTTGCCGCGCTTCAACCCTTCAGTACCGTCTTCAATCCCGTTTTGGAACGCGGTTCCTCACGGCCATCACTCCCGTCCGTCAACCACCCGCCCGATTCGAGCCTCCAGATCGTCCCGTTCTCCTTCCAATCGCTGTATTGTCCCGGCGCGCTGGTCGATTATGATCACCAGAGGATAGGCCCACGCCCGATATTGCTTCTCCATCCTCCCATCGTCCGTCATGATCGGATAGGTCAGGTGATTGTCCCTGGCAAAATCTCGCGCCTTGCCCGCGTCCTCCCTCACATCGATCCCCACCACCAGCACACCCTTGCCGGCCAGACGCTGCTGCACCCGCTCCAGCTGCCGAGCCTCCGGCCCGCACGGCACGCACCACGATGTGAAGAAATCCAGCACCACGAATCTCGCCCCGCTGTTCGGATCGACAGAAATCCGCTGGCCGGTAATCGATCGCGCATCGGCCGGCAACGGAGGAGAGGGCAGCGGCGCCACCGATTGCCCACCCAGCAACGCAAAAGCGGTCCCCGCAACCCCCAACCTTGCGACGCTCCTCAACACCCTGACTTTCCCTGTCATGTCATTGCTCCCAAAACGCGGCATCCTGACGGGCCCAGCCGCGCGTTGCTCAATATATACGCACAGATTCAGCAGAAGAAATATGGAAAGTCAGCGCGTTCGTCGGAAAAAACTGCACGCAACTCTGAAACAAGGATCCAGGTCTGAGCACCGCTCTATTGCGCTGGCTCGCCCGTGGGCAAAAATCGCACCCCCGCCACCAGCGTCCCCGACGCCAGCACATCCCGTAGTTTCTCAGGATTCTCCCCGCTCACCCGCGCCGCCTCCGTCACTAGCCGCATCGCCTCCGCCGCCCTCGTGCTCGCCGGCAACCGGAAGATCCACGGCACATTCGTCGACGTCAGCGCCTTGTCGTCCGACAGCGCCACCACCGGCACAAACGTCTTCAGCGAAAGCTGTTCCGCCAGGTGCGCGCAGTCGCGATCCAGCGCGATGATAGCCAGCGCATGCTCCTCCATCAGAGCATGGACCAGCAGGGTCGACGCCGCACCCCAGTTCTGCCCGCTGTCGATCGCGATCACGCCCAAAGCTCCGCCCGTCCGGCCCAAACTCACCGATCCCGCCACCTCCGCCGCATGCGGCCCAAACACCACAATCTTCGCCTCACCCGCGGGAATATCTGCCTCATGCGGCCCCGCGTAGCTCACTCCGTCCTCACCCACCCGAGCATAAGGAACTGACGGACTCGTAACAACATCCGTCGTCGCAGGATTCTCCTGTCTCCTGTCTCCTGTCTCCTGCTTCTCCGTCTCCTGTCTCCTGTCTCCTGTCTCCTGCTTCTCCATCGTCGCTACTCGATACGTAATCTTCCCGTCCCGCACCGTCCCCAGATACATCGGGCTCACATTCTTCTGGTTCGGATCGAACACCATCCGCCCCGTCACGCCGTCGTACTCATAAACCTGCGCCAGCGCATCGTGGATCCGCGCCCGGTTCAGCCCCGCCCTGCAAATTGACTCCAGCAGCGCGTTCATCGCGTCGTACGCCAGCGCCGCAAACTGCTCCGGCTTCTCCTCAAACTTCGCCTCATAGCGTCGATTGAAATCCACCCATTTGGGGTCGCTCCGCGTCGGATCGTAAGGAAACACCGCCTCAAATCCCTCCGCCGCCGGTCCCGCCTGCGCCAGCAAATCGTCCCCCAGCGTTCGATAGCTTCCGAACACCCGCTGCTTCATCCCCAGCTCGCGCATCTGCTGCAGAATTCCCGCCGCCTGAGCCTCGTCCGCCCACACCACAATCCCATCTGTCCGCGAATCCTGGATGATGCGCAGCGCCCGCCGAAAATCCGTGTCCCCGGGCAAAAACTTCTGCTCGATCACCACCGGATGCCCCAGCCGCCGCGCCGCATCGCGAAACTTCGGCACCCCGAAGCGCCCATAGCGGTTATTCAGCCGCAGCAGCGCCACCCGCTTCAGTCCCAGCTCCGTGAAGATGTGCCGCGCCAGCGTTAAATCCTGCACCCGGTCGTCCTGAATATCGGTGAAGTACCACGGAATATACGTTTCCGGAATCGTCGGATCCGTCGACGCCGAGTTGACGATAGGAATCTCCGCCCGCAGCGCTACGCGCAGAATGATGTGCGTCGTCTCCGAACTGATCGACCCGAAGATCGCCCAGTCGTTCTCGTCGTACGCCATCTTCACCGTTTCGTTGGAAGTCGAACCCCAGATTGCCGAATCCGTCGGCCGTTCCGGGCCGTACTCCGAGCCGCGCTGCCAGTTGTTGTAGTCGTCGTGCACCATCAGCCGGAACGGCTTCCCGCCGTATCCGCCCCGCGCATTCGCCTCATCGATGGCCATCTGTGCGCCATGCAGCATCCGCAACCCGAAAACCTGGTCCGCCTGCTTTGCGATCGGACCGATGAAACCGATGCGCACCTCGCTGAACTTCGTTGGAGCCGGAATGTCCCGCGCCGCACCCGAATAAATGTTCGGGTGCGTGTAATTCACGTCATACGGCTGCGTGAATTTTCCGTAAGGCTGCAGGTCCTGTGGCTCCCCGGCATAGGGCGCGACAATCCTGTCCGGCGGTGGCCCCGGCGGTTGCTGCCCGCACCCGCATCCCGGCCCCGGCGTCACCGACCCCGGCCCGCCACTCTGCCCGCAGAGACTTCCCGCAAGCGCCAGCATCACCGCCAGCCCAACGACCCTACGCTTGATGCCCCTGTTCACCGCTACTCCTCTTTCTTTGGCGTGCGGAACATCGCGATCGCCTCAATCTCCACCAGCAGCTCCGGCCGGCACAGAATCGCCTGAATCCCCGTCGACGCCGGCACAGGATCGAGCCCTTGCTCCGCGAAAAACGCGGTCCGCTCTTCGTTGAACGCCTCGTAGTCGCGCTCGATGTCCCGCAGATAGCAGCTCGTCCGCACGATGTCCTTCCACGTCGCGCGTTCGCTCGCCAGCAACCCGGTGATGTTGGCAAACGTGCGCCGCACCTGCGCCCGCAGATCGCCGATGTGCACGCTCCGCCCCTCCTCATCGATGCTCGCCGTCCCCGAAATCAGCAGGATGGTCAGCCCGTTCAGATCGATCCGCATCCCCCGCGAGAACGAGCTCGGCTTCGCATAGGCATACGCCTCGTTCAGAACCCCATAGTTGGTGATCGCGCGCTTCTCAATCGGTGTGTGCGCCAGACCCGCAAGCAATTCAGCAACTGCACTCATAAAAGCCCCCCCTTAAGGTTGATAAATTCCGTGACTTAATCCTTTTGCCGTCGCGACCCAGATGTCGCGCCCCTGAAAATCGAGCCCGAGAATGTAGTTATGCGCCGGCGCCGTATCCACGGGAATTTCCGTCACCTTTCCCTGCGCGTCCCGCACCGTCATCTCCGGCTTGCCCGTATCGAGCGCCGGCCGATAAACCGCCCAGTTCGTCCCGTCGTAGTAAGCCAGCCCCTTATCCGTCCCGAACCATGCCCGGTTGCGGTCGATACCCCTGACCGTGTTGGTAAAGTTACTCGGCAACCCGCTGTCCTTGGTCAGGAAGTTATGCCAGTTCCGTCCGTCATAATGACTGTCCCCAAAGTAAGTGGCGACCCAAACAACGTTATCGACGTAACTCACCGACGTAGTGATCTCGTGAATCAGCCCCTGATCCTTCAGCACCACCATCTCGTTCTCGCCGTCCGGATCGTCCCACTTATCCCACGCGCCCGTCTTCTGGTTGAACTCCAGCAGCCCGCTTCCCCACACTGCGTAATACACCTTGTCCGGAGCCGCCGACACAGCGTAAGCCCAGATTTCCGCCATCGGCGTGTTGCGCTCGTTGTAGAGCGACCACTGTCCGGTCCGCGTATTGAGCCGGCACGCCCCCGCCGCCGTCGCCACCCAAACGTTCTCGCCCTCGACCGAAACTCCGTAGACCACATCATTACTCAGCCCCGAGTTCAGTTGTGTGTATGTGTCGATCCGCCCCGCCGAAATCCGGCTCAACCCGCCCATCGTTCCCGCCCACACATCGCCGGTCCGCTTATCCAGCGCCAGCGTCAGCACCGCGCGCTGCGCCAGCCCATCCGCGGTCGTGTAGGTTTTCCAGTTGCCGTTCTCGTAGACCGCCAGCCCGTTGTCTGTCCCCGCCCATACGCGATCCCCATCCACCAGCACCGAGAACACGTGGTCATTCGGCAGCCCGTTTGCCGTCGTAAAGTTCTCAAACCGGAACCGCGGCATCGCCGGAACTCCCTGCACCTGCGCCAGCGCATGAACCCGTCGCACCGGCCGTGCCGCGGTTTGTCCCGCCAGACCCATTGCCCCGACCGCCAGCCAGACTCCGATAATCGCCGCTCTTCTCATCGCGTCCTCAGATACTCCACTAAGTCGTTCAGCTCATCCTTGGTCAGATCGTTCGTCCGCCCGTGCCGATCGTGCGGGTTATAGACCGTCCATATCTCTTCCAGCGACTTCGCCGACCCATCGTGCAGATACGGCGCCGTCAGCGCCAGGCTCATCAGCTGCGGCGTGTCGAACAGGCTGCTGTTGTCGACCGCCTTGCCCGTCCCCACGTCAAACGATTTTTGACTCGTCCCCTTCGGCCCGCTGTGACAAGAACCACACTGGTTGCTCCGCGGAATCGGCTGCCCCAGCTTGTCGACCACGCGATTGAAGATCACGCGCCCCCGCTCCTGCGCCGGCGTCAGCTCGCCGTTGGCCGCGCGGAATCGATTGGGCCGCGAAGGCAGACTGCGAACGTACACCACCAGATCCGTAAGCCGTAGGTCGTCGAAGTTCTGCGAACGCCAAAAGTACGTTTCCGTGCGGATCCCGCATTCCTTCACCAGCGTTGGATTCCCGCCGTTCCACTTGAACGGCTCCGTCCCGCGCAAATCCTCGATCAGCCGGTTATCGACAATATCTTTCCCAAACCCATCCGGCTCCAGATCCCACTGCAATCCGTCAAATGTCGAGTCGATGTGGCAATTCGAGCAGCCAAACTGCCCCTGAAATGCGTACGCGTGATAGAACGTCTGCTCTCCGCGCCGCAACGCCGATACCTTCTCCGGCCCCGCCAGCCGAATCGTCTGAATCACCCGATTCTCCCGCGTGGAGAGTACGCTGATCGAATCATCCAGCCGGTTCGCCACATACAGCCGCCCGCCATCGCGACTCAGCACCAATCCCCGCGGATTCTTCCCCACCGCAACTCGCGCCACCACATAATGCGCGCTCGCCGATAGGTCCTCCGCGAACGTCTCCGGATGCGCCCGAATGTAACTCAGCATCTTTTTCGTATCAATGACAGTGACGCAATCCGACCCGCCGTGCGTTACATAGATACGCGACTTATCCGGACTTATCGCCACACCGAACGGCAGCGCATAATACCGGTCCAGCTCATCCAGTGGAACCTCGACACTCCGTCCCACATCCGCCCCAAAAACCGTCAGCGTATCGACGAACGCCCATCCATGCTCCACATGCGCCAGTGGCACCAGGTTCTTCGGATGTAGTTCCGCCGCCACGCCGAGCCGCCCATCCCGCGAAATCGCCACATGAAAAACCCCGGCGACATCGGGTAGCGTCAGCCGATCCACCACCCGCGCCTGCGTCGGATCGATCACCGTAATCTCCGACTTCGGCGGCGTCCGGTGCGGCGTGGGGTTGGGATACACATGCGTCGCATACAACCGGCTCCCATCGCCCGATAACGTCAGATAACTCGCCCCGCGCCCCGCCTCCAGCGTCAGTTTCTCCTCACCCGTCGCCGCGTCCAGCACCGCAATGTCGTTGCCGATCCGATCCGCGACGTACAGCGTCTTCCCCGCGCGGTCCTCCACCACGCTCGACGGCTCAAACCCCGCCCCCCACGTCGCCTTCACCCGCCCCGATTCTGTATCAATCACGGTGACAGTATCGTCCCAGGAATTCGCCACAAACAGCCGCCTGCCATCCGCCGAAAATGAGAACCCCCGCGGCACGTGCCCCACCGGAATCGTCCGCAGCACCACGCCCGTCGCCGCGTTCAGCACCCGCACCTCATCCGCCCCCTGGCAGAGCACGTACAGCAGCCTCCCGTCCGGCGACAGCAGCAGTTCCAGCGGCGACGCGTAGCGTTCCTCCGGCGTTGGTGCCGGCTGCGCATACGCCTCCGTCATCCCCCGCTGCCATAACAGCCCCACACATAATCCCGCAGCGCAGATCGCGCCCGATGTCAGAAGCCTCTTCACTGCGGCTCCTCCACCGTCAGCACGCGATCCACACCCGCACCCTCCAGCGTCTGTTCCCGCCCGCTTGGCCAGTGCACGACAATCTTGTCCACCTTCCCCGCCGCGCCCAGCCCAAAGTGCAGCCTTCCGTCGTCCTGCGACAAATACCCCGACGAAGCCACTCGCTCCGCCACCTGCTCGCGCCCACCGGCCCACACCTCCACGCGCGCGCCAATCCCGTCGCGATTGCTCCCACTGTGATTCTTGTCCGTCCTCCCGCCCTGCAGCCGGATCGCGATCCAGTGTCCCGTCCCACTCGATACATTCCGCAGCAGTGTCCCCCGCCCGCCCAGGTTCACGACAAACGCATCCACCTTCCCGTCGTTGTCGTAATCCGCGAAGCACGCCCCGCGCGCCACCGTCCGCGCATTCACCACCGGCCCCGCCGTCTCCGACACATCCTCGAACCGCCCGCCGCCCAATCCGCGAAACACCGAGTGCTCCTCCGGGATCATGTGAATCAGCCCGCCATGAAACACCATGATGTCCAGCCACCCATCGTTGTCGAAGTCGTAGACCCCCGTTCCCCAGCTCACGTACTGCGCATTCGCCTGCGACAACCCCGACGCAATCCCGACATCGTCGAACCCGCCCTTGCCGTTGTTCTTCATCAACCGGTTGTAATGCGCGTCACTCACCCATAAGTCGAGCAGTCCGCTCCCGGTAATATCCGCAAACACCGGACCCATCGACGACGTCGCCTCGCCGTTCTGCCCGTACGCTACCCCCGCATCCCCGGCCATCTCCTCAAACGTCCCGTCGTGCTTGTTATGAAAGAGGAAATTCTCCGTCCGGTCGTTCGCCACATAGATATCCGGCCACCCATCCCCATCGAAATCCGCGGCCGTCACGCCCATCGTCCGCCCAATATAGGCGCCGATCCCCGACTTATCCGTCACATCGGTGAATGTCCCAGCGCAGTTATTGTGGAATAGCTTGTTCGTCTCACCTTCATAATCCAGCGGGCCCGGATAGTTATCCGCCGCGTAATAGTTTCGGTACTTAGGATCGAACTTCACATACCGTCCGACAAACAAATCCACGCAACCGTCGCGGTCATAATCCAGCCACGTCGAGCTGATCGCCCACCCATCTACCTTGATTCCGGCCTTCGCCGTCACATCGGTGAACGTCCCGTCCCCGTTGTTGTGGTAGAGGATCGTCTTCCCATACCCCGTCACCAGCAGGTCTTCGTACCCATCGTTGTCGTAGTCCGCCGCCGTCACCGCGACGGCATACAGATCCGGATCGAGCCCCGCCTTCTCCGTCACATCGGTGAACGTGCCGTCTCCGTTGTTGCGATACAGATGGTTATGCGGTGGAGGCTGCGGCTTATCCTTCAGCGGATACGGGTGCATCGAGTCGTCCAGCGGACGCCCGCTCAGCACATACAGGTCCGGCAGACCGTCGTTGTTGTAGTCGAACCACACGCACCCCGAACCCGTTCCCTCCAGCAGCGATCCCAGCTTCGCCGCTCCAAAGCTGTGCGTGAAATCGATGCCCGCCTTCGCCGTCGCATCCTCAAACCGGATCGTCGACCTGGCCTCGGGCGCTTGTGACGCGCGCAATTCCTGTGCGCTCCGCACCGGATGCGGCGCCGGCGCCACCTGCCCCATCGCCGCGGAAGTCATCCCCAGAACAAGTAACAGTCGCAGTCGCATTTTAGTGGCCTCCCGCCGCAGCCGAACCCGCCAGCGCCCGGCCCGTCAGCGCCACCGGAGTCGTCGTCCGCAGCAGCACTTCCGGCACCCTGTTGTCCGGCGCGCGCTCTGGCCCTGTATGGCACCCGACGCAGATGCGCTGCTCGCCGCGCCGCACCCAGAACCATCCCTGCTCCTGCCGCAGGGTTCTTCCTTCCGCGTCCAGCAAAATAAACCGCAGCGCCTGATCCCCCGTCGCCTGCACAAAGAACGATCCGTCCTTCTCCACCGGAGCCGTCCCCAGCGAAACCACGCGCCCGGTCCCGTCCATCGTCTCCGCCCGCACCGCCGCCGGCGCAGTTGCAAGCGCCCCGCTCCGCGACTGCCGCGCATCCAGCGCCAGCAAATTTCCGAACGCCCAGTCGTGCAGTCCCGACGGATGCCGGTTCGGAACCGCGCGCGGCGCCACCACCACCGGCTCCACCAGATCCCGATCCGCATCCTCCGCCAGCGCCGTTAGCCCCGCGGCCCCCGGCTTCCACACTGCCAGTCCGTAGTTCTTCTCGCCCGGCCTGCGCACCGAAACCAGCCACCGGCCGTCCGGCATCTCCGCTACATCGCCCGCATACTCGCCTGCCGGAGCCGCAACCGCGGCTTCTTCCGCCAGCGCCGAAGTAAACCGCGCCAGCTTCTTACCATGCGTGAACACAATGTCCCCGGACAACAGTTGCCGCCCGTGCTCCCTGCCCGCACCGTGATCGCAGCGAACCGACTCCACGCCGCTGCCATCCGCATAAACCAAAAACATCTCCGCCGGAGCACCCGCAGAGAGGCTGGCCGTCACCCCCGCCCCCAGCGGAAATCTCGACTCGAACAGCACCCGCCCATCGCGCAGCACATCGTCGGGAACAAAGTTCCCCGGCAAATAACTCAGCTTCAGCGGTCCCGCCCCATCCAGCCCCGCCGTCTCCAGCGCAAACCCGCCCGCCGCCCGCCGCGCATACACGAACCGCCCCTCCGCCATCCACAGCGGTCGAATCAGATCCATCGCCCCCGCCAGCACCAGCTTCGGCGTTCCGCCCTCCACCGCAACATCCCAAATCCCCCACTTGTCGCCGGCGTTTTGCTTCCCCGAGAACAACACCGTCTTCCCATCGAACGAGACATTCGCATCCGTGCTCGCCGCAAATCCTGCCACCAGCGGTTCAGTCCGCCCGCCCCACAGCACCATCAGCTGCGCACCCTGCGGAAAGCGCTCCTCTCCGTGCAACGCCGCCAGCGACGCATACACCGGCGCCGCGGTGAAGATCACCGGCACCGTCTCAATTTGCTTTTGGACCGCGCGGCCGTCCCGCCGTGCCTGCTGCGGTGGCAATCCGTAGACCAGCGCCGCCAACCAAATCCCGCATACCGCGCTCGCCACTGCCGCAAGCCGCCTCATGCCACCGTCTCCATCACGCAGTTGCGAGCAACTCGCAGCTCGCACCACGGAGCCAGCTCCCCCATCATCCCGTCGAACTCTTCAAATGTCAGCGACTGCTCCCCATCGCTCCATGCCTTGTCCGGATTCGGATGCACCTCGACCAGCAGCCCATCGGCCCCCGCCGCCACCGCGCTCCGCGCCAGCGCCGGAACCAAAGACCGCCGTCCCGCCGCGTGGCTCGGATCCCCGATCACCGGCAGCCGCGCAATCTCTTTCAGCACCACGATCGCGCCCACGTCGAACGTATTGCGCGTCGACGTCTCGAACGTGCGAATGCCCCGCTCGCACAAAATCACATTGGGATTCCCGTAGCTGATCACGCATTGCGCCGACCGCAGCAGGTCGGCCACCGTCGCCACCATCCCCCGCTTCAGCAGGATCGGCCGTCCCGTCTTCGCAGCGGCTTCCAGCAGAGCGTAGTTCTCCATGCTCCGCGAGCCAATCTGCAGAATGTCCGCGTATTCGGCCACCATCGGCGCGTCCGCCGCCGCCATCACCTCGGTCACGATGGCCAGCCCCGTCGCCGCGCGTGCTGCCGCCAGCAGCTTCAGCCCCTCGAGGCCCAGCCCCTGAAATGCATACGGCGAACTCCGCGGCTTAAACGCCCCGCCGCGCAGCACTCGCGCGCCCGCCGCGGCCACCCGCTCCGCTGTCTCCATCAGCTGCCGCTCGGTTTCCACCGAACAAGGACCAGCCATGGTGACAAATTCGTCGCCGCCGACGGCAACCCCGCCCGCCCACACTACCCGCCTCTGCTCAGCCGCGCTCTTCAGAACATCCGGCGCGTCCGCAAACTGCTCAATCCAGCCTCCGCCCACCTGGGCTCCACTTCTCTGGGGAACAGGTGAGACTAGTCCTGGCGGCCCATCGCCGCCTCCATCGAAAGTTGGATTTTCGCCCTGCCCAAAGTGACCTCCGCCGCGCACCAACGGGTCAGCACCCCGCCCCGCCTCCCCTGGTTCCAGGCTCTCGAACGGCCGATTTTGGAATTCTCCCGCCATGGCTCGCTCCCCGCGCTTAGCGCGGGCCCCCACTTCCGCTCTGCGCCTGCGCCCGATACCGCGCCAGATTCGCCTCCAGTGAGGCCGCCAGCGCGCCGTTCTGCTGTTGCCGAGCCAGATCCAGAGCCGCCTGCGCCGTCGCCGCCGCATTCGCAAACTGCCCCGTCTCCGACTCCATCGCCGCCAGCATTTGCAGTACCGCGGGATCATGCCGGTTCGTCAGCCGCGCCGCCTCCGCAAACTGCGGCAGTGCCTCCGCAAACCGGCTTTGCGCCGCCAACACCCGCCCCAGGTTGTATCGATAGCCCGCATCCTGCGGCGCCAGCTCCACAGCCTTCAGCAGGTGCGGTGTCGCCTCTGCCAGATTCCCCTCGTGCGCCAGCGCCACGCCCAGCCCGTTCTGCCCCTCCGGCGAATTCGGCGCCGTCTCCAGCCCCTTCGTCAGCAGTTCGATCGCCTCCTGCGTGTGTCCGCCCTCCGCCGAGAGCGCATTCCCCAGGTTCACCTCCGCCGACGCATTGTCCGGATTGATCCCGAGCGCCGTCTCGAAATGCTGCCGCGCCTCTTCCAGATTCCCTTCCTCCGCCAGCGCGCTGCCCAGGTTGTTTTCCGTCTGCGAGCTGTGTGCGTTCAGCGTCAGCGATTTCCGGTACTCCTCGACCGCCCCGCTCATCTTCCCCGCACCGGCCAGCGCAATCCCCAGGTTGTTATGCGCCCGCGCATCGTCTGGATCGAGCGACACTGCCTTCTCCCATGCCGGAACCGCCGCGTCGTACTGCTTTTTGTCCGAAAGCTGCACCGCCGCATCGAACATCCGATAAAAATCCGTCGCCGGCGTGTCGATCCTCTCCAGACCCCCGCGCGCCACGTTCACGAACTCCGGAATATTCACCGCCCGGTTCGACGCCGTCGCATTCTCCACCAGAATCGCCGGGCTCGCGTTGCCGTCCTCATCGATGTGCGTCAGATACAGCTCCGTGTAGAGATACGGAGTCTTCGACGAAAACGCCAGCCAGTGCCCATTCGGCGACCACGTGTGCCACGAATTCATCACCGCCAGATTCGAAGCCAGCGGCCGTGCCGTCCCTCCTTCGAATGGCACGATGGTCAGCTTGCTGTCCGGCCGCATCAGCAGCCCGTTCTTGCACTCCACAAAAACAATCCACTTCCCGTCCGGCGAAACCTTAGGAAAGTTATTGCTCATCCCGTTTTCCGAAGCGCCCACCACCCGCTCCGGCGTCCCGCCCTTCCCGTCGTTGAACGGAATCCGGTACAGGTCATACTGAATCTGCGTCTCGTTGGGATCGTTCGCGTACGTCGCCTGCTTCTGCCCCGGCGCATACGGATCCTTCGCAGCCGCTCGCGAGTACACCAGATACTTCCCGTCCGGGCTCCAGAACGCGCTCGTCTGCACATAATTCGGATCATCGGCGCCCGGCAGCGGCGTCAGCTCACCCGCCTCCCGGCTGTACCAGGCCAGCACCCCGCGCGTCGGGAAGAAAACCTGCCCAAACCCATAGTTCCGATAGAACCCGTTGTACAGCCGGTCCACAACCCTCGTTCCATGCGCGTGCGGCACGTCAATCGACGTGATCACGTACTTCCCGTCCGGCGAAACCTGCGACATGAACCCGAACCGCTTCTGCGCCCGCTCCTCGCTGAACGCACTCCAGTGAATCACGTAATCGTTGCTCATCGTGCTGATCGGTTTGATCGGGATCAGTGCGTACAACCCTTTGTCGTTCTGCGGTCCGTCCACGTCGATGCCGAGCGTCTTCCCGTCGCGCGACAGCGAGTGGCAGTTCGCGCACGTCGGCAGCCCCGTCATCACCGTCTTGCTTTCGCTATCGGATACATACCGCAGTTGCCACTTGATCAGCGGCAGCACGGAATCCGGCAGCGGCTTGATCACGCCCCGCTCCTCGCTCTCCGGCGGCGGAGGAATCAGCGGAACATCCCGATACATAATCGGCGCGCCCACCGGATCGCGCGACGTCGCCACCGTCACCTCGCCTCTCGAAACCGCCTGCTTGTCATCCTTATTGATGTAGCCCGTGAATCGAACCGTCACCGCCCCGCGCTGCGAATGCTTCTTGATCTCCTCCCACGTCTTCGCATCCGGCCGCCACGTGTGCGCCTGAGCCTGCTCCGGCGTCAGCGTGGGTGGCACATAGCCCACCAGCGACGCGTCCACCGGCCCGATCTGCATCTTCTCGCCCGCGGACCACGCCTTCACGCGCGGCTTCCGTCCTCCCGGCTCGCTCACCTCCACGCGCCATACCGCCGCCTTGGGACTCCCATCGCGCCACTGAAACAGCGGCGCAGCAAAATCCGCGGGAAACAGCGAACCCTCTCGCGGATAATCGACAGTGATCGCACCCAACGAAGCATCCGTCGCGCTCAGGTCCGCCCGATGCTCCGCCAAAAACTGCGTGAACTCCGCGACCGCCGGGTTCCCGCGCACCGGCGCACTCTGCTGCCCGTACGCAGCGAGCAGGCCGAGCGCCAGGCCCGGCACAATCACCCTCTGTATCGCCGTCTTGATGGGGACCTCGCATCCGGGCCTCGGCAGATGCGCAACCTTATAGATACGGCCCGGAGACTATCCGAACTGTAGCGGCCCCCCAAAAGGCTTGGCTGTGAGCCACATCACAAAATCCCAGAGTCAACCCCCCAGGCTCCCTCGGCCAGGTTCACCCCACAGCAAGAAGCTAGCTCTCCCGCCCCTGCGTTCGTCAACGACGAAACGCTCTCCCCCTACACCCGGGTACCGCTTTCGCCCATTTTGGAACAAAGTCGTCGGGAAACGACCCGCGCAACCCAATACAGCGGGAAAAAGAGAACTGGCCCGAGCTTCCTCGCTGCCATCCTCACGCCGCCACCATCTGGCATCATTACTTATGACCACGAAAGCCAGCGCCGACCAGGTCCACGAAGCCGTCCACGCCCAGTTCGGCGCAACCGCCGCAGCCTACTCCATCAGCGCCGGCCACGGCCACCCGACCGCCCTCAACACCCTCGTGGGCCTCGCCGCCCCCAAATCCACTGACGCCGTCCTCGACATTGCCACCGGCGCTGGGCACACTGCTCTCGCCTTCGCGCCCCATGTGCGCCAGGTCGTCGCCTACGACCTCACCCAAGCCATGCTTGTCGAAACCGTAAAGAACGCCGCCCAGCGCGGACTCACCAACGTCAGCACCCAGCAAGGCCCGGCCGAGAAACTCCCCTTCCCCGACGCCGCATTCGACATCGTCACCGTGCGCCTCGCCTCGCATCACTTCGCTGACAACGCCGCCGCCGTCCGCGAAATGGCCCGCGTCGCGAAACCCGGCGGCAAGGTCGTCGTCGTCGACAACTACGGCCCCGAAGACGAAGCCCTCGACTCCCAACTCCAGCACATTGAAAAGTTGCGCGACCCATCCCACGTCCGCAGCTATCGCCTTAGCGTCTGGCGCGCCTTCCTGCGCAACGCCGGCCTAACCATCCAGCGCGAAGTCACCGACCACTACACCGAAAGCAAGCGCGGCATGGACCTCGACGACTGGGTCCGCCGCTCCAGGACCCCGCCCGACCGCGTCGCCGAGCTGCGCCGCCTCTTTACCACCGCCGCACCCGATCTCCGCGAACTTCTCTCCATCCGGCTTGACGGCGACGCCATCTGGTTCCGTCTCCCCCAGGTCACCTTCATCGCGGACCGCCCCGATGGGTCGATCTCGTCCTCCGCCTGACTTCACATCAGCATTTCGAAATAAATCAGCGGAGCACCCCGGTAAGTCGCGCGGCCCACCTCCCGGAATCCGCATTTCCGGTAAAACTCCCCTGCTCCAGCCGCCGTGTCGTACGCGTCCAGCCGTATCGCGTCCCCCTCCCATTGCGACACGATCCGCCGCGCCTCTTCGATGCAGCTCCTGCCCAACCCTCTTCGCTGCCCGCCAGGCTCCACCGCCATGTGGGTCAGGTACAGCGGCAGCTGACCCTTGCTGAAATATTTCGCATCGATCGCCCACGGCTTTCTCGTGGAAAGTGTCAGCGTCGCCACCAGCTTCTTCCTGTGCCGGGCAACATAGACCTTCGCATTGCGCATGCCGAACAGCGCACCCTTTTCCGTCGGCCTCGACAGCCAGTACCCCTCGCCATATTGCTGCCCAAGATGCTCGTTGACCGCCATCCGGAGAGCAACCAGCTCCGCAACATCTTCCGCCGTGGCCAGCTCGAGGTGAACGCGCATGCTCTCTTATCCCGTCTCCGCCTCTCGCGAACCGCGCTCCGTTCGCTTTTCGTGCCTTTCCTCGCTTCTCGCTCGTCTCTCGCTCGCCCCTTCGCTAAACACCTTTCGCCAAAAGCTTCTCGCTGGACGTCTCTTCCCAAACGCTCTTCGCTCGCTCGCCTTTCGCTGCTTTCCGCTCGCTTTTCGCTGACACTTCTCGCTACCGGCTACCAGCTACCGGCTCGCCGTCTACTTCGGCTGCGCCGAAGTGGCCGGCGCCATCTGCTTCACCAGACTCTGATCCTCCTTCTCGCGCAGCGCCCGCGCCTTCGCAAACTCCCCCTTCGCCTCCTCCGTCTTTCCCATCGACTGGTACAGCCGCGCCAGCCGCCAGTGCGCGTCCACGCCGTTCGGATCCATCTGGATCGCCTGCGCGAAATCCGTCGCCGCCTCGTCCTTCTTCCCTTCGTCCGCCAGCACGATGCCCAGGTCCAGCCACGCCAGCTCGATCGCTCCCGGCTGATGCAGCGCCCGCCGCAGATCCGCCTCCGCCTCCCCCGCGTGCTCCAGCTTCATCTCCGTGTCGCCCAGATACGCCAGCGCCTGCGCGTGCATCGGCTCGTTCTCGATCTCCAGCTTGAACTCCCCCTCCGCCTCCTGGTACCGATGCTGCTTCCACAACAAATATCCCAGCCCGAAATGCACATTCGGCTCGGTTGGCGCCACTTTCTCCGCCGCCTGAAACTCCACAATCGCCTCCGGCGTCTGCTTCATCGCGTCCAGCGCCTCGCCCGCCAGCATGTGCGCCTGCGCCGACTCCGGATTCGCCGCCAGAATCTGCTTGTACTGCTCCAATACGCAGTTGTATTGCTTAGCATTCAAACAGCTCTGCGCCAGCACTCCGCGCATCTCCACGTTCTCCGGCGCCTTTTCCAGCGCCAACCGCAACTGCGGAATCGCCGCCGCATACTGCCCCATCCCGTAGTAGCTCATCCCCAGCAAAATGCGCGCCTGCGCGTTCGCGGGAGCCGCCGCCACCGCCACTTTCAGCGGCGTGATCGCCTCCTCCAGCTTCCCCTGCTTGAAAAGCGCCAGCCCCAGATCGAGCTGCACCCCCGGCAGATGCGGATCGAGCTTTAGCGCCCGCCGATACTCCTTCGCCGCGCCTGCGTAATCCGTCTCCCGCGCCAGCACCAGCCCCAGATGCGCCGTAGCCGTCGCATCCCGCGGGTTCTGCTCAATCACCTGCCGCCACGCGGCCTCGGCTTCCTCCCACGCTCCCTGCTGTTCCAGTGCCAAGGCCTGCTGCGTCGCCGCCGATCCGCGCGCGCCGCCCGTCTGCGCCGCCGCCATGTTCCACGCGCACGGCCCGCACAACAGCAGCAGCAGCGTCCATCGCCAACCCGACCCCATCTTCACTCCCGTCCTGAAAATCAATTAGACCATTCCAGCTCGACCAGCGCGTTTTCGCATTCGGCGCAAAGAAAAAGCGCAGTGGAGCATCGCCCCACTGCGCCCAACTTTACTGCAACGAATTTCTAGAACATTAACTTACCGCCGAACTGGAACACACGCGGATCGTTCGCGCTTGTGACCTGGCCGAAGTTGCCATCGGTGAATCCCAGGTCAAGACCGCTGAATTCCGTGTGGTTGAAGGTGTTGTACGACTCAACGCGGATCTCCAGCCGCGTCCCTTCACTCTGTGTGAGTGCGAAGGACTTGAACAGGCTGAGGTTCCAGTTGTCCAGGCCCGGCCCCCGCACGGCATTCCTGCCCGCCGTGCCAAAGCCGTTGTTCCCGCCGCCGTTCCACGGAGCTGTTGGAGCGCCAAACGCTGAAGTGTTGAACCACGCCTTCTGCGTCTTCGGCCCGCTTACCTTGCCCACCAGGTTCGGACGGTTCGTCGTTCCGCCGCCCAGACCCAGCGTGTCCGTGCCGTACGTTACGTTCGCCGGCAGTCCGGTCTCAAAGGTTGTTACGCCCGAAAAGACCCAGCCGCCCAGTACGCTCCGTTCCGCAAAGCTGTCTGCATGCATGAAGAACGGAATGTTGTACACGTAGTTGGCTTCGAAGTTATGACGCCGGTCGTACCCGCCCGACGCCCGATCGTACCTCAGGTTGAACGGATTCGACGCGCCGTTCAGATCATCGGTCTGCTCATCGATCTGATGCGCGTACGTGTAGGCGAGCTGCGCCGTCAGACCGTGCTTGTTCTCCATGCGCAGCGCGGCCTGCAGGCTGTTGTAGTTGTTGTTGCTGGCATTCTCATCCTGCGTAATGCCCGCAAATCCGGGATACTGGCGGTACAGGTTGGCATTCGCCCCCTTCGTCACCGCCTGCCGGTGGATCAGATCGCTCAGCGGCAGCGTATTGATCGCCCGCTGATCCGACTGGTTCCAGCCCGCCGATCCCACGTACTGCACCAGCGCGACTACCGCCGGAGCGATCTGCTGCTGCACTCCCAGGCTGAACTGCGTTGTCCCCGGAGGCGGATAGTAGTAGTCCAGCGTGCCCATACTGGCCGGGTACACCGGGTTCACTGCCACCGAACCGTCCAGAGCGCTCACCTTCGGATTGCTGAAGTACACCGAGCTCGCCTGCGGCTGGTATGCGTACGGCGGGTTGGTGTCCGTTCCATAGATGTCGTTCCCCTGAACCCGCTCGTAGAAGATGCCCGCGCCCCCCCGGATCACCGTCTTTCCGGTGCCCATCAGGTCGTAAGCAAACCCTATCCGCGGTTGCCATGTGAAATAGTCACCCTGCGTCAGTCCCCGCGGGAAACCGTTCACGTTCGGACGCGCGATCCCGTTCAGATAAAACGCCACTGGTGCATTGGTCGGGTTGGCGAACCCCGGACTCACCGCCGAGCAGCCCGGCAGCGTGGCCGAAGTGCACAACGCCCCCGTCGTGGAGAACGTCGCCGCATTGGCCGGGTTGTACAGCGAAGGAACAAAGTTCGCCGTCTGATTGAACTTCTCATACACGTGCGGCAGCCCGTCGTAGCGAATCCCCAGGTTCAGGGTCAGCCGCGACGTCGCATGCCAGTTATCCATTCCGTAGACCGAATAGGTGTTGTTGATCCAGTGGAACATGTCGATGATCTGCAGCTGCTTGAAGCTGTCCGCAAATCCCATCAGGAAATTGATGTACGAATCGCCCGAGAAATCCGTCCCGAACGAGTAATCGCCCTGCGTATCCGCCTGCTGCTGCTGGTTCTTGTCGTTCCGCATATACGCAAACCCGAACTTCAGAGCATGCCGCCCCTTCGTCCAGGAAACGTCATCGCGCGGCTGCCAGTCGAGGAAGGCGTTCTTCCACGGCCAGTAGTTGCTCGTCCACGTCGTGCCCAACGGCGCCCCAAGACCCACCGACGGCATCCGGTTCAGCAGGTTGTTCCCCGCCGGGAAATAACCGGCCTGCGTCCACCCCGAGGGAATCGTGTAAATACCCGCCGGGGTGATGCTGATGCTGTTGCCGTTCACGTTGAGAGACGTCTCGTTCAGCAGGTTCGGCGAGATCGTCTGCGTCAGCTTGATTACCGAGCCCCACGTCGGATTGCCGAACACGTTCCCGGTTGTCGGATAGCTGTCGCTGCTCCACATATCCGGGTAATACGTCTGCGACATCTGATCGTGGATGAAATGCCCCATCAGGTGCATTCTCGCCGTGATGTCGTGATCGATGCGCACCACGTCTTCCCGCACATACGTCGGCTGCGTCGGCGATGCCACATACTGCGGCGCGCCGCTGGCCGAGGTCGAGTTCGACGCCGGAATCGCTCCCGTCTTCATGAACAGCACCGCATTGGGATCGATCAGGTTCGCCGGAATCGTACCGCCCGGGAACGAATTGCCGATGGTCAGGCCGTCCGTCGAGTAGAGTGCCAGCTTCGCCGGATCGGCGGTGGTCGGAACGCACGGCGCTGTCTGTCCCGAGTTGCAGATCCCCGCGTTCGGCGATTCCTTGAAGCCTGCCGGCACCACGTAGTTCAGGGCCGCCCCGGCTGCCGGAATGTCGTTGCTCGGAATCGTATTCGTTGCTGAAGGATTGGCGCCCTGAATGTACCGCCGCCATTCGTCGCTGAAGAAGAAGAAGGTTCTGCTCCTGCTCCTTGGATAGATTCCCGGAAAAACCACCGGCCCACCGATTTCTCCGCCGAAAATGTTCAGACGCAGTTCCGGTGTCGCCGAATGGTTCAGCTTTGAAAAGTAGTTCACTGCATCGAATGCATCGTTCCGGTTGAATTCCCAGACTCCGCCATGCAAGCTCCTCGTGCCCGCTTTGAGCGCCATCACCATGGTCCCGCCCGAGGCGATTCCATAGTCCGGTTGGTAGTTGCTGTCCAGCGTCTGGAACTCCGCCAGCACGTCCGGTGAAGGCATCACGCCCGGCCGGCCGCCGCTGCCCCGGTCATAGACTTCGCCCCCGTCGATCAGCCAGTTGTTGTGCCCCGGCCGCATCCCGTTGAAGCTGATGCTTTCGTTGCTGCCCTGCGCCGAGACCCCGTTGAACGACGGAATGTTCGCCGACACGCCCGTGCCCAGCGTCGCCAGCGATATCATGCTGCGCCCGTTGGTCCCGAGTTGTGTCAGCTGCTCGCCCGTGATCAGGTTGCTGACTTCGTTGGTTTCCGTTTGCAGATGCAGTGCATTCGCCTGCACCGTCACCGTCGTGGTGCTCGCCCCCAGCGCCAGAACAACGTCTTCCCGCACCGTCGCCGCCACGTCCATCGTGATGCCGGTCTTCGCGTACGCCTCGAAGCCCGTTGCCGCTACTTTCAGGTTGTAAATTCCGTTGTGCAGCGCCGGAAAATCGTACATACCCGCGCCGTTGGTCGTGCCAGCCCGTACCTCGGCCGTGCTGGCGTCTGTCAACGTGACCTTTGCATTGGGAACCACCGCACCGCTTGGATCCTTCACAGTCCCCGTCAGCTCCGCATTCTCCTGCGCACTCGCCACAAAGGCCGTGCACAAGGCCACGGTGCTTATACACAGCAGTCGTTTCCACAGTGTCACTGAACACCTCCCGCGTCCGATGACTTGACGGCTGCCAGCTGTTTGAACAGAACGAATGAGCACTGAACGGCACTACTAAAGAGTTTTAGCTGGCCCTCAGCCGCAGCACTGGTACGCCCCTGTGGTTTAACACCGCGTCTGGGGAGAGTCAACGATCATCTGCCCTGAAACCGCTCACCCCAGTACCATCTGGTTATCTTTGTTGGCGACTGAAGTAACGTTCGGCCCGCGCCTCTGCAGCTCGCACGCAATCGCCGCCCTCCGCGGCAATTCCTCAGTGCAACCAGTTACATGCGGGAACTGCGAGGGTTTCGCTCTCTCCACCCGCTGCGCCTGCCTGCCAATTCGGCTGCAGGGTGCCTTCGCAGACCCCGCGGGCCTGTCCTCGGAAAGCACGTTACTTTGGTTATGTGCGAATCGGTCAGCATTCGCCCCACTCCCTGTTATTTTGGTCGCCAACTGCTCCTGCCACGACTCTCTTGCCGCCTCGTCGTTAACCGTTTGACCTGCGCTCCTGAGCTCGTCTCTCGCTCGCCTCTCACTCGCCGCTCACTCGCCGCTCTCTCGCTTTTCGCTAAACGCTCTTCGCTAAAAGTTTTTCGCTAAACGTCCTTCGCTAATCGTTTCTCACTCCAGGCTCCCGGCTCCCGGCTGCTTTTCAGAACAAATGCTCCTCGTCATGCAGCACCACCGCGCTCGCAATCGGATTCTCCCCCTCCGCCGCCTCCCGCACCTTCGCCACCGTCAGCCAGTTGTCCTTCTGCGGGTGCTCGATGAAAAACGGCGGCAGCGGCATCACCAGATACCGGCTCAGCGCCTCGGCATACCCTTCGTAGAGCTGCCGCAGCTCGTTCAGCCGCGCCCCGCTCTGCGCATCCCGGCACACCCGCACGCCCGCCGAGCACAGCTTGTCGTAGATCGACGCATATTGGTCCGCAGGCAGCCGATCCTCCTGCGCCGCCCCCGGCTTCTGCGACAGGATCTGCGACAGATCCACCAGCGCATGTCGCGCCATCGCGAACGTCAGCTGCGCCTGCCGCGCGCTGTGTTCCTGCACGCTCGCGATCAGCAGCGCGCACGTGTCCAGAATCGCCGTCAGCGCGCTCAGCCAGCTCTGGCTCGTGTGCTGCGATCGAAAAAGACACAGCAGCGGATACGAAATGTGGCTCTCCAGCAACTCCGCCGACCACCGCTCCCACTCCTCCAGCAGCAACACCAGCGCTGCGCTCCCGCCCTCTAACGAATGCCGCTTGATCAGCTCATACGCCGTCGGCGGCGATCCCGCCCGCGCGTCGAGCAGCGCAATGTTCACCTCGCGCCGCGAGAACGCCCCGTACAACACGGGAAAATATCCGATCACCAGCGCCACAAATCCCAGCCCGATCCCCGACTCCAGCACCACCAGGCACCGCACCGCCACGATGCGCGGCACCACGTCCCCCAGCCCCAGTGTGAAGATCGTCGTCCCGCTGGCGTACATATCCGTGATGAACGGGTGCCGCAGCCCATGCGGATCGGCGAACGGCGCCGGAAACGCGAAATAGACCAGCCCAAATCCCAGGATCAGCGCCGCCGCCCATCCCGCTATCAAAAACACCAGCGACAGCGGCCCGTAGAAGCTGAGCATCGTCTCCCGCTTGCGCGCGTGATGCACCCGCCGCGCCACCCACCGCCACGGCCGCCACGTCACGATGTAGAAAAGCCGCGTGAACCGGAACCGCCCGTTCGCGCGCCGCGGCAGAATCACCGTCTCAAACGCATCCAGCAGTCCGGAAAAAATGCACGCAATCCCGACAATCAATGGCAGAGGATGCATTCCGCCAGCAAAGCAGGAATCCGCCCTCCCCGTCAACGCCGCGCCCTCCTCAAACTACGGCCAGCCCGGCTCCGGCCCGCTCCATTTGCCGATGAACAACTGGCGTCAGCGTCGACTCCGGAGGTACAATTCGGGACCATTCCCCAAAAAGGAAAACTCAATGGAAGACACTCCGCGTCGTCTGATGTGGCATGGCATGTTCCTCTTCCTGCTGGGTCTGCTCACCGGCTTCCTCGAACCGCATTTCATCAACATGCGTATGGGGCTCGCCGCGCACCTCGAAGGGGTCATGAACGGAATTTTTCTCGTCACGCTCGGATGCGCCTGGTCCAGGGTCAGGCTCGCGCCCGCCGCCCTCGCAGTCGCTTTCTGGACCGTACTCTACAGCGCCTATGTCAACTGGCTCTCCACCACCCTAGCCGCCCTCTGGGGAACTGCCGCACTCTCTCCTCTCACCGGCATGTCGCACCCGGCAAAGCCCTGGCAGGAAATCGTTGTCACCGTCGGATTGCTCAGCGTCGGTTTGGCCTTGCTGGCCGGCACCATTCTTATCCTTTGGGGCCTTCGTCGCGGAAAGTCAGCAGCCTGACCGCCTCACAAACATCGGCGATCCGTTGTCAGTGATCGCCAATCATTGCGGCACCACGAACAACGTAATGCTCCCCGCCGGAAACGAATAATTCCCAATCGTGCTCGTAGAAGACCCCGCCCCCGGCGGAGTCACCGCCACCCCCGGCTGCGCCACAATCGCCGCCAGATTCGCCCCACTATATTGATAGACCTGCGCGTTCCCGCTCGCCGTCACCCCCTCCAGCGCCAGCGAACTCGTCAGCGTCCCAAACGTCTTGTTGATCACCACCACCGTCACCGACTGGTCCGAAGTCCGCAGCGCCCCATACACCGACAGCTGCCCCTGATTCGCGCTCGTCGAAGCCAGCGCCATGTCGCCGAACGTCGACTTCGCCCCGTCATAATTCCGATAAACAGCAAACGCCAGATTGCCCGGCCCCTGATCCGCCCACGTCGTCGTCGGCCACAGCGTCGCCAGGTCCAGCCCGTACGCCCCGAAAATCCCCAGCACGTCGGCCTGCGTCAGCGCCCCGTTGAGAGCCTCCAGCCCGCCGAAGTTATATTCGTCGATCGCCGTCTTCGTCCCTGGATAACTGCTCGTCACCCACGACTCCAGCATCGGAACCACCTGCGGCGCCTGCAGCGGCGTCGAGCAGCTCGACGTGTAATTCGAATCCGTCGTGTAATTCGGCTGCGGGTAGTTCGCATCCGTGTAAGTCGGATCCCACAGCGCCCGCGTCGAGTTCAGCCGTACCTGCTGCTCCACGCTGTCGCCCGCCGGCCCCAGGCCCACCGAATTCCCGCTCCCCGCCGGATAATCCGGCGCAAAGTATCCATGGATATCCACGTAATCCAGCAGCCGCATCCCATACGTCGCCTGCGCCGCCTTGAACTGCTGCAGATAGTACTCGATCATCGGCGCCCCACCGTGCGCCTTCCGATCCGCCGGATTCTGCCACGGCTCGTAGCATGGCCCCGCGCCCCATCCGCTCTCAATGTCCTTCTTCGAATAAAAATAGTTCCACCAGTAGTCGATCACCGGCCCGCTCACCAGCGCCGTCGGATCCACCGTCTTGATCGCCACCGCCGTCCCGATCCCGCCCTGCGTCACCTCGTCATACATCGACGGCACCGGATGCACGTCCCGATGCACCGCATCCCACCACGCCGGCTCGTTATCCAGATCCCAGATCGACACGCCCTGCCCCGGCCCCGACGCCGGATTCCCCTGCCCATACGCGCTCACTACCGAACTCACCCAGCCCCCGGTCCACGTCCCCTGCGCCCAGGCAAGCGTAGCCGCGCTCGCGGCCGGCGGCGTTGGCGGCAGCTCCGCCACGCTGGTGATCGCCGGCGTCGACTGCGTCCCTAAAATCGCGCACCCGCCCGTCGCCGTGCACCCGCCCGTTCCCGCCGGATACTCCCCGTCCCCGCAGCTCCCGTTGTAGCTCACCTGCCCCGGATACGTGGACTCCGGAAAACTACACGCTCCCGCCGTGTCGTTGGAAACCCATCCCAGCACCGGCACGGTCCCCAGCGCCTTCGTGCCCAGGCTGCTGTTCGCCGTAATGAACTGCGTGAAGTTCACGTTGCTTCCCGAGGCGGACAGCATCTGCCCCTCGCCCGCGAAGTTCTCGAAGTAATAATCGTTTGCCGAATTCGTCACGTTCGTCTGGTAGTTGTACCGCGACGTGGCATCTCCGCCCCACCGTGTCACCGTGATGTTCGCGTTCGTCGCCGTCGTCGGATCCAGCAGGTACGCATTCATCCCATAAATCAGCGGACTGATCGCGTGCGTCTCATTCGCCACATTCACCGTCAGCGCCGGACCCGCGGCCGCAGCCGGAGCCTGCAGCGTCACCGTTGCCGACGCGCTCTTCGTCGCATCCCCCGCCGCATACGCCGTCACCGTCGCCGTCGCCGGAGCCGGAAACGGGCTCTCATACAGTCCCGTCTTGTCCACCGAACCCGCGCTCAGCGCCCACCCCGTCGGCCCCGTCACCAGCCACGTCACCGCGGGATTAAACGTCCCCGTCCCCTGCACCGTCGCCGTAAACTGCACCGTCGTCCCAATCGTCACCATCGGCGCCGTCGGCGTCAGCGTCACTCCCGTGATCGCGATCGGCGGTGGATTGATCGCTTTCTCTCCGCCCCCGCCGCATCCCAGTACCAAAGCATAAACAGCGGAACACATCAGTCCCGCAAAGCCCCGCAAATGCCTCTGCATAATCGCACTCGTCTCCTGTTGTCGTCACTGCTGACGGTCGAAATTTTACGCCTCCTCTCCCCGCAGCAACATCCCGTTTTCCGGCCACGCAAACACTGGCGTAACCCGTTCCGCACCCCCTCACCCCGCCGCTCCATCCCCCTCCATGTCCCGCAACGCCCTCCCTTTCCCCGTCATTTCTTCTCGCCCCGCCTCGCCGCCCGGTGGTACGCTTCTCCGCACCCGGACTGCAAGCCGCGCCGGCCCTCCTCAACGTCCCCCCGCGCGCTGGCACCTGCGAATCCCGCCACCCCTTTGGAGGACGTGCAATGCCCACACACCCGTCAGCCCCGCGCCGTAACTGGACCCTCACCCGCATCCCCGCCCTCGCGACCGCCGCCCTCGCCACCGCTTCTCTCCTCCTCGCCCCCGCCGCCAAGTCGCAAGCCCCGCAGACCGTGCAACCCACCAGCCAGGGCCCAAACCAAAGCACTCCCCAGCCCACGCCCCAACCCACGCCCCAACCCACGCCCCAACCCACGCCCCGGAACACACCTCCGCCCCCCGCCCAAACTCCACCTCTGCTGGGCACGCCCGCTCCCGCCCCAATTTCGCAGGCCTCCAGCCAGCCCACCACCTGGACCAACACCGACGGCTCCGCCTCCGTCCTGCTCCCCGCCGGCTGGAAAGTCATCCAGGGCAGTGAAGGCCTCATCAAAATGGAAGGTTCGCAGACCGGCGAAGTCGCCATCCTCGGCAGAGTCATGGGCGCCCACAACGCCCCCTTTGAACCCGGCAAGACCGGCACCGACAACACCGGCATGTCCATGCCCTGGAACTCCACCTTCGAGGACAAGGTCGCCATGGTCTACGACCAGATCGTCGTCATCAACGGCGGCGCCGTCCCCCAGGGATCGGTCACCTCCGTCACCCCCATCCCCGTTTCCCGCACCATCGGCCAGTGCGGCCGCTTCACCGGCGCCATCACCGCCGCCACCGGGACTTTCAGCGCTGCCGGCACCCTCTGCGTCATGCCTCTCGAAAACGCCGGCGACTTCAAAAACCTTTTCTGGATCGTCCAGGTCCCGGCCTCCGAAGCCGCCACCCTCCCCGCGCTCGCCCAGCAGATCATCACCAGCTACACCGTCCCCCTCGCCACCCTCCAGGTCCTCCTCAAACCCTGGGACCAGATCGCTGGCAAACCCGTCGTCACCATGGACCCGGGAGACTCCCAGTGCTTCGAGCTCGCCGTCATACACCTGACTCCCACCGCCCAACTCCCAAGAGCCTGCGGCGGCACCGCCCCTTAAACCAAATGTCATCCTGAGCGGAGGCCGCACCGCGGCCGGAGCGAAGGACCTTGCGTTTTCTTCCCCCATAACAAATCCTGGGCGGGTGGCCCATTCAAGCCCGGTTTTGGCTTGAGTGGGCAGTTTTCCCCCCTGAGCACACTGAAAGGATTGTCATCCTGACGCTTCGCATCGCGAAGCGGAAGGATCTGCGGTTGTTCTTTTCCGCTGGGTGCCCCATATCTGCCCGCCGTTGGCAGATGTGGGAATCGCGCGACGCGCGACGCTTTTGTATCAGGGCACGAGTTTACTCGTGCCGTAACAGTCCCAAAAGGAACCGGGCTTCAGCCCCTGTGGGCTGTCCTTCCTCCTCCCGAACCGCGACCTAAAAATTCAAAAAACGAGCTCCGCCGATCCTTTCGGAATTGTCTTCCGGGACCACTAGCATGAGGTCCGTATAAGACCTCCGGAGATCCCTTGCCGGGTGCCCCACAACCTGGCCTGAACGAAGGCCGAGCGCCGCGAGGCGAGTCGAATGGCTCTGCCCGATTTTGGCAGATGTGGGAGACCGCCAATCTCTCCCCCTGACTCTTTCCCCGCCACGAACCGTGTCAGGGCACGACTTCGCTTAGCCTGCCCTGAGCGAGGCGTCGTCAAGACGCCGAGTCGAACGGGTGCCGAAAAAGAGGCGGCGCGTAGCGCCTTCCTTGGTTCGGTCGCCCCGCATGCCAAGTGACGGCATGCGATCGCGACCGAACCCCCTCGCCTTCTCCCCGCGCCGGCATCGTCGACCGCGCCCAATCCTGCGCCAGCCGAGATTCAACCCGCCGCGGACGCACGCGACCTGCGAGATAACCCGCAAGCGAGGCGTTGGACCCGCGAGATTAATTCTCTAGGTGGAACCCGTTGCGGGCCGGCGCGCAATGAGATAAGATTCCGGTCCTCCTCCAAAAACATCCTAGCGAGATCGTCATCGTGACTGAGTTTGAACAGGTAGTGCTCTTGCGCACGCTGCTATCTTATGTTGAGGAAATTCACAAAGGGCAGGGTGCTCCCGGCCCTGTCGGCATCCTGCGGCGCCTGCGAAGATATGCTCAACTTACGGCCACCCAACTGCAGAAAGGCGGATAGCCGAAAGAGGCCGCCCGATTACGTTTGCAGGCCGAACAAACGGAGTCGACGGAGATTGACAATTTGACGAGGCAGCAGAGCAAATCGGGGTGCTCGAGCCCGGCGTCGCGGCCTCGGATACCTCACCCAACCACAAGCGACCATGGCACCTAAGCCCATCCTTCGAGCAAACAGTCCGCTGCGGCGGACACTCGGCGCCGGCGCCGTGAATTTCCTCGAGCACGCCGCAGGCTCAATCGAGCGCATCCTACCACACGTCAAAGTCGTCGATTGGCGCGAAGCAGAGTGGGCGAAAGCCGCATCGGTCTGGGCCTCCGCCAGCAGGACAGAAATTCGAGTGACCTTCGCTATTGGACGCCCTGGAGACAAGAACAGCAGGTCCCTCTCGGGAATTGTTAGGCGACGCAGCCTGCCACTTCAGGGCGGGGCAGCCCGCAGCACCCTAGACGATCGCGAGTTTGATATCTGCAATCAGATAGTGCGGCGCCTCTCGCAGGTCATGGAGTCCAACCCTGGCGCCGTCGGAGAGGCCACAATCAAGGCGATTCGCGCTGCATTCGACGAATATGTAGTCGCACAACACATCGAAGCTCACTATGAGCTACCTCCTCTTACAATCGACTCGATTTTCGACGCGCTCCATACCCTTTCAGAGCAAAGCTACGAAAACAAGGCCCTGACATTCGGCTGCATTGTCGATTCTCGTCGGAGATCAATTGGCAACCGCGCAGATTTCCCTGAGGCTTTTTTGACCTCGAAGAAGTACAAGGCGCTTTCGGACGGATTTCGCACTGCCTACCTCATTTCAGGTAACGGCAAGATTTTGGATTTCGTCGACATCGATCGATTTGAGAAAAGTCATCTTACCGAGAGGCATCATTATCCCGATTGGGCGGAGCCCATCGCTCGCGTGAGCCGAGAGGGACGCTGCGGAATCGCACTGAGCCGCCAGGGAGATATCTTGGTGTTTGACAATGGGACTCTTCGCTTCACATATCGATTCGGACGGTGGCAATATTGGAACCACGCCCATCTTGTGCACCTTCTTCGTGATCTGGCTCGCGCTCAACATGTACGCCCGAGCATCTTGGGACGCGTCGTCGGCGCAATCTATCGGGCGGCGCTGGACGTCTCGTTTCGCCGCTCAGGCGGCTTGTTCGTTGTCCTCCGGAATCGAACTAATCTTGCCAGAGTTGTACGCTTCGGCGAAGCCATCGGGGACGACGGCCGCGATGAGAGAGACCTAGAACTCGACGAAATAATGGGTAGACACCCAATCCAGTCGCTCCCAAGAGCTGTGGCGGTGGAAATTGCGGCGCTAGACGGAGCCGTTGTTTTTGCAAACTCCGGCCAGACCCTCGCATACGGGGCCGTGCTCCAGCCGAAAAAGGTGGGCAGGCTGCGCGGCACGGAAGGGAGCCGCACGAAGGCGGCTATCGGAGCCTCGAACTATGGGCTGGCCATCAAAGTCAGCTCCGACGGTGACATCACCATCTACAGCAGAGGCATCCCATTCATGACGATGTAGAGCATGTCGGCGCCGGATGTGAGCCTGTACACGGTGCCCTCCGCCCCAAAAACGCCCCCAACCCCGCCCCAATTTCGCCCTCCCAAGAAACCGCGAGAAATCCACAGATCTGTCAAGCCCCCGTGGAAAAATCCAAAGTAATGACCTAACATTCCACTCCACTTACACCCTTATACCCTCGAAGATATTTGGCCGGTTTCTTCTCTCAATCTGATATCCTGAACTTATAGGATAGAAAAAGAAAAAGGCCGCCTTCGGGCGGCTTTTCTGTTTCGGAGAGGAGAGAGAGCCCATGCCGCCAACCCAGCAAATCCGCGTACTCATGCAGCTTCGCCTCCTGTCTCCTGTCTCCTGTCTCCTGACTTTAGAGAACCCATGCCGCCAGCCACCCACCCCCGGTTACCCCCCGGGTTACCCGCCAAAACGCCCCTGCAAGGGCCGCCTTATCAGCAGCTTGCCACAGTCCAAAAGGGCCCTCCCAGAACCCCTGCCGATCGAGCCACTTGCCACAGCCCATGGGGGGAGGGGGGAGGGGGTCTGAACGCTGAACGCTGATCGCTGATCGCTGCTTCGCTACTGGCTACTGGCTACTGGCTGCTGGCTGCTGGCTGCTTTTGTCCAACCTTCGGAATCCCGTGCTGGTGGCAATCCGCACACCGCACCCAGTGAATATTGTGCAGGCTCTTCGCATTCGAGTAAGTCGTGTCCATCTTCTCCACGTCGATCCCGCAGTCCGACATCTTCGGATGGCACGTCTTGCACGAAGCCCGAGCATTCTCGTTATGTCCCTGGTGGCACGAGAAACAGCTCAGCCCTTCATGTACGCCCATCGGAGTCCGGTCGTCGCCCGATCCCGCCTGCACTCCCCAATGGTGGATCGCCGCCGCCGATCCCGTTTCCGGCTCCCGCGGAGCATGGCACTGGTAGCAGATCGCCTGCCGCCGGTCAGGACTCACCTTCACCGCCGTCGCTCCGTCGTAAACCGCCGGAATCTCGAGCTCGGCCGCAGCAAAGTGCATCCGCTCCCGCCGGTCAAAAAACGCCAGCGAGTCGTGCACGTCCTCGCCAGCCACCGAAATCCGCTCCGCAGGCCTGGTTTCAACCGCGCCTTCCCGATGCACCCAGTGGCACGTCAGACACGGCATCGTCGCCTGATCCGCAAACCCGGCTCGCACCACACGCCACGGCCCCGTCCGATTCATCGGCTCGACCAGATCCCGCACCGCGCCGTCGAAATGCATCCCGTGGCACCGCAAACAATCGTCCATCAGCTGCTGCTTGCGGTTCTGCCCAGCGTCAGTAAAAATCTGCCGGTACGTCGCGCTGTGCGGACCCGCATGCCACGTCGCATATTCCTGCTCATGGCACTTCTCGCAAGCTGTCGTCATCGCCACCACATCCGTATCCCGCAGCCGAATCGTCTCCGGCCACCTGCGGCTCAAATGAACCGCAATGTGCCGCAACTTAGTCGTCAGCCTCGTATCGTGACAGTCCAGGCACCCCACATTCCGGTGCGCCGACCCATGCACGTAGCCGACAGTGTCCGCCATTTCATGACAATTCGCACACCCAGCGCCGTGTCGAGAAGTGTAGTAGCTCGAAGCTCCATAAACACCAACAACAGCAACCACCACCGCCGATCCAACCAGCACCGCAACGAACCTGAGCACCCGCATCATGACCGGAACCCAGTCCCTTTCCAGTTCCGCACCAGCGCGTCCGACGCAAAGTAAGCAATCGCCATGATGGTCAGCACCGGATTAAACCCGCCATTCGTCACGTGCACGCTCCCGTCGATCACGAACACGTTATCGACATCGTGAACCTGGCAATTCCGGTTCACCACCGACCCATGAGGATCGTCGCCCATCCGGCACGTGCCCGCCTGGTGCTGCCCCGACGAAACGATCTCCGGTCGTCCGGCCATCAGCGACGTCTCGACCGCGCCAGCTTCTTTCAGCCAGGCCTCAGCTCGTCTCGCCTGCACCTCGCCAATCTCAAAAGTATGAGGATGGCTGTTCCCCGACAGTCGAGCCACCGGCAATCCCCATTGGTCCTCGACCGCGGGATCCAGCGTCACCCGCCCGTCCGCCGTCGGAATCTGCTGCGTCGGACCCATCACGATCATCGTCCGCCGGTGAAACTCCCGCATCGCCCGCTTATGCCCAGCGCCCCAGCGTGGAGTCCCAGGAGGAAGCCGATCCAAAGTATGAATCGGCAGCCGGATAAATTCGTTCGCCAGCAAGCCGCCGCCGCACAAACCCGGCGTCCCATGGTTGTAGTCGCTGATCGCAATGCTCGCGCCAGGCCCAACATCGTCATACGTCTCGAAATCGAAAAATCCCATCGCGCCGGTGTAGTGATGCCCCTGCAGATTGCGTCCGACCTGGTCGTACCGATTGCCTAGTCCATCAGGAAATAGCCGGCTCTTCGAATTCAACAGCAACCGCGCCGACTCAATCGCGCACGCCGACACCACCACAATGTCCGACAACTGCTCCTGCAGCCGCCCCTTCTCGTCGAAATACGAAACCCCTCGAGCCCGCCCACGCTCGTCGGTCAGGATTTCCCGCACCATGCACTGCGTGCGCAGCTCGCAGTTGCCCGTGGCCAGCGCCGAAGGAATCACCGTGTTCTGCGACCCGTTCTTCGCGTCCACCTCGCACGCAAAGCCCACGCACCAGCGGCACCGCATGCACTCGCCGCGTCCGTTGTAGGGCACGCTGTTGCGCAGCATCGGAATCGGAAACGGATGCAGCCCCAGCCGTTTCGCCGCCGGCTCCAGAATCCCAAACTCCCGATTCGGCGGAAGCGGCGGCATCGGCAACCCGCGCCGCCGCGGCCCGTGAAACGGATTCCCCGACTCATCGCCGGAAACGCCAATCTCGTATTCCGCCTTATCGTAAAAAGGCTCCAGATCGTCGTAGCCGATCGGCCAGTCTTCCAGCGAGCTTCCCTGCGGCGCTCCATAGGTCGACCGCATCCGAAAATCCTGCGGCATAAATCGCCACGCCATCGCTCCATAGCTCAGCGTTCCGCCGCCCACGCAGGCCGCGTTGTTCTGGTACGCCCCTTCGCTGGGCAGCACCACATTCGCCTCGCCGCGTGAGTCAACCCACACCCGTGGATTCCCCTCGTCCTCCGGGCCAAACGCATTCCCCAGCACCGTCGTCCGCTGGTTGCGCAAATCATCCTTGCGGCAATCGTTCGCCGTGTACCACTTCCCGCGCTCCAGCAGCACCACGCTCAGTCCCGCAGTCGCCAGCTCCCTGGCGACGATGCCTCCCGCCGCGCCCGCACCCACAACCACCGCGTTCACCCGCTTCACGAGCGAGTTCCTTTACTGAACACGTCCCGTGCCCGCCCGCGCACCGGCGGCTCTGCCAGCCCCAGCATGCGCCAGCTGACCGCGTCGCGATTGCCCCCATGCCGCGGTGAACCGTAATAGCCTTCGAGCGTGTGCTTCCTCACCAACTCGAAAAACGTACGGTTCTCCTGCTCCAGCGCGCGCGCCGCCTGCAGCCGCTGCTCCGCCGTCGCCTGCGCCAGTCCATGACCGAAGCGTTTCGCACTGATGCTCTCTGCTTGTTCGAGCCCGTGAGCGTACGCCATCCGATGACGGCGGTAGTGCCGGCTCAGTTGCCGATCAATATAGGTAACGACGCCCGCCTGCGAAGCGCTGGGAAAATCATCCGCCGGAACGATCTGGTCGCAAATCACGGCCAGAGTTCCGGCCTGGTCCTCGCTCAGCGATTCCCAGTCTCCGCTCTGCGACGTGCATCCAGCCGCCCATGCGGCACTCGACATCGCGCTGGCAGCCATGAACTGCCGCCGCGTCACTGCGCCGGGTTCCTTCCTGGCTTTCATCTGCGCCCGCCGAGCCGGACCTGCTCCGCACAAATCTCCTCCGCTCCTGCGCGGAGAAGCTGCGCTCATCCTCCAACCCGCGCGCACGATTGTCTGTGATTCGAGTCACAAGCCGGCCCGCAGAACCTGGATCTGCTCCTAACTTCCGCTTTGCCGGTCAACCATCCAGCGGGAACGATTGTTCGTCGCGGGACCCACAAACGCGATCAGCGCCGCGAAGCCACGGGACTGAGTCCGCGCTCGGGAAATGGTTTTCGGCAACCCTGCCGAATCACAATTGTCCACTTGTAAGTTATCTTCCATAAACCACATGCAACCTTTTTCGACGGTTGAGCAATATTGAACAGCATCACGACTGCGCCACTCCCATAATCAACCAAACTGCTCACGCATTCACATCAGCCCCAGAGGCGATCGCAATGAGCGACGATCATCGACTTTTGGGTTGTGGATGACGAGCCGAACATTCGCGAGGGCATCGCAATGTTGCTGGCCTCGCACGGGGAACAGATTCGAATGTCATCTGCGAGCCACGACAGCAGGAAACAACAACCACGCCCGGCTTGAGGAGTGGCGCAGGAAACCATCGTGATGGAGGGAACACTTATGAAACCAATGAGGCTTATCGGTATGGGAGTTTTGGTCCTTTTTCTCGGAACCATTGCTCCCACCTACGCTCAGCAGGACCAGGGGGCCAAACCCGAAAAACAACAGCAGCAGGCCAAACCTAGGAAACAGCAGGAAGCTAAGCCTGCCAAACAAGAACAGCAGCAACCCAGGGGCCAGCAGGAACAGCAACAGAAACAGCAGCAACAACAGGCGAAGACCGCAAATCAGAATGAGCAGCGGCAGGCTAAGGGCCAGCAGCAACAGCTACAGCAGCAACAGAAACAACAGCAACAGCAGGCGAAGACCGCAAATCAGAATGAGCAGCGGCAGGCTAAGGGCCAGCAGCAACAGCAGCAACAACAGGCCAGGACTCAGCAGAACCAGGAAAAGAGTCAGCAGCACCAGCAACAACAAGCCAGTGGTCAGCAGCACCAGCAAGCACAAGGACAGTGGGCCCACAACGGCCAGAAAGATAGTCGCGGCCACGAATACAATGCAAGTAGGTTCGGACGCGAGCATCATGCCCGCTTTGAAGAGAATGGTGGTCGCTACTACAACGGGCGTCGGGAGTACTCTTACGGTGGATACTGGTTCTATGCTGACGCCTGGCCGGCGTGGTTTTACCAGCAGGACGTGTACTTCGTTATGGGAGCGGATGGGCTATGGTATGCAGTTTCATACGACGACCCTTCCTTAATGTTCCAGATCAATATCGAGTAGCGTGATCAGTGCCCGTGTGCCGGAACCGGCAGCCGCGATACCACAGCCTCCGCGACTCGCGCGGCGCGGGGATTGCATGGCAGTCTATCCCGCACAGTTCCGTAATCGGCTTCTTAGGATCCCCGCCGCAAGTGTGAACGTCGCAACGGCGGCGCTCCCGGAATTGCGGCGAGGATCGAGGTCAACAGCAGCGGTATGGTCTCGCCGCGCGGCGTCGAATGCATTTTGACGTAGATGCCGATGAAAACGATGACCGCGATGTTGAACCGGGCAGGATTGCGCACGATCCGCGGCACGGCCTTCTGTTGCCAGCTGACGGCATGCGCGGTTCAGACCCGTTCTCTGTCGTGATGCTGTTCAACCCAACTTCTCTCGAATGTGAGCACTACGGGCGAGATTCCGCTGCGAATTGAGCCGATCGAAAACGGGGGTATAATCCCAATCAGGTGGCCTGTTCATCGAGGCAAGTCGGATGCGCAGCGCACGGCCATAAGCTGCGTTCCGGGACGGGACCGTTCCGATGGTTGAGCCGAAGAGCATCGCCTTTGACGCCGTCGATTTCCTGGCGAAGGCCGGGCTCGGACGAAGAGTCGTTCAATTGAACCCCGGCGAGGCCTTCTTCTCTCAGGGCCACCCCGCCGACTCGATTTTCTATCTCAACAACGGCCGCGCCAAACTTACCGTCGTTTCAAGTAACGGGAAAGAGGCCACCATCTCGCTTCTCACGGTTGGCGATTTCGTGGGAGAGGAATCGCTCGCCAGCGTCGGCGGCCTCCGCATGTCCACTGCCACTGCCATTACCGCATGCACAGCGTTGAAGATTGAGCGCGAGGAAATGGTCCGCGTCATGCACGAGGAACATACGTTCTCCGACCTGTTCCTGAAGTTTCTGCTCGCCCGCAGCATGCGCACTCAGGCCGATCTGGTCGATCAGCTCTTCAACTCCAGCGAGAAGCGTCTGGCCAGAATCCTTCTGCTTATGGCCGAATTCGGTAAGCCGGGCGAGCCAGAGTCGCTGATTCCGAAGATTTCCCAGGAAACCCTGGCGGAGATGGTCGGCACCACCCGCTCCCGCGTCAGCTTTTTCATGAATCGCTTTCGCCAGATGGGGTTTATCGAATACAACGGCGGCATCAACGTTCACAAGTCCCTGCTGAATGTGATCCTGCACGATCAGTTGCCCGAGCACAACGCCCGGAAGCCTCCCATCGAGGAACCTCCGCCGACTCGATCAAGGCCGACCAGTCGGTAGTAACGCGAACAACAGTTGATCAGGCCATAGCCGGACCGCCGCCGGTGAGCGGTCCCAGCTTCGTCGCAACCAGCACCTCCAGCAGGGTGGCCGTCTGACGAAGGTTTCCCGAAATAGTGATGAGCGCCTCTGAGACGACGGGGTGCTCCTCCGCCAGCGCGTCGAGACTGTCGCTCACATGATGGAGTTTCTGAGCTTCGCGCAGAATTGCGGACGAAGGCATTGCATACCCGATTTCCTGAGAGCCTAAGAAGAGGAGAACTTCAGGTGGGCTGACTTAGTTCAGGAAGCCTGAAAGAGGGCAGCGGGCAAAGTCAGAATCCAGCTTTCCCCGCGCTTAACCGCTAATACGATCATACAGGGCGGCCCCCGCTCTCGTTTCCCGTACATCGATGGCGGGGATGCGTGGGGGGCCGTCGTAAAGACTCGTTAGAATCGCGTCCGTCAGCACTGGGCCGGGGCCGCTTGTTCGTTGTTGGTGTGTTGTCGGCCATCCGGGAGTCTACTCCCCTCAACGGCCCGGTTCACAGCCCCGCATCATCGCCAACTCGCTCGGGACGATCCTCTCCTGACCCGCCAAAACTCGCGTTTCTCGCTCCAGGGTCAATTGTGGAAAAACTGTCAAGCCCCGCGCCCAAAATCCAAAGTAACGACCCCACATTCCACACCACTTCCACCACAACACCCTCAAAGATATTTGGCCGGTTTTAGGGCTGGACTTGGTATTCTGATAATAGGGGGCAAAGAAATAATTCTTCCCCTTTGCAGTTCTGACAGTGGAGAAGTGGTGCTCTGCCGGCTTCGTGCCCGCAGGGCTTTTCTATTGGGCACAGCAGAACTTTTCTGTGTCGCGCGAAGTGACGCGAATCCCGCTAAGCGGAACGGAGGAGGGTAATACCTGATTTACGGTACCCAATCACCACAATGGAATCAGCGACTTGCCAGTACCCTGGGGGAGGGGGGGTGGGGGGGGCGACTCCTGGCTCCTGGCTCCGAGCTCCCAGCTATTCGGTTAATGCGGATCGGCAGCCGCTGCCTCGCCATCGTTTGCCGGAGCCGTCGTCGGCACCTGTTCCTGCAGACGATATCCATCTCTGGTGCGCACCCGATACTTTGCCAGGTCCTTGCCCACCAGCTTCACCGAAATCGTCCGCCAGCCCCGATTCGGATTCAGTTTCGGGTAGTAGCTGATCGTATAAAGATGAGCCAAATCTTCCCGGATCGACGCGAATGCCGTGCTCTCGTCGCGCCAGTCCTTCGCAAAGTACGCTTTGCCGCCGGTGCCCTTGCTCATCCTCTCGAACACCGCGCTCGAAACCGGCTCGTCATGCGCCAGCCGCGTGCTGATGATGTAGATAATCGTGCCCGTCGACTGCGCCAGTTCCTCCACATCTTCCGGCGGAACCGAGCTGGCATTGTCCGGACCGTTCGAAAACACCACGATCGCCTTCCGTCCTCGCAACTGCGCCGCATCGCGCACCGTGAGCAACAGGCAGTTGTAAAGAGCAGCATCGTCGCCGGCGACCGTGCTGCGCACACCCTGCATCACCGCGGTTCGATCCGTAGTCAGAGGCGTGGCCCGCGAAAGATTGCGGCTGTACGAGTAGAACGCAATCTTATTCGCCTCTTCCATCGACCGCACGAACCCGCCAATCGCATCCTGAGCAAATACAAATCCGCGGTACATATAGTCGCTGGTGTCGAACAGAACATACACGCTGGCGCCGGCCAGCCGCGAAACCGAGGGCGGCGCCGATGCGACACTCGATGTTGCCTCATCAGCCTGCGCTGCCGCCTGGGTTCCCGCTGATGCTCCACCCTCCGCTGCAGGTGCTGCAGGCGCGGCCACGCTCTTCTTCGCTATCTCTGCATCGCGGATCGCGCCTTCCGGCGCGCCGCCTTCTTCAAACGAGGCAATCTTCTCCGGAATCTTGTCCTCGCTCACCGCGAAGTTTTCCGGCCGCAGGCCGGTGATGTAGTTCCCGTTGTGATCCGTCACCGCAACGTTCAGCTGCACCAGCACCACGTTGACGAAGATGCGGGACGACGGACCCTGTGCGGTCATCGCCGGCAAACTCGCCACTGCGACAACCAGACCTGAACACAACGCGACGAACAGAAAGAATCTCATTGCCATACTGTTCCCCTGCACTGCCTCAACCGTGAACTAATGCTGCGCAATCGTACTCGCAGCCGACAGATGGATACCGCCGCGTCGGAACTCATCTCCGGTCTGCTCCATCGCCCGCAGAATAGCCGGCCAGTCCTCGATATCCGTGGCGAATATTTTCGCGATCATATGCCGGCTCAGTTCCGGAATCAGCAGATTCAGCGTCACCGGAGCATAGCCCATCTCATCCGCCAGCCGCGCCCAGTAAAGATTGCTCGATTCCCACGATTCGCCCACCAGCCCATAGTCTTCGCCGGAAAACGCCGGCAGCGGCTTCATGTTCAGAATCGCTAACGCGTTGGTTTGCTCCAGAGTCGGATGCGGCACCCCGAAGTTCTTCGACAGCCGCGCCACGCTCACCTCGGAAGGATTGCTGCGCGCCAGTTCGTCCAGCTCCTTGCTCGCTGCTCCCCACGTCGCTGCCTGCTCCGGATACAGCCTGCGATATTCCGCTGCCAGGTAAAACTTCTCCGCCGGCGTAATCTGCGGCATGAACGCGGCCGCATCGGCGGGACGCTGCAGCGCCTGGTCCGTCATTTCCAGGCGTCGCGGCATCATCAGGTCCGATAAAACTTCCGTTATTCGTCCGCGCAGTTCCGCGTTGCCCGTCGCATCCATCAGCAACTCTTCGCCCATGCGCTGATACAGCGCCGCAGCGTGCAGTTCCGCAGGACTCACGTCCCACCACCGCGGCTGGATCGCGTCTACCAGCAGCGCCGGACCGGCAGCCTGCCAGATCAGAGCCTGCACGTTTTCCGGAGCGATGAAATCCTCTTCCGCCGTCGCCAGCGCATAGGGCAGGCTGGCCAGCGACCCGATCAGATAAGCGCCGCCGCCCGCCGTCACGCCGATGCCGACCAGCGTCGGAGTATCCCAGATCTGGCCGTATCCCAAAATCGACGTTCCCGAAAAATCGTGCGAACGCACGAACAGCGGATTGTTGTGCAGAACCTGCGCGCCCGGCGGCTCGTAATACGCGTAGTTCAGCCCCACCAGCGTATCCCGCAGAAATGGCGTCAGCTGGCCGCGCGCCGCTTCCAGCTGTGCCGGCGAACTCGACGACTGAATCACTCGGGTCAGATCGGTGCGCACCTGCAGTTCCGCATGCCGGCTGGTGTAAATCGCCGGCGCCCACGCCGCCTTTTCTCCCGGCGAAAAGATGGCGCGCGGCATCTCGAATTCCCGCAGGCTCGCGGCCAGCGGAATCAGCTGATCCTTCACCGCCGATCCATGAGCCATCTGATCCAGACCGTCATTGAGCCCGAACAGCGTATCCAGTGACACCAGCCGCTGATCGTCCAGCACCGATCGCATCCGTTGCGCGATCTCATCATGCGTGCGCCGTCCCGTGAAGCTCTGTTGCGCGGGTCCCGCCAATAGCTCGATGATCTGATCCTGCGAGAGATTGGCCTCGCCCGAAGCAGCCCCCAGCGTCGATCGCAGCGAGGCGCGCGTCGCGTCGAACATCGGACCCGAGGCGGAAACGCTGATAAACGGCTGCACCACGCCCTGCCAGGACGTGTTCATTTTCGTGTCCGGAATCTGCTGCTGGCGCGCCAGAATCTCCCACAGCCCGATGTTCCCCTGCAGGGACCCCATCGCATTCGAGCGCAGCGCGGGACTGGAAATCCCACTCACCGACTCTGCGGCATTCAGGAATTGCGTCACCGATGTATCGTTGAGCGCCGGAAATTCCGAAAACACCAGATACCAGCTATGGAACTCCGTAAACTTCGCGGCCAGCAGCTTTACCGTTGCTTCGGATAACCGGCCTTCCGGCGCGCGCGCATGATCGATCGCGCTCAGTGTCAGGTAAATCTGCAGCGGGCCAACATCGGTCGCAAAGCACGAAGACGCCACCAGCGTCATCAGCAGCTGCTCCGGGCTGTCCCAGCCGCGCGCGTCTCTCACCCAGTCGCGGACCAGCTTCGGGCTGTAATTCTGGCTGAGGATCTCTTTCCATACAGCCAGGCCACCCGGAATATACGGACTTCCGTCCGGCTGCCACTGCAGACGATTGAACAGGACCAGCAGATCGGCGTTGCGTGGAAACACTCCCCGCGTTGCGCTGGAACCGTTGCCCGCCCGCCGATAGACGTCATACAGCTGTTTTAGCCGCGACCCTGAAGTCAGGTGAGCCTGCTGCTCGCGGCCCACCCGCGAGAGCGCGTCGAAATAGGCAGCCAGCCATCCGTGATCCTTCGCGCACAAATGCTCGATAAACTCGCCCGGAGAACCCACACTGGCCCCGACCAGCTCTTCCCAGCCCTTTTCGGTGTCCGGCCCGCCAGGCACCAGAACCCGTCCCGCGCGAACCGAGACCTGGCTTCCATAGAATTCCAGAGCTGGAGCCAGCGGCAGTAACGACCGCAGCCCGTGCGATTGGCGCAGAACCAGCCGCGTTTCCTCATCATTCTTTGATAGAGCCCAGTAGAGCCGATCCAGTTCCTGATCGTGCAGCATCGCATCGACCAGAGTTATTTCTCCCTTGTGTCGCCAGATGCTCGCCGAAGTCCAGTCCTGCGACCGGAACAGCACGGGCACCTGTGTCGCCGGAAACGAATACGCGAAGGGCGTGTGCTTCTGCAGCGCGTCCTCCAGCCCGGTAAGAGGAAACCCTGAATCAATGGCCAGGAACGCCCGTTCCGCATTCGCCGTCACCAGGTACGCATTCTTCTCGCCGCATGCCGGGTCGAACTGGTATCCGAGAACCTCAACCAGCCTGGCTGCTTGCTCGCAGTTGTCGACATGAATCGTGTTCTGCGCGTCGGCCAGCTGCCGCAGGTCCTGGGCGAACTGCACATAGCGCCGCAGCAGAACCAGATACTCCGTCTCTGTGCCCACCTGGTACCCGTGCAGCGAGACGTTGCGCGCCAGCAGCGGCAGCATTTCCTCGGGCGTGGCCTCCTGGCTGATGCCGGCCATCCGCATGAACGAACGCAGCGGGCCGGGAATGCTCACCATCTGCATTGCCCCCGCCCCGGCGCCATGCGCCACGTCCGCATCGTCCGGGCGCTCGCCGCCCGAGCTCCACGCATGCGCCGGAATACAGACGCTCAGGCAAAACAGGAAAGCTGGAACTGGAATCCACCGACGACGAGGAAGTTTCATGGCCGAATATCCTCCCGGATAACCAAGACGAAAGAACACCTTTACGCGTGCGTGCAGTCATGGGGCGGAGATCCGACAGCAATCTCCGGGGAGCCGAGTCGTCTCGCATCGCCCCTTTACTGTCCGGGCAGACGAATCTCCCACTCCCGATCTTTTGTGCGCTGATTAGGTCAGAGAATAACCCGAGATGGGTCGCTCCGCGACTCGTTGATGCGACGCACCGGATTTTTGTCCGAGACCCTGCGCAGGTGGCGAACCATTGTCGCAAATCTTTCCTCGTTTAGGCCAACTTTGTTTATTTGTTTTCCCGTCTCGATGGATCGCCCGTTGACGCGACGGTACCCCTTGCGGTGTTACTGTCCAGCCTGCAGCAGGTCGAGCTTCCGCTTCAGATCCTCGAGCTTTTGCCCTGCCTCTGCCAGCTTTCCCTGCGCAGTCAGGCTCTGATAATCGGCCAAATCCCGAGCCGCCGCCGCGATCAGGGCCTTCCGATCCGGCGACCCACCCGCCGCTGTCGCCGTTGGGGTCGGACCGGGTTCCGGCGCACCAGCCGCCGCGGAAACCGTCGAAGCCTCGCCGCCAAACAGCGCCGCCATGGCCCCCTCAAACGTCGGCGCGTAGGCCAGCCGATCCTGCAGCGCCAGCACCACCAGCCGCAGTTCCGGCATCGGACTCCGCTCCGCCTGCAGGTAGATCGGCTCCGCATACAACAGCGCTTTCCCGCACGGAATCACCAGCAGCGCGCCGCGCCGCACATGCGAACCTTGCTGGTTCCACAGGGTCAGCTGCCCTGATAACTGTGCATTCTGGTCGATCCGCGCCTCGATCTGCATCGGCCCGTCCACCAGCTTGGTTTTGGGGAAGTCGTAGACGATCGCCGTCCCATAATTCGCCCCGTCACTGCGCCCGGCGATCCACCCGATCAGGTTGTTCCGATTCGCCGGCGTGAAGGGAAGGATCTCCACGAATTCCACCGCCGCCTCTCCGGGCAGCTTCATCAGCACGTAGTTCGGCTCCATCGCCTGCGCCTGCTGCTCCCCCGTGTCGCTCATGCCCAGTTCCGACGCCACCGTCCACAGATCCTCCCGGTTGTAGAAGACCTCCGGGTCGCTCATGTGATACAGCCCGTATACCGCCGCCTGCTCCTCGAACAGCAGTTGCGGATACCGCACGTGGCGCCGCAGATCCGCCGGCAGCTCCGCCGCATCCCGGAAAAGCGATGGGAAGATCCGTCTCCACGCCCCCAGGATCGGGTCCTGCGTATCGAAAACGTAAAAAGTCGTGGTCCCGTTGTAAGCGTCGATCACTACCTTGACGCTGTTCCTCATGTAGTTGACTTGATCGTCGCCCAGCGCATAGTGGCTGGAATACGGATAGCTGTCCGACGTGGTGAACGCGTCCAGCATCCAGTAGAGCCGCCCATCGTCGCTCGCCATCACATAAGGATCGGCATCCCAGGTTAGGAAAGGCGCCAGCGCCGCGACGCGGTCGCGAATATTGCGCCGCATCAGCAGCCGGCTTTGTGCCGTGATGTCGTCACTGAACGGCACTTTCCACAGATCGCCCCGGTCAGCCGCGATCAGAGTCCGGCGCAGCAATCCACCCAGCACGATCCCGCCCGTCCCCTGGTAAGAAGTCAGGTTGTTCGTCTGACCCTGCGGATAGTTGAATTCCTGCTGCTTCGTCTTCACATAAACATCGGTATTCGTCAGTTGCCCAAAATAAATCTCCGGCTGCGTGATGGTGAGACCCGGCACCGTGCTCTGCACCGGCATATTGCTCAGCATCAGCGTCGGCAGCCCTTCCGTCGTGAACCCGTTCACCGGATTCATGGTGATCCCGTAGCCGTGCGTGTAGATCAGTTTTTCGTTGATCCAGTTCCGGCTGCTCTCCGGCAGTTTCTCGATGTTCAGCTCACGCGCCGCCAGCATCACCTCGCGGTACTCGCCGTTGATGGTGTACCGGTCGATGTCGATGTCCGGAAAATCGTAATAAGTCCGGATCTCCTGGATCTGCCGCAGCGTGTCCTGCAACGCCCGCCAGTCCCACAGCCGGATGTTCTTCAGCGTCGCCTGGTTCCCCGCCGGATCGGCCGCCTCCGCCGTCGTCTCGGCCGGAAATTCCTGTTGCGCCAGGCGATCCAGTCCCCACGCCTGTCGCGTCCATTCGATATTCCGCGCGATAAACGGCCGTTCCCGCTCCAGCTGATTCGGCTTCACGATGAAGCTGCTCACATACCAGCCCACCACCTGCACCGCCAGATAAACCAGCACCGCCGGTACCACCGCGACCACCAGCCGTTGCGCCTTGGGCCACTTCAATGAATTGATGGCCGCGATCGCAGCCCCAACCACCAGCGCCGCAGCCACCACCAGCTTGCCGGTGATCAGAATGTGCGCTTCGGTGTAGTTCACGCCGCTGAAGATCGTGTGCTCGTCCAGCAGCATCGTGAACCGGCTGATGTACTCCTGCGCAGCCAGCATCAGCAGGAAAAACGCAAACGCAATCGACGATCCATGCCACGGCAGGGGTCCGGTGATGCTGTCGCGCTCTCGCGCCAGCGCCCGGCTGCTCCCCGACACCAGCAGGAAACCCACAGCCCCCACACAGGCGATCACCGCCATCGCCAGCAGCCATCCGCTGATCAGCTGCCACGCCGGCAGCGTGAACAGATAGAAGCTCAGCGGCTTCCCGAATACCGGATCCGCCGCGCCCCCCGTCGGCGCCCACCAGTACAGCGCGAACGTCGGCCACTCCGCCATCATCGTCGCCCCACTGATCGCGCCAATCCCCAGCGCCGCCGCCACGCCCAGCCAGCGCAGCACCCGCCGCAGCGGCAGGTTCACCGCCTGGCCTCCGAAGAAAAAGTTCCGGTCCTGCGGCAGGTCCGCCTGGTGCATCCGCCACAACGCGAGAAACCAGCCGTAAAGAAGGATGAACGTCGCGAAAAAGAACACCGCGAAGACGCTCCACCCCAGTCCCCAGCTTTTCCAGAAAACCTGCGCGTAGCCGAGCGAGTTGAACCAGAGAACCTGGACGTAATACGACAACACCGTATTGCTGGCCACGAACACCGCCAGAATGAGGGCGGCGATCAGAAGAAAAATCATGCGCCTCGGGCGCCTGCTCCGCCTCGGAAGATCGATGATCGGGTGCACAGGTGTGTCCTTCTCTCACCCTTGAATCCGCCGGAGTGAGGCCGCACGTATTCTACCCTGCGTGCGCACCTCCGACGATGCGGTTACCGCACACGCCCTCCTGGCTATGCTCCGCGCACCCTGCGGAAACACTCCCGCAGCTCCTTTATGAAAAGAGTGGCTGCTCGAAGGCGTCGATGGGCAGCGTCCCTTCTTCAGCTCGCTTTCGCCTCTGCTTCCCGCCTGCGGATGGCCGCTCCTGCAGGGTCAGTCGTGATATCCACCCACTGCGGGTTAGGCGAGGAAGCCTCCGCGTCGTAGTTGTCGTGCCAGTTCCACCACTTATACGGCGCCGTCTGCGGGTAACCCTCCGGCGAATCCTCCCAGGTCTCCTGACGGCCCAGCGCCGTCATATCGAGGTAGCTCCACACGCTCCCCATCGCCTCGTCGCCGCGGCTATTGATGAAGTACGTGCGGAACACCTTGTCGCCGTCGCGGAAGAATGCATTGTGGCCGTGCCACTGGTCCACGCCGAAGTCCACGTCAAAGCTGTCGAGCATGGTGTACCACGGCATCTCCCAGCCCATCCGCGCCTTCAGGCGCGCAATGTCCGCCTGCGGCGCCCGGGAGGCCCAGGCCAGCGTCGTGTCGCGGGTGTTCAGATGCGCCAGGTGGCTCACCTGATCGGCGCCCAGCGAGCAGCCGCGGCACGCATGATCCGGCCAGCCGAACACCCCAGGCTCGAAGAACGCGCGATAGACGATCAGCTGCGGGCGGCCCTCGAACAGGTCGAGCAGGCCAACCTTGCCTTGGGGCCCCTCGAATGCGTACGCCTTCTCGACCGCCATCCACGGCATCCGCCGGCGTTCGGCGGCCAGCGCATCACGGGCGTGCATCACCGCCTTCTCCTTCACCAGCATCTGCTCGCGTGCAGCCTCCCACTCCTTCTGCGACACGATCGGAGGTGTCTTCATCGCGAGATGCGCTTTCCCCTGTTCCTTGTCTCTCTCATTGCTTGTTGCCATCTCATTTCTCCTTTGTTTGCTGGAACAGACCGAGACGATTCGCTCTCAGGAATCCTCTGAACTTCCCGATGCACACCGCCAGAATACCTCCCGTGGATCCGGCTCCGGCGACCACTGCTGCTGCGCTTGCGATACACGCTGGGCACATACGTCCCTCCTCTGAACTTCCTTTTGTCTCCTTCTTCCGGGCTTCCTCCCATTCATGGATGCCATGGAAGACTTCGTCGCGCCCGCCCTTCGTCACACAACTCTGCGCTTCGCAGCGTAGGTGCCGCAAGTGGCCGCACGCCATAGCCACATCCGCAGCTCTTTACATAGCCAATGTGAGATTCGCCCATCGAAGTGGGCCAGGGGGTGGCACGTCCCTCCTCATTTCGAGTTCTCCTTTTCTACGTTGGTTGTGAGGTAGACACAAGGCCTGACGTTTTATCCCAAATTCGTCGCGGTCTCCGGCACGAAGCCCGCGAACTGGCGCTCGAGCACCTTGGCTACGCCATTGCGCCAGCCCTCGGCGATGGACTGAGACGCCGGATCGGGGAAAATATCCTCTTCACCATTCTCGATTCCATCGCAGATGCCCTGCGCCGTCGTCTGCACCGGCGCCTTCGGGATATCGAAGCCGCGGTTCATGTCGGTGTCGGTGGGGCCAATGACCACGGCATGGACGCTCACGCCCTCGCCGGCCAGCAGCGCTCTCAGCGATTGCGTCATATTGAACGCCGCCGCCTTCGAAATGGAGTAGCCGGGAACCGCCGGCAAGGCCGCCAGCGCCACCAGCGACACGTTGTTGACGATCGCCCCTTTGGAGCGCTTCAACAGAGGCAGGAAGGCGCGTGTGACATTGAACGGTCCGAAGAGGTTGACAGCCAGCTGCTGCTCGAGGACGCGGGATTGTTCAGATCGTCGTACAGCGCGATGCCGGCATTGTTGATGAGCACGTCGAGGGAACCGACCTCTTCGACCGCCCGCTGGATCTGCTCAGCGCTGGTCACATCCAACTTCAGTGGGGTCACGCGCCCATCGGCGATGGGGAGTGCGCCGCGTGTTCCCGCATAGACCCTCCTGGCTCCGCGCCGAAGAGCCTCATGGACCAGCGCCTGCCCTATACCGCGATTGGCCCCGGTCACCAGAACTGCCTTGTCTGCGATTCTCATATACCCTCCTGCCTGATGAATTCAATTGCCGTTGCTCATCGAACCACGGGAGTTCCATGCTTATCCATAGGCGTAAATTGGTGGGAGTTGGTATTTGCTGGTACCAACCCCTCTTCACACCGTTCTCATTCCCAAAGTCCGAAGAATTGGTAGGAACCGCATGGCGGAAGTGCCCCCCAGGAGTGATCGCATCGATGGGTGGAAGGGCATTGCGGATTACCTGGATCGGGACGTAACAACCGTCATCCGCTGGGCCAAGCTCCACGGGCTGCCCGTGAATCGCGGGCCCGAGGGGAGTCCCCGGCGAGCCGTTTTCGCCCTGAAATCCGAGATCGACGCATGGGTGGCCGCTCCCGCTTCCCCAGGCTCCCCGGCCACTGAAAACGGCCACGGAGCAACCGCTGAGCCGCAATCGTCCGCCTCCGACTCCACCCTTCCGCGAGAGCCGTCCCCGTCGAGGGCTGCGAACACGGGCCCCCAACCCAAAACGCAATCCCCGCGGTGGCTTAAGCCTGTACTGTATAGCGCTGCCGCGGCGGTCGTAGCTTTGCTGGCCTGGGCTGGTTGGCGCTTCTTGGAAACCCGGCTTTTATTACACGCGCCGCGGCTCGCGGAGTTGCAACCATCCGGGCAGGGGCCTGTCATTTTTCGGGGCAGCTTCGCATGCGTGGCCTGCAGCTCTGACAACTCCTGGCTGGCTTCCGGCATTGCCGACCAGCTTGCTTCCGATCTCATCAGGATTCCCGGCGTTCATGTTCGTGCGCTCGACGCGGCTCCAGCTCAGTCTGCGCCTGAGCCCGTCAAACTGCTCCTCACGGCCACTGTGGCGCCAGAGGAAGGCTCCAAAATCGCGGTCACCATTTTTCTCGCCGGCAGCGACACCCACGAGCAACTCTGGTCCAGACATTATGAAACCCTGGCGACGGGGCTGCCGGTGCTCGAATTTGACATCGCCAATGACATCTTCCGTTACCTGAAACCGTACTTACCCACGCGCGACACCACTCCTTTCAAGGAGGTTTGGACGCGAGACCCGGTGGCTTACGCTTTGTACCTGCGCGGGCGCGACCATCTCGCTTATCCAGGCCCGAAAAACACCCCTGCTGCGATTCGCGAATTCAGCGAAGCCGTGCACCGCGATCCGGGTTTTGCCGCTCCGTACGGGGGGCTGGCCCACGCTTATCTTTTTGCGACCCTCGATGCGCGCATGCCGGTGCGCGAAGCGATGCCTTTGGTGAAGGCCAACGCCCTCCGCGAAATTGAACTGGATGGTTTTGCCCCGGAGGGCCATGCAGTTCTGGCCTTTGAGGAACTCGCCTTCGAGTACAAGTGGCAATCGGCCGAGCGCGAATTCCAGCGGGCAATCGCGCTCAATCCAGATAACCCTCTGGCTTATGAATGGTATGTCTGGCTCCTGATGGGCGAAAGGCGATGGGGAGAGGCGGTAAGTCAGGCGGAGATTAGCGTATCGCTCGATCCGAACGGACTAAGAGGGCCTTTTGCCCTCGCCATGGCGGAGATGGCGAAGGGGGACGCAACCGTAAATCCAGACGATCTGGCTGCCGCTGTAACCACAGGCCGGAAGGCAATCCAACGCCACCCTGATTACATAAGCTCCCGTGACGCGCTCGTGTATGCCTTATGGAAGAGTCATCAGTACAAAGCAGCGGCCGAAGAGAATCTCTCCATGGCTGAGGCAATGCAGGATCCGGCCGCTATCTCCTTCAAGCGTTCCGCAAAATCGATTCTGGCTGCTAAGGGACCCGCTCCATATGCCCTGGCCATGGCCCATTTTTGCGAACCCCGCTTCGGTGCGGACTATACCTGCGAACTGGAGGATACCGCGATCTGGTACGCACTGGGGGGAGACGCCGAAAATGCCATCAGGCTGCTCAACGAGTCTGTCAGTCTCCAGGATCCCAGCTCCTTTATGATGACCTTCGACTCAGCTTTCGATCCCCTCAGGAGCGATCCTCGGTTTCAGCGACTCATGGCCGAAATCCATCCCGGCTCCGATTAAGGCTTTTTCGTAAGGACGCTGCGGAGAAACCCGCTTCGGCCCGACATGCATACAATTCACTCTTCCCCCAAACCCGCGAGTTATCCACAGATCTGTCAAGACCCCGTGGAAAAATCCAAAGTAATGACCCAACATTCCACTCCACTTACACCCTTATACCCTCAAAGAGTTTTGGCCGGTTTATTCTCCCAGTGTGATATTCTGAACTTATAGAGTAAAAAAAGAAAAAGCCGCCCTTGAGGCGGCTTTTCTATTTCGGAGAGGAGAGAGACCATGCCAGGAATGCAACCGAGCCGCACGGCCATGCTCGGTCTCCTGTTTCCTCCGTCGAAGCAGCCGCCGATGTCACCAACACGGCTGCCTGTGCAACAACACGGCCGTCTGTGTAACAAACGCGGCCGCCTGTATGACAGAAGCAGCCGTCTGTGTAACAAAGACGGCCGCCTCCCAATTGATCCGCTTTCAAATACATGCGACCGCGCGCAGGTTGTCGAGCTCGCCACCCCCCAACCCAACCCCAGCCAAATCAATGACCGTCCCGCACCAGGGGGTGGGGGGAGGGGGGTGGGTGGCCCCGGACCGGTCCCGACCGGAGCCCATCAATACATATGCAGGTCGCCGTCGGGTCTCGGACCATGCACCAGCAGCCCCAACTCCCCTGCCATCCGCTCGAGAAATGCCCGCGTCCCCGCCGAAACCGGAACCATCGGCAGCCGATACTGCTCCTCGAGCTTGCCCATCATCGCCAGAATCGCCTTCACCGGCCCCGGACTCGTCTCCTTGAAGATTCCCTGCATCAGCCGGAAATACCTCCGGTTGATACGCCGCGCCGTCGTCCATTCATTCCCCAGCGCCGCCTTCACCATCTCCGCCATCTCCGCCGGAATAATGTTCGACACGACTGACACCAGCCCCGCGCCGCCCACGCCCAGCACCCCCAGCGTCATCCCGTCGTCGCCCGAATAAACCTGAAACCCCTTCGGCACCTGTGTGATTAGCTCCGTGATCTGCACCAGGTTCCCGCTCGACTCCTTCACCGCCTCGATGTTCGGCGCCGCTTCGATCAGCCGCAGCACCGTCGCCGGCTCCAGGTTCGCCGCCGAACGCCCCGGAATGTTGTAGAGCACCACCGGCAGCTTCACCCCATCGGCAACCGCCCTGAAGTGCTGGAACTGCCCCTCCTGCGTCGGCTTGTTGTACCAGGGATTCGCCGTCAGAATCGCCGTCACCCCCGGCACCTGCGCCGCCGTCCGCGCCCGCGCCACCGCCAGCTTCGTCGCATTGTGCGAGCACCCCGCCCAAACCGGCACGCGCCCGCCCGCCGCATCTGCCACAATGCGGATTACTTCCAGCCACTCCGCCTCATCCAGCGTCGGAGTCTCGGCCGTCGTCCCGCACGCAACCAGCCAGTCGATCCCGCTCTCCACCTGCCAGCGCGCCAGGTCGTAGAGCGCCCGCTCGTCGATGCTTCCGTCCGCGCGAAACGGTGTCACCAGCGCCGTCCCGCAGCCTTGCAGATTCATAACAGGTCGAGTCTACACCGCGCCCTGCGCCCCAAAACGGCGCCGCCGCCGATGCTCTACACTGCACACGATGCCTCAGCCCGTCCAGGATCTGAAGAGCTTCGTTTTGCCGCCCAATTTTCGTGGCCGCCCTGCCTGGTTCGTGCAGCTCTGGTGGCTCGTCCAAGCCACCGCCTTCCGCTGGTCCCCGCAGTTCCTCTATGGATGGCGTCGCTTCCTGCTCCGTCTCTTCGGCGCCAAAATCGGCCGCAGCGTCATCATCCGTCCGACCGTCGAAATCACCTACCCCTGGAAACTAACCATCGGCGACTACAGCTGGATCGTCGATCACGCCACGCTCTACACGCTCGGCGAAATCCGCATCGGCGACAACGCCTGTGTTTCCCAGCATTGCTATCTCGCCAGCGCGCACCACGACTACACCCGCCCCACCTTCGACATGATCGGCAGCTTCGTCGTCATCGAGCCGGAGGTCTGGCTCGCCGCTCGTGTCTTTGTCGGCCCCGGAGTCACCATCAGACGCGGCGCCGTCGTCGGCGCCTGCAGCGTCGTCCTGAAAGATCTTCCCCCCATGATGATTTGCGCCGGCCACCCGGCCAAGGCCCTGCGTCCCCGTCCAACGCCGTCCGACGCAGATCGCCAGCCCGCAATGCAGAAAGGTTACTGAAAGTGAACCGGCTTCGCTAAACGTTCTTTGCTAAAAGCTTCTTGCTAAAAGTTCCTCGCTAAAAGTCTTTCGCTCGCCTTTAGCTCGCTACAGCTTCCCCACAATCTCTTCGAAATCCCAGCACCCCGTCTTCTCCGCAATCCACTCCGCCGCCCGCACCGCGCCTTCCGCAAAACCCCGCCGCGAATGCGCCTCATGCGTCAGCGTCAAACAATCGTTGTCTGACTTAGCCTCGATCGTGTGAATCCCCGGCGCATCGCCCTCCCGCTTCGACTCAATCGGGATCTCAGCGCCCGGAAGCGCCGCCGAGAGAATTCGCTGCAGCGACAGCGCCGTTCCCGAAGGCGCATCCTTCTTCGTCGCATGGTGCGTCTCAGTAATACTGAACCGATACCCCGGCACAGCGGCCGCCAGATCCCGCGCCAGCTTAAACAGTGCCTGCACGCCGATTGAAAAATTCGTGCTGTAGAGCAGCGCCGCGCCTCTCCGCGCGCACAGCGCCTTCATGTCGTCCAGGTGCTGGTACCACCCTGTAGTCCCCACCACCATGCGCGCCCCAGTCGCCAGGCACGCCCGCATATTCTGCACCGCCGCTTCCGGCGTCGTGAAATCGATGACCGCGTCGAACCCCGCCAGCACCGGAGCGGTCAGCGCCGACGCGTTGCGGTTCTCCTCTTCGCCCACCACGCGCACGCCGTGGCCGCGCTCCTTCGCCACCTGCGCCACCAGGCTACCCGTCTTCCCTCGCCCCAGTACCAGGAAAAGCATTTCCCCGCCCTCAATTACCTTCTCGGCTCACGATTCACGACTCACGATTCACGGTCCTGGGTGCCCAGTGCCCGGTTCCCGGTGCCCTGCTCTTTCGCTACCGGCTGCCCGCTACGGGCTGCCTCTTCGCTTCCACGTCGAAGACCTCCGGGTCCGGATCGCTGAAGAACTCCGCGTGCAGCGACCGCACCGCCTCCTCCGCATCATCCTCCTCGACCATGAAGCTCATGTTGATTTCCGACGCCCCCTGCGAAATCATCCGCAGGTTCACGTGTCGAATCGTCTGAAACACCCGCGCCGCGATCCCGTTTTGCCCGCGAATATCTTCCCCCACCATGCACACCAGCGCCTTCCGCCCCTCATACTTCACATCCGCCAGTTTGCTTAGGTCCGCCGCAATCGCCGGCAGCTTCTCGTTGGAGTCCAGGCTCAGCGAGACGCTCACCTCCGACGTTGAAACCATATCAATCGGACACTTGTGCTTGTCGAACACCTCGAAAATCGCGCGCAGATATCCGTGCGACAGCAGCATCCGGCTCGCCACGATATCCATAATCGTCAGCCGCTTCTTCACCGCGATCGATTTGAACGGGCTCTTGCAATGCGTGGCCAGCGCCGTAATCCGCGTCCCGCCGCTTTCCGGATTCTTCGAATTCAGCACAAACACCGGAATATTCTTCTTCACTGCCGGCAGAATCGTCGCCGGATGCAGCACCTTCGCGCCAAAATACGCCAGCTCCGCCGCCTCCTCGAAGCTGATCGTCTTCACCCGCAGCGCATCCGGGCAAACCCGCGGGTCCGCCGTCATGATGCCGTCCACGTCCGTCCAGATTTCGATCGCGCCCGCATCGATGCCACCGCCCACCACCGCCGCCGTAAAATCCGAACCGCCGCGCCCCAGCGTCGTCGTTACGCCCTGCTCGGTCGCGCCGATAAAGCCGCCCATCACCGGCACGCGCCCCTCCGCCAGATGCGGGACGACGTGCTGCTTCAGCCTCTGCTCGGTGGGCCCGTCCTGCGGGATCGCCTTCCCGTGCTGCGCGTCCGTCACGATGCACTTCCGCGCGTCCACATACTCCGCCTTCAGCCCGCAGCGCACAAACGCCTCCGTGATCATCCGGCTCGACACCCGCTCGCCGTACGACACGATCATGTCGCTGATGCGCGGCGTCAGCTCGCCTACCACCGCCAGCCCGCGCAAAACCTCTTCGAGCCCGTCGAACTCCGCCTCCATCCACGCGTGCGTCGCGGCCAGCCCCTCGTCCTTCCGCACCGCCGCCAGCGGATCCTCGCGCAGCGCCGGCCCCAATGCCAGCTGCGTCGCCGTGTCACAATGCCGGATCCTCAGCCTCTCCGTAATCGCCAGCGCTGTGGCGCGATCCCCGCGCGCCGCCGTAGTCGCCGCGGAAATCAGCAGGTCCGTGACCTTCGCCAGGGCGCTCACCACCACCACCGGCTGCAGTCCCCTGGCCACCCGCCCCGCCACAATCCGCGCCGTCCGCAAAATCGCAGGCGCGTCTTCGACGGAGGTCCCGCCGAACTTCATCACCACCAGCCGATTCATGCCGGCACTGCCACCGGATCGAGCTTGCCCAGCGATACCAGCAGCTCCGCGTTCAGCAGAGCGGCACCCGCTGCCCCGCGAATCGTGTTGTGCGACAGCACCGTGAACTTCCAGTCCAGCAGCCCGCACGGCCGCAGCCGTCCCACCGTCGCCGCCATCCCCGCGCCCCGCATCTTGTCCAGTCGAGGCTGCGGTCGATCCTCCGCCGCCGTAAACTCCACCGGTTGCGCCGGAGCCGTCGGCAAATCCCGCCCGGCCAGCGGAGCGAACTCCGCCCAGGCCGCGATCATCTCCTCGCGCGTCGCCTTCTTCCCCAGCTTCACGCTCACGCTCTCCGTGTGCCCATCTTCCACCGCCACGCGATTGCAGTGCGCCGTCATCTTCGCCGCCAGCGGTTCCACTACGCGACCGTTGAGCCGCCCCAGCAGCTTCAGCGTCTCCGCCTCCATCTTCTCTTCTTCATTTTTGATGAACGGCACCACGTTCCCGAGGATGTCCATCGAAGCCACGCCAGGATACCCAGCGCCGCTCACCGCCTGCATCGTGCTCACAAAAATCGCCTCGACCCCAAACCGCTCCACCAGCGGCTTCAGCGCCATCACCAGCCCAATCGCCGAGCAGTTGGGATTCGTCACGATATATCCGCCCGACTCCCGCCGCCACGTCTGGTTCTCCACCAGTGCCAGATGCTCGGCATTCACCTCGGGGATCACCAGCGGCACCGACGGCTCCATCCTGAACGCGCTCGAATTGGTGATCACCGCGCATCCCGCCGCCGCGAACCTGGGCTCCAGCTCGCGCGCAATATCGGCGTCCAGCGCGGCAAAGATCACGCGCGGCGCACCCTCCGGCGTCGCCGGAGAAACCGGCATCGCGGTAATCCGCTCCGGCAGCGCCGTATCCAGCTTCCACCGCACTGCCTCGCCGTACGGCTTCCCACTGGACCGGTCGCTGGCCGCCAGCCACGCCACTTCAAACCACGGATGGTTCTCCAGCAGCTGGATGAACCGCTGACCGACCATCCCGGTAGCCCCCAAAATCCCAATCTTCTGCCGCATCTCCGTCGCCCTTACTGTCCGGATCCCGTCCAGATACACCGCAGGCCACACTCAACAAAACCGCACCTGTTGAACGCCTGTGTCGATAGTGTAAATGCAATGCGCGCGCGCTCAGCGCCCTCGAGTGACCAGCGACACCACCATAGTCACCTGCGCTTGCGCGAAGCGCGTGCGCCTGGACGGCCTGCCCTGAGCGAGTTGCGCAAGCCAACGAGTCGAACGGGCTGGTTCTCAGTACGTGAAATCCTGCGTCACCGTCCCCTGCGCCGGAACCGTCACCGTCGCCGTCTGCTGCCCCAACTGCTCCTGATCCGCCACCACCGTATACGTCCCCGGCGGCAGACCCTTGATGAAGTACCGCCCCGACACGTCCGTCACCGCATAAAACGGATTCGCCGACACATTGATGAACGCCTGCATCCACGGATGGTTATTGCACCGAACCGGAATCATCAGCTCCACCTTCGCAAACGTCCGCTCGTCCTGCGGCCCGTTCGCCCCGCCCGCCGGCGCCTGCGAAATATCCACCGCCGGATTCCCCGCCACCGTCGGCACCATATGAATGTTGTGCATCGTCGGATCGCTGTTCGTGAACCGCACCGGCTGCCCCACCATCACCCCCACCACATGCGGAATGTACCGGCAGCCCTTCTGGTCGATGTCCACCGGCGTCGTCGGCGCCGCATACGCCTTATTCCCCAGCCCATCCTTTATATAGATGAAGACATCCTCAAACCCGCCCCCATTGCTCACCACAACCTGCTCGCTAAACACCGTCGGCCCCAGCGTGCACGCCGGATCCTGATTCATATCGATCTGCACCGGCTTCGGCGGCGTCTTCGCATAATGCACCGTCCCCTGAATCGCGCCCGCCGTTGACCAGTCAATTGTCGTGTACGCCGGCGCCGCACTCGAACCCGCGCTCTCCTTCTTGCATCCCGTTCCCACCAGCACCGCCGCGCAAGCTGCCCCAACTACGAACCATCCAGGTCTCATCTGCATCCCTCCATTCCCATCGCTGTCACCCTCTGCGTCCTCCGTGTCCTCTGTGGTGAGGTCTACCCTAGCGCCGCGATCACCGCATCCGCAAATTCCCGCGTCCCCGCTCGCCCGCCCACATCCCGCGTCAGCGTCTTCTTCTCTGTATAGACCTTCTCCACCGCCGTCTGTACCCGCTCCGCCGCACCCGACTCACCCAGATGCCACAGCATCAGCACCGATGACAGCAGCAGCGCCGTCGGATTCGCCACATCCTTCCCCGCAATATCCGGCGCCGATCCGTGCACCGCCTCGAAAATCGCCGCCTCCGCTCCCAGATTCGCTCCCGGCACCAGTCCCAACCCGCCCACGAACGCCGCGCACAGGTCGCTCACAATATCGCCGTACAAATTCTCCAGCAGCAGCGTGTCATATTGATACGGATTCATCACCAGCTGCATGCACGTGTTATCGATAATGTGCTCGCCATAAGTAATATCGGGATACCCCTTCGACACATCGCGCGCGCACCGCAAAAACAGCCCGTCCGACATCTTCATGATGTTCGCCTTGTGGATCGCGTGAATATTCCGCCGCCCATGCTTCGCCGCGTACTCAAACGCGAACTTCGCAATCCGCGTCGAACCCTTCTCCGTGATCACCTTCAGCGACTCCACCACTCCCGGCACCACCTCATGCTCCAGCCCCACGTATTCGCCTTCGGTGTTTTCGCGAATGATGATCAGGTCAACCCCCGGATACCGCGTATCGAGCCCCGGCAAATTCTTAATGGGCCGGAAATTCGCATACAGCTCGAACTTCTTCCGCAGCGTCACGTTGATCGACGGAAATCCTCCGCCTACCGGCGTCGTCACCGGCCCCTTCAGCGCCACCCGGTTCCGCTCGATCGACGCAATCAGCTCCTTCGGAATGTACTCGCCATGTTTCTCGAACGCGCCCGCGCCGGCGGCGAACCGTTCCCACGCAAACTGCACCCCCGTCACCTCGAGAATCCGCACCACCGCGTCCGTGACTTCCGGCCCGATCCCATCCCCCGGAATCAGCGTGATCGTATGCGTCTTCCCCACATCTCTCCTCTACGACGGGTACCCCATATCTGCCCGGTTTTGGCAGATGTGGGAACGCGCAAAGCCCGCGTCCTGATCCCTAAACTCCAAACTCTAAACTCTGCCTTTCTTCCCCTTCTCCCCATGGTGCATCAGCAACTGCTCCAGCTCATCCTTGAACTCCCGTACATCCTTGAAGTCCCGATAGACGCTGGCAAACCGGATATACGCCACCGTATCCAGCACCTTCAGCCGATCCATGATCTGTTCCCCAATCTCCACCGTCGTCCGTTCGCGCTCCGTCGATTCGGTCACGAACGTCTCAATCTCATCCACCAGCTGTTCCAGCTTGCCTGCGGAAATGGGCCGCTTCTGGCATGCCGCCAGCAACCCGTCCAGCACCTTCTTGCGCTCGAACTTCTCCCGCCGCCCGTCTTTCTTGGCCACCATGTACGGGATTTCGTCGATCCGCTCGTAGGTCGTAAACCGGCGGTTACACTTCTCGCACTCGCGCCGCCTGCGGATCGAGTCGGCTTCCCTGCTCTCGCGCGAATCGATCACGCGGTCCTGCCCAAACCCGCAGTATGGACATTTCATCGTTCCTCAAATTCTAGCAGCGCAACAACGGTAACCCTGAGCTCCGCACCGCGCGGCTCAATCTCTTCCCGACCGCCCCGGCTCGCTTTTCGCTCGCTTTTTGGACTATCCTCATCCCGACTGCCTATGAGCACGACGAGCACCACCCCTCGCAAGCGCAGTATCGCCAAAGGCCTCTTCGCTGGATTCGTCGGCGGCCTCGCCGGCGCCGGCGCAAAAATGATTGCCGAAAAAATCCTCCCGCCTCGCGTCCAGGGCCAGACCCCGCCGCCCGTCGTTCTCGCTGAAAACGTCGCCGGCCGCCGTCTTCCCCCCGACCAGCGCGAGCTCGCCCTGCAAGGCATTCACTGGATCTTCGGCGCCCTCGCTGGCGCCGCCTACGGCGCTCTGGTCGAAATCGAGCCGTCCTTCGCCGCCTGGCACGGCGCGGCCTTCGGCATTACTCTCAACCGCATCACCCACGAAGCCCTGCTCCCCAAACTCGGCCTCGCCGCGCCTCCAGGACAGCAGCCCACCCAGGAACGCATCAGCGAGTGGGTCACCCACGCCGCCTATGGAGTCGCCACCGACTCTGTCCGCCGCGCCGTCCGCCGCGTGCTGTAGCCTTTCTCTGTCTCCTGTCTCCGCATCCCACCCAGCAAGGAGCAACCATGCCTGCGCGTCCCACCTGGTCCGGTTCCATCCAGATTTCGCTCGTCTCCATTGCCGTCCGCATTTATCCCGCCTCCAATCCGCCGCGCCAGGTCGAATTCCACCAGATCGATCGCAAAACGCATCGCCGCATCCATCACCAGAACGTCGACCAGGGCGAAGCCGTCGACAGCGCCGACATCGTGAAAGGTTTCGAGTACACGCACAACCGGTTCATCGAAATCGACCCCAAAGAGCTGCAGGCGCTGCGCCTGCCGACTGCGACCACGCTCGAGATCCGCCAGTTCGTCAAAAGCAGCGAACTTGCGCCGCAGCTTTACGACCGCCCCTACTTCGTCGCCCCGAAAGACGAGGCGCAGGCCAAAGCCCTCGCCATCATGCGTCGCGCGCTCGACGACACAGAGAGCTGCGGCATCGGCGAAGTCGCCTTCAGCGGCCGCGAACACCTCGTTGCGCTCGCCCCGCCTTCCGATCCGAAGCAAAAAGGACTCATGCTTTACGTCCTGCGCTACGCCCAGGAACTGCGCGACTCGAAATCCGTTCTTTCCGGCGTCAAAGAACCCTCCGTCACCGCGCAGGAACTCACGCTCGCTAAGCAGCTCATCAGCGGCAGCACTTCGAAGTTCGATCTGGCCGCGTACAAAGACGACTACGAAGCGGCCGTGCTGAAGCTGGTCAACGCAAAGCGCAAAGGCAAGCGCCTGCCCGAACCCGATCCCAAAAAGCAGCCCGCGAAAGTCGTGAATATCATGGACGCGCTGCGTAAGAGCTTGGAAAACGCCGGCCCTTCCAAAGCCCGGCGATCCAGTTCCCGCAAACGCGCGGCCTAGCCGATTGGCGTTGGCCGGACCACCGGCACTGTTCGTGTCAGCGCACGACTTTCGCCACCGACGCGAACGCTCACAACTGACGCGGGGAAAAAGGCCAAAGCTGCTGCACCGGGCCAGGTTCACCCCACAGGAGCCTCGAAAACGCCGGCTCTTCCAAAGGCCGCCGATCCAGTTCCCGCAAACGCGCTGCCTAGCCGATTGGCGTTGGCCGGACCACCGGCACAGTTCGTGTCAGCGCACGACTTTCGCCACCGACGCGAACGCTCACAACTGACGCGGGAAAAAAGGCCAAAGCTGCTGCACCGGGCCAGGTTCACCCCGCAGCAAGAAGCTAATGCTCCCGCCATCCGAATAGTCAACCCAATTGGATCTGTGCCTGATCCGTTAGTACCGTCCCGTACCATTTTGGAAACCGCATGGTTTCGACTCCGCCCCTTACCTTTTGCGCAGACTCTCCACCGGTGACAATCAATAGCCGCGCGTAGGGCCTCCCATGTTCGGTCACCCCTCAATTCCCCTCTCTTCGTGCTATGCTCCCTTCGTGGCAGCCACTGCCTCCCCGCCCAAACTGCGCACCCCCCGCCACGCGGCCATCGTCCGCGTCACCCACTGGATCACCGTCCTCTGCTTCTTCGCCCTGCTCATCACCGGCGGCGAAATCGTCATCTCCCATCCGCGCTTCTACTGGGGCGAAGTCGGCAACGTCATGACCCGTCCCCTCTTCACCATCCCCATTCCCTCTTCGCGCGACACGGTGCCCACTGGCTACCACTACGTCATGCCCGACCAAAATGGCTGGAGCCGCGCCCTCCACTTTGAGGCCGCCTGGGTCGTGATGATCGCCGGCCTGGCTTACGCCCTCTACGGCCTTTTCACCGGCCATTTCCGCCGCAACCTGCTACCCGAAAAAGGCGACCGCTCCTGGAGCTCCTTCCGCCGTGTCTTCGCCAAATCTTTCCACCGCGCGCCACCCGGCGAGCCCGGAGCCGAGGCCTACAACGTGCTCCAGCGTACCGCCTACATCGCCGTCATCTTCGTCCTCTTCCCGCTCGTCATCTGGACCGGCCTCGCCATGTCGCCCGCCTTCACCGCCGCCGCCCCCTGGTCCGTCATCCTTCTCGGAGGCCGCCAAACCGCCCGCACCCTGCACTTCTTCATCTCCTGGCTGCTTTTGCTATTCGTTATCGTCCACGTCACTATGATCGTCCTTGCCGGTTTCAAAACCCGCATGCGAGCCATGATCACCGGCCGCGTCGTCGAACCCCCGCCCGCGCGCAGAAAGACTGACCGCCGATGACTCCCATCACACGCCGCCAGCTCATCGCCACCGGACTCACCGCCACCGCAGGCGCAGCCGGACTCGCCGCCGCCGCTCACTTCGCCCGCCGCTATGGGCTCATCCCGCCCGACCACGGCGGCCTTTACGGTCCCGGCGAAACCCTCACCTACGCCGCGCAGCGACTCCTCGCCTCGCACGCCCCGGCGCGTGAGTTTCCTCGCAGCATGATCTCCAAAGCGCCTTTCGCCAACGAAGTCGCGCCCCCCAGCGACGCCTTCAAGCGCCATCAGGCCACCGGCTTCTCCGACTGGCGGCTCATCGTCGACGGCATGGTCGCCAACCCCGCATCGCTTTCGCTCTCCGACCTCAGAAGTCTCCCCTTCCGCAGCCAGATCACCGAAGTCGCCTGCGAAGAAGGCTGGTCCTACATCGCCGAGTGGATCGGCACGCCCCTCAGCGAAGTTCTCAGCGCCGTCGGCGTTCTGCCCCACGCGCGCTACATCGTCTACCGCTCCATCCAGACCGACTGGTGGGACAGCCTCGACATGGCCGACGCTCTCCACCCCTATACCTACCTCACATGGGGCATGAACGACGGCGATCTGCCCGTCGGGTTTGGCGGACCGCTGCGCATGCGCGTACCGCGCCAGCTCGGCTACAAGAGCATCAAGTACATCACGAACCTCACCGCGACCGACAACATCAAAGCCTTCGGCAAAGGCCTCGGCTCCGCGTCACCCGAAGGCGGCTACGCCTGGTACGCCGGCATCTGACGCCCCGTGCGCAGCCGGCGCAACCCGCGCCTCCCACCAGAAGCGCGGCCTGTCGAACAACTACGCAGCCACTTGCTGCGACTTCCTCATGAACGCGAGCAGATCGGCGTTGATCTCGTCCGCGTGCGTGGTGAACATCCCGTGCGGATAGCCCGGATACACCTTCAGCGTGGCGTTCTTCACGATCTTCGCCGACATCAAACCCGACGCGCCGATCGGCACAATCTGATCGTCGTCGCCGTGCATCACGAGGGTTGGTACCTCGAACTTCTTCAGGTCCTCGGTAAAGTCCGTTTCCGAAAAGGCCTTGATGCAGTCGTAGTGCGCCTTCATTCCGCCCATCATTCCCTGGTACCACCAGTGGCCCCGAATCCCTTCCGAAATCGTCGCGCCCGGCCGGTTGTATCCGTAGAACGGCAGCGTGGTGTCCCAGTAGAACTGCGGCCGATTTGCGGCAAGTGCCGTCCTCAGCCCATCGAACACCGTCATCGGCAAGCCGCCAGGATTCTTGTCCGTCTTCAGCATCAACGGTGGCACCGAGCTGATCAGCACCGCCATCGCAACGCGCTTATTGCCATGCCGCCCAATGTACCGCGCAACCTCGCCGCCGCCTGTCGAATGTCCCACATGGATCGCATTCCGCAGATCGAGCTTTTCCGTCAGCACCGCCAGATCGTCGGCGTAGGTGTCCATGTCATTGCCGTCCCAGGTTTGCGTCGAGCGCCCGTGGCCTCTCCGGTCGTGCGCGATCACGCGATAGCCACGCTGGCCGAAGAACAACATCTGCGTGTCCCAGTCGTCAGCGCTGAGCGGCCACCCATGGCTGAATACGATCGGCTGACCGTTGCCCCAGTCTTTGTAGAAAATCGTTGTGCCGTCTTTGGTCGTAATGGTGTTCATCTGAGGATCTCCTTGATGGTTTCTCTGACGAGTGGTATCGCTCGCAGGGTTGGGTTGAATGATCAAAATCCGGTTAAACCAGACCCGCTGCACCGGCAGCCGCTTCATCAACGAGAATGAACGACACTCCCGTTCGCGCGACCCCAAAAGCCGCAGTTTTCGCACCGCATTTTTCTGCAGGTACGTCCGCGCAGAGGGACAATGAGATTTATAACGCAAACGAGGAACCTGCGCGATGAAACTCTCAGTCTTCTGCGGTGTGAGCGTCGATGGCTTTCTGGCTCGGACGAACCACACCTTCGATTTTCTGGATAGCGGCGAGCAGGTACCGCACGGCTACGATGAATTCTATGCAGGCGTCGATGGCGTTGTGATCGGGCGCAATACCTTCAAAGTCGTGCAGGCCTTCGGCCAATGGCCCTACGGCCAGAAACCCGTGGTCGTACTCAGCAGCCGTCCGCTCGATCTCTCCTCCATCAAAGGCGTGGTCGAGCAGATGTCCGGCGAACCGGCCGCAATCGTGGCCCGGATCCGTGAACGCGGCTGCCAGCACGCATATATCGATGGCGGCATCACCATCCAGCGATTCCTGGCGGCCGGTCTCATCGACCGGCTGATCGTCACACGCGTGCCCGTCCTCATCGGAACAGGCATCCCGTTGTTTGGCCCCCTCCCGCGCGACCTCAGTCTGCGCCACGTCGCGACGCGCATTTTTGACGGCGGCCGCGTGCAGAGCGAATACGAACCTGTCGCCGCGCCCGCAGCCTCTCAGGGTGCTTCTCTGAGCTAGCCGTTTTCGACGCGTGCCTTGATATCCGAGTACGCCGTCTCGATGAGTCTGCTGAGCGCCGCGGCGTCGGTGGCCGTTCCCGGTCGCAGCTGCACGTGGCGCGTGAACTTGCCGGCGCCCTGCAACAAGCACGCCGGATCCGGCAGCGTTGCGCCATGAAAGAACCCCACGTTCGCGTGCGCCGTGAATACATTGACGTAGCCGAAAGGCGCGTCGCCCAGACATGCAACCGGACAGCCGTCATGCAGGAGCTCGCGGACTTCGTCGCCGCATTTTCGCATCGCCTCAAACCACTCCCGCGCGATGGCTCCCAATTCACCTCCATGCTCCTTCATCCAGGCATCGATAGCGGGATCGCGTTCGACAGCACCGTTGAATCGCAGCAGTTCCGTTCTCATCGGAAGCTCCGTGTTTAGAGTTTAGAGTTTGGAGTTTGGACTCCGCCCCCTATCCTCTCTTGAAAATACAAGCCGCTTCTTCGCCAACCGCTTTTCAGCCAGCGCGCCGATGCGCCAGCTCTTCGCCAGCGTGCTCGCTTTCCTCGGTCACCTTCTTCAGCGACACATGCTCGAAGCGTGCCCAGACGAGCCCAACCGGCACAATGCCCAGGAACGTGACCAGCAGCAGCGTCGCAGCGCAGCCCATCGCCGGTTCAGCGCCGACGCCGAAGAACTTCGAGATGGCAGCCGCCACCAAACCGATCTGCGTGAACCAGCCCAGCACGGGAAGCTGGATGATGCTGGCGCCGCCGCTGACGATCATCAGCAGCACGCCTTTGGCCGGCGTCATCGCCGCCAGTTCAGGACTGGCGACGAACGCCAGCGTCGTTTCCAGATACGCGAGCGCGATGATCACCCACATGCCGAGCGAAAGCGCGGCCGCCACCGCGAAATCGGAGAGCGACCGAATTGTGTCCAGCCCTGAGTGAAAGGCGCGGATCTTGTCCGCCACAGCCACGCCAATGCGTTTCGAGAGAAGCGAGAAGATTCGCTCGAAGAACGAAGCCACGGCGTCGCCGTTCAGGCGCACCACGACCAGAAACAGCGTGCCCAGAACCGTCAGCGCAAGACCCCAGTATCCGGCTTTGCGCATCACTTCGGCATGCGGCAGCGATCCTGACGGCGACAGCAAGATGACGGAAGAGGTGATCAGCGCCATCGAACCGGCGTCGAAAAGGCGCTCCACAACGTACACAGCAATTTGCGAGCTGAGCGGCAGGCCGGTTTTTTTCGAGACGAGATACGGACGAACCAGATCGGCAAAGCGGCCGATGAGAGCGACCGCGGTAAAACCGATCACCTGCGTGCCCAGCAACGACAGCGGAGACAGTTTCTTCTTGTGACGGACGAGCCAGGCCCAACGCACCGAACGCACCAGATAAGCGGCATAAATGCAGCCCAGCCCAAAGACGATTCTGCGCGAGTCCGCCATGTGCAGCTGTTGCCCGAACGCGTGCCAGTCGAAATGGATGCGATGGCGTTCGAACCAAACCAGCGCGACCACAGCCAGCACGATCAGGGCCGCGACGATCCGGTTTCGGTTCGATTTCAAATCAGGACTCCGGGAACGAAAGAGAGGGAACGGACATGCGTCAGTGCGCTGCGGAAGGCCGCAATTCGGCCTGATGGCGCAGCGCATAGCGGCGATTGTATTCGTGAATCACGCGCGCCACGTAAGCACGCGTTTCGCGATAAGGAGGAATGCCATGCCAGCGATCGACAGCTGCAGGACCAGCGTTATAAGCGGCCAGTGCCAGCGGCAGATTGTCGTTGTACCGCTTCAGCAGCGCATCCAGATACGCGGTTCCACCCTGAACGTTTTCGCTGGGCGCGAAGCTGTTGGTCACGCCGAGATCGGAAGCCGTTGCCGGCATTAACTGCATCAATCCTTGCGCGCCAGTGCGACTTACGGCGCGCGCATGACCGCCGCTTTCCGCGCGCACCACGCTGGCCAGCAAATCGGCATCGAGATTGTGCGTGGTTCCGGCTTGCGCCAGGATCGGCTGCAGATCGGAATCCGACAGCTTTTCCGCGGCCGGTATTGCGGCAGGCGCGTTGGTGGCCACTTTCGGTGCGTCGGTTGCAATCGGTTTCGGCAGATCGACATGCTCGGCCGAAACGATGTCAGAAGCGTTCACTTCGAGGAAGCTCGAACCAGCCGCGTCGACGTACAGCCGGACTTTTTGTCCGTCGGTTTCGCGGTGGTCGCAGAAGAGGTCGAATCCGTTTTTCAGGGTCACATGTTCGGCAGCTTGCGCGACCGGCACAACGCTGCCAATCGCGAGCACGGAGCACCAGAAAGGGGTGGGAAAGCGAGGCATTTCCTCTTTACTCTACCATTGCAGACGCAGAATCCGGTGAAAGCGTTCAACTCGCGGCCTGCCACTAAATGGTTATGGATGTGGGGTTTGCGAGATGCTGTGATCGCGCGCGCCGCCACGCAGGGGCAGCAGAATGCCGTCAATCACCTGAGCAACGCCGTCTTCGTCGTTGGCAGGCGCGATTTCCCATCTTCGGCTGCGCGCCAGTTCCACCAAATCAGGAGCGCCATTGGCGACCACGACAGCGCGACCTGCGAATTCCAGCATCTCGAGGTCGTTCCAGTTGTCGCCAATGGCCACAACTTCTTCCGGCATCAGGCCGCGTTGATGCGCCAGCTTGCGCAGAGCTGCGCCTTTCGAGCAGCCTGGCGGCAGAATGTCGAGGATGGTGAGGTCGCGCGATGGATATTCGGTGCGATGGAGTTCAACGGAAGCGGACAGCTCGCTTTCCGTCAGCCATTCTTCAGCGCCGCGCATTTCGTCGACGCCGCCACAAACCATTCCCTGAACAGGCGCTTCACCCTGATCGAAGGCTCGTTCCAGCGGCCGAACTTCGAGAATCCATGGACGATTGGCTTCCACCCACAACGAGACGCGCGCGTGCAGAGCATCGACGGATTCGAGCACCAGTTCGCCAGGACCTTCGCGGTCGAATGTAAAGACGGTCGTGCCGAAAGGCCGCAATGCCGGACACAGCGCGCGCGCCGTTTCCACCGGCAGCAGAAAGCGGTCGATTGGCTGGCCAGCCATCGTGCGCATCACGGTTCCATTCGAGGTAATGAGCACGGTTTCCGGTTTCAGCCCAATGGGTTCGATCAGCGGCATCGTATACGCCTGACGACGACCCGTGGCGACGACGATTTCGATGCCGGCTGCTTCGGCGTCGCGCAGCGCGCGGCAGTTGCGCCGGCTCACGACGCTTCCAGGCGCAGACAGCAGCGTGCCGTCGATGTCCACGACGATCATTTTGATGGAGGGCATTGCTTCCAGTGTAGGCGAACAAGCTGGAAGGGCCGAATTTCAGCGGCGCTCGCGGAAGAATTCGCGCAGCAGGTCGCCGCATTCTTCGGCCAGAACGCCGGCTGTGACGTTCATCTGGTGATTCAGCCTGGGATGATTCAGCACTTCGAGCACCGATCCAGCCGCGCCAGCGTTTAGATCGGCCGCTCCGTAAACCAGCCGGCCAACACGCGCGTGAATCATCGCACCTGCGCACATCGCACACGGTTCCAGCGTGACGTAGAGCTCGCAGTCCACCAGGCGGTAGTTTCCGATCGCGTGCGCTGCCGCTCGTATCGCCACCATTTCCGCGTGCGCGGTCGGATCGACGTCGCGCAACACGCGGTTCTGGCCACGCGCTATGATGTCGCCGCGAATCACGGCGACAGCGCCAATGGGAACTTCGCCGGCTTCGGCAGCAGCACGAGCCTCAGCCAGCGCGGATCGCATCACGATTTCATCGGCTTCGGTCATGGTTTCGTTGGTGTGGCAGCTTTCGGTTGCTGCTGCGTCATGCAGTGCAAAGCGCCAAGTCCCCAAATCAGGTCTCCGCAGTAAATGCCGACGACCTCATGCGACGGAAAAGCATCGGCAAGAATGTTGAGAGCGGTGCGATCGGTGGAACGGTTCATGGTGGGCACGAGCACCAGACCGTTGGCGATGTAGAAATTCGCGTAACTCGCCGGAAGACGCTGCCCCTGAAAAACGATGGGCGGAGGCATTGGCAGCTCGATAATCACAAACGGTTTGCCGCGCAGGTTGCGCGCCGACTTCAGCCGGTCCAGATTCTCCGCTAGCGGCAGATGGTTCTCGTCTTTGCGATTCGGCTCAACCGCGGTGACAATTGTGTTCGGGCCGGCGAAGCGCGTGATGTCGTCCACGTGTCCATGCGTATCGTCGCCGGCAATGCCACGATTCATCCAGAGAACCTGATCGATTCCCAGATAATCATGGAAGACTCGCTCCAGTTGCTCACGGCTCACGCCAGGATTGCGCTGCTGCACCTCGCTGAGCAGGCATTCTTCGGTGGTGATCAGCGTGCCTGCGCCATTCACGTCGATCGAGCCGCCTTCCAGAACCACGCGACGCGGACCTGCAGCTGTATGGACGACAGGCGTCCACTGCGGCAGTCCCAGAAGTTTGGCGACCCGTTGGGGGATTTTGTCGTCGAGATGCCAGTCGGAGTACTTCGCCCAGGCATTGAACTTCCAATTTGTAACGGCGACCGTATCTTTTCCCGGCTTAGCGCCGCGAGGAACGCCCTTTCGCACGAAAATCGGTCCGGAATCCCGCGTCCACACGCGATCGGTTGGCCACGGGTGGAAGTAGATCCGCGTCAGATTCGCGCCCGTTCGTTTCAGGATGCCGCGAGCGCGCGTTTCCGAGGCTGCGTCATCCACCAGGATGTGGACATCCTCAACCTGTGCCAGTTGACCAACGATTTCGGCGTACACCCACGGAATGGGCTGGAATTTTCCCGGCCAGTCTTCAGGGTTGTGCGGCCACGCGATCCAGGTCGCCTCGTGCGGCTCCCATTCTGCCGGCATGCGGTAGCCCAGTTCACGCGGTGTTTCCGGCGGCGAAGACCCCTTCATTCGCTGTCGCCGTCCAGGAAGCGGTTGACGATGGGCCCATACGCATCAATGCGCCGGTCGCGCAGGAACGGCCAGTTGCGGCGAGTGTCTTCCATCTGGCACAGATCGATCTCACCCATCAGAATCTCTTCGCGATCATGGCTGGCTTTGGCGATCACGCGCCCAAAGGGATCGGCGAGAAACGATCCGCCCCAGAATTCCAGCCCAGGACCTTCGACGCGATTCCCGCGCACATCGCCGTGTTCCACGCCGACGCGATTGACCGCGGCAACATAGACACCGTTGGCAATGGCGTGCGCGCGCTGGATAATCTGCCACGCCTCGTATTGCGCGGTTCCAAACTCGTTCTTTTCCTGCGGGTGCCATCCGATCGCAGTCGGGTAAAACAGGACATTCGCGCCCTGGAGCGCGGTGATCCGCGCGCCTTCCGGATACCACTGATCCCAGCACACCAGCGTTCCAATTTTTCCCGCCGAAGTATCGAACGCGCGGAATCCCAGATCTCCCGGCGTGAAGTAGAACTTTTCGTAATACAACGGATCGTCGGGGATGTGCATTTTCCGGTACAAGCCCGCGATGTGCCCATCGTTTTCGAGGATCGCGGCGGTGTTGTGATACAGGCCGGGAGCGCGCCGCTCAAACAACGACGCAATGACGACGACCTTCTCTTCGCGCGCCACCGCGGCCAGCCTTTCGGTGGTGGGGCCGGGAATCGGCTCGGCAAGATCGAACAGCCTTATATCCTCGCGCTGGCAGAAATACTGGGCCTGAAACAGTTCGGGGAGGCAAACAACGGCCGCTCCCTGATGCGCAGCCTCGTGCACGCGCTCGGCGGCCTTCTCCAGATTGGCGTCCGGATCGGGTCCGCAGCTCATCTGGACCAGTCCGACGCGAAATGTGCTGTTGTCTTCCATAATTGTGCTTGTTGCGGTTACAAATCCGGCGGAAACAAGCAAAAGGCGCAGGCCACTTGGCCCACGCCCCGGCTTATACCTGCTCCGATTACTCGAAAATCAGGATTGCCGCCGCAATCGTCGTCGTCCAGAGCCCGCGTTTGTCTCCAATGGCCGACTGCGTCACGTTTGCGGTGCGGACAATCTTGTTGGAAATGCGCTAAATCTCCTTTTTCTCGTCCCAGCTCTTGTCGGGATCGAAATCCACGTCCAGGGTTGTGGCCAGCATCTCCGCCGCCAGCTCTTCGGCGTATTCTCCGGCCTGATCCTCAGTCTCTCCGAAGCTGTGATGCTCGCTTAAGTAACCGTAAGTGTTACGATCACTCGGAATCGCTACGCCGATGCTGGACGCCACCAGCCGGTGCGGCTCGCGCGTCGAGTTTTCAGCCACAACAGCGAAGACCACTTCGCCCGGACTCAGGTATTTCAGACCCTCTTTGCGCCCGATCAGCTTCGCCTGGGGCGGGAAAATCGATGAAACGCGCACCAGGTTGTGCGCCGCAACGCCGGCATCGCGCAGTGCCAGCTCAAAGGAGGTCAGCCGTTCCTTATGTTTCCCAACGCCCTTGGTAAAAAACAGCCGCCTCGGGACCATGCTTTTTCCCAATTCTCGAACCCTCCGCTCGGTCTGATGTCCGGAGCCCTGATCGGCCTGAAAAAACTGAACCCCGCTGCAACATATCACACGGGCAATGCCGCCGGGGACACCGGTTGAATGAATTCACGCCGTTTTCAATCATACGGCACTGCGGCCCCGCGCGGCGCCTGCATCGTGATCGCGTTTTTTGAAGGGTTCGGTCGCGATCTCCAGAAATTCCTTTGCCGCCCGCGATAACTGGCGATCCTTGCGGAAAACCAGCGCCAGATCCCGCGCGAGGCGGACTCCGTCGAGCGCCAGAAGGTGCAGCACTCCGGCCCGCTCCTCTTCGGCGACGTTGGTGCGGGGCAGAAATCCCAGGCCCAGCCCCACGCTGATGTAGCGCTTGAGCATCTCGCTGGACTCCACTTCCATGGCCACGCGGGGGACAATTTCGTTGACGCGGAAAAGCTCGTCGAGCTGCTCGCGGCGGCGTCCGTGGGCCGGCAGCAACAGTGGATACCTGGCCGCCTCCTGCAAGCGCACCGTCTCGCGACCGCCCAGCGGGTGACCCCGCGGGGCCACCAGTACCAGCTCGTCGCGGTGGATCGGTTCCACGGTCAGCCGGGTGTCGCGCACGGGCATGGACACAACGCCGAAATCCACCTCTCGGTTCACCACGTTTTCGAGGGTCCGCAATCGCTCCGCGCGCACCACGCTCAGCATCACCCTCGGATACTGCCGCCGAAACTGCGCGAACACCTGGGGCAGTACATAAAGATGGGTCGCCTCGTTCGCGCTGATGGCCAGCTCGCCGCGCGGCGATCGCTCCTGCTCGGCAATGGCGAGCAGAATGTGCCTCTGCCGGTCAACGCAATACTCGGCAAAAGGCTCGAAGAGCCGGCCCGCCGCGGTGAAAGTGACCTTTCCGCCGTCGCGATCGAAGAGGCGAGCGCCCACCTCCTGCTCGAGGGTGCGAATCTGTGCCGAGATGGCCGGCTGGGTGCGGAGGAGCTTTTGTGCGGCTCGGGAAAAGCTCTTCAGGCGGCTGACTTCCAGAAACGTCCGAAGATTTTCGAAGTCCATCGTTAATCAATAAGGATATGCGGGGCAGCCACCCCCCACAAGCGTTTTCACAGCCTGTTAATGCCCGGCTATTTCCTCGGGCGCCGGCTCCCTGCGTGGCGGCCGCCGCATGATGAACGGGAGGGGAATCAGGCAGGCGATGATCAGGCCCAGCCCCCAGAACGCACTCTGGTAGCTCAGCATCTGCGCCTGCCGGTTCAGAGACTGCCAGGCATTGCCGATGGCAAGCTGCTTTGCGGCGCCGGCGCTTTGCCCCAGCCGCACCAGCGCGTCCCGGGTCGCGTCAACAAACCGCGAATACTGCGGGCTCCCGGCCACTGCATGGGAGCTGAGGCTGGAAATGTGGGTCTGACGGGTTCGCTCCAGAAATGTGGTCAGCAGGGCCGTGCCCACCGACCCACCGATATTGCGGGCAAAGTTCGAAAAGCTGGAAATCTGATTGTTCTTGTTGCGCGGAACGCCCAGGTAGTTCAGCGTGCTGATGGGGATAAAGACGAAGGACAAGCCCATCACCTGGTACGCCCGCCACAGCGTGATCTGGCCGAAGGAAACGCCCAGATCGAGTCGAGTTAAATTGAAGAGCCCCACAGCAGTGATGGCATAGCCGATAGCCACCAGCAGGCGCGGGTCGAGTTTACCGCTGCTGACGAGGCGTCCCGCAATCGGCATGGTTAACATCAGGACCAGAGCTCCGGGCGACAACACCATGCCCGCCCGCTCCGCCGTGTAACCGAGCAGCACCTGGAGGAACTGCGGGATCAGCACGGTGGTGCCGAACAGCACCATGCCCAGGACGAATTGCAGGAACACCGCAGTGCCGAAATTACGATTCTTGAGGAGCCGGATGTCGACGATCGGATCCTCGTGCCGCCATTCCCACCACACGAATGCCACCAGAGTGCATGCCGCGATGATGGCGAAGGCGGTGATGTTCAAATCGCCGAACCAGTCCTTCTCCTGTCCTTTATCCAGCACGAATTCGAGGCAACCCACACCGATCGATATGAGTCCCAGCCCCATGAAATCCACACGCCCGGTGACCTTTTGTTCCTCCTTCAGGTAAGGAGGATCCTCGACCATGCGCTGGGTGAGGAACAGCGACAGCAGGCCCACGGGCAGGTTGATGAAAAAGATCCAGTGCCAGTTGAAATTGTCGGTGATCCATCCGCCGAGAGTGGGCCCGATGGCTGGGGCCACCACGACGGCCATCCCGTACACGGCGAAGGCCTGGCCGCGCTTGCTGACTGGAAAAGTATCGGCGAGAATGGCCTGCTCGCTGGGCGCCAGCCCCCCGCCGCCAACGCCCTGCAGCACGCGGAAGAGCACGAGCAGCGGCAGGGACTGCGCCAGGCCGCACAGCATCGAGCAGATGGTAAACAGCATGACGCAGGTCATGTAGAAGCGCTTGCGGCCCATGCGCGCCATCAACCAGCCGGAAATGGGCAGAATGACGGCGCTGGAAACCAGGTAGCTCGTGAGCACCCAGGTGGCTTCTTCCTGGCTTGCGCCCAGGGTGCCCGCCATATGCGGCAGGGCGACGTTGGCGATGGAAGTGTCCAGCACCTCCATGAACGTCGCCAAGGTGACGGTGAGCGCCACCAGCCACGGATTATGGCTCGGCTTCCAGTTGGCCTCGTCGTAATGCAGTTCCGCCAAGCGATCGTCCGTGTCGTGCCGTGATGTTTCGCCGCTCATCCCGGGCGCGGCGCCGCGATCCCCGAGTCTTCACCGCATGCGGCCGCAGCGCCACGAAGGCAGGGGGAATGAAATTGCTGAATGGGACAGTGTTTAGATTAGCAGCAGGGCAAAGGGATTCCAGACCTTCAGGCGGGGCGGCGTGCCTGCCGCCGCGGAGATCTGTCTGCCACTGCTCATCGATGGCTCGATTATTTCTTGTCGGCCGCGGTTTTCTGCTCGACAAACGCGATTTGCCGTTTGATCAGTTCCGCGTCGGGTCCGGCGGGGGTATAGGTCAGGCTGTTGCGCAGATGGTCCAGCGCTGCTGAATAATCTCCCTTGGCGATGAGGGTGAGTGCGAGAACGTCTTCCGCATTCTGGACGTTGTGCTCCGGATCCATGGCCAGGGCGTGCTCAGCGCTGGTGCGCGCGGCTTCGTTCTTGCCCAGCCGGTAATCGGCCACCGCGTTTTGGTACCAAATGCGCGGGGTTCCTGTGGGATTGAGTTCCAGCGCGCGGGATGCCCACTGACTCGCTTCCTGCCAGTTCCGCTGCTGAATCGCGATCGTAGCAAGCCAGACGCAGGGCAAAACAAACCGCGGATCCGCAGCCTGCGCCTGCTGGAGCGACGCGGTCCCTGTTTTCAGATCGGTTGGGGCCTGCAGGCGGCCCAGCAGATACCAGGCCTCTGCGAACTTCGGATCGATTTTGACCACCTCTTCGAGGCTGCTCTTTGCGGCATCGGTGTTGCGATGCATCCACTCCTCGTGCGCCTTCTCGAAGTTTTTCTGCGCCTCCGGCGATGGGGGGCCGGTGACCAGGCTGATATCGGTTCCCGGCGCATCTTCCACCGGGCTGAGAGTGATGTCCTGAAGAAACGGCTTGTCCCGCAGTACACCCTCGGTGATCGTATCGGTCGTCGAACGATATCCGGCTAGTTCGGCGCGAACCGTGCACCCCTCATAATGCCGTTCCATCTGACTGCGCACATCCCCGTCCACCGTATAGGCGGTGGGGAGATTCACCCTGGTGATCGCGAACCTGCCGTCGGGACCCGCACCCGTGGTCAGGTCGGTCTTTCCCGTCGCACAGGAGACCGTGACCATGATCGGCTCCCATAGAAGCGGATTGCCCTCTATGACCAGCTTGCCCCAAAGTCCGGCACCCGCGGCCACCCCGGCGGGAGAATTTGCCATGTAGCCCATGTAACCGAGGTCCTGGATGGAATCAGGCCTGGTTTCGGTGCCGGCACCACCCCCGGTGGGAATACCCTGCCCCAGAGCGGCGTCGGTAAGGAATACCAGGAAGGAGAAAAGCAGAAGGAGGGAGAGAGCAGATTTTGTTTTCATGACCAGCCCCGCAACCCTCCATTATCGCGCAATCGTCGTGGCGATTCCAGGCTATTCTGGGGGCGATGCGCGCTGGTTTGGTCTCTCTGGTACTGCTGCTCTGTGCGACGATGTTCGGGCAGGACACCTCTCCCGACCAGCTTTTAGGCCGCGCGATCGAGGAGCAGCAAAAGGGCGATTTTGCGGCCGCCATTCGCGATTATCGGGCGCTCCTGACGGTGCGACCCGAGACCCTGGCGGCGCGGGTCAACCTCGGCGCCGCCCTGGCCCACACCGGACAGCTGGACGCCGCTATCACCCAATATCAGGAGGCGCTAAAGCTGGCTCCTCAGCTCGGCTCGGTGCATCTCGATCTGGGCCTTGCGTACTCGCGCAAAGGCGACTTGCCGGATGCGCTGGACCAGTACGAGGCGGCTCATCGCGCCGACCCGCGTAATGTCCGGGTTGCGATCCTGCTGGGCGACGCACAGGCTCGATCAGGCAAAGCCGCCACCGCGATCGCTATGCTGACTCCCCTCGAAGCGGACAACGCCGGCAATCCGGACTTTGAGTATGCGCTGGGAGAGGCCCTGATCCGGGGCGGCCACCCCCGGGACGGCGCCGCTCGCGTCGAGAAATCCGCCGCGATGACCAACGCCGCCGATTCCTGGATGCTGGCCGGCTCCACGCTCCTCGATCTGAACGAATTCGCGCAGGCCCGCCGCGACCTCGATAACGCCATGCGCCTCGATCCCTCGCTGCCCGGGCTGTGCACCCTCGTCGGCACCGCGCGCGACAAGGACGGCGACGCCAAGGCCGCGGAACCCGCGTTTCGCGAGGCTCTGCAGCGTAACCCCGACGACTTCGATGCCAACCTGTATCTCGGCGCGATCCTCTACCAGCAGCGCAACATGGAGGAAGCGAAGAAGTTTCTGGACAAGGCGCTGCAGCTGAAGCCGGATTCGACGATGGCCCGCTATGAGTCGGCGATGTGGAAGAGCACGTCGGGCGATTATCAGGCCGCCGTCGACCAGCTGGAGAAGCTGGTGGCCGACGATCCGCAGTGGCTGGAACCTCATGTGGAGCTGGCAACGCTTTACTACCGCCTGCATCGCCCCGCCGATGGGGCGCGGGAGCGGCAGATTGTCGACAAATTGACCGCGCAGCAGCAACAGCAGGGTCCGGGCAAGTAGCGCTTTAGTTCGCGCCGGGCGATTTGGCCGGCTTCTGATCCCTGGCCGCACTCGGCTCCGTCACTTTCAGCACCTGATCGGCCTGCACATTGCTCAGGGTCTGCACAGCGCCCGAGGGCCAGTGGATTTCCACCGTCTGCGCCTTTGCGTCGGGCCCCAGCCCAAAATGCACCGGCCCGTCGCTCGACGAGGCATAGCACAAGCTGGTGGTCATGTGGTTATATTGCGCGCCCACGGTCGCGCTGACCACCTTGATGCGCGCGCCAATCCCGTCTCGATTGCTCCGGACTCCCCGCAGAGCGATATCCAGCCAGTGGCCAGTGTGCTCGCTCCGGTTCATCCAGATCTCCGCGGGAGCGGACAGCGCCGCCGCCACCACGTCCACGCGGCCGTCACCGTCGAAATCCCCCAGCGCGCAGCCGCGATGCCGCGCCTTCGGCGCAGCATCCAGCCCGGCTTCCTCGGTGAGAGCAGCCCATTTCCCGCTCGCTCCCAGATTGCGAAAGACGGTGTTGTGCTGGGCAATCTCGGTTCCTGGCAACGGCTGCGACTCCACGTGGCCGCGCGTAACAAACAGATCCTTCCATCCGTCATTGTCGAAGTCATACAAAGCCGCGCCGAAGCCGGACATCTTCATGGTCAGGTCGCGCAACCCGCTGGGCGTCGTCACCTCGCGGAAATCGCCCTTGCCGGTGTTCTGAAACAGCGGAAAGGTCTGGTTATTGAGCGCCACAAAGGCTATATCCGGGTATCCGTCGTTATTGAAATCGCGAAAATCCAGCCCCATGCCTGAGATAAACTGCCCACCCTCGGGCAACGCCACACCGGCGTCGAACGCGACCTCCTCGAACTTGTTGCCGAGATTGTGAAACAGAAAGTTGTATTCGGCGTCGTTCGTCACAAAGAGGTCCTGTTTGCCGTCGAGGTCATAGTCGGCCATGCCCACGCCCATCCCTTTCCCGACCTGATCGCGAATCCCCCACTCCTTCGAGACGTCGCGAAAGGTGCCGTCGCCGTTGTTGAGGAAGAGCCGGTTCGGCTGGCCCTTGTAATAGCGCGGGTGGCAGTAATCGGCGATGTCGCCGAAGTGGCAGAGCGGCTGCGCGCCATAGCTCCACTGCATGTAGTCGATGATGAAGAGATCCAGCAGACCGTCGTTGTTGACGTCGACCCAAACGGCGCCTTCCGCCCATAGGGGTCCGTACTGCGGATCATTGGAATCCGCCAGACCCGCTTTCTGGGTCACGTCCGTGAAGGTCCCGTTGCAGTTGTTGTGGTAGAGCGTGTTGCGGTACACGCCAGCGACAAAGATGTCCGGGCACCCGTCGTTGTCGTAATCGCCCACCGCGACGCCGATGTCGTATCCCGACCCGGCGAGCCCCGCGGCATCCGTCACGTCGGTGAAGGTTCCGTCGCCGTTATTGCGGAAGAGGCGGTTGCGATACTTCGGATCGTCCTTCTTCAGGATCGCGATGTTGGCGCCGTTGGCGAAGAAAATGTCCGGCCAGCCATCGCTGTTGTAATCGAAGACGGCGACTCCGCCCGCCATGCTTTCGGGCGCGTTCCTCGCCGGCGTCTCATCGTTCTCCAGTTGAAACGGAATCCTTTCCAGCTCAAAGCGGATAGGGCTGGGAGCGGGGGCGGCGTGGAGCAGGAGAAACGTGGCGGCAGCCAAACACACAACCAGCGCGGCAGGCCGCAGAAATCCGGAAAAGAACATGCTGCTGCAAACTATATAAAGAAGGGGTGGCTTGCGCCACCCCTTCCGGTAAGGACTCCACCGTCTCTTAGAAGTAGTACTTCGCGGAGAATGTCATCAGTCGCTGTCCGGTCGTGAACAACGGCTTGCCGCTGGTGGAAACGTTCACAGGAGGCGCTCCCAGGCAGGCAGCTGTGCAGCCACCGCTGCTGGGCTCGAAGTTGATCTGGTCGTCGCTGTTGCTGCCGTTCAGGTTGAACTGCGGCAACGGATGGTTGATGAAGTTCTGGCCCTGGACACGAAGCTCGAGTCTTTGACTTTCCCTCGTCGGGAAGCTCTTGAAGATCGAGAGATCGTTCGTATAGTAGGCCGGCAACCTCATGTACGGCCAGTGCAGCGGTCCTTCCACGCCAATCGTGCTCGGCGCTGCGAAGCAGTTCGCGTTGTAGTAGAAGCCCGACTTCCTTCCGGAATCCGGGTTGCAGGTGAGCAGCGGCATCAGGTTATTCACCGAAGCCGAACCCAGCCAGCTGGATGCGTTCATGCCGCCCGCAGGCAGACCGTTGGGCATGGTGAAGAGCGTTCCGCCGGATGCTGCCGAGGGATAGTTTGCGTTCAGAGTAGGAAGATTCGCCTGGAGGTACGAACCGCTTTGATACTGGTTCCAGCCGGAGAGCTTCCAGTCGTTGATGGCCGTCGCCAGAAGCCGATTGCCATGGATCGGGCGGGGCAGGTTGTAGATGTACCAGATGTTGAAGATGTTGGTGTGATCGTAATCCAGAGGCCCGTAGTTGGGCGCAATGGCGTACGGCCATACCGTCGATCCGTTGCCGAAGCCGTTGGAAGTGTCACCGTCCCAGATACCCATCACCTTGCTGAAGGTGTAGTTCGCCTGGAAGTTGAGCAGTGCTCCGTTCTTCCTCCACGACGCCTGGAGCGAGTTGTACTTCTCGTAGCTCTGGTGGGTCAGCAGGTAGACGTTGCCGTAGTTGTGCATCGGGCGGAAGTCGACCTCGTTGCAACCCGCGGTCGCGCTCGAAGGAGCGGACGGCGAACAGTAGGTACCGGTAATCGGATCCTTCTGCCAGTACGCACCCAGCGGGAGATTGTTCAGGTTGTTGATGTTTCCGTTGCCGCCATTGAATTCCTCGCCGGTGGTCTTGTCTCCGACATAGGAGACTTCGACCAGCGACTGCCACGGCACGGCCTGATCGATGGACACGTTCCAGTCCCCGGTGAACGGGACCCGGTCGTCGCCCAGCAGATCGGCGCCGATCGTGGTATTGCTCAGCCATCCAGATTGACTCACCGAGGTCGCCGGGGTGCCTCCATTGGCGACATTCGCATACCCCGCAAACGCTTTCGGGCTTGTGTAGTTGACGATGCCCTTCGGCCCGTCACCGACGTTGTTGCTGGTCGCTTCGTTGACGGAAATCTGATAACGATACGCTCCGTAGCCGGCACGCAACAGCGTTTTGCCGGTGCCACGGATGTCGTAAATCAGGCCGACGCGTGGATCGTAGTAGAACAGCGGTGATACGAATCCGGAGAGTGGAACGTTCTTGTCGATCGCATTCCACGCCAGACCGGTATTCGCCGGTGCCGTTTGCGAGTCGACGTAACTCGACTGCACCCAGACCTGGTTACCGGCCGGTTCGCCGTACCACTGGCCCTCATGATCGGCACGCAGACCCAGGTTCAGAGTCAGCCGCCGGTTGGCTTTCCACGAGTCCTGCGCCCAGATCGACCACTGGTTCATCTGGAAGTTATCCAGAGGAACGCCGCTCTGTTGCTCATAGCTAGCGACGCGTCCCAGTTCGAAGTCCGAAACCACGTTGTTGGTGCCGTAGTTTGCCGGCCATCCCATGTTGAACTGGCCCTGGTCTTCCCCGCCGCTGTCGCTGCCGCTGGACTGGCTGTTATACGGCTGTGACCAGTAGAAGCCGGCCTTCGCGGTGTGGGTTCCGATCACCTTGCTGACCGTCTCATAGAACTGCGGCACCTGCTTCAGCGCGCCAAACGATCCGCCATCGAAGGGGCCATCCATCGGCTCCTGATCGATATTGGACAGCGCACCTTCCCAGGGGCCGACGATGTTCGGCATCTGGGTCGAGGTGTGACCGAACAGTCCGGGAACTCCGCTCATCCCCACCGTGCTCCGGTTGGCGGCGTTGTTGCCGAGTTTGTTGGGGTTGATGTAGCGCGACAGCGTAAACACTGTCTCGCTCGTGGTGGTCGCGCCAAACTGATGGGTGAAGTTGCCGAGGATAACCTGCGAGTTCGTCGCAGCCGTCACCGGCGCCGGATAGGGCAGGGTGTTCGGCGGCGCCCACCAGATGGTGATCGGGTGCTGATCGACTTCGTTCTGGTACGCGTAGGTTCCACTCAGCTTCGTGTTCTCGGTGATGGCGTAGTCCAGCTTACCGGTCGCTTCCCAGCGGTTCTGCGGAACGTTGGGCGCGTAGGCGTAGTTGCTCCAGCCGTTGCCGGCGGTCGGAGTGGTGTTGGGCAGCGGGTACAGCTTCAGCGCACCCGTGATGTTCTGATCGTAATCAGTGGTCGGGATGTGAAGGTTGCCGCTGGAGTCCTTCGTCCAGTTGGCGTCCGCCGCCAGGCCGCTGCAGGTCTGGCAGGGCACCATGTAGGCGTAGCTGTAGTTGCCGTTGTTGGAAGACGGGTTCGCCGCCGCGTCGAAAATACCGTTCTGCTGATCCTGGGTCGGCTCGTTGTAGTCCAGAATAGCGTTCGTGGGGTGCTGGATCATGTACTCATAGCCGCCCCAGAAGAACAGCTTGTCGTGGTTGCGGTTGAAGTGCGGGAAAATCACCGGTCCGCCCACGTTTCCGCCGATGTAGTAGAAATACTCGTACGGATAGAGACTCGATGCAAGCTGCGCCCCGCTCACTGTGTTGGTGGGGTTCGCCAGCGTGCCCAGGTATTGCGACTTGGCGTACGATTCCCACGAGTTCAGCGACGAGTTGCGGGCGTACGTGTAGCCTTCACCGTGGAAGTTCTTGCCGCCCGACTTGCTGAAGGCTTCGAAGATCACCGGGCCGTAGGCGTATTCCGCGCCGTAACTGCCGGTCAGCGTCTTGACTTCCTGCACCATGTCCGTGTTGATGTTCGCAATCTGGGTTCCGGCGTTGCCCGGATCCACCAGGTTCGCGCCATCCAGCATGTAGGCCATTGTGCCGTAGGGCGAGAAGCCGTTGATCGCGTAATCGCCCACCGGGCCGCTGTTCGAACCCGTGGTCTTGGGGTTAAAGTTCGATCCGGTGCCTATGCCATTGGCCAGAGCCGTGCCCGGCATCATTTTTAGCAATTCACCGGCGTCGCGGCCCTCCAGAGACAGATCTTCGATCTGCTCCGCGTTCATCGTGTCGCTGATTTCAGGCGTATCGACAGGCACTTCCACGTTTTTGTCAGCCACGACTTCAACAGTCGTGTTGCTGGCGCCCGCCTTCAGTGCGATGTTCGGCACCGTTTTGGTATCGCCCAGGTTCATCACGATGCCGGTCAGTTCCCACGTGGTGAAGCCCTTTGCGCTCACCGAAATGCTGTAGTTGGCCGGCTGCACCGCGGTAAACGTGAAGTACCCCGAACCGTCCGAAACGGTGCGGCGAACGTCGCCGCTGTCGGAGTTCTTCAGGGTAATGGTTGCCCCGGGAACGACTGCGCCGGACGAGTCATAAACCGTCGCGCTTATCGTTCCGGTCAGCTGCTGAGCATGGCTGGGAACGGCGGTGAACATCACCATCCCCAGAATCAGCAGTCCTGAAAGGATAACCAGCGAGCCTGGCAAGTGCGAACACACTGCGGCCAGCCGTTTGATGGAATTCATACGTGGTGCCTCCTGTGAATCGTGCATGGACCTTGCAATCGCTGTTGTTTTTATTAAGCCGGATTCTTCCCCGGTTTTTCCGTACTCGAGCGCTCAAAACTAAACTTCACACCTGCGTGTCAAGGCGCAGACTGCGGTTAAACGGTTTAGCCCGATGCTGACCCGAGTTTGTACGCCCCGACAACAATGATTGTCAAGAGAATTTTAGGTTCTCCCTTAACTCGCCGGGAACCGGTTTGTTAGCCCTGTTAACCAATCGCTAAACTGTTCAAAATCAGGGGCTTTTCGCTGTCTGGAGCCGGGTGGGCCGAGCGCTGCCGCCCTATGCTACGATCACGCAGCAACCGCCTTTTTTGAAGCGTCGGATCTCGTCAAAAAGGAGGCAGTCCGGAGGTGTTGTCAGTGGCCCGCGCCGTCATCGGTCGGCGAAGCCGAAATCGTCATCGAGCTCTCGCGATCGTCCTCGCCACTCTGGCCCTCGCGGCTTCGGTCGCCGCAACCGCCACAGCGCAACCATCCCCCCAGGCTTCAACCTTTGAACAGCTCAAAACCGATGCGGACGCCGCTCGCCAGGCTGGCGACGTCTCGCGTGCCTCCGATCTCTATGCGCAGGCCCTGCGCGTCAACCCGTCATGGCCGGACGGCTGGTGGTACCTCGGCCAGCTGCGTTACAGCGCCGACGACTACGCGCAGGCCAAAGACGCCTTCACCCATTATCTCAGTCTCGTGCCCGATGCCGCGCCCGCCACGGCTCTGCGCGGGCTCTGCGAATTTGAGCTCGGCCAGTATGAACCGTCGCTTGTCGATGTGCAGCGCGCCCTCTCCCTGGGAGCCGCGGACGATTCCCGCAACACGCAGATCCTCCGCTACCACGAAGGACAGCTGCTGACGAAGCTGGGGAGATTCGAAGAAGCTCTCACTGCTTACGGCTATTTCGCGCGCCTGCACCTCTCCAACGACGAGCTGCTGGTGGCCGTCGGACTCGCGACGCTGCGCATTCCGCAATTCCCGAAAGACGCCGACCCCGCGCAACGCGATATGATCGCTCTCGCGGGCAACGCGACCTTCCTTCTTCTCTCCGGCGATCAACAGGCCGCTGCCCAGGCCTTCCAAACCTTCTTCCAGCGCTATCCCGCAGCCGCCAATGTTCACTACACCTGGGGCTACCTCCTCTATCCCACCGATCAGGACGCCGCAGTCTTGGAATTCCGGCGCGAGCTGGCCGTCGATCCCGCCAACGCCGTGGACCACACCATGCTTGCGTGGGCTCTCCTGATGGAGAGCAGTCCCGCTGAAGCGCTGCCCGAAGCGAAGAAGGCTGCCGAAGAAGCGCCGACGCTGCCCATGGCGCAGCTTTCTCTGGGGCGCGCTTTGCTGGAGACGGGCGATATTCAATCCGCGACGCACATTCTGGAGAGTGCGCTCGCCCTCGACCCGCAGAACCTCGAGATTCACATCGCGCTCGCCCGCGCCTATTCGGAATCGGGACGCGAAGACGATGCTCGCCGCGAGCGTCTCGCCTGCCTGCAACTCACCGAGACGTCCAGCAAACCCGCCCCTGCCATGGGCCAACAGGGGGCGCCGCCTGCGCAATAACACATCACTAATTCTGCGATTCCTGCGTCGCGCATTTCTTCCTGCGCTCGCATTCGTCTGCGCCGGCGCCCTGGCCCAGAGTCACTCCAGCGGGACAAGCTGCGGCGGCTGTCATCGCGGTCAGGCGATGCAGCCGGAAACTCCCATGGCCCACGCGGTCGAGCTGCCTGGCGCCAACTCTGTTCTCGCCGGCCATCCTCTCCTCAGCTTTCACATGGGTGCTTACACCTGGACCCTTGAAACCCACGACGGCCAGAGCGTCTACAAAGTGACCGACGGCGCCAGCACCATTTCCATGCCCATTCACTGGAGCTTCGGCGCCCAGGCGCAAACGTGGGTCTTCGAACAGGACGGCAAGTTCTACGAGAGCATCGTCAGCTTCTATCCCTCCGCGAACGGACTGGGCGTCACCACAGGCGATGAGCGCCTGACTCCGCAGACGCTGCAGGAAGCCATGGGTCGTGAGCTCACCACGATGGACACGAAGCTCTGCTTCGGTTGCCATGCCAGCAATGCCGTGACCTCGCACAAGCTGACGTTGAACACCATCCACCCCGGCGTCAGCTGCGCGCATTGTCACGAGGGCGCGCTCGACCACGCGGAGGACGCCGCTGCGGGCGACTTCAGCACGACTCCCCCTCGCCTGCAGGACATGACCTCGGAATCGCTCTCCAACTTCTGCGGCCAGTGTCATCGCTCCTGGGAAACCGTGGTGCGCAACGGCTGGCGCGGATTGCCCGACGTCCGCTTTCAGCCCTACCGTCTCGCCAACAGCCGCTGCTTCAACGGCACAGACCCGCGCATCAGCTGCATCGCCTGCCACGATCCCCACAAAGATCTCATCCGCAACGACGCTTCTTACGATTCCAAATGCCTCGCCTGCCACGCAGCGTCCGCGCGGCCGACAAGCACCGCCAAAGCGAAGACCTGTCCGACCGCAACTTCAAATTGCGTCAGCTGCCACATGCCGAAAGTCACCCTGCCGGGCGGCTATCTCCACTTCACCGATCACCAGATTCGCATCGTGAAGGCCGGCGAATCGTTCCCCAACTAACCGGAATCCCCTTGCCCCTGCGCCTTTCGGTTGAGTATCGTTGCTTCTGGAGATCCTCGAAAATCCCTCGCGCGATGTTTGCCTCCCGCAATTTCTCCCCGGCTCGCCCCACAACCTTCAGCCGCCGAACATCAATCCTGCTGATCGGCTTTCTGGCGTGGACGATCCGCGACGGACTCTGCGCGCCTGCACCCGCGCCCTGCACCAAACCGTCGGCCATCGCCAGCCGGCTCCGGGCGCATCCTGACGCGCAAACCTGGACCGAGCTGGGCAACTGGTTCGGCGACCGCAAGCAGTTCGCGTGCGCGCAGCAGGCTTTTCGCTCAGGTCTCCGCCTCGATCCCCACTCCGCCCAGATCAGTTACCTCCTCGGCCTCAGCCTTTACGAGTCCCAGGATTTCAAGGACGCCGTCGCACCCCTCCAGCATTCCATCCACACGGACCCCACCGTCCTCAAGCCGCATCTCCTCCTGGCTTCGATCTTCACCCGGCTCACCGAGCCCGAGGAGGCCGAACCCGAATGGCGCGCGGCTCTTGGCATCGATCCCACTTCGAGCATGGCCCTCCACGGCCTCAGCCAGGCGTTGCTCGCCAGGCAGAATTTCGCAGGCGAAATCGCGCTCCTGCACAACGCAAAGCTGGACGAAGATCTTGCCATCGATCTCGCCGTCGCTTATGCGCGGGACGGACAATTGGCAGATGCGGTCAGCGCCATCGCAAACACGATGGAATCCTTCCCCAACTCCGTCAAGCTCTCCAACGCACTCGTCGCGCTTTACGTCAAAGTTTCCCGCACCCTCGACGCGGAGCACCTCGCACAGAAGACTTACCAGGCCCATCCCGAAGACGTTAGCGCGCAAACTTCGTACCTGCGCACTCTCGTGATCAATGGCGACTGGGGCCCTGCGAAGCCCGTTGGAGACAAGCTTCTCGCCGAAGCTCCGCATGCGTACGACACCCTCTACCTCAACGGAGTGATGGAGCGCCAGGCCGGTAACTTTGCCGCCGCCCGCGATCACCTCACCGAGGCGCTCGCCATCCATCCCGGCCAGCAGAGCGTCGAAGCCAATCTCGGCATCGCACTGTCGCGCCTGCACGACCCCGCGGATGCAAAGGCCCATCTGGAGAAGGCTCTCGATCTGGGCAACACCGAGCCCGAGACTCACTTCGAGTTAGCCAGCGCCCTCCGCGCTCTCGGCCAGACCGATGAAGCGAAGCAGGAGATGCTGCGCTATCAGCAGGCGGTGAAAGACAGAGACAACACCACGCTCGCCGTCAGCAAGGCCGCCGAGGCAGCGCAGGCGCTCGCCAAAGGCGACACCCAACACGCCGTCGATCTATATAAGGAAGCCTTTGCCGCCGCGCCTCAAAATGCACTGATCGGCTATCGCCTGGCGACAGCGCTGGACCAGGCGGGCGACACCGATGGCGAGCAATCGGTGCTTGAAAAAGTGGTGGCCATCGATCCCTCCATCGCCCTCGCGCAAAACCAGCTTGGCTATCTTGAATCGCGCCGCGGCGATTACACGTCCGCTGAATCGCACTTCCGCCAGGCCGTTGCCTCCGCTCCCGCATTCACGCAGGCCTGGATCAGCCTCGCCGCCACGCTGGGTATGGAATCGAAGTTCTCTGAGGCCGAGCAGGCGGTCGCCAGTGCTCTCCGTCTCGATCCACAAAACAGCGAAGCGCAGCAGCTCCGCCACGACTTGGCTGCCGCGCAGAGCCAGCAACCGCACAACTGAAAACATTCACCCAATTCGCGACCCGATGATGAGCTCCTGGACAAGACGACGCCTGCTCCGCACCCTGCCCGCGGCTCTTGCCCCCGCGCTCCTGCCCCGCGGCATGCGCGCCGCGCCTGCATCCGCTGCGCCCTTTTCCCGCTTCGTTGACGTGGGCTCTGCGGCCGGACTCACCCATCCCACCTTCTACGGTGAGGACGACAAATCCGCCTACATCCTCGAAGTCATGGGCGCCGGCTGCGCGTTCATCGACTACGACAGCGATGGATGGATGGATATCTTCCTGCTCACGGGACGCCACCTCGACGCCGTTCCTGCCGGGGCCAGCAATCGACTTTATAAGAACAACCGCGACGGCACCTTCACCGACGTCACCGAAAAAGCCGGCCTCAGCGATGCAGGCTGGGCCATGGGTGTCTGCGTCGGCGATTACAACAACGATGGCTTCGACGACCTTTTCGTCTCTTACTACGGCCAGAATCGCCTCTACCACAACAACGGCAACGGCACCTTCACCGACGTCACGGAAAAAGCCGGGCTCCTGCAGCCAGGCATCCGCTACGCCTCCGGATGCACGTTTATCGAGTGCAATCGCAACGGCCTGCTTGACCTGTTCGTCGCGAATTACCTCGACGTCGACCTCGTCCACGGTCCGAAGCCTTCGATGCAGATTCCCAACTGCAATTACGAGGGCCTCCCCGTCAACTGCGGCCCCATGGGCATGCCGCCGCTGAAGCAGTATCTTTTCCGCAACAACGGCGACGGCACCTTCACCGATGTCTCCAAAGAATCCGGCATCGGCGCCCTCACCGGTTCTTACGGCCTCACCGCCGTCGCAGTCGATGTCGACGAGGACGGCTGGACCGACATTTTCCTGGCCTGCGACGCCACCTTCAGCTACCTGCTCATGAACAACCACGACGGCACCTTCCGCGAGGAAGCTCTGCTGCGCGGCATCGCCGTCTCCTCCGATGGGCAGCGCATGAGCGGCATGGGCGTCGGTGTCGGCGATTCCACTCTCGACGGCCATCTGGATATCCTCCGGACGCATTTCTACAATCAGTCCGCAGGACTGTACCGCAACGATGGCAAGGGTAACTTCGACGATGTTTCGGTGGCTGCCGGTCTGGCCGTCGAACGCCGCTATATCTGCTGGGGAACCGATCTGGTCGACTTCGACAACGACGGTTACCCCGACATCCTCATCGTCAGCGGCACCGTCTATCCCGAACTGGAAAGCGTCTTCCCCACTCGCTTTCCCCGCCGCACGCCCCGAATCCTGTTTCGCAATCAGGGCGATGGCACATTTAAAGGGCTCGGCGACGAGGCTGGACCCGCGATCTCCGCCCGGCACTCCTCCCGCGGCGCGGCGTTCGGCGATTTCGACAACGACGGCGACGTGGATGTGCTCATCATGAACCGCAATGAGCCACCATCGTTGTTACGCAATGATGCGCCACCCGAGAATCACTGGATCAAGATTCGCCTGGAAGGCACGAAGAGCAACCGCAGCGCCATCGGCGCGCGCGTGCTTGCCCACTATGGCGGCAAAGTGCAGGCGCAGGCGGTCACTAGCCAGATCAGCTATCTTTCCGTCAACGATCCGCGGCTGCACTTTGGCCTCGGCGCCGCCCCCACCGCCGACATTGAAATCTATTGGCCGAGCGGCGCGAAGGAATCGTACGCGGGACTCGCCGCGGGCCAGCTCCACACCATTAAGGAAGGAAAGGGCAAGATTCCCGGCCGGCCATTCGCCAAATAGCTTCCCGTACTTTGCGCTCTCCGCAAAGCGCGCTCACCTGGACAGCCAGTCCTATTGGGCCCCGTTCCGGAAGACCTCTTCGGCGTAGTAGTTCTCGACACGCGCCTGATCGCGCAGCATTTCCAGAAACGCATTCTTGAGCAGCTGCTCCCGGCTGTCGCGCAGCGTCTGCCGGATCGCCTGCTGCACCCGCGGATCGTTGAGCTGGCGTTGCCCGGCTACCTCGCGGTCGATCAGCTTGTAGATCGCGTAGCCTACCGCCTGCTTCGAGTTCGGCGCGCCATAAACCGGCAAAATATCGGTGATTTGCCCTGGCTTCAGTTTCGCGATGGCGGCGTAAACATCGGGATCGCCCCGCAGGTTCGACTCCGACACGAACCCCATATCTCCGCCATTCCCGGCTGTATTCGGGTTCTCTGAGAAATTCATGGCCAGCGCGCCAAAATCCTCGCCGCTTTCCAGGCGATTGTGCAGCATCTCGATCTTCCGCCTAGCATCCGCCTCATTCATCGCCTTGCTGTTCTGCAGATTGCCCACCTGCTGCGGCGGCATGGGTGCGGCCGTCACGATGATCTGCGCAAGGTGATAATTCGGCTCGATCAGGTTGAATGCCGCCTTGTTCTCGTTGTAGTAGGTGGCGATGTCCGCATCCGTAATGTTGATCTTCGAGTTGATCTCCTTGTTGAACAGCTTCTCTTCCGTGCGATTCCGCCGGATCTCGCGCTTCAGATCGTCCAGGGTCAGATGCTGTGAGTCCAGCCGCTTCTGGAATTCCTCCTGGGTGAACGGCGCCTTGATTTCGTTCAGCCGGTCCGCAACTTCCTCATCCGTCGCCACCAGGTTCTGCTTAGCCGCCCGCTGCATCACGATTTCCTCGTCGATCAGCTGGCGCACGATATTCAGGCGCATGATCTGGGCCTGCACCGGCGATGGCGTCTGATGCGACTCGCCCAGGTTGTTCTGGAAAACTGTCTCCACTTCGGAGCGCTGGATGGCTTTGCCGTTCACCGTCGCCACGGTGTTCGCATCATGCGCTTTCTGGCAGCCCGCGCAGAGCACCAGCGCCACGGCCAGCCCTGCGAGCCTGAATTTGCGATTGGGAAGATCGGCGCCCCACGCGCTCGATGAATCCGATTGAGAGGTCAAACAGTTCTCCCTGCTGCGACGCCGCAAATCGGGGAGCGGCGCTGACGTTTCAGAATAAATGCGGCCCCCGCGCCCTGCATAGCGTTCATTTCCCGGGCTTCGCGGCGGGCGGCGGAGGCGTCGCTGACGGCTCCGGTCCAGGCGGTGCAATCCCTTGCTCCTTCAGCGCGCGATCGATCATGATCCACACCTGATGCTCTTCCAGTTCGCCCGCCCAGCGCTCTCCGCTGACAAAAAATGTCGGCGTCGCATTGACCCCGGCCTTATCCCCGGCTTTCATTTCCGCCACGATTTTGGTGTCATCCTGCTTGGCAATGCACGCACCCAGCTTTGCCGCATCCAGATTGTCCCGCGCGCCTTCCTGGTTCGCCAGCTTGTCCAGCATCGCCGTCGACTTCGCCACGTCGCGATCCGGCCCATTCACGTCCTGCCCGTGCGTGTGCAGATAATCGACGTAATTCCAGTACGCCGTCCCGCTCAGCGCGGCGAGACAGTTCGCGTTCACCGCCGCATGCATCGCCCAGGGATGAATCTCCACCAGCGGATAGTCCATGTAGACGAACTTCACCAGCCCTTTGTAACGGTCCAGCGTTGCCGGAAAGAACTCGGCGTTCATCTGCGCGCAGTAGGGGCACTCCAGATCGTCGAAGTTGACGATCGTCACCTTCGCATCCGGATCTCCACGCATTGGACGCCCGCTGGTGGGCAGCATGGCCGCCGGATCCGGTCCGATATCCCACTTCGACAGCCGCGCCAGCGTGCTCGAATCCTTCGACAACAGGAAATTCACCGTCTGCTTCCGATCCGGCTGGCTGGGCAGCAAGAATGTCACCGCGATGGTGTCATATCCATTCACATCGCTCTTCTGTCGCGGACCGATGGCGATCTCGTACTGCGGCGGCACGGCGAGTTCCGCCCGGATCATCACCTCGATCTTGCGTTCCAGCGCCGGTACCACCGCTGCAGCGGGATCTGGCGGAGCGGCAGCCATAGCGGCCGGAATCGGATTTCCCACCGGCGCCGGGGTGTTCGCCGGAACCGTGGATGCCGGCGCCTGAGTGTTCGCCGGAGTTTGCTGCGCCGCACAAATGGCCGCTGCGATTGCCAGCACACAGCCCGTAAGAAAACCCTTCCTCAACAAGAAAACCACCTTCTTCGCCCGAAATACCGTTGCCAGCCGAGTTGCTCTCTTAATTATCGCAGTTCGGGCCGCGCGCCAGCCTATCCGCGCCACGCTTTGTTGCGATCAGAAGGAAAGCCTTCTGTGCCCTGTGCCCAGCCGTCAGAACAAGCTGATCCGGTGCGGAAGATCGCCGACATTGGTAAATCCGGCGAAGTTGATGCTGCCCATATATTCCGAGTCGTCGCGGATCGATCCCAGGGAGAAGCGCCGGTACTGGAAGGTGATCCCGCAACAGTTCAGGTTGTACTGCGCCTGAGCCGCTCCGTACTGCAGCTGCTGGTGAATCAGATCGTAGGCCGCATTCAGCCCGAAGCTCGGACCCAGTTTGCTCGCCGCTCCATAGACCGCCGCCATGTGAATCTGGTTGTACGGATTCGGCGCGTTCGGCGACGACGGCGACGACGGCGTCGTGCTGAGCGGCGTCGTCCCCAGCGGCACGTTCACATACGAATCGCCGAACTGGAAACGGTAAAACCCATGCTGATACGCCGCAAATAGGTTGCTGGAGGTGATCTTCCCCTCCTTCGCGTCGTAATCCAGATCCCACTCCACGTCGGTCGCGGTTGAGGTGCGCATCCGCAGTCGCGAAATCACCGGCGTGTTGTGACGATCCTCGGTCAGGAAATCGATGCCCGTAAAATCGAGCGTCGTCTCCAGGGGGTTCGGCGTGCCCCGCGTGATCGCGTGATCGAAATCCGGCTCGAAATAGTATTTCTGCGCAACCCGCCACGTGATCCAGTCGCGCGTCCCCCCGCCACACATCGTATTCGGCCCGAGCCCGGGGTCCCCAGCGCGCCCGGTGTTGGCGGGCTGGGGTGTGAGCGCCTCATCCCCCTTGCATGGATGGGCTGGGAGATTCCGCAAAAACAACCGCTGCGTCAATCCGTACTCCAGCTCGTTCGTATTGCTGGCCACGTCAGTCTCGTCGAAACGGAGAATCTGCTGGAAATTATTGATCCCGGTCACGTAGCGGTAACTCACGTCCGGCTCAATCGTGTGGCGCACATCGCCGCCCAGCAGATGCTCCAGCCAGGGCGCGGAAAAATCCCGCTCCAGCGCCGGCGGTCGAAAATCGAACCCGGTCTCCACATCGGTCCGCGATGTGCCTGCGCCGCGCACCACGGGGATCTGCTCAAGGCCCGCCGGGAACTGGCTCTTCCCATACCACGTCGCGCGCACGGCCGCCTCCGGCCGGAATGTCCAGCCATCGAAGTGCAGCGGCATCGACAAACGCGGATAAATATCCACGCGCGGCACCTCCGCCGAGGTCCGGAAGCTCGGAAAGTCGTAGCGCGACAGCGCCCCCGCCGATCCGCTCAACCCCCACCACACCGGTGAAACACTCTCCGGCCCGCCCAGCCGCCGATCCGCCGCTTCCACATCGATCTCCGGCAGGTGAAGAATCCTCACTTCATCGCCCGGCAGGGACGAGCTCTGAAAGTCCTGATACCGGTTCACGCGCAGACTCTCCCAGATGTCGTGATTCTCATGCGTCAGGAACATCTGCGACTTCACCTCGGAGTTGATCGCGATCGCGTAATCGTCCTCGAATACCAGCCGGTACACATAAGAACTCAGGTATTCCGCGTCGACGATTCCCGTGGTGTGCGGTGAAAAATCGTAGCGGGTATCTCCGGCAAGATCGACGCCGCCCTGATTCACACGCGTTCCATTCGGCTCCAGAAGACCATGATCCAGCAAACTGTGGAAATGGACGTTCGCGAAGTTCTCGCCCAGCCCCCGGTAACGGAAGATCCCATTTGGCGCGAACCCGCGCTTCGACCAGTATTGCGTCGCCATGGTCAGATCGGCGCTGCGTCCCAGCGTCAGGTAGAAACCCTCCCCGACCACCATTCCCTTCGTCGTGTTGTTGCCGAAATACGGCAACAGGATTCCTGACTCCCGCTGTTCGTTCACCGGATGCGTCACAAACGGCAGATAAAACAAAGGCACGCCAAACATTTCAAAGAACCCGTTGCTGGTCTTCGCCACCCCATTGTTCAACTCGATCATGTGCGACAAAATCCGCCAGTCCGGCTTGGGCAGCCGGCACGAGGTCATCGTGCCGTGGATGACCCGGTATTTCCCCTGCCCCAGCTGCAGCACTTCGCGGCCCGTCAGCGCAAACGGATTCAGCGAAGTGAAAACCATGCGTCCGCGCGGATTGCGCTCCACGCCGAGCGTGCCTTCCACGTCGAAGAAATCGCCTGTATCCGCATCCACATCGACCGTGCCGTGGTCCGCCAGGAAATGCTCATCGTCGGGACCGCCGTCGATCATCATGTGCCCGCGCGCGTCGATCTCGCTGGTTCCGTCGTTGTACGTCGCATGGTCCGCATGGACGATGTAGTTGCGGTAGTAAATCACCACATCGCCATCCAGGGTATAGAGATTCGCATGCGGCAGCGACTCGCGCTTCTGATACTTGTAGACAAGCTTGACGGGCTCGCCCTGCGGCGTCTGCGGCACAACGCGCGCCTCAGGAAGGCTGCTTTGCAGACTGGGATCGTCGGGCAGATCGTCGACGCTCACCCGGGCTGCCGTCGTGGCGGGGTTCGATTGCGGAGGGGGTAGCTGCGTGGTTACGGTCTGCGCCCAAAGCCGCGGATGCAACAGCAGATACAGCGTGATACACCAAAACAGGCGGGTTCTCATCGCGCGCGGCAACTCCAGCATAACAAAGCGGGATGCCGGCGTTCCGGCGCGGAAGTGCTCACGGGAGGCTCCCCGGTGCGTGCACCGTGGAACATGCGACGGATTCCCTTATGCCTCTCCAGGCCACAGAGCAATTCCCTGCACCCTTGTTTTCCGATTCCGGTTTCTGCCTTGATAAGCACACAGACGCGCTTCCGCTCGCGTAGTTTCGCAGCCGATGCTGGCAGAATGCAGGAAGAGGATTAGTTGACCGGCTTTATTCCCAATCCGCCTTCGCCCTCGCCGCATGAAGTGGCGCGCGGAAATCCCGAGCTTTCAACTTCACTTTGGAAAAGCGAAGTGACCGCTCGCGTGCGCGCCCATCGCAACCGAACCACCCGTGTGCCGGCCAATCAGCCCGCGCTGCCCGGGATGGAGGATCTCCTATCACCGGCCTCGGTGGCCGCGCGCGTCGCGGAACGATACGCACGCCTTCCCTCCTACCGCGAAATGCTCGAAGCCCAGGCTGCGGCGGCGAAAACTGCCGCCGATGAGAGGTTTGCCGGAGCGTCGTCCGCAAGCGACGCCGAGCCAGGTAAGCCCATCACTACGAACGATCCAGCGCAATCCGAACCCACGCTCGCCGCGCCCGTCACAGAAGCGTACCAGCCCGGCCTTCTCCGCTATTCCGTCGCCAGCGATTCCCTTCCCGCGCCGCGCTTCACGCCCGCGCAGGCTCGCGCCGAAGCTGCGGCGACGCCTCCAATCACCGATTTCATCGACCCTCTCGAAGCAGCCCTCGTCGAACCCGCACAGCCGTTGCCCGCCAGTGTCATCACGCGTCCCCGGGAACTGATCGCCCCACAGAAAGCCCGGCCCCGCCTGGCCGAAGGACCCCTGCGCTACGACCTCGGCGCCTACGCAGCCGGAAGCGCCGCGAGTCCGCAGTCGGCGTTTGCCGAGGCGGGACAGCCCGTGTCACACTCACCAACGGGAGACGCCCAGCTCCGGATTCCCGAAGACGAAACTGGATCCGCTGCGTCGGCGCTTGATGCGTCCGCGGAAACTGCGCCCGAATGGCGCTCCATCCACCTGGACACCGGTATCCCCATGCGCGAGTCAAAGCAATCTTCGTCTCTCCCCGACGGCCCTCGCCTGCACGTCGCCTCTCTGGAAGACCGCGCCCTGGCCGCTCTGGTCGACTGCGCGTTCACCCTCGCGGCGTTTCTCCTCTTCGCGCTGGTCTTCGCCATCTGCTCGACGAGCCTGCCTTCCGGGCGCGCCGCTCTCATCGTCGCCGGCGTGACTCTTTTCGCGATGTGGCTGATGTACCAGCTGCTCTTTTTCAGCCTCACTGACGCGACCCCCGGCATGCGCTACGCCAAAATCGCCCTCTGCACCTTCGGCGACGAGACTCCCAGCCGGCCCGTTCTGCGCGGCCGCATTGCCGCCCTGCTGCTCTCCGCGCTGCCGCTGGGGCTGGGCTTTCTCTGGGCCGTTTTCGATGAGGACGCTCTCGGCTGGCACGATCGCATCACCCAGACCTACCAGCGCAGCTACAAAGAGGGGTAGCAGTGCGCGGGCGCCGGGGAGTTCCGCCCGATCTGATCACTGGTCTCTGATCTCTGATCACTGATCGCTGACGACTGATCACTGAATAGGCTTCTCCGCCGCGGGCCTGTAATCGAAATCCCACTTCTGCTCGCGATTGCCCGATTCGAACCGGTCGTTCCACTGCAGCCGGTAGCGATCGGCGCCCGGCGTCTCCGGATAATGCTCGTTGGCCGGATAGGGATACCGCCTCATCCCGTGGAACGGCATCTGTGCCACCGTAAACGGCGACGCCTCCCACCAGTCCATATCCTTCACAAAGCCGTTCGCGTAGAAGAAGTAGTCCCGCTTCCATCCCGCAGGCAGCGCCGGCAACTCGCCCGCGCCGAACTCCGCATCGATCTCCTCGCCCGTCCCGAAAATCACGTACCGGTTGTCGATGCTCTTCAGCAGCGGCGCCACATCGCCATAGCGCGTGTATACGCCACGCGCCCACAGGAACGGCCCGGTTTCGCTGATGCGCTGATAGTCGTAGGTCAGCTCGCCCGGCGTCGCGCCCTCAATCTGCTGCGGATACCCACGAAACGCCAGGTGCGCCATCGCCAGCGGAACTTCTGTTTGACGCACGTCCAACGCGACCTCCGGCCCGTTGTCCACCCGCACCCGGTCCCAATAGATCTGCAGGTTCGTCGTGATCCGAATCTTCCGCGCCCCCGCCGGCAGCTTGCCGGTCAAATCCACGACAATGGTCCGCGGCAGGCCCGCCGGAAATCCCATATCCTCTACGATCCGCTTCCAGCGGCCGTCCGGCATCTGCGCTTCCACACGCGGCGGAATCGGCTGCAACCCCGCCTGCCACGCCGCATACATCGAGCTGGCGCTGAAGTACTCGATATACCCATCCATCAGCAACCGCAGCGGCCTCTCCGCCGACCACGCCCCTACATCGAGCGTCAACGTGTGCAGATTCGCAAACCCCGCATAGCTCAGATTCGTAAAGTCCCGCAAATATCGATGATCCCTGTCTGCCAGCAGCTCCCGCACATCGCGCCCGTCGTTGTCCCACGCCCCCGCAACCGGACGCGGCGCCGCAACCGCAACCATCTTGCCCGACGCAAACGGCGGCTCGCTCAAAAATCTCTCGTCTGGATAAACCTCGGTCCCCGCCGGATGATCGACCGCCACCAGCCGCAGCTGGTCGATGAAGTTGACCTCCTCCATCGGCTCGCCGAACCGCAAACTCAGCAGCCCGTTCCGCGCCTGCAGCTTGTCCCCATCCACCTTGATCCACTCGTCAGGATCGTTCTGGTTCGTCGCCGTCGGCGAAACCCAGTGTCCCACCACCGCCGCGCCAATCACGTCCGACACGAACTGGTACTGCTTCCCATCCCACGCAAACAGCGTCGGACACGAGCTGCCCCGCCGATCCAGCTCCTTCAGCGCGAGCTGCCCATGCCCGGTTTTGCTCGCGTCAATGTCGATCTCGTCCTGCGGAACCCCGGTCGGCCACAGCAGCCGCACCACATCCACATGCTCGGTCTGCCCCAGCCCGGCAGTTATTTCCGTGGCACCCTGGCTCAAATACCCCCCGCCGCCCGCGACCTCGAACTTCTGCCATTGCCCGCCGGCGAAAACCTCCACTTTGGTTCCAATTGCCGTCTTGTTGTCCGCCAGGCCGGCGAGCGCGATGCGCAGCGAATGATTCTTATTCCCGCCCACGTTCTTCAGCACCATCGGTGGCCCGCCCCATTGCGTCACGATCAGGTCCGCCGCTCCATCGCCATCCACGTCCGCCGCAATCACCGACCGCGGCTCGTGCAACTCAATCTTGTCCAGCCCCAGCGCCGCGCTTACGTCTTCAAACCCCTTCGCGCCGAGGTTCCGAAACACATGCAGCTCATTGCGGCTGCCAACTTCCAGCACCGCCGCCAAGTCGATCCATCCGTCGTTATCGAAATCGATCGGCGTCACGCCCCACCCGCCCGTTACGCCCGGCGGCAGCGGCAGCGGCACTCGCTCAAATCGTTTCCCCTCCACATTTCGCCACAGCGTCAATCCCGGCGCGCCGGCGTGCGTCACCGCAACATCCATCCATCCGTCCTTGTCGAAGTCGAAAACCGCGACCCCGCGCGTCGGCGGCAGAGTTGAATCCTCGTACAAGGGCATCGGCTTAAACGCACCCTCCCGCTGGTTCAGATAGACCGTTGGCGCACCCTTGTCTCCCGTCACCACCAGATCGACCGCCCGATCATTGTTGATGTCCGAAAGAATTGCCTGCGTCGTGCTGCCACCGCCCGCCAGTCCCGTCGGCCCCGTCCACTCGGTGAACGTCGAGTTTCCGTTGTTCCGCCACATCACACTGGGACCGCCCTTCCCAGCTACCGGCGACCCCGTCACGAACAGGTCCAGGTCTCCGTCGTGATCGAAATCCACGAATGTCAGCCCGTTTGGCCGATTCATCTGCGCGATCCCCACCTGCGCCGTCACATCCTCGAACCTCCCAGCGCCCAGGTTCCGATACAGCACAACCCGATCGCTAAGCGCCACCGCCAAGTCCGGCAATCCGTCGTTATCAAAATCCCCCACCGCGCACGCGACACCCGGACCTTTCGCATTGAGGCCCGTCTGTTTCACCGGCAGCTCCTCATACGAGCCATCCCTCAGATTCCGATACGCCCGGATTGCATGCTCGCTGCCGCTCATCACCACCAGGTCCTGCGACCCAGGACCCTCCAGATCGATGACGCACGCGCCGGCTTCGCCCAGCCGCGGCAGATGCAGCAGATCCCCATGGATCGACCCGCCAGCAAGATCCCAGTTCTCACCCGGCAACCCCTTCGCCTCAAACCGCACCGGAATCATCGGCCCCACCGCCGCCAGCGGCAAAGCCATCTCCTCCATCGTCGAGTAATGCCCGCGCTCGCCGTACCCAACGCTCAGCGGCGACGAAATTTTCGCCTGGGTGTAGTGCTGGAAAATCTTCAGGTGCTCGTGCGCCTCATCCGTTCGCCCCGTGCGCTGCAGCGCCCGCGCCAACCCGAACTCCGCCGACGCATGCCGCGGCTGCAGCTTCAGCGCCGCCTGAAACTCCACAATCGCACCGTTGGGGTCGCCGAGCGTCATGTCCAGCGATCCCACAAAATAATGCGCGTCCGCGTCGTTCGGATCGATCGTCAGCACCTTCCGCATATCCTCGATCGCGTCCTTCGGATTCGCCTCATCCATCTCCGTCAGCCCCAGGTTGTACCAGGTCCGCGGATTGTCCGGCGCCATCGTCGCCGCCTCCCGTAACGCTTTCTCCGCCTCCGGCAGTTTCTGCAAATACAGCAACGCAATCCCCTCGTTCAGCATCGGAATCGCCGACTTCGGATCGGCCGCGTGCGCCTCCGCGAACTTCGCCGCCGCCTTCTCCGTCAGCTGCTGATTCATCAGCGCCACGCCGATCCCATTCAGCCGCGCGGCTTCCGTCGTATTTTGATTTTCGGCGGCCGGACGCACCGTCAGCGCGCTCAACGCGCCCAGGAGCACAATTCCCGGCACAACAAAGCGAATGAAATCAAGTGGAGCTTTGCGAATGGAGCGAGTTTTCCTGGATGGCATGGTTCGCCGTCCATTATAGGGACTGGTGAACACTGCACGGGTGGCCCATTCAAGCCTTCTTTTGGCTTGAGTGGGCTTCATCACGCCGGTGCCGGGCCCAAGCCGCCGGTTTTACTGAACGCTGTACGCTGAACGCTGCCCTCAGCCCCCGATGTGCACCATGCTGCGTGAGGGCTTCAGGAACCCCGGCTCGCCAATGTGATGCCGCGCTTCCTTCTGCTCGATCGTCCGCCGGATGAACCGCACCATCTCCTCATCGCTGCCTCCGCGCTGCATCACGCCATACAGGTCGTGATCGCTTTGCGAAAACAGACAGGTCCGAATCTTCCCGTCCGACGTCAGCCGCACGCGGCTGCAGTGTCCGCAGAAAGCCTGGGTAACGGGCGCGATGATTCCAATTTCTCCCACGCCGTCGTCGAAGGTGTACCGCACTGCCGTCTCGCTCGCCGCATTCGGCGCCATCCGCACGATCGGCCGAAAGCTCCGCAGCGCTTCCTCAATTTCCCGCAGCGGTACCACCGACTCCGGCGTCCACAACCGGTCCTCTCCAAGCGGCATGAACTCGATAAACCGCACAATCACGCCCTCTTCGCGCGAGAACCGCGCGAACGGCACGATCTGATCCTCATTGAACCCGCGCAGCAGTACGCAGTTCACCTTCACCGGCGCAAGGCCCGCGCGCTTCGCCGCCCGAACCCCCTTCAGCACCCGTTCGTAGCTGCCCGGCACCCGGGTGATGCGCGCGAATCGTTCCGCATCCACCGCGTCCATGCTCACCGTGATGCGGCTGAGACCGGCGTCACGCAGCGACTCCGCCATTTCCTCCAGAAGATGTCCATTGGTGGTCAGCGCCAGATCCGGCGCCGACCCATCCAGCGTCCGAAGCCGGCTTAACTGCCGCAACAGATCCGTCAATCCCCGGCGCAGCAGCGGCTCGCCGCCCGTCAGGCGAATCTTCTCGATGCCCAACCCCACGAACACCCGCGCCATGCGCAGGTAATCCTCGATCGGAAGCTCCGCATAGGCCGCGCCTTCGTTGCCCGTCCGGCAATAAACGCATTTGTAGTTGCACCGATCCGTGACGGAAATGCGCAGATCGGCGATCGCCCGCCCGTGCGGATCGATCAGCCGCTCGGCCTTGCCTGCGGCGGCCCTCTGGATGGAGTCAAGCACAGTCGCCATGACCTTCTACTGTATTCGATGCGCTGTGCACCCGTCAGCTTCAGCTCGCTGACTGGAGGCTACTCTGCGGGCGTCACCGGTGGATGCTTCCAGGCGTGAAAGCGCGCGTCGCACATCAGGCATCGATAGGCCCGCATGCCCAACAGACGTAACGGTAAGTCAAACCAGCGCGGCCGCGACCGCCGCAGCCCACTGTCGTCATGGCAACCCGGGCACCGTAACGTCTTTGCAGTCAAGCGAAACTCACTTCCCGCCCTCCGTTCCCGGAAAGCCCCTACGCCAGCCTGGGCGAATCGTGCACCCGGCTCGCCGGAATTTGCAGATCTGCGGGCGTCCCAGCAGAGACGCTGAGAACGAACGGGAAACCCCTCCGGGAAGTACCAGAAATCAGATCCGAAGCGGAGTTCTGTTGAATCCGCTGTCACTATCTCACGATCTCACGACGATCCCGCCCGTCGCAAGCGGACCGCCCTTCTCTTAACCGCCCTTACATCCCGTCGTAGTTCGGCCCACCGCCGCCTTCCGGTGGAACCCACGTGATGATCTGGTACGGGTCCATGATGTCGCACGTCTTGCAATGAACGCAGTTAGTGAAATTGATCCGCAGCTCCTTCGCCGAACCGCCTGCGCCGTCCTGCTGCGCGCTGTCCACCATCTCGTACACCGCCGCCGGGCAAAAATACTGGCAGGGATTCCCAAATTCCTTCGTGCAGCGATCGCTGCAGATATTCAGGTCCTGCACCACCAGGTGCACCGGCTGATCCTCATCGTGCCGCGTTCCTGAGTGAAACACATCCGTCAGGCGATCGAACGTCAGCTTGCCATCGCCCTTCGCATTCCCGACCATCGCCGCCCGGTCCGCGTCCGCGGGACCCAGTGTGTCCAGCTGCCGCATCTGCTCGTAGCCCGCATGATTCTTCGCATCCGGCCCCAGATTCCCGCCGCGCATCACCTGCTGGATGCCCGCCTTCACGAAGCCTTCCAGCCGCCCGTGCTCAAATCCCTGATGAAAATTCCGCACCGGCCACAATTCCTCGCGAATCCAGCTCCTGTCGACAGCCGCCTTATATTCGCTCAGCGTGTCGGCCGAGCTGTTGCCCGACAGCAGCGCATCGAACGCCGCTTCCGCCGCCAGCATCCCGCTCTTGATCGCCAGATGAATCCCCTTCAGCCGCTGCGAATTCAAAAAACTCGCCGAGTCCCCCAGCAACATCCATCCATTCCCATAAACCCGCGGCATCGTCAGCCATCCGCCGTACGGCAGGCTCTTCGCGCCGTACCGGATCATCTTCCCGCCCTCCAGAATCCGCCGCGCGAATTTGTGTTCCTTGAAACTCTGAAACACATGATGCGGGTCAATCCGCGGATCCTGATAATCCAGCCCCGTCACGTATCCCACGGACGCCAGCGTGTCCGTGATCCCGTAAACCCACGCCCCGCCGTACTCCCGGCTCGTCAGCGGATACCCGAGCGTGTAGATCACCTCGCCCTTCGCCACGCGCCCGGCAGGAATCTCCCACAGCTCCTTGATGCCCACGCCGTAGGTCTGCGCGTGCTCCGGATCTTCAAGGCCCAGCTTGCCGATCAGCTCCTTCGCAAGGCTGCCCCGCGTTCCCTCCGCCAAAATCGTGACCTTCGCCCGCAACTCATATCCCGGCTCAAAATTTCCCTTCGGCTGTCCCTCCTTGTCCACTCCCTTGTCGTCGGTGATCACGCCTTGCACGCACGCGGTTTCAGCGTCCCTGCTCTCGTCCGCCCACAACAATTCCGATCCGGCAAACCCGGTGAATACCGTGATCCCCGCTTCTTCCACCTTCTGCCCCATCCACTTTGCAAACTTATTCAGCGAGACGACGTAGTTGCCGTGATCCCGCAGCGGCGGCGGCACAATGGGAGCCTTATACTGCCCGCCCTTCGTCAGAAACCACACGGACTCCTTCGTGACCTCGGCATCGAGCGGCGCTTCCTTCTCGAAACCCGGCAGCAGTTCCTTCATCGACCGCGGATCGAGCAGCCCACCCGACAAACAGTGCTGCCCCACCTCGCGCGACTTCTCCAGCACGTAGATGTTTTCCTTCGAGAGCATCTCGTCGACGCCCGAAGCATTGTGCTCGTCGATCAGCTGCGCCAGCCGCAACGCGCACGCCATGCCCGCCGGCCCGCCGCCCACGATCACCACGTCCGCTTCCATCCGCGGCCGCTCAATTCCCTCGATTGGTTTACGAAAAACAGTCATAGGAGACCGACTATCTTAACAGTCGAAAAGATGCATTTGCGGGTTACTCGGGTTTCGATTCTGAGCCCGGATTGCGCGAGCCGCCCAGCTACTGGCTACCAGCTACAGGCTACTGGCTGCCCTTAGCCTTCTTGATCTCTTCCGTCAGCGCCGGCACAATCTGGAATAAATCGCCCACGACGCCCACATCGGCGATCTCGAAAATCGGCGCTTCCGGATCCTTATTAATCGCCACAATCGTCCGCGCGCCCTTCATGCCCACGATGTGCTGGATCGCTCCGCTCACGCCGAGCGCGATGTACAGCTTGGGCGCAACCGTCTGGCCCGAGCTCCCAATCTGCCGCTCCAGCGGCAGCCATCCGTTGTCGCAGATCGGACGCGACGCCGCCACTTCCCCGCCCAGCGCCGCCGCCAGGTTTTCCGCCAGCAGCATATTCTTCTGCTCTTTGATCCCGCGCCCCACCGCGACGATGACTTCCGCCTGCGACAGATTGACCGTCTGCTTCGCTTCCTGAAACACCTCATGCGGAACCACGCGCGCCGGCGTATTAGCCACCACCGCGGTTACATTTTCAACCGCAGATGACCCCGCTGCAGCCTGATCCCCGCGAAACGCCCCGATCTGGATCGTCGCCATCCACGGCGCATCGCCACCAAACGACACATCCGCCGCAAACTTCCCCTGAAACATCTGTCGCGTGAACCGGAGTGCGCCGCCCTCGTATTTGTACCCGGTCGCGTCCGAAATCAGCGTCCGATCCAGCGCCAGCGCCAGCCGCGGCGCAAAATCCCGCACCTGATACGTGTGCGGAAACAGCACCAGCTTCGGCTGCTTCTCCTCAATGAATGCCTTCAGCGCATACACGTACGCGTCGGACGTGTACGCGGCCAGCGCAGCACCATCCAGCTCATAGACCTTCGCGATCGCCTTGCCGGCGAGTTCCTGCGCCAGGGCCGCGACGCCGCTGCCCGGCAGCACCACCTCCACCACCCAGCCGGTTTCCTTCGCGATGGCCTGTGCCGCCGCGATGGTTTCGAACGAGACGCGGTTCAGCTTCCCTTCCCTCTGCTCCGCCACCACCAGAATCATGTCCGCCATACACACGTCAGGGGAGCCGAAGCTCCCCTCAATCCCTTCGAAGAATTTGCGCCTGCTTCACTATCCGGGATTCTCGAACCGCGTTCCCGGCGACGCAGCAGGCTAATCCCTAATCCCTAAACTCTAATCCCTGTCCTTCAGTACTCGTGAACCCGTCCCCGCCGCAGGTACGTTCCGTAAATTCCGAACACCACGGCCACCACGCCCGTCAGCACGTTGTAGTAGAACATCGGATGCACCCAGCCAGGCGAGTACTGCAGATCCTGCCCCGTCCACACCAGCAGCAGCACCGCGAAGAACGCGAACTGTCCTGAGAGCACCTGGAAAACCAGTCCCCATTGCCGCCGCTTATCCAGGCTCTCCACCTGCGCCGGATTCAGGTTCCGTTCTTCCGCTGGGAGGTTCATGTTGGGCATCGTCGCTTCTCTCTCCTTCGTTTTTCTGCGCTCCATTATATCTGCGCCAGCTACCCGCTACTGGCTACAGGCTGTTACAACACCCGCGCCTCGTTCCTCAGATACTCCACGAGCTGCTTCGCCGCTTCGCCCGCCGGCGCGTCAATCTTGCGCGTCTTCTTCTGGCTTCCCGGCACATACAGCTTTTCGATTTTCTGCACGTGCTTTGAGAGCTTGCCCTCGACCTCCGCCCACGCCACTTTCCGCATCGGCTTCGTCTTCGCCTGTTTGATGCCGATCAGCGTCGCGTACCGCAGCTTATTGATGCCGCTTTGAATCGTCAGCACCGCCGGCATGGTCATTTCGATGTGCTGATAATGCCCCGCCTCGAGCTCCCGCTTCAGCTTCAATCCGCTGTCGGTCTTCTCAATCCCGATAATGATCGTCGCGTGCGGAATCCCCAGAATCTCCGCCAGCAGCACGCCTGTCTGCGCCGCGCCGAAGTCGTCGGACTGCAGTCCCGTCACGATCAGGTCGAAGGCCTCTCCCTCAATCGCCGCCGCAATGGCACGCGCCGTGTTCGCCGCATCCATCTGCGCAAAGCGGTCGTCTTCCAGATGAATCGCCCGATCCGCACCCTTGGCCAGCGCCTCGCGCAGCACCTGCTGCGATCGCGCCGGTCCCGCCGTAATTACCGCTACCTCTCCGCCGTGCTTTTCCTTCTGGCGCAGCGCCTCTTCCAGCGCGTAAGCGTCCGGTTCGTTCGTCTCCCACGAGACGTCGTCGCGGATCCACGTTCCCGACTCGTTCAGCCGCAGTGGCGCGTCCTTCTGCGGCACCTGCTTGATGCAGACCAGTATTTTCATCGCGAAGGCAAAGTATAACGGACCCCTCGCGAGCGAGGCCACCATCGCCGTGCAGCGACCCCTTTACTGCGGCGGTACGGTCAGCTTCTTCCTCGGCGCAGGCTGCGTGCTCGCCGCAGGCTGCGTGTCACCCACCATGCCATCCGCCGGATTCGCGTTCGGATTCGGGTTCGGGGTTGCGCTCGCGTCCGCCATCGACGTCAGCTCCGACGTCCGATACTTCGGCGCGCTCACGTATCCGTGAATGTGATCCTTCGTGATGTTGTTGATCACAATCTGAATCGGCTGCTCGCTGTCGGACTGGTAGTACATCACCGGCTGATCGAGATTGACGTGCTTCTGGATGAGGTTGCGATCCTCGACCGTCAGCTGCAGGTCGGCAAACTGGTGCTTCGTGTCGGCCTTGCGCAGGCTGATGCTGATCGGCCCTTCGTGCTGGAACTGCTTCGACTTCTGAATGTCAAACTCGACGTAGTTGCGTTCGCCCTTCTTCTCCAGCACCACCAGCTCGTCATGCGTCTTCGCGATCGACCCCGTCAACTGGGTCGCCGTGTTCGTCAGATCGCCCCGCGTCTCCTCAATCGCCTTCCCCTGCGCGTCCAGCTGCGCCTGCATCCGGCTCAGTCGCCGGTCCGCCCCGCGGCTGGCTCGTGGTTTGGCTGCGCCGTGAGGAGTGACCGCGGCCGCCACAGGCGCCGGTGGTGCGGCGACTTGCTGTTGCGCTGCCAGCGCATTCACCCTGGCGGTCAGATCGCTCAGCTGGCCGCGCGTCGAGGTCAATTCCGCCGTCGCCTGCTGATTCTCCGCCGCCAGATTCTGCGCCGCGTGGTGCTCGTGAACCGCATACACCGTTAGGCCGCCCGCAATCGCCACCGCCGCGATCAGCGGCACCACGAATTTCACGACCGGCGACACCGTTTGCATCGGGAACTCTTCCATGCTGCCTCCTGAAGACACCAACCCACCTGCTTCCAGTGCACGTGCCGTTCCATCCTCGGCGCGAGCTAACCACAAGATTCTTAAGGCCTTGCAAACGAGTTGGAAAGGTTACCGGACAGAAATTCGTAACCTTGTGGAAAATCTTGCCTGGGCCTGAAGCCGGGAGCGTGGAGCCGGTAGCTCTGGAAAGACTAAAGTGTGGTGGGAACCCACCCCCCCTCCCCCTCCCCCCTTCTGCGGGCTTGAGATTGATTTGGCTGGGGTTGGGTTGGGGGCTGACCAGCTCGACAACATGCGCGTGGCTGGATGCTTTTGAAAATGGATCAGTTGCGAGGCGGCTGTCTTTGCTACACAGACGGCCGGGTTTGCTACACAGGCGGATGTTCTTGTCATAATGACGGTCGCTTTTGTCACAGGGGTGGTCGCGTCGGACGACAGACGTGGCGGCGGTAAGGCCTTCGCGTGTCAGGCAGCCGGGTTGTGCAGGGACAGGCACGGGATTCCCTCCGGGGGACGGAAAAGGCCGCGCTCGAGCGCGGCCTTTTTTGTTTCTTATCCCTATTATCAGAATACCAAGTCTGGGTCGAAAACCGGCCAAAATTCTTTGAGGGTATAAGGGTGGAAGTGCTTTGGAATGAGAGACAACACTTTGCTACCGTACGGAAAAAGCTTGACAAGTTTTCCACATTTGGGGAAGCGATGAGATCAGGCAGGGGCCAGGGCCAGAACGTCACGATCGCGCGGCAGCCGTTGCCTGCTGGTATTCCTCGTAAGGACCTTTAAAGTCCTCGACAGCGCCGTGCTCGAAATGCCAGATGCGCGTCGCGACTTCGTCGATGAGGTCGTGGTCGTGCGTGACCAACAGCACTGTTCCTTCGTAGCGCTGCAGCGCGATATTCAGCGCGTTGATGGCCTCGAGGTCAAGGTGGTTGGTCGGCTCGTCGAGGATGAGCAGGTTGGGCTTCTGCAGCATCAGCTTGCAGAACAGCAGCCGCGCCGCTTCGCCGCCGGAAAGCGCGTCCGTGGGCTTGAGCCCTTCTTCGCCGCGGAAAAGCATCTGGCCAAGGATGCCGCGAATGTCTTCGGTGGTCGCTTTGGCGTCGAACTGGCGCAGCCAGTCGAGAACCGTGGTGCCCGGTTCGATGACGCCGGTATTGTCCTGCGGGAAGTAGCCGATCTGCACTTCGTGGCCCCATTTCGCGCGGCCAGCGTCGAGCACGAAGCCCTTTTCGGCGAGATCGCGCTGGTTGGCCAGCAACGACTTCAGCATGGTCGTCTTGCCCTGCGCGTTGCGTCCCATCAGGCCGATCTTTTCGCCCCGCATGATGCCGGCGCTGAAACCGTCGATCACCGTGAGGTCGCCGTAGGTTTTGCGCAGGCCTTCGATTTCGAGCACGTATTTGCCGGAAGGACGGTTCTGGTCGAAGCGGATGTAAGGGCGCGCGATATTCGAGCGCGCCAGCTCGGTGGTTTGTAGCCGTTCCACTTCCTTCTTGCGGCTGGTCACCTGCGACGAACGCGTTCCGGCAGAGAAGCGCGCGATGAATTCGTTCAGCTGCGCGATTTTCTTATCGCGCTGCGCGTTTTCCGATTCAAGCCGCGAGCGAATCTGCGTCTTGGCCAGCACCATGTCGTCGTAGCCGCCTGTGTACGTGATGATGGTCTGGTAGTCGATGTCGGCGATGTGCGTGCAGACGCTGTTCAGGAAGTGGCGATCGTGCGAAATGGTGATCAGGGTGCCTTCGAAGCGCGTCAGAAAATCCTGCAGCCAGTGGATCGAGTCGAGATCGAGGTAGTTGGTCGGCTCGTCGAGCAGCAGCGCCTGCGGTTTGCCGAACAGCGCCTGCGCCAGCAGCACGCGGACTTTCTGGCCGCCTTGCAGCTCCGACATTTTGCGCTCGTGGAGCTCATCGGGAATGTCGAGGCCCTGCAGAAGAACGGCAGCGTCGGATTCGGCGGTGTAGCCGTCTTCTTCGCCGACGATGCTTTCGAGTTCAGCCAGGCGCATGCCGTCATCATCGGTCAGATCGGGCCTGGAGAAGATGTGTTCGCGCTCGTCCAGCGCCGACCACAGGCCTCTGTTGCCCATGATGACCGTGTCGATGACGCGATAGGCGTCAAAGGCGAACTGGTCCTGGCGCAGGACCGAAAGCTTGCGCGGGCGCACCACGTTGCCCTTCTGCGGGTCGAGGTCGGCAGAAAGAATCTTCATGAACGTGGTCTTGCCGGAGCCATTCGGCCCCGTCAGGCCGTAACGACGGCCAGACGTGAAGGTGGTCGAGACTTCTTCGAACAGAACTTTAGCGCCGTAGCGCATGGTGACGTTGCTAACGGAGATCATGCAGCTCTCAGGAATTGGGGATACATCCATCTTATTCGATGCGCGACTCGAAGTTGAGCGCAGCTCTTTCAGGAGGGGGAAAGAAGCCATGGTCGCTTCTGATACAAAGGTTCCGAAGCGGAAAGGACTTGCGACCTCGATGCTGCGAAACCTGGCCGTGCTGGCAGCCGTGCTCACAGCGCAAAGTCTCGTCCTGCTGCATGCCGCGGACTGTGCCGCGCTCGAACACCTCACGCTGCAGGACACCACCATCACGCGGGCAGAATCCGTAACGTCGGGTACGCTGGCCATCGACGGCGTCGCGCCTCTCACAAGGCTGCCTGCCTTCTGCCGCGTTGCCGGTGTGCTGCGCCCGACCAGCGACTCGGCAATCCACTTCGAAGTTTGGTTGCCGAGCCAGGATTGGAACGGCCGCCTTCTTGGCGCAGGCAATGGCGGATTCGCCGGTTCCATCGGCGGGCGCGAGATGGCCGGTTATCTCATCCGCGGCTTTGCCGTCGCCGGTTCAGACGCCGGTCATCGCGCGGAACCCGGCGATGCCAGCTGGGCCTTTGGCCATCCTGAGAAGGTGAAGGACTTCGGCTGGCGCGCAGTCCATCTCACAGCCGAGCTGGCGAAACAACTCATTCAGGCCTACTACGGCAAGCCCCAGTCGAAAGCCTATTTCGACGCCTGTTCCGATGGCGGCCGCGAGGCGCTGATGGAGGCGCAGCGCTTTCCCGAAGACTACGACGGCATTCTCGCCGGCGCACCCGCCAATAACTGGTCGCACCTGCTGGGCGCGGGTCTTGCCGCCACACAAAGCCTCACCAGCGATCCGCGAGCGTACATTTCTGACCTGAAACTGCCGGCCATTCAAAAAGCCTCGCTCGCCGCCTGCGATGCCCTCGACGGCCTGAAGGACGGCATCATCGCCGATCCGGCCAAATGCCATTTCGATCCTGCGGTGCTTCTCTGCACCGGCGAAGATTCCACCGATTGCCTCACCCAGCCGCAGATCGATGCGCTCAGAAGCATCTGCGCCGGCGCGAAAGACAGCCATGGCGCGACGTTATTTCCAGGCCTTACCATGGGCGATGAAACAGGCTGGGGCATTTGGGTCGTCGGCGAAGGCCCTGGAGCCTCAGCCGCCGCGCAATATACGCAGAACGACTTCCGCTACCTGGTGACCGGCGATCCCAAATGGAACCCGCTGACCGCCGATCTCGGCGCTGCAGTAGAGCAATCCACGCAGAAGACCGCCGCCGATCTCGATTCCACCGATCCCGACCTGAGCCGCTTCGCCGCGCGCGGCGGCAAACTGATCGTCTATCACGGCTGGAACGACCCTGCCATCTCGCCCTGGAACACTATCGCCTACTACCAGAGCGTGCAGCAGCAGATGGGCGCCGCGAAAGTCGACTCCTTCGTCCGACTCTACATGGCTCCAGGCGTCGAGCACTGCACCGGCGGCCCCGGTCCCAGCGCCTTCGGACAGTTCGGCCTCCCCACCGCCAAAGGTTCAAAATTCGGGCTTTTCGATGCGCTCGAAGACTGGGTCGAGAAAGATGCTCCGCCGGAGGACATCTTTGCGACGAAGTACGCGTCGCAGGAAAACGGCACCCGGAAGGCCGTCATGACCAGGCCGCTCTGCCCATATCCTCAGGTGGCGAAGTACAACGGCACCGGCGATCCCAACGATGCCGCCGGTTTCGTTTGTGCCAGCCCCTGATTGAGTCAGGCCTTGCCCAGCGCGTTGATGTCGCGAATCTCCAGAATCTGTTTCGGATACCCCTGTGTCACGCACCGGATCATCGCACGTCCCACATCGCGCAGCGTGCTCACCTGGTTCGGCGTCACGGCGCGCACGATCGGGAACAGCCAGCCCAGCGCCTTATAAAGGCCGGGAAGATTCTTCTGTCCAGGCATGGCCCGCATCATTCCAGGCCTGAAGTTATAGACAGCGCGAAACCCGCAGCGCGTGAGCGCATTTTCAGTGCGCCCCTTCACGCGCGCCCACATTACGCGGCCTTTCTCCGAGCTGTCGGTCATCGCGCCCGAAACATAAACGAAGACCATCGTCGGATTCAGATTCGCCAGCGTCTGGGCAAAATTCAGAGTGAGGTCGTAGGTGAGGCGCGTGTACTCCGCTTCGTTCTTGCCCACCGAACTCACGCCCGCGCAAAAGAAGCACCCATCGTAGCCTTTGAGCTGATCCGCCACTGCGTCCAGATTCATAAAATCCGGGACAATGTATTCCTTCAGCTTCGGGTACGAAGCGCCATACGGCCTGCGGCTGACGAGCAGCACTTCGTCGACGGCGGGACTCTCCAGGCACTCCAGCATGACGCCTTCGCCCACCATGCCGGTGGCGCCGGTGATGATGAGTTTCAACTTTGGACCTGCACTTTCCGGCTGTCTTTCAGCAGACCCAGCCGCACCAGGCTCTCTGCCGTCGCTGCGATGGCATCCTCGCGCGAACGCGGCTCCCAGCCCAAAAGCTTCCTGGCATGTTCGTTGGTCGCGTTCCTGCGCTTGCCCAGCTCAGGGAGAATCTGCCTGACCGCGGGATCGCGCAGCGCCGCCAACCGGACCAGCCAGTTCGGCAGTTGCCAGGTGGGCACGCGCTTCGCCCAGACGCCCAGGCGGCTCTTCAACACCTTTGCGATCTCCTGGATCGACATGAAATCGCCGGAGACGGCGAGAAAGCGCTCGCCCACGGCGGCAGGATGGGTCATCGCGCGCAGGTGCAGGTCGGCGACGTCGCGCACGTCGACCACGCCGAAGTGGAGCTTCGGACAACCGGGCATCGCGCCATCCATCATCCGCTGCACCACCAGAATCGACGTCGAATAGTCCGCGCCCAGCACCGGCCCGAAAACGCCCACCGGATTGACCACGGTGAGTTCCAGCCCTCCGCGTTCACGGCCCATGAAGTTCCACGCCTCATGCTCGGCCAGAGTTTTCGACTTGGCGTACGGCTGCAATCCTTTGGCTCTGGGGTTGGTCCAGTTCATCTCGGTGAACGGCGTCGTCTGCGGCCTCTGGCCATAGCCGATCGCGGCGAACGACGAGGTCATCACCACGCGCCGCGCGCCCGCATCGCGGGCGGCGCGCAGCACGCGCAACGTTCCTTCCCGCGCAGGGGTGATCAGCTCGTCCTCATTCTTCGGGACCGTCGCCGGAAATGGCGACGCGACGTGCAGGACGTACTCGCAACCGGCGGCCGCTTCCACCCAGCCAGCATCCTTCTCCAGATCGGCTTCGACAAACGAGAGGTGATTGCCGGCTTCCGCGCCGCCCACTTTCAGCATCGCGCGCACATCGGCCTCACGACTCAGCGATCGCACGGTGGTCCGCACCTGATATCCGCCGGCAAGCAGTTGCAGGATGCAATGGCTCCCGATGAACCCCGATCCTCCCGTCACCAGGACTGTGCTCATCGCCGTTCCCTTTCCTTAATGGCCGCACCCTCCCTCGATTATCTATACGCCTGTCTGTATACCAACTTGTGCCGATCCGGGCCCATCCCGTATCCCGCCGCATTTCGTTCTCGAAATGCAGGGCAGCATCTGGCCGTCTTTCCCAGTCCTGCATCAATAGCACGCACCAGTCCGCATGATATCGGGTGATCTCACCTGGACGAAACTTTCGAACGAGGTTACGAAATCGCATCAGATTCGGCCCTCGATCAGGACGCTGTCTCGGCGGAGCGTCTTCTTCTTTCTCGCATCGCTGTTGTACAGTGGCAGGCACTGTCCTTTCCGGAGTTTCCCTGATGCCGAATGGCCGTGCTCTGCTCTCCTGCGCTCTTGCCGTTATGTGCCTTGCCCTCTCAGCCGCCGCTCTCCGCGCGCAATCGCCGTCTTCCGATCCTGCAGACAAATACATCTGGCTGGAAGACGCAAACGGCCCACGCGCCATGGAGTGGGTGAAGGCCGAAAATGCGCGCAGCGCGAAGATCCTCGAAGCCGATCCGCGCTTCGCCACCTGGCAGGAAGAAGCGCTCAAAGTCTCCGAAGACCCCAACCGGCTGCCCATGCCCGATCTGCGCGGCAACGACGTCTACAACTTCTGGAACGATGAGAAGAACGTGCGCGGCCTGCTGCGCAAAACCACGATTGCCGACTACGCCAATCCGAATCCGCACTGGCAAACCGTCCTCGACATCGATGCGCTCGGCAAGGCGGAAAACCAGAGCTGGGTCTATCACGGCGCCTCGTGCCTCTATCCGGACGACGAGTATTGCGTGTTCGATCTTTCCGTGGGCGGCGAAGACGCAGCCACCTCGCGCGAGTTCGACCTGAAATCCGGCAAGTTCGTCGACGGCGGCTTCGTGTCGCCCCACAGCAAGCAGGGCATCAGCTGGGTCGACAAGGACACGCTGCTGATCGAGCGTGACTGGGGCGCCGGCACCATGACCAAGTCCGGCTATCCCTTTGTCGTCAAGGAATGGAAGCGCGGCACGCCCCTCGACAGCGCAAAGGAAGTCTTTCGCGGGGAACCCGACGATATCCACGTCTTCGCGGGCGTGGATCACGACGCCCAGGGCGACCAAGCTACATTTTTCGTCCGTGGTGTTACGTTTTTTGAAAACCGCTGGTGGATCAAAACCCCGAGCGGCCTGAAGGAACTCGCGATTCCGCTCAAAGCCAATCCCGCCGGGCTGCTCGACGGCCGTATGCTGATCGACATCCGCCAAGACTGGACGCCGATGCCCGGCGGGCCGACGTTTACCCAGGGTTCGCTGCTCGCGGTCAGACTGGCCGATGTAATGCGCGACCCCGCGCACCTGAATCCCACGGTGGTTTTCGCGCCCACCGCGGACGAATTCCTCGACGGCTACGCCACTACTCGCTCGCGGCTGGTCATCGTGACGCTCAAGCACGTCCTCGGCCAGGCGTACGTCTACACGCCGGTGGGCAAGACGGGCTGGACCCGCAAGGCACTGGACCTTCCTGAAAACAGCGCCATCGAAATCGTGACCGCCAGCGACACCAGCGAGGCTTTCTTCCTCAGATCGGAAAGCTTCCTCACCCCGCCCTCGCTTCTCTCTGGCGACGCGGCCACCGGGCAACTGACGCTCGCCCGCTCCCAGCCTCCGCTCTTCGACGGCTCGCAGGACACCGTCGAGCAGTTCTACGCGACCTCGAAGGACGGCACCAAAGTCCCCTACTTTGTCGTCCATCGCAAGGACATGCAGTTCAACGGGCAGAATCCGACGCTGCTGAACGCTTACGGCGGTTTTGAAATCTCCTCGACGCCTAATTACCAAGCCGTCCGCGGCAAGCTATGGATCGAGAAGGGCGGCGTGTTTGTTCTGGCCAACATTCGCGGCGGCGGCGAGTTCGGCCCCGCGTGGCACGAAGCCGGGCTGAAGACGCATCGCCAGCGCATCTACGACGACTTCGCCGCCGTGGCCGAAGATCTCATCGCGCGCAAGATCACCTCGCCTCGTCATCTCGGCATCGTGGGCGGCTCGAACGGCGGCCTGCTGATGGGCGTGGAGATGACGCAGCATCCCGACCTCTGGAACGCGATCGTCATCCAGGTTCCGCTGCTCGATATGCTTCGTTTCGAGCAGATCGCGGCGGGCGCCAGCTGGGTGGGCGAGTACGGCTCGGTCAGCGTGCCGGAGGAGCGTGCCTTCCTCGCCTCGATCTCGCCGTATAACCAGCTCAAGCCCGATGTGAAATACCCGGAGCCGCTCATCTTCACCACAACGCGCGACGATCGCGTGGGCCCGCAGCATGCGCGCAAGTTCGCCGCCAAAATGGAGGAGTACCACGAGCCTTTCCTCTATGACGAAATCACGGAAGGCGGGCACGGCGCCGGAGCGGATCTGAAACAGCAAGCCCGCACCCAGTCAGAAATGTATGTCTATCTGGCGGAGAAGCTCATGGATCCCGACCAATCACCGCAGTAACAAGAGCCAACAAAGCAACCGCTGGCTCCCCGCTGCCGCTGATCGCCGAACGCTGAGTGCTCGCGCGCCCTCGAGCTTTTCCTGAACCCTGAGCGCTGAACGCCGCACCCTGCTCCCCGGATAGTTGTATTCTCGTTACCCCCCATCCACCCCTAGACTAACCGCGGAATCTCAGCACCCCGCAGTGTCCCCACACCCGCGGCGGGGCGTACGCGCAAAGAGATTGATTCGTCACATAAAAGGGCTCCGTCTATGCGATGCAAAGGCCCAACTGTATTCGTCCTTCTCGCTGCGTTGGCTCTCGGGACGTCCGCTGAGAACATCACCGGCACCATCCTGATTAAGCGGAAGCTGACGAAGCGCAGCGTTACTCCTGCTGTCTCGGTTTACCAGCGCGGCGCCACGGTGCAGCTGGGCAAAGATACGCAGACCGACCCGCTCGCCTTCGAGCGCTCGCGCGTCGTGATCTACCTCGAAGGTGCGGCTCCTGCCGGCGTCGTTCCCGCAAGCACGGCGCCCGTGCCGCAGGTCGCGCAGCTCGACCGCCGCTTCTCACCGGATCTGCTCGTCATCTCCGCCGGATCGACGGTCTCATTCCCCAACATGGATCCGATCTTCCATAACATCTTTTCTCTGTCGAAGGCGAAGAGCTTCGATCTGGGCAGTTACGACCAGGGGCAAAACCGCAAAGTGATGTTCCCCAAAGCAGGCATCGTCGATGTCTACTGCCATCTCCATCCCAACATGGAAGCGACCATCGTCGTGACTCCCAACCGCTGGTACGCGCGCGCCGACGGCTCGGGACAGTACCGCATTCCCGACGTTCCGCCGGGCCAATATACCGTCGTTGCCTGGCATAAGTACGCCGGCTTCTTCCGCAAATCGATCACTCTTGAAACCGGCCACGATGCCGTCGCCGATTTCTTTATCCCTCTTGAAGAGGATGCGAACCAGGAGTCCCGATGAACCCCGCTGTCCGCATCGGGAAAACCCATTGACCACGCGATTCCGAACTCGAACCTTCCTCCTCTGCTTCGTCCCGTTCGCCGTCCTGCTGGCGGGTAGCTTCTGGATGATCCAGCGCTTCGTGGAGTCGACGGTGCGCGACGGATTGCGCGTATCGCTGCGGGCGAATCAGGTCGCGATCGCCAACATCCACGCCAAAGGCGATCTGCAGAACAGCCGCTTTCTCAAAGTGGCGGGGGAAAACTCCGCGCTGAAAGCCGGCATCGAGCTGCTGCTCTCCAATCCAAAGAGCGCGGCGGCGCGCAGAACCGTCGAGGATCAGTTGCGCGAGCTGGGCGAACACATGGGCTTCGATTTTCTGCTGGTCTCCGCCCCCAATGGCGCCCCCCTCGCCGGAGTGGTCCGCCAGCCCGTCCAGGATGCGCACAACGGAAGCCAGCTCCTGCCTTTGGATCCCGCCCAGCTCGACCACGCCGGCAAAGGCCTTCTCGTGCTCGACGGCCGAACCTTCCAGGTCGCATCGGTGGCCATCGATCAGGATGACGGCAATGTCGGATCGCTTTCCGTCGGCGAGTATTTCAACTTTGCAGAGCTCACCACTCCGGCGGTTCTCCTTCATAACGGAACCGTGATTGCGTCGAACCTGCCGAACCTTCCCCTCACCAGCCTGACCACAACCCTCGCGGATTGCGGCGACCGGGCCGAGTGCGATCTGCGCCTCCACGGCGCGAACTGGATTTCCGCGCCCATGCAGTCCTGGGGCGGCGGCTATGTCCTGCGCAGCCTCGAAAATGTCGACGAGGCCGTAGCCCCCATTCAGGCCAGGCTCCACAAGCTTTTCCTCACCCTGTCGATCGCCGCCGTGCTGATCGCATTGCTGTGCAGCATCGCCTCAGCGCGCTCCATTGTCGAGCCCATCGCCGCCGTGGTTTCCAATCTTCGCCACGCCGCACGCACCGGCGTGCTCACGGAGTTTGAAGGACCGCCTTCTTCGATTCTCGAGATTCGCGAGCTGGCCGAAATTTACAACCGCGCCGCAGCGTCAGTGCGCGCCGCCGGCGAAGATCTTCATTCCGCTTACCTGGAATTTGTCGGCTCTCTGGCCAGCGCCCTCGACGCGCGCGACGGCTACACCTCCGGACACAGCTGGCGCGTCAGCCATTTGTCGTGCGCCATTGCCTCGGCCATGGAACTCAGCCCGGACGACGTCGAACGCATCCGCGTCGGCGCACTACTCCACGACATCGGCAAAATCGGCATCGCGGACAGTGTGCTGCAGAAGCCCGGCCGCCTCACCGAAGAAGAGTGGATCCTCATCAAGCAGCATCCGGTCATCGGCCGCCGCATACTCGAGGGCGTGCAGGGCTTCGCGTCGTACCTCGGCGCCGTCGAACTGCACCACGAAAACTGGGATGGCACCGGCTACCCCAAAGGCCAGTCGGGCACCGAGACGCCCATCGACGCGCGCATCATTCACGTGGTCGATGCTTACGATGCGATGACCACCGATCGCTCCTACCGGCGCGCGATGACGCACGAGCGAGCCGTTTCCATCCTGCGCGAAAATGCCGGCCGGCAGTTCGATGCCCGCGTTGTGGCCATCTTCCTCAGCCTGCCGCCAGCGACGCTCATGCGCCCGTCGCCCGCCTTGCAGGACCGCGTTCAGGTGGATGAATCGGAGATGGCGGTGGTGGGATGAAGAGCGCTGCCCGCTGCCTGCTCTGCTGTCTCGCACTCGTGGCCTGCGCCGCGCGGCCCGTTTTTGCGCAGGAAGCCAGCTCCGGCGTCGATTTTCGCGAATCCCTCAGCGCCCTGGGCCTCGACTCCAACGTGCTCTCGGCTCCGCCGCGATCTGGCTCGCCGCTGGCTGCCGGCTTTCGCTCCGTCACGTATCCGGTCTGGAAGATCAATTCCAACTGGGGCGTCACCGGCGCGTTCCAGTTCGTCACGCGTCCTTATTTCTACGAAGACTTCGACGAGACCGGTTACGGCGCGAAGGGTTTCATCCTGCAATCGACTCTCAACTACTCGCGCGTTTCCGATAAGGGTTCGCTCCTGCTGCGTGCCGGCGTGCTCTCAACGTCTTTCGGCTCGTTCCTGCTCCGCTACGACGACGCCGACAATCCGCTGATCGATATGCCGCCGCAATACGGCTACTACTACAGCCCTATTTCCACCACCGGCCTGCCTGGCGCGCAGGTGGACGTGACCCGCGGCAAATGGGACGGCCGCCTGCAGTTCGCCAATTCCTCCCCCGCCAATCCGCGCAGTCTCTTCGCACGCGATCAGTACAGCAACTGGGCTGGTGGCGCCGGCTACACCATCCGCCAGGGCTTTCGCGTGGGCGTCGACGCCTATCGCGGTCCCTATCTGGATCGACAGGATCCATATTTCTTCCCTGGCGAGAGAAACCCGAGTACGCTGCCGGCCACCGGCCTCGGCCTCGACGCCGGCTGGGCGTACGGCCACACCAGCATTCAGGTGGAAGAGGACAGGTTCGTCATGCCCTACACCGTCATTCCCGACTTCCGCGAGTGGGCAGGCTATTTCGAGCTCAAACAGGTGCTGACGCCGCGCTGGTATCTTGCGTTCCGCCCTGGCTACACCGCCGCCAGCGAAGGCGGCGACGTACGCTGTTTCGAGACCGCGGCCGGCTTCCGGCCCAATCGCTTCCAGTTGATCAAAGTCGATTACGAAATCGAGCACTACACCGACGAGACGCCCCGCAATCAGAGCACCCTCGCCGTGCAGTGGGTGACGACCCTGCACAAAGCCTTCGGAACGAACTAGCGCCCTGCGCTTCCTCCGTTTCTTCGCCGCTGAACCCCTCGAAGGTCGCCCGATCTCCGATGTCTCGCCTTGCGAGACGCAGGCAGCTATTTCGCCAGGCGCCGGGCTGGAATCTTTAACTCAAACGTTTTACCTTGACGGGAGTCCGATCAGGCCAGTAGCATTTCCCTTGCCTTTGAGGTGACCTCATGCAGTTCTTTCCGTTTCCCACGCAGCGCCTCCTGAGCTGTTTTTCTGCCGCGGTGTTTCTCGCAACGCTGTCCGCCTCCGCGCAGAACGTCCCCTCGCCCAAACCCGACACGCGCCCGTGGATGAATCGCTCGCTCTCTCCAGATCGGCGCGCCGATCTGGTCATGAAGGAAATGACCCTCGACGAAAAAATGAATTTCGTCCATGGCACCGGATGGAACGGCCTCCGCGCCGACGCTGAAATTCCGAAGGGCTCGCTCGGCGGCGCAGGCTACGTCCAGGGCGTGCCGCGCCTCGGCATTCCCGGCATCAACCAGGCCGACTCCGCGGTCGGCATCCGCCTCGCCGCGCAGGGCGGCCACTACGCCACGCTGCTGCCGTCGGTTCTCGGCGCCGCTTGCAGCTGGGATAAAGACGCGCTCTTCCTCTTCGGCTCCGTGCTCGGCCGTGAGCTCCGCGACATGGGCTACAACATGTCCATCGGCGGCGGCGTCGACCTCGCCCGCGATCCCCGCAACGGCCGCAATTTTGAATACGCCGGCGAAGATCCGGTCCTTGCCGGGACCATGGTCGGCGAGCTGGCCAGCGGCGTCCAGTCCAACCAGGTCATGGGCGATATCAAGCACTACGCCTTGAACGACCAGGAAACCGGCCGCACCATCGTCAACGTGAAGATCGACCAGCGCGCCGCCCGCGAGAGCGATCTGCTCGCCTTCCAGATCGCCATCGGTATGGCCCATCCCGCCGGCGTGATGTGCTCCTATAACAAGGACACCATCACTCCTCCGGGCGGCACCGACTGGTCCTGCGAGAACGACTACCTCCTCAACCAGGTTCTCAAGAAGGATTTCGACTTCAAGGGCTTCGTGGTCTCTGACTGGGGCGGCACGCACTCCACCGTCCACGCCGCCCTTGCCGGCCTCGATCAGGAGCAGCCCGGCTCACAATATTTCGGCGATCCGCTCAAGCAGGCCGTACAAGGCGGCCAGGTTCCGATGTCGCGCCTCGATGACGCGGTCCATCGCGTCCTGCGCAGCATGTTCGCCACTGGCGTGATCGATAATCCTCCCGTCACGCAGGTTCCCGATCCGTTCCGCGGCCGGGACGACGCCGAGCATATCGCCGACGAGAGCATCGTCCTGCTGAAGAACGCGGACCACGCTCTTCCCCTCAACTCGGCGTCTGTCGAGTCCATTGCCCTCATCGGCTCGCATGCCGATGTTGGCGTGCTCTCAGGGGGCGGCTCCGCGCAGGTCGACGCACCCGGCGGTAACGTCGCTTCTGTTCATCCGCACCCGGGTGGCGCCTATTGGATGGAGACCGTCTACTTCCCGTCCTCGCCGCTGAAAGAAATCCGCAAGCACGCGCCCAACGCGAAGATCGAGTTCGATCCCGGAACCGATCCCACAGCGGCCGCGAAGCTGGCCGGCAGCTCGCAGCTGGCCATCGTTTTTGTGAACCAGCCGATGAGTGAAGGCAGGGACGCGAAGACCATCGCGCTCCCCGACCATCAGGACGCGCTCGTCGATGCCGTTGCCGCGGCCAATTCTCACACCATCGTCGTGCTGGAAAACGGAGGCCCGGTGAGCATGCCGTGGGCGGATCGCGTGCAGGGCATCATCGAAGCCTGGTATCCGGGGATCGGCGGCGCACAGTCTCTCGCCAACATCCTTTTCGGCGACGTGAACCCATCGGGCCGCCTCGCCATCAGCTTCGCGAAGAGCGACGACCAGCTGCCCCACCCCGAGGTCCCGGGCATCAGTCTGATAGGAGCTCCAGGCGCGGGCCGGCGCCGCCCGGAGGAACTCCCGCCCTTCGACTACGACGCCACAGAAGGTGTCCGCGTCGGTTACAAATGGTTCGAGTCCGAGCACAAGGACCCGCTCTTCCCCTTCGGCTTCGGCCTCTCCTACACCAGCTATGAGTACTCCGGGCTGAAGGCTTCACAGCACGAGGTCAGCTTCACGGTGCGGAACAGCGGCAGCCGCGCGGGAACGGAAGTCGTCCAGGTCTACGCTGTTCTGCCCGCCTCGACCGGCGAATCCACCTTCAAGCGGCTCGTTGCGTGGGATCGCGTCGCGCTCGCCGCCGGGGAATCGAAGACGGTCACCCTCACCCTCGACCCGCTCTACCTTTCCATCTTCGATGTGAGCAAAGACGCCTTCACGCTCGCCCCCGGCGATTACACGATTCTCGCCGGCTCATCGTCCACAGACACACCGCTCAGCGCAACGGTCCACATCGAGTAGAAGACTCGTCGAGCAGCAAAGGAAAACGGCTCCGCATCCTGACTTGGATACGGAGCCGCATCTTTTCGCGTCGCCCTGCTACAGGCTGCCGACTGCCTTCTCAGTTCGCTCCGAACAGCGGGCTGGGCGGGGTCGCGGGCACCGCGCTGGCGGGAGGATGAGCACCCATCCCACCCTTTCCGGCCTCTGCGGCCGCCGTGCCATCCAGCTCCACTTTGCCGGAGAAGATCGCGTTGTCTTCCACCGACAAGCGCGCCGCGCGAATATCGCCATTCATGTGACAGCCGGTCCGCAGCTCCACTCGTCCCGCAGCGTGAATATCCCCCTGCAGCGTGCCCTGCACCACCACATCGCGCGCCGTCACGTTGGCGGTCACGCGCGCATTCGCGCCGACGGTCAGCTTGTGTTCGTTCAGCGTGATAGTTCCTTCGAGCAGACCCTCGACGATCAGGTCCTCGTTGCCTTTCACTTCTCCGCGGATCTGAACCGATTTCCCAATAACGGCTGTTGCTTCGACCGACGCCATGCGCAGACTCTCCTCTTTTCCGTTGCTCTTTCGCTTTGTCCGCAATATACGCAACGCCACGCCTCGCCGCAACAGGAATTGCCTCAGAATTACGCTGTCCGCGCCTGTTTTCCCGCCCCCGGCCACAGTTCCGCCTGCACCGGCCACACCGGCTTACCCTCCCGCTCCGGCACTTCGTTGTAACGGTGTTCGAGGCCGTGCTTCTTCACCACCGCCCGCACCAGCGCCCCAACCCGCTCCTGATACGCCTTCGACACGAAAGCCCGGTCTCCGTAGCGCGCCGCATAGGCTTTCTCCAGCTCCGGAAAATTCTCCTGAATAAACCGCAGAAACACCGGCTTCGAGCACGGCTTGAGAAAGAGCGGCTGCGCGGCAAAGAAGCTCGCCCCCGCCTTCTTCGCTCGCCGCGCCATCCCCTCCAGCGCCCTGGGCGTATCGGTGATGCCCGGCATCAGCGGCGAGCACAGAATCCCCACCCGCAACCCGGCCGCCCGCAGCCTTTCCACGGTGCGAAACCGCAAATCCGGTCGTGGCGCCCGCGGCTCAAGGATCCGCGCCAGCTTCGCATCCGGCGTCGTGATGGTCAGGTGCAGTGTGAGCCGGTTTTGTCTCGCGATCTGCACCAGCAAATCGATGTCCCGCTCGATCAGCGTCGACTTGGTCACAATCCCCAGCCTCAGTCCCTGCCGTTCCGCGAACACCTCCAGCAAACTGCGCGTCACCCGTGCGTTCCGCTCAATCGGCTGGTACGGATCGGTTGCCGTTCCCAGCGCGATCTGTTCGCCCGGCCGCACTTCCTTCAACTCCTGCCGCAGCAGCCACGCCGCGTGCTGCTTGATGTAAATCTCCCGCTCGAACTGTTCGGGATCCCGCTTGTCCATGAACTCATGCGTGTAGCGCGCGTAGCAGTAGCGGCAGCCGAACTCGCATCCGCGATAGGGATTGATGCTCCAGTCGAAGTAGATCCCCCGTTTCGACACCACGCGGTTCAACAGCGACCGCGGCTCCATCATCCGAAACTCAACCAGATGCCCGCCGCCCGCCTTCTCACCCTCAGCCGCCAGCCGCGCGATGCCGGTCGGCCCCTGCCCGAAAATCGGAAACAGGGTGCCGGCTCTCTCTGTCTTCGCTTTTTCTTCCCCCATACCTACAAAGTTACCCCACCCTCTCGATTCCCGTCAAGCTGCGGCCTGTTTGCTTTACCTTCCGGTCCGTCCGACGACATCGGACACACCGCCCTCCCGCCACCTTTGGGGCAACTGTGATCGCGATCGCCTCCGTTGTGACCCGGCTCACTGACAGCCGCGTCCTCTCGTGTAACTCTGCCCCCGTCGAACGACGTCAGGGAAAATTCTCGCGCTGCCGCCTCGCCGCCGTTCGCAGAGGCGCCGCAATGTCCACCACCGTGCTTGTCACCTGGGCTACCCGTTACGGATCCACCGAGGAAGTAGCCCACGCCATCGCCGACGACCTTCTCAAACAAAAATTTGCTGTCAACGCACAGCCTATGAGCGAGGTGGGCAGCCTCGACCACTACCAGGCCGTCGTGATGGGGTTTGCTCTTTATATGGGACGCATCCACAAAGATGCGCGCCGCTTCCTGGAATCGCATCGAGACGAGCTGATGCACCGGCCCGTGGCGCTTTTCGCCCTCGGCCCCTTTCATGCGGAGGAAAAGGAATTCGTCGAGGCGCGCAAGCAGCTGGAGAAGGAACTCGCGAAGGTTCCCTGGTTCTCTCCAGTCGCGCGGCAGGTCATCGGAGGCCGATTCGACCCGCAAAAGCTGCGGTTCCCGTTCAGTTTCATCCCCGTCCTGCGCAACCTGCCCGCCAGCGACGCGCGCGACTGGGACGCCATCCACGCCTGGGCCGGCATTCTGCCGCCCGCGCTCGTGTCCGCCCTGACGCATTAGCTCCGCGTCGAGAGCGGTGCATTTCCGCCCGGGAAAGTGCGACCATAATTCCCGGAGGAATTGACTCTATGGCCGACCTCAAAGGCACATCCATTACCTGGCTCGGACACGCCACCGTCCTCATCGTCACGCCCAAAAAAACCACCATCCTCATCGACCCCTTCATCGAGCACAACCCGAAATACCCCAAAGGCTACACGCTCCCCGACAAGATCGATCTCCTCCTCGTCACGCACGGCCACATGGATCACATCGCCGACGCGGTTCCCATCGCGAAGAAGCATGGCCCCATCGCCATCGGCATGGTGGAGCTAATCGACTGGCTGCATTCCAAAGGCGTCAGCAAAGAACAGGGCATTGGCATGAACATCGGCGGCTCGCACAAACACGCCGACGTGACGCTGACCCTCACCGAAGCACGTCATTCCTCCAGCATTCAGGACGGCGACAAATCCATCTACGGCGGCGAGCCCACGGGATTCGTCATCGCCATCGATAACGGCCCCGTCCTCTACCATGCAGGCGACACGACGGTCTTCTCCGACATGCAGCTGATCCGCGACCTGTACCACCCGGACCTGGCGATGCTGCCCATCGGCGACCACTACACGATGGGACCGAAAGCCGCCGCGGTGGCCGCAAAATTCATCGGCGCGAAGGCCGTCCTGCCCATTCACTTCGGAACATTTCCGCCGCTGGTCGGAACGCCCGCGGCGCTCGAAAAGGAACTGGCCGGATCAGGCATAACCGTAATCCACACCGAACCCGGCAAGACGCTGAGCTAGCTTCCAGCTCCTGGCTCTTGGCTTTTAGCATGCGGTTTCGCTGTTAGCAGTGCGGCACGCGCCCTGATCACTGTTCACTGTTCACTGATCACTGTCTCTTACGCCGTCGCCACTTCTTCGATCAGCTCGTCGGCGTAGCGCTCGCGGCTTTCCGGAACGATCAGGACGGGGATCGAGACGCTGGCAATCACCCGCGCCACCGTGCTGTGCTCCAGATCGTGCTCCTGATGAGCCGGTGAAGGCGCGCCCAGCACGATCAGGTCGGGCCGCAACGCCTTCGCGGTGCGCAGGATCATGGTCACAGGATCTCCGCCCGTCACCACATGGTCCACCGGGATCGTGTGCGATTCGTTGAAAGGGGCAAGGAAGCGCAGCCGCTCCAGACAGTTGGGGCAGTCTTCGTGGCGTCCGCAGCGCGTCGAGTGCATCACGATCAGGTGCCCGCCCGCCACACGCTGCGCATAGTGCAGGGCGCTCAGCGAAGCGGCTGAAAAATCCGTTGCCGCCAACACGTTGTTCCATTGTTCGAAATTCCGCGGCGCCTGGGATCGATCAGGCGGCACGGTCAGGATGGGGCAGGGCGAGTGCGCCAGCAGCTGCCGCGTGACCAGACCCAGGGCCGCGCGCCCTGCTCCAGTGATCGCCCTGGTGCCCAGCACCAGCAGCGCCGCTTTGTGATCCCGCAGCGACAGCAAAATGCGCTCGCACACGATTCCGGTTTCCACCCGCGAATCCACCGGGATTCCCTGGCGCCGCACCTCAGCCTCGATTTTGGCCAGCTCTTCCCGCGCGGCCTTGTCATGATCCACAGCCGGCGGCGCGCCCGCCGGAAACGCATAACCCACCGGATCGATCACGTGAATCAGCAGCAGCATCGCGTGCCGCAGCCGCGCCAGTTCCTGGGCGCAGCGCAAGGCGGCAGACGATTCCTCAGAGAAATCGATGGCCGCGACAATGGTCCTGAATGGGAACTGCTGCGCGGCATGCAGGTACGTGGTCTTCCCCTCTTTGTCGAAGCTGTGACCTCTGGAAGCCGGCATGGCCGATAGCCCTCTCTTTCCGCTCACTTGGGCTTGGTCTGACCCTACGCTGCGTGTCAGGGCGAATCGGTGACGAAGGTCACCCGATTTTGTGACATTCAACACACAAATGAACGGAACGAGCGTAAGGACCGGGCACAGCCGCTCCGATGAGCCCCTACTGCGCCGGCGGCGTGAACGTCAGCACCACATCCACGGTGTGCGTGTCCTGGTTCCCGCTCCATTTCGCATCGAAACTCCAGCCGCGGATCGACTGCAGTTGTTCGGCGCGCGACTTGTGATAGTCGGCCATGAATTTCGGGATGAGGTCGGCATTGAACACGTCGCCCTCGCGCAGTTGCCAGTAGGGCACCACCTCGGCCTTCTGCCGGTCGCTCAGGTTCACCATCGTCAGTTTGCCCATGTGATACACCGGCCCGGACTGCACTGTAATCGTGTAGTCCACGGTGTGCGCGGCGCGATCCAGCACCGGCACGGCATCGATTTTCGCGTCGATGTAGCCCTGCGTCCGGTAGGGCGTCGCAATCATTTCCCTCATCTGCTTCCACACATCCTGATTCGCCACGTCGCCCGGATGCAGCTTCGCGCTCCTGGCGAATTGCTCCTGGGTCATAAAAACGTCGCCCTCGAGATGCAGCTCCGCAACCCGATACTGGCCGCCTTCAGAGGTGATGGAGGCGGTGACAGGCACCAGCACCTTGCCGTCCGCCACGCGCGGCTGCCCCCACGCGGGAGGCGTCATCGTCATGGCGATGAACCCCTGGCTGCCGTAGACAGCGCGCACCAGGTCGGCGAGCTTGTCGCGCATCGATCCTTCGATTTTCTGACCGGCCGCGGCTTTCTCCACCGCCTCGAGCGGTCTCGTCCACACGCCGCTGTAGTCATAAATCCTGAACGATTCAACCACGACCGGCGGCAAGTCGATTTGATACCGGATCGCCACCTGATCGTGGCTCTCATTTCCGACCGCGCTCGTTGCGATCGTGGCGCCCTGCACGCCCTTCGCCGCCAGCAGTGCGGTCAGCGCCGCACTCACCTGGTCCCGCATCGGTCCGCCCGGATAGAGCGCTCCGTGAAACAGCGGAACCTGCGCAGCCACCGCGGTGTTGAGCGCCTTATCGTCCCACCACGGAAAGTTGTCGTACTGCACCGGAACCACGGCGGGCGAGGGCTTCAGCTCGAAGGTCAGGGTCTGGCCATCGAACGAGAAGCGCACGCCGGTGAACAGGCCCGTCGCGGTCAGCTTGTTCGTTGCGGTCTGCATCTGATCGCGCGTCACCGGTTCGCCCGCCCGCAGGCCGGTGAACGCCAGCAGTTCCGCCTGGGTGAACGTCGATCCCGAAAAGGTGATGGCCTGAGGGAGATAAGCCTGCGCCACTCCGGAGCGGCCGAAAGAGGCGATAACCAACAGGCCCAGGAGGAGACGCGCCGAGGGGCGAACACGCATGCTCGCACCATAAACTGCGAGGCCGCTCTTTCGCCAGCGCCGTTCTGCAAAATTTCAGTTGTTTCAGACGCGCTCGATGACCACAGTCTCCAGCACCACCGGCTTCACCGGCTTGTCGTTGCGCGTCGAGACTTTGGCAATCTTGTCCGCGACCTCCTGTCCCTCCACCACTTCGCCAAAGATGGTGTGCTTGCCGGTCAGCCATTCCGTCGCAGCCACGGTGATAAAAAACTGCGAGCCGTTCGTGTTCGGCCCGGCATTCGCCATCGCCAGCTTGCCCTTCTTGTCGAAGCGGTGCGGCGAGCCCTTCGTCTCGTCTTCGAACTTGTACCCCGGTCCGCCCATTCCCGTACCCGCCGGATCGCCGCCCTGGATCATGAAGTCCGGAATCACCCGATGAAAAATCGTTCCGTTGTAGAGTCTGTCTCTGCTCTTGTTCCGGCTCACCGGATGCGTCCATTCGCGCGAGCCTTCCGCCAATTCCACAAAGTTGGCGACGGTTTTCGGGGCCTCTTTCTCAAATAGCCTGCAAATGAATTTGCCTTCGCTGGTGGCGAAAACAGCATAGGTTCCTGGCTGACGGGGCATAAGCACTCCTGCGTGGGATTTATGAAAACCAGCTTTGCGGTTGTTGTTGCGCGGTGGGCGCGGATGGCGGCGCCGGAACCGGCTGTCCAACCGGGATAACTGTGACCTTCTTCAGCACCACCGGATCAATCGGCTTGTCCTTGCTGTCGCGATTCACGCGCGCGATCGACTTGACCACCAAAACACTCGAGTCGTCGCACTGCCCAAAGATGGTGTACTTCTGGTCGAGATAATCCGCCGGCGCTTCCGTGATGAAGAACTGCGATCCGTTCGTGTCGGGTCCCGAGTTCGCCATCGCCAGCCGCCCCGCCACGTCGAAATTCAGCGCCGGGTCGAACTCATCCTTAAACATGTAGCCGGGATCGCCCTCGCCCGTACCCAGCGGATCGCCGCCCTGAATCATAAACTCCGGAATCACCCGATGAAACGTCGTCCCGTCGTACCAGGGCTTGCCACTCACCTTCTGCTTCGTCGCCGGATCGGTCCACTCCTTCGTGCCCTGCGCGAGGCCGACAAAATTCGCAACCGCCCCCGGCGCCTGCTTGTCGAAGAGCCGGCACGTCATGCGGCCCATGCTGGTGTCGAACAGCACCGTCGGCCCGGTCGGCTGCGGCCCGGTATGCGCCTGCGCGCCCGGAGCGTCCGGCAATGCCTGCGCCGACGGCGCTGTAGTGGTCTGCGGAGAGGTCTGCGTCTGGACGCCCGGCGAATCGGGCAAACTCTGCGTGGACTGCTGCGCGAAAGCGGACCAGGAAACCAGAAAAGCGGCGGCCAAAATAGGACTGCGGAATCGATGCATACCAGAAAACAGACTATCGCAACGCGGCCTTCTGTGTTTGAACGGGTCCGAATCGATTTGCGCAACTAAGAAACGCCTGACTAAGTCTTGTTTTGAAGGGGCACGGCTTTGAGCCGTGCCGAAAAGCTTGAAAATGAAGTGGGCTTAAGCCCCCGAGGGATGGTCTCACCAGCCGAATCGGAGTTTCCCTATCGTCCCCCACTTCGAGGACTCGAGCGCGTGCCCGACCCGCGCTTCACGCTGGCGCGGTTGCTCGTGGGCAACAGCACGAACACGATCGCCACGCCCATGTAGGCCAGGTCCCACGTCGGCACCAGGTGCCGGAAATAGTAGTGCACACCCAGCGCCAGCGCTCCGGCCAGAAACGCCATCTTTCGCCAGCGCAGCAGCGGGACCAGCAAGGCCAGCGCGTCACAGGTCACCAGCATCGACCAATCCTGGGTGACCCGCGACGGCATCATGTAGTTCGGGAAATCCGCCAACAGCACGGGCAGCGCAATCCCCAGCAGCACCACGCGGCAAATCAGACTGTAGATTGCGCGCAGCGTCTGTGTCGTCGGGTCTTCCACCGCTCCAGACTACCCTGGACTTTCCGCCCCCTCACTTCCCCGTATAGGTCACATGCCAGATCGAACCAGACCCATCATCAGTGACGAACAGCGAGCCGTCATTCGCCACGGTCACGCCCACCGGCCGTCCCCAGACCTTCCCATCCGGCCGCACAAATCCAGTCAGGAAGTCCTCGTACTCCCCGGTCGCATGGCCGTCTTTCATGGGCACGCGGATCACCTCGTACCCCGACCGGTTCGCCCGGTTCCACGACCCATGCTCGGCAGCGAATCCATCGCCCTTGTACTCCTCCGGAAACTGCGACCCCTCGTAGAACAGCATCTCCAGCGACGCGAAGTGCGGGTTCACCAGCACGTCCGGCGTGATCACCTTGCCCGCCAGCTCCGGATGCTTCCCCACCTGGCGCGGATCCTGCACGCCGCCATTCGTGCTCATGTAGTACCACGGCCAGCCGTAGAATCCGCCCTCCTGCACGTGCGTGATGTAGTCGGGCACCAGGTTGTCGCCCAGCATGTCGCGCTCATTCGTCGAGCACCACAGCTCGCCCGTAATGGGATTGATCGTCTCGCCCACGCAATTGCGGATGCCGTACGCGTAGACCTTCACGAACTTTCCTTCGGGGGCAAACTCCAGCACGTTCGCCCGATGAAATTCCTCGGGATGCGTATCCGCATCGTCGTCGTTCGAGTGCGAGCCCACGGAAACAAACATCCGCTTGCCATCCTGCGAAAACGCGATGTCCCGCGTCCAGTGCCCGCCCCCGCGCAGGCGTCCGCCGCCCGGCAGATCCGTCAGCTTCACCGCCGGTCCTGTCGCCTTCATGTCGCCCACGTGATAGGGGATCCGCACCACCGAGTCGGTGTTCCCGATGTACACCCACTTCGGGTCCGGTCCCGCCGGATAGAACTGGATCCCGAACGGCTGACTTAGCCCATCGGCAAACGTCTCCACCTGTTTCGCCTTCCCATCCGTCCCCACGCCGCGAAACACCATCACCTTGTTCTGATAGCTCAGCGCCACAAACAGGTCGCCGTTCGGCGCGGTCCGGATCAGCCGCGGCTGATCGAGCCCCGTGTAATACATATCCACCTTGAAACCCGCCGGAGCCTGCGGCCACGCATTGTCGGGCCGCTCCACCATGTCCGGTCCGTTGTCCACGCCCTTGCTGGCGTACGGCTCGGGAAGATCGGCGACCGTCAGATGGCGTCGGACCCCTGGCTGTTCTTTGGTGTAGTCCGTGAAAGCCGCCTGGCCGGTCAGAACTTTGTTTTGCGCGAACACAGGAGCAGCAGCCAGCGGCAGCACGAGGGCCGCTGTCAACAGAGAGGCAGAAAACTTCCGCATGAGTCCTCCAGGTTTCAACAAATAGGAACTAAGGTTAAGGGCTTGCTCGCGTGTGAGCACGTACCTTGGAGATGCGCGCAGTAATGGTCCGGATACTTTTTGCATCGCCGGCTTACGGCTTCTTCCCGCTATTCGGGACAGGCAGCGAATGCAGATTCTGCGGGCTGCTCATCATTTGCTGCAGCAACGCTGTCGGAATGGTCGCGGTCACCACTGCCTGATTGCGCCGGCGCTCTACCTGAATGCTGTTGATCAGGGCGCGCGCTTCGCTGTCGTACGTCTCCGCTCCCCCCGAGTTGGCCATCGACTTCACCAGAACCAAAATCGTCTGCAGCGATTCGGTAGTGTCCGCCGCAGCCGCATCGCTGGGCGCAATCTCCTCCACCCGCAAATGGATCTTCCCGATCCACGTCAGCGACGCGATGAACGTCGCATCCACCGGCAGCGGCAAATGCAGCCCCATCACCCGCGCGCCGCCATTGCTCAGCGGAGCGCCAATCTGCCCGATCCCCCACGCGATCGCCAGCAGCGGCACCTGCGAGTAGCGCTTCGACAGCAGCGACGACCCGGAGAACGGCAGCGCCGCCGTCCGGTAGCGGTCGATCATCGAGTGGATCTGTTCTGGCAAGGGCGTATTGCTGGCCGCGACAATGTCGTACCCCAGCAGCGTCACGCGCACCGTCCGCCCTTCGCTGGGAATGTTGTAGATGGTGTGCCCGGCGTAGTCTTCCTGCGAAGTCGCAATGTGGGCCAGATACTCCGCGAGCCTTCGCCCGTCAAAATGTCCGACGAAGACCTCGCTGAAGGCCATCGCCCCGTTCGGCCCCTTCGGATTCGCCATCCGATGCAGCGCGAACGCCGCCTCGTCCAGGTCCTTCTCGACCTGGATGCCGGTCGCGTCGATGAATTGCTGGTACTCCGGCGAATGCTCCACCGGATGCTGGTCGAAATGCGTCGCCGAGCGCAGCGGCCGCAGATTGATATACACGATCCCATCCGACTCGGGCAGCAGCCGCGCCGCTTCCGGCGGCGCTTCTTTGCGAAGGTAAATCGCCCCCGCCAGCAGCAGCAGGACGACAAGCACAATGGCGATGGAGAGCTTCGTGCGCCGGTGGGTCATCTTCAATCGCGCCTCCCACTGTTCCGGGAAGCAGCGCTATCTATCTTCTCATCCGCCCGCGATTTCCGGCATCCGGGTGCTCGGGTGCCCCACATCTGCCCGGTTTTGGCAGATGTGGGATTCCACCCGTCCATCCAGCAGTTCACTACCCAACCATCGTTCTTTGCCGCCCCCATCGCCATATGATATTTTCAATGCTGGACCTTCCGAAAATGGATGCATTGGTGCGTCTGGACGCGGCGGGTCTGGAACAGTCCGGGCTGGCGTAGCTCAGCTGGTAGAGCATCTGATTTGTAATCAGAGGGTCGGGGGTTCAAATCCCTTCGCCAGCTCCAGTCTTCCCTCCTCGGACAATGTGAGTCCTGCTCGGGCTGATGTAGCTCAGTTGGTAGAGCACTCCCTTGGTAAGGGAGAGGTCACCGGTTCAATCCCGGTCATCAGCTCCAGAATTTCTTTGGCCTTTCCGCACAGGTGGCCGAGTGGTTAATGGCAGCAGACTGTAAATCTGCCGCTCTTTGGAGCTACGGAGGTTCGAATCCTCCCCTGTGCACCAGGTTTTGAACGCGTCTGAAACGCGCGAAGGTTTTTCGGGGGGCGGAACATGCAGCTGGCAGGCGGAAAGCGCAAGATCGCGGCGCTCGCATTCCTGGCCATCCTCGCCGCCCTCGCATGGTATACGCTGGACCCCGGCAAGATTCGCCTGGTGGCCATGATTTTGTTAGGCGGCTTCGCATTGCGTATCGCCCTCACCGCAAAAGTCGCGCAGGGCGATCAGGAAGCCCAAAGCAGTCGCTAGGTTTGGGTAGTCGCAGTAAAGGGAGAGTTCACCGGTTCGATCCCGGTCATCAGCTCCCAATTTTGAGCAGGTATCTCGCTCGCTGAGAATGTCAGCGAGCGTTTGCATGTGTCAGCAGTGCCAGTCGAGAGCAGCCCTTCAGCCGTTGGTTTTCTGAACGCTGAACGCTATCCGCTGAACGCTGCAGTACAGGCGGGAGTAACTCAGTGGTAGAGTCACAGCCTTCCAAGCTGTTGGTCGCGGGTTCGATTCCCGTCTCCCGCTCCAGAAATTAAGGCAGGTACGATGTTCGAGCAGGCAACCATCCCGATTCAGGACGAGAAGACCTTCGCCGAGGTGAAGAAGGCCATCGACGAGGCCTTTGCGGCCTCTACCGTTGCGTCCTTTCTCCGCCGCATCGAAGGCGCAAAGCTGCGCGTTCGCCAGTTCGAAGCCGTCCTGGCTCACGGATTCCTCGGCGCCCAGGCGCAAAAAAGTTATGCCGCCCTCGGCGATGCCGACCGCGGCCAGATTCGCGAGCAGTACCTGCGCCAGGTGGAGCGCGTCGCCCCCGAAATCCGCCAAAAGTTTTTCCGGCTCTACGCGAGCTACTAAAGGAAGGAACCGACTATGGCTTCTCCGAATTTCCAAATCGTCACGCGCGGGATGCCTGCACGGCCCGATGAGTGGTTGCGGGCGCGGGATGCCACCCAGTCCGAGCTTCCTCAGCTTTCCGATGCCGATAGGCACAGCGCTCGCATTCGTCACATGACGGACGAACAGTACGCGCGACATCTGATGTTGCGTGCAAGCGCGCGCAAGCGCGAAGCTGAAGAAGCCGAAAAGCTGGGAAACGCTATTGTTGAGATCTTGCAGCGGCTGGGCGGCGAATTCCAGCTGACAGGTATCGGAAAACGGGGGTTTGAGCCGGGGTGGCACGCCTTCATTGAGTTTCGACCCCACGGCGCAGCGGAGAAATTCTTCGACGTTCCGCTTCCAACGGAGGACTTCTCGGATGAACAGAATGTGGAGCTATTGAATGCTGCTGATATCGATCAGATCCGCGGTTACTTGGTTTCAAAGCTCGGCATCGAGGGGGCCGGGGCGGTGGCCAGTTGAACTACTGGAGGGGTCAGGATGTCGTCCTGAAGCTTTCTCCTGAGGGAAAACAGGCCCTCTTCGGAATCTACGACACCGAATTCGTGCAGGTATTTGTTCAGTGGGCCGATGAAACCGGCCTCTGGGTTGTCAGAGATAAACGTGAATCCGGCGAGATTTCAGTCTTGTTGATCAAGTGGCACCACTTTGAGACTGCAGTTTTGGATGTAGCTTTACCGGAACCTGCACCTGTTCGGACGATGGGCTTTCAGAAACCGAATTAACAGATATTTGAGAGGGAACCATGGCGAAGGAAAAGTTTGACCGGTCCAAGCCGCACGTGAACGTGGGGACGATCGGGCACATCGATCACGGCAAGACGACGTTGACGGCGGCCATCACCAAGGTCTTGCAGAAGCACAATCCGAAGAACCAGTTTCGCTCGTTCGACTCGATCGACAACGCGCCGGAAGAGCGGGAGCGCGGCATCACCATTGCTACCGCCCACGTGGAGTACGAGACGGCCAACCGGCACTACGCGCACGTGGACTGCCCGGGCCACGCCGACTACATCAAGAACATGATCACCGGGGCGGCGCAGATGGACGGGGCGATCCTCGTGGTTGCAGCGACCGACGGTCCGATGCCGCAGACCAAGGAACACGTGCTGCTGGCGCGCCAGGTCGGCGTGCCGTATGTGCTGGTGTTCCTGAACAAGTGCGACGCGGTCGAGGACCCGGAGCTGACGGATCTGGTGGAGATGGAAGTGCGCGAGCTGCTGACCAAGTATCAGTTCCCGGGCGATGACGTGGCCGTGATCCGCGGGTCCGCGTTGGCGCGCTGAACGGCGAAGCGCAGTGGGAAGCGAAGATCGACGAGCTGATGGAGGCGGTCGACAAGCAGGTGCCGATGCCGAAGCGCGCGATCGACCAGCCGTTCCTGATGCCGATCGAAGACATCTTCTCGATCTCGGGGCGCGGGACGGTGGTCACGGGAAGGATCGAGCGCGGCAAGGTGAAGGTGGGCGAGGAAGTGGAGATTGTCGGCTTCCGCGATACCAGAAAGACGGTGGTGACCGGCGTCGAAATGTTCAAGAAGCAGCTGGACGAAGGAATGGCCGGGGACAACGCGGGGTTGCTGCTGCGCGGAATCGCGAAGGAAGACGTGGAGCGGGGGATGGTGCTGGCGAAGCCGGGCTCGATCACGCCGCACACGAAGTTCAAGGCGGAGATTTACGTTCTGTCGAAGGATGAGGGCGGCCGTCACACGCCGTTCTTCAACGGGTACCGTCCGCAGTTCTACTTCCGGACGACCGACGTGACCGGGGTGGCGAAGCTGCCTGCCGGCACGGAGATGGTGATGCCCGGGGATAACGTGGCGCTGGAAATCGATCTGATCACGCCGGTGGCGATGGAGAAGGGCCTGCGCTTTGCCATCCGCGAAGGCGGACGCACGGTGGGCGCGGGCACGATCTCGGAGATTATTGCCTAGAAGTGCACCAAAGCATTGCTGACCAATGGAATAGCGGCCCCAACCCTCTATTCCGCATGAAAATGAGGAAAATCAGGTAGGATAAAAAGATGCGGGAAATTGTTACATTGCAGTGCGGGGAGTGCAAAGAGCGCAACTACTCGACGACGAAGAACAAGAAGACGACCACCGGCCGCCTTGAGTTCAAGAAGTTTTGTAATCGCTGCCGCAAGCACACTCCACACAAAGAAACGAAATAAAGGCAGGGATTAGGGTTTAGGGATTAGGGTGGAGTGAATTCGCTTGAGGCGAAGTCTTCAGTTTTGCCCGCGCTGCGGGTTGGCCTCGGAAATTCTGAACGCTGATCGCTGAACGCTACACCCTGCATTCAGGGGCGTAAGCTCAACGGTTAAACTGCCGGTCTCCAAAACCGGACTTGGGGGTTCGAATCCCTCCGCCCCTGCCAGATCCACCTGAACTTGAGGAGCAGGGCAACGATGCCCATAGCAGAGAAGAGCGCGGAAAAGAAGAAGAGAATTATGGCCAAAGCAGCAATCACCAATATCGAGCAAGGCGTTCCCAACCGCGCCCTCAGTGTCTTCACCCGCAGCCGCGACTTCCTCCGCGACGTCCGCTCCGAAATGCGCAAGGTGGTCACCCCGTCGTGGAAAGAAGTGCAGTCCACCACCACCGTGGTCATCGTCGCCGTCTTCGCCTTCGCGGGCTTCTTCTGGATCGTCGATGCGGTGCTGGGCAACGCCGTAAAGTACATCTACACGTGGATGGGCGCTCTGCAGTAACGCGACGCTCACAAGAGGATTGAATGGTAATGGCGGAAGAAACGCAGAACGAAACACCAACCCCGGCAGAAGGCGCCGAACCGGCACAGCCGCAGCTCGCTCCCCCCGCGAACGAGCGCTTCCGCTGGTACATCATCCACGCCTATTCCGGCTTTGAGCGCAAGGTGCGCGAATCCATTGAGACCCGCGTCCAGGCTTTCGGCCTGCAGAACCGCATCGGCCGCGTCATGATCCCCACCGAAGCCGTCACCGAAATCACCAACGGCAAGAAGCGCACCGTGGAACGCGTCTTCCTCCCCGGCTACGTCCTCGTCGAGATGGATCTCGACAACGACCTCTGGCACGTCATCAAAAATACGCCCCGCGTCACCGGCTTCCTCGGCACCGGCGACAAGCCCGTCGCCCTCACTGACGACGAAGTCGGCTCCATCCTTTTCCGCAGTGACAGTTCCAAAGAGAAGCCGCGCCTCAAGGTCAAGTTCCAGAAGGCCGAGTCGGTTCGCATCACCGAGGGACCGTTCGCCAACTTCAACGGCATCGTCGACGAGGTCAACGAGGATCGCGAAACGCTGAAGGTCATGGTGACGATCTTCGGCCGCTCCACACCGGTCGAGCTCGACTTCGGCAAAGTGGAGAAAATCGCATAGGTTCAGTCTGTAGCCAGTAGCTACAGACTGGGGAGCGCAAAGGTTTTGTATCAGGGCACGACTTCAGTCGTGCCGTAAGGCAGAAAAACATAGGGGCTTTAGCCCCTGCTCACGAAAGGTTTCAGGAAAATGGCAGCACCGACAAAAAAGATTTCCGCCCAGGTAAAACTCCAGATTGAAGCAGGCAAAGCCACGCCCGCGCCCCCGGTCGGCCCCGCGCTCGGCCAGGCCCAGGTCAACATCATGGAGTTCTGCAAACAGTTCAACGCCCGCACCCAGAACAAAGAGATGGTCGGCCTCATCATCCCGGTGGTCATCACCGTCTACGCCGACCGCACCTTCACCTTCATCACCAAGACACCCCCGGCCTCGGTGCTCCTGAAGAAAGCTGCGAACCTGGCCAAGGGCTCCGGCACGCCCAACAAAGATAAGGTAGGGAAGGTTTCCGAAGCCCAGGTGCGCGAGATCGCGAAGCAGAAGATGCCCGACCTCAACGCCGCCTCCGTCGAAGCCGCCGTGAGGAGCATCAAAGGCACCGCCCGCTCCATGGGCATCGACGTCGTCGCGTAAGCTCGCGGACGAATCTTCACCCTCGCATCGGCGCGACAAATCAGGTAAAAAGGGCGTACTGTTTCCCCCCTGAAAGAGGCGCCCCTCCATGCAAAGACGCACCCGCGGCCTTTTGCTCTTCGCTGTGCTCGCAGCCGTCAGCCTGGGCCTGGCCCACGCACAGCCCGCCATTCAACCCACCGTCGACATCACGCAGGTTCCGCCCGCGGCGCAGCCCTCTGACCACTTCGACCCCGACGCGGCGACCGAAGCCTACATGGCGATGATTCCTCCCGCAGCCAAAGCCCGCTCCGACGCGTACTTCGAAGGCGGCTACTGGCTCATCCTCTGGGATTTCCTCTACGCCTCGGCCATGATGCTCCTGCTCCTCAACCTTCGCTGGTCCGCAAAAATGCGCGACCTCGCCGCGCGCATCACGCGCTTCCGCTGGCTGCAAACCCTGCTCTATTGGGTGCAGTACCTGGTCCTCACCACCCTGCTCGGCTTCCCACTCGAGTTCTATGAGGCCTACGTGCGCGAGCATAAATACGGCCTGGCCACGCAAACCTTCGGCCCATGGATGGGCGACGAGCTCAAGGCTTTTCTCGTCACCCTGGTCCTCGGCGCCGTCGCCGTCGTTATTCTGTTCGCCATCGTGCGCCGCCTCCCCCGCACCTGGTGGATCTGGGGAGCCGCCGCCACCCTCGTGCTCACCATCCTCTCCGTCGCCGTCGCTCCGGTCTACATCGTTCCCATCTTCAACAAGGTCCAGCGCCTGAACGATCCCAAAGTGACCGCGCCGATTCTGCGCATGGCCCACGCCAACGGCATCTCCACCAACGATGTCTACGAGATCGACGCCAGCCGCCAGACCACCCGCATGAGCGCCAACGTCAGCGGCTTCGGCAGCACCATGCGCATCACCCTCAATGACAACCTGCTGCGCCGCGGCTCGCCTGAGGAAATTCAGGCCGTCATGGGCCATGAAATGGGACACTACGTCCTCAACCACATCCCCAAAGACATTCTGTTCATCGCCATCGTCGATGTGCTGTCGTTCGTCTACCTGTTCTTCGGATTGCAGTGGGCCCTGCGCCGCTGGGGCGACCGCTGGCGGATTCACGACGTCGGCGATCCCGCTGTCCTGCCTTTGGTCATGCTGCTGGGCGGCATCCTGTTCTTCGTGCTCACGCCGGTCATGAACACGCAAACCCGCGTCGAGGAAAAAGAAGCGGACATGTTCGGCCTCAACGCCAGCCGCCAGCCCGACGGCTTCGCCCAGGCAGCCATCCATCTCGGCGAGTACCGCAAGATGCGCCCCGGCAAACTGGAGGAGTTCATCTTCTTCGACCACCCCAGCGGCTACAACCGGATTCACTCCGCGATGCTCTGGAAAAGCGAGAACCTGGAACTGTTCGAAAAGAAGGATTGCGGAAGCACAGCCTCACCGTCGACCCAGTAATCCCTCAAAGGACGCTGTCAGGAACATCAGCGCTCCGCCCACTCCATGGCATCGACGTCACGGCGTAAAATCGGCGCAGGGGGGTGCGGCATGTCCGCAAATCCGGCACTTCAGCCGACAGAATCATCTCGAGCGGACCAAGTCTTCGCTTCGGCGGACATTCTCCTCCGCTCGATTTCGTTTCCGGTCGTGCTCCGCACTCCAAAACGTCTCGATAACGACCAGTTACTCGAGTTTTGCGCAGCGAACGATTTGCTCCGGATCGAACGCAATCCAGCCGGAGAATTGATCTTGATGACTCCTGCTGGCGGCAAAACCTCGAACCGCGAAGGCTATCTTTCGCGCGAGCTGGATATCTGGGCGGAACAGGATGCTCGTGGCATTGCTTTCAACTCCAACGGCGGATTCTCCCTCCCGGATGGCTCCGTTCGCGCTGCCGACGCCGCCTGGCTTTCCCTGCAGAAATGGAACAGCCTGTCGTCTGATGAACAGGGCAAGTTCATTCCCTTCTGCCCGGAATTTGTCATCGAGCTCCGCTCCCCCAGCGATTCGGTCAGCGAACTGGAATCGAAGATGGCCGACTGGCGAGCCAATGGCGCACAGCTCGCCTGGCTTATCGATCCTATTCGCAAACTCGTCATGATCTATCGCGCCGGCCAGGAACCCGAAATCCTCCTGCAGCCCGAAACCCTCCATGGCGAAGGTCCCGTCGCGGGCTTCACCCTCAAAATGCAGCGTCTTTGGGAGTAGCCCTGCACGCCGCTTCCCCTGGGACCCTGCCGGCGGCGCCTTAGTGCCCAACGATTTTTGACACATGACAGTACACTGTCAGATAATCAATATCTGCGCTCCCAAAGGCGCAGTGTCACCAGCACCACGGCCGGCAGGCAGCAGCGTCCGCGCGGTGGGAGACGAGGAAGTATGGCAAAAGAAGGCAAGAATATAGGGAAGGCGCGCGCCCAGGTGGAGAAGCGCCCTTACGCCTTGCAGGATGCCGTTCCGCTCCTGCAAAAAATCAAGTTCGCCAAGTTTGATGAGACCGTCGACCTGACCCTCCGTCTGGGCGTCGACCCGCGTCACGCCGACCAGATGGTCCGTGGCACCGTCGTTCTGCCGCACGGCCTCGGCAAGACCAAGAAGGTCGCCGTCGTCACTACCGGCGACAAGCAGCGCGAAGCCGAAGCCGCCGGAGCCGACATCGTCGGTGGCGACGAGCTCGTCGAGAAAATTCAGAAGGAATCCTGGACCGACTTCGACGCCCTCATCGCTACGCCCGACATGATGAAGTCCGTCGGCCGGCTCGGCAAAGTTCTCGGACCCCGCGGCCTCATGCCGAACCCGAAGACCGGCACCGTAACCAACGACGTCGCCGCCGCCATCCGTGAAATCAAGGCCGGCAAGGTCGAGTTCCGCACCGACAAGACCGCGCTCGTGCACGTCCCCGTCGGCAAAATTTCCTTCCCCGCGCAAAAGCTGGTCGAGAACGCGATCACCGTCATCACCAGCGTGGTGAGGGCGAAGCCCTCGGCGGCCAAAGGAAAGTACATCAAGGGCATCACCATCAGCTCCACCATGGGCCCCGGCATCTCGCTCGATTCCGCAGTCGCCGACGGCGCCGCCAAAGCTTCGGCTTCGGCCTAACTGGTTCGCAGCAGGACCCCGGTTTTGTATCAGGGCACGATGAATGGTTTTGTATCAGGGCACGACTTCAGTCGTGCCGAACATGGCCCCAAATAACCCGGGCTTTAGCCCCTGCGGGCCGAACGAAGTTCAAGAGGAATTGTTATGGCACTGAGCAGACAAAAAAAGGCGGAGAAGGTCGACGAGCTCGCCAAAGAACTCGAGCAATCGACCAGCGCCATCGTCGGCACCTTTACCAAACTCACCGTGGCCCAGGATTTCGAGCTGCGCAAAACCGTGCGTAACGCGGGCGGCCGCTATCGCGTCCTCAAGAACAAGCTGGCCGGTCGCGCCGCGAAGGGCACGAAGATCGAAGCCGCGCTGCAGGGACTCAAGGGCGTTTCCTCGGTCGCCTACACCAGCGGCGATCCCGTCGCGCTCGCGAAGGCGCTCTCCACCTGGGTGCAGGACAACGCCGAGTTCACCTTCAAGCTCGGCATCGTCGACGGCAAGGTCATCAACGTTGAAGAAGTGAAGGCTCTGGCCACCATGCCGAGCAAGGAAGAGATTTTCGCGAAGCTGCTCTTCCTCATCAACTCTCCGGCGCAGCGCCTGGTCACCGTGCTCAACGCTGCGGGACGCGACCTCGCGGTCGTCATCAACCAGGGCGTGAAGGAAAACAAGTTTGCTGGCGGCGAAGCAGCCGCAGGGTAACAGGTAGCAAAGGAATCGAGCCGCTCATCCTCCCCGAGGGGTGCCTGGTCTGGGGCACATCGGAAACCTCGAGGCGGTCAGAACGGCAACCAGAAGGCCAAAAGTCTTCCGGCGCAACACAAAATTTATTTAGCTCTACGTGGAGAACACAATGGCAGATCTGCAGCAGTTGGAAGAACAGATTGTCGGGCTGACCCTGCTGGACGCGGCAGCCCTCGTCAAAAAGCTCGAAGAGCGCCTCGGCGTTTCGGCCGCGGCGGCCGCCCCGGTGATGGTTGCCGGCGGCGGAGCAGCCGCCGGAGCAGCAGCCCCGGCGGCCGTCGAGCAGACCGAATTCACCGTCACCCTCAAGGATGCCGGAGCGAATAAGATCAATACAATCAAAGCCGTACGCGAGGTCACCTCGCTCGGCCTGAAGGAAGCCAAAGACCTTGTCGACGGTGCTCCCAGGACGCTCAAGGAGAACATCAGCAAGGACGACGCCGAGGCCATCAGGAAGAAGTTCGAAGGTGTCGCGACCGTCGAGGTCAAGTAGCCTTCCACGGGTCGGCAAGCAACTTGCGTGCCAAAGCGGAACGCGCTATCATAGTTTTTGCGCGTTCCGCTCGGCTGTATTCCATCTTGCCGGTCCCGGGGCGTAGTTTCGTCTTCCTGATCATGCACAAACCGTAGTCCCGCCCGTCATCGACGGGCACGGTAGTTTGTGCGCATGAAATTGGAAGAATGATAGACATCTCCGGCAGAGATTTTGCCGGGCGTAATCGCAGGCCAGGCGGCGGACCTGCCCTTACGTATGAAGTGAGTTGTCAGGCGGCGCGGGGCGAAGGTTTACAAGCGGCGGGATTCGAACATTCTGTCACAGTACAGTGCACAATTCGGTTGTGGCGCTCGTGGGACTTGCTGTCTCCGCGAGCGTGTTCTGTTTTCCCCCGCGCTTTCCTCTCGTCTCGCTTCCTTACCTCCGCTGCGTGATCGATGCCCCGCCCCGTCCATTGCGTGACGGGCACCGGCAGGCAAACCGGCAGTTGCGCGGGCGCTCCAGATTGCCCGCCTACCTGCCCTGGCAAAGCGGAAGCGTAACCCCCTTACGCCCTTCCGCGCAAGAGAAAAACGGCCCTGCACTCCACTTTTTGTGCCGCCGTAACCAATACGTACGACGCATTCCGAACGAGGCGGGATGCACCGTGCGCAGCAAATCCGATCAACGAGCCCCGCACGACCCGGCCGGCCGCTCGTATCTTCCTCGCTTTACGGGTCCTGAGGAGTAACGAATGCCTAACGAGAACCGCGCGGTCCGCAGCCGTCTCGACTTTTCGAAGATCCCAACCGCTATCCGCATTCCCAATTTGATCGAAGTCCAGCGCCGTTCCTACGAGCGCTTCCTCCAGATGGACAAGCTGCCATCGGAGCGCGACGACTCCGGCCTCCAGTCCGTTTTTACCTCGGTCTTTCCCATCACCGATTTTCGCAACATCTCCCAGCTCGACTTCGTCGACTTCGCCATCGGCAACTGGGAATGCAAGTGCGGACACCTCAAGGGTCTCCATCACCTGCGCACCGCCTGCGTCCACTGCGGCGCCATGGTCATCACCGACCCGTTTCACCCCGGCGACGTGCTATGCCAGAAGTGCGGCACCTATAACAAGAACACTCCCGACTTCTGCAACAAGTGCGGCGACCCTGTCGGCCTGCAGCTCAAATACGACCAGGCAGAGTGCGAAGAGCGCGGCATGACCTACTCCGCGCCCCTCAAGGTCACCGTCCGCCTCACCATCTACGACAAGGATCCCGAGACCGGCGCCAAATCCATCCGCGACATCAAGGAGCAGGAGGTCTTCTTCGGCGACATTCCGCTCATGACGCAGAACGGCACCTTCATCGTCAACGGCACCGAGCGCGTCATCGTCTCCCAGCTCCACCGCTCGCCCGGCGTCTTCTTTGAGACGGCGAACAACCGCACCTACTTCCTCGGCAAGATCATTCCCTACCGCGGCTCGTGGGTCGAGTTCGAGTACGACCAGAAGAACACCCTCTACGTCCGCATCGACCGCAAGCGCAAATTCCTCGGCACCATCTTCCTGCGCGCGCTCGGCCTCAAGAGCGACGAAGAAATCCTTCGCACCTTCTACACCGTCGACAAAATCGCGGTGAGAGACGGCAAGCTCTTCTGGACCATCGATCCCAACGCGGAAAAGCCGACGCACCTGCTCGGCGCCAAGCCCGCCCACGCCATCGTTGCGAAGGGCGAAGAGATCGCGCACTCCGGCCGCAAGATCACGCCCTCCATCATGAAGGCTATGCGCGCTGCGAAGGTCGCCCAGGTCGAAGTCGAAGCGGCCGAGCTCGACGGCGCCATGACTGCTGCCGATGTGGTCGACACCTCCACCGGCGAAGTCTTCCTCGAAGCAATCAGGAGCTGACTTCCGACAAGCTGCACAAGATTGTCGAAGCCGGCATTCCCTCCATCGAAGTCTTCTTCCCCGAGCGCGACGACATGGGCAACGTCATCACCAACACCCTGCGCCGCGACTCCGTCCGCAAGCCGGAAGAAGCCCTCATCGAGATTTACCGCAAGCTGCGCCCCGGTGATCCGCCCACCCTCGACACCGCGACCGCGCTTTTCGAAGGCATGTTCTTCGATCCGCGCAAGTACGACTTCTCCCGCGTGGGCCGCCTCAAGTTCAACATCAAGCTCTACGAGAATCAGGATGCGACCTCACTCGACCATCGCACCCTGACGCCGGAAGACTTCTACGCCACCATCCGCTACCTGCTCAAGCTGCGCCGCAACATCGGCAATGTCGACGACATCGATCACCTCGGCAATCGCCGCGTGCGCGCCGTCGGCGAGCTCATGGAGAACCAGTTCCGCATCGGCCTGGTCCGCATGGAACGCGCCATCAAAGAAAAAATGTCCGTGTATCAGGAAATGTCCACGGCCATGCCCCACGACCTCATCAACGCCAAGCCGGTCATGGCGGCCATCCGCGAGTTCTTCGGTTCCTCGCAGCTCTCGCAGTTCATGGATCAGACCAACCCGCTCTCTGAGATCACGCACAAGCGCCGTCTCTCGGCTCTTGGGCCGGGCGGCCTGTCCCGCGAGCGCGCCGGATTCGAAGTCCGCGACGTGCACCCCACCCACTACGGACGTATCTGCCCCATTGAGACGCCGGAAGGTCCGAACATCGGCCTCATCAGCTCGCTTTCGTGCTTCGCGCGCATCAATGAGTACGGCTTCATCGAGTCGCCGTATCGCAAAGTGCGCGACAGCCGTATGCTCGACTTCGTCCAGGTCACCAACGCCGGCGAAAGCGGCATGCGCGTCGGCGATCACCTCGAGAAGACCGAGGCCCTCAAGCTCAACGAGAAGCTGCGCAAAGAAAAGCAGCGCCAGATCGAGTTCGAGCCCTACTCCTTCTACCTCTCGGCATGGGAAGAGGACAAGCACACCATCGCTCAGGCCAACGTCGAGCTCGACCAGAACGGCAACATCGTCGAAGAGCTGGTCAACGCGCGGCGTCAGGGCAACTTCGTCCTCGTCAATCGCAAGGAAGTCGACTACATCGACGTCAGCCCCAAGCAGCTCGTCTCCGTCGCCGCCTCGCTGGTGCCTTTCCTCGAGCACGACGACGCCAACCGCGCGCTGATGGGCGCGAACATGCAGCGCCAGTCCGTTCCTCTGCTCGTCTCTGAGGCGCCGCTGGTCGGCACCGGCATGGAAGGCGTCACCGCCCGTGACTCCGGCGCCGTCATCCTCGCCAAGCGCAATGGCATCGTCGATTCCGTCGACTCCGAGCGCATCATCGTCCGCGTCGAAGGCGAACATCACCCCACGCAGCTGTCGCGCGAGGTGGGTTCCGACATTTATCAGCTCATCAAGTTCAAGCGCTCCAACCAGAACACCTGCATCAACCAGAAGCCGATCGTCCATCAGGGCGACCGCGTCATCAAAGGCCAGGTCATCGCCGATGGTCCCTGCACCGAGCAGGGCGAACTCGGCCTCGGCCGCAACGTGCTCGTGGCCTTCATGCCCTGGCGCGGCTACAACTTCGAAGACGCTATCCTCATCTCCGAAAAACTCGTGCGCGAGGACTACTACACCTCCGTCCACATCGAGGAGTTCGAGATCGAGGCGCGCGATACCAAGCTCGGTCCGGAAGAAATCACCCGCGACATCCCCAACGTCAGCGAGCACTCGCTGCGCGATCTGGATGAGAGCGGCATCATCCGCATCGGCGCCAAGGTCCACCACAACGACATCCTCGTCGGCAAGGTCACGCCCAAGGGCGAAACCCAGCTCACGCCGGAAGAGAAGCTGCTCCGCGCCATCTTCGGTGAAAAAGCCGGCGACGTTCGCGACGCTTCCCTCACCTGCCCTCCCGGCATTGAGGGCACGGTGGTCGACGTCCGCATCTTCTCCCGCAAGGGTCAGGAGAAGGACGAGCGCGCCCGCCAGATCGAAGCCGAGCAGATCGCTCAGCTCGAAAAGAACCTGTCCGACGAAATCCGCATTCTCACCGACGAGCGTCTCAAGCGCCTCGAAGGCATCCTCGGCGCAAAGGAAGTCCTCGCCGACCTGCACGACGAGCGCACCAACAAGCGTCTCCTCGCCAAGGGCGCGATCCTTGACCGCGACGCCATCGAGCGCATCTCCACCCGCAATCTCAAGCGCATTCGCTACAACGACAAAGATCCGCGCGTGAATGAGCAGATCGACGAGATCGAGGAGATGACCTCGCGCCAGATCGATGTGCTGCGCAAGATCACCAACGAGAAAATCGGCAAGCTGCAGAAGGGCGACGAGCTGGCCCCCGGCGTCATCAAGCTGGTCAAGTGCTACATCGCCATGAAGCGCAAGCTTTCCGTCGGCGACAAGATGGCAGGCCGTCACGGCAACAAGGTCGTCATCGCGCGCATTTTGCCGGAAGAGGACATGCCCTACCTGCCCAACGGCACGCCCGTCGAAATCGTCCTCAATCCCCTCGGCGTTCCCAGCCGTATGAACGTCGGTCAGATTCTCGAAACCCACCTCGGCTGGGCCGCGCACGATCTCGGCCAGCAGATCGCGGCGTTGGTGAAGAAGAACCAGGACGCGAACGAAGTGCGCAAGGTCATCGAGCAGAAGTTTGCCAACACCGCGACGTTGCGCCAGCTTACCGATCTCGACGACGACCAGCTGATGCGGGTCGCCGCCGGCATGAAGAACGGCATCTGGTTTGGCACCGCGGTCTTCGATGGCGCTCGCGAGGGCGAAATCAAAGCTCTGCTCACTGCCGCCGGGCTCCCGACTTCCGGCAAGACGGAACTCTTCGACGGCATGACCGGCGAAGCCTTCGAGCAGCCGGCCACCGTGGGCTACATCTATATGTTGAAGCTCTCCCACCTGGTCGACGACAAAATCCACGCGCGCTCCATCGGCCCCTACTCGCTCATCACCCAGCAACCGCTGGGCGGCAAAGCGCAGTTCGGCGGCCAGCGCTTCGGAGAAATGGAAGTCTGGGCGCTCGAAGCCTACGGCGCCGCTTACATCCTCCAGGAGCTGCTCACCGCCAAGTCCGACGACGTCTTCGGCCGCACCCGAATTTACGAAGCCATCGTCAAGGGCGAAGCAGCCATCGAGCCCGGCGTGCCCGAATCCTTCAACGTGCTCATCCGCGAGCTGCAGTCGCTCTGCCTCGACGTTGAGCTCATCAAACTGGCCCCCGGCGAAGGCCCAAAGGACGCGAAGAAACAGCCCGTCCCCGAACTAGCCGCGGCCGACTGAGTACAGCCTTGAGCCGTTAGCTCTTAGCCATTAGCTGAGAGCTGCGGCGAACGGGCGAAACGAGATTTGGAAGTTCAGAGCGTCGCGTACATGGCGGCGCGCAACGGAACCGAAGCAACGAGGCTAAAAGCTAGCAGCTAGAAGCTAGCGGCTCAGCCAGGAGGTTGACCTTGTACCGTTCCAGCCCGTTCGAAATGACCAGCCCCATCACCGACTTTGATGCGATCCGTATCTCGCTCGCCTCGCCGGAAAAGATTCGCAGCTGGTCGCATGGCGAAGTCACCAAGCCGGAGACCATCAACTACCGCACCTTCAAGCCGGAGCGCGACGGGCTCTTCTGCGCCCGCATCTTCGGCCCGGTCACCGACTGGGAGTGCCTTTGCGGCAAGTACAAGCGCATGAAGCACCGCGGCGTCATCTGCGACAAATGCGGCGTCGAAGTCACCGTCTCCAAAGTCCGCCGCGAGCGCCTCGGCCACATCGAGCTGGCGTCCCCCTGCTCCCACGTCTGGTTCTTCAAGGGACTCCCCTCGCGCATCGGCCACCTGCTCGATATCTCCCTCCGCGACCTCGAGTCCGTTCTCTACTTCGAGAGCTACGTCGTCGTTGATCCCGGTGACGCCCCCGTACGTGAGCGCGAGATCATCAAGGACGAAACCAAGTTCCGCGAGATGGACCAGCAGTACCGCCCCACTGGCTTCAAAGGCATGATGGGCGCCGAGGCCATCAAGGAACTCCTCAAGCGCGTCAACGTCGACGAGCTCTCCGTCGAGCTCCGCGAGCGCATGAAGGCCGAAACTTCGCTCCAGAAGCGCCTCAAGTTCGCCAAGCGCCTCAAGGTCGTCGAAGCTTTCCGCAAGTCCGGCAACAAGCCGCAGTGGATGATCCTCGACGTCATCCCCGTCATTCCCCCGGAGCTGCGTCCCCTCGTGCCACTCGACGGCGGCCGTTTCGCCACCTCCGACCTGAACGACCTCTACCGGCGCGTCATCAACCGCAACAACCGGTTGAAGAAGCTCATGGACCTCCATGCGCCCGAAGTCATCGTGCGCAACGAAAAGCGCATGCTCCAGGAAGCCGTCGACGCCCTCTTCGATAACGGCCGTCGCGGTCGCGTCCTGCGCGGCGCCAATAACCGCCCCCTCAAGTCCCTCTCTGACACGCTGAAGGGCAAGCAGGGCCGCTTCCGCCAGAACCTTCTCGGCAAGCGCGTCGACTACTCCGGCCGCTCCGTCATCGTCGTCGGCCCCGAGCTCAAGCTCCACCAGTGCGGCCTTCCCAAAAAGATGGCCCTCGAGCTCTTCAAGCCCTTCATCTACCACCGCCTCGAGCAGACCGGCCACTGCACCACCATCAAGCAGGCCAAGGAAATGGTCGAGATGCAGGAGCCCATCGTGTGGGACATCCTTGAGGAAGTCATCCGCGATCATCCGGTGCTTCTCAACCGCGCTCCCACGCTCCATCGCCTCGGCATCCAGGCGTTCGAGCCCGTCCTCGTCGAAGGCAAGGCCATCAAGATTCACCCCCTGGTCTGCACCGCCTTCAACGCCGACTTCGATGGCGACCAGATGGCCGTGCACATTCCGCTCTCGCCTGAGGCTCAGGTTGAAGCCAGCGTGCTCATGCTGTCTTCGCACAACATCCTCTCGCCCGCATCCGGACACCCCATCACCGTCCCCACCCAGGACATGGTGCTCGGCCTCTACTACCTCACCAAGGCCAAGAAGGGCGCCCGCGGCGAAGGTCGCGTCTTCGCCAACATCGAAGAAGTCCTCATGGCCCTCGAAGCCAAAGAGGTCGAGACCCTCTCGCCCATTCGTCTCCGCTACACCGGCCCCGTGCTCGAAATGGGTACCGCCTACGACGATCAGGACCTTACCCACACCGAGCCGGTCCAGTACGACCGCCAGTTCATCACCACCACCGTCGGCCGCGCCATCCTCAACGACGCGCTTCCTCAGGAAATGCCCTACGTCAACGGCCTGCTCAAGAAGAAGGGCATCGGCCAGCTCGTCAACTACTGCTACCTCAACCACGGCCTCGAGCTCACCGTCACCATGCTCGACCGCATCAAGGACCTCGGCTTCCACTACGCCACCATCAGCGGACTTTCCGTCGGACTCGATGACATGGTCATTCCCGAGGCCAAGTACGCCACCGTGCGCGATGCGGAAAAGCAGGCCATCGGCGTCCAGCAGCAGTACCTCGACGGCGCCATCACCAACGGCGAGCGCAACAACAAAGTCATCCAGATCTGGGCCGCCGTCACCGAGCGTGTCGCCGACGAGATGTTCGACAACATGAAGCGCGCCGACAAAGAAGGCGCCATGAACCCCATCTACATCATGGCCGACTCCGGCGCTCGCGGTTCCAAACAGCAGATCCGCCAGCTCTCCGGCATGCGCGGCCTCATGGCCAAGCCCTCCGGCGAAATCATCGAGACCCCCATCACGGCCAACTTCCGTGAAGGCCTCACCGTGCTGGA
>Ga0182024_10000062_pt1 | contig 198627 bp, 172 predicted proteins | sample P32metaG_FD_120480 | JGI IMG/M metagenome (GOLD analysis project Ga0182024, IMG submission 120480) | Permafrost microbial communities from Stordalen Mire, Sweden - P3-2 metaG (Illumina Assembly) | ecosystem: Environmental > Terrestrial > Soil > Wetlands > Permafrost | place: Sweden: Stordalen...
ACGCCCGGCCGTGACGGAGGTGGTGGCGTGGGCTGCCAGCAACGGCGATCGCAGTGAAAACGCCGACTATCAGTACGGCAAGCGGCGGCTGCGGCAGATCGATGGGCGGATTCGCTTTCTCACCAAGCGAATCGAAGCCGCGGAAGTGGTGGACCCGGAAGCTACGAGAGCGGGGCAGGCGGCGACGAGGGCATTCTTCGGAGCGACCGTGCGCTATGCCAATGCCGCGGGAGTATCGCGAGTGGTGAGCATCGTGGGCACCGACGAGATCGATCTCAAACGCAACCACATCAGTTGGGTGTCACCTCTGGGGCGCGCGTTGATGAAGTCGGCAGCTGGTGACAGCGTAGTCCTTCAATTGCCGGGCGGTACAGAATACCTGACCGTGCTGGAAGTGTGTTACGAGCGCATTTCTGTGGAACCGTTCCGTGAACCACCCGGATCCGAGGCCTCGGCAAAGAGACTCACTCGCCGACGCTAAATCCACCTGACGAAAAAGAGACGAAACGGCACAGGTGGTGAAAGAGGTATTGAGCTGATATCCGCTGCCCGTTTCAGGACACTCCTGCCCAAATTCGGACACCGAATCGTTTTTTAGTATGTTCGAAGATTGGTCGAAGGTCCTTCTCGCTCACGGCCGGGTTGCATTCTGAGCTTTCTCGTTTTCGTTCAGCCGCTTGAGGTAGGGAAAGAAGGGGGACAGCTCGAAGGGCATCTTCTCGGCGGCCGACAGCGGGCGGACCGGCTGGCTCTTGAGCATCTCGATCCGGTCGGACCAGGGATCGACGATGATTCGCGAGCCCAGTGGCAAGGCAGCGGTCTGATCCAGCCGATCCATTTGCAGGTGCTTGGGAATTTGCGCTAGCGCCTGCATTTGGACGAGGTGACTGCTCCCGAAATCGTTGCTGAAGCGCCCGTGAAGCAGGTTGGGTAATCGCGTAGAACGGGATTCGAGAGCCTCCAGGAACAGTCCTGCATTCGCGAGTTGAGCTTTATAAGGCGAGTTTGAAAACAGCTCCAGGCCCTTTTTATCGGCGTCGGCTTCCTCCGCAGGATCGAAACGGAAGTCGAAGTGGTCGAAGATTTCCAGATCGGAAAACGGCAAGGTGGAGTCCGATAAGAGTCCATCGCCGACGGATTGATGCAAAACAATGTGGGCCAGTTCGTGCGCCAGCACGGCGGCGAGGGTGGCCTCATCCGGTAGCACGTCCAAAAGCCCGCGGCTAAGAATGATGGTTCGGCCTACGACGAATGACTCCAGTGGGGTTGTGAGCAGCACACGGCAACGAACCGCCGGAAGGTAGAGGTGGTTGGTGAGCAACAGATTGTTGAGCACGGTCTGCAAGATCCGGTCGACTTCGCCATCTGGCGCCATGAGTCCAGCGACTTGCAACCGCTCCACGACATTGTCTTCCGACGTATAGGTTGTTTCCCCCAGAGTGTTAGCCGGACTGAGGTCCTGGGAAGCCTCGTGCTGATTGGGATCGACCCACTCCGGAGTGTCCGTCAGACGTTTGGCAAACTCCCGATGATCGCCCGCCTGTTGCAGGTCGTAGCCCCAAATGCGGGTTTGAGCCTTGAACCAAAGATCGTGGTTCGCGGGATCCTGAGAAGCCGATTCCTGGGTGTAGATATAGGCAGGCATCCACATGATGCTCAGGGTGTTCAGCCGCCAACTGTCGAAGTGAAACGCACGCCGGGATAATGATTTCGAGGTGTACGTCCCCGTGAAGCGCACAATATTGAAGTCCTGATCCTCGATCCAGATGCGGCCGATAAAGCCGCGGTTCTCCGAATTCTCACGAGGCTTCACGTCCACGACGCCGCAATGCACTTCTCCAAGAACCTCCCAGCGGACAAATTCGAAGGTGTAGTTCCGGCGATCGAAGTGGTTCAGGTCGGGGAAGATCGCCTGCGCGAAGCCGGCTGCGGTGAAAGTTTGCCGAGTCGGAAGCAGTCTCTTTTCCCAACTCTCCCTCATGCGCTCCGGGTCGGCAAAGGCTACAGTGACCGGAGCATTGCCAGTCAGATCGAGGCGGCTTAAGAAATAGTCGTCGCCCTTCGGAGATTTTCCTGGGTATTGCTGGATGTAAGTCTCGACGATCGGTTTAAAGTTGCGCATCAAAACGATCAGGCGGTGTTCCTGGCGGATCGCCGAGTCGACAAGTACATTAAATGCGACACTAGGCGCGGGCACGATCGGCGCAGGAACAATGGGCGCCGACTGGGCGGAAGCTTGAGGCGGGGCCGCTGGAGTCGCATTCTGGCCGGCAACGAATCCTACGACCAGAATCTCGAATAGGGTTTGCCCAAGCCAGGACAATGTTCTCTGCGCTAACATGTAGAGACCATTTTAAATCTTCAAGAAGTCTGAAAATCGCGTGCCAGGAACTACCGATTCTTAGACTCTCCGCCGCCAAATCTCGCTCAATTTCGGACTAGCGCCCTCGACGCCCATCACTCTGACGCTTCCATCTCTTCTGCGATCTTGAGCATTTTAGTGACGCTGTTCCAGTTGCGTGCGGTGCCGGTCGTTTTAAGCAGTTCCGCTATTTTCGGCCACGGCAGCTTCGACTTACCAGCGCCGTTGGGGAAGTAGATGTAGAGTTCGCGGCCGCTCAGATGCAGTTCTTCGGGATACGCTCTCAGCGGGAGCAGCGCGATTTGCGCTTCTGGGGCGGGCTCGGCGGCGAGAAACGTCACCAAAAGTTTGCCGGGGTTAAGGTCGCGGCGGCCAGCGAACGGGCTTACGTTGATGGCGGCTCTCATTTCCGTGGTGGTGCGGAGGATAATTTCGGGGCGGCAGCCAAACTGGCGCGCGATCGCGTTCTGAATTTTCTTCGCGAGCGCCGCGGAGCCTTTCTCTTTGCTTCGGAAGATCACGTTGCCGCTTTGCACGAGCGTGCGCGCGTCTTCGAGTTTGAGCGATTGGTAAAGGACGCGCAGGGCCGCCATGTCGAGTTTGTTTCGGCCGCCAACGTTGATGCCCCGGAGCATGGAGATCAGTACTGGCATTACGGTGGAGTATAGCGTCCACGAGACGCAAGCGACACGCAACTGCGCTGGAATAGATGATGCCAGATAATTTGCGCCATGCCATCCTGGGCCTGACCGTTCCGATCATTGTGCGGATGCTGCGCGGGATGCCCTACTGAGTAAGTGGAACCAAGAGAATCACTTTGACTCAGACCGTATGTGGCCCGAGAATCAGTAAAAGGATCGAGCCACGTCCTTCGGCAGAAGCGCCGTGGTTTGTAGTAGATAGTTTGCGTGCTGTTCGCTTGCAAATTGATCTTTTTCGGCTGACCTTCCGAGTCGAGTCACTCACGACTAGAGGTCCGAGCCCAGGGAGAAGTGCTATGTCGGGACAAGTTGTTTTGTATTTCGAGGATCAGGCAGATGCGTTGCGTTTCGCCCTGGCCGCCGGTTCGGTAATGGCAGGGGAAGGCGCCAAAGTTTCCAGCGATCTCGTGCAGGGAACCGCCCGGGTCACGCGAATTCGGTTGGATGCGGTGAACGCAGGGAATTCCAAGAAGCCGAACCCTGTGCGCGTAGCATGAGGTTTGCAAGCTGATTCGATTCGTCCCGCGAATAAACCTGCCTGGTTTTCGGCCAGCTAAAGCCGAGGCAGCAGTCCCGGCACAAGCTACGCCGTTCCCGCGTTGGTAAAGGCCTCCAACGCGTCGGAGAGTGTGGGGAACATCAGGAAGATCTGCTCCACCCGTGTGATTTCAAAAACCTTCATTACGCGCTTATTCACCCCGGTAAGAGCCATGCGGCGCCCAGCCTTGGCGCAGGAAGTGGACGCGGCGACCAGCGATCCTAATCCAGAAGAGTCCAAATAAGGCACACCCGTAAAATCCAGAATTACAGTGGGAGCGTCTTCGCGCCGCACTGCATTCAGGAAGGGTGAAACGTTTTCCATCGTCAACGGTCCGCGAAGGCTAAGAACTCCCCGGTCCAGGCGATCGATCTCCAGCGGTTCCGGTGTCATGGCGCAGCGATTCTAGGCTACAACTCAACTTGGTTCAAGCTCACACCGCAGCCGTGGATTCTATATCAGTGCTTTTTGACGATGCCCTTCGAGCGTTGGATGTAACCACAGATAAAGCTTGTTTTCAATCAACGGATCAGGAATCAGCGCGCTCATTCAGGTTTGATGTCCTGCCACTTGAGGGCATCACTGTATTCCCAACTCGCTCAAAACCACTCAGATTAGTAGCATGTAGCCGCTGTATCACTGAGGAGGCCTAACCATGGCACGGGTTCTAGGCGCATTTCTCGCAGTTTTTTCGATACTGAGTCTGTTAGTGCATCTCAACGCATTGGCTGGGCTATTCGGAATCGGTGCGCTCTCATTGTTTGTCGTCGACGAACTGACCGCGCAGTTTGTTAAGACACCTCGCTCTTCCAGGATTCCCGGCGAACATTTGTTTTAATGGCTGGTTCTGTTTATTCGAAGCTCTAAGTTTCGAAAACTCTCGGATTATTCCCCATTAGGTTACACCGCCGAACTTCCCAGGCGAGTTTTACCTTCCGCTTTTTCGTGGTTATCTAAACGCAGTTCACAGAGTTCGGCGATCAGATTTCCTGCCCATTGATAAATATTATGTTCGCGGATTGCCCGCCGCATGTTTTGCATGCGCGATTGTCTTTCTTCCGGATCCATTTCCAGTGCGGTCCGAATTGCTTCCGCCGTCTGGTCGATATCGTAAGGATTTACCTGCAACGCGTCTGGCAGTTCCCGCGCAGCGCCGGTAAAAATGCTCAAAATCAGAACTCCGTTTTCATCGTTACGGGTGGCCACAAACTCTTTTGCCACCAGATTCATGCCATCGTGAAGGGACGTCACCAGGCATAAATCGGCACCTTTATAGTAAGGCTCAATCTCCTGGTGACTATGCTGGCGGTTGAGCAAAACAATCGCCTTCCACTTGTCCTTCTGAAAACGCCAGTTGATCCGCCCCGCTTCCGCTTCGATCTCAGCTTCCAGGTCGTGATATCGCTTGAGATGGCTACGGCTGGGCGCACCAATTTGCACAAATGTAAATTGGCCCTGATATCGCGGATACTTCTCCAGAAAACGCTCCACCGCCAGAAAGCGCTCGAGAATTCCTTTCGTGTAGTCAAGGCGGTCAACGCCGACTCCCAAGAATAGGGCCTCGACATCCAGGTTCTTGAGCAGCGCAGAGCGGTTGTCATAGGCTGAAGGGTCGGAAGGCGACAGCGCCAAATCTGCGATCTCGACGCTGATTGGGAACGGATGCACCGTTGTCTTATGACCCAGGCGCTGGACGGTATGATGTTCCCAGTCGATCCGGGATTCCATGACCCGATCGGCTGTTTGAAGAAAATTGTTGCAGTGCGACTGAATGTGAAATCCCGCCAGGTCCGCTCCCAGCAAGCCATCCACTAATTCGCGCTGCCAGGGGCAAATTCCAAATGCCTCCGGATTTGGCCACGGGATGTGCCAGAAAATCGCCACTCTGGCGTCTGGCCGCTTTTGTTTGATCATTCTGGGCAACAGCGCGAAATGATAATCCTGTACCAGAACCACGGGCTTTTCGGTGTCCTTCATTTCTTCCAACAAAGCTTCGGCGAATTTGCGGTTGACAGCCTGATATTGCTCCCAATCCTCGGCTCGAAAAATAGGACGCGTGTGCGCGATATGACAGAGCGGCCAGATTCCTTCATTGGCGAAACCGTAGTAATATCCTTCCTCTTCTTCTTTGGTCAGCCACACACGCCGCAAGGTGTACCGGGGATCATCGGGCGGCACCGCCAGGCGGTTATATTTGTCCACGCTTTCCCGATCGGCTGTGCCGCTTCCGTGCGCCAGCCAGGTTCCCTTGCAGGCGCACAATACAGGCTCAAGGGCCGTCACCAGACCGCTTGGCGGCACTCTCACTTCAATGGATTTGCCCCGCCGCATGTGCATGTAGGGTTCGCGATTCGAGACCACAAAGAGCCGGCTCGCTCCCAGACGTGCTTGCAGATCCGCTGCCAGGCGTTCGGCCGTCCACTGCGACTGCCCTTCGGCCCGCAGCCTTGCTTCTCGTTCCGCCGCCGTACGGGCCGTGTTCAAACTCTCGGCCATAGTCGCGACTTCCCGAGCCAGCGGCGGGAACAGCTCCTCGCCGGGAGACGCCATTCGCGAAGAGGGCATGCGCCCCGTTCGCAACGCTCTCATCCAGTGGGCCGTTCGTGCGATAGGACCTTCGATGCTCCAACGCACGATGAGAAGAGTAATCAGAGCGATCAGAATGACCTGGACGAGACCGCTCAGAAACGTCTCGCGCCAGATGCGCATGCTTTGATCGCGAATGTAACCGGCATCGTGCACAACAGCCAGTGCGCCGAGAAATTGGGAAGGGCTGTAAAGCGGCAGAACACAAATGTGCACGGGTTGGTTCGCCAGTCTCTGAAATGCGTCTGCCTCGCTGTTTTCTTTTAGCGTTTCAAGCACCACTGGCGGCGCAGCGGTCATCTTCGATGCCAAATCATCGGTAATGGCGATGATGTGACCCTGGGGATCATATACGGCCATGCCCATCAGGTTCTCGCGATTGGCAAAGTGCTGCACGGTCTTCTGCAAGGTTTGGAATGCGTGCTTTTCAATATCCCGCTCAACGCTTCCCGCCAGGCTCTCCGCCAGAACTTCGGAACGCCTTTGCATATCTCGCCTAAGGCTTCTCTTTCCCACCCAGACCTCGTATCCGGACGAGCACAAGGACACGAGCATTACACCGACGATCAGAGAGACGATTAGTCTGACGCTAAACAATCGCATGTCTAGTCCTAAAGAAAGCTGGCCGAGTAAGAAGTCGGTCGAAAACGCGACTCAGTTGTACAAAGAAGCTTCCCTCGGTATTTGGCAGTTTACGTCTTAGCCAGAAAGCTTCTTGCAAATCCTAATCGCCCAAGCTTTTAGAGCCTTCGTTAGATGCCACATTCCAGGGGTTTGCTGCTATTAAACCTAATCCTCACCTCGATCTGCCGAAATTCTATTTAGTGCCGTGTCATTTCACGCCGAACTTGAGAACTCTCAAATTGCTTTAGTCTACAGAAAACGCTTGATGGACCGGCCGAGAGCTGCGGGAGTACAAGTGCTGTACGGGTTTAGCAGCGCACTGCGGGACGCGCCCCCACAGTTCGAGGGCCATAGCATCGCGCCGATTTAGCAACCGCTTCGTCTTCGGTGAGGACAACAATTGAATCGAACGACGATTTGGTTTGCCGGTTTTGTGCTAGGCGTAACGTCTGTGGCATTTGGGCAACAGGCTCGGCCAGCGCCGCAATTCCCCGAAGACGCGCTCGTGGTGAACCAACTTATCGACTGGTCGCGATTGCAAACACCGCAGCCCGCGCCTGAGCCCATGCCCCCGCGAGACTCGCGAGTACCTCAGCCCGGTCAGGATGGCAAGCAAACCCGGCCGGCGGATCCTCAACCTTCTGAAGAGCGATCTCCGACTGCTCGGTTGTTTAGCGGAAAGATCATCAAAGACGGCAACAAGTTTGTCCTAAAAGCAGCGGGCGGGACTTTTGCGCTTAAGCAAGAGGAGAATCTTCCACCTTACGAGAATCAAGATGTAAAAGTCATTGGGAGCCTCGACAGCGCAAGCGACACAATTCTTATAGTTAGAATTGATTGATTTCTTAGCTTCAAGCTTGGGCAGCCAACGCCCGCGTTCTGACAGCCCTCTTGCTGGGCTGCATTTACCGTTCCACTAATCTACAGAATTTACCCTAGTGCATCGAAACTATAAACTTTGTAAGTTGAGTTATCCGTGTACTGGTGTCGAAGAAATCTTTCCGTTCTTCCGCGATTCTGGCTGGGAGGTTAGCACATGAGCGCAAATGGATCTGCTGCCTACGCTGTCTATCCTCGCAATGTAGCTCTACCCGACGTGGTTTCTGCGTTGAATCAGGCTGGATTCCAAAACGAAGACATCTGCATGGTATTGTCGCCCGCGCATCCGGTAGCGACCGGCGTCGGAGACGCGAAGATCGGCGGTACCGAGAAAGATGAGAGCGCCAGTAACGCTCGCATGATCGGGTGGTTCTCCAAGTTCGGAGCTGTTGTAATTCCTACCGTGGGATTCTTCATTCGATCACATGCTTTTTTCCAAGCTCTGTTGACGGAGCAGAATTTCCCGGCACTCTCACGGGGTTCACGCACCCTGCTTGGGCTCGGCTTTTCCGAGGATGAAGCAAAAAGGTTGGGCCATCAGCTCTGTGACGTAGGAGCGCTGGTATACGTTTCTTGCCGCGAAAGCCACAGGGCCGATTGGGCTATCGATTTGCTGCGCAAAGCGGGCGCCAGGGAGGCTGCGGGGTTGCGAATGGCGAGGGCCGCGGCAGCCTAAGTTTTCGCTATTTGCAATATCTCACCTAGGTTCGACTACGCTATTTACATTCCTAGGGAATTTCTTCCCCATTAAGCGTGATTACCTCTCTTCGCATCAAGCGAGTGGCGTCCTTTTATCATTCACATACAAGTTTAGTTTTCTTTCTCGACGCGCTGGCAGCTTAGTTGCATCTACTAGTAATGATGCAACCACCAGGAGATTCTCTGGCACCCGTTGCACAGTTTCGCCGGACATAGTTTCACTGGACACAGTTTCGCGGGACATAGTTTCGGGGGACCAGGATAAAGCTGACCATGAGAACCCAGCGCGTCTGGATGGACATTCTGTTTCTCAGTACGGCAGTTAGCTGTGTAGTAGCGTTATCCATTGCCCTTGGGGCAGCCGTTGGAGCAAATACTGACGTCCGCGTCATGGTGAGTTACGCACCCCAGCAAGAGAGATCCTCTGCCCCCGAGCAGACCTTCGAAGGTGTAGTAAGTTGCTCCCGCTGTGGCGCGAGACATTCCGCAGCCCTCGGCCAGACGGCGGCGGACTGCGTTCGCGCCTGTGTGCGCGACGGGGCCAGCTTTGTCCTGGTCGATTCGGATACCACTTACCGGCTTGATGGCGATATAAGCGTCTTGGCGAGGTTGGCCGGACAGAGGACCCGCGTCATTGGTGAACTGGACGGACAAACACTGCGAATCGCTTCGATTGTCTCTGAAAACTGAGCGCCAGCGAATCTCCAAAGTATTTCTGCGGGTGAAGGCTCTCTATACAGGAAGCACCTTATTGTGACTCTTTGGGAATGTTTTATTTAATTGCAGAGTCGCAGAATGCAATATTGATAACTGCAACAGACAAGATACCTTCTTATGCCCCGAGTACGAGACAACTCTTCCGATCTATCAATCCTCAAGCGCGCGATTGAGCTATGGCCCTATCTTTTCATCGTAATCTCGGTCACGGGCCTCACCTATATTGCTCTCACCGGTCCCCGTTAACCACGTTCACAATAGAAACAATCGGCGTGCAACTCGGCGGCTCGTGGCACGCAAACGCTTTCAAAATGAACTTCGCGAGCGCGCCTTCCCGTTAGTGGCGGGTGTGAGAATGGCGGCTTCCGTTCGCTCGCTGCCCGCATCGAAACGTAATGCACACCAACCACCTGCTCTCCGAGTATCAGTTTCGCACGCCAGCTGAACCGGAACCGTTTCCGATTCAGGAGCCACCCGCTCCGCAGAACCCCGACCTGCCGGTACGTGAACCTGAACCCGATGTACCCAATCAGATTTAGCCAGGACGGCGGCCAAGAACGCACCAAGAATTACCTACAGGGAACGTCGGATTGTGTGCTAACGGCACTGATTCCATACTGGATACAAATGCGCTTCCATCATCTGAAGGATGCGACTCGCCCCATTCGCACCGAATTTAAATCAAAGGAAAGAATCAGGAGGAAACAATGGCACACTATGGCACTTTGAAGGATGTTCGCTTCGCCGACGCTGCTGATGATATTCGTGGCTCTCATTTGTATGGATTAAACGATGAGAAGTTGGGCAAGATTGTTGACGTTATCTTCGACCATGCCAATGGAAACATACGATACGTCGTGGTCGATACTGGTGGCTGGCTGTCCACTAAGAAGTTTTTGGTTCCCGCCGAAGGCCTGCGCGCCTCGACCAAGCATGACAATGACTTCGAGGCGAGTCTGAGTAAGCAACAAGTCGAGAGCTTTCCGCCTTACAATGATGCGGACCTTGAATCCGAGAGCAAGTGGGCCGGGTACGAAGGCAGTTATCGGTCCAAGTGGGTTGCAGATCCTGTTTTGCATCGCGCGGAAACCGATCGCACCATTACGCCGACCACGCAGCAGACCTTCGGAAATTTCAACTCGGAGCAGGCCGCGTCGAGAGCCCATGGGCAATCGACAAGCCCGGCCCGCCCCGTCGATATCGGCACCGGTAGAGAGAATATTGAATCTGACTTGTCTCAGACCGATCGCGTGGTTCCGGCTGGTACCGACTCGGTCGTTATCAGTAACAGCGCCGTCGGAATCGGGGGACGCTGGGATACCTTTCAGAGTCGTCTGCGCGAGCGCCGCAAAGAAGCCGTATCTGGATGCAGTACCTGCTCCGGGGAGGCGGCCGTGAAGCGCGGATCTGAAAGCGTCGATACCTTGCGCAAAGCGGTATAGCTGTTCCGCCATAGCCCGTTAAGTAAGCAGGAGAAATAGCTAGAGGCGCCCCACCGGAGCGCCTCTTAGCTTTTGGCCTTACGTCTCTTCCCGGTTCTGGGTATTGTGAGGACTTCTGGATTTAAAGAAATGGATAAACCGACGAACCGCTCGGCACTACCGGCTCGGCGAAACTTTCCATAGCTGCGCGAGTGCCCTGGCCGCATCCGACAAAGCACGTTTTTCCGCATCCACCGGCGATCCGCCGATCGTGGTCCCGGCGCGCTGCACGATTGGAGTTCGATATTGTGAAACCTTGCCCGTTAACCCTACCTGATAAATGTCGCGCACCGCGCATTCAAACGAACGCTTAAGATTCTTAGCCGGGGGGAGGGTTTGTGCGCTTTTGTTCGTCATGAGAAGCACTCACTTTCTCGCTAGTTTCAAGCAATGTAAGACGAACTCTAACGCCCAACAATACAGCGATGCATGCAACTGGCGCCGCTGCCTTTCCTAGCAATGCTCAGGTTTGTTCTCTAGATCATTCACATTCGTTCCTGTTTCCAATTAGGAAAATATATGCGGGCGCCTGTACCGCAAGAGAATGAAGGGGGAGGACGAAAGCAGATGATCAAATCACGTAACCGCAGTCACGCAGCCGCAAGTTCGTTATGCACGCAATTCCGCAGCGCCCGCAAGGCATATAACGCATCGTCCAACACCACATCTTCTTCAATGTGGTCAGTGGGGATAACAAACAATTCCCTCATCCGAAAAAGAATGGCTTGCTCCGCCTCCGCGATCCGTTCCGTAACCTTCGAGCGATCCGTTTCGAAAAGTGCGGCTTGGTAAAGCATGTGCCATGCTGTGGTAGGCGCGGCAGGGGTAGGCGCGGCGGGGGCGTGGGACACACCAGTATTCATAGTCACAATCCTCGAAGGTACGGCTCTTCCAGGTAGCGGTTCTGGCGTCCGCGAAAAATGGGGCCGACGAAGTAGGCAAGTTACTGTAGAAAGGGCGGTGGGGGTTATCGGGTAATTACCGTATTTTGCACATACGGCAGGAAAAACTGTGGAAGGACGCGCGGGCGTCCCTCCCGGTCGTAACTATGCAGCCCGCTTGGACTTAGACTTCGAAGGCTGGTGACTCTCCGCTTCTTCTGCTTCTGATTCGCCTTGGCCTGCCTGTGAATTAATCTCTTGAGCCAGTTTTGTCAGCTTTTCAGCTGTTTCCTTCTCTTGCTGCAAGGTTTGCTCCAGCAAGGAAACATGCTCGTCTTCACCGAGTAATTCTGCGAAAGCCTTCACCGTTCCGTAGCCGGCGATTTCATAGTGTTCCACTCGCTGAGCTGCGCCGATGATTGCGGAATCCATTAATGCTCCCTCGTAATCCTCCGAGAGGGTCTCGGCGCCTTCTTTGACAATCCCTTCCATTCCGACGCACTTCTTTCCTGTCGGTTTCTCGCCGAGCATTTCGAAGATTTGTTCAAGCCGAGAAACGTGTTCCGACGTCTGCCGCAGATGTTCTTCGAAACCCTGGCGCAATTCAGCATTCGACGAGCCTTTTGCCATCTTGGGTAGCGCTCTTACCAGTTGGGTCTCCGCATTGTAGAGATCCTTCAATTCATTCACATATAGTTCTCGTAATGATTCCTTTGGCATCCTTTTCCTCCTTCGAGTGATTCCAGCGACGCAGCGGAGTGCCATGCGCTGGACTCCTTTTCGAAAAGTATGTCCCTCAGTCGCGGCAATCAATACCCAAGATGCTGTATGACATGCCTACAGCAGCGCGATCGCTACTGAGCGATGGTCGCGGGCCCGCGCGTTTCCGGAAGATGATTTTCTTTGAACTCGTCTTTGCCACGAAAGTCCAGGCCGAAGCGTGGTGCTTCGCGGGTTCCGCTGATCTTGAATGGAATTTCGGTTCCGGCCCCGTCCTTCTCAAAGAACGGATCGATCGGCCGCAGCAATTTCGACTTCCAACCCGTCGTCATCTGCGAAAGCCTGGCATCGAGCCGCAGCATGCCGTGAAAATCAAACGTATTTCCGTCCAGGCTGTATTGTCCGGTTAAGTCCGCATGCGTTCCGGGAATTAGAAAATGCAGGTAAGAAAAAGTGAGAATGCCCTGGCTTAGCGCGAACCGACCCATCAAGTCCGACGACACAACCTTGCCGGCACGGTCTGCCGCGGCATGGTCTGGCGCCGCATGCTTGACCCCTTGACTCACCTTGCTTAACAGATCGATCTTGCCCTGAATCTTGCCATTGGTGAAATGAGCCGCAGGAATGCGAAAGTTGCCCTCGAGTTTCAAACGATTGGCAATGTCTTGCGTTCCCGGCGGAATACTAAGACGAGTCTTCATCGCTGTCGTTCCGGTCATGATGGGCGGATCGGTTTTGACGCCCAGTTTCAGCAGGTCTTCAATGTGCGCGCTACCCAGCACAACGTCCAGCTCGATATCGTGACCTCGCGGATTGTTTGTGCGTACTACCTTTCCCCTCGCCGTAAAATACGAATTCAGCACTTTGGCCTTGACCGGATCAAGATAAGTATCGCCGTCCGTGCCATCGACAATAGCGTGAAAATCAGTGTGCAAGGGGACGCGGTGCCCGCTTACTGCGACACGAAAGTCCGGAGTATCCGTCTGCCCTTCGACCTCGATGCGTCCCAGGGTTCCCCCGTATTTGCCTGTGGACGACAGAATTCCGCCAATGCCGGGAAGGGTTCCCAGATCAGCATTTGTAAACGAATAGTCGCCCATGACTGCTGTGTCGCGCGGGCTTTCTTCGTTCAATGGTCCGAATTGGCCCGTCGAATGGATGTCGCCCTGCGGCTTAGGATTGATCAGCTTGGCGTCGAAGCGCAGCGGTTGACCGGGCCCAATGTCCTTCATTCGCAGGTCACGAATGTCGAATTCCAGTGGCGGCTTGCCGGCCTTATCTGTGTTGATGATAAGTTTCGTGTTCGCGCACACGAAGTGGTCTACGAAAATACGCATCTTCATCTTTCGGCCGCCCTGTCTCAAGTCCTTCATCTGCCGCCGATTGTTTCTCGGTGGAATATTCACGACGAGGCCGTCTACATACATGGTGTCCACATGCATGGGATCGCGAAACAGGCTGCGCAGCGAGGTCTGGAAACGGAATTCTTCCACGGCAAGCATCGGCTGTACGCCAGGTTCCCACGGATTCGAATCGGAGGTGCCGTAAACCTGCAGGCCCTTACCGTCGACGTGCAAGCCATCCGCCACCCACACGTGCAGATCCGCAAGTTCGACCCGGCTTTTGAAACGTGCCGCCAGCGTCTCGATGACGCGGGCGCGCAGAATCGGTTGCGCCCGCGTGATCACGACGCGAACGGCGACCACGGTCACGCCTAGAAAAACAAGAAGGATTCCGACGATCCAACGCCATTTGCGGGAACGTCGTGGAGTTTCCATAAGTGAAGGATACGCCCCGAAAGGAAGAACGGGCCATCAACAACATCCGAGTTTATCCACCAAGCTGCAGAGTATCGAATCAGGTTTTTGCTGCAGCAGCGCTTTAACCCTGCGGCACCTGCGCTAAATTTACGACGCTCCAAACCACATAAGCCGCCATCATTCCCACGATGCAGGCCATCACCAAAGAACGGTAGCGCGTCTCCAGCAAGTCAGCCAGAACTCCCGATACAAATACGAAGAGAAATGGAATCGCCGCCAGGAGAAATCCTGCACCCGCGACGTGAGGATGCGCGATCCCCAGAAGCAACAACAGCACAGCTACCAGCAGCGGCGCGGTGTTGCCGAAATAGCGCGTGCGTGGGCAGGCAATATACGTAATCACCGCCACCGGCAGCGCCAAAGCAATCGCGGGACACGCACGTCCAATCCGCACTGCGACCTGTTTGTACACCCCAAAGATAGTGAATCCACGCCAAGTCGCTCCCCAGAACGCTGCGCGTCCCAGGCTCTCGGCAAAGGCGTGGGGATGAAAGAAGTACACCGCAAACAGAAGAGCGAATCCGACGCCGCAAGCCGCGATCCAAATGACGATTCCAGCCTGCTTCCGCACTGGAGCGACGTATAAAAGGAAGCCCAGCACCATGGGCAACAAAATCAGCAGCGAGAACTGGGAGGCCACGGCGATGGCCAGCGCAATTCCCAGCAACCCGATGCGTCGCCAGTTCCACAGCACCACCTCGCGCGGCGCGTAAAGCGTGTGCGCCACCGCGATAGCGGTAAAGATGGCTCCAAACGCTCCCCAAGCCGCCACGATCTCCGGTTCGGTATGCCACACGGCGCTGGCTTGAATCAGTGAAGGCGAGAAACAATAAAATGTGAGTGCGATAAATCCTCCCGTATTTCCGCACAGGCGTCGCGCGACATACCACAACGACGCTCCTAAGAAAACTCCGCACACAAGAAAAGGAATGCGCGGAAGCCAGCCCCAGTAGGCTGCCGAGTCGCTGCTGAAATCCCGCGGCCAGACCAGCAATGGCGCGGCAGAAGCAATGTACAGAAGCGGCGAGTGCTCGGTATCGAAACCGCTGTCATCGGGGCGAAAGGGATCATTGGCCGTAATGGCGGGGTCCGAAAAGGGTGCTGCAGCAATCCCCCGCCCATGCCACTGCTTCCATCCTTCACCGATGCGAATCGCCTCGGAACTCTCGAGCTCGCGACCTGCATGCGTCTCGGCAAATATCAACCACAAAGCCTGACTGAGGAAACAAAGCAGTAACAGCCCCGCTAGAAACTGTGGGCGTCCATAGCGTTCGCGCGTGAAATATGGCCGCATAAGGTCGAGCCGAGTGTTTTACCATGTCGGAGGCAGTTTGCGGTAAAGATTGCGGCAGGCTCATTCGGAATGAGTGAACAAAATAACTCAGTAAGCGGTGCGAGTCCGGGAACTGAAACGGGTCCGGCACCGATGCCATCGCCCGAGTTTACTGTGGCCACGCAAGCTTCGTACGCCCACACTCTTTTTCTCGGAACGGACGGCTTGCGGCCCGGTTGGGGATTTGCTTTCTACGTAGTGACATTTTATTTGCTGCAAAAACTGGCGGTCAGCGTAGCCTCCTCGCAGGATCTGGGGTCGAGTGACCTGTGGTCGATGGCTCTGGAGGAGTTCGGTAGTCTTGTCGCTGCGATCATTCCGGCGATAATTCTGGCGCGAGTCGAGCATCGTCCCTGGAAAGCGTATGGGTTGCCCTTGCGGCAAGCGTTTGGACGATTGTTTTGGGTAGGTGCATTGTGGGGATTTGCCGGGATCAGTCTGCTCATCCTCGCGCTCTATGGACTGCACGACTTTGCCTTTGGCCACCTCGTTTTGCGCGGAGCACGGCTCGCACGCTTCGCGATTTTCTGGGCTGGGATGTTTTTGCTGGTGGGATTGTTCGAAGAATTTCTGCTGCGCGGCTACACTCAGTTTACTCTGGCCCGCGGTATCGGCTTTTGGCCGGCGGCGCTTGTCTTGTCAAGCGCCTTCGGACTGATTCACTTGGCGAATGGCGGCGAACAATGGCGAGGCCTGCTGGCCGCCGCTTTCATTGGATTTTTCTTCTGTCTTACCCTGCGGCGCACCGGAAGCCTTTGGTTTGCTGTCGGCTTTCATGCCGCCTGGGATTGGGGCGAAACGTTCTTCTATTCCGTGCCCGACAGCGGAATGGTCGCCCCCGGCCACTTGTTGAGTTCGAAACTTTACGGAGCGGAATGGCTCAGCGGAGGCTCGGTCGGCCCCGAAGGCAGCGTACTCTGCTTTCTGGTGGTCGCGCTGCTGTGGGTTGCATTTGAAAGGACGCATCCGGAAGTGAGTCCTCCCTTCGAGAATCGGAAGCTGCCGCAACCCGAAGCAGCCAACTCCTCGCCGGTCCGCTCGCAGTGACAACCCTGGGAACGACACATCGGGAATGGCAAATGCGGGAATGACAACGGCGAAGAAGATTCGACCGCTCGCCCTATACTGATTTCATGCCCTCAGAAGCCGACCTGCTGACTCCGTTGCGTCGCTACTGGGGATACAGTTCATTTCGCCCTTTACAGGAGCGCATCGTGCGCAGCCTGCTCGCCGGACACGACACCTGCGTGGTGATGCCGACGGGCGGAGGGAAGTCGCTCTGCTATCAATTGCCCGCAGTCATTTCGAAGCGAACCACGGTAGTGATTTCTCCGTTGATTGCACTGATGCAGGACCAGGCTGCGCAACTGGCGCAAATGGGCATTCCTGCAGCGGTGCTCAATAGCTCGGTAAGTGCCGAAGAACAAATGAGCGTCATGCGCCAGGCGCGTGAGGGTGCGTTTCGCCTGCTTTACCTTTCGCCTGAGCGGCTGCAGCGCGCTGACACTGTTGGATGGCTGCAGCAAGTGCCCATTTCATTTTTTGCAATCGATGAGGCGCATTGCATTTCAGAGTGGGGACATGAGTTTCGTCCTGAGTATCGTCAGCTGAAAAGTCTGCGCGGAAAATTTCCCGACCGTCCCATCGCGGCCTTTACCGCGAGCGCGACACAGCACGTGCGGCACGACATTTTGACGCAGCTCGAACTGCGCAATCCCGATAAGTACATCGCCAGTTTTCATCGCCCGAATCTGCGTTACCTGGTGCGAGAGTGCAATAGCGTGCAACACACCGCGCTGCTGGTGACGGCGTTGAGCCATTACGACGAAGGCAACGTGATCGTCTATTCTCCGACGATCAATAAAGTGGAAGAGACTGTCGACCTCCTCGGAGACCGGGGAATCACTGCGGTCGGCTATCACGCCAAAATGGATAGCAGCGTAAGGCGCCAAAACCAGGAGCGCTGGATGTCGGACGAAGTACGCCTGCTCGTTGGCACCATTGCCTTCGGGCTTGGCATTAACAAAGCCACGGTGCGAGCCGTCATTCATCTGGCTCTACCGAAGTCCGTGGAGCAGTTTTACCAGGAGGCGGGACGCGCCGGACGCGACGGAAATCCGGCAGACTGCATTCTCCTCTGGCGCAAGCAGGATGCGGGCCTGCTGGGATATTTCGCAAACAAAATTCTCGATCCGGCTGAACGAGATCGCGCCTGGCAGAGATATCACACGATTCGTGCCTTCGCCGAATCCGCAATCTGCCGCCACCGGCAAATATGCACTCACTTCGGGGAAACGCCGAAATGGACTTCGTGTGAAGGCTGCGATGTTTGCGGAGCGTCGCCCGAGTGGCTCAGCGCAACAAGCTTTCCCACTGCGGCGCGGCAGAAAAGTGCGGGGGCTAGCATTAGTGGCGGGAAAGTCTTCCCAAGCCCACCATCCGTATCTAACCCGGAGTTGCGGGAGTATCTGAGAGAGTGGCGGCGGATAACCGCCCGGGAACAACAGGCTCCGGCATTCGTGGTGTTGCATGATTCTTCACTGGATGAGATTTGCCGGCTGCAGCCGCGTTCGATCACAGACCTGCTCAGCATTACCGGGATTGGTGAGCGCAAGGCGAATATGTACGGCAAGTCAATTCTGGCGACATTAGAAAAGTATCGCGAAGGGGCGCGTGCGGCCACGCCGACCGCAAAGCAAACGGCTCCGGCGCTAGAAACTTTGCAACTGCTGGCCGAGGGAAAAACCTTTGAGGATATTGCGCGGATTCGCGGGCGGCAAATCTCGACGGTAATTAACGCAGCCGCCGGACTGGTCGAGAAAGGCGCGCTGGAATTTCGTCCGGAGTGGATCGATCGCAATAAACTCGCAGTCATTGAGGCGGCTTGCACAAGGCTTGGCCAGGAGCGACTCGAACGTCTGAAGACACTGAAAGATATGCTGCCTCCAGAGATTACTTATGATGAAATCCGATTAGTCGTGGCGAAATGGCGCAGGGAAGCCAGTAAAACTAATACAACGATTTCCGCTTAAAGCAAGGTTTTTGAATCGGGCTTCGATCCCAAAACAGGTTGACCTAGCGGCGTCCGTTTAGACATCAGCTCGGTAGCCCAACCCAAAGTGTACGGTAGTGTACAATTTGTTCGGGTTCTGAATCCAGCCACGCCTCTTCTTCTAAAAATCGTAGATGTTGCCATTTTTTGGCATCGCTCGTGACGCTTGCGTGCGGTGAGCACGTCCGCTCTCCAGGAGGGAGCAGTCATGAGAATTCTTCTTTACAACCCCGACAACGGGGTAACCCGCAATTTCATGCCGCACCTTTGGATGTTTCTGCTGCAATCGCTTACTCCACCGGGACATGAGGTACTGCTGATTGATGGCAATGCCAAGCCCATGGACGAGGCTCAGATCGCGCAGTTTGTTCGCGACGAAAAGATCGATCTGGTCGGCATCGGCGCGATGACCCGCATGATCGCTAAAGCTTATCGCATCGCCGATGCGGTCCGGGCCACGGGCGTGAAAGTCGTAATGGGCGGTCCTCACGTGACCGAATTAGCCGACGAGGCCTTAGGGCGGGATGGCGGCCCACGCCACGCCGACGCTGTCGCTCTTGGCGAAGCCGACGAGACCTGGCCGCAGATGGTGAACGATGCGGCTCGCGGCGAACTGAAAGAAATCTATGCGCCGGTCGACGACACGGGAAAAGAACGCAAGCCTTCGCTGAAACAGTATCCCGTGATTCCCTGGCAGTCGATCGATCTCGACCAGTTCAACCTGGTTCCCAAGGCCGCGACCAAGATGCTGCAAAAAATCGGAGAAGGCTGGGGGACGTTTCGAATCATTCCCGTCGAATCGGGAAGAGGTTGTCCTTACGGCTGCGAGTTCTGCACCGTGACCGGATTCTTCGGAGATTCCATTCGCTTTCGCACCAATGAAAGCGTGGTCAACGAACTTCTGCTGCTGAAGGCGCGCGCGCGCAAGGAAAAGGGTCAGATGGCGGTGTTCTTCATCGACGATAATTTTGCCATCAATGTGAAGCGCACTAAGTCGCTACTGCGCGACATTATTGCGGCGGGCGCGCAAGTGCACTGGGTGGCGCAAATCAGCGCCAATCTGTTGCGCGATGAAGAACTGGTGGATCTCATCGCAGCCTCGGGAGGCAAGTGGGTATTCATTGGTATGGAGTCGATTGACCCCGCGAACTTGAAAGACGTCAACAAAGGATTCAATAAGCCCGGCGAGTACGCTCAGGTGCTGGAGCGCCTGGCTAAGCGAAATGTATATGCCATCACATCGTTTATTTTTGGCATGGACAATGACACGACTGGTGTGGCCGAGAGAACTCTCTCGCAAGTTCGCACCTGGCCGCCGGGACTTCCCATCTTTGGGCTGCTGACACCTTTGCCCGCAACTCCTCTCTACAAGCGGCTGGAGCTTGCAGGACGGCTCACCCGGCCGAAACATTGGCAGGAGTTTATTCCCTTCGCCATGGCGCACACTCCGCTGAAGATGTCGATCGAAGAGGCGCATGCTGAGGTGAAATATGGATGGGCGCATGCCTACAGTTCGGACGCGCTGGCGCAGGCCGTCGATGCTCTTGATGATCAGCCGCTCGGATATCGCGTCAATATTTTCTTGGCGCGGTTGTGTTTCCGCGGAATTTATTTCCCCATGATGGGGAAGCTGGCGTGGGCGAAGGTAGTAGCGCAGAACCGGCGCACTATCTTCAAGCTGGTGAAGGAAGCGGTGTTCGGACGAAAGGTGCGGCGGCCGCTGAAGCCGGAGGGCGTAGGTTCGTATAAAGAGGCAGGCGCGTCAGAAACGCAAACCGAGTTGAGCGCATAGACTATCCGCCCGCGACAAAAGCGAGAAGCACAGTTATACGTCCACGACTTGTTTGGCGGCATCACGCCCGGAGCGGATGCAGTCCGGGACGCCAATGCCACGGTAGGCATTGCCGGCGAGAGCCAGGCCTGGCAGTTGCTGGCGCAGGCCTTCGATGCGGTCGAGGCGATCGAGATGTCCGACGCCGTATTGCGCCATGGCGGATTTCCATTTGTAGACGCGGGCAAACAATGGCTCGGCGCGCACGCCGAGGATTTGCCGCAGTTCTTCGCGCACGATTCCGATAATCTGATCGTCGCTAAGCGCCCAGACGTCTTCCGCATTTTTTCCGGCAAAGAAACATCGCAGCAGCGCGCGGTCTTCGGGTGCGCGATGGGGAAATTTGTTATGAACGAAAGTTGCGGCCAGCAGTTGTTTGCCTTCGCTACGGGGCACGAGAAACCCAAAGCCGGGCGGAAGAGATTGCCGGACATCGCGATCATATCCAAGACCAACAGTGATCGAAGAGCTGTACTGAATGGCAGCGAGTTCGGCGGAAAGTTCTGCACTGGCGACGCGAAGTACTTGCGCGGCTGCAGGGGCTGGTAACGCGACAATAACACGATTGAAGCGGTCCGATCGCATATTAGCCGACACCATCCATCCTTCCGTTTCCGGCTGGATGAACTGAACGGGCGTATTCATCAGCAGCGATCCGGGAGTCAACTTCGACACGACTGTCTCCGCCAAATGCTGCATACCGTTTTTGAGCGAGGTAAAAAGCGACAGGGACGCAGATTGCCGAGAACCGGCCGTTATTTTCTTGCGCGTTTTCTTCCGAGCGGCTAGCATCGCGCGCCCGAGACTGCCGTGCGTCCGCTCCATTTCCGCAAAACGTGGCAGTACGGCGCAAATGCTGAGATTGGCCGCCTCGCCGCCATAAACGCCCGAAAGCAGCGGATCGGCGAGCCGGTCGACCATCTCAGCGCCGTAGTGTCGCTCCACGAAAGACGCAACCGATTCGTCCCCATTGCGGGCTCGTGGCGGATGCAAAAGCTCCTGCGTCATGCGAAGCTTGGTTTTCCACGAGAAAAGCGGCGATAGCCCCGTCGGAATAATTTTTGTGGGGACCATGAACATCAAGCCATCTGGCATTTCGATAAGGCGGCCGTTCGTCAGAATGTAGGTCTTGCGGTCCGCGTCGTTGGAACCGATGAGCTGGTCTCCCAATCCGAGTTCGCGGCATAGATCGGTGGCCCAGGGTTTTTCCCTGATGAACGAGTCAGGGCCCTGCTCGATGATGCACCCATCGACGTGGTCGGTACGCAGAACGCCACCCAGACTCGCGGAACCTTCATACAGAACATAGTCGAGATTGACGCCGGCGCGGCGACGCTCCTCAAGAGCAAAGGCGGCGGCGAGCCCGGAGATGCCTCCGCCGATAATGGCAATGCGTTTCACGGAGTGCGGCTTCCAGCTTTCGGATTTCGGCTCGCAGAAACCGGAGAGCCAGCGCTTGATGCAACGCCCGCATAATCTTGTACAAAGCGAGCCAGACTCTTCACATTTTTGACAGGCGTTTCTGGCAGGATGCCGTGGCCTAAATTAAAGATATGTCCGGGGCGACCAGCGGCCTGTTGCAGAACGGCTTCAGCGCGCGATTTTAACTCCTTCCAGTCAGCGAACAATAACACCGGATCGAGATTGCCCTGGACCGCGCATTCGTAATTGAGGCGCGCCCAGCCTTCATCGAGCGGGATGCGCCAGTCGAGACCAATCACATCAGCTCCGGTCTCTTTCATCGCGGGCAAAAGCGTGGCGCTATCGGTGCCGAAATAAATAACGGGCGCTCCGGTCCTCTGGAGCTGTTTCACCATGCCGGTCACATGGGGGAGCACAAACCGCCGATAATCGTCGACGCTCAGGCAGCCCACCCAACTATCGAAAATCTGAATCACGTCGGCGCCGGCGCGCACCTGGTCCGCTGCGTACTCGGCAGTGACGACAACCAATTTGCGCATCAGCGCGTCCCATTCGACAGGAGAGTTGTACATCATTGTTTTGGCGTGAACGTAGTTGCGTGAGCCCCCGCCTTCGATCATGTAGCTGGCAAGAGTAAAAGGAGCGCCACAGAAGCCGATCACCGGAACGCGATTGGCGAAGTGCTTGGCAACCAGGCTGACAGCTTCCGAGACATAGCCCAAATCGGCAGCGCGATCGCTGCGCAGATTCGCGATATCTTCTTTGGTACGTACCGGCTTCTCGATGACCGGCCCTTCGCCCGCGGAAAAATGAAAAGGCAGGCCCATTACTTCGAGGGGCAGTAACAAGTCGGCGAAAATAATTGCGGCATCAATGCCGAGAATTTCTGCTGCGGTGATGGTGACTTCGGCGGCGAGCGCAGGCTTCTTGCAGATTTCCAGCAGCGAATGCTGTTTGCGAACCGCTCGATATTCTGGCATATAGCGTCCCGCTTGCCGCATGAACCACACGGGCGTGCGGTTGACGGGCTGAGACTTGCAGGCGCGAACAAAGTTCGAATTAGGGGCAGACATGAAGTGATGAATGTAGCATTTTTGGAAGCTACATGCTGTGATCACGAAGTTTGAACGAGTGTTTTGTGCGAGACTGATGGAAAGGCTAGCAGCATTCAAAGATTCGAGGAGAGTCTGAAGGTATGGCGCAAGATGAAATTTCAAAAGAAACAATTGATTTGAAAGTGTCCGACGGCACAACGATGCAGGCATATGTAGCGCGGCCAGCGGGTATTGGTCCGCATCCCGGCTTAATGGTTTTTCAGGAGGCGTTCGGCGTCAACTCGCATATTCGCAATGTCAGTGAGCGGTTTGCCAAGCAAGGTTACCTGGCTGTGGCTCCGGAATTGTTCCATCGCACGGCGCCCCCGGGATACGCGGGCGATTACAACAATTTCCCATCGGTAATGCCGCATTATCAAGCGGTCACGAACGAAACGGCAGAGGCAGACGTGCGAGCAACCTTCGAGTGGTTGCATTCCAATTCGCAAGTGAAAGCGGACGATATTTCCTGTGTGGGATTTTGCATGGGCGGACGCGTCTCCTTTCTCGCAAACAGCGTTGTCCCCCTGCGAAAGGCTGCCTCATTTTACGGTGGCGGAATCGCACCGGGCCTTCTCGACCGAGCCGCCAAACTCTATGCGCCGGCGCTTTTGATTTGGGGTGGGCTGGATAAGCACATTCCGCCGGACCAGCGAAGAGCTGTCACCGAGGCTCTGGACGCCCAGCGCAAGATATACGTCAACGCCGTATTTTCCAACGCCGATCATGCGTTTTTTTGCGACGAGCGAGGAGCATATCAGCCGTTCGCAGCACGCCAAGCGTGGGCGTTGACGCTGGAGTTTTTGCGCTCGTGAACAAGGTTTGGATCTGGCTCGCGGTGACGATCCCATCGATAGCGGCCGCAGCATGGCAAGCACCGACTGCCGGAGCAGGCAGTAGTTCACCTCCAGGCTTTTATAAAGATGTGTTACCGATTTTGCAGGATCACTGCCAGAGCTGCCACCGGGTTGACGAAATTGCGCCTATGCCGCTCGTGACCTACGAACAGACACGGCCATGGGCCAATGCAATGGCGCATGCGGTCGCGATGAAGATGATGCCACCGTGGTTTGCCGATCCGCGGTACGGGCATTTTTCCAATGACGTGTCTCTGTCTCCGCAACAGATCGCGACGATTGTCGCGTGGGCAGAGGCGGGATCGCCCGCGGGCAATGCGCAGGATGCGCCGCCGCCGCGGCAGTGGACGAAAGGATGGAATATTCCACAGCCTGATCTCGTGGTGAAGATGCCGAAGCCGGTGCCGATTCCGGCCGAGGGCGAAATTCAATATACCTACGAGATCGTGCCGACGCATTTTGCGGAGGATCGATGGATACAAATGTCGGAATTCCGACCGGGAAGCCCGGCGCATGTGCACCACGCCGTGGTGTATATTCGTCCGCCAAGTTCCCAATGGTTGCGGCACGCGCCCATCGGTGAGCCCTTCACGGCTTCCATGCTGAACGATCCCCTGGAACGCCGGGAAGCGCATGAGACCACCAGCGATCTGCTGCTCGTGTATGCTCCGGGAAGTTCGCCCGACCAGTGGCCGGACGGAATGGCAAAGTTTGTCCCCGCTGGTTCCGACCTGGTATTTCAGATGCACTACACTACCAACGGTTTAGCAGACCAGGACCAGACAAGCCTCGGGCTAGTATTTGCGAAAATTCCGCCGAAGCAGAAGGTGATCACGCTGCAGTTGAACAATCATGCGCTGATCATTCCTCCGGGCGCGGACGATTTTCGCGTAGAGGTCCAGGGAACGCTACCCAACAATGCAACCCTCCTTAATCTTTTTCCGCACATGCATCTTCGCGGAAAGCGTTTTGAGTATGACATTGTCCATGACGACGGCAGCGTGGAAGTATTGTTGCGCGTGGATTATCACTTTCACTGGCAACTGAGTTACAGGCTGGCAGAACCGCGGCTGCTAAAGGCGGGTACACGGCTGCGCGCGATTGCCTGGTACGACAATTCCACGAATAACCCCCATAATCCCGATGCGACGAAGACGGTGACCTGGGGCGATCAGACGTATGATGAGATGATGGTAGGGTTCTTTGATGTGGCCATTCCAGCGAATATGGATAAATGGCAATATTTTGCGCAGCGCGCCAGAGCGAATTCCGACGTGCGGAGTGTCCAGCCCGACGCTCAACAGAAAAAGTAGTGCCCCCATGCACTTGGGAGTGTTGATTCACCTGTAAAGTCGAATGGGTTCACGCGAATTGAACGCTACTGCTACGCCAACAATTCCTGAAAATCCGAATCGCCTGCCCCAGCAGCTGCGCACCGCGTCCTATTGTGCGCTGGCCGTGGTCTTCGTGGCGGTGTATTTCGGTTCCTTGTTCTCGCCTGCATTACTCGACGATGCCGACAGTACCCATGCAGAGGCCGCGCGCGAGATGTTCGTCAGCGGTGATTACGTCACGCTCCATGTGAATGGAGTGCGCTATCTCGAAAAAGCTCCGCTGCCTTATTGGCTGGTGGCGATGTGCTATCACGTTTTTGGCGTAAACGAGTTTGCGGCTCGGCTGCCCATGGCCCTGTCGGTGATGCTGCTCGGAGTGCTGGCTGTAATCTGGGCAGGCCGCGCGTTTGGAGAACGAGCAGGCATTTACGCGGGAGTATTCGTTTACACCAGCGCGGGCGTTTTTTTATTCACGCGCGTTTTTATCCCCGATGTGCTTCTCAGTCTATTGATTGCGGCGTCATTGTATTTCTTCCTGACAGCTTTGGAGACTCCGGCGAACGCATGGCGGTGGTATGCAGGATATGCGTGCATGGCTCTGGGGGTGCTGACCAAGGGATTGATTGCGTTGGCATTTCCGGCTGGTGCGGCATTTTTGTATATCGCAATTACTGGAGAGTGGCACCGCTGGCGCGAGTTCCGGATCGTGCCGGGAACAGCGCTGTTTCTCTTGATCGCCGCGCCCTGGCATATACTTGCCGGATTGCGAAATACGGGCGGTCAGGGTGGTCACGGTTTTTTTTGGTTTTATTTCGTCAACGAACATTTTCTAAGATTCATAGGAAAGCGGTATCCGCGAGATTACAACAAACTACCGTGGGCGCTCTATTGGTCGCTGCACCTGGTGTGGCTGTTTCCCTGGAGCTTCTATCTGCCAGCGGCGGTTCGAACGGCCATCGATGCACGAAGAGCGGGAGAACACGCGGCGTCACGCCCCAGCGATTTTGCTGGACGCACGCGATTGCTGTGCTGGCTGCTGGCAGGGCTAGTGCTGGTCTTCTTCGCGATCTCGACCAACCAGGAGTACTACACTTTCCCGGCTTACTTTCCCCTGCTGATGCTATTGGCCGATGGACTCGCGCAATCTGAAGTGCGCGATTGCGATACCGGTGTGCGCTCGGGATGGCTCCGGATCTCGGCTGGAACGCTGGCATTGATAGGAGTCGGCGCGAGCGCGACTCTGCTGACCCTTCTGTGGCAGTCGCGGCACTTGCCATTCGAGCCCGACATCGGAACGGTGCTGGCGAAACACAATATGGCCACGGACACGCTCTCAACGTCGCATATGCTGGATTTGAGTTATGCATCTTTCGCGGCATTGCGTTTGCCTGCGGCATTAGCAGCTGCGGCATTGATGGTGTTTCCGGCGCTCTCTTTTGTTTTGCGGATTCGACGGCTTCACTATGCCGCCACCTGGGCGTTGGCGGCAGGCATGGCGCTATTTTTGGTAGCGGCGCATATTGCGCTCGGACGGTTCGGTCCGTATTTGTCTTCGAAAGATTTGGCGCGCGAGATCGCCGCCCGAGCTGGTCCCAACGATCGCGTAATGATTTACGGCGACCAGGCCTTTGGTTCGTCGTTGCTGTTTTATTTGCAGCGTCCCATCGATCTCGTGGAGGGAAGAACCACTTCCATGTGGTTTGGATCGACGTTTCCGGACGCGCCCAAGATTTACCTAAGCGCTGCGGATTTGCAGCGAGACTGGGAGGGAACAGGTCGAATATTTTTGTTTGTTCCTCCGCATTTGAAGGCCAAGGTGGATGCGCTTTTACCGAATAAGTTCGTGGTGGCAGAGATTTCGGGGAAGTACGTTTACAGCAACCGCCCATGAGAGGGGCATAACGGACTGCTACAATCTGGGCCGGCGGTTCAGCTTTGAAAGATTGAGAACGAAAACAGTGCTGCGAAGATCAGGAAGAAACTTTAGAGTGTTCACACTTTCTCAAGGAAAACATCGATGAAGGCAAAGCGGGCTGAAGTTTTAATGATTTTCGCTTTCGTTGCGGTAATTGGATTCGTCATCCTCGGAGCCAAGACACAATCTGGCGGAATGGCGCAGGGGCCGGGGGCACCGCAAGCTTCAGCAAGCGCAGCCGGGCCCAAAAAGGCCGAGGAACAATTCAAGAATATTCAGGTGCTCAAAGGCGTTCCCGCGGAAGAGATTTTTCCCACTATGCAATTCATCGCAGCGTCGCTGGGGGTGGAATGCGATTTCTGCCATGTACAAAATGCCTTTGAAAAAGACGACAAGAAACCGAAGCAGACTGCTCGGAAAATGATGGAGATGATGTTCGCCATCAACGCGGATAACTTCGACGGCCATCGCGAGGTAACGTGTTATTCCTGCCACCGTGGCAATGCACACCCGCAGGCGATTCCCGCCGTGATGACGGAAGATTCTACGCCGAAGGCCAATGAAGGGATGGGTCAATCCACGACGTCGGGGGCGAAGGAAACCGGGCCGACAGCCGAACAACTCGTCGATAAGTATGTGCAAGCTCTGGGGGGTGCGGCGGCGATTGACAAAATCACGAGCCGCGTTATGAAAGGCACAATCGACTTTGGCGGGAAATCCATGCCAATCGATATTTATTCGAAGGAACCGGAGCAGCGTATTTCGTTGACGCACATGCCAGAGGGAGACAGCGTTACAGCATTCAACGGGCATGAGGGTTGGTTGGGCACGCCAGGTCGTCCGCTGCGAGAGATGCACGGCAGCGATTTGGACGGGGCCGCGATTGACGCCGATCTACACCTGCCCACGCATTTCAAGACAATGTTCAGCAAGATGCAGGTTCAAGGCACGCAGAAGGTCGGCGAGCGTGAGGCCTATTTAGTGGTAGGACAGCGCGAGGGAAAACCGCCGGTTCAGCTTTATTTCGATGAGCAATCCGGCCTGCTGCTGCGACTGGTTCGCTACGGAGAGACCGCGCTAGGATGGCTTCCTACAGAGATCGACTATGCCGACTATCGCGAAGCGAATGGCCTAAAAATTCCCTACCGCTGGACGCTCGCACGTCCCAGCGGGCGATTCACAATTCGAGTGAGCGACGTGAAGCAGAACGTTCCCATCGACGAGGCAAAGTTCGCCAAACCCTTAGCGGACGAGCACAAGAGTCCGGAACACTAATCGCACAAGCGGAGAGCTTTTCAACCACATCCAAATATGCGAACCCGAGAATCCTGGCGGCAAATTAAGCGTTCTGTGGATTGCTCCTTTGCGTGTTCTGAAGGACCGCTTTGGTCACCACGGGATCGGCCTCAATCGTGACTTCGACCTCCGCTCCTTCTTTGAGCTTTACCTTTTGCCCACTCGCGTCAGTCAATGTGTTCGGAACTCCGATTTCTCGATAAAGGTGATCCGCACCCTCGACCGCGATTTGAGCTTTTTCTGGTTCACCGGTACTGGGATGAGGATGAATAACTTTTTCGACCTTGCCTGGGAGCGTGGTACTCGCTTTCGCCTTTGCACTGGACACAACTTGGCCCTCCACTCGACTCATACACACATCCGGCTTACGATTGCGCACCCCGCCGCCGGAGAGGATATGTTCTACTGGATTCTACTCAAATGGCATCGGGGAAACACCGTAGACGATAAGGGGAAACACCTGAATTTCGACACTTCCAATGTTCTTTCGGAACCCCCCCGAGCCGTCGCAATGCAGATGCAGTTTTTGAATGTCCCTCAAATTCAATAATAAAACCTGATAGCTACGATAAATAGTTTCAATTTCCGTGAAGGTCGCGTGAACGTTAGAGTGAGGCGGTCCTGCAATGGGATTCATCGTCGAATCCTCAGACGGAGGGACATCGTTGAAGTGTCGGTTGGCTGCCGGGCTGGCGACGGCTCTGCTGGTCTTAACTTTGGCTCACTCGGTTTGCGCCCAAAACGGAAGCGTGGCAACGGACACGAATTCGCGGTTGGTCAAGTTGGAGCAGCAAGCGGCAGACGCCAAGAATTCGGCAGACAATGCGTGGATGCTGACTAGCGCAGCGCTGGTTCTCATGATGACGGGGTCTGACTCGCGCTTTTCTACGGCGGACTGGTGCGAAAGAAGAATGTGCTGGCCACGATGATGCAAAGTTTCGCCTTGATGGCAGTCATTACCGTTCTGTGGGGGCTGTTCAGCTATAGCTTGTCATTTGGCGCGGGAAACAGTTTCATTGGCGGGCTGCACAATATCTTCCTCAGGGGAGTGGGAGCGTCGCCGGATACGGATTACGCGCCCACGATCCCGGCGCAGACCTTCATGGTCTATCAGTTGATGTTTGCCATAACCTAGGTGAAGGCGAGGTTCGGCTATGACGATTAACTGGACGCCTTTGGAGTGCACGGCGCAGGCGGGACTCTGGGGGCGCTGCTTACGGGAGTTTTCGCAGTCAGCGCCATCAATCCGATTTTCAAGGATGCACAGGGGAATGTTCGAGCTTCCGGATTACTGGAAGGAAATGTGCACCAGCTCCTGAATCAAATGGTGGGGGTGGCGGTTGCCTGGGTCCTCGGCATCGTGGGGACGCTGGCTATTTTGAATCTTGTCGATGTGACCATCGGGGTACGAGTTTCGGAGGAGGAAGAAGTACAGGGACTGGATCTCTCCCAACATGGCGAGGAGGGATATTATTGGGAGGCGTCGGCCTAGGTGCCGACGGCCATTTCCAGAGAACTTCGACGCGGCGATAGCGTGAAGAACGCAGAACAGGACTTGACGACATTATGACGAAGATCGAGGCAGTCATTCAAAACTCCAAACTGGAAGCGGTGAAAACTGCGCTACATGAAATCGGCGTTGAAGGCATGACTGTAATTGAGGTGCGAGGCCACGGACGGCAGAAGGGACATACGGAGGTCTATCGCGGCCGTGAATACAGTGTGGATCTCATTCCCAAGACCAAGATTGAGATGGTGCTGGCGGAGGCGATGGTTGAGAAAGCGGTACAGGCCATTGTTAGCGCCGCCCGCACGGGAAAAATCGGAGACGGGAAGATTTTTCTTTCCCGTGTGGATGAAGCCATCCGCATTCGCAACGACGAGCGCGGAGAGGGCGCGCTATAACCTTCCGTCTGCACAGTTTTCAGCGAATGGGGATAGGGCTTTTTGAAAAGGGACGCAAGCGGAAATTATCTGAAGACGCGGTGCTGAATTGGCTCTCCCCTGGTGGCTCGTGTCACAAGGGTGAATTACATTCATGATGTCGGCGTCCTCATTGATCAGCGAACTACGGAGTTCCCTTAACGACGAATCGGCGCGCATTCGGCGCGAGTTTGAGGCCTCGGGAGACGGTCGCGCCGCGGTGGCGCAGCGCACGCGGCTGGTAGAAGATATTCTGGCCCGTCTTTGGCACGATCTGGTTTCTCCAGAGCCGGCCAAGCCCGCCAATTTTGCCCTGGTGGCGACCGGCGGTTTCGGCCGGGGATGGCTGCTCCCTTATTCCGACATTGATCTTCTTTTTCTTTTTGGCGACCGCAGTGCGGAACTGGCCTTTAAAGATCCGGTTCGCCGGCTCTCCCAGGAGTTGTGGGACCTGCGGCTCAAGCTGAGCCCGGCATCGCGCGTGTTGAGCGAGTGCGACCGTTATGACCCCAACAATACCGAATTCACTATCTCTCTTCTCGATTGCCGTTATCTCGCTGGCGACCACGATCTATTCCGGCGCCTTCATGACAAGGTAATTCCAAAGCTGGTAATGCGAGAATCCAAGGCCCTGCTGCAGGGGCTGGCGGAGGTCACGCGGGAGCGTCATGCAAAATACGGAATGACGCTCTATCACCTCGAGCCGAATCTCAAAGAAACCCCGGGTGGGTTGCGCGACTGCAACGTGGCCAGTTGGCTGGCTTTGATTTCGGCGATGGATAAGCTGCGCGACTGGCCGGATGCGAGTTCGCTGCGGCCTCCGGTGCGCAAGCAACTCGATGACGCGCTGGATTTCCTTATGTCGGCGCGTTGTTTCCTTCATTTCCGCCATGGACGAGACGACAACACTCTCACCTGGGAAGCCCAGGACGAGGCGGCCGCGCGCAAAGTTGGAACGACGATCGCGGGAATGGCGATCGCGGGAACCACATCTGGTGACGCGCAATCCGAAGAGCTCTCGCCCGCGGACTGGATGCGTATTTATTTCGGGCACGCCCGCGCCGTGCAGCGCACGGTTACGCAACTGCTGGAAGAAATTCCTGAGGCGTGGTCGGCGTTGTACCGGCAAGTGCAAAGTTGGAGATCCCGTTTGGCCACGCGGGATTTTTCCGTGGTCGATGGTCTCATCTTTCTTCAGCAGCCCTCGTCTCTGCAGGATCCTGAGGTATTGCTGCGGCTGTTCCATTTCATGGCCCACCACGGTCTGAAATTGAGCGCTACTACCGAGTACCGCATCGAGCAAGCGCTCCCAGCTTTGGCCTCGATGCCCCCGCGAGGAGCGGAGCTTTGGCTGTATCTGCAAGAGACATTACTGCAGCCGCACGCCGCCGACGCCCTGCGCGCCATGCACTCTTTGCGCCTGCTTACGCTTCTTCTCCCCGAACTGAAGCTGATCGATTCGCTGGTGGTGCGGGACTTTTATCATCGCTTCACGGTAGACGAGCATTCGTTTCTGGCGATTGAAAGCTTGCACCGCCTAAACCAGTCGCAGTCAGAATGGGACAAGCGCTGTGCGGAATTGCTCGGCGAGTTAGAAGATCCGGAGTTGCTGTACCTGGCCTTGTTGCTGCACGACACCGGCAAAGGCGCTCCCGGTACTGATCACGTGCAGGCTAGCCTTGAAATTGCAGGCCGCGCCATGGACCGTTTGGATGTGGATCCGAAGGAGCGGGCCGAGGTCCTGTTCTTGATCAGCAGCCATCTTGAAATGTCGGCGGCGCTGCGGCGGGACATTTTCAATCCCGAGACGGTCGCGGCCTTCGCCGATAAAGTTGGAACGCCGGAGCGGCTAAAAATGCTTTGCCTGCTCACCTATGCCGACATCAAAGCCGTGAACCCGGAAGCGCTGACGCCGTGGAAGGCGGAGAACGTTTGGCAGCTTTATATGGGAGCGGAGAACTACTTGAACCATAGCGCCGATCAGCGCGTGCATGCCGACGTGAACGATGAGAAGCTGGCACGGCTGCGGTCTTTGGCGCCGGTGACCAGCAGCAAGTTTAAGGAGTTTCTGGAAGGCTTTCCGCAGCGGTATTTGCTGGTTCACTCGGCGGAAGAAGTCATGCGCCACATGGCGATGGCTGACGAGTTAGGCAACGACCCCGTGCAGGTGGAGTTGGAACGAGGACGCCACTGGTATGAGCTGACCATGGTGACGCGCGACCGTCCGTTTCTGTTTGCCAAGCTGGCTGGAGTGCTCGCGGCCTGGGGGATGAATATTGTGAAGGCCAATGCGTTTTCCAATCAGGCAGGGACCGTGGTCGACACCCTTTATTTCACCGATCGTTTCCGCACGCTGGAGTTGAATCTTTCGGAGTGGGACCGTTTCCGGCGCAGCGTCAGCAGCGTGCTTCTGGGAGAGGCGGATCTGGCAAAGATGCTGCGCGACCGGCAACGTGCGGAAAAAGGAGTGATCGCGAAAGTAAAAGTCGAAACAAAGATTGAGTTCGATGACTCCTGCTCGTCAACCAGCACGCTGGTGCAGGTGATTACGCAGGATCGTCCGCGATTACTGCATCGCATTGCATCATGTTTATCAGATCAACATTGCAACATCGAGATCGCGCTGATCGATACCGAGGGACAGATGGCCATTGATACGTTTTATCTCACATCTGGCGGAACAAAGCTGAAGGCGGAACATTGCCGCGAAGTACAGAAGGCGCTGGTGGAAGAGTTACGCCACGAGTAGCAGCGTCATGATCGCTTCTCGGCGACGGACTAAGAATAAGTAGGAGCGCGGCGTTTGGACTGCCGACCATCGTCAGTGCCCCGAGAAGTATGCCGCTCCTCGAATCGCCCGCGCTCACTTCGTTGAAAACTTAAATACCGTTTTCTCCCGGAAGGTCTCACCCGGCCTCAGGATTGTGTTCGGAAAGCTGGGATGGTTCGGAGAATCGGGAAAGTGCTGGGTCTCGAGGCAGAATGCGTCATGTTTCTTGTAGACGTGGCCCTTTTTGCCGGTGACACTTCCATCTAGAAAATTCCCTGTATAAAACTGAACGCCGGGCTGGGTTGTCGAGACTTCCAGAACGCGGCCGCTGGTGGGTTCATAGGCTCGCGCCGCGAGCACAAGTCCACCGCCTGTGCGGTTGATAACCCAGTTGTGATCGTATCCGTGTCCCAGGACGATTTGTTCGTAGTCGCTGTCAATGCGTTCGCCGATTCTGGTGGGCTTCGTGAAATCGAGCGGCGTTCCCTTCACCGGGCGGAGTTCGCCGGTAGGGATAAGGGTTTTATCCACCGGAGTGAACCGGTCGGCGTTTAACGTGAGTTCGTGATTCAAGATATCGCCGCTGCCTTCTCCCGCCAGATTGAAATAACTGTGCTGGCTAAGGTTGATGGGCGTCGCCTTGTCGGTGGTAGCTTCGTAGTCGATGACGATCTCATTGTCGTTCGTGAGCGTGTAGGTGACTCTCACCTTCAGATTGCCGGGCCAGCCGTCGTCACCATCTTTACTGAGATAAGTGAACGTAACGCCCGGTCTGTCTTTCAGCGGTTCTCCATCCCACACAACCTTGTTGAAAGTTTTTTCCGTGCCGCCGTGCAGCGTGTTGGGGCCGTCGTTCTTGGGCAAAGTGTAGGTCTTGCCCTCGAGTGTGAAGCTGCCATTGGCGATGCGGTTCGCATAACGGCCGACGATTGCACCGAGGTAGGGCGGATTCGGAATGTAGCCCTCCAGGTTCTCGTGACCGAGAACGACGTCGGCGAACTGGCCTTTGCGGTCGGGAACGCGAATCGAAACGATGATTCCGCCATAGTTCATCGCATCCACTTCCATGCCGTTTGCGTTGGTGAGCGTATACAAAGTGATTGGCCTCCCATCGGCTGTGCCAAAAGGCTTTTGCTGAACTGCCTGCTCATGTCTCTTGCTGGCCTGCGCGCGGGCAAGTCCACCAATCGACAGGAGAAGCAGTAGGGTGATGGATACGCTCATGAAGTGTCTTGGAATCATGCGGGAAAGTGTACTACGAAGGCGGAGTTTGTGTGCGTTCCAGTCGTCTGGCATACAAGCGTCGAGCTCCTCTCGACCGGACAGCCGAGGGCGGCTGTCCCCACATAAACATCTCCGCAACAGCGGCTGTGCGCGCGTAAACATTCCTTTAGCCGTTCAGGCGCAGGAATTACTTCTTGTATGGCCACTGCGCCTGCGTGAACAGTCCTCCATCAATCCAGATGGTCTGGCCGCTGATGAACGACGCGCCTTTGCTGGCTAGAAAAACTACCGTGGGTGCAACGTCGGCGGCCGTGCCTACGCGCCCCAAGGGCGTCAGCTTCGACCAGGTGCCCGCGTAGTCCGGGTCTTCGGTTCGCGTGCGCTCCGACTCGATCGAACCGGGAGCAATACAATTTACCCGAATTCCATAGCGTCCCAGCTCCACCGCCGCCTCTTTGGTAAACATTTCAATTCCACCCTTACTCGCCGTGTAAGCCACGAGGGACGGGAACGCGAGCTTGTTACAGCCCGATCCCAGATTCACGATCGAACCGCCTCCATGATCTTTCATGTGACGGGCCGCTTGCTGGGTACACAGGAAACATCCTTTCAGGTTGGTCTCAACTACCAAGTCCCACTCCTCCTCGGTTACATCGAGAAGCGGCTTCCAGGTCTGGACCCCCGCGTTGTTAACCAGAAGATCGAGGTGACCGAAGGCGCCGATCACGCGATCAAACATAGCCGCCACCTGACTGCTGGACCGGATGTCCGCCTCAATCGGAAATATGTGTTCGGTAGGCGCGTTGGGCTGCAGGGAGCGGATCTCGGCTACGGTCGCGTTCACTTGCGATGCTGGCTCCTTGTAGTAGTTCACCGCAACGCAGTATCCATTCCGCGACAACTCCAACGCAATTTCCTTCCCAATTCCGCGGCTTGCACCGGTCACCAGAGCGGTCTGGCCCTGTGGCATAGTTCACCTCAATCAATGGTCTGAGATCTCAGGCCAAGAGATCATAACGAAACGAAGAACCGAACGGGTGAGAGAAGAATCGAGGTTATTGACTAATAGCCGGCCGCGAGAAAGAACAAAAAATCCAAACGCCGAACCCCACCGCGGAGGTCAGCATGATTACGCGCAGATACTGTGCAGCCGGCAGAGCGGTGTCGCCGAAGAGCGTCCGCAAGAGAGCAAAGCTTGCGCTACCGGCACATAGCGCGAAATACACTCGCTCCTGTGCGCAACGCGAAACACGTACCAGCCACGCCAGTATGCATGCCACCGTAACGTAAATCGCAATCAGAAGCATATCGGGCGTGGCGCCCAACGGCCGAACCAGAACTCCAGGCTTGGGCGAAGCGAAGCCGTGCATCGCAATCCCCAGAAAGACGATTGAGTGTATGAGGGCGATCAGAGCGCGCTTGCGGCTATTCAGAATTCCGAATTCGTTCATAGAATGATTCAGTTTCGCCTGCGAGCCGAAATTTAAGTGTGAGCTTTCATACCGCGACCTGTGATTCTCGTCACACAGCGAGATAGCGTTCGGCGGATCACGGTGGTACCATCGCGGGCGATATGTCCACCCGTACTTCATTGATTGAACCAATCTCGATTGAACCAATTTTGATTAAACAAATTTGGATCGCACCGATTTGGATTGCAGCTGTTTGGCTCTTGTCGTTGCTTGCGAATGCGAATGCGGCGGCTCAGTCACAGGTTTCAATTTCTCATCCGATTGTTTTGCATGCGGCGCGCCTGCTCGACATTAAGACTGGCCGCATGCTCACGCCGGGCGAGATTCTAGTACAGGGCGAACGCATCGTCGAGGTCGGCTCATCGGTAAAACATCCCGCTGGCGCAGAAGTGATCGACCTCGGCGATCGCACTCTGCTTCCCGGTCTCATCGACGCTCACGTCCATTTATTTCTCCATCCCGGGGCGGAAGACTTGCAGACGGTAGAGGAATCGGTGCCGCAACGGACGATTACGGCAACTCTGGCGGCCCGAGACGACCTGATGGCCGGCTTCACTGCCGAGCGCGACATGGGAACCGAGGGCGCGGGCTCCGCCGACACGGCTGTGCGCAATGCGATCAACGAGGGCAGCATTCCCGGACCGCGGTTGCGCATTAGTGGCAACGCCATCAACATTCTTGGCGGCCACGAGGACGCCATCGGCTACAACCCGGAGCAGCACGTCCTGCCCAACGCGAATTACGCCAACAGCGCAGACGAGATAATTGCGGCGATGCGCCAGCAGTTTAAGGAAGGCGCCGACTTCACCAAGATTTATGAGACTGGGCACGATTCGATTCAAGACGGAAAATTCACAACTCCATACCAATACACCGAGGCGCAGCTGGAAGCGGCCGTGAAGGAAGCGGCGCGGGTGGGAAAACGTGTGGCCGTGCACGCCACTGGAGAGCCGGGCACACTTTTCGCCGCTCAAGCGGGAGTAGCTTCGATTGATCATGCCGACCAGTTGAGCGACGAAACCATGCGCTTGATGAAAGAAAAACAGATTTACGCGGTGCCAACTTTTACCATCTTCGAGTATTTTGCCGAGCATGCGGCCACGCCCGCGCAAGCTTCGCGGGAACATCAGGTGCTCGATTTAAAAGTGGGAGAGTTTAAAAAGCAGGTCGCGGCCGGAGTGCCCATGGCGGTTGGCTCCGATGTGGGGCCGTTTCCGCACGGCACGCAGGCGCGCGAGTTTGTGCTGATGGTGAAATACGGCATGTCGCCGCTCGCCGTTCTGCAAGCAGATCTGCTGAATGGCACCAAATTGCTGGGATGGGAAGGACAGATCGGCGCGCTCGAATCCGGCTATCTGGCCGACGTGATTGCTGTTTCAGGCGACCCGCTCCAGGACATCGCAGCGCTGCAGAACGTCACCTTTGTTATGAAAAGCGGCATGGTCTTTAAGAAATAGGCGTAAGAAATAGGCGAAGAAATAAGCGAAAAGTCAGCGAAAAAATGGAGGGCGCCTCTTTCATAGAAGTGGAAGGCATAGAGGTAAACTCGGGGCGAAAGCTGCAAAACAATGCATAGCCCTTAGCCGTAAGCGATACAGATTGAAACTAAGTAGTTAATTGCAAGCGGTTTGGCGCGATTCTAATCTCGTTTCCGTGGATAACAGATTGCGCTCTTCAAAGTGCTACGCCAGTTTCCGGCGGGCACTTATGATGGTCCGCAAATATCCACGCTTCCTCCGTCTATATGCCACAGTTCTAATCGCATGCGCTGCATGTCCCGCTTTGCATGCGCAGGCTCCCTTTGCATCCGCCGAGCCCGAGGCGCCAACCCTGTTCATTGAGCCTTCGACGCCGGTTGTCTCCAAGCCATCGGACCTGACTCTCGAACACAGATTTTGGGACAAACAGAACTGCGCGTTATTCGTCGCGGCTGCCGCTTTGAATACCGCCGACCTGGCGGTGACTCGCGCCAACCTGCAAAGTGGAGGACAGGAACTGAATCCCGTGGTTCGCATGTTCGGCCGCACGACAGCGGGCCTTTCGGTGAACTTTATCGGAGAGACCGTGGGCGTGGTAAGTCTCAGCTATTTCTTTCATAAAACCGGACATCACAAGCTGGAACGCGCCGTCTCCATGTTCAACATGGCAAGTTCCGCCGGCGCGGTCAGCTACGACCTGATGCACCGCTAGAGAGGCGAAAGCGCTAAGCCGGCTTACCCGCCCTTGGCCGCACTCTGATCCCAGGCATCGGAAAGTGAAATGCCGCGCTTATAAAGCGCGGCCTTTGATTGCAGTAAGGAAGGCTCCATCGAGGCGGCCTTCCCAGTTAGAGGACTAGAAGCGTACGCGTGCACCCACCTCAATCTGTCTTGGCGAAGCTTCCCCACCCGACAATGTACCGAAGCCGCCGTCGGGACTCGCCCCATCATAGAGGCCAAGGCCTGTCGGATCCAGGAATTGATTGTGGTTCAAGACATTGGCAAAGACTCCCTGGAATTCGAGGTTAACTGCCTCGGCTAGCCGGATCGTCTTCTTCATGCTGAGATCCATATTCCAATAAGGTAGACCGTTGAGAGCGCCAGCGCCACCGTCCCTGCTATCGAGCCCCAGGATCGGATTGCGCCAGTTATTCGCCTCGGCCGTCCCATTGGGGAAGATGTTGCGGGGCAGTTGGCCTGTGCCCGCATTTTGATTTGGATCGTTGTAAACGTGACCGCTCTTATAGGGTCCAATCGGCACCGCGTTCTGGTTGCTGAAATAGTTGGTATTGTCTCCCGAGCCGAACTCCTCGCTGTCGCCGGTCGTGGTATAAACCTCAATCGGAAGGCCGGAGCCGGCAGTGAAGATGGTTGCAAACGTCCACCCGCCTAACACCCGCCCCATGAATCCCGACTGTCCCTTATAGAACGGAGGGGAGTACACCAGGAACGCGTTGTAGACGAATTTGCGGTCATACCCTTGTCTGCCATACATCTGCTTCAGATTGTAGACATCCTCGGCAGTGTATTCGCTAGTGGCTTGGACGAACGCTCCCTCGCCGAGAGCTTTCGACCAGGTGAAGTTGGACTGCATCGTCAATCCCTTCCAGTCGGCCATCTTGAGGGAGGCGAAGCCCGCGTTGTAGTTCCCAGTGCCAACGCTGGCGTTGAGGGCTACGCCCGACGTCAACTGGCCTTGACAGCCGAAACCTGTGCCGGCTCCGCAATTTCCTGGGATGGGCGTGTTCTGCATGCTGCGTGCGAAGTTAAAGGCATCGGGTCCGCCATTGGGGCTGCTGCAGCCCCCAGCTGGGCAGCCAACTCCGCTGTCCAGATCACTCCACAGGCTCCAGACCAAGGCATTGGCGAGGTTCCCGCCCTCGTTTGCAACCATGGTGGCAGTGCAGGTTCCAGGGGCACAGTAGCCGGTACCAGCCAGTGCCGTTTCGAAGAACGGTTGTGGCGTGACGGCGCCTGCGCTTGCCGCACAGTTGCCGCCGCCCAACCCCGCAACGCCGCCGCAGTACTGTAAGACTACGTTCTTGTACGCGTTGGCGAACGTTTGTCCTCCCTGAGTCATCATGTAAGGAACCGCGTTGATGTCCAGCGGCAGGTATTCGTGGGTGATCCTCCGTCCGATATAGCCCAATTCCAAGGTAACCTTGCGGGACAGCTGGCGCTGGATCGTGAAGTCGAATGAGTCGATCACGTTCGGCCGGAAGTGCGGATCCAGACCTTCGCCGGCGCCGGCCGCGATTGCGTTGTATCCAGGAAAGTCCGGCTGGGGCAGTGTCTGAGTAGCTGCCGGCAAAATCGATGGGGTTCCGGTGGTGCCGACACGAAATGCGTTGCTAGGGGTGGCCGTGTTGTTGGCTCCCACACAACCAGCGTCAGTCGCCGAGCCTATGCACTGTACGGGTTGGATCAGGCCGGTACCCAGCAGAGGAACCAGCACCAGGTCCACGCCGTTCAGGCGGCCGTACTGACGGCCATAGCCACCGCGAACCACCGTATTTGCCAAAAAGCCGTCCGTGGCCTTCGGAGCCCACGCAACAGCGACTCGCGGGCTGAATTGGCCGTAGAACGGGTTATAGGGATATTTCAACCCGTTGGCCGTATCGCCCACCAAGGCAAAACCAAGCTGAGGATTGTAGACTTGCCCCTGTTCCGCCGCTCGTTCCCTGGACTTCAGGTAAGCGATCGCATCCAGCTGCTGGTCGGAGGCATCCACCACTTCAATCTGCTTCCCACTCTTTTCTACCGGCGGCATCTCCAGCGCGTAGCCTAGTCCATAGGTGAGCGTGAAGGTCGGCTTCATATGCCACGTATCGCTGAAGTACACGTTGTAGTACGGAATCGTGCTCTGGTCGAAAGCCGGGGTTAATGGAGGGTTCAAAGTCAAATTTGGCCCAGAACGTGTGTAGGCGGTTTGCGCGATGGAAACGATGCCCAGGGCCGCCGCCATCAGGGAATCGCATTTACTCGTGGTACTCGAGATGGTCGCGGTCGTGCAAATCGGAAAGTCCGAGGCAAGTTCCGATCCTGAAGACCCGTTTCCGAGTTCATACACTGGCTGGTAGTTGATGCCGCCGCCGTTATCGGTGCGCTGGTGCCAGTTGAAGTTGTGCTGATAGGTGCCGCCGAACTGGAACAGGTGATTACCTTTCAGCATGGAAACATCATCGCGGAACATATGATCTTTTCCATCCCAAAAACGGGTACGGGTTTGCTGCGTGTTTACGTTATAGGGGCTGAGATCCTGAGTTTCGGACTGGCCAGCCTCGATTTCGAGGGCTCCGCCCAGGCCGGCGCACAACGCGCAATTCTGAATCACGTCTCCCTTGCGGTTCCAGGCCCACCAGTTTCGCAGAAAGCTATAGTGAATATCGTTGGTGGTGTTGTTGGTAATGTTGGTGGTCAGACCGGCAACCAGATACCAGGGTTCCACCGGATCACTGGAAGCGGACGTCGGAGTGCCTAACTTATCGCCGGGTAAACCGCCACCAATATCCACCTGGTCCGAGGTAGCTTGCTGCTGGTTGAAATAGCGGTAGCTGACCATGAAGTGTTGTTTGCTACTAAAATCGTGATCAACACGAGCCACCGCGAATTTGCTCTTCAGCGGAAGATTAAGCGTTCCTTGAAATCCTTGAATGTTCACTCCATCGCATTGCGTTCCCGCGGCGCAAGCAGCATTCGGCGCGGGCATATAGTTGTTCCATATTTGTGACACGATAGGATTGAGGCCTATACCGGACGGATCAGCGGCAGCCAGACTGTAGGTCGCGCCGGTGTTCTCATCCGTCAAAAAGCCCGCCCTTAAGGCCGCGGAGGGAACGTTTCTGGACCAGGTTTCGGCTTGAGGATAGCGAAAGCCCTCATAGTTAAAAAAGAAATAGGTCTTGCCGCCGAGAATATTCCACGGAATAAGCGGACCTCCGATGGCGCCTCCGAAACGGCTGTAATGGTAGCTGGGAAGGCCGCCAGTTGCATATGGAGGATTTGCGAGTCGACCTAATCCGGCGTTGTAGCTGTTCTGCCAGGTATTTCCTGACCAGTTGTTATCTTTGTAATATTCGTAAGCCGTTCCGTGGAAGGCGTTGGTGCCGCGCTTTGTCACGACTTTGATTTCGGCGCCAGAAGAACTGTTGAAGTCAGCGGTCTGATTCGCGGTGTTGACCTTGAACTCTTCCACGCTATCTGCGGGAGTGGGCATCACGCCGGACGGTTTGTTGTAACTCGTGTACTGAGCGGAAACGCCACCGGTCGGATCGCCGATTGTGTTGGCGGAGACACCGGAAGTGTACACGCTGCCGGCGCCGTCCATATCATTGGTATTGTTGCCGCCGTCCAGCGAGAAGTAGTTCTCGTCGACAACGGCTCCCGCAACGCTGCCGTCCGGCCCTACGCCAGGCTGCAGTTCGATGAAGGTGTTGACGTCGCGACCGATACTCGGCAGGTTGTCGATCGCTTCGGAAGTAACCGTGTTTCCCACGGTGGCGTTCATGGTCTGTAGCTCGTTGCCTACCGCCGTCACTTCCACCACGACGTTGCTGGTTCCGACTTGCAACGTCATGTTCAGCGTGACTGCGGAGCCGACGCTTACGATGGTCTGCGTCTTCGTCGTGGAAAAGCCCTGCTTGGAGATGGTGACGTCGTAATTACTCGGGGTCACATCGACAAGGATGTATCGTCCGGCCTCATTGGTCGTTACACTGCGCGAGGTTTTAGTCGCAGGATCGGTCAATGTAACGGTGGCACCTGCCACAACGGCACCGGATGGGTCCGCCACCGTCCCGACCACAGTGCCGGTGGATGTCGATTGAGCCCAGACGGGCGCAGCGTTGCTCAACAAAAGGATTGCGGAACAGAGAACGAAACCAGTGAACAAGGAGTAGAAAATCTGTCGACGGACGCGCATTGCAAAGCCCTCCAAGAACGAAGAGTGATCCCGTCCATACCCGGGAAAAAACTTTCACAGCCACTACTTTTTACTTAAGAGGCCCTTGGGAATCGGTGATCAGCTCTGGTCAAGATTTCACAAGATGTTGCAACCCGAGCCCGAAACCCGCTGATAGGTCGGGAACACTAACATTATTGAATACACAAAAACAAGTATTAATTGTTGAGATTCGCTTTTTGCATCCCAATCACCTTAAGTGATTGATCCCAAGCACGATACACAGAGACGGAGGAGATGGAGCGCCAGACTTGTAGTGAATGTTTTGTTGCTGATTCGAGTTCGCAGTTCCTTGCCAGGCATCACGGCAACGACCCTCTTTGACAGCCGAAATCGTCTGGGACGTGAAAGCAAACATTAAAAGATGATGAAGAACTCGCCCGGTTCCCACTTGCGACGTACCCGGTACACCAACTTTTGCTGCAGTTGGTAGTATTACTCGACTGAATAAATTCTGCTGCACGAGAATTTCGAGCTTCAGGAACTGATCATGAAAATCGCAAAGGATGTTACGGAGTTGATCGGCCACACACCCTTAGTGCGGCTGAACAAAGTCACGGAAGGTTGCGTCGCGGAAGTGGTGGCGAAACTTGAAAGCCAGAATCCTTTGGCTAGCGTGAAAGATCGCATCGGCGTGAGCATGATCGTCGAAGCCGAGCGCGAAGGCAAAATTCATCCCGGCAAAACCGTGCTCATCGAACCGACCAGCGGCAACACCGGCATCGGTCTCGCGTTTGTCGCGGCGGTCAAAGGTTACAAGCTGATTCTCACGATGCCCGAAACCATGAGCCTTGAGCGGCGCGTGCTGCTGCTCGCCTTTGGCGCGGAAATCGTTCTCACTCCTGGCCCCAGAGGCATGACGGGCGCCATTTTAAAAGCGAAAGAGATTTTGGCGAACACTCCCGGCGGTTACATGCTGCAGCAATTCGACAATCCAGCCAATCCTAAGATTCACTTTGAAACCACGGGGCCTGAAATCTGGAACGACACCGATGGCCGCGCCGACATTCTGATTTCAGGCGTAGGTACCGGGGGAACGATCACAGGAATCTGCGAGTACATCAAGCCTAAGAAGCCTTCGTTCAAAGCAGTGGCCGTCGAGCCGGCGGATAGTGCGGTGCTTTCCGGCGGTAAGCCGGCTCCGCATAAAATTCAAGGCATCGGCGCCGGATTTATTCCCAGTATTCTGCGCCGTGATTACATCGACGAGGTCATCACAGTCACCAACGACGAGGCTATCGCCATGGCGCGCCGGCTTCCTCTCGAAGAAGGACTGCTGGTTGGCATATCCTCCGGCGCGGCGGTGGTTGCGGCTCTGAAAGTCGCGCGGAGAGCGGAGAATCAAGGTAAGCTGATCGTCGTGATTCTGCCGTCTTTTGGCGAACGCTATTTGAGCAGCATTCTGTTTTCGGAGTTACGGGACAAGGCACAGCAGATTCCGACGGCGGCGCTCCCCGGCTGATGCTCGTCTACGGCAGTTTTCTTTCGAATGATTTACCGGATTCGATCAATTCTGATTATGCTGTCCCAGTGATCCATGCCGCACCTGCTCTCGCAAATTCGCGAAGACGTGGCCACGGTGATGGAACACGATCCGGCCGCGAAGTCCAGACTGGAAGTATTTTTATGCTATTCGGGATTGCATGCAGTGTGGTTCTATCGCCTGAATCATTGGTTTTGGACACATGGTTTCTTCCTGCTGGGCCGATTCCTCTCGCAGATCGCGCGCTTCCTCACTGGAATTGAAATCCATCCCGCAGCAACAATTGGACGCCGGCTGTTCATCGATCACGGCGTCGGCGTGGTGATCGGCGAAACCGCGATCGTCGGCAACGATATAACTCTTTATCAAGGCGTGACTCTAGGAGGCACCGGCAAGCAGCACGGCAAGCGGCACCCTACGATTGAAGACAACGTAGTCGTCGGCGGCGGCGCGAAGATCCTGGGCAACATTACCGTTGGCAAAAACTGCCGCATTGGTGCCGGATCGGTGGTTCTGCGCAGTGTTCCGCAAGATTCTACCGTGGTCGGCGTGCCCGGACACATCATCTTCCGCGAAGGCAAACGCGTTGTAATTACCGATCCCAAGCTCATTAACGATCCGCTCTCGGAAGCTCTGGCGTCCGTGGTGACAGAGGTAAACAAGCTGCGCGAGCGCGTGCAGCAACTCGAGGGTTCCGGCTTGAAAGGCGAACCTTTATCCGAGTCGTTGCAAAGAATTATGGAAGACCTCGACTACCAGATTTAGGCGTGCAGACTCGCTGATCGGAATCAAGGCGGCCAAGCGTAGAGGCTTACGCTAACGATTTTTCGTCATCTCCCCATCAAGCATTCGCCAAATATCCAGCGGATTTGCATCTTTCAACGCGTCCGGCAAAGCGCTGTCCGGAAACCCTTGATAGCAGACCAGTCGAGCGAAACGGAAAATTGCCTGGCTGCCAACGGATGTGGAGCGTCCGTCCGAGGTGGAAGGATACGGTCCGCCGTGCACCATGGCGTGCGTAACTTCCACTCCCGTGGGAAAACCGTTAAAGATCAGCCGGCCGACTTTGTTCTCGAGAATCGAAATCAGCTCCGCAAAATCGCGCAGATCCTCTTCCGTGCCGTGAATGGTAGCCGTAAGGTGACCTTCCAGTGCGCGTGCGATCGCGAGAACTTGATCTCTGCTGGAGTACTGCACAAGCAAGGTGGTCGGGCCAAAAATCTCTGCATCCAGATCGGAATCGAGAAACGAAGCCGCATCCGTTTCAAAGAGCACTGGAGTGGCGAGCAATGGAGTGGCGGCGAGACCCGCATCCGCTACCGGTTGCCCTTCGGCAACCAGCTTGACCGAGCCATGGTTTTTGCGCGCGCCGGTCCCCGCGTTATATGACGACTGAATGCTCTTGGTTAGAAGATGAATCGGCGTCGATGCAGCCACCATCTGTTGCAACTTGTTCGCGAATGCCACGGCCTCGGAAGCTTGCGGCAAAAATACTATTCCCGGCTTGGTGCAGAATTGTCCCGCTCCCATGGTGAACGAGGCGTGCAGTCCCGCGGCGATAGTTTCTGCGCGTTCGCGCAAGGCGCCGGGCAAGATAAATACAGGGTTCGTACTGCTCATCTCCGCGTAGAACGGAATCGGCTCAGGACGCGACGCGGCCATGTCCATCAGGATTCTGCCAGCCGCACGCGATCCTGTGAAGCCGCCCGCTTTGACCAGCGGATGCTGCAAAAGTTCGGTGGCCACGCAATTGCCCGAATCGAACAGAAGCGAGAACATTCCTTCGGGAAGATCGCACTCGCGGACACTTTCCTGAATCGCGCGCCCCACTAACTCGCTCGTGCCTGGATGAGCAGGATGCGCTTTGAAGACCACAGGATTGCCGGCCGCCAGTGCTGAGGCTGTGTCTCCTCCCGCAACCGAAAATGCCAATGGGAAGTTGCTGGCGCCGAACACAACTACCGGACCCAGGGGCCGCAGCATGGAGCGAAGATCGGGTTTCGGCGCGGGCTTGCGATCAGGATCGGCGCGATCGATGCGCGCTTGCACCCATGATCCTTCTTCAACTACTTGCGCAAACATCCGAAGCTGGGCGCATGTACGCGCGGTCTCGCCTTGCAGGCGCGCCTGCGGCAGAGCCGTCTCCTGTCCGGCGCGATCAATAACGTCGCCGGCAATCGACTCGATTTTCGCGGCGATTTTTCGTAAGAACGCGCCGCGCTCTCGCCCAGGCACGCGCTGGTAGACCTCGAACGCCTGCGCGGCTAACTCGACGGCTAGTTTTACCTCGTCCGGCGTAGCCGAGATAAAAGCTGGCTCCAAAGACTTGCCAGTTACTGGATTCGTGGCGAACAAGGCTTCGCCCGTGCCCGAAGCTTCCCGAAAAGCGATAAATGAACGACCTGAAAGTTTTACCATGGGACTTTGAGAGGAAAGCATAATCTTGCGAGGACAACATTACCTTCTGCCCGGCAGCGAATAACTGCCGGCCAACTGCGGCCTGCGCTGAAATGCATCTCCTATGATTTTCCTCGTCTGCTCAAGTTCCTTCGCGACTAATTCGAGCCGGGGAGGACGAACTCGCGCATTTCCCATCCCAACTTCCACCTGCACCAGTTTGATGAGTTGGACAAACTTCGGGACCGTATCCATGCGCAGTAATGGCAGGAACCACCGATACAACTCGAAAGCCTTTTCGCTTTCCCTATTAATGCAAAGATTGAACAGATCCACCGACTCGCGCGGCAATGCGTTCGCGAGTCCCGCGATCCAGCCGGTGGCTCCAATTGCACTGGCCTCCAAAATTGCATCGTCCACGCCCACGCAAATTTGTAGCCGTTGGCCTAGCAACGCGCGAATCGCTGACACACGCCGAACATCTTCGCTCGACTCTTTTACCGCCGCCAGATTCTCGTGTTCATTCGTTAATTCGCCAATGTGCTCGGGCAGAAAATCGGTTCCATACGCTACAGGATTGTTGTAGAGCATGCAGGCAAGAGGTGTTGCGTTGAAGACCGCGCCGACATGGGCCTTCATTTCCCGCCAGTCTCCCTTATATACATAAGGCGGCAGAACCATCAAACCGTCGCAGCCCGCATCCGCAGCGGCCTTCGCTAACGCCACGGCTTCACCAGTCGAAAGCGCGGAAATGGCTGCAACCACCGGTCCGCGCCCCTGCAGGGCCTTCACACAATTACGAAGAATTGCGTCTTTCTCCGAGAAAGAAAGCGTCGCGCCCTCTCCGAGTGATCCCAGCGCAACCACGCCAGTGCAACCATTCTCCAGAAGCCATCGGCAGTGCTCGACCATAAATTCATGATCGACGCTGAGGTCGTTCTTGAAGCAGGTTGTGATGGCGGGCATCACGCCCTTCCAATCCATTGCAGCCCTCCTGGAGAGATGTTATCGGCGATCATCCTTTTTGCCGCTCGCGACGGTAAGTATGGCTCGATGGGAATTTCGCTTTTCGCGCCCGTGATTTGATCTGCGAGAATTCTTGCGGTTGCCAGCGAAGTCGTGATCCCCAATCCCTCATGCCCCGTCGCCAGATACAATGACTTATCTTCCGGCCACGGGCCAATCAGTGGCAACTTGTCAGGCGTGGCCGCTCGCAGTCCCGTCCAGGCGCGCACCGTGGACATCGATCCGAGCGCCGGCATGTATTCCTGAGCACGCTCCAACATGCGCTTCAGAATGTCCTGATCGACATCTGTACCCTCTGCGCCATATTGCCGGGATGAGCCAATCAGGATCTGCCCACTCCGGCGCGGCTGCACATTAAAGGCGACGGAATCGCTGCTCGATGCGTGCGCGCTCTTCAAATATCCGAGCTCGACCAACTGATGCTTCAGAAAGCCGAGATAACGATCAGAGATTACTAAATGCCCCTTACGCTTTTTAATTTCAATGCCGGGAGTCAGCTCGGAAGCCCACGCTCCCGCCGCGTTTACCAGGATCTCCGCGGAAATTTCGAGACCGTCGGCGGTCTGAACGCGCCCTTGGCCCAGCCTCGCAACCGAGCCGCTCACCAGTTGTGCACCGCGTTTCTGCGCACGCTGAAGCAGGAAGCGCGCCGCACTCAGAGGATGCAACACCGCATCTTCCGGGACCAGCAGTCCGCCCGCCAGACCATCGCGCAGGTTCGGCTCCAAATGTCGCAAAGCTTGCGAATCGAGCATTGTGACAGGGACACCGCGTTGCCCGTAGTACTCGTGCTTGCGCTGCACCTCGGCCATCTCTTCTTCGTCGGCCGCTACCCAAATTGTTCCCGGCTGTTCATACTCAACATCATCAGGTAATTCCGGCCGAAGCTCCTGCCAGAGGCGCTGTGAGTAGCGCGTCAGCGCAAACTGTGCCTCTGAATCATCGAGAACGACGATGTGCCCCATGGCAGCAGCCGTCGCGCTTCCGCCGGCAACATCGCGGTCGACCACGGCTACGCGCATATTGCGCCGCGCGAATTCGTCGGCACACGCAGCCCCGACAATACCGGCACCCACAATGATCGCGTCGTATTTAGCGATACTCATCCGCCACTCAAGCCCCACTCAAGCCATGGAATTCGGTGTCAATCCCGCCGCAACGAATCGCGCACGAATATTTTATCTGCATTCTGAGTCGCAACGCGAGACGGGACAATCACGAGTGATCAATCTTGCCGGGCGCAGTCTCTTTGACAAAGACTGGCGGGTCCGTTAATGTTCCGTGGCGTAAACGTTTACGAGCATGAGCGTGCTCCGCCTGAATACCGAACTTCTGTTGGTCCGATGCTGCTGAAGCCACTCCGCGAAGAGGTGCTGGAAGCGAACCTGGAACTGGTTCGACGTGGCCTTGTGCTCTACACTTTTGGCAACGTCAGCGGAATGGATCGCGGCGAAGGACTGGTCGTCATCAAGCCCAGCGGCATTCCGTACGAAGAGCTGACTTCATCGCATATGGTTGTTTCCGATTTAGCCGGAAAAATCGTCGACGGAAATCTTCGCCCTTCTTCCGACCTTGCGACTCATCTGGAGCTGTACAAACACTTCTCCGACATTAACGCTGAATCCCGGCCGCTCGCGCGCGAATTGCACAACAAGCATTTTCTGCATAAGCACGGCCGCAATGCCTATTACGGACAGGTCAAACTTCAATGAATCCTGCGCTAGCGCTGTTTGCTTCCAACAGCCTGGTACATCTTGCGCCGGTGGATATGGTCATCGTCGCTTTTTACTTTGGGCTCGTCCTCGCCATCGGCTTCTATCTGAAAGGCCAGGCCAATACGGGAGAGGATTTTTTTATGGCGGGCCGGGAAATGACGGCCTGGGTCGCCGGGCTCAGCTTTCTTTCCGCCAATCTAGGGGCGCTCGAACTGATGGGCTGGGCCGGTTCGGCTTATCAATATGGCATTCTCGCCACCCATTGGTATTGGATCGGCGCCATTCCGGCCATGCTGTTTCTGGCGCTGGTCATGATGCCCTTTTATTACATCTCGAAAACGCATTCCGTCCCGGGATATTTGAAATTACGCTACGGCGAACCTGCTCGCGCTCTGTCCGCTGTTTCGTTCGCCTTCATGACCGTACTGATGAGCGGCGTCAACATGTTTGCCATGGCTAAGGTCATGCAGATCGTTCTCGGATGGGACATCAATTTCAGCATCTGGGTTTCGTCCCTGACTGTAGCCATCTACGTCTCGTTGGGCGGATTGCGCTCCGCAATCTTCAATGAAGTGCTGCAATTCTTTCTCATCTGGGCAGGCGCCCTGCTGATTCCGATCCTCGGGTTATACGAAGCCGGCGGATGGTCCAACCTCAAAGTGCTGATCACGCAAAGAGCGTCGGAACAGTACATTCACCTCTGGGCTGGCTTGGGATCATTCTCCGATAATCCCATGGGAATCCACTGGACCGGCATCGTATTCGGCCTTGGCGCTGTGATTTCGATGGGCTACTGGACCACGGATTTTTTGGTTGTCCAACGCATCCTTGCGGCCAAAGACATGCGCAGCGCGGAGATGGCCCCCATTATCGGCGCAGGATTCAAAATGATGGTACCCATCATTGTGATCCTGCCCGGACTGCTGGGCCTGGGTGTGCTGCCGATGAAATTGGTTCCGGAATCGGTGGCAACGGTAACTCATGGCTACAGCTACAACGATGTTCTTCCCCTCATGCTGGCGCGCTACTGCGGTCCCGGTTTACTGGGCCTCGGTATCACTGCGTTGATCGCTGGTTTTATGTCGGGCATGGCGGGAAACGTGAGCGCTTTCACGACGGTTTGGACTTACGACATCTACCGCCCGCTGATCAACAGCAAAGGCAGCGACCACCACTACGTAAACATGGGGCGGTGGACAACAGTCGTAGGCGTGCTGATCAGCGTGGGTACGGCCTATCTGGTGATGCGTTCGGCCAGCATCATGGACTATGTGCAGGCGCTCTTCAGTTTCTTCATCGCTCCGTTATTTGGCACGGTCATCTTGGGGATGCTGTGGAAGCGGGCCACTGGTCCCGGAGGTTTCTGGGGATTGTTGTGTGGCACTCTTTCCTCGGTCGGCATGTGGGCGTGGGTAAAAGTGGATCCCTCCGCTCTCAGGTATGTGGCGCTCTCGCCGCATGCAAAAGCTCTGGCCCAGGATATGTATCAGGCGCTCTGGTCGTTTTCCGTATGCGTGATCGTAACCGTAGTCGTGAGTCTCGCAACAAAGCCAATGCCAGTCAGCGCGCTGGCCGGCTTAGTGTACGGTCAAACGGAGATCCCTCCGATCGAGAATGTGCCTCTGTATAAGAAGCCGATTTTTTGGGCATGTATCGCGGCGGCTGTCTTTGTAATTCTGAACATAATTTTCTGGTAGGTGGCCTTCATGTCAAGTACAGGACGTTCGGTTTCGATTTGGTTTTTCATCGGTCTCTCGCTGCTGGTGAATGGCCTGCTGATTCTTGGCGCGGGAATATATCAAGTTGTTAATCCTCCCCCTCTCGAGGCCCAGGTTGTGCTGTTTCAACTTCATGCCGGGGTTTGGTGGGGCGGCTTGCTCACGCTAATCGGCGGTCTCTATACCTGGCGCTACGCTCCATCGCGAGCCCGCAGTTAGGGCGCGTCATTTTCCGGGAGATTGAAATGGGCAAGAAAATGACAATGGGCGTCATCGTCGGGAATCGCGGATTCTTTCCCGATCAGCTGGCGAAGTCCGGCCGCGAGGAAATCATGCGGGCGCTGGCCGCGGCCGGCATGGACTGCGTGGTGCTGGGTCCCGAAGACAGCAAGCATGGCGCGGTCGAGACTCATGAAGAAGCGAAGAGATGCGCGGCGCTGTTTCAGAAAAATCGGGAGAAGATCGATGGAGTCATTGTTTCACTGCCGAATTTCGGCGATGAACGCGCCATAGCCGATACCATGCGGCTGGCGCGGCTGGACGTTCCTGTTCTGGTGCAGGCAACGCCGGATGACGCCGCCAATATGACGATTCTGCATCGCCGCGACAGCTTCTGCGGAAAGATGTCGGCGTGCAACAACCTGCGCCAGTACGGAATCCCGTGTTCGCTGACGCGGCTGCACACGGTGAGTCCCGACTCAGACGATTTCCGGAATGATCTGGCCTGGTTTGCAGCGGTGTGCCGCGTGGCGAACGGGATGCGCAACCTTAGAGTAGGCAGCATTGGCGCGCGTCCGGCAGCGTTCAACACAGTGCGTTACAGCGAAAAACTGCTCGAAGCCCACGGCATCACAACGGAAACTGTGGACCTCTCGGAAATTCTCGGACGCATCGCGCGATTGAAGGACGATCATGCGGGAGTGCAGGCTAAGCTGGCGGAGATTCGCAAGTACGTCACTACTGGCGGAGTTCCCGACGCTGCACTCATCAAGATGTCGAAACTCGGCTACGTGATCGACGACTGGATGAAATCGACCGACGTGAAAGTCAGCGCGGTGCAGTGCTGGACCGCGATGGAAGAATATTTCGGCGTGGTCCCTTGTACCATCATGAGCATGATGAGCAATAATTTGTTGCCGGCCGCGTGCGAAGTCGACGTCTGCGGCACTTTGAGCATGCATGCGCTGGCTCTGGCCTCGGAGACGCCGAGCGCGCTGCTCGACTGGAATAACAATTACGGCGACGATCCCAATAAGGCCGTGTGCTTTCATTGCAGCAACCTACCCAAGCATTTCTTTCAGGATGTCCGCATGGATTTTCAAGAGATCATTGCCGGCACCGTCGGCAAGGAAAATACATTCGGCACAGTCGTAGGTCGGGTAAAGCCGGGGGCAATGAGTTTTGCGCGCTTCTCCACCGATGATACGGCTGGCGTGATGCGGGGATACGTGGGGGAAGGCTCGTTCACCAGCGATTCGCTGAATACATTCGGCGGCGTGGGCGTGGTCCAGATTGCCAATCTGCAGAGATTACTTCATTACATCTGCGAGAACGGGTTCGAGCACCATGTGGCCGCGAATTTCTCGACCACCGCTGCCGCCGTGCACGAAGCGGCGGTGCGGTACTTGGGATACGAGATGCACTGGCACGGGAACCACAACGCATAACCGATCTCGCTGCGGCAGTTCGGTTGGCGAAGAATTGCTTTCTCTCGACGATTACTATTTGTCGTGTGATCAGCGCGCGCGGGTAAGGCCGCCCCCGCGAACACACAATTCGAAGAACAAACTTTTCGCGTCGATTTCCCGCCTCGATTTCCTACGAGAACGCAGCCGCGAGCCCTGACGTAGTCAGCTTGTAAACGAGATACCACACTAGAACGATCACAATCGCGTTGGAGCGCTTCACTTTGCTGGTGCACGCAAAACCAATGCCTATCAGCACAATCGTCCATAAACTGATCACATCCACGCCCGAAGCCATGCCGCGCAAAAACTTGCCTGTGGTCGCTGGGTCGAGGTAGTAAGCGAGATTTGTGCCGACTGGATTATTGACATCGAATCCTTCGGGATTCACACCTGCGAATAAAGAAATTATCCCCAGGATCGCCCCGACGATGCCGACCAGATTGCCGTACATGACGATCGCATAGGCCTGACCGAAGGAAGTCTCTGCGCCGGCGGCAATTTTAAAAGTTGCCCAGAGAACCACCGTCGTGATCAGGAAATAAAACAGAATCAGAACAGGGCTGCCGTACGCCGCATACCGGATAATATTGCTCGAAAGCTGAAGCTGCTTCGCCTGCTGGTCGGGCGGAAGTTTCTCGAATTGCTCGGCGCGCGATGAACGCGCCACAGAATTTCTGCTGATCTGGTCGAAGCCGATCTGCCGCCCCATGGTATAGACGAAAATTACCGAGAAGATCGAGATCAGCAGCCAAGGCCCCCACCAACTGGCGCTGCGACGCAGGTCAGTGAAAGTTTTCGACGGTGCAACGAAGGTGTCGACTATGCGGGCTGCTTCCGAAAGTGGCGGAATTTGGGGTGGTATAGCGGGCGAGACTGGCGGAACCGGAGCGGCGGCCATAAATAACTCCTCTCTAGATTCGAGGGAATTCTAGCCGCGAGCGAGCTTCTACACAAGCGATACACCTCTAAATTTAAGATTCCCCCGTAACGAACAACCCTCTTCTCTCACCATCAATGTAGACGGGTTCTGTAGGATCGCGAGCTACGGAGAACTGACAAGAATCAATAAGCGCTTCGAAATAAAGTTGCCTCTTGCAGTTAGAGGGGGCTCCGGCGTTATATCGGCGTGAAGCACTTGCCGGGCGGTCCTGCTGCCCGGATAAGATGGTGCTGCATGTCCAATGTAACGCCGGTTGTGATTGCGGTGTTGCTGGCGGAACTCGTTCCCGCCGCGGCTTTCGGATTTGCCGCTGAACGCGTGGCGCAGCTCGTCCAACGACTGCCGCTCGCGCTGCGTGTGGCGCTTCCTGCTTTGTTGGTTCTTCCTTACATTGTCATCGCGGTGTCGCAACATATGCTCCGCTGGCACTGGTGTGTATTATTCGCGGGGTTGCCCGTCGTGATCGCCTGGCTGCTGGCGCGGGCGGCTTCAGCCGATCCGGAACAACGCGGCAACTGGCGCGACGCGGTAATTCTTCTCACGCTGGGCTTGGCCGTCGATTTGCGCTGGTTCGATGTTGCCTGGCCTGCCGGCTTGCGTGGGCTAAATAATTTGCTGTTGGTCGATGCCGGCTTATACGGATTTCTTGCCATCCGCCGGTTAAACGGAACGGGATTTAATTTCCGCCTGCAGCGGAGCGACTGGAAGACAGGGCTTCGCGAACTTCTGTTCTTTGCGCCTGCTGTTCTCTTGCTCGGAATTGCGCTTGGCTTTATCCATCCCCATGCCAACCTGCCTGGAGTAGGTAGGGCGGCTTTTGCCTGGGCCTACATTTTTGTCTTTGTAGCCGTGCCCGAGGAGCTTTTCTTTCGCGCGTGGCTGCAAAATCTATTGGAACGACGACTCGGACGGACTGCAGCTCTGGTGGTCGCATCCATCTTGTTCGGCCTGTCCCATTTCAATAAGCGCCTGAGCGCCGGCATGCACTTCAATTGGCGCTATGTTCTGCTGGCAACGATCGCGGGAATCTTTTACGGCCGCGCCTGGCGCGAGCGCCGCCGCGTGCCCGCCTCGACAATTACGCATACCTGTGTGGATTGGTTGTGGTCATGGTGGTTTTAAGCGGGCTGGTTTTAATTGGGCTGGTTCTAATCAGGATAAGCTTCGCCAGGTTTTACGATTCGAATCTGATGGTCGGTAAAGGCCATGTGTCCCCCGGGCAGGTTTATCTTCGGCATATGGCAACCCACGCAATCCGCCTTGGCCACAGGACACGAGTGCGCTGCTGAACGCGCAAGCGCAGACGTCGATGGAGTGGGAGACGCGTGGCAGGCCAGGCATTTCGGATCGTAGAAAGAATCTTCGCGAACCACATCCTGATGAGGATCATGACACGCCAGACAACTGATTCGCGGGTCCGCTCCGTCGAAGCATTTGCTGTTCGCAAGCCGGTAAGGCTGAAAACGGACATTCACTTCGCCAGTAAAATGACCTCTCACGACGGACTCCCACGTGTGATGGCACTGGCCACAAAAGTTTGAAATATCCTCCGAAGACAACTTACCGAGCTTTGGCGGCGCGGAATCGTAATCGCCCTGAATTGCGTCGATCAAATGAGCGTTTGTGCCAAGGTGACAATGCTCGCAGGTCAGTCCGGGCTCCATTGCTCCGAGGGCGAGCTTGCCGTCAGTCACGGCGTTCGTTGCGTGGCATCCAAAGCAAGCCTTGGACTCACTCGGACCAAGATGTCGTCCCATAGCTTCTTCCACAGTATGTGGTTCAATCCGCTCCTCGCCCATGGTGATTTCAAGGCCGGGTATGGTGGGGTAGTAGCTCACCAGACTGTCATAAAGTTCGCCGTTGCGCTCTAAAACCCAGGTCTGGCCGCCTGTTCCGAATCCCCAAAGAATCGGCACGGAAATCATATTCGTGCCGTCGGTGACAGTGTAGGTGCTCCTGTCGCGGACTGTTTCCACCGTGTAAGCATATGCGCCTTTGCGAAACGTCATCTTAGGATGCGCTTTGAGGATGGGATTTGAGCCTGGGAGTTCGATTGCCCGGCCCATCGGCGTTCGCGGCTGGCTGGTCGCTTGGGCCGCATGGCAGCGAGCACATGCCGCAGCCGAATTGTTCGCGCTCTGCTGAGCAACGGCGGCTCCGCCAGCAAACCACATCAAAATGCTGCACAGAATCGCAAGCGTGATTCTAACGATGCGCCTCCTGGGTAGTCGCACTCTTCTCCCTCTGGAGACACAATAATCGCTCGCGCCTGGCGTCTTCCTTTCGGCCGGTCTTCGAGTAAGCTTTGGCCAGGGCGAAATGGATCTCAAGATTGTCGGGCTGAAGCTTCAGCTCTTTTTCCAGCAGCTCCGTGCCGGCTCTCACATCTCCAGTCTCCACTAGCGCGCGTCCGAGCAAAACCTGTGCGATGGGAAGCGTGGGTTCCGCCGCGGCAACTTTTTTCGCATATGTAAGGGCCGTACCGAAGTCATTTCGCGTGAGGCAATCCCAGGCCAGCAACAGTTGAGCAGCGGTATTGGAGGGCGTGATTTCCAGCTCTCGTTTCAATTCCCGGATTGCCAAGTCAGGATCTTGTGGAGACAACAGGTAGCCGTAGAAATAATGAGAGTTCTCGGCCGTAGGAAAACGCTGAAACAACTCTTGAAAGGCTTGCTGTGCAGCTTTCTCATCGCCCGACATGAAAAGAAAGGCGGCATTGCCGGCCACAGCATAAAGCTCCCGCCGATCAGCTCTTAATTCTTTGGGTAGCAACGGCGTTTGCAGTCCAGCCAAACCGATTGCGATCAGCAGTTCCGGGTTCGGCACCTTGCCTCTCGCCAGCGGCCTATATTTCTGCAATGCTCCCTCAAAATTTCCGGTCCGCGTTAGCAATAACGCCTCGTGATAGCGAAGAATCTTTGCGTCGGTGTCCTCTCGAGCCGCACCCAACGACAAACCGCGCTGAATGTCATTGAGCGATTTCGTGTATTCGCCGGTTTCAAATTCGCAAAGGCCTCGCAATGCCCATGCCGGTGCGGCATCGGGAATGAGCTCGATGTAGCGGGTCAACGCATCCCGACTTGCGGCGTATGCCTCCGCCTCATATTGCAGCGAGCCAAGAAACCACCAGCCCTCAGGCCATCCTGGCTTGATGGTCAGCGCTTGTGTGTAGAGATCGACTGCACGAGGCACATCATCGCGCTCTCGGGCGATGCTTGCTTGTGACGCAATTTCGTCAAAGTTTGAAGGATCCGTCTGGGCCCAAGAGCACAGAGGTAGCAGGAAAAGAATGAGTGCAGTCAGCGCTCGTACCGGACGAATCAATGTTCCGAAATTCATGAAAAACCACAGTGGAGCTTCTCTACCGCGCGTGGGTAAAGCATATCGTCAAAACCGATTGAACGCTGGTGTCGGCAGCAAAAATTTGTAAACCGATACCCGCTTCATCCGTTTCACGGCGCCGGCGTCGTTGGCCGGTAACGCAAATAACCCAGTCCCACTCTCAAATGATGAATCATTGAGTCCGGAAAGCAGATTGCAAAGCACAGGCCAAGCAATCCCTGAACCAGGCCAAGCGCGTAAAGGTTGCGATATCGCCGGAAGAAGACACACGAGATCCCTCCCCAGAGCAACGTAGCCGCTGTCAGCGGAAGATTTGGCAAATGTGCCGCCGCAAACAGCAAGGCCGTCAAGCCGATAGCCGCATTCTGACTGGCGAGGATCCGCGTGAGGCGCGGCATGAAATAGTCGTTCAACAGGAATTGCTGATACAGCGTCCACAGAACGTAACCGGCGACGTGCTTAAAATCGCTGTTATAGAGCGGATGAAGTGTACCGATGTGTTTTGCGACCAGCATGCCGGCAATTGCAAGGAGGATAGCTGCGGCAAAGATCCACGATGATGCTGCCAGACCGCGAACTCCCAGACCGAGGTCGTCCACACTGGGTCGCCGCGCCAGAACAATGGCCAAAGTCACAACGAGCGCGACCGGTGAGAGGATGCGTTGCGCGGATTCGGGCATCCAAATGATCGACACAATCAGCCCGTATCCGAGGACCAGTTCCGTTAGATCGCGGAAAGGAATGGAAGCGCGCGACATGAAGAAAGTATGGCATGGCAACAGCACAGACGGCTTTCCTCGCTGCTTATGATCGGTCAGGTTCCGCTGCACTTCATCGAGTCGCTAGCCGCAAGATGTTCCGGCTAACCGGCCAGCTCTGGAGTAGCCTCCAGCAAACTACGAGTGTAGGCATGCGCAGGTCGCGCGGTAATCTGCTCCGTGTCGCCGACTTCAACAATTTTGCCGCGATACATGACGGCGATCCGCGTCGAGAGATACCGCACCACCGGCATGGAATGCGAGATGAACAGATAGGTCAGGGCAAAATCGCGCTGCAATTGCGCCAGCAAATTCACAATCTGTGCGCCCACACTTACATCCAGCGCTGAAACCGGCTCGTCGCACACAATAAACTTTGGCCGCAGTGCGAGAGCGCGCGCGATGCCGATGCGCTGCCGCTGTCCTCCAGAGAACTCGTGAGGGTAGCGTGAGCCGGCGGATTCGTCGAGGCCAACCGCGCGAAGAAGTTCCGTGACGCGGGTTCGCAGTCGGAGCTTCGCTCGACCAGGCGACTGGGAACCTGCCGGAAGTTCGTCAGCGGGACTGTCTCCGAGAGAATCTCCATGAATAATCAATGGCTCGGCGATAACGTCGTGCACGCGAAAGCGCGGATCGAGCGAGGCAAAAGGATCTTGAAAAATAATCTGCAAATCGCGGCGCAAGCGGCGCATTTCACCGCGGCCGGCGGCCAACAGATCGCGCCCATCCAACCTCACGCTGCCCGAGGTTGGCTCGATCAAACGAAGAATGAGTCGTCCCAGCGTGCTCTTCCCGGAACCAGACTCCCCCACAAGTCCCAGGGTCTCGCCGGCTCGGATGTCGAGCGAAACGCCATCGACCGCGCGAACTTCGCCGCGCGACTTGCCGCCAAACGCAGTTTCGCCATGCGGAAAGACTTTCGTTAAATCGCGGATTTCAAGCATCGTCATCGACTATTGTTACGACTATCCTTCTAGGACCAATTGTTGCATGCGTTTCAACACCAGGCCCACACGTTGCTGACTCGCAGCGTCCGGCAAGAGGTGGCCGGGAATTGCTTCCCGGAATTCACGATTCGATAACAAGGTCTGGAATTGATTACTGAGATATTTCTGCAGATCCTCTGGGGCGAAGTGGACGTCGTCCACAATTTCGGACCGCCCGTCGATTACCGTAACAATGTCCTCCAGATCGTGACTCAGCTGGAAATCGTTCTTGCCCCGCCCGTGAAACGCCTCCAGCTTTGTCGCAAGGAAATAAGGAGCGGTGATCAGCCGGATTTCGTTTTCGCCGATTCTGATTCTCTGTGAGTTCTCGAGGGCGGGACCATACCATCGATTGGTGAAACCAAGAATTGAGGAGTCCGTTGGCATCAGGTCGAGAATCAGATCGCCATTCAGCCATCGACAAATCGGCGCACCTTCAGCGTAGGTTTGGTCGAAGCCGAGTTCACGCAAACGGTCCTCCAAACTTTTGAGTTCTAAATATGAGGCAACCGCAATAATGGCATCGACGTCGAGTGTCGGCCGAATCGGGGCGGCGGCGGGATCGGTTAGAAGCAATCCAGTTACGCAGCCGCCAACAAACGCGATCCGATCAAGCAAGGGAGCTAGCTTGTTGGCGGCGGACGCAAGGCGAGCAAGATTGGGGTTCGAAGGAAAAGTGCTCACTGGTAGTCCATTCTCGCCTTCAGTTCTTGGATCGCAATCTCACGCTCACGCGCGCGTCCCTCGCGAATTGCATCCACGAGGGCTAGAAGCTCATATAGCTTCGGGTCGCGCAAAGCGGCTTGCGGAACATTTTTATAGAGCGGAGAGAACGCGGTGCCGCGCAAGGGACCTTCTGCATATGGCCAGATAGGAGGCAGTTGGAAATCTCGGGGGAAGTGTTTACTGAGAGGGGGGGCGGCTTCCGCAGTAGGAAGGCCGCGAGTAGGTCCGCCGCGCTCAACAGGGAAGGCGTACTTTATGCCGTAGATCAGAAATTCCTTAACATTGTTGTTATTAGGCCACAGTGCCACCCGCGGAAGCTCCTCGCAAGAGCCCATCGGGGAAGGAACCGTCGGACAATTTAGGAGGCGCGCCGCCTCCGCGCGGTCAACAGAGCGGAAAACTTGCGAACTACTCATGAACAGATCCTTGCTGAGGGCTGCATAAGTCCACCGCTTCCCGGCGGCGTGGTTAGCGACGAGCTTTAGGACCACGACAATGTCTTGAGGATGAAGAATCATGTGTATTCCATATTTCAGAATGTGGAATTAACTAACATTATATAGTGTTACTTATTTATAATAAACATATTCCATATTCCAGAATAAGGAATGGAATTCCTGCAATGTCTTCCTATCCCGCGGCAATCATCGGCACCGCCGCCAGAGCCGCCAGCATTCCAATGAACTTCCAGCGGCTGAAGTGTTCCTTCAAAACGAGACGTGCCAGCAGGACGGTCACGGCCGGATAAAGAGATGTGATGACGACCGCTTCGTCCATTCGTCCGCGCTGGCTGGCGATGATGAACAAGGCGGAGGCGCTGATGTCGAAAAATCCCGCCAGCATACCGAGCGCTAGGCGAGGACGATCGAGACGGAGCCGAGCGCGAGTTGCAACCACCGCGATAGCGGTCGCCGTAAATGAACCAATGCGAGAAATTGCGGCAATCCACGCCGGTGAACCCGTTGCTTGGCGGATACACAGATAGAAACCCGCGAATCCTACCCCCGCAAGAGCGGCCATGCCGACTCCAGCGGGGCGGCCAGGCAATTTTTCTTCGTCCGACGGCTCCGGGCGTGTGATTAGCCAAATGGCAACGATAGCGGTCACGATACCTGCGATGGACCAGCGGCTGGGCGCGCCCTCCAGCGCGATGTCGACCAGAGTGGGAATGGCTGCACCCACCAACGCCGCAATAGGAGCCGTCAATCCCATCTGTCCCGCGGCCAGAGCGCGATAAAAGATCGCCAGCGAAAATCCTCCCGAAGCGCCTGCCATCAGCGCCCACACGATGCTTGGTTGAGATATAAATTCCGCGTGTGTGCCGAGTGCAATCGCGAACATCAGAGCAAAAGCGCAAAGGTGAGAAAACGCTGTGAGCACGAACGCATCGGCGCGGCGGGATCCGTATCCCCCGGCAAAATCGGCTGCGCCCCATATAAATACCGCAATCAGACTGTAAGCAGCGGGAGCGAGATGAATGGTCGCGATCACGTTGGACGAGCCTACCATGCTGCGGAACCAAGAGGACAACGGGCGAACTGCCGCCACGATTCATACGAAACACGATCGTACGAAATCGATGACTTGCGCCTGTTATTGGGATACGCTGATTCCTCTACGGAGGATTGTGATGAAACTTTTGCTGATTGCCCTTGCGTGCCTCGCTTTTACTGTCTCCAGTGTTGCCCAAAGTACAGATGAACCCGCTTCCAGAGATGATGTCATTCTCTACCTCCGTACCATGCACTCCCACGACATGTTTAAGAGAGTGATGGAAGTTCAATCCCAATCCATGCAGCAGCTGTTCCGCGATCAGATTCTGCAAGACAAAGGCTCCGTCCCGCCTGACTTCAACCAGCACCTGCAGAAAATGATAGATGGCCTCCTCAAGAACATGCCGATCGACGAAATCACGCAAGCCATGATTCCGACCTATCAGAAACACTTCAGAAAGAATGATATTGAGGCCATGAACGCTTTCTATTCGTCGCCGGTTGGACAAAAGGTTATCGAAGAGCTGCCAGTAGTCATGCAGGAGGGTATGCAGGCGGCGATGCCCATCCTCACAAATTATCTCAGCGACTGGAAGAATCACGCGCAACAGCAGATGAAGCAAATGGAAAAGACCGCGCCGAACTCTGAGCCGCAGTCACCTCAGCAATGAGATGTCGACATTGGTTCATAAGTCCATTGGCGGCAGCCCTAATCGCAGCTTCTTCGCATGCTCCCGTCGCCCAGAATCCAATCTCGGCAACTACAGCCACGTCGTTGCATGAGCCTCCTCCGGACTGGGCCTTTGTCATCAACCCGCCGAGCACAGCGGCCATAACTCCGTCCGACACGCTCGACACCACTCCGCAGCGCGTGCCCAACAGCAATGCCTCATTCACCCTGGCGCAAATTGCGGATCTTTTTAATCCGCCCGACTGGCATCCCGGCGGACATCCGGCGATGCCTCCTATCGTGTCGCGCGGCCGCAGCCCGGACGTTTTTGCCTGCGGATACTGCCATCTGCCGAACGGCCAGGGACGGCCTGAGAACGCAAGTCTTGCAGGCCTTCCAGTCGGTTATCTCGTCCAGCAAGTCGACGATTTTAAAAGCGGCCGGCGTAAGTCCTCCGACCCCCGGCACGCGCCCACCAGCACCATGATCGCGCATGAGACGAAAGCGACTCCGCAGGAAATACGCACTGCGGCTGAATATTTTTCAGCTCTGAAACCGAAAGCTTGGATTCGCGTCGTGGAAACAGACACAGTTCCGCAGACGCATGTCGCCGGCTGGATGTTCGTTGTCTCGGAAAATGGCGGGACAGAGCCGATCGGCCAGAGAATTATCGAGACCCCGGAAAACCTCGAACGCACGGAACTGCGCGACGACCAGTCCGGATTCATCGCCTACGTGCCCCCGGGCAGCATCCGGAAAGGTGAGATGCTCGCAAGCGGCGTCAGCAAATCCCTTCGTTGCGCAACCTGCCATGGCCGCGACCTGAAAGGTCACGATAATGTACCTCGAATCGCAGGTCGTTCGCCGAGTTATCTCGTGCGGCAGCTTTATGATATTCAGCATGGCTCGCGCTCCGGAGCGGCCAGCAATCGCATGCGGGCAGTGGTCGCCAAGCTCACAATCGATGACATGGTAGCCATTGCCGCATACGTGGCCTCGCTGAACCCCTGAATTTCTAAACGCATGATCTGCAAAAAGCATGATCTGTAAAAAGCACGATCTGCAACCTGGCCCCATGCGCCCGTACCCGCGCGACCATCCGTCCACCGGAAGCCGAAGCCGATTGGATTGGCCGCTACTCGCTCCCCGGAACTGCTTTTCCGCGTGATAGAATTTCTGCACGTCATTTCCTGATCGCCTGAAGTTCCGGATTCGTTCCGGGATTTCGTTCTGAGAGTCCACGTTTTGATCGAGCTCGCACCTTCGATTCTTTCGGCAGATTTTGCCCGGCTGGGCGAGCAGGTGCGCGCCGCGGAAGAGGGTGGCGCGAGTGTAATCCACGTCGACATCATGGATGGACACTTTGTGCCAAACCTTACCATTGGTCCGCCCGTGGTGAAGTCACTGCGCAAAGTGACAAAGTTGCCGCTCGACTGCCACTTAATGATCGAAAATCCGGACGAATTTATTCCGGCTTTCGCGGAAGCGGGCATTGACTGGGTTTCGGTGCATCAGGAAGCTTGCCGCCATTTGAATCGCACACTGCATCTCATCAAGAGCCACGACTGCCTCGCAGGAGTGGTAATCAATCCGGCGACGCCAGTGGATTCGCTATCGGAAGTCCTGGACATTGTTGACTATGTGCTGGTGATGTCGGTCAACCCAGGGTTTGGCGGGCAGAAGTTTATTCCTTCCACGCTACACAAGATGCGACAATTGACGGAAATTCGAAGCCGGCGTGGGTTGCAATACCGTATCGAGGTCGATGGTGGCGTGGCACTCGATACCGTCGCCGAGGTGGTTCGCGCGGGAGCAGAAATTCTTGTGGCGGGCAACGCCGTGTTCGGTAAAGGTGATCCAAGACAGAATGCGCAGGCGTTGTTGAAGCTGGCCACTGAAGCTGCGATGCTGAAGGTTTAATTCCCTCATCGGCGAACTGAACAAGTGGGTTCCGACGCGACGGCCAAGCGCGGTGAGAGGTTTGCCCACTGAAATCGCCGAGCTTTTATTGGCGAGCTGCTTGGCTGGATAGCGGAGCAGGGCTATCCTCACATAATTTACCGAGGTAAGAATGTCACGTAGAGTTCCGTTGATTGCCGTGTTGGGCATGCTGCTGGTCATGACTATGGCCTGCTCCAACAAAAAGTCGGTGAACCCGCTGGCTAACGTCGGCTCGAAACAGCCCGACAAAGTTCTGTTCGACAAAGCTATGGACGCCATGCGGCATAACCGCTTCGACGTGGCGCGCCTCACCTTGCAGACTCTGATCAACACCTACCCAGATTCGGAGTACATCGCGCGCGCCAAACTGGCAGTCGGCGATTCCTGGTACGCCGAGGGTGGCACGGCAGCGTTGGCACAGGCCGAGCAGGAATATAACGATTTCGAAATTTTCTTCCCCAACATGCCGGAAGCGGCCGAAGCGCAGTTGAAGATCGCCAACATTCATTACCAGCAAATGGAAAAGGCGGACCGCGACTACACGCATGCCAAGCGAGCCGAAGACGAATACCGGAAGATGATTCTGCAATATCCCGACAGCAAGCTGGTACCGGAAGCCAAGCAGCGTTTGCTGGAAGTGCAGGAAGTTCTTGGTGAACGCGAGTTCGAAATCGGCCGCTTCTACTACCTGCGGCAGTCATACCCGGCATCGATCGCGCGCTTGCAGTCCCTGGTGGAGAAATATCCTCTGTACAGCCGCGCCGATGAGGCGCTCTATTTGCTGGGGCAGGATTATGAAGGACAGATTGCCCGTCTGCGGACCGCGCCCACTTGCGACGCCCACGGCCTGCCGCGCGGCTGCGCGACTGAGGCTGTAAAGGCACGCTACATTGGAGAGCTGACCAAGAAAGCATCGCAAGCCTATTCGCAGATCCTCACCCGCTATCCGCTGATGGATCGCTCCGATGATGCCAGGAAGCGCTTGGCCTCCTTGCATCAACCCGTTCCGCGGCCCACTAAGGGCGCCGTTGCCCGCAATCGGACTGAAATGGCCAGCCGCAGCGAGTCCAGCACAGCCCAGAAGGCGTTGGGAATCCTAAAGAAGGGACCGGATGTATCGGCGGCAGCAAGAGTCGGCGACCCGTCGCTGGCCGATCCCGAGCCCGTGGCCGCGACCTCAGTAGTACGTGCAGAAACCTTCGCTGCGGCCGGCTTGTCCGACAAAGGTACAACCGGCGTAGGCGTGGAAGTCGTCAAGCCCGATCAGCCACCCGCTGACACGGCAGCTCCGCCGGACAACACGACACCCGGAGGCGGTTCGCCGTTCGGGCGCACCGCAACCGCGATTACTTCTCCGGGCGCAGCCGATCCCAACGAGCTGAAACCGACCGCGGCGGCCGATCCTAACGAATTGAAGCCGTCCGACAACGCGGGAGATCAAGCACTGCCTCCGCCACCGCCTCAGGTGAATGAGATTCAATCCGGCGGGTCGTCCTCTTCGTCTCCCGCCGCCGCTACCGCCGATAACACGCCGGCCAGCGACGCAGATCTCTCCAGCAGTAAGAAGAAAAAGAAGGGACTTAAAAAAGTCATCCCATTTTGATCATTCCAGTTTGAAGAGCAACCGGTCCGCGCAGGCGTCACTGTCGTCACTGTCGCTCTCGCACCATGAATAAGACGCCGGTCAAAGAGACGCCAGAACCCAGGAAATCGCAACATTCCCTGCGAACGCAATGCGGCTGCCTCATTGATCTTTCCGGCTTACGCACTAGGTGTTGACCAGTGGTAACTGGTTACTTCCCTTCTGGATCATTGACTTAGGGTGTAGGCCGGGTTACCTTCGCGTTATCCCCCTCATTAGAGGAAACCTTGGCCAGGAAAATACTGCTCGCCGATGACAGCGTGACCGCCCAAAATATGGGGCGGAAAATCCTTGCAGATGCGGGTTACGAAGTCATTACTGTCAACAACGGCTCCGCCGCGCTCAAGAAGATTGCCGAGCTCAAACCGGATGTGATCATCCTCGACGTTTATATGCCCGGCTACAGCGGCTTGGAAGTATGCCAGCGCCTGAAGGATGCGCAAGAGACATCGCGGGTTCCCGTCCTCCTGACAGTGGGCAAGCTGGAGCCTTTCAAGCCGGAAGAAGCCAAGCGCGTGCGCGCCGATGCCTTCATTGTCAAACCCTTTGAAGCCAGTGAATTGCTGAGCTCGCTGAGCAAACTCGAAGATAAAATTGTTCCCCGCGCGGAGACGTCGAAGCCGGGCCGCTTTGCTCGTGTAACTGCGTCCATCGAGGAGGCGCGCTACGACCGGACAGTGGCCAGCGAAGAGGATAAGGGATGGAAAGATCGGATTTCGTTTCCGCCCAAAAAGAAAGAAAAGGCCGCGTCAGAGGAGGAAGATGATGCAGCAATTGCCAGCGGCCGAAGCTCTAAGCCCGCTGAAAAACTGCAACCGCCTAAAACACCTAAAACAGAGGAGACTCGAGTCGACCTTGGAGCGCTCGCCCCGGAAGGCCTACCGAAGGACGTGACGCCGGAAGAGATTGCCGCCTTGGCGGCCGCAGCAGCGCAAGTGAAGGGCAAGATCTTGGACAGCGGTCTTACGAAGTCCGCTGCGGTTGAAACCAAAAGCGAACGGGAGTTCCAGCCCGAAGCCCCAGCAGCGCCCCAGGAGCTCGCAGCAGCGCCGCTAACGGTTGTGCCCGAGCCGAAGTACGAAGAAAAGTCTGCACCGGAAGCCCAAGGGAAATTAGAGAAGGAAGAGAAATACAGATTCGACGCGGAGACCAGACCAGCAGAGATCAACCAGGAACAGATCAAACAAGAAGAGACAAAAGGAAAGATCGAAGAGAAAGTCGAAGACAAAGCTGCAACGATTCACTCTGCGCCCACCGATACAGTCGAACCACCGATGCTGCCGGCCACCAGCGCTGCGGATGTCGTTGCCGCTATCGCCGGACTAAATCCGTATGCTGGCGGCTCAACTGGGGCAACCTTAGGGGACGAATTTTCAGCTCGTGGCGTCGACTCGGCCGAGAGTCAGCCGGTCACCATGGCGCTGGCGGCAACGAACTCTGGGGGAACGGACTCAGGACGAACGAATTCAGGTACTGCCACACGTTGGCAAGCTGTTTCGCTGGCTCTCGCTCCAGAAGATACTTCGATTTCCCTCGAACACGAGATGCAAAAGGCGCATGCAGCCTTCGCCGCAGCGAGTAATCCGCCTGCCATTGAAGCATCCGCGACCCCAGTATCAGCGATCTCAGCATCAGCAACCCCAGAGAGCTCGATAGAAAATCCTCCTGCCACCGAGTCTTCCGCCTCGGCAGAACTTTCACTTTCAGAAACGCGCGGAACGGATCCGGCGACGACTAACCCGGACGCTGCCCAGCCAATGAGCGCTTTGTCCAACAGTTCCACCGAAGCCATCCGCGCCGCAGTCCAAGAAATGGAAATGGTAGCGGAACCGTATGTTGACGGCAGGCTATCGTCCCCTCAGTCGGAGAGCGCTTCTTCCTCCGTGTCTGCAGCCGAAGAAACGAACCTGGCTCGGCAAACATCCGTTCAGTTGCCCGAAGCGAGTGCACCCGAAATTGCAGCACCTGTCGCCATCGAGCCCCCAACAGCCACTGCAAATCTGGATACCGCCACGCTCGGCGAACCAGTCGCGGAGGTTCAACAAAATAAGACTGAGGATTGGAAACACGAAAATCCGGCGAGCAACGACGCGAAAACTGAAGATCGAGTATATGAAGACCGCAAAAGTGAAGACGTAAAAAGCGAAGATCCACAAAATCAAGATAATGATCGACGAAATGACGATCGACCAAGTGACGATCACGAAAATGATGCCGGCCGAAATGACAATCATCCAAGTGAAGACCGGCTCGTAGCTGCGATTGCGGCAACGCCGCTGGAAAAAATGGAAGAAAAGGGCGAGACGGTCGAGCCTCAGCAGGAGGCCGCAGCGCCGAATCTCGTCAATCCGGTTTCTGACGAACAACCGTCGGCCAGTCATGCTTCATCCGAGGCGTCCGCACCCGCCGGCGAACCCACTCTTGGGGAACCGGTGGAAGAGAGTCGCGGAGAGACAACAGGAAAAGAATCCGACGAAACGGCGAACCCCGCCGCCGCATGGGCAAGCTGGCGGCGCATCCGGGAGTCTGACCCTCCCAACTCCAATTCGCAAACGCCCACCCCGGAAGAGCACGGTTCAGCTCCTCAGGAAGCGGCCATGGCCGTTGCCGCCGGCGCTGAGAAAACTCCAGACGAAGGATCGCCAGAATCAGACACCGCCGACATCGCCAACATTGTGGACAGCGTGCTGGCCGACTTGCGCCCGAAGATCTTCGAAGAAATCTCGCGCAAGATGGGCAAGAAGAAGTAGAAAAACATTCCTTCCCAGACTCCAACCACAACCTTCTTTTCGAGCACGGTTTGACCCGGGCTCGGTTTGACCCTTCTTTTCTCCGACCTGTAAGATCAAACTTCATCGCCTTAGCTATCGATTCTGAGCACAGAGGGTCATACAGTTTCATAGAAGCACAAGCAAAAGAATCTGTGTGACCTCTTTACTGCTCTCGTTTTTGCCCATGTGGATTCACCTCGCAGGCTGATAGCTGCTGATTACTGACTTCTGATGCCGCACGAACTATCCAAATCCTACGAGCCGGGCGCCATTGAAAAGCGCTGGGCCGACTACTGGGTCAAAGAAAAACTCTTCTCGGTCAAAACCCCGCCTCCAGGGGAAACGCGCCCGGTTTTCACTCTTCTGTTGCCGCCGCCAAACGTGACCGGCCGCCTGCACATGGGCCACATGCTCAACCAGACTCAGATGGACATTATTGTCCGCTGGCATCGCATGCGCGGCTTCATCACCCTCTGGCTGCCCGGAACCGATCACGCCGGCATCGCCACGCAGATGATGGTGGAGCGCGACCTTGCCAAAGAAGGCAAGAAGCGCGGCGACTTGGGCCGCGAAAAATTCATTGCACGTGTATGGGAATGGAAGAAGCTCTACGGCGGAGCCATCCTCGACCAGATGAAGCGGCTGGGCGCATCGGTGGATTGGGACCGCGAATACTTCACCATGGACGAAAATCTTTCGCACGCCGTGCGCGAGGTATTTGTCCGTCTTTACGAAGAAGGTCTGATTTATCGCGGCAAATATATTGTGAATTGGTGCCCGCGCTGTGAGACGGCGATCTCGGACCTGGAAGTGAAGCACGAGGACGTAGCGGGAAAGTTGTGGGAGATTCGCTATCCGGTTGTTGGGAGCGATGAATTCATCACTGTGGCGACGACCCGGCCCGAGACCATGCTGGGCGATACTGCGATCGCGGTGAACGCCAAAGATGAACGTTACGCGCATCTTCACGGCAAACATGTTCTGCTGCCGCTGATGAAGCGCGAAATCCCGATTATTACCGACGATCTGGCGCAGCCTGAGTTTGGCACCGGAGCGGTGAAGGTAACTCCCGCGCACGATCCCAACGACTTTCAGGCCGGCCTGCGCCACAACCTGCCCCAGATTGACGTGATGGATGAGCACGCGCACATGAACCAGAACGCCGGCGCGTACGCGGGCCTCGATCGTTTCGAGGCACGCAAGCGCGTGCTCTCCGATTTGCAGGAGCAGGGGTTTCTGGTCGCGGAAAAAGATTACGCTCTTGCCATCGGGAAATGCGATCGCTGCGGAACCATTGTCGAGCCGCGCCTGTCAGAGCAGTGGTTCATCAAGATTAAGCCTCTGGCCGATCGCGCCAAAGAAGCTGTGGAAAGCGGCGAAATCACGATCGTTCCCGACAACTATCGCCAGATTTATTTGAACTGGATGAACAATATCTACGACTGGTGCATTTCGCGCCAGCTATGGTGGGGCCACCGAATTCCGGCATGGACGTGCGACAGCTGTAAGGAATTGATTGTCGCCCGCCAGGCTCCAGCCAAGTGCACGAAGTGCGGCGCAGCGAAGTTAGAACAGGTTTCCGACGTGCTCGACACCTGGTTTTCCTCGGGACTGCTGCCCTTCACCACGCTGGGATGGCCAGAGAAAACGCGGGATCTGGAGGTCTTCTATCCCACCACGCTCCTGATTACTGCCTACGAGATTCTGTTTTTCTGGGTCGCGCGCATGATCATGTTCGGCTGCCACTTCATGCAGGGGCACGAGCAGGATGCAGCCATCAAGAAGGCGAATGGATGGGCCAACAAGAAAGATGACAGCGTACCCTTCCGGCACGTCTACATTCACGCGCTGGTGCGCGACGCCGAACGGCAGAAGATGTCGAAGACCAAAGGAAATGTAATTGATCCGCTGGAGATCATTGAACGCTTCGGCACGGATGCGACGCGTTTTACGTTGGCAGCCATGGCCGCGCCCGGTACCGACATCGCCTTCAATGAGAGCCGCACCGACGGCTACCGCGCATTTGCCAATAAGATTTGGAACGCCGCCCGCTTCATGTTTATGAATGTGCAGCGAGTGGATCCCACGCTGCGGCCCGCTACACCATCTGAAGGCGCTATCGCCGGTGTGGCCGGCTTCCGAAGCGTGACGCTTGAAGATCGGTGGATCCTCTCACGTTTTAATCGGGCCGTCTCCGACGTGAACGATGCGCTCGCGACATATCGCTTTCACGAGGCCGCCAATCGCATCTACGATTTCTTCTGGGGAGAGTTCTGCGACTGGTATCTGGAACTGATTAAGCCGCGTCTGAATTTCGAAGAGGACGCTTCCAAAAGCGCAGCTCAGGCAGCTTGCGCAAACCTGGTTAATCTGTTCGATGCGTCGCTGCGCCTGCTCCATCCCGTCATGCCATTTATCACCGAAGAAATCTGGCATGCCATGTATGAAGGAAACGCTCCTTTTAAATCGATTGCCCTGGCGCAATATCCGCACTCGGACGAACATCAATTTGATCTGGCCGCCGAGACGGAGATGTCAATCCTGCAGGACTTGATCGTGAGCGTTCGCAATCTGCGAGCCGAACTGAAGGTCGAACCGAGGGCTAAGGTGCCGATTGAAGTCTTCGCGCAGGAAACGGCAATTCGCAACATGATTGAGCAGAATCGCGGCGCGGTCGAGCGCTTAGGAAACGTCGAGACGATCAGCTTTGTGGAAAGCTCTTTGGCCAATCGGGCGGGCGCCCGCGGCACGGCCCGCTTCGATGTCCACGTAATCTACAAACGCAAAATCGATGTCGGCGCGGAATGCGATCGCCTCAAGAAAGATCTCGAGAAAATAGAAAAAGGAATCGCCAGTGGGCAACGGCAGTTAAACAACGATCAGTTTCTAGCGAAGGCTCCATCCCAGGTTGTGGAGAATCTGCGCAAGCAACAGCAGGAACTTGCAGTCATGCTCACAAAGACGCAGAGTAAGCTGAAGGAGTTGGGGTGCTGAATGTGGGGACAGCCCGCCCTCGGCTGTTCGGCGGGTCGAAGACCCGCTGCTTCTGGGGACAAAATATAAATACCGGGGGCCACGCCCGCGGGATAGCCGGGGACGGCTGCTCCGCATAACCGATTATGGACTGGAATTCAAGACGTCTGACGACGCTGTTGAAGAATGCATTGCTCGAAGACCGGGCCACGAGCGACGCCACCAGCTATGCCTGCATCGATCCCAATCAACGCGCCTCGGCCACCATCATCTCAAAACAGGATTGCATCCTTGCCGGCATCGGCTGCGTGGCGCGCATTCTCGATGTGTATGCCGCGCTCGATGGCGCCGTGACCGCGCATTACGAAGTCACCACTCATCCTGAGATTTTCGATGGCGTGCGGCTGCACAAGGGGCAGTCGGTTGCGGTGATCCGCCACAATGCGCGCGTAATACTTTCCTGCGAGCGCGTCATTCTGAACTTCCTGCAGCGCATGAGCGGAATCGCGACTCTGACGCGCAAGTTTGTGGAGGCTGTATCGGGCACAAAGGCGCGCATTTTGGACACGCGCAAGACTGCGCCCGGCCTGCGCGTGATCGATAAGAACGCCGTCCGCTGTGGCGGCGGCCAGAATCACAGGCTCGATCTTTCCGATGGCGTGCTGATCAAGAACAATCACATTGCCTTGGCGGGTGGTATCGCTCCCGCACTGGAACGCGCCGTGCGCAATCGCCGCGGGACGCAGATTATCGAAATCGAAGTCCGCACGCTGGCAGAATTGGAACTGGCGCTGACCCACAGCGCCGAAGCGATCTTGCTGGACAATATGTCGGTCGAGGATGTGCGACGCGCCGTCATCCGCTGTGCTCAGCCCGATTTGCAGAAAGACGGGCGCCAATCCGACACACAAAAGGACGGGCAAAAAGATGCGCAAAAGGAAGGCCGCCACATTCCCGTGGAGTGTTCCGGCGGCATTCGCTTGGACAATGTTCGCGCTTACGCTGAGACTGGCGTCGACTTTATCTCCGTGGGTCTGCTGACCCACTCGCCCCAGGCCGCCGACATGAGCATGCGCGTCGTTCCCGCCTGAAGACTTGTTTGTCGATTATCGATTGTCGATTGTTGTTTGCCCCCGATTCGCGCATAATCTCGGCATCGGAAAGTCCCACACAAATCGCAAGCAAGCCTCGCGCGCCAAAGTGCCTGCTGCGCATCAACTCCAGGCAACCGATCTCCGCCTCGGCCACATTGTGCGCCTGCTGATGGAGCACGCCACGGTCGTCGTCAGCGGCACCAAGATTGCCCAGGAGATTTCTTCCAACCGTTCAGAAGTGTGGCGCCTCATTCAGCAGCTGCGCGGCCTTGGGGTCGATGTCGCCGGCCATCCCGCGACTGGATACAGACTGCGCTCGGTGCCGGATCTGCTTCTGCCGGAAGTTCTGCGTCCGCTGGTGCGCGGTACTCTCTTCGACCAACATCTCCATCATTTCTATAAAATCGGCTCGACCAACACAGCCGCCATGGCCGCCGCTGCTGAGGGCGCACCAGAAGGCAGCGTGTTTCTGGCCGAAGAGCAAACTGCCGGGCGGGGCCGAGGAGCAAACTCATGGCAGTCGCCTCGGTCAACGGGAATCTATTGCTCCATCATCGTTCGTCCTGCGTTGCCTCCGTCCGAAGTGCTGGTGCTGTCACTCGCCGCGGGACTCGCCGTGGGCTCCGCTATTGAGCGAGTGGACTCGCGCGTCCATGCAGACTTGAAATGGCCCAATGATCTGCTGATTGACGGCAAGAAAGTTTGCGGAATTCTCACGGAGATGAATGCCGAAGCCACACGCGTCCGCTACATCGTGGTGGGAGTAGGAATCAACGTGAATCAGACCAGTTTTCCCGAAGAGTTGCCGGCAACTTCGCTGCGTCTTGTGACGGGCAGCGAGTGGTCACGAGTGGAGTTGGTGGCCGCTTTGTTAAAATCGTTCGACCGCGAGTATCGCCAGTTGCTGGAAGATTCTCGCGCGCGGGAATCGATTCTGCGGCGTTTCGTGGAGAATTCTTCCTGGGTTCAGGGCAAAGCCGTCCGCATCGAAGACAATGGCTCTGGCTTCGAAGGAATCACAGAGGGCCTCGATGCGCGAGGATTTTTGCAAGTCCGCACTCCCAGGGGAATGCGAGTCGTGCTAAGCGGCACTGTGCGTGAAACCAACAATGCTCAAACCTAACAGCTGCGACCTAATACCCGAAAGCCATGCTTCTCGTCATCGACGTCGGTAACACCAACACGGTTCTAGGAGTTTACGCGCGCGTAGCCAAGGTCGAACCAGGACACTCCGCCGGCGAGCGAGACGAAACTTCGCGCTACGAGCGGCTTGTGGCCAACTGGCGCGTTGCTACCTCCCGCACCAGTACCGTGGATGAATACGGAGTGTTGTTCCGTAATTTGTTTTCGATGGCGGGTCTGGAGTCCAAGGGGATTCACGGAATCGTAATCTCTTCCGTCGTTCCGCCGCTCGATTCGGTGCTGCGGCAAGTGTGCGAGCGCTATTTCAATTTGCGGCCGCTCTACATCGAGCCGGGAATCAAAACTGGAATGCCCGTCCACTACGACAATCCGGCGGAGGTCGGCGCCGATCGCATCGTGAACGGCGTCGCGGCCTTTGAAAAATATGGAGGGCCGTGCGTCGTCGTCGATTTCGGCACAGCGACAACCTTCGACTGTGTCTCCGCAAAAGGCGAATATCTTGGAGGAGTGATCTGTCCTGGCATCGGCATCTCTGCCGATGCGCTGTTTGAGCGCACGGCACGATTGCCTCGCGTCGAGATCCGCAAACCTGCGCGCGTGATCGGTTCAAACACCGTGGGCAGCCTGCAATCCGGTCTCTATTACGGATATTTGGGATTGGTCGATGGCATCCTCGAACTTTTGCTCGCCGAACTAGGCGCGGAGACTCGCGTCATCGCGACCGGCGGACTTGGCCCCATGATCGGCACCGGATCGAAATACATCAAGAATGTCGATGACTTTCTGACGCTCGAGGGCCTGCGCATCATTTGGGAGCGGAACGCGGCCCGCAAAGATTCGACTTCGGCGCATACGCCGCCCAAAGGCAAATCGGGCTTTTCGGCAAAACTTCCATCAGAAGAGGAGCAGATACAATCGACGCAATTCAAACCGCAGGCAAAGTCCGCGCAGTCAAAATCCGCGCAGTCGAAATCAAAGAATGGCGGATCACCTGCCCTTTCGCCTCGTTCTGTCCGCTGACCTCCGTGGAAAATTATTTCAATTACTTCACAGAAATTGAGGAACACTTTCAGCGCCGCTGGGGCGGAATCCTGCGCCTGTCGCCGCTGGACTGGGTGCTCATGGAAACTTGGAGGGATGCGGACATTCCCTTGCAAGCCGTGCTGCGCGGTATTGACGTCACCTTCGAGCACTACGAGCGTCGGCCTTCCAAAACCCGAAAGGTAAACGGCCTGGGATTTTGTTCGCAGGAAGTGCTGGCTGCGGCGGAAGACATGAAAGAAGCAGCTGTCGGTGCCACTGCAGAGACCGTTGCCCCAGCAAAATCCCGTAGCGAGCAGGGGTTTGAACCAGAAGCGCTCGCGCCGTTCCTGCGCCGCAATGCGGAATTACTGGAAGCCGCGAAACTGCCGGCGGCAGGCGCAGTCTCCGCCCTTGCCCAGAGCACGGCAAAGACTCTGCGCCAGCTGGCGGACGAGATCGAAGCGAAACGACCGACACATTTGGAAGATCTGGAGCGCCGCCTTACCGTTCTCGAGGAAAAACTTTTTGCTTTACTGCTGGCATCAAGCCCGGATGATGAGATCGTCTCAGTTCGGTCTGAGGCCGATCGCGATCTCGCCCCTTATCGCAGAAAAATGTCCGCCGCACAAATCGACCAATTGCAGAGGCAGTACATTCACAAGCGCTTGCTGGAAAAATATCGTTTGCCGCGCCTCAGTTTGTTTTATATGTGAATTACCGGATGAAATTTATTCGTGGCCGTCCATCCCAAATCAGGAAGTGCACGGCTTCAGTCGTCTCAAGAACACGAAGGCCATTCCAGCTGTAGCCACTGAGGCAAAGCTCTGCGGGTCAACACCACTCTTCGTTTCGACGCATTGATCCTCGGCGGAGGCGCCGCCGGCCTCATGTGCGCTATCGAAGCGGGCAAGCGCGGCCGCCGCGTTGCACTGCTCGAACACGCCGACCGGCTGGGAAAGAAAATTCTCATCTCGGGCGGCGGCCGCTGCAACTTCACCAACATCGACTGCCAGCCTCAGAATTTTCTCTCCGCCAATCCGCATTTCGCCAAATCCGCGCTGGCTCGCTTCACACCCGCAGATTTCATCGCAATGGTGGAAAAACATCACATCCCGTATCACGAAAAGACCTTGGGCCAATTGTTTTGTGATCGTTCCGCTCGCGACATCCTGGGCATGCTCGAAGAAGAGTGCCGCTCCGCTGGCGTAAATATTCTCCTGACCACCAATATTCGCGAGGTAACTCGGAATAAAGAATTTGGAGTCCACACAGCAAACGCACACTTCTCCGCGCCGGCTTTAGTGGTCGCAACCGGCGGTCTATCGATCCCCAAAATCGGTGCCACATCCTTTGGATATGACCTTGCCCGCCAATTCGGATTGAAAATTCGCGAACCCTGGCCAGGGCTCGTGCCGCTCATATTGAGCTCTAGCGATCAATCCCGCTACTGCGATCTCAGCGGCGTTTCCGCCGACGTGATCGCCTCATGCAACGGCCAGCAATTCCGCGAAAAAATGCTCATCACTCATCGCGGCCTGAGTGGTCCTGCGATTCTGCAAATCTCTTCTTACTGGAAAAAACCAGAGGAGATCAGAATCGACCTTGCGCCGCGAAGCGAGCTCACCGCCATTTTCCGCGATGCGAAAACAGCGAGAACTTTGACGGCGTTACGATCAGAATTCCGCAAGATACTGCCCTCCCGCCTTGCCGACCGCTGGCTCGAGTTGCATGTGCCCTCCTCATTCACGAACAATGCGCTGGCCGCACTCGAGCGTCAGGCGCATTCCTGGCTGATCGTCCCTTCCGGAACCGAGGGCTACGAGAAAGCCGAGGTAACCGCTGGCGGAGTCGACACCGACGAACTCTCGGCCAAAACTATGGAGTGCCGCAAAGTTCCGGGCCTGTTTTTTATCGGCGAAGTCGTGGATGTGACCGGCCAGCTTGGCGGCTTTAACTTTCAATGGGCGTGGGCCTCGGGAGCGGCTGCCGGAAATGCGGTGTAAACTAACTTCCCGGAATTTTCGGGGACAGATCTGCGGGCACACTTGAAAGGCATCAATGCGCAAAAGAGCGAGGAGAGCCATAAATTTCCTGCGAGCTGCCGGCCAAATTGCCGTAATCCTGTTTACAGTAAGCTTTGTGTCTGCACAGACCTCCTACAATCTTCTGGCGCTGGCCAAGAGTGATCACACCGTCGCAATCGTCGACCCGGCGACGTTACAGGTCCTGGCGCGCCTGCCTGCCGGCCCCGACCCTCACGAGATCATCGCTTCCGATGACGGCAAAGTCGCCTATATCTCCAACTACGGCGGGCCCGACAGCGACCTGCATACGATTTCCGTCGTTGATCTCATCGCCCGCCAGGCATTGCCTCCCATCGACTTGGGAGCTCTGCATTCCGCGCATGGTTTGGCATTTGCCAGCGGCAAGCTCTATTTCACAGCAGAGACAAATAAAGTCATTGGCCGGTACGATCCCACTGACCAGCATGTGGACTGGATCCTCGGAACGGGTCAGGATCGCACCCACATGGTTGCAGTCTCCCAGGATCTCAACCGTATCGTTACCTCAAACGTCAATTCCGCTACGATCAGCATCATCGAACATGTATCGCAGACGCAGGCTCTCGCTCCGCCACCAGGTGGGCCTGCACCGGCTGGTCCTCCACCAGGAGGTCCGCAAGGACCTGGTCCGGGGCCGGCCGGCACTCGTTTGACCTGGGAAGTGACCAGCATTCGCGTCGGCAATGGCGTGGAGGGTTTCGACATATCGCCTAATGGGAAAGAAATATGGGCGGCCAATGCCCGCGATGCGACACTCACGATTATTGATATTGCCAGCAAAAAAGCTGTCCAGACTTTCCCCATCCCCTTGAGGGGCGCAAATCGAGTGAAATTCACTCCCGACGGAACGCGAGTGTTGATCTCCGGCCTGGGAGCCGGTCAAAGCGCTGGAGCAATCAGCCTCGTGGTCCTGGACGCTCCGACGCGGAAAGAGGTAAAGCAATTCAACCTTGGCGGGGGCGCGGCAGGGATACTGATCGCCCCAGATGGTTCGCGGGCTTATGTGGCCGTCAGCACCGCCGACAAGATCGTCGTCGTGGATTTAAAGACGCTGGAGGTTGTGGGACAATTTTCTCCGGGCAAACAGCCGGACGGAATGGCCTGGGCGGTTCGCAAATAGAATTCGAACTCCAGTGGACCGGACAGCCAGCACGCGTCAACGGCCAGATGCGTCAAAATTCCAGGTGACGGACCGAAAGCGCTCGCTTCCTGTCCCAGCCCCAAGAGTATTATCATAATGTCGCCAGGGCATTTGGATGTGCACTGCGTCCTTCGCCTTTTGTTTTGTGACCGTGAATGAACACCAGTTGCAGAATGCATAATCACGCCGGCGTCAAGAAAAGAATCCTCGTCGTCGATGACCATCCGATCATCCGCCGCGGCTTGGCACTCATGGTGGATGCTGAAGCCGACCTGGTAGTTTGCGGCGAAGCGGAAGATGCAAGCGGAGCGATGCTGGTCATGGCATCGGCGCGCCCCGATGTTCTCATTCTCGATATCTCGCTGAACGGGCCCGATGGCCTCGACTTGCTGAAGAACATTCGCACTACCAATCCCTCGCTGCCTGTCCTGATTCTCTCCATGCACGATGAATCAATCTACGCGGAACGCGCACTGCGGGCTGGCGCCAACGGCTACATCATGAAACAGGAGGCGACGGAAAGAGTGCTCATCGCCCTGCGTCGCATTCTCAACGGTGAAATTTATGTCAGTGAACGCATCGCCAATAAGATGCTCAAGCACTACATCACCGGTACCGGAACTATGAAAAGCTCCTCCATTTCCGATCTCAGTGACCGCGAGCTGGAAGTATTTCGTCTAATTGGCGAGGGCCATGGAACCCGGCAAATCGCCAAAGAGTTGCACCTCAGCATAAAAACGGTTGAATCATACCAGGCCCACATCAAAGACAAGCTCTCGCTGCATAGCGGCCGCGAACTCATGCAACACGCCATTCAGTGGAGCATGAACGAAAAAGCGGCATAAACCTCACTACCCCGCGTGCGAATTATTGCCTCGAGTAAAAAGTCCTCCAGTACAGACAGTACCCTAACAGGCTGCGGAAAAACTCGATCTGTAACTCCGTTTTGAAAGGGAGCGAGCCCCAATCTCGCGGATGCCGGAAGCGCTTCAGTTCCAGTTCTTTTGATCTTCCCATATTGTCGTGAGCGGCTCCTTCAACCCGTGGCAGAAGAAGATGGCATTATTCTCTTCTTCCATGCCCCAGGGGTTTGTGTGCTCACCGACCCTTTCGACAGATTTGCAGATTTCATTCAGATACCTGGGCCCGTAACGGACGGTGATCACATTGTCGCCCGTGAACCCACGCGTCCCCCCCAGAAGTAGTAGTTAAGGTTCCCGCTCATTGCAGCAGGCAGGCCATATCTCGGCCCGAACATATCGATGGCGCTCGCCTCTCCAAAATTTCCGGTGAGAATGCCTGTGTTCTTCCTTTCCTCAGGAGTGAGGGAATTGTAGATGCGGGCCACATCGGCTGTGAGTTCTGGCCACCCGAACTGATCTCCCAAGAACTGCGGCAGCGGCCCATCGTGATGAACTTCGGTCTTCCTGGTCCTAATATGTAGTTTCTGCTGATATGCGACGTAACCTGCCGGAGATAACAGCGGCAGTGCCAGAGGAGCCGTAACCGCACCGGCGACGGCAATTGCGATGACAATGGCGGCTTTGGGCCAGAACCTTCCTCGACTCGTGGGGTTGCTGTCCAACCAATTCTCGATGGCCACCGTGCCGCCGGCCAAAAGCATTGGATAAGCTGGTGCCAGGTAATAGTCTTTGCCATGCAAGACAACGAATATCGCCAGTAGGATGAGATACATCCAGCCTAGCAGCCGATAACGCACTCCTTTCCCTGCGAAGAGGAACCAAAGTCCAGCCAGCCACACTGGAAATAGAATAGGGTGCATCATCGTGACCTGCGCCTGAATGAATGCTACGGGGCCTAAGATCACATTCTTTCCAGTGGCGCGCACATTTTGCAGATCCTCGATCGTTGGGAAGTGGTGTTGCACCTGCCAGATCACGTTGGGAAGAAAAATCAAAACGGCGATGAGTCCGCCAATCCAAATCCACGGCTTGGCAAATTCCTTCCTGGATTCGGTCAAGATTAATCCCACGAGCACGGCAAATCCGAAGAATAGGATGGAGTGCTTGTTCATGAGGCCGAACCCAGAGACCGCGCCAAAGCCAATCCAGAGCCGGGAACCTCCCGTCTGAATGATACGAATCAGCAGGTAGACACACCCCGCCCAAAACAGCTTTTCGAAAAGATTCATGCTGAAGAGGCCGCCAGTTACCAGATACTCAGGTACGATCAGGGCGCATAGCCCGGCTAGGCCCTGTGCGAAGCGCCCGCCACCTAATCGCCAAGCGATCAGCACGGTCATGGCCACGATTCCGGCTCCACCGATTCCCGCGATCACGCGCAGTACGCGGAGAGACCCTCCCAATACCAAGGCCAGACGGGCGAGCAGTGGAATCATAGGTGGCATGTCGACATAGCCCCATGCCAGATGATGTGCGCAAGAAAGATAATAGAGTTCGTCGCGGAAGTATCCATAGCGCCCACTGAGGAGCACGTGGAGGAGCAAAGCCGCACCGCTGAGACCAAGCAACAGACCTAATGATAACGAAGGTTGTGGGGCCACCTCGCTTCCTGACGGTCCGTGGCAGTCGACGCGAGGGAGCGAAGCTCTTGCGTCCATTAGACAGGCCTCCAAACCGCCTTCAACATAACACACGCTGTCAGCGACCTGCGCAAATGAGTTTCCCTGAGCGAAGCGGAAGAAATTGAGCCGCTTTCGCCCGAGGAAATTTCCCACTTGCCTGCCGTGGTAAAGCCAACCATCATGATCGCCGGAATCGGCAACATCTTTCTCGGCGACGACGGCTTCGGCGTTGAAGTCGCTCGCCGCCTCGCCGGCCGGAAACTGCCGGAAGCCGTGCGGGTAACCGATTTCGGCATTCGCGGTTTCGATCTCGCCTACGCTCTGCAAGACGGCTATGAGACAACCATCCTGGTGGATGCGTGCCCGCGCGGCGATGCTCCCGGCACGCTCTACGTGATCGAGCCCGATTCAAAAGCGCTGGATGATCACATGCTCGACGATCCCGAGGCGCCCCAGGCCGCCATCGAAGCGCACGCCATGAACCCCGTAAGCGTGTTGCGCATGGCGCGGGCGATGAACATTGAATTAAAAAATATCCTGCTCGTGGGATGCGAGCCGGAAACTCTAGGCGGAGAAGAAGGCCAGATGGGTCTCAGTCCGACTGTGGAGGCCGCGGTCGACGAAGCGGTGAAGATGGTCGAGTCTCTGATCGGCAAGCTTCTGCGGGTCCCGTTCCCATCATTAGATATTCTGTAACCACTGGTAAGGAGATTGCGACGGCGCTAAATAAATCAAAGGCTTCCTTCTAACTAGCGAAGTCATCCTAACCTTGTCACGACTCTAAGGAGCTTCCTATGAAAAAAGCATTCTCGGTCGTTACGACTGCAGCCGGTGTCGCAACCTTGGCCTTCGCAGGATATGTAATACTGGCCTCACTCCCCGACCTGCGTCGTTATATCAGAATCAGCACGATGTAAAAGTCGAACCGGACTGATTCGAACCCGGAAGATGAAAAGACTGCTCTCCTCGTCACTGACGTGAAGTGTGACCGGCAGCGGACGTATCTCCACTCGTCACTCGCGAAGACGAAAGCTGCATAAAGTCGTTCGCGCCAATCACCCACAGGACCATCCGCACCGGTAGCGGAAATCGTCGTCTCGTCGGGTCATGCACGACAATGGGTGCGGACAGTTGATACCGAACCCTGCGAGTCTCCAGCTCGCCCCCGCCCGCCGCCAGCACATTCTTCACCCACTCGCATTCCCGCCCATAGGTCAGCGCAATCAGGAACCTCCCCGGCGCTCGAAAAACATTAACCGGCGTCCGATAGATCCGGTGCGACTTCCGGCCCACATGCGTCAGTATTCCAAAACCCGCTAAGCGCGCGGCGAATCTGCTCGTGATCCGGTTCGTAACAGCCAGGTTGAAAGCGGCTACCCACCTCTTGCGAAACCGGATTAGAAGAATCGGAATGAGCAGAACTACAAGAAGCGACAATATCGCCGGGATGATCATACCGAGTATCCCTCTCTCAACCGCCTCGTCACGGGCCACCTAGTAAGTAGCGATGCCGAAAACTGAGATCCTATAGCCTTAACAAACAACATTGTAATCACGTCTTCTTTTCCCATTCTCTATCAGTCGATTTATCCAAGAACCCGAAGCAGCCCGGCAAAATTTGCGATTGGTGTGTCTCTAAGATTTGTGCGAAACTATCCAGCACGTCGACATTCTCAACGCGGGTGAAGCGTACTCTGAAGTAGTTGTTTACAAAAATATACTTGCTTTACCTGTACCAGTTCGCTTGAATGGGATCATAAAGCTGGTAGAAAAGTTTGTTGAATCGGCCCCGCTTCGTCCACAGTTGGGATTTAGAAAAAGGCTGCAACTAGCCGTTTGGCTTTCTGCATCCCAGGCAGTAATTCTGCAAAATCCGGCGCCTACGGAACTCGCTTGGTGCAGTTCCGCCGGTGTAATACTTCGAACCTCCTAGCCCATTGTTGGAGTTCGGATGCTGTCCAATAGAAAGTCCGCCGTGACCAGGATGTCCTCGCATCCGCGAGCTGTCAACTACCCTGCAATCAGTTCCAATCCACCGTTCGAAATTCACTACATTGCCGGAGGATCTTATGGCGACGTTCGTCCAAATTGAAAACGATTCGGAAATCAAGCAGCGCCTTGAAGCGGAACGCATGCGATTGCGCAAGATCGCCGGCTTGGACCAGCCGACCCATTTTCACCGCCCAGTGGAACGCGCCTTTACGGCGGAAGAACGCAGCAAGGTGACCATCCTCTTCGGCGGCTTCACCTGGAAGCACGAAGATCTGATTCGCGCGGTATTCCAGGGCTGTGGCTATCGCTGCGAAAAGCTGCCCGTGCCCGACGTGCCCGCGTTCCAGAAGGGCAAAGAATTCGGCAACAATGGGCAGTGTAACCCGACCTATTTCACGGTCGGAAACCTGGTGCAGTATCTCCAGTTCCTGGAAAAAGAAGGCATCCCGCGCAAGGACATTCTTGATAACTATGTTTTCTTCACGGCCGGTTCATGCGGTCCGTGCCGCTTCGGCATGTACGAAGCCGAGTATCGTTTCGCGCTGAAGAATGCCGGCTTCGACGGCTTCCGCGTGCTGCTGTTTAAAGACAGCGACGGCATCAAGGCCGCCTCCGGCGAACCAGGGTTGAAGTTCACCATCGATTTCGGTTTCGGCATGCTCAACGCCATGCACCTCGGCGATGTGTTCAACGATTTGATCCACCAGATTCGCCCGTTCGAAGTGAACAAGGGCGAAACCGACCGCGTATTCCGCGAAACAGTAGCTGGTCTCTGCGACGATTTGCGAGATCGCGATTCGTTTGAAATCGAAGAGCGAGCGCCGAACTGGGCCAGGCCGAAATTCAAGAGCAACAAGATTCTGCGAAACACCTTCAACGTCTTCGGCAAAATGAACGAACATCTGCGGGGAAAAGACTACCTCAACGCTCTGGCCGCCGCTCGCGACAAGATGGACAGCATCGAGGTGGACCGCACCAAAGTGAAGCCGGTGGTGAAGATTACGGGCGAGTTCTGGGCGCAGATCACCGAAGGCGATGGCAACTTCCACATGTTCGAATTCCTCGAGCGCGAGGGCGCGCAGGTGCTGGTTGAGCCCATCGCGACCTGGGTTGCATATCTGTTGTATCAGGCCAAGGCCCACGCAAAAGCGAAGTGGCCGGTGAATCGTCCGCACCGGAATCCGCAGTGGTGGGAACTGAAAAAGCATCTGGCCAATGATCTGGGACTGCGCAAGAAGCTGATCGGTCTTGGCATAGGCGAGTCGATGTGGAACGGCCTCTATCACCGGACGATCAAAAATCTTGGCGGGATCACGCATCACCTCGTGCCGCAAACGGAGTTGGCTGAAATGGCCCATCCTTTCTACAACCAGTTTGCGCGCGGCGGGGAGGGACATCTCGAGGTCGGAAAGAATGTTTACTACACGGTTCATCATCTCTGCCACATGGTGCTGGCGCTCAAACCGTTCGGGTGCATGCCGTCTTCACAATCGGATGGCGTGCAATCGGCCGTCATCAACAAATTCAAAGACATGATCTTCCTTCCCATCGAAACCTCGGGCGAAGGCGAGGTCAACGCCCACAGCCGCGTGCAAATGGCGCTCGGCGAGGCCAAGGTAAAGGCCAAGACTGAGTTCGAGCAATGCCTCAAGTCCACCGGAAAGAGTCTGGACGAGATCCGCGAATTTATCGCGGAGCATCCGGAACTGAAGCGGCCCTTCTACCACGTACCGCACCGCGAAGGAATTGCCGGCACTGCGGCGCAGTTCATCTTGCATGTCAACGATCGCATGGATAAAAGCAGCCGGCTCTGGCATCGCGCGCGTGTTCCTGGAGTTGCGCTGCCCAACGCCGCCTAATTAATCGGACCGGCAGCGCAATCCGCCGCTGCCGGTCTTTATTACTTAATTCTTAGCTCTTAATTTTTGCATTTCGTTGAACTCGATCGGAGTATCGCATGCACGATCATCTTTCCGGGCACGATTCCAAACCGCCGCAACTCTTTCAGATTGCCACCGCCCCTTATCAAAAACCCCACGACCATCACACGAAATTCCTGGTAGGGCTCGACGTTGGCTCTACCACGGTAAAGGCAACTGTGGTCGACTCCGCAACCGACAAGATCCTGTGGCAGGACTACCAGCGGCACGAGACCAAGCAACCGGAAAAGACATTGGAATTTCTGCGTCGTATGGAAGCCGAGGTCGGGATCAGCCGGCATAACACGCGCATGTTCATGACGGGGTCGGGTGGTGGAGGGATTGCAGAGCAGATTGGCGCGAAGTTTGTGCAGGAGGTGACTGCGGTATCGCTGGCGGTTGAGAAGCTTCATCCCGAAGTGTATTCGGTAATCGAGTTGGGCGGACAGGATGCGAAGATCATCGTTTTCAAAGACGACGATGAGACCGGACGAAAGAAAAAGATTCCGTCGATGAACGACAAGTGCGCCGGTGGCACCGGGGCCGTCATCGACAAGATCAATGCGAAGTTGAAAATTCCGGTTGCCGAGCTCGCCCTGCAGGGCTATCACGGGATCAAGCTGCACAAAGTTGCCGGAAAGTGCGGCGTGTTCGCCGAAACGGATATCAACGGCCTGCAAAAGGTTGGCACACCGCCCGACGAGCTCATGGCTTCGCTGTTTGAAGCGATCGTGCTGCAGAACCTGAGCGTTCTGACGCGCGGCCACACGCTGCGACCGCACGTGCTTTTGCTCGGCGGACCAAACAGTTTCATCAAGGGCATGCGCGAAGCGTGGCAGGCGAACATTCCACGCATGTGGCAGGAACGCAAAGTCGCTGTCCCGGATGGCGCGAAACCGGAAGATCTCATCAAGGTTCCGAATAACGCTCAGTACTTCGCGGCCCTCGGCGCGATTGAATTCGGCAAGAGCGAAGACGATTGCGTCGGTTGCTACCAAGGCTCCGAAAAACTTGTCTATTACATTGAGTTCGGCCGCCAGGAGGAAAAAGCGAAATCCGGCGCAAAGGGTTTGGTTGCGAAAGACGGCGAACTCGACGTCTTTAAGGAAGCCTACCGTCGCAAGAAATTTACTCCGGCGGCTTTCCGCAAAGGCCAGACTGTCGGTGGTTTTATCGGCATCGATGGCGGCTCGACTTCAACCAAAGCAGTTTTGCTCGACGATCATGGCGACATTCTCTGCAAGGCCTATCAGCTCTCGAACGGAAATCCGATTCAGGACACGATCGAGATGTTCGAGAACCTGCGCGGCCAAGTCGAGGCGCAGAATGCGAGATTAGAAGTGTTGGGAGTTGCGACCACCGGCTACGCGAAAGACATTCTGAAAGACGTTTTGCACGCAGACGTGGCGCTCGTCGAAACGGTCGCTCATACCGAATCGGCGCTCAAGTTTTACGAAGATCCGCACGTCATCGTCGACGTGGGTGGGCAAGACATCAAGATTATCATTCTGCACAACGGCCGCGTCAAAGATTTCAAACTCAATACGCAATGTTCCGCCGGCAATGGATATTTTCTGCAATCGACCGCTGAGGGATTTGGTTTGGGCGTGGAACAATATGCCGATCTGGCTTTCTCGGCTCAGTCCATGCCTGTATTCGGCTATGGCTGCGCGGTCTTCATGCAATCGGATATCGTGAATTTCCAGCGTCAGGGATGGCGCGCGGAAGAGATTCTCGCCGGGCTGGCGGCTGTGCTGCCAAAGAATGTGTTTCTCTATGTTGCCAGCATTCCCAATCTCGCGGCTTTGGGTACGCGCTTCGTGCTGCAAGGCGGAACGCAAAACAACATGGCGGTGGTGAAAGCGGAAGTAGATTTCATTCAGAACAGCTTCCGGGCTGCCGACAGAAAACCCGAAATCATCGTTCACGAGTTCTGCGGCGAATCGGGTGCGATTGGCGCGGCAGCAGAGTCTTTGCGTTTGTGGCGCAATGGCCAACAGACCACATTCGTCGGATTAGACGCCGTGCGAAAAATCAAATACCGCACGACCCGAAACGAGGAGACGCGTTGCCATTTCTGCAAGAACGATTGCTTGCGCACTTTTATCGACATCAGAACTGCGCCTACCGACGACATGAGCTTCATCCCCATAAAAAAAGTCACCAAGGTTCCCCTCATGCATGGCGAGCAGCGTTTGATTATCGCCACTTGCGAAAAAGGCTTGGTCGAAGATGTCAACGACATGAAGGACATCAAAGCCGGTCTCGATGAGATCAAGGGAAAATATCCGAACTTCGTGGACTTCGCTGCCCGCGAGGTCTTTCGTCCGGTGAATGCAAAGAATGTTGCCGACCCCATTCCGTCTGCGAAATTCTGGAACAAGGCGGCGAAAGAGCGCATCCCTCTGATGGAGAAACGCAAGAAGCTGCGCGTGGGCATTCCGCGCGTGCTCAACATCTACACCTACGCGCCGTTGTTCAACGGATATTTGGAAAGTCTCGGCGTTCAGCCCGAAAACATTATCTACTCCGACTACACCAGTTCCGATCTTTATCGTGCAGGCGCAAGCCGCGGCGCCATCGATCCCTGTTTCCCGGCGAAGATTGGCATCTCCCACGTTTATAACTTGATCCAGGAAAAACACCGGAAGAAGCCGCTCCACGTAATCTTCTTCCCCATGTACGACGTCCTGACTTCGCCGCTGGTGAAAATCGTCGGCGCGAATGCGTGCCCCACAGTCACAGCGACGCCGGAGACGGTGAAAGCCGCGTTCACGAAAGAGAACGACGTCTTTGCCGAGCACAATGTCAAGTATGTCGATCCGGTGCTGAATTTTGCCGACCGCAAGTTGTTCGCTCATCAAATGCTGCAAGTGTGGCAGCCCATTCTCGGCCTGTCGCAGGAAGAAAATGACCGCGCAGTGGAAGTGGGCTACAAGGCGCTGGCCGATTACGAAAGCAGCATTCGCAGGCGCGCGCGCGAAGTGATGGACCAGTTGGAGCGCGAAGACCGTATCGGCATCGTCATGCTGGGCCGCCCATACCATCATGATCCCGGTCTCAACCACGAGATCATGGAGGAGTTTCAGAAGCTGGGCTACCCGATCTTTTCGCAGAATACCTTACCGCTCGATGAAGATTTGCTGGAGCGTCTGTTCGGCGACGAAGTTCGTGCCGGCGTGATCAGTCACCCGCTCGACATTACCGACGCCTGGAAGAACTCTTATTCCTGCAGCACCAACCATAAAGTGTGGGCAGCGAAATTTACCGCGCGCCATCCCAATCTGGTCGCGCTCGAAATCTCCAGCTTCAAGTGCGGCCACGACGCTCCTATCTACGGCGTGATCGAAGGCATCATCGAGCAGTCGGGCACGCCATACTTCTGCTTCAAAGATCTTGACGAGAACAAGCCCTCAGGCTCCATCAAGATTCGCGTCGAGACCATCGATTACTTCTTGCGACGCTATCGCGACGAGGTGATCAGAAAACGCAAAACCGAACAGGAGATCGAGGCACAGCTGGCGGCTTACGAGAATCAACTTCGCACCCAAATGGAACCAGAGCCGTTCGCGCGAGAAGTGGCCGCCGACTGATTATTTCCATCTCAGAGGCACAATAATGAACGTGTGGCGCGGGCGCCCTCGCCCGCGAGGGTTTGAACTAAGAACCAGCCAAAAGGCGGAATAGCCCAGGCTTTTGATCTCGCTGGCATCGTCAACGCAGTGTGCGCACCGAGGCCAACATAAAATCGGCAGGCGTCATCCCGACGGCCCGCGTTTTCTCCAGCGGGACGAGGGATCTCCCTTGCATATAATACTGTCGCGATTAAACGAATCCACGACTGTTATGAACACGGCGCGTATCGCAGAGTTGTTGAATCCGTTCGTCCATCTTCCGGTTGGCCGTGCGCCGTCTGCCCCCGCCAATGAAGACGCGTCGATTCCACATCCCTCCGAATCTGCCTCTGCCACAAGCCAGCCTGCTCTTTCGCCCCTGCAATTGCAGCAAATATCGATATACATCGATATACTCCAGCGCTGGAACGCCCGCATCAGCCTGACCGCCATTCGCGATCCCGAGGAAATCGTCACCCGGCACTTCGGCGAGAGTTTATTCGCGGCGCGTTCCTTATTCCCGACTGCAAGCTCCGAAGCCCCTCAAACCCTGGCGGACGTGGGCTCCGGCGCTGGTTTCCCAGGTCTGCCCATCAAATAGGGGCGCCGCAACTCGCACTCACACTCATCGAGTCCAACCATAAGAAAGCGGCGTTCCTTCGCGAAGTCACGCGCGCCCTTACATTGACAGGCGTCGATATACAAACCGCACGCGCCGAAACTCTCCCCGCGGGCAGCTTCAACCTCGTCACTCTGCGCGCCGTCGAGCACTTTGGATCGGTTCTTCCTGTCGCCGCCTCGCTGCTCGCTCCAGCAGGTCGCTTAGCCCTGCTGATCGGAGCCTCCCAGCAAGCCGAGGCACACCGACGCCTGCCGCAATTTGTATGGTCTGAAGCCTTACCAATCCCGAATTCCCGCGAAAGAATCGTCCTAACAGGTTCGAGCCGCTAAACGTAGGAGTACCAAGAATACCACTAAGTGGACCGCAGGCATAGGAAAAGCGACATAATGATGCCAAGCCAACCAGAAAATGCCTCCGGATAACGATTGAAGTGGAAAAGTCGCGACAGTCGCCAATTTAGGTTTCAAATGTAAAGGCGCAATGTCGGAGACAATGTTCCGCAAGGAACATCTTCTCCATTATTCTATACGCCGACGCCTTTGATATCCATATCGAATTCGCCGTTTGACAGATCGCTGTCGGCAAGGGGTCAACAATGACACCCGAACCTAAAAGAACCGCCAAGTGAGACCTGGGCGGGGAAAGAGACGCGGATGGCAAATGTTCCCTAAAGGAACATTTTGCGTCCTAGGCTTCATCTGGAGCAATGCTCCTTCAGGAACCTTTCACGCTTCATCAACCACACAAAAGCGCAAGCAATGTTCCTGCAGGAACATTGGACACGTTTTGCACACAATTCGCTCGTTTGCACAGAAATGTTCGTTGCAATTGCGACCTGATGCGGATTATTCTGCGATAGCTCTGCTTCTCCTAACAATTCAATGGGACGCGTTATTGCTGTTGCCAACCAGAAGGGCGGCGTAGGCAAGACCACGACCGCTATCAACCTGGCTGCGTCGTTCGCGGCTGCCGAAGTGAATACTCTGCTCGTCGATTGCGACCCGCAATCGAACGCCACCAGCGGCCTGGGCTTCGTGAAGGATCCTGAACGCATCAGCACGTATCACTTGCTGATGAAGGATGCGTCTGCTGAGGAAGCGCTGCTCACGACCGAACTGGAGCAGCTCTGGCTCATTCCTGCGCACAAGAATCTCATCGGCGCCAATTTGGAACTGGTAGACGTAGAGTCGCGTGAGTTTCGTATGCGCGAAGCGCTCGCTTCATTGCGTGATCGATTTCAGTTCATCGTGCTCGACTGTCCTCCTGCTCTGGATCTGTTGACTCTGAATTGCCTGGTGGCAGCAGACGCTGTGCTCATTCCGATGCAGGGTGAATACTTTGCGCTCGAAGGTGTGAGCGAGTTGCTCGATACCATCGAGCGCATCCGCGTGGCGTTGAACCCTGAGCTAGAGATTGAGGGCGTGGTGCTGACCATGTTTGATGATCGCACTAACCTGGCGCAGCAGGTGATGGCTGAGCTGAAGAATTATTTTGGCGAGAAACTTTGCCGCACCACTATTCCACGAAACATACGGCTGGCAGAGGCGCCAAGCCATGGCAAGGCTGCGCTGGTCTACGATCCGCGGTCGAAGGGCGCGGAGAGCTACATTCGGCTGGCGAAAGAGATTATTGAACGGCAGTCTCCAGCTGTCAGCTCCTCCGAGCCAGCGGCAGAAGTCTTAACCACAGAGGGCACAGAGAAGCACAGAGGAGAGCAGGTTGAGGAGATTTCTGCTACGGCGGATGAGATGGACAAGACGGCTTGAGGCCGGCTTCGGGTTATATTTACGAGTATCGATGTACATATATTTATTGGCATCGATATATTAGATTGATGATCGTCGATGTATGCTGGCCGCAGTGATGGATGGGGATTGCGGAGCGAGCGTGCGGAAATCATGGGGAGATCCCAGGGGCGTCAGAGGGAAGATTGCGGAGAAAATGAATGATTAATACCAATGCAGCGGAGAACACTGCGGGGCGGGCTGTGGCGGATCGAGACAAAGATCGGGATAAGGACAGAGAAAAGGTGGAGAAGCGGCGCGCTCTGGGGCGAGGGTTGGAGTCGCTGTTGCCGGGGCCGCGGCTGGCGAGCGGAGGAACTGTACGGCGGGAGGTTGCGAGCAAAGAGCAGGTTCCTCACTTTGTTCAGGAAGATAGGGCGAAGCTGGGTGGGGGTCGCTTGAGTAGTCCGGCGGTTGCGAGCGTCGTGGACAAACCTTTGGGCGAACCTATTGCTGGGGTTATTCGGGCTGAGGTTGAAGAGGACGAGAGCTCGCGGGCGGGGGCGCCCGCGCCACACGGGGCCGAGCTTCGCTCGGCTGGACAGCCGGGGGCGGCTGTCCCCACACAAACCTTCCCCACGCCAGCCTTCACCGACGAAGACCAGGCCGAGAATACTAGCGAAACCATCACCATTTATGCGCAAGCGGAGTCGCGGATGCCTGGGAATCTTGTGGTGAACCTGGCGATTGCGGACATTGACAAGAATCCGTTTCAGACGCGGTATGTGGAGGATGACGACAAGCTCGAGGAGCTGGCGGATTCGATCAAGGCAAATGGCGTTGTGCAGCCGATCATGGTGCGTCCCGGTGACGAAGATGGACGTTACATATTAATTCTGGGCGAGCGACGCCTGCTGGCCTCGAAGAAGGCGGGCAAGATACACATTCCGGCCATGGTGCGGAGAGTTTCACTGCAACAGGCGGCGGAGATGACGATCGTCGAAAACCTGCAGCGGGAAGATTTGAGTGCGCTCGAGCAGGCGGAGGCGTTTCGGGTTTTGAGCAACGAGTTTCACCTGACGCAGCAGCAGATTGGGGAGCGGGTAGGGCTGTCGCGGGCATCGATTACGAACTACATGCGGCTGCTGAAGCTGCCGCGAGAGGTGATGCAGCTGCTGGCGGAAAAGAAGATTAACTTTGCGCAGGCGCGGGAGTTGTTGAAGCTGGAGGGCGACGACAAAATCGCGGAAGCGGCGTTGTTTGCCGTGAAGAAGGGCATGACCGTGGAACAAGTCGAGATGCTGGTTTTGCGGATGAATGGATTGCTTGATCCGATCCCGGGAATGCCGGGGCTGACGACGGAACGAAAGAAGAGCGGTGCGAGGTGGGTGGATCCGAATGTGCGCTCGGCGCAAATGGATTTGGAACGGACGCTCGGGGTTCGGGTGCGGATTCGCGACCGGAAGGGCAAGGGGAAGATCGTGATTGAGTATCACACAGTGGACGATTATGAGCGGGTGGTCGAGATGTTGCGGGGGAAGAGCTAGCGAGTACCGAGTTGTGAGTTGTGAGTACCTAGTACCGACTATCGAGTGGGCGACCGCGTCCTTTGGGAGTATCAAGATTGTTACCGGGTGGAGTGAGGGCGCAGTCTTCGGGATAATGCGATCGCCATTGTGTTGATCGCGGTCGAAAAGTGGAACATTATCGATCCGTTTCACGAAGGGTGTTGATTGCGATGGTTCCACCGATGCATTTAGTCATACCTACAGAGACTGTGTCGTAGTTTTTCTTTCGCCCCTTCGGGGATGGCGCGTCTTCCGCTTGTTGCCCACGCCTTGCGCCCCTTCGACAGGCTCAGGGCAGGCTGTGGGCTGCGTTCTTTCGCCGCTTCGCGGCTCCCGCGCCGCGTCCTATTGAGGGCCGACAGGTGTGAGGGCGATGTGATCGATCATGCCGTGTTGCAACTGGTGGCAGAGCAGATGATGAACGGCGCTGAGGTTCGCATTGAAGGTCGGACTTCTCGCGTGTCGAGGACGGGAGCGCAGCGGTTGCGGACGGTGCGATTCTTGATGGGAGGCGCTGAGTATCAGGCGATCGAGCAGAATCCGGAGAAGCCGAGCCAGTGGGGAAAGTTGGTGCGAGACGGGCATCGGGTGGTGCAGTTTCGCGATCTGCTGACGCAGAAGTATGTGGCGGTCGCGCTGGATGGGAAGGTGAAGGAGTATGGGCGGTGAGCGCCGGGTCCGCGGCTAGCCGACATGAAGTACCGTGCTCCGCCGATCGGCACAACGCTCTCATCTCTCTCTCGGTGCGAGTGAGCACGACTCCTTCCGATTGCGGGGAGCGCCGGGCTCGCCGTCGGGTGATGAGCGGGGGAGATCCCTCGCCCCGCTGGAGAGAACGCGGGGCGTCGGGATGACGCCGCATTTACCTGAGCGAGCGTCGGATGGGAGTTCGCAGGCCCAGAGAAAACCGCGCTCCATTTGGTCGCTGGTGGCGGAGGGCAGGAGATTGCCGCGTTGATGGGAAAACTTTTTGACTAGATCGAGGCGGCCTACACCTGCGGCTGCTTCCAGGTCGAGCGTGGCACCGCGTTGAGCGAGGAATTGCGCAGCTTTGGCGCGGCCGTTGGCGAGACAGACGTTGACGATGCCGGGGCCGGGAGCGTTCAGAGTCGCGCCATGATCGAGGAGAAGTTCGAGGAGAGCGGTTTGCACTCCGGCGCGTTCGGGATGAAGACTGGTCGCGACCAGCCCGAGAGTGGTGGATCCGCCATAGACCTCGGCGGAGGCGTCGATTTCGGCGCCGGCCTGGAGAAGGAACGCGGCGATGGGAACACTGTTGGGCGGAGTTTTCTGGCGGTAGTTTTCGACGCCATTGGCAGAGATGTAATGCAGAAGTGTGGCCTGATGGCGGCGGGCGGAGCGAGCGCGAATTAAATTTGGATGTTGGTGAAGGAGAGTTTGCAGGGTGGAGAGGTCGCCGGTAACGATGGCATCGGCGGCGAGTCCGAAATGATTGGCGGGAGAATCGCGGCGGCCGACGGCGGTAATATGTTTGGCGAATTGCGGCCAACTCTCAAAGCCGTGAGCCCGCGCGATCACAAATTGCGCGGCCGAGAGCGAGCCGGTAGGCAATAGTTTTGTGCGGGCGAAATTCTCTAGGGCGGCGACCCAGTTCTCGATCCCGTGATCGGCGCTGTCAGGTGCAATGGTTAGAGCGGAGAGACGGATGAGGGAGTTGAGCCAATCGGCGCACCAGGCGCTGAGCGCCGCGGGCTTAGACGAGTGGAAAGCTTTCAGAAGGTCTTTGGCGCGTTTCTTGTAATGATCCAGATTGGGGCGCGGAGGGATGGGAAGAGCGTCTTGCGGATCGGGAAACATGCGAAGCTCCTTTCACAGCTGCCTGGAGTCCGCACAAAGTCAGGCTGAAAGAAGATTCGTGATGCGAAAGCTGGGTGCAGGTGGGCACGGCCCTTTCCGCGGACGGGAGGCGCCCTACGCGCTCGGGAGCTAGGATAAGGAAATTCGGGGCTGGAGTCAATTTGCCTGGCTCGCCGTTTGGGATGATTTGCGGGAGATCCCTCGCCCGCTGGAAAAAACGCGGGGCTTCGGGATGACCGCCTCGTTCGTTTGAGACGTGCGTCGGTGAGTCCTTTGGGATGATCGGAGGGATCCCTTCGGCAAGCTCAGGGCAGGCTCTTCGACTGCGTGACTGCGGCGCTTCGCGACCCAGGCACTTCCCTCAGAATGACAGGGAGTATACTTTGCTGCTCGAAGTTGAGCGCTGGAATTTAATTCGCACCTAAATTCGGATTTATTCGCGCTGCATTCGGATTTTAATTCGCACTCTTGAGGGGATTTATGAATCTGAGGATTATGCGACATGTGCAGGTGGGTGGACTGGTGGTGGGATCGGTGATGGGATTGACGGGTGTGGATGCGGGAAACTTGCCGGCGCCGCCGGTGGCGAAAAAAGTTCCGCATGTGACTGAGGTGAACGGGCACAGGATGGAGGATGAATATTTCTGGCTGCGGGATAAGCCGAATCCGGAGGTGCGGGCTTACCTGGAGCAGGAGAACGCTTACACAGATGCGGTGATGAAGCCGACGGAGGAATTTCAGAAGAAACTTTATGCCGAGATGGTGGGACGAATTAAAGAAACGGATGTGGAAGTTCCGTATCGAGAAGGCGAGTACGTTTATTACACGCGGACGGAAGCGGGTAAGCAGTATGGGATTCGTTGCCGGCGAAAGGGCGGAATGGACGGGGCGGAAGAAGTTGTGCTCGACGTGAATGAGATGGCCAAGGGCCTGGCATTCATGACGGTGAGCGAATACGCGGTGAGTCCGGACGGGAATTTGCTGGCGTATTCGTATGACAATACCGGGTTCCGGCAATACAACCTGGCGGTGAAGGATTTGCGGACGGGGAAGACGCTGGTGGATCATGCGGAGCGCGTGGGGTCGGTGGTGTGGGCGAACGATAACAAGACGATTTTTTATACGCAGGAAGATGCGGTTTCAAAGAGGCAGTACCGGTTGTACCGGCACACGGTGGGGATGGCGGGAGATGATCCGCTGGTGTATGAGGAGAAGGATGAGCGCTTTGGAGTGGATGCGGTGAAGTCGCGGAGCGAGGCATACATCTTTTTAATTTGCGGCAGCCACACGACGAGCGAGGCGCGGTACATTCGCGCGGATCAGCCGATGGCGGAGTTCAAGGTGATGGAGCCGCGCAAGCAGGATGTGCAGTACTATCCCGAGCACAATGGGGAGTTCTTTTATATTCGGGTGAATGATACGGGACGGAATTTTCGGCTGGTGCAGGCGCCAGTTAGCGATGCTGGAAGAGCGCATTGGAAGGAAGTGGTGGCGCATGATCCCAACGTCATGCTGAATCACGTGGAGATGTTTAGGAATTTTTATGTGTTGGTGGAGCGGGAGCATGGATTGCCGCAGCTTCAAGTTACGGACTTGCGGAGCGGGCGATCGCGGCGGATAGAGTTTCCGGAGCCCGCTTACGCGAGCCGGCCTTATGTGAATCGAGTGTATGACACTACGGAATTTCGTTATGGATACGAGTCGCCGATTACTCCGGCTTCGGTGTTTGCGTATGACATGGAGAAAGGGACGTCGACGCTGTTGAAGCGGAAAGAAGTGCCGGGAGGATATGACGCGACGAAATATGTGGTGGAGCAGATTTATGCGCCAGCGGCGGATGGAGTGAAGGTTCCGATTTCGGTGCTGCGGCGAAAAGATGCGAAGCTCGACGGGAATGAGCCGCTGTATCTGTACGGGTATGGCTCGTATGGGATTTCGATTGATACGGGGTTCAATCCGAATTATTTCAGCCTGGTGGATCGGGGAGTAACGGTGGCGGTGGCGCATATTCGCGGCGGCGGCGAGATGGGCAAGACTTGGCACGATGCCGGTCGGATGATGAATAAGAAGACGACCTTCACCGATTTCATTTCCTGCGCGGAATATTTAGTGGCGCACGGATATGGGTCGAAGGATCGGCTGGTGATTGAGGGACGAAGCGCGGGCGGATTGCTGATGGGCGCGGTGCTGAATATGCGTCCAGATTTGTTTAAAGCGGCGCTGGTGGGCGTGCCGTTCGTGGATGTGATGAACACCATGCTGGATGAATCGTTGCCGCTGACGGTGGGTGAGTTTGAGGAGTGGGGAAATCCGAAGCAGAAGGCTGCGTTTGATTACATGATTACTTATTCGCCGTATGACAACGTGGAGGCGAAGAATTATCCGGATATGCTGGTGAAGACTTCATTCAACGACAGCCAGGTGATGTATTGGGAGCCGGCGAAATATGTGGCGAAGATGCGGGCGCTGCGGACGGATCATAATACTTTGATTTTGAAAACAAATCTGAGTCCGGCGGGACATGGCGGGGCCTCTGGTCGTTACGACCGGCTGCATGAGGCGGCGTTTGATTACTCTTATATTTTGCGCGAGATGGGGATTCGGGAATAGGTCGGGGTCTCGGGCTGAGGGTGGTTGAGGGTTGAGTCTGCTTCCGCAGGATTGCGCTTTGACCGGCTCCGTACGGTGTTCGCTTGATTGACTGCAACGGAGTTGTCGGCCAACATGCGTTAAGACGGCCATGAGACCCACTTCGACGATGCGTGTTCTGCTCGTCTTTGTTCGTTTTCGTGTTCGTGTTCTTCTTCTTGTTTTTGTCAGTTTTTTCTTCAGCTCGTTTACGTTAGCGTTCGGCCAAGTTGTGCAATGGCCGGTTGCGGGCCAGGGTGCCGCTAATCTTCGCAGCCAACCGGCTGAGAGTTTTCTGGGCACGGGGAACGCCGCTTCGCTGATTCCGAAATGGATTTTTACGACGGAGGGTGACGTCTCGGCGACGCCGACTGTGGGAGTGTCCACCGTGTTCGTGCCCGACTGGGCGGGCAATCTTTTCGCGATCGATTTAGCTAATGGGGAGCAGCTCTGGTCTCATCAGATTTCGGAGTATGACGGTTATGCTGGCGCAGTAACGCGCGTCAGTCCTGCGCTCTACAAGAACTCCATCATTATTGGCGACAGCGAGAGTACCAGCGCGGCTCATAACGGGGCCAATGTAATTGCCGTGAACCAACAGACGGGCGCAATGCTGTGGATTACAAAAGTCGAGGCACATCCTGCGGCGATTATTACCGGCTCGCCGGTGGTGGTGGGAAGTGTGGTTTATCAGGGGATTTCTTCGATGGAAGAATCTTTGGCGGACGACAAGAGTTATGCGTGTTGCACATTTCGTGGAAGCCTGGTCGCGCTGGATGCGGACACGGGTAAAGTTCTTTGGCAACAATACACGGTGCCGAACAATAACGGCCTCACCGGAAACTACAGTGGAGGACCGATCTGGCAGCCGGTTTCGATTAATAGCTCCCTGAATCTTCTGTATGTGGGAACGGGCAATAACTACACCATGCCCAGCAGCGTGGAAACTTGCCGCCTCAACAACTCCAATGACAATGCGTGCGACGCCGCGAACGATTATTTCGATTCCGCGCTGGCACTGAATCTGAGCACGGGAGCCATTGAGTGGTCGCGCAGCCTTTACGGCTATGACGCATGGAATGCGGGATGCGAGGCGGGTTCCGACGAGCCATCGCGATGTCCTGACCCGGCCGGACCGGATTACGATCTCTCGGGATCGGGGCCGAATATTGTCGGCAATATTGTGGGATTTTCGCAGAAGAGCGGAGTCTATTGGGCGCTGAATGCCAGCACGGGCGCAACCGAATGGAGCGATGCGATTGGGCCGGCGGGACCGCTGGGAGGAATTCAGTGGGGGACGGCCAGCGACGGCACCAATATTTATATCGCCAGCGCCAATTCAAAGAAGACTGAGTATACGTTGATTTTCGGACAGAAAGTCACGTGGGGATTCTGGAGCGCGGTGCAGGCTTCGACGGGCAAGATTCTTTGGCAGGTTGCAGACCCGACGGAAGGCACGATGGATGAGGGCGCTTTGAGTGTTGCGAACGGAGTGGTCTACGCGGGATCGTACGACTCATCGGGACATGTGTATGCACTGAACAGCTCCACGGGGAAAATGTTGTGGAGCTATGCCAGCGGCGGTTCGGTGATCGACGGCCCTTCCATTGTGAGCGGCAATCTTTACTGGGGCTCCGGCTATCACAAAATTCCTCCCGGCACAGCGAATAACAAGGTGTACGATTTCACTCCGGCTCCGGCGGTGACCGTGACTGAGCCGGTGAATGGTTCGTCAGTCACCTCGCCGGTTCGTTTCACGGCATCTTCCGCGAACCCGGATTGCGCAAACGGCATTGCATCCATGCGGATCTACAGTTCGCCTGGCGTGAACGCCTATACGGTGAATGGATCCAGCTTGAACACGTCCATTGCGCTTTCGGCAGGAACCTATAACACGGTTGTGCAGTCCTGGGATAACTGTGGCCATGTCGGAAAAACCTTTGTGACGATCACTGTCACCAATTGAAGCTACTCGCGATGCCATCTTCAAGGTGGCAATAGAATCAGTCGAGAGAATCACTGCATTTTATTCGCGCTGCGTTTTTCCAGTAAACTGGCTACCCAGTGAGGGAGCCACTTGCACAAGCTTAGGTCGGATTCACAGCAGCGTTTCATCGTTCACTTTCTTCTTTTAGTTACGGGCGTTCTTTTCGTCAGCAGCACAACCGTTGCGCAGACGGTTTCTCCGGAGCTGATTGGCGGCTTGAAATGGCGGCTGATCGGGCCGTTCCGTGGAGGGCGAGCGGTAGCCGTGGCTGGAGTGCCGGGCAATTCGACGACCTTTTATTTTGGCGGAGTGAATGGGGGCGTTTGGAAAACCACGGATGCCGGAACCGTGTGGAGACCAATCTTTGATGGGCAGACGATCCGTAGTGAGGCCTCCGCTAGTCGAACCACCGAAAGTCGTCCTGCAGAGAGTCAGGAGGCCGATGCGCAACGCGTCGGTTCCATCGGGGCGATTGCCGTGGCGCCGTCGGACGCGAATACGATTTACGTAGGAACTGGAGAGTCGGACATTCGATCTGATTTGTCCTCGGGAAATGGGGTGTACAAATCCAGCGACGCCGGAGTTACGTGGACGCACATCGGCCTGGAGGATACGCGGCAGATCAGCCGGATCGTAATCGATCCGCGAGACGCGAACGTGGTGTATGTGGGCGCGCTGGGGCATGCGTATGGAGCGAACGAACAGCGTGGAGTTTTCAAATCGGTCGACGGCGGAAAGAACTGGACCAAGGTTCTCGGCGCATCCATTCTCAGCCCATCCGTTCCCGGCTCATCCATTCCCGCTGCATCTAATCTAAGCACACCCAGCGAAATTGGCATTTCCGATCTCGCGATTTGTTCCGGCAATCCTCAGCTGTTATTTGCCGGTGCATGGAATACGCATCGCCCGCCGTGGAGCACTTATGCTCCGATCGATGGCCCGGGCGGCGGTCTCTACCGCTCGCAAGATGCGGGAAAAACGTGGTCGCGGCTGAATGGCAATGGGCTGCCGGACGGGGATTGGGGACGCATTGGAGTTGACGTTGCGCCGGATGGCAAACGCGTGTACGCGCTCATTCAGGCAAAGAAGGCGGGATTGTATCGTTCTGACGATGGCGGCGACACTTGGACTTTAGAGAACGCGGATCCTCGTCTGATGAGCCGGGCGTGGTACTTCAGCGGCATCACGATTGACGCGGAGAATCCTGATGTGATCTACATGCCCAACGTCGCGCTTTACCGACCGGAGGACGGAGGAAAAACGATTTCGATTGTGCGTGGCGCGCCGGGCGGCGACGACTATCACCAGATCTGGATCGATCCGAAGAATTCCGCCAATATGGTTCTAGGAACCGATCAGGGCACTACGATCAGCCTGGACCGCGGCGAGACCTGGAGCACGTGGTACAACCAGCCCACGGCACAGCTTTATCATGTGATCACCGACAACCAGTTTCCTTATGTGGTGTACGGCGCGCAGCAGGATAGTGGAAGCGCCGCCGTGTTCAGCCGCACCGATCACGGCCAGATTACTCCGCGTGACTGGTTTCCTTCCGGCGAAAGCGAGAGCGGGTATATGGCGCCCGATCCGAAGGATCCGAACATTATTTATTTGAGTGGAACCTACGGCACCGTGGACCGCTTCGACAGGCGGACGTCACTCAGCCAGAACATAGCGCCGTGGCCTGTACCGACATTTAGCTCAGAGATTAACAAGCGCAAATATCGAGATCCGTGGACGCCAGTTCTCGTTTTTTCTCCGGCTGATTCCACGACGCTTTACCTGGGGACGCAGTATGTGATGAAAACTATGGATGGTGGTCTGCACTGGGAGACGATCAGCCCCGATTTGACCGGGGCGGAGCAAGCCGCGAAAGGCAAAGCGGAAGGACCAGTGACGATTGAAAACGCGAAGCAACGTGGCTACGGTGTGGTGTTTACGATTGCGCCTTCGGCGTTGAACCGCGATACGATCTGGGCGGGAAGCGACACGGGACTGATTCACATGACGCGCGATGGCGGGAAAACGTGGAAAGATGTTACGCCGAAGGGAGTGACGGATTGGAGCAGGATATCGCTGATCGAAGCTTCGCATTTTGATGCGGCTACCGCATACGCCGCGGTGGACCGCAGCCGGCTTGACGACCAGGCGCCGTATCTTTATCGAACTCGCGACTATGGCGCGACGTGGCAACCGATCAGCAATGGAATTGGGGCGCATGCTTTTCTACGCAGCGTTCGCGAAGACACCGAGAAAAAGAGATTGCTCTTTGCGGGAACTGAATTGGGCGTTTACGTGTCGTTCGATGACGGCGACCACTGGCAATCTTTGCAACTGAATCTTCCGGTCACTTCTGTGCGCGATCTTGCGATCCACGGCGAGGATCTGATCGTGGCGACGCACGGGCGGTCTTTCTGGATCTTGGATAACATCACGCCGCTGCGGCAGGCGCTCGACGCGGAGAAGGAGAATGGATTTTGGCTTTACCATCCGGCGACAGCGTATCGCATCGATAACGATTCTTTCCCTGGGACGCCGCTTCCGCCAGAGGAGCCAACCGCTGAGAATCCGCCGGCGGGAGCGGCTATTGATTATTTGCTCCAGGCGTCGGCGTCGAATGTCATGCTGGAGATTTTCGATACGCAACAGAAGGTGGTGCACAGATTTTCTTCGGGAGAGAAGCGACCGGAGAAACATCCGCCGCTTGCGATTGCCGAGCGCTGGTTTCCAAAGCCGGAGGTGCTGGAAACTACTGCTGGCATGCATCGATTTGTATGGAACCTGACCTGGAGCAGTTCCGGCGGGCCAGGCGTGGATGAGGATTCCGATTATCTGAATCCTAAGGGCCCTGAAGTTGTGCCAGGGATTTACACCGTGAGGCTGACGGTTGACGGAAAGACGCAGAATCAGCCACTGAAGGTTGTGATGGATCCGCGCTCTCCGGCTACGGCGGAGATACTTCGCCAGCAATTGCAAATCGGTCAACAGATATTCGCGGAGACCGTGGAAGCGCGAAGAGCGTTGGCTGAAATTGCGTCACTACAGAAGCAACTTGGCGAACTGCAGGGCAAGGCTGGCAAGCGAGATGCGGCGGTGGATTCGGCGCTGATGGATGCTCAGAATGAAATCGCGAAAATCTTGAAGAAGCCGGAAGCTGTTGCGGGTGAAAGCGGAGGTTTGCAGGATGCTTACTCTGATATGGCGTCGGCGCTGCGGGTGGTGGAAGGTGGGGATCGAGCAGTGCCGGCGCAGGCGATTGCCGTGTACCAGGAATCCAGCCGGCGGGTAAAAGTTGGTATTGGCGAATGGAGGGAGTTCAAGAAAACGAAACTTGCGCAGCTGAATCAGAAACTTTCCGCAGCGAATCTGGCTCCGATTGCGATTTCGGAGATTGAGGAGGAAGTTGAATTTCTGATGACGCGATAAAGCGTTCGCCCTGTCCGGCTGGATAGAGACTAAAACCAATAATGTGCAAAGCCAAAAACGCACTTGATTGTTTTCGCTGATTGATCCATCCGTCAAGGGATGCATCCTTTAAGCGGTGAGGAAACTGTCGTGATTCGAAGATATCTGGTTCGAAGACAGCTGGTTCGGCCGCAACGGATTGGGCGATGACGGGTTGGGCGATGATGATGCGAGGAATTGGATTTGAATGAGCGGGCCTGAGGAATTTGCGCGGCTCCGCGCCAGCATGTTTGCGGAGGCAATGCCGGTTCTCTGGAAGGATTTCTCGCAATCTGCGGTGGATGGGCCGCGCATGTTTCCTTCCGCATAAGCCAGCCCCGGACATCGTGAACACGTTCCCACGTGGGCGCAAGTGGAGCAGGTGGGAAGATCGCGGGCGCGGATGGAGCGCACTTCATTCAACTGCGGTGAATGGTGCCAGATGTCCAGAAACTTTTGCCGGCGCAGGTTGCCGCTGGGAAGAGGAAATTGCACGCAGGGAAAGACGTCGCCGTAAGGAGAAATTTAGCAAGCGGTATGGCCCGCGCTACAGGGGAAGCCGTCCATAATATCTTCGCCCGGCGGTGGGGGAGGGGCGCAGAATTCTTCGACGTTGCCGACTAATTGTTCGTTGTGCAAGACCTGCTTGAGGTCAGAGGCCGGAATTCGCAGAGCGAGGATGGATCTATCGCCGTCCATTTTTGGCGTGATGGTGGGGTCGAGCGTGTATGCGACTCCGAGTTCACTGGCCAATGCCATTACGCCTGGCTGGTCAGAAAAATTTCCCGCCATGAGGACATTGGCGATGCTGACCTTCAGTCCTTGCGCTTTCAAAAATCGAATGGCACGAATAGTGCGCTGCAGCGATCCTGGAAGCTTAGTAATGGCATCGTGAATCTCGGCCCGATGCGAGTAGACGCTGATCTGAACCTGCTCGACTCCGAGCTGACGAAGTCGAGCGGCTTGCTTCTCGCGGATCATGACGCCGTTGGTCTTTACTTTTACGTTGAACAAAAGTTGTCGCGCTCGTTCCACGATTTCAAAAAAATCGCGGCGCAGAAGAACTTCGCCGCCGCTGAGAGAGAGAAAAAAAACGCCGGCGGCGGCGAGTTGGGTAAGAATGTCGAAGATCTCCGCCGTGGTCATCTCGCCATGGTCGTCATGATCGAGATAACAATGGATGCAGCGCTCGTTACAGCGATAGGTGATATCGAGATGAACGCTGAGAGGCAGGCCTAAATTCAGGGCCTTCTGATTCATCTCGGCCAAAAGGCTCATCGGCTCTCCACAGGCTCGCAGGAATCCATCAGCGGTTGATCCGATACCAGCAAAATGCCGTGCTGGGAGAGTTGGTCGACGAAGCGCTCGGCTTCGCGCTGGGCGCGCTCGCGATCGACATCGAAATCGTGGCAGATTTTGTCAGCCACGATTTCCGACAATGGGGTGCAGCCGTCGGCTGCCTGCCAAATCACAGAAGCAACTTCATTCAGCGTGAAAAATGTGGAGTCTGTGATGGACATCACCATCATTTCGCCGCCGAGCATACGGGCGGCGATCGCCGAGCTTCTCGCGATGTATTTCTCGGCCATGGTTTATTAGGGACTAGCCTATTATGTCCCACACTCGCTGGTCGGGAACGAATATTAAGCGGCGGATGGGAACCAAACTAGCAAACTCGCAAGCCGCCTGAAAAACAAGTTTCACCAACTCCGGGTCGTGAGCGAAAAACAAAATGTTCCGCAGCAATCGTTGTACGGCTTCGGCAGGGCTGACCGGCTCAATGTGGTTCTGCAAGCCTTTCTCAAGCAAAAACAGGGTAGCGAGAGGAGCCGATTGGTTCTCGCCAACCCGTGCCAACTCTCCCGCGAAAGGCGTTCCGCAGGCCATATATTCTGTGCCTTCGCGGCGCACGTACGAGATTTCGTCGGTGAGCAATTTCGCGTCGGGTGGAGCAAGGCGTGAGATCGTGGTTTTGCCCGCACCGGAAACTCCGGAGAACAGAAAAGCTTTGCCGTTGCGAATCGCGCTAGCGGCATGAACCAAAAATCCGCCTTGCCGGGCGAGGATAAGACTGTGAACGATGCGCAGGACGGCGTCGATGGCGTAGGGGCTGCGGGATTGCTGAATGCGACCGTGGCTATCGTGTTGATTCCAGCGGGCGCGAAAATCACCTCTCTTAAGCAGCCATTCTCCGGCTTCGATTTTCACTTCCAGGCCATTGTCAAGTTCGTCGTCCGAGTCAGCGCCCAAATCAGCGGTCAAGTAATCGCCATGGGGAGCGGAGTGGGATGGCTCGAACAGGTCGATATCGAATGCAAGGTGCGAACGGGAAGAGTTTCCGACGAAACCGGCGTAGCGCTTTTCGATCAGTCTGCGAAAAGAAGGGTCGGGCGTGCGCAAGGCGATCGCCATTCCGCCGATCTCAACCGATACGGCATCGTTGGCGATCCTTCCCTTGGCGATGCTGGCGAAATCGGTGGTCATCGAGATGAAGCACCTGATTGAGGGATGGAGCGCACTCTGCGCAGGCTGGACCATAGCGTGCGAAACGACTGTCGGAGGCGGCTCTGCTTGGCGTGCTTCGCCACGCGTATTCGCAATTCGCTATTGCGGAGTCTTTCCCGGCGGAATTCTATCCAGGCAAGAGCTAATTGAATTTGTGAAACGCGACGTGCGGGCACGATGGTTCGATGGGCACGGTCGATGTTGCGGTCGTTGGCACGATCATTGCTGCGGTCATCGCTACGATCATCCGCACGATCATCACCGCGATCAATGCGGACCACTCGTCCTAAAAGGTCGGATGCGGCTGCGGGCGGATCGTTGTGGGGCATGGCGTCACCCCGGGTGATCCAGTAAAGCGAATTCTGAATTTTTCGCCGTTCGACCAGGCGATGAATGAAGAAGCGCCCGTTGCGCAAAAGCAGCAGAATGTCGCCGGGAATGAGTTGGTTGGGCGCGGCGAATTCGATGGTGAGGAGATCGCCGGGCCACACTATGGGAAGCATGCTGGTTCCCCAAGCCCTGAGTTGGACTTTGCCGTGGCGCTGAAGCATCTGGGCGACAAGAGCAGGTTTCGGGTCTTCGCGAACCTTTAAGCGGCGAGCTTCGAAGAGGCGAGCTTGCGAGGCGGATCCCATGGATGGCAGCAACCTACGAGCTATGCTTGTTGAAATGACAACCTGACTGAGTGGTTTGGACTTTGCCACAGGACAGGGCCATGGTCTCGAAAACCTTCTCATGACGAAACGCCGGTTCCTGATACGGCTTTTTCGCCATGCGGGGGCTTTCATTTGCATTTATCTCGTTCGTTTTTCCGTCCTGATCAGCCATAGCATTGCGCGCGGCGCCAGAACCGAAAATAGGCAAACCGGCGGCCGCGACTCCGCACCACTCCTTTATGGAAGGGTATGACAGGAAAGCACTTTCGCCGAGTGTCATTGATGGTACGAGCGTGGATGGTACGAGCGTGGATGGAACGAGCGTGGAGTTTCGGTGAAACCTTGGCAGGTAGCCCAGGCTTTTGATCTCGCTAGCATCACCAACACAGTGGGTGCCCCGTCCTTCGCGCCGTTTGCGAAGGGCGGGAGTCGGGAATGCCAGCGCAAGCGGGTCGATCACGCTGCCGTCACTCGAAACGATGTCTTCGTCCAGCCTTCATTCACTCGCACGGGTCCGGCTTCATCCAGCAAGCAGAAACGATAGCTGCTCCAGCACCATTCCTCCGGCGAGCTCACCAAGCCCCGCTTCACCGGATTGCGATGCATATACCTTAGCTTCTCCACGCGCTTATTCGTCGTCCACACGTTGAAGTCGTAGAAACGGGCCTGCCAGAACGCGGCGCGCGGAATGGGATCTCAAAGCAGACCCTGCTGTCGCGCATCCACCCGCCTCCTCTTCGGCTTCGTCTTCGGTAAGATGGCGCGGGCCGTGCACTGCTTCAGCACTTGCATCACGGTGGAGGGAGTTCCGACCTCGGGTTCGGTAATCAGCAAGTGGATGTGTTCCGGCATAACCACGTATCCTACGACCGCGAAGCGATAGCGCTCGCGAGTGTGCTCCAGAATCGAGAGGAAACGGTCGCGGCTGCGCACTGTGCCCAGGCCCGGCAATCGCCGGTGACAGGAACAGGTGATAAAGTGCAGGTGATGGGCGCCGTAAGTACGATGCAGACCGCTCGGCATGACCCGCAAAATAGTATCAGCAGCATCGCCACCCGCCCTTACAAAAACCGCAAGGACGGGGCACCCACGTTCCAGAATGGGAAGAAAGAAGAGGGAAAGCTCGGGGTCACCTATGCGTCTCAGTTCAATCCGGATTGGGTGGCTTTCACCAGTGTCGCTCCGGTTTTGGTGGCGTAGTAAATGCTCGATGCTTCCGAAAGACTGCTGTCGTTATCTACGGTAATGCCGCTGGTTCCACCGCCGGCGGCCAGCGCAGTGGTGGCGGCGTTCACGGTGGGAAAGCCACTGGTAATGTTTAAGCTCATCACGCAGCCGGCAGTTCCTCCACCGGTAATAGCGACGCAATGGTTGGTGACGCCCACGAAAAGGTAATCGTTGGCCTGCGCAGCGTTGTAAAACTCGGTAACTGGCGAAGAGTCTGCAATGCCAGTGGCCAGAGCCATGGAAGATGTGGTGGTGCTGTTCATAACGCCGCTGGCGTTGAAGCCGACGCTGTAAAGAGTTGGAAGCGTTCCGGTGCCGGTTCCCGCGACGTACATGAGCGGAGTTCCTGAACCGGAGTACCACGCATTGTTGAAGTCGGGACTATATGGACCACCGTAAATGTTGGTCTTGGTGCCTACGGGCACGGAGACGGAACTGGCCAGACTGGTCGGGGCTTGCACGACCACGGCATTGCTGCCGTTGGAGTTGAAGGAGGCGTACACCATTTGATGGGTGCTATCGACAATGACCGGATTTTCGGAGGTGCTGCCGCTCGCGACTACGGTTCCGTAGACCACCGACGGGGAACTTCCGGTGTCGGTCAGGTAGTCGATACATCCGTTGCTATCGGTAAAGAAAATCTTGTTCGATACAGAATCGTATACCGGACTGGAAGGAATTGCGCTGATGGGAGCGCTCCACACAATGGTCGGAGTGGCGCTGCCGTTGAAGACGTTTCCGATCTTGTAAAGATAGCCGGAGCCAGCGCCGGTTGTACTGTAGGTAGTGACGTAAGCGTAGTCGTTAGCGTCGTTGTTTGTGTAGAGAACGAAAGCAGTGGACGTTGAGCTTTGATTGGTTGTGCCGCCGTTTGGCGAAAGCAGAACCCTCTGGTCGACCGCGTTGTTGCCGGTGCCGGGCACGGCCGCGGCAGTCGCGCTGGTGCCGTTGCTTCCAGTAGTGCCAATCGTCAGAACGTGGAAATAGGAGCTGCCGGTGGGAAGATTTTCAACGTAAGCAATTTGCTTTCCGGTTTGGGACAGGACCACCGATGCCGGTACTTGTCCCGTGCCCGAAGCGTAAGCGAACATCACGGTTGGGCCGGTTGAACATAGCGGGCTGGCGCCGCCGCTGTAAAGATTGTTCAATCCCAGGATATTGGCTTGCCCGCCGGATGCGGGTGTGGCTGGTATGCCGATAACGACGAAATCATTTGTGCAACTCGGGGTTGCGGTCACATCGAAGACATATTTTGCGGGGAAGGTCTGGCCACCACCGGGAGCCGCAATCAGCGTGAAGGGCTCGCCAGTGTCCTGAGTTCCGGTTTTGTTGTTGTCGAAGGTGTAATTATTCGTGGCGACGTTTCCCCAAATGTTGATCTCAGTACCGTTGCCGGTGAAGAGGAGCCCTTCGAGATCGAGCAAGGGGCTGACAGAGGGGTAGAGGAGGTCGTTGTAGTCAAAAAAGCCGCTTGGGCTTTCTACCGTGCCCGGACCACCTGGATACAACGTATAGGAGCCAACTTCAGTGCCGGAGGTGATGGTAAGGTTGCCGGCGGTAGCGAGGAACTCCCCGCTGCCGGCGTCGGTTGCCGTGAGGTTGCCGTATCCTGAGTCGGGACCAATGGTGAACGAGAAATCAAAGAGCGGCTCAAAAGCGGGCGAGCCGAGAGCTACGCTCCAATCTCTGTCACTACCGGCGCCGGGCAGGCGATGGTGTTCCGGCCACCACGCCTCGGGGTGACGCAAATACCAATTGTGCAGCCACCGCGGATCTTTTCGTACTTCGAGGACCTCGCGATAATCGTTCGAATCAGGGAAGAGAACATGGCGGTGTGTCCAATCGGAAACGATTCCTAAGGGGACGTGTGGAGTAGTTTGGGCCAGAAGCAGTGGCGCAGTGAATGCTAAGAAAATTCCGATAACAATATGTCTCATATAGGCAATCTCAAGCGTTGCCCAGGGGATACTCAAAAAGGGCGAAGTGCTCATACTGCGAATCTCATCAGCACTTTCTTATTGTTGCTCTTTCTATCTTGCAGATAGCGAGCCGTTAGGGGCAAGGTTACTCTAGTACTCTTTTTGCCGATCTATGGTTTGGCCGTCAGGTTTGGCCGTCAGGTTTGGCCGTCAGGTTTAGCCGGCAGGGTTTCGCCGTCAGGGTTTCGCCGTCAGGTTTTCGCAGAACAAGAAGCAAAGTCGTCAGCGGGGTGGGAGCAAATCGCAACCTATAATCTTGATCGCCCGGCTCCTTTCCGAGCCTTGAGCGCTTCCAAGTCTACTCGCTCGCGAGGAGCCGACACGGTTATCTCGTCAGCCAGTGCCAGATTCGGAGGGACCGGGAGTCGACGCGTCTTCATTGCCGGGGCCGACGGCGCACGGCCAACCGGAGAATAGACCAATGGATTCAGCAACTCTGCGATACGCGCCGTGTTCATAACAGTGGTGGGGTTCGTTTAAGCGCGACAGTATATAGGCAGGGGAGATCCCTCGTCCCGCTGGAGAAAGCGCGGGCCGTCGGGATGACGCCGGCCTTCGGAATGACTACGAGCGATTTATCGCTTCGGACTTTGGAATTGCGCTCTGACAGAATGGGCGCCGCTACTCGCGGTAAAGCCCGCAGTCGTCGGTGCCGATAGGGATTCTAGTTGGGGACAGATGCTCACTCGGAAGATTCTGACCTTTTTTGGGCCGCCGGTTAAGCTTTAAAACCTGTGGATTAAGCCCGAAAGGAGGAGGGAACGTGGGGCAATTTCCAGAAAAGCGGGAGTCTCGGCGGGAAGATTCGGCATCCAACCCTTCTATGAAAGCCGCGAGTGGGGAAATTTTTGGCGAAAAATACCGCGTGGTCGCCGTGGAGAGTCAGGCTCTGACCATTCGGGGAGTTCGCAGCGGCAAGGTGCTAACCATCATGAATCCCGACCCTGATACTCCTCTCACGCCTGCAGAATACCCGCCGGGCAAGTTGATCGCGTTGAGCGACCCTTCCGCTTCGCCCGCAAATTAGATCGTTACTGTCGAGGGTTTCGCCCATCGCCGGCACTCCAAGTTAGGACTTATGCCGCTCGAGAGTCGAGCTTCGCTCGACTGGACAGCCGGGGGCGGCTGTCCCCACATTTCTAACTTCCTGTTCCCGCATCTTAACTTGCTGCCCCATATTTTCTGGGTCGATTCGCTCATTGGACTCTTGGAGCTTAGGCTTGACGGGGCGCTAGAATTCTGTATATTCAGTTGATACTGAAATCAACGATATGAGCGAACTTACGGGAGTGCAGAAGCAGTACATCCTTCATTGGGGCGAGATGGGGACACGCTGGGGAATTAACCGGACGGTGGCGCAGATTCATGCGCTGCTGTACTTGTCGCCGCGCCCGGTGCCGGCGGAGGAGATTGCGGAGACGCTGAGCGTGGCGCGCTCGAATGTGAGCACATCCATCCGCGAGCTGGAAACGTGGGGCATCGTGCGCGCGGTGCATGTGCTGGGCGACCGGCGGGAACATTATGAGTCGATGAAAGACGTTTGGGAGATGTTCCGGCTGGTGATCGAACAGAGGAAGCGGCGGGAAATTGATCCGACACGGGAAATGTTGCGGCGTTGCCTGGACGATCTGAATCCGAAGGAGCCGGGTGCGGATTACACGCGGGAGCGGTTGGGAGCGATGGCGGGGTTCTTTGAGGCAGTGACCGAGCTGCACGACCAGATGAAGCAGTTGCCTACGGGAACGGTGCGGAAGTTGTTGCGCATGGGAACGAAGATGCGGAAGAAGGCTGGATAGAGCTTGGCGGCCGTTGCATCGAGAGTTGGTTAGCGCTCAGCATTCAGCATTCAGTGGTGGGCGGTTCAGAATTTTTGTCGTCTTGGCCTTCCTCTTCGTTTCAATTTTTCTCTTCTTAGTTTTTTCTCTTCGTTTTAATTTGGTCTTCGCCCTCCTCGGCTTTGTCTTCGTCTGCGTCCTTGGGAAGCAGGACGTAACCTAGGTAACTTTAGCGCTTGCGATACGCGTGCTAACCTCGGCATGTCCGTTTGAATCAGCAACTTCCGAAAGACTCAAAGGCAGAATGCCAAGAATTCCTATTTTTCGACTAGGTGGAGCGCCGGAAACACCGGCGTTGCCGACGCTGGCTGAATCGACGCCCGTGGTTTCGCTGGAAGGACTGTCGGTGGGAGTCGACAATCTGCGGCACGATGTGGTGCTGAGTCCGCGCTTTGCAGAAGCAGGACGAGCGCAGATTGCGCGGTTGATTGCGCGGCATGGGGAACTGGACGGATTGCTGTCGGTAGAGGCGGCGCGAGCGACGACGCAGGGTCCAGCGTGGATGGCGAAGCAGGCCGGCAGGAAGGCGAAGCCGATTCACGATCCGGCGGATTGGAAATCGGCGGTCACCGAGTTGCAGGTGAATTCGCTGAATCGGGCGAAAAAAGAATCGCATCTCTCGGTGGATTTGCTGGCTCGGCTGGCAGTGACGAAGTTTGTGCGCACGGAGATGAACCAGCAGTTCTTGCAGGTGGTGGAGCGTTGCCGCGCGTTGCTGAAAAACTTCGACAATGTGGCGCAGGAGCGGGCGCACGAGTACCGCGAACGCCTGGCATCATTTCAGGTGCGCAAGAGAATCATTCTGCGCAAGACCGGGCAGGAGCTGTTTGAGACTCTGCGCGAAGTAGAAAAAAGCACACTGGCGCGAACGCGGCGATCGCTGTTTGGAACGGAAACCAGCGACGGAGCCTACTTCACGTATCCGCTTTTTCTGAACCGGCTTTTGTTTTCCGAAGACGGTCGCGACGATTACTTGTGCGCCGAGCACTATGTGATGCTGGGGAATTGGGATCGCGATCCGGACCGCTATGGGCGGATGCGGGAAATCGTCTCTGGATTCTTGCGCTCTCTTTATGGCGATGAGGTGGTTGCGGAAACTCTGGACGCGTGGATGAATGTGCCGGAGAACGCGCGGGAGTTAGTGGGAACGGGAACTCCAGAGGATTCCGACACAGGACAGGCACAGCAGGAGCGGCTGGCGGCATGGGTGCGACTGCTGGAGGACGAGCGGGTGATGGAGAATGTGATTGCGTCCTATCAAGTGGTGCCGCTGCTGAGTGAGTATGCGCCGCGGATCAATCCGCAACAGTTGAAAAATGCGCTGATCGATCGCACGGAATGTGACCGGGTAGAGCGCATGATTCAAGAACACGGCAAACTCTCGCCCAACAGCTTGTATGCGGCGGTAGCGAAGGTGGCGAGTTGCCGCGGAGCGGAGCGGGCTAAGGTGGGGGCGCGGTTCCTGGGAGATTTTTTTCACTATCACCGGGATTTGCGGCGGCTGGAAGTATTGAATGCAGCTTTGGATTCCGTGAATCTGGTGGGAAACGAGCGGCTGCAGGAACTCTCGCGCGTGAACGGAACGCTGTATGAGTTTCTGCTTCCGGAGGAGGAGGAACAGACTGACTCGGAGCGGGTGCTGCGGCACGTGGTACTGAAGGCCGACGTGCGCGACTCGACGCGGCTGACGCGCACGATGATGGAAAAGGGATTGAATCCGGCATCGTACTTCAGCCTGAATTTTTACGATCCGGTGAACAAGCTGCTGGAAAAATACGGCGCGCAGAAAGTGTTTCTGGAAGGCGACGCGATTATTCTGGCGATCCTGGAGCGGGAAGGCGAACCTGGGCTGGCGGTGAGCCGGATGTGCGTGCTGGCGCGGGAGATTATTGAGATTGTGCGCGGATATAACGAACTGATGCAACGCTCGGGGATGCCGCAACTGGAGTTGGGGGTGGGCATCACGCTGCAAGAGTCGGCGCCGTTGTATCTGATGGACGGGGAACACCAGATCATGATTTCGGAGGCGCTGAACGAAAGCGACCGCTTGTCTTCTTGCAATAAGCGGGCGCGAAAAGTGATGGAGCCGCAGGCAGGGCCGTTTCACGTATACGCGTTTCAGGCCGCGGAACTGGACGAGAACGGGAACCCGGAGGATGTGATTCTCAGTTACAACCTGGGCGGAATTCGCATGAACGAGACAGCGTTCCGGAAGTTGCAGCAGGAGATTACGCTGGAACCGCTGAAGGTGCGGCTGCCGGCTTCGCTGGCTTCGTCGGATAAAGGGGACTACAAGTTGTCGAGCGGGGTGGTGCCGGTGGATCGGGATATTTTCCGCAAGATTGTGGTGCGGGAGAGCCGGATTCCGAGGATCGATCCCGCGGATTTTTCGGTGACGGGATGGACGGAGCGCTCGTATTACGAAATTTGCACCGACCCGGCGATTTACGCAGCTCTGGAGAAAAAGAAGGGCGCGGGAAAATAATGGGGCTTGGACGCGCCAGGGAAAGCGCGGGCCGATCTTTCTAGTGTGCGTGTCACGTTGCGTGGGCCTTTCTAACCTCGACCTTTATAATCGTGGATTATGGCCACCACGCCAGCCGATTCTACTGCCGCCCACACCACATACGAGCCGGTGATTGGACTGGAAGTGCATGTTCAGTTGCTGACGGCGACGAAGATTTTCTGCTCGTGCTCGACGCGATTTGGCGCGCGGCCCAATTCGAATGTCTGCCTGGTATGCCTGGGAATGCCTGGAGCGCTGCCGGTTCTCAACAAAAAAGCGGTGGAGTTTGCCACGCTGGCGGCGATGGCGTTGCAGTGCCGCATCAACGAAACTTCAATCTTCGCGCGCAAGAATTATTTTTATCCCGACCTTCCCAAGGGCTACCAGATTTCGCAGTATGACAAACCGCTGGCGGAGTTTGGCTACATTGAAATTTCCACGACGAAAACGGGCGAGCGGAATTTGGAGCCGGGGACAGAGAACCGGGAGCCGGGAACGACGAAAAAGATCGGCATCACGCGCGTACATCTGGAAGAGGACGCGGGCAAAAGCCTGCACGAAGGGTTTCCCGACTCCGAGGAAAAAACTGCCATCGACCTGAACCGTACGGGCGTGCCGCTGATTGAAATTGTCAGCGAGCCGGATATTGCTTCGCCCGATGAGGCCTATGAATATCTGACGCGGCTGAAAGAAATCATCCTGTATACGGGGGTGAGCGATTGCAACATGGAGGAAGGGTCGCTGCGGTGCGATGCCAACGTCAGCGTGCGTCCGCGGGGGCAGAAAAAATTTGGGACGAAGGCGGAAATCAAGAATGTGAATTCGTTCCGCTTTATTCGCGAGGCGCTGGAATATGAGATTGGACGCCAGATCGACGTCATCGAATCGGGCGGCCAGATCAGGCAGGAGACGCGGCTTTACAACGCGAACGAAGGCAAGACTTACGGCATGCGCTCGAAGGAGCAGGCGCACGACTACCGATATTTTCCCGAACCGGATTTGCTTCCGTTAGTGATCGACGAAAAATGGAAGGCCGAAATCGCTCGCGGTTTGCCCGAACCGCCGGAGGCGCGGCGCTCGCGCATGGTGAAAGATTACGGGATCACAGAGTACGACGCGCAGGTGCTGACATTTTCGAAATCGCTGGCCGACCAGTTCGAGGAAGCGGCCAAAGCGGCGAAGAATCCGAAGCGGGTGGCGAACCTGGTGCAGAGCGAGTTGATGGGGCGGCTTAAGGCCCAAGGCATGGAGATTGAGCGATCGCCGATTTCGATGCGGGGTGTGGCGGCCTCTGCCGACCTGGTGGAGACGGGCAAAATCTCTGGGAAGATGCTCAAAGATCTTTACGATCTGTGCTTTGAACGCGGCAAAGATTTCGCTGTCGTGTATCAAGAAGAAGGTTCTCCGCAACAATCCACCGACACTTCGGCGCTGGAGAAATTGATTGACGACGTTCTCGCTGCGAATCCTAAACAACTGGAGCAGTATCGCGCCGGGAAGAAAACCATGCTGGGCGTTTTTGTTGGCCAGGTGATGAAGGCGTCCAAGGGTCAGGCCAGTCCGCAGCTGGTAAATGAATTGTTGGTGAAAAAGCTGGGATAACGGCTGGCTCGGCCGCTCAGGTACCTTCCAAGGTCATTTCACACGCACACTTTAGTTATCTAACTTTCCGTGGCTCGTTCTCTACCATGGGAGAGGCTCGGTTCGATTGCGACGGGATATATGCACGGGAGATCCCTGGTCCCGCTGGAGAAAACGCGGGCCTTCGGGATGACCTCACGTAAAGGTTGGACTCGGCAATGGCGATGAAATTTAAAATCGATCGCATCCTTACCATCGCGACTCTGGCGTCGTCGCTGGTGGCGATTATTTTGGTGTTAAAGAAGCCTGCGCCGGTGGCGCATAGTCAACCGCCAGCGGCCATTGCGGAGCATGCGCAGGCGTTTGACCAGAAGATGGCAGCGTTTCAGGAGGCGACGCAACAAGCGCCGGGGAACGGTGGTGCTCAACCTGATTCATATCAGTCCGACTCTCGTCAATCTGCCTCTCATCAATCTGAGACGCAGGGCCCGGCAGGATTGGATGCGGCGAGCCCGAAGGCTGAGGTGCACATCAATTCTGAGGAGATCAGTGCTGTGCTGGCGCAGTCGATGGGCATGGCTTCAGGTGATGGCAGCTTGTCTGCAAATTCGAATGTCGGCAGCGTCGCGCCGACGATTAAGGACCAGCAGGTCAGCTTCGATGGGGACGTGGTGCATGGGCAATTTCTCACGGAACTTGCGGGCAAGGATGTGTGGATCACGGTGTCGGGCCATATTGGCGAGAAGGATGGTTACGCCACGTTTGATCCCACGGAATTCAAGGTTGGGGATTTGAGTATTCCGGTTTCGCTGGTGAATCCTGCGCTGCAAAAGAAGCTGGCGGACGAGCGCGACCGGCTGAAGCTTCCGGACAATGTGGGCGCGATGAAGGTGGAGAACGGCGAATTGGTGATGCAGCAGAAGTAGGATTTGTCTTTCGAATCCGGCGTTGTGGCCGTGTTATTGTTCCGGCATCAGGATGGCCGATTTGACGGAACGACCGGTAAAAACGAAATCAGTTGTAGCCCGCTTCGCGGAAACCAGCCCGCTGATTCTTTTCTTTCTGCTCGCCTACGCGGATAGTGTATTGGTCGCGGCGACTCCGGCGTACCAGCGGCCTGAATCTTTTATTGTGCGCTGCTGCGATTTGAAGTCCACGTAGGTGAGGCCGAAGCGCTGACTGAAACCGGCGGCCCATTCGAAGTTGTCCAACAGGCTCCACGCGTGATATCCGCGAACGTCGGCACCGTTGGCAATGGATTGAGCCAGGGCGGAGAGATATTCACGGTGATAGGCGATGCGGCGGCGGTCATGAATTGCGCCGCTTGCGTCGGGGGAATCGTTGTAAGAGCATCCGCTCTCGGTAATCTCAATGACTGGCCGGTGGTAGTCACGGGTGATGCGCTGGACCATGTCATACAACGCTTTCGGCCAGACCTCCCAGCCGAAATCTGTTTTCGGACCTTGTTGTCCACCGTCCATCTTTACCGGGAACAGCCACTCCTGCGCATGGGTCGCGCGATCGATGGCGCTGGGCGCGGAGGCAATGATGCGGTAATAAAGATTGATGCCGATGAAATCGAGCGGCGCGCGCATCTTTTCCATGTCGCCGGATTTGATTCTCATAACAGTCTCGGGAAGAAAAGTGAGCGCCTCGGGATAACGACCGCGCAGCGCGGGCTCTAGAAACCAGATATTGGTCATGGCATGGGCGCGTTTCGCCGCAAGCCTGTCTTCTTCGGAATTGGTCGCGGGCTCACACGGCGACATGCTGAAAGCCGTGCCCACGCGGGCGGACGGGCAAACTGCTTTTACCGCACGAAAACTTTCGCCCTGTGCCAGGTTGACTACATGCGTGGCGCGCAGGAAATCGAGTAGGCTTTTGCGGCCGGGGGCGTGGGTGCCGTCGAGATATCCCGCATCTACAAAGGCGGCGGGCTCATTGAAAAGCATCCAGTCAGCAACACGGTCGCCCAGTTGGTGCGCGGCGAGTTGCGCATAGTCGGCGAAGCGGGCTGCGGTGTCGCGATTGGGCCAGCCGCCGGCATTTTCGAGAGCCTGAGGAAGATCCCAGTGATAGAGCGTGACGAGCGGCCGGATATGTGCCTCGAGCAAGGCGTCGACCAGGCGGCTGTAATAATCGAGACCTTTCGAATTTGCCGCACCGGAGCCGGAAGGTTGAATGCGCGGCCAGGAAAGCGAGAAGCGATAGCTATTCAGATTCAAAGCGCGCATCAGGGCGATATCTTCGCGCCAGCGATGATAGGAGTCGCAGGCGACATCGCCGGTGTCGCCGTTTTCGATTCTGTTCTGCGTGTGCGAGAAGCGGTCCCAGATGGATTCGCCTTTGCCGTCTTCGCTCCACGCGCCCTCGATTTGATAGGAGGAGGTGGAAGTGCCCCAGAAAAATCCTCTGGGAAATGTGGCGGAGGACGAAGGATTGAATTGGACAGGCGCTGCGTGAGCAGGAACGGTTGTGCTTGCCTTGGACGATCCGCTGCACGCCGTGAACGCGGCCGGGAGTCCGGCGGCAGCGGCTGCCCCCAGCATTGATTGCACAAATCTGCGGCGTGTCAGGCGCAAATTAGAGGGCTCCCCCTTTCTTTTTCTTCAAGACTTCTCCAAGGGTTTTTTCACGAAAAGATTTTAGCGGAAGGCATGTTAGTCCGGGTTAAGGATTTGGGTGCGTGATTCTTACTCCGGACTCAGACTGTCAAACAGCTTCCACAACTTGTCGGCGGTGGCGCGATAGAGGATCCAGCCATTGGCGTTATCGGAAGCTTCGCGGAAAAGCAGTTCGCCGCGGCCATCGCCATCGGCGTCAATGGCGTCCACCAGTTCGAGTCGCGGCGTGATGTCGAGATGATATTTGTCGGTAATGCCAAGATAAAGTTTGTGCAGGTTGTTGTAGATGTCGGGATTCGCCACCAGCACGATGGAATACTGAAGATCAGAATCGGCTGAATGCGGAGCGCTCGCGGGCGGTGGAGGCATGTGGGCATCGGCGGTGAAAACCAGGATTGGCTGGTTATTGCCCCACAAATCGTAGGCTTTCATTTGTACGTTTTCGAGGATCGGATCTTTCGGCTTCGGGGTGACAGTGGAGTACGCTGTTTTTGAAGTTGCTGGCTTTGGCGTGGGTGCGGCGGGAATTTTATTCTTGGCCTGCTGCACGACATAAGCGCGAACCTGCTCTTTGGCCAGCGCCGTCATTTGTTGCAGACGTTCGCCTTCTTCCTCCTTGAGCCACTGGAAGGCGAACGATTTCGGCTGAGGGCCGCCGGCATCGGAGATGGCGGGAATGAGCCGCGTTGGATTGTTCTCCGCGGTGGAATGATCGGATTTCGCGGCATCCCCGGGCTTCGCTGCATTGGTGGATGCGGCTGTGCCGGGCTTGCTGTAACCGGGGACTTCATCTTCGGGCAAGGGCTCGATTGGTTTGCCGCGCCGAAGCCTGGGGCGGCTGCTTTCATCGGCTCCGCTGTCGGAGGCTGCCGACGAAGACTGCGCGGCCCGCGAGGATGCGACCGGCTTGGCGTCGCTCGTCTTCGAGTCGCTGGGTTTGGAATCAGCTGGCTTGGTATCGCCGGTTTGCGTAGGAGCGGGGTTGGGCGCGGGTGAATTAGAGGGCGTGGGATTCGATCCGGTTTGGCTCGGACTGGTTGAGCTTGGGTTTGTCTGGCTTGGATTCGTCTGACTCGGATTTGTTTGGGTTGGAGCCGCGGATCCGGAGGGCGTGGGCTGCGGCGGCACAGATGCCGGTGCTGCTGGTGCATCGCCGGAGTGGCTGTCACGCCGGGTAAGGCGTGGGGGCATGTCGTTGGGGTCGAGTCCTACAGGAGCTTTCTCCGCCTTGAACGCCTTCTTCGGCGAGTCGGCTCCTTCTGGAACCCAGGCACCCGTTCCGAGCCAGGGAGTTTGCACATTGACGGCATTGCTGTGCAGAGCGCTGTTCACGGTAAACAGGCCCAGGGAGTTGCCCGCCTGTTCCGCTTCGTAGACTGTGCCCGGCTCAAGGGCCATGGGGACAGGATTGGCCTTGTAGGCGCTCGCATCCCAAAACTTGCCGTCCACAAGAATGGCGACGGGCACCAGCGATGCCTTGCCATTGGCCGCGAGCTGAAGCACGGCCAGCGCCCGCGGTCCTGCATCTTTCTTCTTCTTCGCTGGCGTCCGCTCGCCGGGCGTGATTTGAGGACGATCTTCCTGAGCTGCGGCCAGTGCGGCAAGTGAGGCAACACAGGCCAGCAGCGCGACGAAAAACCATACACGGTATAAAATCTTTTGGAAAGCTAGGTTGCCCAGTGCCGCGTGATCGGCATGTGCGACTTTTGGCTTCGATTTGCCTGGAGAAACTCCCATGAAGGTCAATGATAAGGCTCCGGACTTCACTTTGCAGGACGAGAACGGAAAAGAAATGGCGCTGAAAGATCTGCGGGGCAAAACCGTGGTTCTGTATTTTTATCCTCGCGCCGACACCCCGGGGTGCACGATCGAAGCGCGCGGCTTCCGCGACACCTATAAAAAGATGCAGAAGACGGGCGCGGTGCTGCTCGGGGCATCGCCGGATACGCCGAAGGCGCAAAAGAAGTTTCAGGAAAAATTCGATTTGCCTTTCACGCTGCTGGCCGACGCCGACAAGAAAGTCGCCGAAGCCTTCGGCGTTCTGAAAGAAAAGAATATGTATGGCAAGAAGGTGATGGGAGTGGCCCGGACGACATTCATTATCGGTCCAGACGGGACGATCGAACATATTTTTGAGAAGGTGAATCCGGAGGGTCACGCGGAAGAAGTGCTGGAATATCTGAAAGAATCGGCGAAGAAACGGGCTTAAGATGGCGGAGGCCGGGAACAATTTCTTGTGAATCTCCGTACCAGTACAATGATGCGGTGTTTCAGATCATCCGTCCATTGTGGAGGAATTATGCGCGGTCTCATTCGAGTTGTGGCTGTTTCTGGAATGCTGGCCTTGGCTTTCGCAGCTGCCGTTGCGAAGCCGGCATCTGCCGCAGACGATCGGAACTCGGTCGTGATCGTTTTCAAGGACGGACACCGGCAGAGCTTCGCCATGGGCGAGATTGTGCGCATGGATTTCAAGGCCCCAGCGGTGATCGTTTATAAGGACGGCCATCAGGAGAAATTTTCCGCCGCGGATATCGCCCGCATTGAGTTTGGAGACGCTCCGGCTAGTGAGATGATGCCGGGACGCGGCCATTTTATCGGCAAGTGGGAAGTGGGCGAAGGCAACGGTAGCACGTTTTACATCACCCTCGAGGCCGATGGAGAAGCCCGAAAGACTCTTGGCGCCTCGCATGGAAGCTGGACGCTGGTCGACGGAGAGGCGCGCATCACCTGGGACGATGGCTGGCATGACGCGATTCGCAAGGTAGGAAGCAAACACGAGAAGCTTGCCTACGAACCGGGAAAATCGTTCAACGACGCCCCGTCGAATGTAACCGACGCCAGAAACACTCAGCCCAAACCAATCTAGCCCAGGTTAATTCAGCCCAAGTTAATCTAGGCTGGGCAGTTAAAATTCGCTTCATGCGCAAGTTGCTGAGCTTAGGGCAAAGCCGGCAGATTCGTCCTCTGGATCGAGCTTTTTTCAACCGTGATCCGCGCCGTGTGGCGCGAGAACTGCTGGGCAAGGTGCTGGTGCGCAAACGGGATTCGGGGCAAATGAATCCTGCCCGTCGCGTGGCCCGGATCGTTGAAGTCGAAGCTTACATGGGCGCGGAAGACCCCGCCGCCCATGCGGCCGCCGGAAACACGGCCCGCACGGCAGTGCTGTTTGGTCCCCCCGGCCACGCCTACGTCTATTTCATTTACGGAAATCATTACTGCCTGAACGTTTCCTGCCAGCCCGAAGGCCGCGCCGGCTCTGTTCTGATTCGCGCATTGGAACCGCTCTCCGGGATTGAAGCGATGGCGGGGGCCCGCGGCATTGAGATTCACGGCGCCAAAGATCTGACGAAACTCACCAGCGGGCCGGGACGGCTGGCGCAGGCTTTTGGCATCACACGCGCGCGCGACAATGGATGCGATTTGAGCTCTGGCGCCGGCAGTCTGTGGATTGGAGAGGATGAATACCGGGCAAGCGGCATTCGTAGGACTCCGCGCATCGGCATTACCAAGGCTACCGACAAGGCCTTGCGTTATATGCTGGCGGGGAATGCCTTTGTTTCGGGGCGGAAAATGGTGGGCTGAACATCTTTGGACGTGTCGTTCTCCGTATTAGCCACGGCCGCGTTTTGGTACTGATGACGGTCAGCCGGCTCAGTTTGATCGGAACGGTATACAGAATGGAGATCTCTCGCCCCGCTGGAGAAAACGCCGGGCTTCGGGATGACCCCCTGAAGATTGGAATCGGTGAGTATTTCAAGCTTGAGCCATCCGTGCATGCGGATGAAACCGCCAACGCTTGACAAGAGGTGTAGACTTGCCTCCGGGTCGACTAATTCAAAAGCCTTTGTGGGAAAGGCTTTTCGCTCGCTACTTTGCGGACAGTTTTCCCGCAACCCCTGCCGCGGCCCGAATCATCTCATGCTCGGAGCCCGCATGCCTCGCCTGGCGCGATGTCAGATTCTGGTTGCTGCACTCACCATTCTGATCGGAACACCCTGGGTGTTGATGGCAGCCGACGGTGCCGTGGGCGTTCACCCTTCGACTGCTGTGTCGTATATTCTGATCGGGTTTGCGGGCGGCTTTGTGCGCCACAACAATCCTCACCACGGCCCGGTGAAACTGGCGCAACGGATTCGGCAGGAACTTCCGAAAGGCGACTCGATCCAGGTTTTTGAGAACCGACACCGGAAAGATGCGTACAAGACGATTCTGCGGATGCTCGACAGCAATCACGACGGCATCTTGAGCGACGCGGAAAAATCGCAGGCGCGGATTATTTTGTTCGGCCACAGTTGGGGAGCCTCCGCGGTTGTGCTCTTGTCTCGTGAACTGGATCGCGCAGGAATTCCGGTGCTGCTCACGATCCAGGTCGACAGCGTCCAGAAACCCTGGCAACGGGACAAGATCATTCCCGACAATGTCGCGGAGGCGGTCAATTTCTATCAGCCTCACGGGCTGGTGCACGGGCGAGCGCAAATCACGGCGGCCGACGATTCGAAGACGCAGATTCTTGGAAATTACCGATTCGATTATCAGAAAACGCCAGTGAAGTGCGAAGGAACCACGTGGTTTGAGCGTACCTTCGTTCTCGCCCACGTAGAGAGCCAGTGCGATCCTCGCTTGTGGTCGCAGGTGGAAGATCTGATGCGTCAGCGCATCGAGCCTCCAACCGCTACTGCGCTGGTGATTCCGTAGCGCTGTTTGCCGGAAATCCTTTTGGTTGCGGATCGCGGCCGGCTTTTTCTTACCAAAAAGGTATGTTGTCGATCATAGCGTTGTCAATCAATATATTGTCGATCAAGCGCGTGCTGCCTACAAAGGCCGCAACGGCGACGAGTGCGCCTTGGGAAATATCATCCACAGGATCCAGCGTGTTCGGATCAACGATTTCAAAATAATCGAGGCGGACGGAGGCTTCGCGGGAGAATTCCTCGCGGCCGGCAGAGATCAGCTTCGCGGCGTCGCGCTCGCCGGAAGCGGCTAGTTGTTGCGCGCGCAGGAGCGAACGATGGAGTACCAGCGCCTGTTTCCGCTGAGCGGGATCGAGATAGGCATTGCGCGAACTCATCGCCAATCCGTCAGATTCGCGCACGATGGGACAAACCACGATTTCCACCGGCAGATTCAGGTCGCGCACCATGCGGTGAATAATCGCCACCTGAGCCGCATCCTTCTGGCCAAAAAATGCTGCATCCGGTTCGACGGCATTGAATAGTTTCGCGACGACTGTGGCAACGCCGCGAAAATGGCCGGGGCGCGAACGCCCGTCCAGCTTGTCGCTCAGTCCTTCGACCGTCACCCAGGTCACCGCGCGGGCTGGGTACATTTCTTCCACCGACGGCGCAAAGAGAAGTTCCACGCCTTCCTGCTCCAGTAGTTCGCAGTCGCGTTCGAAAGATCGAGGATATTTCGCGAGGTCTTCATTCGGTCCAAACTGGGTGGGATTAACGAAAATCGAGGCGGCCACTACGCCGGAGGCGGCGCGAGCAGCACGAACCAGAGACAAGTGTCCCGCATGCAGGGCTCCCATGGTGGGAACAAACCCGAGGCGCTTGCCTTCACGCCGGAGAGCACGAGACGTGGAACGGATTTCGTGAATGGTGGTGCAGATTTTCACGGATGGAGGGAGCGTTTACGCATCACGACGATGGCACCCACTTTATCGCAACATGCGCGCCCTGCAGAATCCCGCCCACAATTCCCTTATTGCGGCGAATTGCCACGCTATCCTGATCGGAACTTTTCGCGCTGTTTTCCGCGGCGGCGACGACGCGGCCATAAGGCCAGTTGGAGGCGGGCAGGGCGGCGAGAGCGGGAAGCAACTCCGCCGGCTTGAGCCTGATTTCGGCGCTATCCGCGACATCGAGCAGGACCACACCGTCGGGACGAACGATGAGGTAAGGGTTGCGCCAGGTTTTCATGTCGTGAATACGCTCGACCCGTGCGGAATCGGCGGCCGGTATAGCCTGCAACACGACTTCAGGAGCCGGCGGCGGTGGAGCGTTCTGCTGCGTGCAGCCGGTCAGAGAGATTCCCATGAAGAGAATCAGTGACAAGCGCATGCGGAAAGACGTGCCAGTCACGGGCCGCGGTTACCTGACCATCGCTGGAACGTCGTTTTTCGCCGCCCAGACCAGTGAGACAATCCATCCAATGACGGTCCATCCCAGGAAAAAATTCAGCAAAAATATGGCGAGAAGATCGCGCTTGCTTCGGGCCAGAGCGACGATCGACGGCAAAAAATACATCGCAAAGCCGAAGCCGAAAAATGGGAAGAAGAAAAAACTTGAGAAAATCATAATCGCCCTCCCTTGCTATAGCGTAGCACTATCGGAGATAGGGTGCAGTGGCTCGCATGCTACGGTACACCAACTTCGTATACCAGGTTGCCGACATTCAAAGGTACGCAAAACCTCGCTCCTAAGTTCCATTTGGCGACCCACGATCGACGGCGCAACTGTTTAGCCTTACCGGCTTAGCCTTACCGGCGCATGGCTCGTTTACGCTGAAGAATTTCATCTAAGCCGGCGTTTGTCTCTCTGGGAAGATGATACGACTCTTGATCCGAAGGATACTGGTGCGAGCGGACATCGGCGCGAAACGCCTGCACCGCGTGCGTAATGAGCGCGGCCGCATCGCCATAGCGGCGCACAAACTTTGCCGGAGGCCCAAACGTCAGATTCAGAATGTCGTGAAATACCAGCACCTGGCCATCGCAGTCGGGACCGGCGCCAATTCCAATAGTCGGAGTCACGACCTCGGCCGTAATCATGGCCGCGACTTCGCGCGGAATGCCTTCGAGAAAAAGACAGGCCACGCCGGCGCGATCCAGCGCAACGGCGTCGCGCATGAGCTGTTCAATTCCGCTGAGACTCTTACCTTGCACTTTGTAGCCGCCCATTACATTCACCGATTGCGGCGTCAAACCGATGTGGCCGGCCACGGGAACTTCGGCGTCAATAATCTGGCGGATGAGGTCGGCGCGCTTTTCGCCGCCCTCGATCTTCACCATCTCGGCGCCGCCCTCCTTCACAAAGCGGGCAGCGTTGCCCAGTCCGATTTTGGGGTCAATCTGATACGACCCGTACGGCATATCCGCGACCAGCAGCGCGTTCTTCAATCCGCGGCGCACCGCCTTCACGTGGTGCAGCATCTCCTCCATCGTAACGGAGAGAGTGTTCTCGTAACCGAGCACGGCCTGGGCCAGCGAATCACCCACCAAGACCATGTCGATGCCGGCCTCGTCGACCAGGCGCGCGGCGGCGTAGTCGTAAGCGGTAAGGCAGGTGATGGGAGCGTGGTGAAGTTTCTGTTCCCGCAGAGATGCGGTGGTGATCTTATGGCCGGAATCGCCGAAAGGACGGGCGATCGGAGTTAAACTCATGATGTCCTCCAGTGCCCCTCCGCCTGCGGCGGATAGAGCCTGTACACATCTGATTTGTGCAACTTCGAGTATTGTAGCCGCAAAAGGGCTGGCTGTCGATTAACCGTAGAGCGTGCCTTTTCAAAGGGTTAGTGTGATCGGGAGATGGGCAAATCTATACCGATCGCCGCGCTAGGGAGCGTGAAGAGGGTGTGTAAGATGATTTCTGCCTTGTCTTACATTCTGGTAAGATCATCCTATGGCTACCTACCGTACGCTAATCAGTTCCAAAGGCCAAGTCGTCATTCCCGCTGAGCTACGAGAACAACTCGGGCTGGGCAAGGGCACCGCGGCGACGTGGACCGAGGAGAAAGGCCGCCTGGTTTTGACTCCAATCACGGAGAAGCGCCTGCGCGAAATTCGGGGATTTTTGAAGCCCAAGCCCGGAGAGCCGTCTATGTTCGAAGAACACTTCGCGGATCGAGAACGCGAGCGCGAACGTGAGCGCCGGCGAGAGTAGAAATGTCTCCAGCGCTCCATCATGGCGCCCCGCGGCGTTATGTGCTCGACGCTAACGCCCTAATCGGTTTCTTCGAAGATCGGGCTGTTACTGCTGGAAAGGTGGAGCGCCTAATCGTCGTTGCGCTACGGCAAGACTTACCGCTGTTGATGTCAGCTGTGAATTGGGGCGAGGTCTTCTACACGGCATGGAGACGGCACGGACAGGCCCAAGCTCAACAAGTCGACTCTCGGTTGCGTGAAATGCCCATTACTGTCATCGACGTGGATAGAGATCGCGCCACTCGCGCCGCCGCCCTGAAGCAAAAGCACAACTTGGGATATGCCGACGCTTTCGCAGGCCGAACTGGCGATCGAACGCGGAGCATGGCTTGTAACTGCGGATCCGGAATTCTCCAAGCTGGGGAAAATACTGTCGGTGTATTCGCTACCCCGGCATGAAAGATGAGTCCCCGCTATGCGCCCGCAGCGTCTTGTCCGCCGAGCGGCAGGAAATATTGCGTGCCTTTGATGGGCTCGGAGACTTTGCGCAGCAGCTCCTGGAGGTCTGCGTTGCGGTCGACGAAATCTATCTCTGACGTGTTCACGATCAGCAGGTCTGACGAGGTGTAATGAAAAAAGAAGTGCTCGTAGGCCTTGATCACTTCCGCCAGATATTCGTCGCTCACCGCGCGTTCCCCGGGCACATTCTTTTTCTTGATACGCTTCTTCAGCACCTCGGGCGTGGCTTGCAAATAAATCACCAGGTCAGGGGTGGGCAACTGTTCGCGGAAATGATTGTAATAACGGTTATAGGTGTCGAGTTCCTGGTCGGTAAGATTGAGGCAGGCAAAGAGCTTGTCTTTTTCGAAGATGAAATCGGAGACTACAACTTTTTGCGACTGCGGACCTAGATCGAGGGACTTCAGTTTTTCGAACCGCTTCACTAAAAATGTAAACTGCGCCTGAAACGCCGCGCCGCGCTCGCCATCGTAAAAAGAGTCGAGAAATGGATTGGCGTCGGGCTCCATCATGCGCTGGGCATTCAAGCGCTCGGCCAAAATGCGCGCCAGCGTGCTCTTGCCCACACGGATGGGGCCTTCCACAGCGATGTAGCGGGGCGATTCGAAAAGATTGGCCATGAGTTCGTTTGCGGTCTTGGAATTGCAGGATATCTTGCTTGGGCCGGACTGGCAATTGTGGGAAGAGTTAACAGGATAGATCGGGTAATTGTGAGATTGTGCAATTTGGTAAATCGAAGATCCTCGCACCCGGAATTCAATTACAAATTTTCCAATCACTCAATCCGTTTACAATCCGTGCATGCTTCGGGTTGCTCTCACTGGTCTCGCTACACTCGGCACTGTCGCTGCCGGATATCAGTCGATGGCCCCCACCGGCCAGTGGTACGGGCGCACGTTTACAGGTCTGGCGCGCGGTTCGAAACAACTGGCGCTAACTTTCGACGATGGTCCGAATGATCCGCATACCATGCGCCTGCTTGAGGTTCTTGCGAAAAACAATGTACAAGCGACTCTTTTTCTGATCGGGCGCTACGTTCGGCAGCGGCCCGAAATCGTGCGTAAGATTGTTAATGCTGGTCACGTCGTGGGCAATCACACATTCACGCATCCGCGGTTGATCTTTAAGAGCGCAGCCGAAATTCGTCGAGAACTTTCCGATTGCCGATCAGCGCTACAAGACGCCGCGGGCGGAAATTCTAATCTTATTTCCAATCTCTTCCGCCCGCCGTTCGGCGGACGCCGTCCCGCGGTGTTGCGCATCGCCCGTGAGATGGGCTTTGAACCTGTGATGTGGAATGTCTCGGGCCGCGACTGGAAAGCGCCTTCGTCCGCAGTGATCGAAGAGAACGTTGCGCGGCAGATTCGCGGCGGCGACGTGATTCTTTTGCACGACGGGGGGCATAAACAAATGGGCGCCGACCGCTCGCAAACAGTTCTGGCCACGGATCGGCTGGTGCAGCGCTATAAAGCTGAGGGATACGAATTCGTGACCGTTCCCGAGATGATGCCGAATAAAAATACTACCGCATCGACGCGAATGCCTGCTTCGCAGCGGTAATGGTGCGTTCAACGTCTTCTTCCGTATGCGCAGCCCCGAGGAATGCTGCTTCGTACTGCGAAGGAGGAAGGTACACGCCGCTGTCGAGCATGCTGCGAAAGAATTTTCCGAACTTTTCCGTATTCGACTTCGACGCCGAATCCCAATCGGTAACCGGCCCGGGATTGAAGAACCAGGTAAACATGGAGCCCACGCGATTGTGGCAAAGAGTTACGCCGGCATCCTTCGCTGCGGCTGCTACGCCTTCCACCAATGTTCCGCTCAGCTTCTCGAGGCGCGGGTAAATCTCGCCTTTGCGATCCCGCAGCTGCTTCAGCATGGCGCAGCCTGCAGCCATGGCCAACGGATTACCCGACAGAGTTCCCGCCTGATACATCGGTCCCAGCGGGGCGACGAGATCCATAATCGCTTTGGGGCCGCCGTAGGCGCCCACGGGCAATCCTCCGCCGATAATTTTTCCCATCGTGGTCAGGTCGGGACGAATGTTGTACAACTCCTGCGCTCCGCCGAATGCGACGCGAAAACCGGTCATCACTTCGTCAAAAATCAGCACGGAACGTTCGCGCTCGGTGAGCATACGCAGTCCCACCAGATAATCATCGGCCGCGGGAACGCATCCCATGTTGCCTACCACCGGCTCCACGATCACGCAGGCGATCTGATGTTTGAACTTCTGAAAGGCATGCTCGACCACAGAAAGATTATTGAAAGGCAAGGCGAGCGTGAATTGTGTGAACTCCTCAGGCACGCCGGCCGAACCGGGAATGCCGAGCGTCGCGACACCGGAGCCTGCCTTTACCAGCAGAGCGTCCGCGTGTCCGTGATAGCAGCCTTCGAACTTCACGATGTATTTGCGTTTTGTGTAGGCGCGCGCCAGGCGGATTGCCGACATGGTCGCTTCGGTTCCAGAACTGACGAAGCGGACTTTTTCCATGTGCGGAAATGCTCCCAGCACCAGTTCAGCTAAGTCTGCCTCCGATGGGGTGGACGCGCCAAAGCTGGTGCCGTTGCAAGTGGCGGCCACAATTGCATCCAGCACGTTCGGCTCAGCGTGGCCCAAAATCAGCGGGCCCCAGGATCCGACGTAGTCAATTAATTCGTTTTCATCAGCGTCCCAAATATGTGAGCCTTTGCCGCGCACGATGAAGCGCGGGTCGCCTCCGACCGAGGCGAAGGCTCGGACCGGGGAATTCACGCCGCCGGGAATCATGCTCTCCGCCCTCAACTGCAGGCGGCGCGACTGCTCAGTCTTAGGCGAGGTTGTGGACGGCATCGAATCCTCTCGACCTGGAGAAATAAGATGTCAACGATATCGACCGGTGCAAGCGACTACTATACAGTGCCCGGCGCGAGGGATTCATCCGATATTCATCATTCTGTAATTCCTTTGCAACATGACCTGAGTACATTGAGGACATCAAGTTGCCCTTCTAACCGGGAGGGTTTTGAGGGACAGTTTCGGGGGCTCCGGACTGTCCTTATTCTTTTGCGGAGCAGTGTTGTTGCGGCGCTTCTGCCGCGTCCTGCCTGGGCTTGCCTTTCCATTCCGTTGCAACGATTAACCACCATTAACCCTCCGTCGTATAATCTTGGCAATGATCACCGTTTCCAAGGAGGATTACCTCAAGTCGATCCTCGAGGCGGAGAGCGAGGGCGAACAGGTTATCTCCGCGCGGCTGGCCGACCTATTAAAAGTTTCGCCTCCGGCCGTGACCATGGCTCTGCGCCGCCTGAAAAAAGATGGCCTGGTGCGGGTGGAGGGAGGCGGCGAGGTTCGCCTGACCGCGGCCGGGCGCAAGATTGCCCGCAAGCTGACGCTTCGCCATCATTTGATCGAACGCATGCTCTCTGAACTTTTCGGCATGGAATGGTGGAAGGTTCACGACGAAGCCGAGCGCCTGGAGCATGCCGTCTCGCCTGATTTCGAAGCGAAGCTGCTGGCGAAACTGGGCTCGGGCGGTGCATGTCCGCATGGAAATGTGAGTGAACTCGAAGGCCCAGCCAGCCGCCGCCGCCGCGGCCTGGTGCTGCTTGCCGATGCCGCAATCGACAGCAGTTACACGGTCAGTGGAATCTATGAGCGCGACCGGCACCTGCTGGAGTTTCTGGAGCACCGGGGCATCCGTCCTGGAGCGCGGTTGCGACTGCTGGAGCGCAACTACGATCAGACCCTGACTCTTTCGACGGCCTCAGGAACTTTTTCTCTCGGCCCAGCCGCCTCGGAGCGAGTCTGGCTGGCTTCTGCGCCAACTCGCCCCAAACGTTGATTCATGCCGCCCAAGTCCATTCGGTCGCGGCAATAGTTAACTATAGTTCATCTCTTGTTGTATACTTCCGCTAACATGGTGCACGCCGAAGCCTTCCCTTGGGGTCAATTTTTACTAAATTCACTGTTGGCTAGATGCCTGTTGGCTAAATGAAAGAACGGAAGACAACGACGATACCGGACGCAAAATTTGCGTCAACCGCCGCGGGCGGCCAGGGAACAGTACCGGACGGCGTGGTTATTACGCACGAGGATATCGACCGGGGCCACGACCGCGAACGCGTCTTAATAACCCGCGCCCAGCGTGGCCTTTGGTCGCGCACCAGACTACTCTGGCTGCTGATTGGGCCGGGTATTCTCGTCATGCTGGGAGAGAACGACGGTCCCAGCATGTTGTCGTATGCCGCGACTGGAGCCCGCTACGGCATCGGCTTTTTTCTGCCTTTCGTGGTGCTTACTTTCCTCATGGCTTGCGTTGTTCAAGAGATGACGGTGCGGCTGGGTGCGGCCACGCATCGTGGACACGCGGAGCTCATCTTCGATCGCTTCGGGCCGTTCTGGGGATGGTTCTCGATGATCGACCTCATGGTCGGCAACTTCCTCACTCTGGTGACGGAATTTATCGCCATCCGCGCCGGCCTGGGATTTTTCGGTGTGCCTCCGGCGGTGTCGGTGATTGGGGCGTGGCTCGTGCTGTTCGTCGCACTCATGGCCCATCGCTACTGGACCTGGGAACGCATCACACTGGTGGCGGCCATGTTTAATCTGGTGTTCGTGCCGGTGGCGTTGTTGAGCCATCCGCATTGGGGAGCCATTGGCAGCGCGCTCTTCACGTGGAAACCGCTTCCCGGTGGGCTCACGCAGGAAACGGTTTTGATCCTGCTTTCAAATATTGGGGCTACGGTGACACCGTGGATGCTTTTTTTTCAGCAGAGCGCCATTGCCGATAAAGGGTTGACCACGCCCGACATCCGGTACGGCCGCGTAGATACCGTGCTGGGCGCGGCTTTGGCAGCGCTGGCGGCGCTGGCCACGATTGTAGCCACAGCGCCTCTTTTTGCGCACGGAATGTCCACTGGCAATTTCGAGGCCGCTGAATTCGCGCAGGCCTTGCAGCCCTTCGTTGGCCACTGGGGCTCGGCGCTTTTCGCATTGGGAATGTTTGAAGCCGGGATGGTTGCCGCAGTGACGATTTCTACTTCGTCGGCGTATGCATTCGGAGAAGTCGCGCACCGGCCACACAGCTTGAATCTTCCTTTCCAGCAGGGAAAATCTTTTTATCTCGTGCTGATTCTTGAAGCCGCTGCTGCCGCCGGATTGGTTTTGATTCCGGGCATTCCTTTGGTTTACATCGTGCTCGTAGTGAACGTGATTGCGGTGCTGGCTATGCCTCCGGCACTGTTGTTCCTTTATATGCTGGTGAATGATCGCGAAATTATGGGCGAGCTCGTCAGCCCGTTGTGGGCGAACGTTCTGGCGCTTGGGGTGGTATTTGTCTTGATTGCGGCGGGAGTGCTGTTCGGCGTGAGCGTAGTCGCTCCGCATGCGTTGGCGTTAGTTGGAGGGAAATAGATGGAGCGACGAATCGATACGGAGTCCAGCGACGAGATCAGCAGCGAAGATCTCGCTTCCGTAGTCGCGTCTCTGGAACCGGATCAACTGATTTCGACGAAGGAAAAACATCACTGCCCGCGCCGCCAGCTTACGCCGACGGAAATGATTCTCTTCTGGGCCCTCAGGTTTTATCTTGTGTTTATGTTTGCGGTGGTGATCTATCAAGTGTGGACCAACGTTCGCTAGTGACGCAGTTTCGCGAAGCGAAAATTCGATCTTCTTAGCGCTCCAATAAGGCCGCCAGTGCCAGGCATCTTTATCGAGCGTGAAGAAATCTAATGCGGCCGTTAGCTCAGGCCTGATCCCATGGTCTCAGTTCGTGTCCAGCTTCACGCAGGAGGTCGAGCGCCCATGCGAACTCCTCCTGAATCAACACATAGTCCGTATCGTAGGTGGAAATGGCGAAGATCGGAATTTCGTTCTTTGACAGGGGTTCGATGAAGGAAAGGAGCACTCCGGTTTGCGAGAAGGCAAAGGGACCTTCTAGCTTGAAGCAGATCCAGCGATGAGGTGAATGCATTTCCGGAGGAAGATTGTCATAGGAGCAAACGATGGACAGTTCGTTGGCGGTGCGGGTGATCGAAGTGAAGTTGCCCGTTGTCGCCCAGTCTGGAATGGGCGCACCGGCAGCGAGTTGCACGATGGCATAGGAGCCGGCAAGCGTGCTGAATTTGAGCTTCTGTCGTTCCACTATTCTGCTACCGCCTTGCGCAGAGCGGCTCTCGCGAGGATACGGGTGGAGTCGAGCATAGGGAGCGGAGAAGATTTCGGCGTCATCAACAGCGGAATTTCCGTGCAGGCGAGAGCGACGGCGTCGCAGCCGTCATCTTTGAATTTGCGAATCACCTCGGTGAAATAGGCCTGGGTGCGCGGCAAGAACGTTCCGTGGACGAGTTCGTTGAAGATGATTTGGTGGATGCGCTCGCGCTGCTCCGCGGCCGGGATGCGCTGCTCAATGCCAGCCGCTTTTAATGTTTCGCGATAGACAGGCCCATCCATCAATGAACGCGTCCCCAATACGCCGAGCCGCTTGTGACCCTTTCGCTTGGCCTCGTTGGCGACCTCGACCGCAATATGCAGCCAGGGACGTGGCGAACGATGTTCCACGAGATCGAACGCCTGATGCACGGTGTTGACGGGAGCGATGAAGAAGTCTGCGCCGGCTCGGGCGAGTTTCTCGGCCGATGAGAGCATGAGTTGTGCGATGCCGGCCCAATCATTGGCGTCGATGCAGTTCTTATAGAGAATGAAGGGATGGGCGTGCATCGACACTTCGGGATGATTATAGGGACCGAGCAATTCGGCGCCCTCAACGCAGATGGTGCGATAGCAAAGCGCGGCGCCTTCCGCGCTGGATGCAACGATGCCGATGTGTAACATCAGTTCTCAGTTCTCAGTTCTCAGTTCTCGGATTCGACTTGGGCGTGAAACCTTATTCCGGTTTTAACTTTTGATTGTAGCTGGATCGACCGCATATGGGCTGGTATCGCGGTAGCGCTTTTCGAATTCTTCGCGGGTGCAGATGGTCTTGACGTCGATGACGCGATCGACGGCCAGGATGCCGTCGAGGTGATCGATTTCGTGCTGCAACAGTTCGGAAAGATTGCGTTCGTCTCCAGCTTCGACCTCGAGCGTTTCCCCTTGCAGATTCTGATAGCGGACGGTGATCTGGCGGTGGCGTTCGACTTGCATGAAGATGGAAAGGAAACTCAGGCAAGCGTCCCATACAACGATTTTTTCATCGCTCGCTGCGATGATTTCGGGGTTAATGAGCGGCCAAGGTTCGGAGCGCGGCAGTTTGAGGAAGATGACTCGCCGCAACTCGCCCAGCTGTGAAGCAGCGATGCCGCGGCCGAAGCCAGTAATGGAGCGCCAGTGAGCAAGAGTGTCAGCGAGGTCGTGAACAAGGGCGAGGGTTTCGCGCGCCGTCGGGTCGTCAATTCTTACAGACTTTTGCCTCAGAAGTGGGTTGCCGAGTTGGAGAACGGGACGGATGGGCATTCAAATTCTCATTCTCATGAAAGCGAGATCCGCGGCCGCAGCCAAATTAAAAACTGTAAAACCTCGCCAAGCCTTAGGAACGCTGGTCCGGCTGCGGCCAGGTGAATTGAAGTACAACGCAGATCACGAGGGCCAGCAGGAAAAGAGCGAACTGAGGATGGGCGGGCCAAAACCTCTTTGCGATGCCGAGCCACCAGGCCAGCATGGCGGCAATGGTCGCTGCGGCGGAAATTTTCAGGGTCTTCATGGCCAGATGACTGAGCCGCCGATTGTCTGGTGAATTCTACAACATCCTAAAATGGGGCGGCCGGTCTTATTTCGTTCGACTTACCTGGCGGCGGCGGCGTCAAACAGGCTCAACAGCTCCAGCTTTTTTTCTGCGGGCAGGAACGATGCTTCGAATGAGTTGCGCGCCAGTTCGCGAAGATGTTCATCGCTGAATCCGAAGGTTTCCTGGGCTAGCTGGTACTCGCGTGACAGCGTCGTGCCGAACAGTGCCGGGTCGTCCGTATTGAGGGTGATCATGACGCCCTGATCGAAGTAATTCCTGGTGGGATGTTCGGCAACGGTTTTGCAGACTCCCGTGCGCAGGTTGCTGGTAATGCAGAGCTCGACAGGAATCTGGCGCTGGGCGAGTTCTTCGATCAAGTCAGGATCTTGCGCGGCACTCAAGCCGTGACCGATTCGCTCGGCGTGGAGGTTCAGCGCTCCCCAAATGGATTCGGGAGGACCGGTTTCGCCAGCATGCGCCGTCAGGTGCAAACCGTGATCGGCGGCGTAGGCGTAGACGCTGCGGAAAAGCTCCGGCGGAGCCTTGATTTCGTCGCCCCCAATACCGACGGCCACGACATGGCGATCCTTGTAGCGCACGGCGAGCTCAAAAACTTTTTGTGCTTCCTCCACTCCGAAGTGGCGGGTGGCGTCGAAGATCCACAACAACGAGGTGCCAAAATCTCGTGCGCCGCGGGCGCGTCCGCGTTCCAACCCTTCGAAAATGGCGGCGAAATCCTGCTTGCGATAGAGGCAGACGCCGACCGCGACATAAACTTCCGCGTGCAGCACGGTCTCTTCTTTCAGTCGCTGCATCAGGCGGTATGTAATGAGTTCGTAATCGTCCGGACCACGCAGGTGCGCGCTTACTTCCTTGAATGCCATCAGGAAGCTTTGAAAATCGGTGTAGTTGTAAAGGGACTCGACTTGGGCGAGCGTCGCATGATCTCCGTGATTTTTGTGAAGCTCGAGTAGTGTCGCGGGTTCGACGGCCCCTTCGAGATGCAGGTGCAGCTCCGCCTTGGGAAGTTGACGGATAAAAGCGTTCGGCGGACGCAGGGCCAGAGAAGTCATCGATCTGATTGTAGATACTGGAGGGAGGATTTGCGAGGGACGCTGAGGAAGTCGGCGGTGGTATTCGGCGACGGACGGATGCGAATGATGTTGCTGGATGCGCAGTCCACGGTACATAGGGATTGTGGGAGCGGTACTCGTTTTTGGCGGACGCGTGGGCGAAGTAAGACGCCCAGATTCGAGGGAGAAAACCTTGAGGCCGTTAGTGGCGGGCGTGAGTGCGAAGATCCTTCACTACGCAGACCGATTCGCTTCGCTCTTCGTTCTGCTTCGGTTCAGGATGACAGGGCGTTCTTGCTGGGAGCCGACAGCTGATGGCTGCCAGCTACTTCTTTGCGAACTCGCTGCGGTGTCGGCTATAGAAAACATAGATCAGTAGGCCGAGGCCAAGCCAGATTACGAAACGCAGCCAGGTGATGATCGTCAGGCCGGTCATCAGGCCGCCGCAGAGGATGATCGAGATCAGCGGGAACCACGGAACAAACGGAACGCGGAAGGCACGCTTGCGATCGGGCTGCTTGCGGCGGAGAAGGATTACTCCCAGCGAAACCAGAACGAAGGCAAACAGTGTCCCGATGTTGGCGAGGTCGGCGGCATCGCCAATGTCCACGAGGCCTGCGGGAATTCCGACGGCGAAACAGGCGATCCAGGTGGACCAGTACGGCGTCTTATATTTGGGGTGCACCGCGGAGAACAGCTTCGGCAACAAACCGTCGCGGGACATGGCGTACCAGATGCGTGCCTGCCCGTATTGGAACACGAGCAACGAAGAGATCATGCCTGTTAGCGCCCCGATGACAATGACCGAGCGGAAGACCGGGTGCACACCCAGATACTTCATCGCGTAGGCCACGGGCGCTTCGGCGGCTGCGCCGGAGACGAAGGTCGTGTACTTCATCATGCCCAGCAGAACAACGGCAACGCCGACATAGAGTAGCGTGCAGACCACCAGCGACATGATGATGCCGAAGGGCAAATCCTTTTGCGGATTGCGCGATTCTTCGGCGGCGGTGGAGACGGAATCGAATCCGATGTAGGTAAAGAAAACGATGGCCCCTCCGGTGACGATTCCGGCGAAGCCGGAAGGCGCGAACGGCACCCAGTTGGCGGGCTTTACCAGCATTCCACCGACGACCAGGAAGGTCAGAATGGCGCCGATTTTGACAGCGACCATAATGTTATTGGTCTCGGCCGACTCCTTCACGCCGCGCACCAGCAGCAGCGTGAGAATAAAAACGATGAGGAAGCCAGGAAGATTGAAATAGGCGCCGGTCCATTGCCCGCCGGCCCAGACCGGACTCGCCCATTTGTCCGGCAAATTCAGGCCGAACACTGCCAGTTGCGCTTTCGTATACCCGGCAAAACCGACGGCGACCGCGACGTTCGAGACGACGTATTCGAGAATCAGGTCCCAGCCGATGATCCAGGCAAAAATTTCGCCGAGCGTAGCGTAAGAGTAGGTGTAGGCGCTGCCCGCGATAGGAATCATCGAGGCCAGTTCGGCGTAGCACAATCCGGCGAAGCTGCAAGCGACAGCAACCAGTAAAAATGAAATCGCAATCGACGGCCCGGCGGGCGGGCGGCCATGCATGAGCGCTCCCGCCGTGCTGCCGGTGCGCAGAAAATTTATGATCACGTCGAGCGCCTGCGCGTGCAGAAGCGATGGAGCCTGGAAATATTCGCCCGCGGCCGCGGTGCCGGTGAGAATGAAAATTCCCGAGCCGATGATGGCGCCGATTCCCAGCGCAGTCAGCGACCACCGGCCCAGGGTTTTGCTGAGCCGCTGCCCAGGGGCCTCGGACTCTGCGATCAGCTTGTCGATGGACTTGCAGCAGAAAATCTGTTTGTCGGAGGTACGGATGACGGCAGCGGGTTCCGTAGGTTGTGACAAGCGGTTGTGATCTCCCGAATGCAGCTTTCAGCTATCAGCCGTCAACACTCAGCTACAAGAACCTGCATCGCTTCGCGACGGAGCGGGCGAGGGCGCCCGCTCCTCCACGAATTCTGGTGCTGCGCTTACCGCTTGGCCTGACCGCGGGCCAGTTTCTTGACCTTGGGCTTTTTCGATCCGCGTGGATAGTCGCGGGGCTTGAGCGGCTTTTCGGCCTTGCGTTTCTTACGGGCGGTGCGTTTGGCTTTCTTGCGTTCTTCTTTGGTTAGCTTTGATGTATTGGCCATGATTCCTTTTTGAATTGAGTAATTTGGTAATTGGGTAATTTGAAAACCGGAAGCTTGCCCACGGGGCAAATTACTCAATTACTGAATTTACCAATTACTCAATGATTTCAGGCTCGCTCCAGCTGGGCATACTTCTCCACCAATTTCTTTAATCCGAAGCGAGGGAATTGTACCGTAATCTTGGCTTCTTCGCCTTCTCCCTCGCGCTGATAGACCGTTCCTTCGCCGTATTTCGGGTGGCGAACTTTCTGACCGGGACGGAATCCGCGCTTGCCGGTCGGCTCTTCTACTACATGCTTCGGAACAGAAAACTTCTTGCCGCGGCTGGCGAAGAACTCAGCGATGTTCTCGATCGAGTTGTAGGGACGGGCAGGAGCGGTGGGCTTTTGCCTAGCTTGCGCTGCGGGCACTCGCCGATCATGCCAGGCCGCGCTCTGGTCTTCATCTTCGTAGGAGTAGTGCGTGCTCTCGGCGTAAGCTGCGGAGCTTCGCTCCGCTGGACGGCCGGGGGCGGCCGTCCCCACATGTGCATTGCTGGCTCGACGCGTTCCCAATTCTTCTATTAGCGGGGCCGGGACTTCCTCTAGAAACCGCGACGGAACGCTGGCTTCGGGCAGATCGGTGCCATATCTCCTACGGTAGACGGCGCGGGTCAAGATGAGTTGATCCATGGCGCGGGTCATGCCGACATAACAGAGGCGGCGCTCTTCTTCAATGTCTTCGGGGACGAGCATGGTGCGTGAATGTGGAAAAAGTCCTTCTTCCAGACCGCTGAGGAAGATCAACGGAAATTCCAGGCCCTTCGCGGCGTGCAGGCTCATCAGCGTGATCTGCGCACGCGCGTCGTAGTCGTCGGCGTCAGCAACGAGAGCGGCGTGGTCCAGGAATTCGTCGAGAGTTTCGGCTCGGTCGCGCGAATCCATGGCGGCGTTTACCAGTTCGCGCAGGTTTTCGATGCGGGAGAATGCTTCGGGCGTGTCTTCTTCTTCGAGAAGCTTGATGTAGCCGGTGCGGTCGATGAGAAATTTCAGAATGTCGGCGGTGCTGACTGTGGGAGCGGGAAATGATTGGGGCGTGGACCCAATCTCGGGATCGGGGGGCTTGGTGGTGTTTGCGGCGCTGGCATCCTGATCAGCGCCCGGAGTTTCATCTTCGGAACCGAAATCGAACGTAAAGTTTCCGAATTCTCCGGGGTCGAAAGCCGTGGCATCGTCGAGCTGCGATTCATTTACAGATGGCGGGCCTGGGCGAGATTCGACTGATTCTGCCGAATCCGTTGCTGTGTCGGCATTCGCGGGCGAGGGCGCCCGCGCCACATCTTGCTCGAGTTGTTCGGTGAAGGTTCCGGTCAGCATGGCGCGGGCATCTTCGATCAGCTGCCTGAAATTCTGCAGCGACGATAAGGCTCTTTGCGGCAGCAGCTGGCGACGAATCGCTTCGCCAATCGCTCCCCAGAGGGACAAGCCGGTTTCGAGGGCAATGCGCTCCAGGGTGTCGATGGTTCCTTTGCCGATGCCGCGCGCCGGTGTGTTGATGACCCGCAGTAGCGAGATCGAATCGTCGGGATTATGGATGACTTTCAGGTACGAGATCATGTCTTTGATCTCGGCGCGTTCGTAGAATGAAAATCCGCCGACCACATGATATTTCAATCCGTAACGACGCATGGCCTCTTCGAACAATCGCGACTGAGAATTGGTGCGGTAGAGCACGGCGGCGCGCGGAGTTTCCGCCCGATCGGTCGCTTCGCGCAGGTAGCGGGCGATCCAGTCGGCGGCGAAGAGAGCTTCGTTTTCGCCGTCGGGAGCCTCGTAGTATCCGATCTTGGTGCCGCCCTGGCGTGACGTCCAAAGATTCTTGCCTTTGCGGCGAATATTGTTTGCGACTACGGCTGACGCAGCCTGAAGAATGTTTTGCGTGGAACGGTAATTTTGTTCGAGGCGGATAATTTTGGCTTCGGGAAAATCTTTTTCGAATTCGAGAATGTTGCGAATGTCGGCGCCGCGCCAGGAATAAATCGACTGGTCTTCATCGCCGACCGCGCAGACGTTGTGCCGCTCACCGGCAAGCATGCGCATGAGTTCGTACTGCGGACGGTTCGTATCCTGATATTCGTCGATGAGAAGATATTGGAAGCGACGATTGTAGTATTCGCGCACCGCCGACGCGGACTTCAGCAGGCGCACCGCTTCGAGCAGCAGATCGTCAAAATCCAGCGCGTTCGCCTTGCGCAACTCTTTGCGATACTCCTCGAACAAGTGGGCGATGCGCTCGGTCTTGGGATCGGCGGATTGCAGGTAAAGTTCCTGGGGATCGAGCATGTGATTCTTGGCCCAGGAGATGCGGCCGAGAACCGTGCGCGGGGTGAGTTGCTTGTCGTCGACGCCGAGGCGCTTCATTACTCCTTTGACCACGGATTGCTGGTCGCTCTCGTCATAGATGACGAAATTTTTCGTGTGCCCGATGGGCGGCTGCCCGGGAACACTAGAGGGAATGCGCATAGCTTCAATGTCGCGCCGCAGCATGCGCACGCAGAAGGAATGGAAAGTCGAGATGACGGGCTTGGCGATGCTGAGACCGCCCACGAGCTTTTCCACGCGCTCACCCATTTCGGCGGCGGCTTTGTTGGTGAAGGTCATGGCTAAAATGGATTCCGGCATCACGCCCTTGTTCTCAATCAGATAGGCGATGCGATAGGTGATGACGCGCGTCTTGCCGCTGCCGGCGCCGGCAAGAATCAGCACCGGGCCTTCGGTAGTTTCGACTGCTTCGCGCTGCTGCGGATTTAATTGGTCGAGAAAAGACAATGCGGAAGTGGCTCCAGGATCGCTGATTCAATTTTACAGGGAATAGCTGCGGGCGCTTGGCGCGATTCAGAAAATCAACCACAGCTCAGGGAACCACAGAGGAATTAGTCTGCGAAAGACTAGCCGCTGGCTTTCATCGTCTTGCCACGCAACGCTGGAATTGCGGGAAAGGACTGAGGCGGAATCAAAGTACGATCGGGAGGCATGGTGCCGGCGTTGAAGGCCTTGGCGAGAATTTCGAGTGCAATTCCGGCTGCGGGAGCGGTGATGATTGTGGCCTTCAACAGCCCGCGGCGCACCCACTCCTGACCCGTCCGGGTGACGCCGTCGCAGCCGGTGAAAGGAATGCTCAGCCACCTCTCACGGTCCTTGTCGGTGAGGCCGGCAAAGGCTTTCCTGGCGCCGATAGCCATGGCATCGTTCTGGCAAATGACGGCGCGAATCTGCAGCAGCCGCGACGATCCTAGCGACAACCACGATTTCGCCGCATTGTGGGCGCTGCGCTCCGTCCAATCGCCTTTCAGCATTTTCAATTCGACGGTGGCTGGCTTGGTGGAAAGCATTCCCTGCGTCCGGTGTTGCGTGGCCGTGCTGTTGAACGGACCTTCCACATATAGAACGTTGCCTTCGGGAACGAGAGCAGCAAGTTGTTTTCCCTGGATTCTGCCAACCTCGGTTTGGTCGGTGCTGACGGAAAAGACGGGAACGTCTCCATCTTGACGAAGTTCCGCGATGTATTCGGGATCGCTATTGATGATGCCCCAACCGATACCTGCGTCCACCGCCGCTTTGGCGACCTGAGGCATTCCAGTTCCGACCGGCTCTACCAGAATCGCGGTGGGCCGTTGGGACCCGTCTTGAATAATTTTGATCAGTTGCTGAGTTTGATTGACCGCGTCGTTGTCGGCATAAATGATCTGGATCTTGATGCCGAGGCGGACGGCCATATCGGTTGCCGCGACCGCTTGTTCGGCCTGGTAATCGTTCTCTCTGGTCGTGAGAGCAACCACAACATTCAGTTTTTCCATGAGGCCTCGAGGGGGAGTTTTCCTCGCTGCGACTTTCTGGCGGAACAGTCTTTATTCGTACTTCACTGATGCTTCTTTGAAGCGATTCATTCCAATGCCGATCAATTGGGGATCAGTCTGACCTGGTGGAGCTGTACCAATTCCGCCAGGCGCTGGTGTCGTTGCCAAAATGCTGACGAGTGATGTCGGTCAATGCTTGGGTAGCCCAGGCATGCGTCTGGGCGTCGAGGGAAGGATCGTCAGCATAGTTCAGTAATTGGGGAACCGCTGTCATGCGCCGCTGCGGCGTGAACATGCCGGACTCCGAGAGACTGCAGGCCGCTCTTTCACGCAAATTCGGCGAAGGATCGTCGTGCATGGTTTGAAGCAGAGGCTCGATTGTTTGCGAAGCGCCTGTCAGCGCCAGTCCTTCCACGGCCCAGCGTCGCGAGTCTTCGTCCTGGTCTTTCAGATGGCTGGTTAATACTTCTACGACGCGATCGGTCCCCACGCCGCGATTGCCCATGAGACCCAACGCCCACAGCGCCCAGATTTTTCGCGCGTGATCGGAAGAGCCGGCGGCTCTCATAACATAATCGAGGCTGGAGGAACTTTTGGCGAGACCGTAGGCTGCGAGTTCAACTTCAATGCCAGATTCGCGCACGCGCATATCGCTGGAGTTCAGTGCGGCTGTAGTCAGGGTGGCAATCTGAGGAGTCCAGCGTACCTTGCCCTGCCAGCGATTGACACGGGAAGAAATCTGCTCGACGGCTCCGTCCCGCTGGCCAACGGCGAGCTCCAGCAAAGCTTCGGCTTGCTTTTGTGGCTTCAGGCGATCGAGTTGGCGAACGTCCTGAGCAGAAGCCGGCAAAGGTTCTCGCGATGAAAAAATATTCGAGAGGTCGCCGTTGGCTCTGCCAAGGTTCGCTGCTAGCAGGGCCGCAAGTAGTCCAATTCCGGCAGCAAGAACCAGCGCAGGCCGTCGCGGATCGACCGGCCGCCCAAGGGACTGCCGCTTCGAATCGAATGGCGTTAAGGCGATGTCAGAGCCCGGACCGAGCGTGCCGTAGTCCGGCGTTGGTTGCAAGCGCGGATCCGCCATCGGCGCCACTTCCAGCGGTGCAGCTTGCCCCGAAGATCCTTTCTGCCATACATCCATATTAAGAAGAGTCTAGGTTTAGCGCTGAAATAAGGTAAAGTTACTTCGGTTTCAAACCCCGCACGACGGTGCGAAAGGTCCGTCGCAGAAATACAGTTCTACGTAAGTTGGTGTTCGCAGTTACAGGGAGGAATGGATGCTCACGAAGTTCAACGGGTTGGTATCGGTAATCTGTTTGGCACTGGTGCTGCCTGTGGCCGCAGCTGGTCAGGGCTATCACGTAACAAAAACTTACAAAGTGGGCGGCGATGGAGGCTGGGATTATCTGACGATAAACTCCGAAGCCCGGCAGCTTTTCATTTCGCGCGGAACCCACGTGATGGTGATTGATGTGGATTCGGGTAAAAGCGTTGGCGACATCGCCGATACGCAGGGCGTTCACGGTATAGCACTGGCGCCGGAACTGGGCCGGGGATTCACAAGCAACGGGCGAGAAGGAATGGTCAGTATTTTTGATATGAAGACTTTAGCCACGGCAAACAAAGTAAAAGTTGGCGAAGGCCCCGACGCCATCATCTATGATCCGGCGACGAAGCGGGTATTTACGTTTAACGGACGCAGTCAGGATTCTACCGCCATCGATGCCGCCGGAGGTAATGTGGTGGGGACAGTGAAATTGGATGGGAAGCCGGAGTTTGCCGCCAGCGATGCTAAGGGCGAGGTCTTCGTCAACATTGAAGACAAGAGCGAACTGACGGCCATCGATGCCAACAAGCTGGCGGTAAAGTCGACCTGGCCTTTGGCGCCCTGCACGGGACCGAGCGGACTTTCGATGGATCGCAAGAACCGCCGTCTTTTTGTAGGCTGCGATAACAAAATGATGGCGGTGGTGGATGCGGACAGCGGCAAGGTTCTGGCCACGCCCGCTATTTGCGAAGGCGTCGATGCGACCACGTTCGACCCGGAAACCGGGCTCGCTTTTGCATCCTGCGGCGACGGCACGCTGACGGTGGTGAAAGAGGAATCGCCCGACAAGTTCAGCGTGGCGGAAAATGTGCCCACTCAAAAGGGAGCACGAACCCTGGCGCTGGATGCCAAGACGCACAATATATTTGTAGTGACGGCGCAATTCGGACCGAGGCCGGCGGCGACCGCGGACAATCCGCATCCACGCCCGCCCATTCTTCCGGACAGCTTTGTTGTGCTGGTGGTGGGAAGGTAAGAAAACTGGTCCGGTGGGAACTCGTTGAGCAAAGGCAATGACATCTTGCTGGCGAACATCGCCGGCAAGGGAGGGTCGTCGGCAGGATCTTCACAAAAAAGCGATTTACCGCTAGGATAGCGAAACTCCGTTGCCGTACGACCGTTCGGTTTGTTCGGGTAAATACTCCAAAAGAGCCTTGGTGCCGCGAAAATGAGCTGGGAAGAACTGGGAATACAAAGAAAAATGACGGATTTGAGCGACAAGTTCTACCACGCGCAGATCACGCGGCGCGTCGATTTTTCACCCGACCTGTGGATGATTCGCGTCCGCTGCGAGGGCGAGTTTCATTTTGTTCCGGGACAGTATGCAACGCTGGGGGTCGAAGTCGAAGGCAAGCGGATTGAGCGCCCCTATTCGATCGCGTCGTCTCCTGCAGAGGACGAAGTGGAATTCTTCTTCGAACTGGTGCCCCAAGGCGCGCTTACTCCTCTGCTGCACAAGTTGCAGATGGGCGACCAGATGCTGATGCGCAAAGTTCCTAAGGGGAGGTTTTCGCTGGACACGCAGAGTGGACGGACGAATCACCTGCTGATTTCAACCGTTACCGGCGTGGCTCCGTTTGTAAGCTACGTGCGCACTTTGCATAAAGATTGGAAAGAGGGCCGGATCGACGGCACACACAAACTCTTCCTGCTGAATGGCGCGAGCCGACCCTGGGAATTCGGATATCTAGATGAGCTAAATCATTTCGATAAAGAGCTGCCCTGGTTCAAATATGTGCCCACGGTCAGCCGTCCGTGGGATCACTCAGACTGGTCAGGAGAAATTGGCCGCGCGGATGACATCCTGCGCAAATACGCCGACCACTGGGAACTGGATGCCAGCAATACCACGGCTTACCTGTGTGGCCATCCGGAGATGATTGAGCACAGCAAGGCGATTCTGAGACGCCGCGGATTTACCGACAAGGCAGCCGTGAAAGAGGAAGTTTACTGGATTCCGCCGCACAAGTAGTTCGCGTGCTCGCGCGGGCGGCCTCGATCAGACAAATTCAGAGAATCCCAGATGGAATTAGCTTTCCGCGGGCGCGAAGAACACCAGAACTGCTAGCTCTTCCGCGATGTCGTAGAAGCGATGTTCCACTTCGGCGGCAACGAAGAGCACGCTGCCTGAGGATATTTCGTGGTCTTCTTCCGCGGCTTTGAAACGCGCCCTTCCGCGGATCACGTAGTAGACCTCGTTTTCGTGATGCGGCTTTTGCAAGTCAGTCGCACCGGCGGGCAGAACGTACACGCCCGCGCTCATCGATGGCACGCGCAGGAACTCACGGTACGGTTTATCCCTGTTGATTCCTTGCGGCTGGATTTCGGGAACGAAAGCGAAGAGCGCTTTCACGCGAAGATGCCTCCGAAGATGAGATCGGTGAATTGCGGGATGAGGTTTTGCGCCTGCAAATCGCCCTCCGGCTTATACCACTGATAAATCCAGTTGATCATGCCGAGCAGCGCAAAGGCGGCGGCGCGCGGGCTGACAGCGCACTTGGCGTGGCGGACTCGGTGGGCGTTGGCCTGTGTCTGAGCCTCTGTTTGAACATCTCTTTGTATATCGGCAATCAGACTCTCGACGAAGTGAATGTATTCCTTCTTGCGGGCGTTGATGCGCTTGCGCAGCGCGGGCGGCAAAGGATGATTTTCGTGCAGCATCACGGTGATTTCGCGGTCGCGCACGCTGAGCACAACTTCGATGTGCAAGCGGATCAGCGCACGTAAACGCTCCTCCGCCCCCGCGATGCGGCGGACCGGTCCGATCACCAGATCCTGTGTAATTTCCATGGCGTGGTTCATGATCTCGAACAGGATTTCGTCCTTGCTCTGAAAGTGGTGGTAGAGCCCGCCCTTGCTGAGTTTGAGTGCGGCGGCAACGTCGTTCATCGAGGTCGCGTCATATCCGCGCTGCTGAAATAAGCGCGCGGCCGTGCGCAAAAGTTCCTGCCGGGAATCGATCACGGTGTCGCGTGCCATCGCGTGTCATGGTAAACAGTTGCGGCGGGGAATGCCACTACGAGCGCGAGAACGCGCCAAGCCTCAAGCCGAGAGCAAGAGGGAAAGCTCGGGCGCGTCGCCCTCTTACTCGTTGCCGGCGGACGTCCGATTCACATACTTCGCGTTGTGCTTGATGGCATTCCAAGCATGCTTGCCGCTCAGCGTCAACTGGTAGCCGTCTTCAGCCTGTTCCAGCTCTTTCCGCTGATTGACCATGTCGCTTATGACCGCGGATACTGTAGGCTTGGAGGCCTTTTCGTTTCCACCGGCCAAAAGCGCGTCAGAGATGTCGGCACTTTTCATCCCTTGCCCAAGCGGGCCGAACTCCGCGAGCAACTTGAGAATGCCCCAGCGAACGCTCATGCTGGCGTACCTTTGCCTTCCGTCGGAGGGACGCGCAATACGAGGGGGAGCTTCAGCGGGCGGCTTGAAGTTGACGTGGAGCTCCATTGCCGCGCGTAGGCCAGTGATCGCCGCTTCTATTTTGCTCAGTTCCTCTCTGCCCCTGCTCAAGTCCTCGATACATTTGGCGCGGCGAAGTTCGAGATCGTCTAGCGTCTGCTGGTAATGACTTGTGTTATTGCTCATAGGGATTCTTTTTTCCGTCATTCGGGGGAGCTGTGGTAGCCTGAAAAGGAAAACGGGGCCGTGAGGCCATCACGACCCCGGATTCTTACCGTTTTTTCATGTTCCACCTCCTGCGGGGCGGCCGGTCAGTTTTCCGATCAATAGAGAACATCTGCCGGCTGCCCCCGAGGAACACTCCCGAATGCTAGCCGAATTGCTATGAAATGTACAGCATTAAAAGCTAGTGTTCCCATTGTTTTATTTCTAGCTTCGGCTGTGGTGCCGGCCCCCTTGACGAGGCGGTTGGGAAGTCGGTAGGATTGCAAAACCGACCGACCGGTCGGTTTTGCATCGTAAATCGGGCTTTCAAGTAGCGAAGTTTTTCTAATCCTTGGGATCGAGAGGAGCACCGGTGGTCAAAATTTTCTATGAGCGTGACGCCAAGCCCGAGGCGCTGAAGGGCAAGACGATTGCCATACTGGGCTACGGCAGCCAGGGGCACGCGCAGGCGCAGAACCTTCGCGACAGCGGACACAAGGTGATCATTGGTCTAGACCCGAACCGTGGTACCGCACAACAAGCCCGAGCCGATGGCATGGTCGTAGTTGCGCCGGATGAGGCTGCCAAGCGCGCCGACTGGATCCACCTGCTGACACCCGATGAGACGCAAGGCCAGCTCTATGAGCAGCACGTCAAGCCGTATTTGCATCCGGGAAAAGTGCTCGGCGTCTCGCACGGCTTCAGCATTCATTTCAAGACCATCGTTCCGCCTACGGACGTTGACGTGGTGATGATCGCTCCCAAAAGTCCCGGACACCTGGTGCGGCGCGTCTTTACTGAGGGGCGCGGCGTACCGTCGCTGATCGCCATTCAGCAGGATGCAAGCGGTCATGCGCACGAACTCGCACTGGCCTACGCGCACGGAATTGGCTCGACCCGGGCAGGAGTTCTGCAGACAACATTCAAGGAAGAAACCGAAAGCGATCTTTTCGGTGAGCAGGCTGTGCTTTGCGGCGGGCTGACCTCGTTGATCAAAAAAGGATTCGAGACGTTGGTCGAGGCCGGGTACGCGCCGGAGATTGCGTATTTCGAATGTCTGCATGAGGTGAAGCTGATCGTGGACCTGATCTACGAAGGCGGCCTGAGCCGCATGCGCTACTCCATCTCGAATACGGCCGAATACGGCGATTTGACGCGCGGCGAGCAGGTGGTAGGCGATGCCGCACGCGCCGCCATGAAGAAGATTCTTGCCGACATTCAGAGCGGCGAGTTCGCCCGCGAATGGATTGCGGAGAACAAGAGCGGCGGCCACAAATTCAACGCTCTGCGGGAAAAAGAGAAGCAACATCCCATCGAAATCGTAGGCGCGCAACTGCGCGGCATGATGAGCTGGCTGCCGAAAGACGGCAAGAAGCCGGCGGATGCTCCCGCACCCAAACAGGTGGTGAATGCGTAAGAGGGGTTGCAACAAACGCCTGTTGAGGGCGTTTGCGGCGCACATGGGAAAGGGATCCTTCGACTGCGGTCAGGATGACAGGTCTTGTTGTGATGGAAATTAAGGGTGCGGACATTGTTTTAAAGTGCCTGCGCGGCGAAGGGGTGGGGTTGGTGTTCGGTTATCCCGGCGGCGCGATCATGCCGCTGTATGACGCGCTTGAGGGCAGCGGGGTGCGCCACATTCTTACGCGTCATGAGCAGGGCGCGGTGTTTGCGGCGGAAGGTTATGCGCGGGTCACTGGCGAAGTTGGAGTCGCCATGGCGACCAGCGGGCCAGGGGCAACGAATTTAATTACTGGCATTGCCGACGCGAAAATGGATTCCGTTCCTCTCGTCTGCATCACGGGTCAGGTGCGCAGCGCTCTCATCGGCACGGACGCGTTTCAGGAGACTGACGTTTTTGGCGTGACGCTCTCGCTGACGAAATGGAGCCGCCTGGTTCGGACCATCGACGAGATTCCTGAAGTGATTGCCGAAGGATTTTATTGGGCTCGAAGCGGGCGTCCCGGGCCGGTGGTAATCGATATTCCTACGGACCTGCTCAAAGCGAAGAAAGAATTCTCAGGGCCGGTGAAGTTCAAGCCGCATGCGCGGCCTGCCGATGCGAAAGCCGACGGCGGATTCACCGACACAATCGTTGCGTTGTTGCAGTCGTCTTCGAAGCCGGTAGCGCTGATCGGCGCGGGCGCGAAACTTTCGGGAGCAATTCCGGAATTGCGCCGGTTGCTTGACCATCTGAATATTCCCACATTCGCGACAGTTCATGGATTGGGCGCAGTCCCGCCGCAATCGCTGCATTACCTGGGCATGGTGGGCATGCACGGAACACGCGCCGCGAATATGGCGCTGCACGAGACGGACCTGCTGCTGGTGTTTGGCGCGCGGCTCGATGACCGCGTAACCGGCGATCCGACGCGCTTTGCGCCTCATGCGAAGATTGTTCACTTTGAAATTGATCCGGCACAGCTCGATCGCGTGCGTCCCTGCGATCTTCCCGTGATCGGAAATCTTGCGGATACGATTCCGGAGTTCCAGGCGGAATTGCGGCGGCATTCTCTTCCCGATTTCAGCAAGTGGCGCGCGGTCGCGTGCAGCGCCGAGCGAGCGGAGCTTGATCCACGCGGCCTGGCGCAGCCCACGATTCGTTTTCTCGATGAGCTCTTCAGCCGATTACCGCAGAACAATGTAGTTCTCGCCGATGTGGGCCAGCACCAGATGTGGGCGGCGCAGCGTTACCGGTCTTCTTCGCCGCGAGGATTCATTACGTCGGGTGGACTCGGCGCGATGGGCTTCGCCTTACCGGCGGCGGTTGGCGTGCAACTGGCGAAGCCAGACTCTTGTGTGCTCTGCGTTTCGGGCGATGGCGGATTTCAGATGAACATCCAGGAACTGGCTACCGTGCGTCGGCTTGGCCTTCCAATAAAGATGGTCATCATCGACAACAAATATCTGGGGATGGTGCGGCAGTGGCAGCAGCTTTTCTACCAGCGTAATTATGCCGAGACCGACTTAAGCGACAATCCGGATTTTGTGGAGATTGCCAAGGCTTACAAGATTCAGGGCTTTCGTTTGAACGAAGACGCGATGCGGGAATTTCCGGTGTCGAGCGCGACGGGAGACGAGATCGACAGATTTTTGCGGTCGGCGGAGCCGGAGTTGCTGGTATTTGATTGCGCTCCGGAGGCCAATGTTTTTCCGATGGTCCCGTCGGGCGCGGCGCTTTCGGAGATGTTGCTGGAAGAAGAACCGTCGCAGTAGTACGCAAGGCGGCGGACGCGTTGACCGCCGGACGAGTAGGTGGCGAAGCAACTGGAAGCCGGCGCTACAAAAACTGGGGAGCAAGCACTCTATGCAAACTTTTCACATTCGTTATCGCAATACGCAAGGAACGTTAATGCGCATTCTGAATGCGGCTTCGAAACGCGCGCTTGATTTGGCGTGCGTAAACGCGGAACAAGCAGAGCATGATTACCAGGTCATGTTGTCGCTGGATGTGAACCATAAGCAGGTCGGCCAGCTTTATCGCGACTGGTACTCGATCGCGGATGTCGTCAAGGTTAGCTCGGGCAGTGCGCATGCAAGCGTGTGGGCCGCGCCGCGTCATCCTGCGGGAGTGGGCATGGAAGAAGCTCGCGCAGCGGCCCGGGCTTAGGTTTCGAGTTGCTGGCAGGCATGACGACTTTTGTGCAGCCGTCGTGCAACTGGGAGCTGCTGCAACGGCCGTCTCCATCTTTCGTTTTAACGAATTCGATTTCGACGAAATCCGTTTCCCAAGTGCAGCGCGTGTCCTGTAATCTTTGTGTTGCTATCTTTAACTTGTAATTTCTAACTTGTAATTTCTGACTATGGATCTCAAACACATCAGCCGTGGAATTACCGAAGGCCGTGATCGCGCCGGCGCGCGCTCCATGTTCAAGGCCGTTGGATACACCGACGCGGATCTCAGCCGTCCTTTGATTGGTGTAGCCAACACTTGGATCGAAACCATGCCCTGCAACTTTCATCTGCGCCGTTTGTCGGCCAAGGTGAAGGAAGGGATTCGCGAGGCGGGCGGCACCCCGATGGAGTTCAATACCATTGCAATTTCGGATGGCGAAACCATGGGCACCGAGGGCATGCGGGCGTCACTGGTGAGTCGCGAGCTGATTGCAGACTCGATTGAACTTGTTTGCCGCGGGCAGATGTTCGACGCGGTGGTTTGCGTGGTGGGATGCGACAAGACAATTCCTGCGGCAGCCATGGCTCTGGCTCGAATGAACTTGCCGGGCATGGTGCTTTATGGCGGCACCATTGCGCCGGGAAGCTATCGCGGAAAAGATGTGACCATCCAAGACGTCTATGAGGCGATTGGCGCGAACGTTGCGGGCAAGATGAGCGATAAAGATCTGCGCGAACTCGAAGACGCGGCATGTCCTGGCGCTGGCGCATGCGGCGGCCAATATACGGCGAACACCATGTCGATGGTGATGGAGATGATTGGCCTCTCGCCCCTGGGATTCAACAGCGTCCCGGCGATGGATCCGATGAAAGATCAGATTTCATTTGCCTGCGGCAAAGTTGTGATGAACGTGCTGCAAAAAGGAATTTTACCTCGCGACATTCTGACACGAGAAGCTTTTGAGAATGCAATCGCGTCGGTTGCCGCGAGTGGCGGATCGACGAATGCCGTTCTGCATTTATTGGCGATTGCACGTGAAGCCGGAGTTGCGCTTGAGATTGACGACTTTCAAACTGTGAGCGCGCGTACTCCCTTACTCGCTGATCTCAAGCCTTCGGGCCGATTCGTGGCATCAGACATGCATCGCGCAGGCGGAATTCGGCTGCTGGCGCGACGACTGCTGAAGGGCAAATATCTGCATTCAGAAGCAAAGACCGTGACCGGCCTCACCATTGGGGCCGAGACCGAAAGCGCGGTCGAAACTCCGGGACAGGAAGTGATCGTCCCCTTGGACCGGCCGCTGAAGGCGACTGGCGGCCTGGTGATTCTCAAGGGCAATCTTGCGCCGGAGGGTTGCGTGGCGAAGATCAGCGGGCATGAACGTCTGGAGCAGCGCGGTCCGGCGCGGGTCTTCGATTCTGAGGAAGATGCCATGGCTGCGGTGACCGCGAAGAAGATTCAAGCGGGAGATGTGGTGGTGATTCGCAACGAGGGACCGAAGGGTGGTCCGGGAATGCGTGAGATGCTGGGCGTGACGGCGGCGATTGTAGGCGAGGGATTGGGCGATTCAGTGGCGCTATTGACCGACGGCCGCTTCAGCGGCGCGACTCGCGGGCTGATGGCTGGACACGTTTCTCCCGAGGCAGCGCTCGGAGGTCCCATTGCCGGAGTGCGCGATGGCGACATGATTCACTTTGATGTCAAGCAGCGAGTTCTAGAAGTCGAAGTCAGCGACAACGTGCTGCGGCAGCGAATGTCGCAGTGGAAGGCTCCGCAGCCGAGATATCCGACGGGTGTATTTGCGAAATATGCGGCTCTGGTTTCGTCGGCCTCGCAGGGCGCGATTACTCGGCCTCGGTAGCTCATTCGAACCAGTTGCTGCGATAGGCGACCCACCAGGAAATGAAAACGATGGGTATGGTGGCGAAGAAGGCCCACCAGAATGGAAGCAGAAAATCGGCCACCAGGCCGAGCAGTATGAAGGTGAGCCAAAATATCTTTCTCTGCATCGAAGAGATTGTAGGCTAAACGGCCAGCGGCGGCAGAAAACCGTCGAACGTATCGACCCGAAACCGAGGCGCTGTCTCCACATAAAGTTTCTATGGCAATGGCACAAACATTATTCGAAAAGATTTGGAACGCACACCTGGTGACGGAGCCGGCGGGGCGTTCGCCGATTCTCTATATCGATTTGCATCTGGTGCACGAGGTGACTTCGCCGCAGGCGTTCGATGGGCTGCGCGGGGCGGGGCGGAAAGTGCGGCAAGCGGCGCGAACTGTCGCAACCGTGGATCACAACATTCCTACCGAGCCGCGTGGCACGCCGATTACCGATCTCATCGCGGCGAAGCAGATTGCGGCGTTGCAGTCGAACTGCAAGGAGTTTGGCATCCGGCTATTTGATATGGATTCGCCGGATCAGGGAATTGTGCACGTAATTGGTCCAGAGCTGGGGTTGACGCAGCCGGGTATGACGATTGTGTGCGGCGACAGCCACACCAGCACGCACGGGGCGTTCGGCGCGCTGGCGTTTGGAATTGGCACTTCAGAAGTGGAGCACGTTCTGGCGACGCAGTGCCTGGCGCAGCAACGCCCGAAGACGATGAAGATCGAAGTACACGGCCGTCTTGCCGATGGCGTGACGGCGAAGGATTTGGCGCTCGGGATCATCGGACAGATCGGGACAGACGGAGCAACGGGGCATGTGATCGAATACGCGGGGCCGGCGGTGCGTGCGCTGTCGATGGAAGGGCGCATGACGCTGTGCAACATGAGCATTGAAGCAGGAGCGCGAGCGGGGATGATCGCGCCGGATGAGACCACGATTGCGTATGTGAAGGGAAAGAGGTTCGCGCCGCGGGATGCAGATTGGGAAAATGCCGTGGCGTATTGGCGGAGCCTGCCTTCCGATGATGGAGCGGCGTTTGACAAGGTCGTGGAAATCGATGGGGCGCAACTTTCTCCGTTTGTGACCTGGGGGACGAATCCGGGGATGGTCGCCCCGGTGACGGGACGCGTGCCGGAAATAAAAGGGCTAGAGGAATCGGATCGTCGCGCGACCGAACTGGCGTTGCAGTATATGGGCCTGGAGCCGGGACGGCGAATTGAAGATATCGACATTGATCGCGTGTTCATTGGATCGTGCACAAATTCGCGCATCGAAGATTTGCGGGCGGCAGCGCGAGTGGCGCGTGGACATCGCGTCAGTTCGAAAGTTCGAGCGATGGTTGTGCCCGGATCGCAGACAGTGAAGCGTGCGGCTGAGCACGAAGGGTTGGATCGAATTTTTCAGGATGCGGGCTTCGAGTGGCGAGAGTCGGGATGCTCGATGTGCCTGGGAATGAATCCGGATATTTTGCAGCCGGGAGAGCGTTGCGCTTCGACCAGCAATCGCAACTTTGAAGGACGGCAGGGGCGAGGCGGGCGCACGCATCTGGTGAGTCCGATGATGGCGGCGGCGGCGGCGATTGCGGGGCATTTTACCGACATTCGGAATTGGAAGTTCCAGTAATGCCGGTTGAAGCCGAGAAGCGGGAGATCCCTCGCTTCGCCTAAAGAACGGCTCCGCTCGGGATGACGCCCCCGAGAGCAGACTTCTCGATTCGGCTTCGATGACGTAGAGCAATCGTCAGGGCAACATGAAACCACAGAGCCATGAATAAGGATCGTAAATGAAGCCATTCACTGTGCATCACGGGCGAGTGGCGCCGCTGGACCGAATCAATGTGGATACCGATCAGATTATTCCCAAGCAATTTCTGAAGAGAATCGAGCGCACAGGCTTTGGCCAGTTTCTATTTTATGACTGGCGTTTTGGCGCGGACGGGAAGAAGAATCCTGACTTTGTGTTGCACGAACCCCGCTACGAAGGCGCCAGCATACTGGCCGCCGGCAAGAATTTTGGCTGCGGATCGTCGCGCGAACACGCGGTGTGGGCACTGGCGGACTTTGGTTTCCGCGCGGTGATCTCTTCTTCGTTCGCGGATATTTTCGCCAACAACAGCACCAAGAATGGATTTCTTACGGTGAAGCTGACGGAGGACGAAGTTGCGCAGTTGATGCAACGGGCGCAGGACATTGACGATTATCAGGTCACGATTGATTTGGAGAAATGTGAAGTGCGCGACTCGCAGGGATTCCGCGCAAGTTTTCCTGTCGATGAGTTCGTACGCCATTGTTTATTGAATGGACTCGACGACATTGGGCTTACGCTTCAGCATGAGAAGGAGATCGCGGCATACGAGGCGCAGCATGCGGCACCGGCTGCATTAACATCCGCTTAAAACATCCGCTCGCTTGTAACTCGCAGAGTCGGGGGCGAGTAAAGATTTGTAAAACTTTCCTTCGATCCTTGACCCGCTAGCGGCCCGCAGTTGATGCTGGATAGGCGCTGGTCTAGCATGGAAACTGCGTTTTGGTTCCTACCTGAACCACTCGATTGTGGAGGCTCCTGCTGAACTTTCCTGCCTCCCCGGGGTAGAGTTTCCGAAACCGAACATGCGATGCATACGTCTAATATTTGTATCTCCTACCGACTTTGCCACAAAAAGAACGGACCACGGACTAACCTGTGAATATGACTGAACTCAGCGAAAGAAAATTCCGCACCACCAAGGTTTGCTTTTCGCGCACCACCCTCCCTTTTTCCATCATGGTCGTAAGCGCATTTTTCATCGGGTGCAGCAGCGGAGCTGACGCCAGACAGCAGAAGGCTCTGGCCGCCGGTTCCCGTTCCGTTTCAGTGGCGATTGCACAAGTGCAGCGGCAAGACGTGCCGGTTTATTTGACGGGGCTGGGAGCGGTCACGGCATTCAATACCGCCAACATCAAGAGCCGGGTCGACGGACAGATTATGAAGGTCAACTTCACCGAGGGCCAGAATGTGAAAGAAGGAGATCTGCTGATCGAGATCGACCCCCGCCCTTACCAGGTTCAACTGGAGCAGATGCAGGCGCAGTTGTTCCGCGACCAGGCGCAACTGCGCGACGCCAAGCTTAATCTCGAGCGTTACACGACCCTCATCCCTTCCGGCAGTATTGCGCAGCAGCAGGTGGATACGCAGAGAGCCTTGGCGGATCAGCTGGAAGGCACGGTTCGTACCGATCAAGCGCAGATCGATAACGCGAAGCTGCAAATCGTTTACTGCCACATTACCGCGCCGTTTACCGGGCGCGTGGGACTGCGCCAGGTCGATCCCGGCAACATTATTCACGCCACCGACACGAACCCGATGCTGATTCTGACGCAGCTGCACCCGATTGCCGTGATCTTCACGCTGACCGAGGATGTGTTGCCGACGGTGGCGCAACACATGAGAGGAAAAACGCTCGAGGTGGATGCGTTCAGCCGGGACGACCAAACCAAGCTGGCAACGGGAAAGTTGCTGACCATCGATAATCAGATTGACCCGACGACCGGAACGGCCAAGCTTAAAGCCGTCTTTGACAACAAAGATAATGCCCTGTGGCCCAACCAGTTCGTCAACGCAAATCTACTGCTGGAGACACGGAAGAACAGCACAGTCGTGCCGACAGCTGCGATCTTGCGGGGACCGCAAGGCACGTTCGTTTATGCGGTCAACGCTGACAAGACGGTTCAGGACCGTGTGGTCACGGTGTCGCTTACGCAGGGAGATACCACGGTCATCACTGCCGGACTGAATCCCGGCGACACGGTCGTTACCGATGGCCAGGACAAACTGCAAAGAGGCAGCCGAATTGAACCCCGCGCAACAGGGCAGAGTGGCCGGCATACGTCGCCGAACGATGGTACGGAAAGCACAGATTCAGCTACGGCAGGTTCATGAGTCCATCACGAATATTCATTCTTCGGCCAGTCGCCACCATGCTGCTCATGGTGGGCGTGCTTCTTGTCGGCTGGGTTGCCTTCATGCAGCTGCCAGTGTCGGCGCTGCCCGAGGTCGATTATCCAACGATTCAAGTGGTGACGTTCTATCCCGGGGCGGATCCGGAGGTGATGGCCTCGTCGGTAACGTCACCACTGGAGCGGCAGTTCGGCCAGGTGCCCGGCCTGAGCCAGATGACATCCACCAGTTCATTTGGCAGTTCGGTGATCACGCTGCAATTCGGCCTTGACCAGAATATTGACGTGGAAGAGCAGCAGGTGCAGGCGGCGATTAATTCAGGGTCGACATACCTGCCCACGGACCTTCCCAACCCTCCGATCTATAACAAGGTGAATCCAGCGGACGCGCCCATTCTTACGCTGGCCCTAACTGCGGATTCGCTGCCTCTGTCGAAGGTTGAGGATCTGGCGGACACTTCGCTGGCGCAAAAGATTTCGCAATTGCCTGGTGTGGGGCTGGTTTCGATTAGCGGCGGGCAAAAGCCGGCGGTGCGCATCCAGGCCAATCCGACTGCGCTGGCTTCCTATGGACTCAGTTTAGAGGATTTGCGCGCGGCGCTGGTGCAGGCGAATGTGGATCAGGCAAAGGGCGTGATCGACGGCGCACGGCAGTCCTACACGATCGGCACGAACGATCAACTTTTTTCCAGCGATCAGTACAGGCCGATCGTTATCGCCTATCACAACGGCGCTCCGGTGCGCATCGGCGATGTCGCCAACGTGATTGACGGAACGGAGAATGAACGGCTTGCCGCGTGGATGAATCTGACGCCGGCGGTCATCGTCAACATCCAGCGCCAGCCCGGGGCGAACATCATCAGCGTCGTCGACCGGATCAAGAAGCTTTTGCCGCAGTTGCAGGCGTCGCTGCCCTCCGCGGTGAAAGTGCAGATTCTTACTGACCGCACCACTACGATCCGCGCTTCCGTAAAGGATGTGGAATTTGAATTGATGCTGTCGATCGCCTTGGTTGTATTGGTCGTCTTCCTGTTTCTGCGGAATCTGGCTGCGACGGTAATTCCGAGCGTCGCCGTGCCGCTTTCACTGATCGGAACCTTCGCGGTGATGTACCTGCTGGGCTACAGCCTCAACAATTTAACGCTCATGGCGCTGACGATCTCCACCGGCTTTGTGGTGGACGATGCCATCGTCATGATCGAGAACATCGATCGTTACCTGGAGGCGGGAGATACGCCGTTGGACGCGGCATTAAAGGGCGCGGGGCAGATCGGCTTCACGATTGTTTCGCTGACAGTCTCGCTGATTGCGGTGCTGATTCCATTGCTGTTCATGGGCGACATTGTCGGCCGTCTTTTTCGTGAATTCGCAGTCACGCTAGCGGTGACGATTCTGGTTTCGGCGGCCGTTTCATTGTCTCTGACGCCGATGATGAGCGCCAAACTGCTGAAACATCGCAAGGAGGGCGAGAAGGGACGCTTCTACGATGTCACCGAGAATTATTACAACCGGATCATCGCGTTCTACGGGCGCACGGTAAAAATCGTGCTGCGGCACCAACCCGCGACGCTGCTGGTTACGTTTGGAACTCTCGTGCTGACGCTGGCTCTGTATGTGATTGTGCCCAAGGGATTTTTCCCGGTGCAAGATACCGGGGTCATCCTCGGCGTCTCAGAGGCGCCGGATTTCGTCTCATTCGAGGCTTTGTCGCAACGGCAACAAGAACTGGCGAAAATCATTTTGCAGGATAAAGCTGTCGACAGTCTCTCGTCGTTTATCGGAGTCGATGGCACGAATACCACACCCAACGAAGGCCGCATTCAAATTAATTTAAAACCGCGCGATGAGCGCTCCGATGATGCTTCGGCGATCATCCGCCGACTGCAACCGCAGCTGGCCAAGGTCAACGGCATCACGCTTTACATGCAACCGGTACAGGATTTAACCGTAGAAGACCGGGTAAGCCGGACTCAATTTCAGTATTCAATTGAAGATGCCGACGCCCAGGAACTGTCGCAGTGGACGCCAAAGCTGGTAGCCAAGCTGCAAACGCTGCCGGCGTTGCGCGACGTGGCCACGGACCAACTGAACGGCGGACTGGAGACGAAAGTCACCATCGATCGGGACACGGCATCGCGGCTGGGAATTTTTCCGCAGGCCATCGATAACACTCTTTACGACGCCTTCGGACAGCGGCAGGTATCGACCATATTTACGCAGCTGAATCAATATCACGTGGTCCTGGAAGTGCTGCCCAGTTTCGCCCAGACTCCCGAGGCTCTGGACAATATCTACATACGACCCAGTACGGTCACGGCCAACACCGGCGCGCCCTCGGCCAATGGCGCAGCCGTCGCCACCAGCGGTGCACCGGTTCCAATTTCGACGTTTACGCATCTGCAATCGAGCAATGCCTCTCTGGCGGTAAACCATCAGGGCCAGTTTCCGGTGGTGACGCTTTCGTTTAATCTCGCCCCCGGAGCGTCGCTTGGGGACGCAACTAAACAGATTCAACAGGCTGAGAAGGATATTCTGCTTCCTCCCAGCATTCATGCCGCCTTCCAAGGAACGGCCGCGGCCTTTCAGAATTCGCTGGCCTCCGAGCCTTATCTGATTCTGGCGGCTGTGATTACGGTTTATATTGTGCTCGGCGTTTTGTACGAGAGTTACATTCATCCGATCACGATTCTTTCCACTCTGCCCTCGGCGGGCGTGGGCGCGATTCTGGCGCTGATGATTACGGGAAATGATCTGACGGTCGTGGCCCTGATCGGAATCATTCTTCTGATCGGCATTGTGAAGAAGAACGCCATCATGATGATCGACTTCGCTCTTGAGGCGGAGCGCGAAGAGCATAAACCTCCGGAGGAGGCGATTTATCAAGCTTGCTTACTACGCTTCCGCCCAATCATGATGACGACGATGGCGGCATTGCTGGGCGGTTTGCCGCTGGCGCTGGGGTCGGGAACCGGCGCGGAACTTCGACGTCCACTGGGCATCACCATTGTAGGTGGATTGCTGCTGAGCCAGTTGCTCACGCTTTATACAACGCCAGTCGTTTATTTGTGGTTTGACCGGCTGGCGCACAGGTTCTCGCGTTATAGAATCGGCAACCCGATTCCCCAAGAACCCATGTCTGCGGATTAAAGTTTCTGGAGTACGTTCAAGGAATCAGAGATTAGCGAATGAGTATTTCGGCTCCATTTATTCGGCGTCCGATAGGCACGTCTCTGCTGGCGGCGGCGCTGTTGCTGTCGGGAATCCTCGCCTTCAATTTCCTCCCAGTAGCGTCCCTGCCCAGAGTTGATTTTCCTGTAATCGGTGTGGGCGCGGGCTTGCCGGGGGCGGACCCGCAGACCATGGCGTCGGCTGTGGCAACGCCTCTGGAGAGGCAATTCGGGCGGATCTCGGCTGTGAACCAGATGACGTCTTCCAGTCAGCTGGGCACCACCAGTATTACGCTGCAGTTCGATCTGAACCGGAACATTGATGCCGCAGCCCGCGACGTGCAGGCCGCCATTAATGCTGCCCGCAGCCAACTTCCCGCCAACCTGCCGAGCAATCCCACGTATCGCAAGGCGAATCCGGCGGACGCGCCCATCCTAATTCTCGCGTTGACTTCCGACACGATGACAGTGCCGCAGATGTACGACGCCGCAGATTCAATTCTGGCGCAGAAACTGGCGCAAGTCGATGGCGTCGGCCAGGTCTTTGTGGGCGGAGCGGCCCAACCTGCGGTGCGGGCGGAAGTGAATCCGACTCTGCTGAACAAACTGGGAGTGGGACTAGACACGGTTCGCAACGCTCTGTTTGCCGCGAACGCGAACGCTCCGAAGGGTGAGGTTTCCGGCCACGGCGCCTCTTCCGTCTTCACCGATAACGATCAGCTCTTCACCGCGGACCAGTATCGTCCCTTAATTGTGGCCTACAACAACGGTGCGCCCGTAAGACTTGGCGATGTGGCCGAGGTGAAAGATGCCGTTTCTGACGTTCGCAATATCGGCCTCGCCAATGGCAGTCCGAGCGTTCTGATTATCGTGTTCCGGCAGCCCGGAGCCAACATCATCGAGACGGTAGACCGGGTGCGAACGTTGATGCCATATCTGCAGTCTTCGATTTCTCCAGCCATCAAACTAACGATTGCGATGGACCGCACGGTGACGGTCCGCGCCTCAGTGAAAGACATTGAAACCACCCTGATCATTTCGGTCATTCTCGTGATCCTCGTGGTGTTCGCATTTTTGCGTACGGTGCGAGCCACAATTATTCCCAGCATCGCGGTGCCGCTCTCGTTGGTCGGCACCTTCGGTGGTATGTATCTGTTGGGCTACAGCCTGGACAATCTGTCGCTCATGGCACTCGCCATTTCGACCGGCTTCGTGGTGGATGACGCGATCGTGGTGCTGGAAAATATCACGCGCTATGTCGAGCACGGCATGGATGCGGTACAGGCTGCGTTCAAGGGAGCTGCGGAGATTGGATTTACAGTTATCTCGATGAGCGTGTCTTTAGTGGCTGTTTTTATTCCACTATTAATGATGGGCGGCATTGTAGGACGGCTATTCCGCGAATTCGCTGTGACGCTGAGCATTGCTATCGGCGTCTCGCTGCTGGTTTCACTGACCACAACCCCAACCATGTGCGCCAAGTTTCTGCGGCCGCCGAAGAACGAAAAACGCAACTTGTTCTATCGCGGAAGCGAATGGGTCTTCGATAAACTTCTGGCATCGTATCGACATTCGTTGACCATCGTGCTGGATCACCAACCGGTGACGTTGCTGGTCACAATCCTGGTCGCATGCCTCAGCGTGTTCCTTTACATCAAAGTACCCAAAGGATTTTTCCCGCAGCAGGATACGGGACGAATCATGGGTGCTGTAATGGCAGCCCAGGATATTTCGTTCCAGTCCATGAGCAATAAGATGCAGCGCTACGTCAACATCGTGATGAAAGATCCAGCGGTTGACACCGTTGTCGGGTTTGCCGGTGGAAACACAGCCTTGAACCAGGGGCGCTTTTTCATGATGCTGAAACCGCTCGAACAGCGCGGCAATTGCAAGACTCAGCATTTTTGGCAAAGCTGTCCGCTGGTGACAGCGGATGACGTGATTAACCGGCTTCGCGGCGAGCTGGCAGTGGTTCCGGGCGCGACCCTGATCTTGCAATCCGCGCAGGACCTGACCATCGGCGGACGCTTCGGCAACGCGCAGTATCAGTACACGCTGCAGAGTGCGAATCTCGACGATCTGAATAATTGGGCCCCGCGTCTGCTGGATAAGCTCAGAAGTCTGCCCGAATTGCGCGATCAAAACTCCGACCAGCAAGATAGGGGATTGCAGGCCAAGCTGGTCATCGACCGCGATACCGCCAGCCGCATGGGAATCACTCCTACGACGCTCGACAATGCGCTCTATGACGCGTTCGGACAGCGCCAGGTCTCGACCATGTACCGGCCGCTCAACCAGTATCACGTGGTCATGGAAGTCGCTCCGCAATTCCAGCAGACTCCCGAGGCCTTGGAAAATATCTATCTGCGTTCGACTGCGGGAACGCCCGTGCCTTTGGCGGCATTTACTCACTATGAACCGTCTAATACTCCGCTGGCTGTGAATCACCAGGGACAGACGCCTTCAGTCACGATTTCTTTCAACCTGGCGCCGGGAGTTGCTCTCGGCGAGGCTACCCAGGCGATTGAAAATGCCGAGCGTACCATCGGCTTCCCGCCGACGATTCAAGCCAGTTTTCAGGGAACAGCTGCGGCGTACCAGGATTCAATCTCGGGCGAGTTGATCCTGATCGTGACCGCCTTGATCACGGTTTACCTCGTGCTGGGCATGCTCTACGAAAGCTTCATTCATCCCATCACGATTCTCTCCACGTTGCCCTCGGCCGGCGTGGGAGCGCTGCTGGCGCTGCTTTTGACGCACAACGAGTTGAACGTAATTGGGACGATCGGCATCATTCTGCTGATTGGTCTGGTAAAAAAGAACGCCATCATGATGATCGACGTGGCGCTGGACGTCGAACGCACTCAGGGAAAGAAGCCGGTGGAAGCGATCTTTGACGCTTGCATCCTGCGTTTCCGCCCGATCATGATGACGACCATGGCCGCACTGCTAGGCGGGCTTCCACTGGCTCTGGGCAGGGGAACTGGATCGGAACTGCACCGGCCGTTGGGAATTACGATTGTCGGCGGGCTCTTTGTAAGTCAGTTGCTGACGCTATTCACCACGCCCGTCGTCTACGTATATATGGACCGATTGCGGTTGGCTTTGGGCGGCGGCAGCGAAGAGAAGGTGCGTACCGTGACCGCGCCGCCAGACGCGCGTCCCAGTCCCGCTCACTGAACGGTTTGTCTTCCACTGAAGGGACCGCAGAATTGCATCAGCCTCGATAACGGCTTCATGCAGACGGAGCAAATCGACTACACTGAGAAGGCTTGTGCAACCCCGCTGAAGAAATTCCGCATCGCACCAGCGAAACCACAGTTGCTGTGGGCAGGGGTTGGTGTGCGGGCACAGGTTGTCCCGTATGATAGTTACCGGTCTTTTCTTAACGGTCTTGTTTTAGCGGGTTTTGCTGCTTGAGAGCGACACATTCGTCCCGGATTGTCCGGGAGCCAGCGATTTTCCAGTTTTCGTTTTCAATTTCCACCAGGAGTCACGGATGCTAAAAAAGGCAACGGCTCTGTTCCTTGTTTGCGCGAGCACAGCCATTTGGGTAAGTTGTGGTGCTATCAGCAACAACTATTTGTACATGTCGATTCCAGCCTCCAACGAAATCGTCATTTATCGCGAAGACCCTAACTCGGGCATACTTACCCAACTTGCAGGAAGTCCGATAACGGCAGGTTCCGCGGTTCAGTCCCTCGTGATCCATCCCTCCAAGAAATTGTTGTTCGCCGCCAACGCCGGAGAGAGCGACGTTTCGATGTTTACCATTGCTGCCAGCGGCGCTATCACCGAGATCACGCCTCGCACCGTCGTCGGCACCGCTCCCACTATTCTTGCCATGGACTCCGCCGGGCAGTATCTCTACGTTGGCAACTCCGGTTCTTTGAATATCTCGGTGTTTTCGATCAATGCGACCGCTGCTACACCAACGCTGACCCAGGTTGCCGGCTCTCCTTTTTCGATTGGATTGAGTCCCATCAACATGGCGGTCTCGCCATCGGGAAACTTTCTCTACGTGACGGGCACAGGATCGCCGGGGTACATCGAAGCGTTTAGCCTGAATCAGGGAGTTCCTTCGGTGGTTGCCGGTTCACCATACTTTACGGGCACGGGCCCGTATGGGCTGGTGATCGCGCCAAGCGGGGGTTTTCTTTACACCGCGAATAAGCTGGACAATTCACTCTCGGAATTCACGATCAATTCAGACGGCTCGCTGACGCAATTCTCGAACTCTCCGCTTGGCCAGCAATATGCGGGACCGGTTACGCTGTTAATCGACCGGTCTGGCAAATATATGTTCGTGGCCGACCAAGGCGCGAGCAATGTGGCGGCGTACTCCATTGGCACCAACGGCGCGCTCACTCTGCTGGCCAATTCGCCATTTTCGACGGGGTCGGAGCCGAGCGTGTTGGCCACTGATTCCGGCGGAAAATATGTTTTCGTCGGCAATCAGTCGAGCCCGGTGATTCAATCCTTCAATCTCGACACCAGCAGTGGGATTCTCACTTCGGTCCTGAAATATTCGCTGCCGGGTTCGCCGACTTCAATTGCGACCACACCTTAGTTTTTAAACTGCAGAATCGAATGAGCACAACCCTCCAAAGAGAACGGACTTTCAGCGCGTCGGAACGCTACGCTCAGCGGGTGAATCCGGAGTGGGTTCGCCTTCTCAACTTACTGCAGATGAATGTCCGCTACGAACGCTGCACAGGAGTGGAACTTCTCACCGACGATGGCAGGCGTATTGTCGACTTCCTCTCCGGCTACTGTGTTCACAACGTGGGGCACAACCATCCGGATGTGGTGCGGGCATTGCAGAATGAACTGGAGCGCTGTGGTCCGGCGATGATTCAGACTCATGTCGCGGATCTGGCGGGAGAGCTTGCCGACAAGCTATGTGAGCGCGCCAGCGGACGTTTGGAGAAGGTTTTCTTCGCATCTTCAGGAAGCGAAGGGGTGGAAGCGGCCATCAAGTTTGCAAGAGCGCACACGCGTCGGCCCGGCATACTCGCGGCCGAGCATGCATTCCACGGGCTTACCTGCGGAGCGCTGTCACTGATGAGCGACAAATTCTGGAGCGAAGGTTTCGGACCACTTCTGCCGGAAACCTCGACGATACCGTTTGGCGATCTCGAGGCATTGGAGCATAAGTTAAAGACGAAGCGCTTCGCGGCCTTCATCGTCGAGCCCATACAGTCAGAAGCCGGGGTCTGCGTTCCTCATCGCGACTATCTGCCCGCCGCCGAATCGCTCTGCCGCCGCTATGGCACGCTGTTTGCTCTCGATGAAGTGCAGACCGGAATGTACCGCACTGGACCTTTCCTGGCGGCGCACCATTTCGGGGTTGAGCCTGACATGGTGGTGATGGCGAAGGCTATGAGTGGTGGCCTGGTGCCGTGCGGCGCAGTGCTCATGTCGAACGCGATATGCAATTCCGTTTATTCGTCGTTGCCGCGGGCCTTCGTGCATACGTCCACTTTCAGCGAAAACAGTTTGGCCATGCGAGCGGCACTTGCAACCCTCGAGGTTCTCGAAAATGAAGAACTGGGACGTCGCTCGGTTGAAGCGGGCACCTATTTAAAGACTCGGCTGACGGACACGCTTCGTGATTTTGAGATGGTAAAAGAAGTGCGCGGAATGGGATTGCTGATGGGGATTGAATTTCAGGTCCCTCGGCAGCTTCGTCTGCGCATTCCCTATCAGGCATTCGCCGCCATTCACCCTGCGATGTTCGGCCAGATTCTGGTGATGCGGTTGTTTCGCGATTCCGGATTCCTGACTCAGATTTGCGGAAATAACTTCATGGTGCTAAAGGTTGCGCCGCCGCTGGTAGTGACCGATCCTCAACTCGACGCCTTCGTGAAGGCGGTTCGAAATGTGGTGGAACTCGCGCACGCGCCGGGAGCTTTTTGGTCCGAGGCTCTGGGACTGGCGCAACGAGCATTTCGCCGCTAGCTGCTATCGCCCTTAGGTACAATGGTTCGCTTCGCTCTCTCGCGGTCGGCCGTGTGCTAATAGCGCGCGCAGCTCCTGGGTGCAACCGTAAACAGCGGCCGACCATCTAAATGCTTAGAACAGATGACCGGCGGAGCATGGCGCTGACTCCGTGCCAAGACTAGGATTTCCCAACCAATGAAAATCGCCAGCGCCGCGAGCGCCTTTCCGAAGCATTACTATCCTCAGAAATTTCTTCTGGAAAAACTGCAGGAATACTGGGGCGATCAGCTGAAGAACCCCGCCATGTTAGCCCGTTTACACCGGAACGTTGCTGTGGAAGGCCGGCATCTGGCGATTCCTCCGGATGAATACTACGGCATCACAACGTGGGGGCAGGCAAACGATATTTGGATCCGCGTGGCGCAGGAATTAGGGGAACAGGCATTGTGCCGCGCCCTGCATCATGCCGGCCTGGAAGCGAGCGAACTCGGTGCACTATTTTTCACTTCCGTCACCGGCATTTCGAGCCCTTCGATTGACGCTTTATTGATCAACCGCATGGGATTGCCCGCAAATATCCGGCGCGTTCCCATTTTTGGATTGGGCTGCGTAGCCGGAGCGGCGGGCATTGCGCGGGCGGCGGATTATGTGCGCGCCTACCCAGCACAAGCGGCCGCGTTAGTTTCGGTCGAGCTTTGTTCGCTGACGATTCAACGGGATGATCTCTCAGTGGCGAACCTGATTTCTTCCGGATTGTTTGCGGATGGTTCCGCCGCGGTCATCGTCACCGGCAACGATCTGGATGCGACCGGGCCTGAAATTCTCGCGACTCGATCCATCTTTTATCCTGATACCGAACAGATGATGGGATGGAAGGTCACAGAGAAGGGCTTTCGCATCACGCTTTCGCCGGAAGTTCCAGTTCTAATTCGCGAGCATCTGGGAAACGATGTCGACGCCTTTCTCGCCGACCACGGTCACCAACGCAGCGACATTGCAAGTTGGGTGCTGCACACCGGCGGACCGAAAGTTTTGGAGGCCACAGCTGCCGCGCTTGACCTGCACGACGGGCAACTCGATGCTTCCTGGGATTGCCTGAAAAAAGTTGGGAATCTTTCCTCTGCGTCAGTTTTGGTGGTGCTGGAAGATGTGATGAAGAACCGGCGGCCGGAACCAGGAACCCTGGGTATCCTTGCCGCTATGGGGCCGGGATTTTGCTCCGAGCTGCTGCTGCTCCGTTGGTAAGGTCAAGCATGAGTCAGAATGTACCCGAAGCGACCGACGTTTTCGTGATTGGCGGCGGCCCTGCCGGGCTGGCAGCGGCAATTGCGGCGCGAGAGCGAGGATTCCGCGTGCTGGTGGCGGACGGTGCGCAGCCACCCATCGATAAGGCCTGCGGCGAAGGATTCTTGCCGGATGGGTTGCAGGCGCTGGAGCGCCTTGGGATTCACGTGCCGGCAAGCGAGTCCCATCCGTTTTGCGGCATTCGTTTCCTGACCGCAACTCTGTCCGCCGAAGCGAAATTTCCCGGCGGCGGGTCGGGGCTGGCTGTCCGGCGCACGATTCTGCATAGCGTCATGAGCGAACGCGCGGCCCAGCTGGGCGCGGGCCTGCTCTGGCGCACTGCGGTTACGAGCATTTCTTCACAAGGAGTGCATCTCGGCGATCGCGTTGTTCGAGCGCGCTGGATTGTTGGCGCGGATGGTTCAAACTCGCGCGTCCGGAGGTGGGCCGGTCTCGATCGCGGTCCGGTGCCTGGAGTGCGATATGCATTTCGGCAGCACTTCCGCGTAACTCCCTGGACCGACCACATGGAAGTCTACTGGGGCGAGCGCTGCCAGGGTTACGCGACCGCCGTGAGCCGCGATCAGGTGTGTGTGGCGCTGGCCTCGCACGATCCCGGCCTGCGGTTGGAGGGCGGACTGCAAGAATTGCCCGCATTGCGCGCGCGCTTGCGTGGCGCCGAAGCGCTCTCCAGCGAGCGAGGCGCTCTGACTGGCAATCGCAAATTCAAGCGCGTGTGGCGAGGCAATGTAGCCCTGATTGGGGATGCTGCAGGCACAGTGGACGCGATCACCGGAGAAGGAATCGGCCTGGCGTTCAGCCAGGCGGTAGCCCTGGCCAAGGGCTTTGAGTCGGGCAACTTGGCTCGTTATCAAGCTGAACATCGTCGACTGGCTCTGCGCCCGCATTGGATGGCGCGAATGATGTTGAGTCTTGACGGACGCCCGCGGCTGCAGCAACGTACTCTTCAGACTTTTCGTAAACATCCGCAAATTTTTCCAAAATTGCTCGGCCTTCACGTGGGCGCGGTGCCGCCCCTGCATGTTGTAGTCGATGGCTTGGCGCTGGGATGGGGCCTGTTTACTGCGTAACTTCATGAACCCGTCTCGTAAATCTTCACGCAGTATCTTCCGTCGCGGACTTAGGTTGGCATTCTTGACTTTGCTGGCCGTCTCAGCGGCGGCGCAGGAAACATCGTTTCAGCTCGATCCCGCGCAAACCACCGTTAGGTTTACGCTCGGCGACGTTCTTCATACCGTGCGTGGAACATTTCATTTACAGCGAGGGGCATTGCAGTACGAGCCGCCTTCGGGAAAACTTTCCGGCGAGATTGTCGTCGATGCAAAGAGCGGCGAAAGCGGCAGCGGTATGCGTGACCGCAAGATGCACAAAGAGATTCTGGAGAGTGATCGTTATCCGGAAATTTCTTTTCGTCCCGATCGAGTCGAGGGCTCAGTTGCGAATCCGGGAAAATCTTCGGTTCGAGTGCACGGCATGTTCAACATTCACGGAGTCGATCGCGAGATTACGGTGCCGGCCGAAGTAGAGATGACCGCGGATCACTGGGCGGCCGCAGTTCATTTCACAATTCCGTATGCGAAGTGGGGAATGAAAAATCCGAGCACGCTGTTTCTGAAAGTTAACGATTCTGTAGAAATCGATCTTGTGGCGGCGGGAAGCGTAGCGCGGCCGAAGGCTGCTACTTCGGCCCAGTAGCGGCCGCCGCTGATCAGTATCGATTTTCTCAGCATTGGTCCTGTCAGTATCATTCTTTTTAGTCTCGACCCCGTCAGAATCGATCCTGCGGGACAATTCCTTTTCCTTCCGTGCACTCGTAGCAGCGCCCCGCAGCAAGATTCTTGTATTCCTCGGTTCTTCCGCTCGGCCAGTCGATCACCAGGCGATCGATCTGATCGCGTTTTTCCAAGCCAAACGTTACGGGAACTTCCGACTGCGACAGGTAACTTGAACCGCCTTTGACGGTTCGCTGCTGCGTCAACCCGCCAGCAAAGACGTGCACCGTCGCTCCGATTCCGTCGCGATTCGATTTTGTTCCCACCAAACGAAAACGAATGCTGCGATTTCCATTCTGTACGTCGTTGCGATAGAGATAGGCTGGGCCGTTGTTCGTGGTAATGAGCAGATCGAGATCCCCGTCGCGATCAAAGTCGGCATAAGCCAGTCCACGGCCAACTTTCGGCTGATCGAAGCTTCCGCCCACTTCTGCCGCGACCTCGCGAAACATTCCCTTGCCAAGATTCAGGAATAGTTGAGGCGGTTGAGCATAGCCCACGTTGCCGCGAATGTTGCGAACGGTTTCGTCAATGTGTCCATTCGCGACTGCAAAGTCGAGCCAACCGTCGAGATTTATATCGAGAAAAGCGCAACCAAAACCCAGGCTGTTTCTGGAGGCGATGCCGACACCCGACTGAGGTGCGACGTCTTCAAAGCTCTTTCCGCTCAAGCGGTAGAGTCCGATCATTTCATTATCGAAGTTCGTAATTGCGACGCCTGGCGTTCCTGAATTATCGAAATCAGCCACGTCGACTCCCATGCCGGCGCGAGCTTTTCCTTCGCTGCTGAACGCGAGGCCTGCTTCTACTGCCGAATCTTTGAATGTGCCATTGTGCTGATTGCGATAGAGCTTGTTGGGCTGAGTATCGTTAGCCACGAGCAGATCGGGCCAGCCGTCGTGAGGATCGTCGAACAGAGCGACTCCCAGCGATTTGGAGCTGCTATCGAAAATTCCGCTCGCTGCCGTGACATCTTCAAAGGTGCCATCGCCTCGATTATGAAACAGCCAGCAAGTCGCGCCGCGATACGCTTCTGGCGTGCAGTAGGACTTGTGTTTGCCATCGAGACTGCAAAACACGTCGTGCTCCGGCGACCATTTCACATAATTGCAAACGAAAAGATCGAGCAAGCCGTCGCGGTCATAGTCGAACCACAATGCCGACGTGCTGAATCCTTCGTGCTTGCCCAATCCACTGCTGTTGGTCACATCGACAAACGTGCCCTTGCCGGTATTTCGGAATAACCGATTCTGTCCCACGCATGTGATGAGAATGTCGGGAAAGCCGTCATTGTTGTAATCTCCAACAGCAACGCCCATTCCATACATTTCCACGTCGAGGCCGGCCCGCGCGGTCACATCACTGAATGTGCCGTTACCGTTGTTGTGATAAAGGCGCAGCGTGGTGCGGCGCTTCTTGTGGCCGGGCCAATCGGTGCCGTTGATGAGCAGAATGTCCTGCCAGCCGTCGCGGTCGTAGTCCAGAAAAGCGCATCCGGAGCCGAGAGTCTCGGGCAGGAATTTTCCGCCGAAAGCTCCGCTATTGTGCTCGAAGTGAATTCCCGCCTGAGTCGTTACGTCCGTAAAATGAAAGCCGAGAGAAGATGGCGCGTCAGTTTGCCCGACCAGCGCATCCAGTCGCGACGAAAACTGCGAACATGACGCCACTCCCATTCCCCACAAGAACGACCTTCGATTCACGGAACGTTCACCAGCCCGGCGCGGATTGCATACACCACCAACTCCGCAGTCTTATGAATTCCCAGCGAACTCATGATGTTTGCGCGGTGAACGGCGATGGTGTTAGCGCTCAAGTCGAGCGCGGTCGCAATCTCCTTGTTCGATTTGCCGTCGACGATCATCTGCAACACTTCCAATTCCCGTTGCGTGAGCGCCGCGTTACGTTCGCCCTTCAGGGCGGAGCGCTGCTCGACCTGCGGATCGAATAGCGTTTCTCCCGCGGCAACCTTACGAATCGCCGCCCCAAGTTCCAGGTCCATGGCGTTCTTTAGGATGTATCCCTTGGCCCCGGCTTCGATCGCTTGCCGTACCCAGGTATTTTCCGAGTGCATGCTCAGCATGAGAACTGCGGTGTCGGGAGATTCTTCAATAATCTTGCGCGTGGCTTCCAGGCCGTTCATCCCGGGCAGAGCGCAATCCATCACCACCACCCGGGGATGGAGTTTCTTCGCGAGCTTAATGGATTCCTCGCCGTCGCCCGCTTCCCCCACAACATCCATGTCGGATTCATCTTCCAGCATCCGGCGAAAGCCGCGCCGTACCAGACCGTGGTCATCCACCAGCAACACTGTGATCTTCTTTGCCATAAGCCTCTACTTTCTCCCTTGGAACTTCCAGATGCACTCGAGTTCCACCCTCGGCCGGACGCAAAAAATCAATCTGCCCGCCCATCAACTCGCAGCGCTCGCGCATCGCGACCAAACCAATTCCACGCTTGTTTGGACGGTCAGCAAACCCGATCCCGTGATCTTCCACATCTAACTCCAGAGCGTCAGGCAAAAAACTCAAACGCACCCAGGCCTGCTTTGCCCCGGAGTGCCGCGCCACATTGTTAAGCGCTTCCTGCAGCACACGATAAACATGCACTCCCGCGCCACTGTCAACTGGGAACGATAGACCTTGCTTCTCATAGGATATGGCAATTCCCGTTTGTCGTTCTATGGTGGGAATGTACCAGTCGAGCGTGCTCTCCAATCCGGCCTCGTCCAACATTACAGGATGAAGTGCCTGCGAGAGACTGCGAACACTCTCCAGCGTAGTCTGGACGATCTGAAGAACCTCCTGCAAATCAGCCCGCAGTGACGAACCTTCGGGCGCATGCGTGCCAGCACGCCGCAGCATCGCTCCGACCGCAGTAAGGATCTGTCCGAATTCATCGTGCAGTTCACGCGAAATATAGCGCAGCGTCGATTCCTGAGCGGCAATCAGTTTCTGCGCCAGTTCACTGCGTCGCGCGGAAACCTCGGCCAGACGAGCGAACAGACGCCGGTTCCAGCGAATCACGGAAAGGCCGTTCAGCAGGATGGCCAGCAGGGTCGCGGCCAGAAAAACATACACCTGCCGCTGCACGCGGTCATAAATTTGCACGATTCGCTGACCCGCTTGCTCCTCGTTCTCGCTATTCTGCACCAGCAGTCTGGCCACCGCTGTGCTGAGAGCGGCTTGCCGCTCCTGCAACGACAACTGGATTTGCTCGCGCGCTTCTTTTTCCTTTCCATTACCAGCCAGCGCGAAAATGCGGTCCGCCGCATCCCAGAACTGATTCAAATTTTCAGCCAGAAAGGCGCTCTGCTCGGGAGTTCGGCTGGCTGCGGCAAACTGCGCTTCGAGGCGCATGGCATCGTCCAAGTCGGTGCGGATCCGCTGGAACTGCGCGGACCAGGCCGTCAGCGGATAAGGCTCGTCGCTGCTTACCATGTCGCGCATGGCCACGGCGAGCAGGTTGAGGTCATTCTGAATTCTCAGCAGCTGAAGAGAATCCTTTCGGTTGCGGTCCACTAATTCGGTCTGCAATTTTCGCAGCCCGGTGACTTGCCAGGTGATGTAGGCTGAATAAGCCACCACGGCAGACAGCGTAATGAGCAGGCCCAGCAACAGGCCTAGGGTCGGCGATCGCTCCGGCGAAGACGGGCGGGACACGCCCCGAGCATACAACGTCTGCACACGCGCTGTCACAGGCGGCCGTCCATGGCTGAATGTGTGACAATGCAGGAGTGAACGGCGCATTCATAGTAATAATGAAGCGAAAAAGCGCCCAGGGGAGTCAAACACTAGATTGAGTTCTCCAGCCAAAGAAGCGCCGAAGCCTCCGAAGATGCAGCGCCTGAAAGCGGTTTGGCCGGAGGTGTGGAAGCTGATGCGGCCACGCAGAGGCCTGCTGGCGATCGGCTTCTTCTTAATGGTGATTAACAAAGTTGCCGGATTTGTACTGCCCTATTCGTCCAAGTTCCTGATCGATAATGTCGTGACCAAACATCAAACGGGCCTGCTGCGCCCACTGGTGATGGCGATTTTAATCGCGACGCTTGTTCAGGGCGTGACTTCCTTTTCGCTGACGCAGTTACTGTCGAAAGCCGCGCAACGCCTTATCGCCGATCTTCGCGAGCAAGTGCAGACGCACATCTCCCGGCTGCCCGTAGCTTTTTACGATGCCAATAAAACCGGCGCTTTGGTATCGCGCATCATGAGCGATGTGGAGGGCGTGCGCAATCTGCTGGGAACGGGCCTGGTCGATTTTGCCGGAGGACTGGTCGCGGCCAGCATTGCCCTTGGGTTGCTGATTCGCATCAGCGCTCCACTGACGCTCATCGCCGTTGGGTCGCTGGGATGCTTTGCTTTTGCGCTAAATCGAGCCTTCTCGACGATTCGCCCCATCTTTCGCGAGCGCGGAAAAATCAATGCAGAAGTTACCGGCCGCCTGACGGAATCTCTGGGCGGCGTAAGAGTGATCAAGGGATATCACGCGGAAAAACGCGAAGAGAAGATTTTCGCGAAGGGCGTACGCCGCCTGCTCGATAACGTCATGCGTACTCTGACGGCCACATCGCTCATGGGACTTTCCGCCAGCGTACTGCTGGGAGTGGTTGGGGCCGCCACGATGTACGTGGGTGGCCGCCAGATGGTGGCCCATACGCTGAGTCCAGGCAGTTATTTTTCCTATAACTTCCTGCTGGTGTTCTTGATCGCGCCGGTGATGCAGGTTGTGTCGATTGGGACGCAGCTCACTGAAGCCCTGGCCGGTTTGGAGCGAACCCAGGAAATCATGGCAGAGCGGCCGGAGGACCAAGATCCAAAACGCTCCGTGCAGCTTCACGACATCGTGGGCGAAGTTGAATTTGAAAATGTAACTTTCAGCTATGACGGCCCCCACGATGTTCTGCGCAATATCTCGTTTCGCTCAGAACCGGGAACGGTGACAGCATTGGTCGGTTCTTCAGGTTCCGGCAAGTCGACGACGATCGGATTGATCTCGGCTTTTTACGTGCCCTCGAGCGGCAAGGTCCTGGTGGATGGCTTGGACCTGAGTACCGTGCGGCTCGACTCGTTCCGCACTCGCCTAGGGGTCGTACTACAGGAATCTTTCCTCTTCGACGGAACCATTCGCGAGAACGTCGCTTTCTCGCGGCCTGAGGCGATTGAAGAGGAGATTATGCGCGCCTGCCGGATCGCGCGCGTGGACGAGTTCGCCGAATCTTTTGCCGATAAATACGAAACCGTCGTCGGGGAGCGCGGCGTGAAACTATCAGGCGGACAGCGGCAGAGAATCTCGATTGCACGCGCAATTCTGGCCGAGCCGCGCATCCTAATTCTCGATGAAGCCACCTCCAGCCTCGATTCTGAATCAGAACATATGATCCAGGAAGGACTCTCTTATTTAATGCAGGGACGCACTACGTTCGTCATTGCGCATAGGCTCTCGACGATTCGCCGTGCCGACCAGATCATAGTCATGGAACAAGGACAGATTGTGGAGCGAGGTACGCACGCTCAGCTCTATGCGGCGCGCGGCCGTTATTACGATCTCTATACGCGCCAACACGGAGTCGAAGAGAATCTTTTCCTGGCTCCCGGCGAAGGAGACGCGGTTGCCGTAAGTGGCAGCGGTGCGAACGTTAAGGCCGGTGACGTGAAAGCTGCCGACGCTTTACGCGTGTTACGGGGGGAGATGCGCTAGCCCCTATGACGACAGCCCCGGCAGTCTCCGTCGCGCCCGGTACGGTCGCGATCCGCAGCGAAAATCTTTGCCGTCATTACCGCATGGGCGAGACTCTGATCCGCGCAGTTGACGGCATCTCGCTCGAAATTCGCGCGGGAGAATTTGTCGCGCTGCTGGGAACTTCGGGCTCGGGAAAATCCTCGGTATTGAATCTGCTTGCAGGTCTCGATCGTCCCACGTCGGGAAGCGTGATCGTGCAGAGTCGCGATCTGGCAAAACTATCGCGCGAAGAACTGGCCAAGTACCGGCTGCACATTGTGGGTATGGTTTTTCAATCGTTCAATCTGATCCCCAGCATGACGCTCGCGGAGAACGTGGAACTGCCGCTCCGTTTTGCCGAAGTCGATCGCGGCCAGCGCCAGAAACTTTCTCGCGACGCACTGGAGCGGGTGGGGTTGCGCGCACGCATGGACCATCGCCCCAGCGAACTCTCCGGAGGCGAACAGCAAAGGGCCGCACTGGCGCGCGCTCTGATCAACCGTCCGCAGCTTCTGCTGGCCGATGAGCCGACGGGAAATCTCGACAGCCATACGGGAACTGAGATCATGGAAATGGTGCGCGGATTTAATCGCGACCTCGGCATGACGGTGGTGATGGTGACGCACGAGCGCGCCCTTGCCGAGCGTTATGCGCAACGCATGATCTTCCTGGCTGACGGAAAACTGATCGACGATCGGCCGAATGCCCCAGCCGATACGGCTCGCGTGCAAGGAGGGCAAGCTTGAAGATTGCAGATCTAAGCGAGCTAGCGCTGCGAAACTTGCGGGAGTCCGTGCTGCGGAATTCGCTGACCACAGTCGGCATCTCGGTAGGAGTTGCGTCGCTGGTTGCCATGCTTTCGCTTGGTACCGGGCTGCAGCAACTTTTCTCACGACGCCTGGCCAAGTCAGGATTGTTTGACACCGTCATCGTCTCTTCCCGGCGCGAACTGCGCGGCATGGGACGCCAGGAAGAACGCAATGGCCCTACGCCGGGCGAGAGCCGCGTTCTCGACGAACCGGCGCGGCAAGAGATGGAACGCCTACCCAATGTGAGCGACGCATATCCGGATATTCGCTTCGTCACCGAGTTGCGCTTCGAAGACAAGCCTCATCTCACCATGATTTCGGCGCTGCCCCAGTCGGCAAAGTCCAACGATGCTTTCGATGGAATGCAGGGTCAGTTTTTTTCCTCGGACACGGAACCTGCGGTCATTTTGCAGAAATCATTTGCCGAAGAGTTGTTAGGAAAGACCCCGGCGCTTGGAGCGCCCGAGCCCAGTGTCGCCGAACTGGCGAAGCCTTTGCTTGGCAAGGAATTGACGATGCGGTACGCGCAACGGCAGAATGCGCCGGCGAGTCAACCGCCCCGTGAAACTGCGCCTGCGGACAACAGCAGTGAGGGTGCCGCGTATTCCGTGGTATCACGCGAGCAGAAGCTCAAAATCGTTGGCGTCTCCGATCTCGATCCGGAAAGTATGCGTGGTCCCATGCGTGCAAAAGTTTTCCTGCCGCTGCGGCTAGCGGAGGATCTGCATGTGATGCAGCCCACCGATCTGCGCGAGATTTCGCGGGTCGCCAGCGATGAGCCGGTCTACTCCTCCGTCAGCGTGCGAGTTAAGAATCCGGCGCAGGTGGAAAGCGTGGAGGATGCCATCAAGAAAATGGGATTCACTGCCTTCTCGATTCTCGACGCCAGCAACAGCCTGCGGCAGGTGTTTCGAGTCTTGTATGCGTTTCTTGGAATTTTCGGCAGCCTGGCACTCACCGTCGCATCCATCGGAATCGTCAACACACTGGTCATGGCAATTCTGGAACGGCGTCGCGAAATCGGAATCATGAAAGCGATTGGCGCCAGCGACTCCGACGTAAGAAAACTATTCTTTGCCGAGGCCGGGGCCATGGGCATCCTCGGTGGGATCGTGGGCGTCGTGCTGGGCTGGGCCATCGGCCAGATCATCAATTTCGGCGTCAACATCTACCTGAAGAGCCAGTCTGTGCCTCCCGAGCATTTCTGGTCGGTGCCGTTGTGGCTGGTGGTATTCAGCATCCTTTTTGCTTTTCTTGTTAGCCTGGTTTCCGGCCTTTATCCTGCAGGACGCGCCGCGAAGCTCGATCCGGTGCAAGCGCTACGCTACGAGTAACAGAATCCGAATAACAGAATCCGACTTACAGAATTCCGATTTACAGCAGATGATGCGCGCCCTCAGTCTTTTCTTATTGTTTTTAAACCTTGGCGCTTCGATGGCCGCGCAAAGCCGCATCGATTGCAGCGCCTTGAATAGCCACATCCTCAACCAGGTGGTCCATTATTGCGTCTATATTCCCGAAGGCTATGATGCCGGGGCGACGCAACGGCCGCCCAAGCGCTATCCTGTACTTTATTTCTTGCACGGTCTTGGCGACAACGAGCAGACACTTTTCAATAGTGGGGGCTGGACCTTGCTTGCGGACCTGCGCAGCCAGCACAAGATGGGCGACTTTCTCATTGTCGCACCGGAGGGAAAGCGGACCTTCTACATCAACTCAGCCGATGGTTCGGTTCGCTACAGCGACTTTTTTCTGCGCGAATTTCTCCCTCACATTGAGAGCAAATACCGCACTCGCCCCGGCCGCTCGGGCCGAGCCATCAGCGGAATTTCGATGGGCGGCTACGGAGCCTTGCGTTTCGCGTTCGCGCATCCCGAACTTTTCTCCGCCGTCAGCGCCCAGAGTGCCGCGCTCATCACGGAATCCCCGCAAACACTGGACGCTGCCTCCCGCACCGGAGCGCCGCTGGGCGGAGTGCTCGCCGCCGTGTTCGGCAACCCGATCAGCGTGCCGCACTGGAACGAGAACAGTCCATTTGTGCTGGCGAAAAAAAATGCAGCCAGCCTCAAGACGATGGCAATCTATTTCAACTGCGGGCAAGACGATAATTACGGATTCGAAAAAGGCGCATTCGCTTTGCACGACGAACTGCAAAAGCTGGGCGTAAAGCATGAATATCATGCCTATCCCGGCGACCACAGCTTTTCTTATTTTTTGTCGCACTTCGACGAAGTCATGGAATTTCATTCCCGGGCCTTCGGCCTGCTGCCCTGAAGCGCATCGTTCCTGTTGTAAACTAACGTCAGCATCGAATCGTTTTAGATTTCGTAACCGCCGGAGAGGTGGCCGAGTGGTTGATGGCTCCGGTCTTGAAAACCTATGTACGGGTTCTGTCGCTCGTTTGTAAGCGGTTGAATTGAAAGGGATTTGGGTACAAAAGCGAAACCCGAGATCGGGGAACTGTAGTAAAACTGTAGTAAATCGGAGAGGTGGCCGAGTGGTTGAAGGCGCCAGTCTTGAAAACTGGAGTACGGGAAACCGTACCGGGGGTTCGAATCCCTCCCTCTCCGCCAGACCTTTGTTATTTGGTAGGGACGATATCCGGCGGCACGAACCACCTTTAGTGCTGCATCGCGGGCTCCGTCGTTATATATTCTTCCGGATCCTTCCTGAAACGCTGGGCGGCGTTTTCACCTCCCTCCGACAGCCGGATACATGCAAGATGGGAACTCAAAAAGCTCCTAGATCAGGCCTGCGCGGACTCGGCGCAGGAAATCTTCGCCGTCGGCTTGGGCTTGGGCCAGGACCTTGGGTTGATTGCGATATTCGAGCGCGATTTCCTGTAGAAAAATTTTGACCGCATCCTTGGGTTTGAAGCCTTGCGTGACTAGTTTGCGGATGCGCGGAGTAAAGCTGTCGGCATCGTCGGCGGAGGCCAGACGCGAGAGATGCTCAGCGCATTTGTGATCGCGGAATTTGGCCGCCGCCAGGCGATCGAAGGCGGTCTTGGCTTCAGGGTCTTCAAGAAGTGTCGGAAGTGGGGAATTCCATTCGCACTGAGAGCAGGTCCATCCACGGAAGGCGTGGCTAGACGTCCAAATCAACTCTCTCGCGGTCTTTTGCGGCAGGGTTCGGCTGTCTTCTTTAATGCGATCCATGAGCTGATTCCCATCTCCGCAATTGTTGGGCCCATGGGGGAAAATCCTTCGGAATAGTACCGCGAATTTGTCGGGGTAGTAAGAGCGAATAGTGTCGAAGACCGTTCAGGTGCGGCCCGACAGTCGGGTTCAGGCTCGGCCCGTCAAATTCTGAATTAAGGCCCGCACAAGCAAAAGCAGATTCCTCGTATCTCTCGGAATGACAATGCTAGAGGTTACTTCGCGAAGAAGTAGTCAAAGGATTTTACGGCGGTAAATTCGTCATTCTTGATATCGAAGACGGTGTAGAGCTTGGTGACGTGCAGAACGTCATGGACTTTTTGTGTAAGGTTGAGCAGTTTCAGTTCGCCTCCCGCGTTGCGAACGGTAGTGAAGCAGCTGACGAGTTCGCCGACTCCGGAGCTGTCGAGATAGTCGACGTCGGCGAGGTTCAGGATGATTTTCTTTTTGCCCTGGGCGATCAGATCGCAGACAGCGGCGCGTAGAGCGCCGATCTCGGGACCGAGGATGATGCGGCCGTGGATGTCGAGGATGGTGACGTGGGAGACTTCGCGGGTATCGATCTTCAGGGACATGTCAGGCTCGCGGTGCGGGAATGGTAGTTCGTGATCAAGTCAAATGCAAGCGGACGTTGTGGAGTGACAGAGCGCAGCCGGGCTTTGCCTCCTGCAACCCGGAAAACATATAAATCAACCCTGCCGAGCTTTGCTCGGCGAACAGCCGGGTGGCCTCCTCACATAAAGCATTATGCCGAAAACATTATTCTGCTGGGCAGTCGCGGATTTCCTGGATGGCAGAAGTGACGATGGGAGTCGGGTATTGGGGATGGCGGAATTCGAGATGCATCCCGCGGCCCACGAATTGAAGCTTCAGCATGGAGCCTCCCCACGTGGAACCGGCAATCGCCACCTGTACCGGTTGCGGACAGAATTCGGGATGGCCTGAGAGCATGGCTTCGCTGCCGCCTAGAAGCACCGCCGTGTAACAGTGATTGAGAGTTTGGATTTGCAGGACTGTGGATGGAGGAAGATCGCCCAGGTACACGCCACCTTCTATCTCCGACTGGATGACGCTGCGGTTCACTTCGTCGGCCAAGTTTGCGTGAGGGCTAAACATGGGATTTAACTTGAGTCTTAGACGATAAGGGTATCCGGTTTCGGGGCCGGGGACAAGAGTCCTTAGGTACGGGGAACATGCACGTTAGAGGTGCAGGAAGGGAGCGGGGTTGCAGAAATTTCCAGTAGCTACGCTCGGGGGACAGCCGAGGAACGCTGTCCATAAGACGACTTAAGAGGTCCCGGCAAGTAAGGCCTAATAGCCTGGGACCGCCCAATCTGCACGCATCGAATCGCGGATGAGCCTATAGATGGGTTGGGTGGCCTTTCTGTGATCTAATATGGGCCTCAAGACCGTCTGGCGATTCTCGAAACAGTGTTGCCAGGGCTGGAGGTCGGGTCATACTCGTACCCGGGGAGTTCAATGCAGAAGAAGACGCTCAATTTCCTTGCTTTCGCATTCCTCGTGCAGCTTGTCTTACCCGGCGCAATTTGTCAGGCGCAGGCGCAAGTGCAGGCCGAGCAGGCTTCCTACTCAGCAATGGCTCCTCTCGATCAGTATTTGATGGCCGACGGGAATGCTGAAATCGCACTGGCTCGGAGTGCTGCCCCAGCATCCGTTTCGGACGGAGCTGAAGTGATGGCCCTGGGACCGAAGGGATACACGACCGTAGTGAAGGGCACGAATGGCTTTCTCTGCATAGTGGAACGATCGTGGGGCGCCGCCACCGATGATCCGGATTTCTGGAATCCCAAAGTGCGCGCCCCCATTTGCTTCAATCCGCCAGCCGCCAGGACCTTTGTGCCCATCTTCCTGATGAAGACCAAACTGGTCGTGGCGGGAAAATCCAAGACGGAGATCTTGGAGACGACCGCATCGGCACTGGATAAGAAGGAACTGCCCGTGCTCGAGCCGGGAGCGATGTGCTACATGATGTCGAAGCAGCAATACTTGAGCGAACACGGCAAAAACTGGCATCCCCATCTGATGTTTTTTGTTTCGGGCGAGGCAGCGAAAAGCTGGGGAGCCAATCTGCCCGACTCGCCGGTCATGGCGGCGAATGACCCTGAAGAACGTGTGACCATTTTCCTGGTCTGGGTCGGCAAATGGTCCGATGGAACAATGGCTCCGCCGGCTGCACACTGACCCTACATTCCGATAGTTATGAATAGAGCTAAGGATCTGACCCTTCCTCTCACTTCTATGTCGCTGAGACAAGAGCAGATCTCGAACTTGTTGAATTCTGCTTAAGTCATCGTTTATGGGCCGTTGTCCCCCCATAAACCAATTCGGCGGCGTCCTCACATAACCACCTGGCTGGGTCGGTAAATCCTGATAAAATAGATAAACAAAGGGGTTCCCGAATATTCATGCCAGTTCCTGTGTCACAAATGTGGACCGTGGCGAGCTATGTCGTTCGGCAGAAGCTCGCGGGGCGGAAGCAATATCCGCTGGTGCTGATGCTGGAGCCACTGTTCCGGTGCAACCTGGCTTGCGCGGGATGCGGCAAGATCCAGTATCCGGCGCACATTCTGAAGAAGGATCTGACGCCGGAAGAGTGCTTCCGGGCAGTGGAAGAGTGCGGGGCGCCGATGGTCTCGATCCCGGGCGGAGAGCCGCTGATGCACCCGCAGATCGGGGAGATCATTGAAGGGCTGGTGGCGCGGAAGAAATATATCTATTTGTGCACCAATGCGCTGCTGCTCAAAGAGAAGATCGATCTCTTTAAGCCGAGCAAGTATTTGACCTTCAGCGTGCATCTGGATGGCCAGCGGGAAGAGCACGATTTGGCCGTATGCCGCGAAGGCGGATATGACATTGCGGTCGATGCTGTGAAAGAGGCCTTGCGGCACGGGTTCCGGGTGACGACGAATACGACGCTGTTTGACGGGGCGAATCCGAAGTCAGTGCGGGCATTCTTTGACGAGATGATGGACCTGGGCGTAGAGGGCATGATGCTCTCCCCTGGATACTCGTATGACAAGGCGCCGGATCAGAAGCATTTTCTGGGACGGGCGCGGACGCGGCGCATGTTCCGGGCAATCTTGTCGAACCGGAAAAAGAACTGGAAGTTTAATTTGTCGCCGCTGTTCCTGGAGTTTTTGATGGGGAAGCGGACCTATCCATGCACGCCGTGGGGCATGCCAACTTTCAACATTTTTGGCTGGCAGAAGCCGTGTTACCTGCTGCAAGACGGGTATGCGGAAACTTTCGCGGAGTTGCTGGCCACGACGGAGTGGAGCAACTACGGAACGGAGTCGGGCAATCCGGCGTGCGCGAACTGCATGGTGCATAGCGGATATGAGGCCTCGGCGGTGAATGCGACGTTCAGTTCGCTTGGCGGATTTCTGGCGACGGTGAAGGGAACTCTGTTTTCGCGATATCGCGACAACGAGGCGCTTCGGTTGCTGGATGAGCCGCAGAGCGCCGTGCATCCATTGGTGCAGATTGCGGTGCCTGAGTCGCTGCATGAGACGCGGGCGTAGGGAGAACCGCAGGGCTAAGCCCTAGAATATTCTCCTCACTCACTATATATCCGGCCCTGAAGGGCCGCCCTTCCATAACAGGAAATCATGACGGGAAAAGAAGGCGGGCATATCGATCATGCGTCGGCGAGCTCTACTCCGCCGCATGCGAATGCGATGAATCCAGACGCGCTGGAGGTTGCGCCGGGAACGGCGCACGAGCGGCTGGAGGGATGGATTCCAGAGCTGGCCAGCGAAGAAGAACTTCGCACCGCGCTGGAGAAGGCGTTTGACTATCGCGGCGATGTCACCATCACGCGCAAGGACGGTTCGAAGATCGAAGGATATCTGTTTGACCGGCGGACCGGGCCCACACTGAAGGAATCTTTCGTGCGCCTCTATCCGAAGAATTCTTCAGAGAAGATTACCGTTTCGTATGCGGAGATTGGAGCGCTCGCATTTTCGGGGCGTGATACGGCCGCGGGCAAGAGTTGGGAAGCCTGGATGAAGAGATACGCCGAGAAGAAGGCCTCCGGCGAGAAGGATTTGAGTTTGCATCCGGAACCGCTGGAGTGAAGAGCTTAGCTGTGTATGAACTTCAGGCGTCCCTTATGGAACGCTTTTCTGTTTGTCCTGGCCTTACTGCCAGTTCCACTGGCAGGCTATTTTCCAGCTGCGCTGAAGGTGATGCCATCGATCAACTCTTCTACGTCGTCTTCTGTGCCGGCAATTAACGTGATGGAAACTGCATAGCCGTGAGACAGCAGTGCCAGCGTGGATTGGTGCATTATGCGCGAGCCCACGTCTTTGTGAAAGTCGGCACGAACCAAGGTTTTCGTGCCAACAGCAATTTCGTACGGTTCTTCATCCTCCGTGAAGCCCTGGGCTTTCGCGACTTCCCCGAGAGGACCGAAATATTGGGCCGCGTCTTTTAGACCTGGATAGGAAGTCGCGGGCTCGGCAGCGATGAGGATAGAAGAATTCACGTCTTCGGCGCGCGCTTCCGGTGGACGCGAGAACGCTGCCAGCAGGACTCTTGCACCGGTGCTGGAGGAAGACGGGCCAGAGCCTGCGCTGTCCTTTTCGTCTTCGCGTGCATTCATCTCATCCGTTCGCAGCACCCAACCTTCCGGAATCTTGCATGTGAGGCCGAGCGTTTTGTTGAGATAGACGTTGTTGGCGGCGGCGCCGGGATCGAGATCAGAATTGCTGGCTGACGGCTTCTTGATGTGCTTTGCAGAGTTGGATGAGGACGATGGCGGAGTTTGGGCCTGGGCAGGCAAGGCTCCGGGCGCGAGGGCGATGCAGATCACGGTGATGTAAATCGGGCTGATATACGTGAGGAAAGCCTGGGAACCGTGGAACCTCATGCTTTCATGTTACCGGAACAACTCGCGCGACGGTCTCGCTGCGCTCGTCTCATAGCCCAAGGTGCCTGTTCTGCCAAAGGCAACTGGGCTCGCTGCCCTGCCGAGCCCGGAAATTCTTCTATGCCGCTCTCCCCATGACGGGTTGGGTACAGTGAGCGCAGCGGCGGGCGTCGATGGGAATTTCGCTCAGGCATTCGGGACATTTCTTGGTCGTGGGATCGGGGGGCTTGTCTCCCTTGTGCATGCGGGCGATCAGCCAGTTGATGGGCACAACCACGAAGAAATAGACAGCAGCCGCAATCAGCACGAACGAGATGCAGGCATTGATGAAATCGCCGATCGGAAAGGTGGTGCTGCGGACGGTGAACTTGAGACTCGAATAATTCGGCTTGCCCGCGATAAGCGCGATCAGCGGGGTAAGGAAGGCCTTGGTCATTTCGGTGACAACGCCGCCAAAGGCCGCGCCAATCACCACGCCGACGGCCATATCCACGACGTTGCCGCGCAGGATGAATTTTTTGAAGCCGTCTAGCATGGGGAATCGCCCTCCGAAATGGAAGTGCTCGGTAATGTAAGGCAGGAGCCGCGGGAGGTCAAGACGAGGCCGCCGCTCGAGATAGTGCACTTCAGATTCTCATCGGCATGACGATGTAGCGGTATTTGTAGTCGTCGCCTTCGGCGGGGCGGAATTGGCCGGCGGACTGTGGATCTTTCAGTTCGAGGCGGACTTCGCTGGTGCCGGCGGCTTTGAGGAAGTCGACAAGGTATTGCGCGTTGAAGCCAATGGTCAGCGGGTCGCCAGTGTAAGGCGCTTCAATCGAATCCTCGGACTCGCCAGCTTCAGTGGAAGACGCGGAAAGTTTGAGCTCGCCTTTTTCCAGCCGCAGACGGACAGCCCGCGAGCGCTCGTCAGCAAACTGGGCCACACGAAGGATCGCGGAATTTAATTCGTCCGAGTTCAGCGGGACGATCTTGCTGTTGTCTTTTGGCAGCACGGCTTCGAAGTTGGGGAATTGTCCCGTGAGTTGGCGCGACGTTAACAGGCGGCTGCCGATACGGAAAAATAAAGTCGAGTCGTCTTTGGCGAATTCGATGGTCTCGGCGTCAGTGGAGTCGAGCAGGGATTTCAATTCGTCCATCGCTTTTTTCGGGACCAGAGTTTTCAGTTCGCCAGAGACGCCCTCGAATTTTTCTCCAGCTCGCTCGCAGTGAGCCAGGCGATGGCCATCGGTCGCGACCATGGTGATCGATTCGGGTTTGAGGAGCATCAATGCGCCGTTGAGCGTATAACGCGATTCCTCATTGGAAATTGCGAAGCCAGTGCGGGCGATCAAGCCGCGCAGCACTTGCGCCGGGATCGTGACTGCGCCTCCCGTGGGAAATGCGGGCAGGCTGGGGAAATTTGATTTCGCCATGCCGACCATCTTGGTGTTGGAACGGCCGCAGCGAATGCTGACCCAGTGATTCTCGAGCAGCTTGATGGTGATGTCGGCGTCAGGCAGGAGTTTCACGTAGTCGTGAAGCTTACGCGCGGGGATGGTACAGGAACCTTCTTTTTTTACTTTGGCGCTACACGAAGTGCGCAAGCTGAGATCGAGATCGGTGGCGGTGAGCGACAGGCGGTCCCCCGCGGCCTCGAATAAGTAGTTCGACAGAATGGGAATCGTGGTCTTGCGCTCGACCACGCCTTGCGTGGCCGTCAATTCCCGCAGCAACTCGAACTTGCTGACCGTGATCTCCATCGCTCCTGCCGACCCTGCGGCCATGGCGGCTTCCACCGGCATAAAGTCCGTCTCCATAATTGCTACTTTCGCTGCTACTTTTGTTACTACCTTATATCAAATACAAAACCTATAAAACCAGCAGTAACAGAAGGACCTTCGGAGAAGTGGAAAACCGGGCCAACTGGCCTGTTCTCACCGGGTTTCCGCTGTACCCTTGATGTTAGAAATCGGACCTGATCTCTTCGCAGATGGCAGTGTAACTGGGTCGTTCCCCCGATTTCTTTCCTGCCTTGCACAACTTCCACATCGCATTCACAGGTTCCCTGAAGGAAGACTGGACTGGTGAGTGGAAAAAACAATCTCGTCCGCTTTTTATCCGCCTAATTGCTCAGTCAGTTTGTTGATCAACCTGTTTAAATCTTTGTCATTCTTGCGGAGCTCTTCAATCTTCTCGACCGAGTGCAGCACGGTAGTGTGATGCTTGCCGCCGAACTGGCGTCCGATTTCCGGCAGCGAAGCTTCAGTCATGTGTTTCGCCAAATACATGGCCACCTGCCGCGGATAAACGATCGCGCGAGAATTATTCTTCGCTTTAATCTCGACCAGGCGCAGACCGAATTGTTCAGCGACCATTTTCTGGATTGATTCGATCGTGACCTTGCGAGCCTGGGAGTCGATGAAATTTTTCAGCACCTGCTGCGCATACGGAAGCGTGATCTCAGCGCCGATAAGAGATGAGTGCGCAACCAGGCGGATGAGCGCGCCCTCAAGCTCGCGCACGTTTGAGCGAATGTTAGAGGCAACGTATAACGCGACGTCGGTGGGAAGGCTGACTTTTTCCTGCTCGGCTTTCTTTTGCAGGATGGCAACTTTGGTCTCGAGATCCGGTGGCTGGATGTCGGCGATCAGTCCCCACTCGAAGCGGCTGCGCAGGCGGTCTTCAATCTCGGCTAGCTCTTTGGGCGAGCGATCGCTGGCAATAACGATCTGCTTCATCGACTCGTGCAACGCGTTGAAGGTGTGAAAGAACTCTTCCTGCGTGCGCTCTTTGCCGGTAAGAAATTGGATGTCGTCGATGAGAAGCACGTCGACAGTGCGGAAGCGATCGCGAAAGCTCGTCATCTTGTCGTAGCGCAGCGAGTTGATCATGTCATTGGTGAATTTCTCGCTGGATACATAAGAGATGGCGGTTTGCGGCTGGCGGCGCTTGATCTCGTGGCCAATGGCCTGCATGAGATGAGTCTTGCCCATGCCGACTCCGCCGTAGAGAAAGAGCGGGTTGTAAGCCTTTGAAGGACGTTCGGCGACCGCCTGGCACGCAGCGTGAGCGAACTGATTGCCGCTGCCGATGACGAAGGCGTCGAAGGTGTAGCGCGGATTCAGTTGCGCCGCACCGTCCCAATCGAAGCGCGATTGCGACGGCGAGCCGGAGGCTGCGGGAGTCAGGCCGCCGTCGTGCCGGACAGGAGTGGCGGCCGGGTCGTCTTCTTGTGTGACGAATTTCACGTCGTTGAAGCCAAGGTTCAGATTGTCGATGGCTTCCTGAATGAGGTCGGCATACTTATCGCCGGCGTGGCGGAACTCCACCGTGGGAACGCGAACAAAAAGAACGCCCCCACTGGAGTGGCTATAACGCGTCGGCTTGAGCCAGGTGTCGTAGGAGTGGCGGTTGATTTTCTTTTCCAGCGCATCGAGGATGCGCGCCCAGGGGTTCGGGGAGATAGTTGTGCTTGGGACTGACATATATGAAATATTCACCACGGCGCCCCGGCGGCTGGTTAGAGAGCGCCTGTTCAAAACTGTTGTTTTACGGCGTAGCTGGAAACATTAAGTTTACTGCGGAAAGCGCCCGATTTACGGTGCGCCGCTGCCAAAAGCGAAAGATTTTTTGAAGCCGGATCAGTGCGGCATAGTAGCACAAATCTTTTTATCGCGTAACAAAGTTTCGATAGAAATCTTTTCGCGATTGAATATTCAGAACCCGATTCCGCGCAGCTGTCAAGTAGCGCGATGGTAACTGCCGCAGAGACGGTGCAGCGCTGAGCGCCGCCGCTCCGGGCGTGCTGATGTCGCAAAGCAAGAATGCTCAGAAAGTTCCATTCACCAGGGGACTGCAATCTAGCTGGGAAGCATTGTGAAAGTATATAGTTTATCTCCCGCATTGGCGGAGGAATGAGGCGGAGGAATGAGAATGACGCGCGGACTGCTATGGTTTTTCGTCTTTGCCGCGACTCTCGCATCGCACGCGACCGCACAAGAGACATGCAAACTTCAAACCTACGCTTCCTCCTGGATGCAGAGTGGGACGCCCTTCTCGGTGAAGTGCCCATCCGGGGTTTACTCGGGTGTATTAGTCGCGACACCGGCACGAAGATTCTTCAAACGCGGCTCCTTACGTCTCAAGTTTGATCAACCAGTTACAGTCGTAACGAAAAACGACGAAGGGCGAATCAAACCGAATCGTGGGAAGCAGATCACGAGTATGTTGCTGTCAGGTGGAAGCGGGATTGGCACAAAAGACATGCTTGATGGCCTGAGTGGAGCGGTTTTCAAATCCTGGTTCATGATTCCGATCACGTTTACCGTGTTGGCTGTCTTCGAGAAAGGCGGCGACATTAATTTGAAGCCCGGATTTCAGCTGCAACTTGTGCAAACGCGGCCCGTGAATTAAAGACTGGGTCTAGAGTGAGTTGAAAATAGCGGACCGATTTGCCTGTACTCAACCTGAGCGCCTGCGGCTCTCAGGGATGAGAATTGAGACGAGGGGTTTGGCGGTAATGACGAGCGTGATTTATACTTACAATTTGCCCTAACACTGTTGCAGCAATCAGGAGCGAGCTACTTTGCCCAAGCGTACATTCCAACCCAACCGGCGCAAGCGATCGAAGGTGCACGGATTTCGCACGCGCATGAAGACCCAGGGCGGCAAGAAGGTTATTTCCCGCCGTCGCGCCAAGGGGCGCAAGCGGGTCTCAGTAAAACCAGGTTTCCGCGAATAGTCCAGCGGCGCGGATTGTACCGCCGCGCCCTCCACCGTTGTTCCAGTCGTGTCGACCAGTCCGGTGCGAAGACAGGTGCGATTGTGACCTGGAAACAACAATCTGGGAAACTAGAGTCATTGTGACTGCCAGTGTGCCTGCAGAATCGAATCGACGTGAATCGAAGGGACGAGAATCTGCGCGCGATGTCGCGCCGCGATCCGGCCGCGGCAGTTTTTCTCGAAGCGCGCGGCTGTTACGGCACGCGGATTTCGAGCGCGTATACAAGCTGGGGCGGCGGCATTTCTCGGCGTCCATGACCGTCTTTTATTTACAGCGGCCGGGTCCACTTGCTATGGGCGCTAAGGTTACTACGGCTCAGTCCTCTACCGCTTCGGGGCTGCGCGTTGGATTCACCGTAGGGCGAGCTTTAGGCGGGGCCGTGCAGCGCAACCGGATGAAGCGGCGTTTGCGCGAAGCCGTGCGGCTCACCAGGCCGGTTGCGGGCCCGAGCGCGGATGTGGTCATCAATCCGAAGAAGTCGTTGCTCACCACCGATTTCGCGGAGGTAGTGAACGAAGTGAGCCGGGCTTTCGTAGTGATAGAACAGAAGCTCGCAGGCAAGACAGCGGGATAACTATCCTTCTGGAGAAGCTGAAACCGAATCGAATGCGATCGTTCGCCAAACTCATCGCGCTGCAACTGTTGCGAGGCTATAAGTGGGCCGTCTCGCCGATGTTTGCGCCAGCGTGCCGCTACGTTCCCACCTGCTCGGAATATGCCATGGAGGCGGTGGAACGGTATGGCGCAGTACGCGGTGGGCTGATGAGTGTGTGGCGGCTGATGCGATGCCATCCTTTTGCGCACGGCGGCTTCGACCCGGTGGTGAAGAAATTGAATTACGAAAGACCCTGCTTCTCGCAAGAAGCGACTAATGGGCCATCCGTGAGGAAGCGGTAACTTTGCCGGACATTCAAAATCCACAACACGAACCGGGCAGCGAGAAGCGGCTGATGCTGGTCTTTTTGCTGACGTTTATCGTGATGCTGGCCTTCCAACCGTTGTTGAAGAAGTATTTTCCACAACCGGTTACGCCGCAGCAGCAAAATCAGATAGCGCAGCCTCAGCCGCAGGCTCCCACCGCCATCGCGGCGGCTTCACCGCTTGTGCCGAGCGTTGCCGCTGCTAAAGCAGCGGCTCGCGGAGTCACCAAGCAGGCCACCAGCGAAACCGAAACAGTAATCGAAAACGATCTCTATCGAATCACATTCACCAATCGCGGAGCGCAGGTGAAATCGTGGATTTTGAAAAGATTTGATAACGATGCGCAGAACGGCCCCTTGGACCTGGTCAATCAGGCCGCAGCCTCGCAATACGGATATCCACTATCATTGTGGACTTATGATCCAGATCTGCGCGGCAAACTGAGCTCCGCTCTGTATGTTGCGTCGCGCGAAGGCCCCCAGACATCGCCAACGACGGTCACATTCGAATACACAGATCAGGATCTGGCGGTCCGCAAGACTTTTACTTTCGACCAAACGTATGTCGTGACGGTGGAAACGAATGTGATCTATAAAGGCAGCGCTGTAGCAGCGCTTCCGGCGTGGCCATCGGGCTTCGGAGACCAGGCGACTCCGGCGTTCTGGGCCGCGGCGGCCATCGACTACCAGTACAACAAGAATATCGAACGTGTGCCGATCAAAAAGATCAGCGGCGGCGGGACCAATCCGGGCCCCTTCCACTGGGCTGGCCCGACAGACTTATATTTTGCGGCAGTATTCATCCCCGACGATCCCGCCGCAACCGCAATGGTGACGCTGCGCAATCCCTTGTCAGTGGCGCGCGATCCGCAGAAGGCTGACTCCAAAGAGACCGTGACCGTCGATGTGATCGGCGCGGCCGTGGGGAATCTGCACGGTCCCACCACGGAGCGCGTCTTCGTTGGTCCCAAGGAACTGCAGGTTCTGGAGAAAGTAAATGTGCCCGGTGTGTCGGGCGCTGATAATGACCTGAACGGGCTGGTCGACTTCGGCTGGTGGGGCATCATCGCCAAGCCGCTCTTCGTGTGGCTCAAATGGACCTATAACCACGTCTTCCCCGGTTGGAAATCGGGCTGGGGATGGGCGATCATACTGCAGACTCTGATCATCACCTTGCTGCTGTTGCCGCTGCGCATTACTCAGATGAAGTCGATGCTAAAGATGCAGCGCGTAGCGCCGCAGATCAAGGCCATTCAGGAGAAGTACAAAAAATACAGCCTGCGGGATCCGCGCAAGGCCCCGATGAATGAGGAGATCAGCGCGCTGTATAAAAAAGAAGGAGTGAACCCAGCGGGCGGTTGCCTGCCGATGCTGATTCAGTTTCCGTTTCTGATTGCGTATTACCGGATGCTGGGCGCGGCGCTCGATTTGCGACACGCACACTGGCTATGGATTCACGACTTGTCAGCCGCGGAGCCGTTTCCGTACGTTCTTCCAATTCTGATGGTCGTCAGTATGCTGGTGGTGCAGAAGATGACGCCGCAAGCCGGCATGGACCCGGCACAGCAAAAAATGATGACGGTGATGATGCCGCTGATGATGGGCTTCATTTTCTTCCGGCTGGCCGCGGGGCTGAATCTGTATTATGCGGAGGCCAACTTCATTTCGATTGCGCAGCAAGCGGTGATGAACCGTACGGCTCTGGGGCGCGAAATGCGTGAGATGATGGCGAAGCGCGCGCGAAAGAAGGAGAAATAGCTGTCAGCCGTCAGTCACAGCCTCCGGAGCGCTTTGAATGACGCTTGCGCTGCGAGTTTTTGTCGAACCTGGAGAACATCAAACCTGAATCGGCCCGTCTGAAAGCTGAGGGCTGATCGCTAAGAGCTGAATTCCATGTCCATTCCTGACAAAGTTGCTGCCGCTAAGAAGATCAATGAATTTCTGCAGGCTGTGGTCACGCACGGCGGACTGCGATTTAAATATCGCATCGTTGTGGATCCGCCGCTACCCGAGAATCGCGACTGGGAGAAACCAGAAATTCTGGTAGATTTTTCCGGACCCGACTCACCCCTGCTGCTCGACCGGGGCGGAGAACTGCTGCGCGCATTGGAGTTGCTGGCTCTCGAAATGCTGCGTTTGCCTTCGGGCGAGCACGAGAAAATTTCCTTCGACTGCCAGAATCATCGTTCGCTCCGCATTCAAGAGTTGCGGACCGCCGCGACGGTCGCCGCCGACAAAGTGCGCAGGACAGGAACGCCGTATCAGTTCACCCCAATGTCGTCACGAGAGCGGCGCATCGTTCACTTGGCTTTGCGCGAGGAAGCCGATTTGCGAACCGAGAGTGAGGGCGAGGGAATGCGGCGATGCCTGGTGGTATATCCGAAGGACTATAAGATGACCGGAAAGCCGACGCCGCGAACCGATCGTTAATCGACGATCGTTAGGAATGCTTCTTGTGGAGACAGCGCCCTCGGCAGACTTCCCAGTACCACTTTCTTGGCGAAAAATAACTTCTTCCTGATCGCCGTTCGTCACGAAACGAGCCAAGCGTTCCACAGTTTATTAGTTAGATTCGCGGGCTGGCGCCTTTTGGCCCTTCGTGGCGCGAATCAAGTGGCGCGCGATCTAGGGAATTCGTTTCGCGCTCAGAATTCCCCTCCGACACTGAATTCCCACTCGCCTGCGTTTTGGGACCGTTTCTAGCGGACGTTCACCGTGCGAACTGGTTCGGTTTTTCCACCTGTTGATCAATTTGAGTCTTATTTGCGCTGGTTCAAGGGGTAGTCCTTCGAGGCTAAGGGCTCGCCAAGAAGACCTAAGGAATAAAATCGGCAATCCATGCTGCGATTCCTAAAACTTTGTCGGAACTTTCACCACTCTCTTTTGAATGGCGCACATCACCAGCTCCGCTTTGTTGTGAATCCCCAGCTTCCTCATCAGATTGAACTTGTGCGCATCGACCGTCTTGATGCTGACTCCTAAAACGTCAGCGGCAGAACGCACCGTTCGGCCTTCAGCCAACAGTTTCAACACTTCGCGTTCCCGCGCCGTCAAAACGCGTTTTCTGGGATGCAGTTCCTGCGGCAGCCAATCTCCCTGCCTTCTTTCCGGAATTTCTCGCGCTGTTGTTTCCCGCGCCGAGTGCGTCCTTCGCACCATCTCCACTAACTCTTCCGACGAAGTCTGACGTACCGCGCAGCTGCTGCCATCGTCCGGTGATTCCGCAGGAGTGTTCTCGTGGGCGGTCAGAAACAAGACCTTGCTCAATGGAGACGAGTGCAAAATCAAGCGCTCGGTTTGATCGGCTGCGCAATTGAATATGTGCGGATCGGTAATGACCACCTCAGGACGATGCTCGAACGCCTTTTGCAGTGCCTCGGCAGCGTTTCCTGCCTCCGCCACTACGCGGATGCCGGGTTCGTCTTCGAGCAAACGACGCAATCCCTGGCGAAGCAAAACATGGTCATGCACCAACATGCAGCGGATTTCTTCGTGGCCAAAAATTTCTTCGCCTTCGAACGGCATGGGGGGATACAAAGCTGCTCCTTAATTCAGGCCAGAGAAATTATGAGGTGGCGCGGGTCGGGCTCGGTTGGAACCCAAACTGACAGGTCGTTGATTCATTGTAACCGTTTGTGCTGGCATCGGCTCATGAAAAATCCGCGCTGATTTTTTTCACTCGCTCTAAGATCGATCGCCGGTCCCGATCTCATCGCCATCAGGTACAATCGAAAAAATTTATGCTGCGCTATTTCACAGCCGGGGAGTCGCACGGCGAAGCCCTGGTCGCTTTTCTTTCCGGCATTCCCGCGGGATTGAAAGTTGATCAGAGTTTCCTCGACCGCGAACTGTGGCGCCGCCAACAGGGCTATGGCCGCGGCGGCCGCATGAAGATCGAGCGCGACTCCGCCCACATCCTTTCCGGGGTGCGGCAAGGAATGACGATTGGCTCGCCCATCTCCATCCAACTCGAAAACAGAGATTGGAAGAACTGGCAGGAATCCTTGCCGGTGAATGCGGGCGATCCGGCAAAGCACAAACGGGTTGCATCTCCTCGACCAGGCCATGCCGACCTCGCCGGCGCCTTGAAGTATAACTTTCCCGAAGCTCGCTATGTGCTCGAGCGCGCCTCCGCGCGCGAATCCGCCGCCCGCGTGGCTGTTGGCGCCATCGCGAAACTTTTCCTGCGCGAACTCGGTATCGAAGTCCTCAGCCACGTCGTCACCACCGGCAGCGTTACGCTTTCTGACGAAGTCGCCTGGGACAAAATTCGCTCTCTTCATGACCGAGAGCTTGATCGCGAGGAGATTCTTCTCAACTGCGCTGACCCCGTCACCGAGGAGCGCATGAAAGAAGAAGTAGACAAAGTTCTCAAAACCGGAGATTCGCTCGGAGGAGTTTTCGAAGTCGTGGCGCACCAGGTTCCGCCGGGCCTGGGCACCTACGCGCAGTGGGATGAGCGACTCGATGCCATGCTGGCCGCCGCCGTCATGTCGCTGCAGGCCGTTAAAGCCGTCGAAATCGGCGCGGGTGTGGCGGCAGCTTTTGCTCCGGGCTCCGCCGTGCATGACGAAATCGGCTACACTGCCACTTCCGGTTACACTGCATTTTCCCGCACTCGAAATAATGCCGGCGGTATTGAAGGTGGTGTCTCGAATGGCCAGGAGATTCGGGTGCGAGGTTATTTGAAGCCCATTTCGACGCTTCGTCGTCCCTTGCAGTCGGTCGATTTTTCCAGCCGCGAGCCAGTCAAGGCCGCTTACGAGCGCTCCGACGTTTGCGTGGTGCCGGCCGCGGGCGTCGCTGCCGAGGCCATGGTGGCGCTCACGCTCACGCGCGCGTCGCTGGAAAAATTTGGCGGCGATTCCATGACTGAAACTCTAAGAAATTTCCAGGGCTACTGCCAGCAGTTAAAAAATTATTGATGATTCATCCCATCGTAAAATTCGGCGATCCTGTTCTCGAAAAGCCTTCCGAGACGGTGACGGCTTTTGACGAAGCGTTGCAGAAACTCGTCGCCGACATGTTCGAATCGATGTACGCAGCCCATGGAGTGGGGCTGGCCGCCCCGCAAATCGGCATCGGACGCCGTATTGCGGTCGTCGACGTCACCTTTCAGGAAGATCCCAGCGCGAAGCTTGTCCTGATCAATCCCGAAATCATTCATACCGAGGGCCGTCACAGCCAGAGTGAAGGCTGCCTGAGCATTCCAGATTTTCGCGAGAACGTCACTCGTCCCAACAAAGTGACCATCCGCGCTCAGGATGTTCACGGGAAGGTCTTCGAAAAAACTGGCGAAGACCTGCTCGCCCGAGCCTTCCTGCATGAAACCGATCATCTGAACGGCAAGCTCTACATCAGCCACATCAGCACCCTCAAACGCGATCTGATCAAACGCAAAATCCGCAAACTGGTGAAAGCGGGAGAATGGTAGAAGATTGAGTAATCGGGTATTTTGTAATTGGGTAATTTAAGAAGAGGATGACAGAGCACTCGCTCTGGCCGTTTTTCAATTACTCAATTACCAAATTACTCAATTGCAAAATGTCTCTCGATCTTGTTTTCTGCGGCACGCCACGCTTCGCCGTTCCTGCGCTCGAGAAACTAGTCGAGGCCGGATTCCGCATCAAGCTCATTGTCACGCGACCTGACCGTCCGAAAGGACGCGGGCTCGAAGTCATTCCATCGCCGGTGAAAGAATCGGCTCTACGCCTCAATCTTCCAATCGCGCAGCCCGACCGCATCAAGAGCAACGAACACTTCCGCGCTCAACTCACCGCGCTCCAGCCCAATGCGATCATTGTCGTCGGCTATGGCCGCATCATTCCTCCGTGGATGCTCGATCTTCCTCCATTCGGCAACATTAACCTGCATGCATCGCTGCTGCCGAAATACCGCGGCGCTGCGCCCATCCAGTGGGCCATCGCGAACGGAGACACTGTCACCGGCGTTACCACCATGCGAATCGACGCCGGGCTCGATACGGGAGACATTCTGCTGCAACGCCAACTGGCCATCGAGATCGACGATACTGCCGAAACGCTGGCTCCGCGCCTGGCGCTCATCGGCGCCGATCTGCTCGTCGAGACCCTGAGCCAACTGCAAGAGCGGACTCTTCAACCTCGTCCACAAGACAATTCGCTGGCCACGCTGGCTTCAATTCTGAAAAAAGAAGATGGCATCGTCGATTTTTCACGCTCCGCTGTGGACATTTTCAACCGCATCCGCGGCTTTCAGCCTTGGCCCGGCGCGTACACCACATTTCGCGGCAAGAATTTGCAGATTCTGAAAGCGCGACCAGCGGAGCAGGCATTGCCGCCTGCCGAACTAAATTCAGATCGCGACCAGTTGATGGTTGGCTGCGGCTACAACACATCACTGGAACTGTTAGAAATTCAACTGGAGGGTAAGAAGCGCACAGCCGCAGCAGATTTCGTACGCGGATATCGCCCCCGCCCAGGCGAAAAGCTGGGATTAAACTGAGGCGATGTAGAGATTTATGTGGAGACAGCCGCCCCCGGCTGTCTCGCGGGCGCAGCCCGCGGCTTCATAAGCAGATTAGCCACAGCTCTCTGGAGTGTCACTCCCGAATCTTTCACCGCCCGCAAGCTTTCCGTCATACTGTCAACTTGACTTCTCGGACTCCGCCATCGAAACCAGCGGTCTCTCCCGCTCGCGCCGCCGCTTTCGACATTCTTCTAAGAGTCGAGCGCGAATCTTCGTACGCCTCAGATCTTCTGCACTCCGCCGCTTATGATCGCCTCTCTACTCCCGATCACGCTCTGGCGACGGAGTTAGTCATGGGCGTCCTCCGCTGGCGTTCGCGCCTGGACGCAGAGATTGCGCTGGTTTCCTCGCAACCGCTTTTCAGACTCGATCTTGAAATTCTGATTGCTTTACGTCTGGCCATCTATCAGTTTCTCTGGCTCGATCGCGTTCCGCAACGCGCGGCTCTTCACGAAAGTGTGGAGCTCGTAAAACGCGCTCGTAAACGCTCAGCTGCTCCCTTCGTTAATGCCGTCCTGCGCAAGCTTTCACTCAGGCCACGAAATAAAGAGGCAGCTTCAAACCAAACGGCATTGCCGGAAGTCCTGGCAAGCACTTTTGCGCATCCACTGTGGCTAGTCGAACGCTGGTGCCGCGAATACGGACTGTCCTTCGCCCACCAGATCTGCCGCTACAACCAGCAAATCCCCGCCACTGCTATTCGCCTGCGTACGCCGGTTGCGCCAGAACACCTGGAAGAAGAAGAGCTGGGAAAAGAAGGAATTACTCTCGCTCCCGGACGCCTGCTCGCGCCTGCCCGATGCGTCCAAGCTGGAGAGGTCACCAAAACTCAAACATTCCTGAGCGGAAAAATCGTCATTCAGGATGAAGCCTCGCAACTCGTCGCCTCGCTGATGGGTTCTCTGGCCTCTCAAGAAAAATTAAGGATTCTGGACTGCTGCGCGGCTCCGGGCATGAAGACTCTCGCCATGTCCGACGAAAATCCCTCAGCCACAATTGTCGCGGTTGAACTTCATCCTCACCGCGCTCGCCTGCTGCAAAATCTAGTGCATGCGCATGAATCTCGCGTACAAATCGTCGTCGCTGATGCGCAGCATCTTCCCTTCTCTTTCCCATTCGACAGCGTCCTCGCCGATGTTCCTTGCTCGGGCACCGGCACGCTCGCGCGCAATCCCGAAATCAAGTGGCGACTCAAAGTCGAGGATCTCGCAGATTTACACGCGCGCCAAGTCGCCATTCTGCGCTCCGCCATGGCCCAAGTCGCTTCTGGCGGATGCCTCGTCTATTCGACCTGTTCGCTGGAAAAAGAAGAAAACGAAGATGTCATCGAGCAAGTCTTGTTTGGCGATAACCGGTCCGGCATTAAACGATCTGTCGATAACCGGTCTGATAACAGCTTCTCTGAAGGTAATTCCTTCCGTCTGCGCGATTGCCGCGCAGCATTGGACCAACTCAAGAATAGTGGGGAGCTCACGTGGCCTGATCCAACCTCACTGACGCGGGGCCTCTACCTTCGCACTGTGCCCGGCGTGCACCCCTGCGATGGTTTCTTTGCCGCAATTCTCGAACGAATCTGAAGAATATTCCGGATCAGCGACGACTCGTGTACACCTCGCAGCGATTCAGCGCACGTCGAAGTTAACCGCCGCTCCCGCCAACACCTTCTGCCCGCCCGCGGGAGACTGTGACACGATGATGCTCGCGGGCAAAGCCTGGGGTGGCGCTGGCTGTACTGGAGGCGTTACCTGAGGCGCAGGCGACAATGGCGCAAGCTGAATACTCGGATTCGCGGCGTCGTCTGCGGGCGCTGGGGGCACTACTACGCTCACGTTTCCTAACCGAAATCCCGCATCCTGCAAACTTCGGCTCACACTCCCGAGAGCCTGCCCTACAAAGTTCGGCATAACAAATGCGCTCGGCTCCGCCGCCACGGTCACAAGCAAACTGATTTTCGGGGCTGCCACTTGGGTTGCGTTCGCCGTGGGGCTTTGCGCCACCACCTGATCGGCCGGGATGTCTGTCGCCTGCACTTGAGCCATGGACGACACATCCAGACCGCGGCGTCGGATGTTTAGCTCCGCCGCGTGTTCGCTTTCTCCAGTTACATCTGGAATCGTAACTCGCGTCGGCCCCAAACTCTGGGCCACTCGAACTTGCCACCCGCGCCGGACCTTGGTCCCCGGCAGTGGCAGTTGCGACATAATTCTTCCCTCAGCAATTTGCGGGCTGTAATACTGGCGTTCAATCGAAATTTGCAACCCGAGACCCGCGACTTTTCTCTCTGCCTCGACGGGAGCGAGCCCCACCAGCGGAGGCACCGCGACCTCCTGACCGTGAATGGCAAACTGCATCGCCGTCAGCGCAGACACCATGGCGACGATAATCAGCACCAGCGCCACCAACGCAAATCGAATCGCAGATTTCATTGGTAAGACATTGGTTATCAGAATCCAGGTTTATAGGATCTGGTTAGCGAATCACGTTCGCCGGTGCGCGAATTCTGATTAGCAGGATCTCGATCTCTGAGTGTTGATCCGCGCGGAACTCCGGCCGGCAAAATTCAACGCAATTCCGCTGTGCAGAATTATAGACCTCACGCTCTTCGGCATGGCAGGAGCTTTCTCTCTCTCGTCCTCTTCTTTCGAATACTGGCCCAGTTTTCAATTTATCCTCCTACGAGGCGGTCATCCCGAAACGCGGCGCACTTCAGCCGCGCGAGGGATCTCCCATAGATACGGCCAGCGCGAGTTCGTTCCGCCTGAAAAACCGCTGCACCCCAGATGAGCTCGAACTACCCCACCAGATGGCGCCTGCGCTGGAGTATCATATCTTCGTACACGCAGTCGCTGATTATGGTTGGCCGGTTGAAACTCATCACTCTAATCACACTAGTGGCTACAATCTCGCCGTGCGTCCGTGCGCAGCGGATGGTCACCGGCGTTGCGCACTTTGGCGGCGCCCACAATCGAAGCGGCTATGCACGGTCTTCGTTTTTTCCGTTGGCGTTCTCTGATCTTTTCTACGGCAACGATCCCTTGGCCGCGGGATACCCCGTCGCATCGCAGCCACCAGTAATCATCCTTCAAGCTCCTTCGGCCGCAGCTGCGCCCGAGCGCCCTTCCGTGCCGAATCAGCCGCTGATGATCGAACTGCAGGGAGATCGCTACGTTCAAGTGAGCGGCGGAGAAATGGCGGACACACGCACGAGTAGTCCAGAAAATATCGAACCCGTACCGGCAGCACTGCACCGGCAAGAAGGAAGGTCTGGCGCAGAGAGCGCGGCAGTTGCTGCAAAAAAGTTAGCTCCCGCGGTTCTGGTATTTCGCGACGGTCATCGCGAAGCGGTTTCCAACTACACCATCACTGATGGCGTCCTCTACACCAGCGGCGATCCCTACACCGGCGGATCATGGAATAGAAAAATCAAACTCTCGTCCCTGGATCTGAAGGAAACTCTCAAGTCGAATCAAGAGGCCGATGTAAAATTTCAACTTCCTACTGCTCCCAACGAAGTGATCGTCCGCCCATAAATGTTTTTCCCGCAACATCCTCTTTTGCTCTTTGCGATTCCTCGAGGCTCACGCGTCTACGTGCGACGGCGGAGACGCCAGAGAATGTGAAAGAGGGCCTCATCTCGGTCAACATGCGTTCCGAACGGCATACTTTTCCGTGGTATAATTGATGTAGCTTCCAGAACACTTAACGTCCTGTAAATGCAACCAGTTAGAAGGCTCAAGGGGTTACCGTCCCGAGCCTTCACAGGCGCGAAAGTGTGGTTGAATTTTTGCAGCTGAAGGCTAAGAACTGAATCATGGCTGACGATCAAAATCCCGAACTTCCCCTCACTCCTCCGCCCGGCGGCGATGGCCCCGGTGCGTTGAACATTCAACCCGTCAACATTGAAGAGGAGATGAAGCGGTCGTATCTCGACTACTCCATGTCGGTGATCATCGGCCGCGCTTTGCCCGACGTGCGCGACGGATTAAAGCCAGTCCATCGCCGCATTTTATTCACCATGCAGCAGATGGGGTTGCAGCCGAATCGGGCCACGCGCAAGTGCGCCCGCATCGTCGGCGAGGTCATGGGCAAATACCATCCTCACGGCAACCTCGCGGTTTACGACGCGTTGGTTCGCCTGGCGCAAACATGGAGCATGCGCTACCCGCTGATTTTTGGTCAGGGAAACTTTGGCTCGGTGGACGGCGATCCGCCCGCAGCCGATCGTTACACCGAGGCCAAGCTCGCCCAGGTTTCCACTGCGCTGCTCGAAGATCTGGACAAAGAGACCGTCGATTTCCACGACAACTACGATGGCAGCGAAGTAGAGCCCGACGTTCTTCCCGCGCGCATTCCGAATCTTCTCATCAATGGTTCCGACGGAATTGCAGTCGGCATGGCCACAAAAATTCCGCCGCACAATCTCACCGAGATTGTCGACGCTACGATCACTCTGGTGAACAATCCCAACGCCCAGCTCGCCGAGATTCTGAAGTTCGTTCAGGGCCCTGACTTTCCTACGGCCGGCATCATCCACGGGCGGGCCGGAGTATTCGAGGCATACCGCACCGGGCGCGGGCGTTTCATGATGCGCGCCAAAGCTGCGATCGAAAACATTAACAAAGATCGGCAGGCGATCATCGTCACCGAAATTCCCTACCAGGTGAACAAGTCGCGTCTGGTCGAGCGCATCGCGCAACTGGTCAACGATAAAGATATCGAAGATATCTCGGACATCCGCGACGAAAGCGATCGCGACGGCATGCGCATCGTCGTCGAACTCAAGCGAGGAAGTGAACCGCAGATCGTTCTGAATCAGCTTTTCAAGCACACCCAGATGCAGGAAAGTTTTTCCATGATCCTGCTGGCGGTAGTGAATGGACAGCCGCGCGAAATGGGGCTGATCCAAACCATTAAATATTTTATCGAGCACCGCGTCGACGTCGTCCGCAGGCGCACTGCGTATTTATTGCAGAAGGCGAAAGACCGCGAGCACATCCTCGAAGGTTATCTCACCGCGCTCGATCATCTCGATAATGTCATCACGATTATTCGGGGCAGCGCCAACCGCGCCGACGCTCGCGAAAATTTGGTTCTTTATTTTGGCGGCAAGAAAATCGACATCAACACCAGCGGCCGCGCTCCCAAACTGGATGCTGAAAAACCTTTCACCACGAGACAGGCCGACGCGATCCTCGAACTGCAGTTGCATCGTTTGACCAAACTTTCGATCGATGAGATTGCCAACGAATTGAAAGATGTTCGCGGCAATATCGCCGAATATGAATCGATTCTTGGTTCTGAGAAAAAGCTGCGCAACGTCATCATCAAAGAGCTGGAAGAGGTTAAGAAGTTATACGGAGATGAACGCCGCACCCGTCTGGAAGATGAAGCTGCGGAAATTGTCCTCGAAGATCTCATCGCTGACGAGCAGGTTGCGGTTACCGTCAGCCACTCGGGCTACATGAAGCGTACGCCGATTTCCACGTATCGCATGCAGCGCCGTGGAGGCACGGGCCGCACCGGCATGAAGACGCGCGACGAGGATTTCGTCGAGCATTTGTTCATCGCTTCGACGCACGCCTACATTCTTATTTTCACCAACAAGGGCCGCGTCTATTGGCTGAAGGTCTACGAAATTCCCGATGTGAGCGCCGCGGGTAAAGGCAAGCACATTGGCAATCTGGTTGGCCTGCAACCCGGCGAGACAGTCAAAACGATGCTCGCGGTGCGCAATCTCGAACAAGAAGATAAGTATGTTTTCTTCGCCACGCGCAAGGGCCTGGTCAAGAAATCCGCGTTGCGCGAATTCATGCACGTGCGCTCCAACGGCATCAATGCCATCGCCATTGAAGATGGCGACGAACTAGTTGCCGCCCGCATCACCGACGGTAATCAGATTGTCTTTCTGGCATCGCACGAAGGCATGGCGGTGCGCTTCGACGAAAGCCACGTGCGCCCGATGGGCCGAGCGGCCTATGGCGTGTGGGGCATCGACCTCGACGAGAACGACTACGTGGTCGGCATGGCTACGACGACAAAACCCGACGCTCCTGCGCCAAAGGCAGCGCCCGAGGCTGGCGCCGAAGCCGAAGTTGTCGACGTGGCGGTGAAGGGCACGCTGATTCTTTCGGTCACGGAAAACGGCTACGGCAAACGCACCCCGGCTGACGAATACCGCCTTACCAACCGCGGCGGAAAAGGCGTGATCAACGTGAAGACCACCGAGCGCGTGGGCAAAGTCGTGGGCATCGCGCAAGTCGACGAAACTTCCGAAGTCATGCTGATCAGCCACTACGGCAAAATCATCCGCATGGACTCGACCACCATTCGCGAATCCGGCCGCAACGCCCAGGGTGTCCGCCTGCTGAACATGGAGCCCGGAGACCGTGTAGCCGCAGCGGTAGTAATCGCTCCGGACGCCCCACCCGAGGGCTCGAACGGAGGCACGCTGATTCAGTAGCAGGCCGATCATGGCGAAGGTGGCCTCCTCGAAGCCGCCTACAGTTGTTGGGCTGTCGGCCGTTACACTCATTGACGGGATTTTAAGTGTAATCGCCTTCCATGAGAAGGCCGGTCGGAGTCAAGTGGGTTCTTTTGTTTTTTCGTTGGACAAGGTTTTTCTCCTGCCGAGTTGCCGCTGTCGCCACCC